>Ga0180223_1000082_pt1 | contig 212497 bp, 215 predicted proteins | sample eDN5th30CKraftOP_FD_151337 | JGI IMG/M metagenome (GOLD analysis project Ga0180223, IMG submission 151337) | Enriched Organic Plus compost microbial communities from Emeryville, California, USA - eDNA 5th pass 30_C Kraft OP (version 2) (version 2) ...
GTACGGCAAGCTCGTCGGCAGCGCTTCGACCAACACACCGCGCCATCCGCTTGAAATCGCTGCCGAACTGAAGGCCCCCGTCCTCGGGCTGTACGGCGCCGCCGACACGGGCATCCCGATGGATACGATCGAGCGGATGCGCGAGGCGTGCGCAGCGTCCGGCAAGTGCGAGCTGGTCGTCTATCCCGATACCCCGCACGCGTTCAACGCAGACTATCGGCCAAGCTACCGCGCTGAAGCTGCGAAAGACGGCTGGAAACGGATGCTCGCCTTTTTCCGCACGCACGGAGTTGCATAATGTGCTTCGCCCGCAGGATGGACGGCTGCAATCGTTCCGTCATGCTGGCGGGCTAGACCATGATCGCTTCGGACCCTACCAGTCCGAAGCGTGAATCATCGGTCTAAATCAAAAGACAGACCATGATCGCTTCTGGCCCCGTCAGTCCGAAGCGCCGATCATCGGTCTAATCGAGTGGCTAGGGCCGCATCGCGATTCGAAGAAAAGCGATCGTGCTCTAGAGATCACCTGCGCACAGCGGTTTCGCCATGCGGCCTTGCATCGCCGGTTCCGTTGGCAGAAACTCGCCGTGCACGAGCACGTCTAATCAGCCCACGAAGATGGGCTTTAGGGGGAGTGTGTCGTATGCCTGACTTGCCGTTCGATCTGGCGACCGTCGATTGGGTCACAGTCGCCATTTATTCCGGTATCGCATTTCTTGCCGCGATCATCGGAAATGCAATCGCTTTGGGAAATCGCTTTGCGGGTGCAGTGCTGACCGCGCTGTTCTTCGCTGTCTTCTACGTGTTGTGGGTTTATTGGCTCGCGGCCCTCGCCTTCCCGTCGGCCACCACGCCGCCCATCTAAGAAGCGCCCGTCTAAGAAGCGCAATGTTCACTGCCGACACACGTGGCCGGGCGCGCGGCGTCCCGGTCGCGATCGTGTGCGTCATCGCTTGATCCAGTGAGACCGCCACGCCGGGAGTGCCGAAGTCAGCTGCGCCGCTCGTGGAAGTGGTCGTAGATTCGTTGCGCGATCTCGCCCGAGATACCGTCCACGGTCTTGAGGTCCTCGACACTCGCGCGCGAGACCGCCTTCGCCGAGCCGAAATGATTCATCAGCGCGCGGCGCCTCCGCGGGCCGATGCCCTCGATCTCGTCGAGCGGACTTGCGCCCATCGCCTTAGACCGCCGCGCGCGGTGCGTGCCGATGGCGAAGCGGTGCGCCTCATCGCGCAGCCGCTGCACGAAATAGAGGACCGGGTCGCGCGGCTCGAGCATTATCGAGCGGTCGTGCCCCGGAATGTGGAAGTGCTCGCGGCCGGCATCTCGGTCCGGCCCCTTCGCAACGCCGATGAGACAGATGTCGTGCAGGCCGAGGTCGGCCATCACCTCGCGCGCAACCGCGAGCTGGCCCGCACCACCGTCGATCAGCACGAGATCCGGCCGATCGGGGAAAGCATCGTCCTCGATGTCCTCCGGTGAGACGTCCGCAGCCGTTGCCGCGAGTGCAACGAGATTGCTCGTCTCCTCCTCCGCCACGACGGCTCCAACGCCTTCACGTTTTTCCTTGCTGTTCGTCTCCACCACCAGCCGCTTGAAGCGGCGTGTCAGCACCTCGCGCATCATGCCGTAATCATCGCCGGGCGTGAGGTTCTGCGACTTGATGTTGAACTTGCGGTACTGGCCTTTGACAAAGCCCTCGCGCCCCGCAACGATCATCGCGCCGACGGCATTGGTGCCCTGAATGTGGCTGTTGTCGAACACCTCGATGCGCCGCGGCGGCGCCGAAAGCGCAAAGCGCTCGGCGAGACCATCCAGCAGACGCCGCTGCGAGGAGCTCTCGGCCAGCTTGCGCCCCAGCGCCTCGCGCGCATTGGCGAGCGCGTGCTCCACGATACCCGACTTCGTGCCCCGCTGCGGCACGCGGATCTCGATCTTTCTCTCCGCCTTGATGCACAGAGCTTCCGCGAGCAGCTCCCGGTTCGGCACGTCGTGCGACAGCAGAATGAGCCGCGGCACCGGCTTGTCGTCGTAGAACTGCGCGATGAAGCTATCGAGCACCTCCTCGACGGGAAGCGCGCGGTCCGCCTTCGGGAAGTAGGCGCGGTTCCCCCAGTTCTGTCCGGTGCGGAAAAAGAACACCTCGACGCACGTCTGTCCGCCCTCCTGGGCCGCGGCGAACACATCCGCTTCCTCGATGCCCTCCGGATTGATCGACTGGTCCGCCGTGACGTGCGCGAGCGCCGACAGCCGGTCGCGGAAGCGCGCGGCGCGCTCGTATTCGAGGCTCGCCGCCGCCTCCTCCATCAGCTTCTGGTACATGCGTCGCACGTTCTGGCTTTCACCGCGCAGAAAACGCACAGCCTCGTCGACGAGGCGTCCATAGTCGTCGAGCGCGATCTCCCCCGTGCACGGCGCCGAGCACCGCTTGATCTGATAGAGCAGGCACGGACGCGTGCGGCTCTCATAGACGCTGTCGGAGCACGAGCGCAGAAGGAATGCGCGCTCCAGCATGTTGATGGTGCGATTGACGGCGCCCGCAGAAGCGAACGGGCCGAAGTAGTCGCCCTTCCGCGTACGCGCGCCGCGGTGCTTCATGATCTGCGGCGCGGCCGTGTCGCGCGCGATGAGGATATACGGAAACGACTTGTCGTCGCGCATCAGCACGTTGAAGCGCGGCCGGAAACGTTTGATGAGGTTCGCTTCGAGCAGCAGCGCCTCGGCCTCCGTGCGCACGGTCACGAACTCCATGCTCGCGGTGGTCGCGATCATGCGAGCGATCCGGTTCGTGTGCCCGCCGAGGCGCGTATAGTTGGAAACGCGCGCCTTGAGGCTGCGCGCCTTGCCTACGTAGATGACGTTCCCTTCCGCATCGAGCATGCGGTAGACGCCCGGTGCGGCCGGCAGAAGCTTCAGATAGCGGGCGATGACCTCCGGTCCGCTGGCGACCGGCGGCGCCTCCGAGTCCTTCGTTACGGATTGCCACGGCGCGCTGGCATCCGGCGCAGGCGCAGCCGCACCGGGCAGAACCGTTGTCGGTTGCTCCGGCGCCGGCGTTTCCGGCGAAGCTGCGCGCGTATTCTTGTCGGGCATCGTCGATAGATCGGCCTGCGGACCGGCGCCGTCAAGCCGAGGGTGTCGGCCATCCGCCCCGATTATAGGGCGAGGCTCTCCATCGCCGCGATGGGCCGGGGCGCGCCTGGAGGAAACAGAGTTGCAATAGCCGCCGCATCGAGCCCGCCCTGGACGTGCACGCCGCTGGCGATGAACACCGACCGGATGCCGGCTGCGGCCGCCCCCGCAATGTCGGTGCCGATGCCGTCGCCGATTGCAATCAGTCCCGACTTCTCCGAGCTACCCGGCGCCAATTTTTCCAGCGTGGCGAAGGTCAGATCATAGATCGGCATATAGGGCTTCCCCGCATATTCGACCGATCCGCCCAGCGCCGCATAGGCGCGCGCCACCGCGCCGGCGCAATAGACGATGCGCCCCCCGCGCTCCACCCGCACGTCGGGATTGGCGCAGATCATCGGCAGCTGCCGCTCCCGGCACGTAGCCAGAAGCCCCGCATAGTCCTCCGGCGTTTCGCTCTCGTCGTCGTAGAGCCCGGTGCATGCAACGGCTTCGGCGGCCCCGGCATCGACGCGAATGAGATCGAGGCCCGCCAGCGTGGCGAGATCACGTTCGGGACCGATGTGCAGGACCGGGCGGCCCGAATAGCGTGCAATCAGCGTGCGGGCGACGTCGCCCGACGTGACGATGGCATCCCAGCACGTGCGCGGCACGCCGATGCCGTCGAGCTGCGCGGCCACGCTGCCGTGCGGGCGCGGAGAGTTCGAGACGAGCACCACGATGCCGCCCTGCTCGCGATAGCGCGTGCAGGCCGCACACGCATCGGCGAACGGCACCACGCCGTTGTGCATCACGCCCCAGACGTCGACCAGCCAGGCACGCGTGCCTGTGGCGACCGGGGCGATGGAATCGACGAGGGGAATGGTTTCAGGCGATGGCGCGGGCGGCATGGCGTCTTGCTAGCCGCCGCCCGCGCAAATCTCAAGCGGCGGCTTCACCCGGTCCGGCAAAACCGGCGCCCGCGACCGTAGCAGGCGCGCCGAACAGCGCCCCTTGGCCGAGCGGAGCGCCCGCATCGAGCACTTTGTCGCGCGTCGGCTCATCGGCGATGCCGCCGACGATGACAGTCAGGCCCAGCTCTTCCAGGCTGCGGCAAACCTCATCCGCCGGCATGGCTCCGTTCAGCGCGACCAGCCCGGCCATCAGCGTGGCCGCGTCGATCTTCACGAAGGCGAAGCCAGCGGAACAGAGCGCGGTGAACTCGTAGTCGAAGTCGGTCACATCCTCGATGCCGAAACGGAAACCGAGATCGCGCATGTCCGTGAGTGCGCTCCATTCCGAATTGCCGAAGGTGCGGATGTCCGCTTGAGCGAAGGTGAGCACCATCTCGCTCGCGAGCGCCTCACGGTCCTGATAGGCAGCGGCAAGATCGTCGAGGAAGCCGTCGTTGGCCAGCGACACGGCGGTCGCCGGAACGAAAAGCTGCACCTCACGACCTTCATGCGCGAAGGTGCGCGCCACCACGGCGGCCTGACGCAGGCGCGCACTGTCGAGCAGCGGCAGCAGCCCCGCGACCGCGAGCTGCGGATCCCGCGTGGAGATCGAAAGCGGCATTCCGCGCTCGTCACACGGCCGGGCCAGCACCTCGTGATAATGCACCTGATTGTCGCCAAGACCGACGACGGGTGCGAGCGCCACGTCGATCCGTCCCGAAGCGACAGCCTCGGCAAGCGAAGCAAGGCGCGTATGCGACGGCATGATCGGAGGCGGCACGGCCCCGCCCGCCGATGCGCCAGCACCGGCCGGCTTCTTCTTGCTCGCACGCATCACGTTGGCGGTCGTCTGTAGCGCGTTGAGCGAGGCGCGCAGCGCGCTTTCCTGCCGCTGCGGCAGGCCCTCGAGCGGCGGATCGTCCCCGACGTCCACCTCGTCGGCAAGACGCTTGATCATGCCGTGGACGGCATCGAGGTCGGTCTCGCGGTCGGAAGAGAGCGACGGCTCGGTGCGCGGGGTCTCGGGCAGCGTTGGCTTTCCACGGCGCGCGGACCATTGCCCGTGCATCTGATCGCTGGACGAAGCCGCCGGCGCGGGCGGCGGAGCCGACCAGTCCGGAAGCGTCGGCGACGCAGGCGCATCAGCCTTGAGCGGTGGCACAGCGGGACCCTTGGGGCCCAGAGCGCCCGAGTTGGGAGCGCCCGAGTTGGGAGCACCCTGGCCAGGAGCAGCGGGAGTTCCCAGCTTCAGTTTCGGAGCAGGGGGAACCGGAGCACCCGCCGCCCTCGGCGCCATGGACTCCCGCGCGGCGGCGACGCCGGGCAACTGCGGCTCGGCCGGAGCGCCCGGACGCTGCGTTGTCAGCCGCGACTCACGGGGCGGCATTCCACCCGCGGCCGCTTCGCCCGGCTCGGCGCGCAGGCCCCGCGGCGGAGGCGGCGGCGCGGCCTTGGGGGCGATGGCCTTCGGTGCAGGAGCACCCGGAGACGCCATGGAGGAAGGTGGCGCCATGGAAAGAGAAGGCTCGGCGCCCGCGGCGCCAGGAGGAGGCGCAGGCGGCGCGCCCATCGGGGCACCGGCGGAAAGCGACGGACCAGCCGAAAGCGGCGGTGGCATGGGCATGCGCGGCGCACCGGGTGCCGCCAGCGTCGGTCCGCGCGGCGCCCGCATTCCGGGCAGCGTGCCATTCGGCGCCTCCGGCGTGCGCAGCCGTTCCACCTCGTCCTGCAGGCGGGCAAGCTCGCCGGCCAGCTCGCGTTCGCGCTCGGAACGCCGCTTCAGCACGTGCGCGGTAAGCAGCACGGTGCAGACCGATAGCGCCGCAATGAGCGACGGCCAGAACGGCATCTGGAATTGCAAATATGCGCCGATGAAGATCGCCGCCGTGACCAGCACGATGGCTCCCTTCACGATGAGATCGGCCATGCCGCTGAGTTTCGGCATTCCGCCCTCGCTGTTCTCGATGCTCGCCATGGAAGAGTGACGACGCCCCCTTGCCGATTCGTTGATCACCCGAGCTTTTCGCCCGCATCCTCACCGCGCAATGGCAGCAGGACCACTTTCACCAGCTTTCGCAGCTGCGAGCCGATTCGTGACCCTGGCGTGGCACGCTCGCACCCCTTCCTGTGGAGAAATAAGGTGTTTTTCCACCGCTCCAATGGCGTGTGCACGTCCCGCTGCGGAGCACGCGGTCCATCCACAGCCAAGGCGCGTTCACGCGGAACTCCGCATGTTCCCGTGGATTGCCACGGAACGCCCCAGTGGCGCCGCAGACCGGCCTAAGGCCGACCTGAATCGGGGTGCTGTTTAGGACTCGTTAGGCGAATCGCCATGGTATCTGTTGTGTCGGGGCGTTCCCAAAAAGTCCCGGCGTATAATCGAAGGGAATGCTCAATGCTGATGACGGTGATGGGTCGCGATAGAAGTGCGTCTTATTATGGTGAGCTTGCCGGCGTTCGCGCGCTGATCACTGGGCTTTCTCCGACCTGCGGCGTTGATGTTGCGCGGAAATTCGCCGACCACCGGGCCCGCCTCGTCGTCCACGCAAACGCTCACGCCCCCGAGATCGATGCCGTCACCGCCATGCTTGCGGAATCCGCCACCGAGGTGAAGCTTTTCACCGACGCCTGCCGGGACAGCGATACGGCGATCCGTTTTGCCCAGACCGCCGCGCAGGCCTTCGGCGGACTTGATGTGGTCATCAACCTCATCCCCATCGACGCCAGCGAAACGCATGGGTGCGCGAGCATGTCCGACGTCGAGGACCTCGTCGCCGAGAAGCTGAACCTGCCGGTGCATGTCACACGCATTGTCGCCAACCGTATGCGCCTGACCCTCAACGAGGGTCTCGTGCTGAACGTCATGACGTTGCCGGCTCCTCGCACCGCGGGCGAGGCGGCCTTCGCCGGCATCGCGCGCCAGGCGCTGGCTGCGGTTACGCGCGGGGAAGCCGCCCATTGGGCGCCCCAGGGCATTCGCATCAATGCAGTCGGCCCGTCGACGACGCAGGACGATGAAGGTGCATCCCTTGCGAGCGAAAACGACATCGCCTCGCTCGCGCTCTATCTGGCTTCGCGGCCCGGACGCTCGCTCACGGGACAGGTGTTCGATGCCGCCGGCATCGCGCGCGGCGGCTGCTGACTCACTCGCGAAGTCGGCAGATAGCGGACAGGCTACGGCGTGGCCCGCTTCACTCCCCGCTGCGCGATGAACCCTTTGATACGCCGCAACAGCGGGTAGGTAGAGTCGGCAAATGCATCCAGCTCTGCTTCGCGCTCGGCGAGATCGCGCAGGTTCAGTCGCAGCTGCCCCAGCGCGAAGTCGAACGCCAACAGCCGGATAACGTCGTCCATCGGCATCTCGCGCATCTCGCCCTTGGCGCGCATCTCTTCCATTCCCTGCACGATGCTCGTCAGCGCAGTTTCAATTACGGACAGATCCGGTGTTGCATAGGCGCCCGGTGAAGCGGCAAGAGCCTTCGACAGTTGATCGACGGCACCCTGCAACTCGCCTATCGCCGGACCCAGCCGCTCGATTGCACGAGCCGGCAGGGGCTCTGCCGTCGCGCGCAACAGCATGATTTCCGTGTGCCATAGTCTGCGCAACGCGCGCAGCATCGCTTCCGGATCAGGTGAATCGGCAAGGTATCCGGTGACCTCGAGCCGTGCATCGCCGGCAAGCCTATTACCGGTGGCGAGCGCGCTTCGGATCTTCGCGCCGTATTCCGCCGCTCTCCCAGCGTCTATGGGCTGGCGGTCACCCTCACCCGTCTTGCCCACGGCTGCCGCAAGAATCCCGCCAAGGAGATCGATGAGCGGAATGAGCGTGCTCTTCACATGCTCGGCAAATGCGATACCGGCCCGCGACGGAAACACGATGAGGGTCGTCGCGATGGCAACGACAGTACCGACGACGATACCGAGCATGCGAGTTTCCGCCGACGTTATCGGAGGCCCGAGACTGGGGTCGCCGAGCACCACGATGGCTGCGGTCACGCAGGCGATGCGCAACGCCGGCCGCCGCGCAGCAAAGAATGCCAGCACAAGCACCGTCACGGCCAAACCTGCAAATCTCCACTCGTGCGCATCTGCAAGTGAAATTGCCACGATGCCGCCGACGACAACACCGAGCAGGCTTCCCATCAGGCGCTCGATGGCAAGGCCAAGCGAAGCGCCGACGTTCGCTTGAGTGACGAGGATTGCCGTCATCACCGCCCAGAAGCCCTGTGATAGGCCTATGGCATCAGCCGCCACGTAGGAAACGCAGGCAGCGATGGTTGTCTGGATCGCTTGGCGCACGCGCGGCCATGCGCTGACGCCGATACCTTGTGCGGGGGGAAGTTCAGGCACGCGCTCGCCTCCAGATTGCATATTTATCGCGGGAATTAACGCCCCGTTCGCACGCTTGCCGATATTGGACGCTACGACGTTGAAGGGGAGCACCTTCCTTGACAGCCCCCCTGTCAGCGCTTATCTCCGCCGCGTGCTTGGCACTCTCCTCACGACAGTGCCAGCGCACCCATCGAGAGAGACCGGCCCCCTACGGCCGACCCTGCCATCTGGAGCAAAATTTCCCATGAAGTTCCGTCCTTTGCACGACCGCGTCGTCGTCAAGCGCGTTGACAGCGAGACCAAGACGTCCGGCGGCATCATTATTCCCGATACGGCCACCGAAAAGCCGCAGCAGGGCGAAGTCGTTGCCGTTGGTCCCGGCACGCGCGACGAAAGCGGCAAGCTGGTCCCGATCGACCTCAAGAAGGGTGACAAGGTTCTGTTCGGCAAGTGGAGCGGCACCGAAGTCAAGATCGACGGGCAGGAGCTGCTGATCATGAAGGAAAGCGACGTCATGGGCGTCCTGGAGAAGTAAGGGGCTCGGCGCATAGCGGCCAGTCCAATACGGCCTGCTCTGTTCGCCCCTTCGCTTTTCAATCTGCCTTCTCCGCCAATCCCTCGCCGGCCGCCACGTTAGGGCCCGGCGCAACACCAAGGAATTACACACATGGCAGCCAAGGAAGTACGTTTTTCCGCTGACGCCCGCGAGCGCCTTCTGCGCGGCGTCGACATCCTCGCCAACGCCGTAAAGGTGACCCTGGGTCCCAAGGGCCGCAACGTCGTGATCGAGAAGTCGTTCGGCGCTCCGCGCTCCACCAAGGACGGCGTTTCGGTCGCCAAGGAAATCGAGCTTGAGGACAAGTTCGAGAACATGGGCGCGCAGATGGTGCGTGAAGTCGCCCAGAAGACCAATGACCTCGCCGGCGACGGCACCACCACCGCGACGGTTCTGGCCCAGGCCATCGTGCGTGAGGGCCTCAAGGCCGTTGCCGCCGGCATGAACCCGATGGATCTGCGTCGTGGCATCGACAAGGCCGTCGTCCAGGTCGTCGAGGAGATCGCCAAGCGCTCCAAGAAGGTGAAGAACTCGGGCGAGATCGCCCAGGTCGGCACTATCTCTGCCAACGGCGAGAAGGAAATCGGCGAGATGATCGCCGAGGCCATGCAGAAGGTTGGCAACGAAGGCGTCATCACCGTTGAAGAGGCCAAGAGCCTCGACACCGAGCTCGAAGTCGTCGAGGGAATGCAGTTCGATCGCGGCTATCTTTCGCCCTACTTCGTGACCAACGCGGAGAAGATGGTTGCGGAACTCGAGGACCCCTACATCCTCATCCACGAGAAGAAGCTATCTAACCTGCAGCAGCTCCTCCCCGTTCTCGAAGCTGTTGTGCAGTCGGGCCGTCCGCTGCTCATCATTGCCGAGGAAGTCGAGGGCGAGGCGCTCGCAACGCTCGTCGTCAACAAGCTGCGCGGTGGCCTCAAGGTTGCTGCCGTGAAGGCTCCGGGCTTCGGCGACCGCCGCAAGGCCATGCTCGAGGACATCGCTATCCTCACCGGCGGCCAGACGATCTCGGAAGATCTCGGCATCAAGCTGGAGAACGTCACCCTCGACATGCTCGGCCGCGCCAAGCGCGTGTCGATCACCAAAGAAGACACGACGATCGTCGACGGCTCCGGCAAGAAAAAAGACATCGAGGCGCGCGTCGGCCAGATCAAGGCGCAGATCGAAGAGACCACCTCCGACTACGACCGCGAGAAGCTGCAGGAGCGTCTTGCAAAGCTCGCCGGCGGTGTTGCTGTGATCCGCGTCGGCGGCGCAACCGAGAGCGAGGTCAAGGAGCGTAAGGATCGCGTCGACGACGCTCTCAACGCGACCCGCGCCGCTGTCGAAGAAGGTGTCGTTCCGGGCGGTGGAGTCATGCTGCTGAAGGCCGGCAATGCCATCGACGTCAAAGGTGAGAACGCCGACCAGGAAGCTGGCATCGCGATCGTCAAGCGCGCGCTGCAGGCACCGATCCGCCAGATCGCCAACAACGCTGGCGTTGAAGGCTCGATCGTCGTCGGCAAGGTGCTCGAAGGCAAGGGTCAGGCCTTCGGTTATGACGCCCAGGGCGATGAGTACTGCGATATGATCGACGCCGGTATCATCGATCCGGCCAAGGTCGTTCGCGTGGCGCTCCAGGACGCCGCTTCCATCGCTGGCCTGCTCATCACCACCGAGGCCGCCATCGGCGAAGCGCCCAAGAAGGACGACGGCCATAACCATGGTCACAGCCATGGCGGTATGGGCGGCATGGGCATGGATATGTAATCCGGCCTATCCGGCACAAAAAGAGGCCGCCCGCAGCACCCTGCGGGCGGCCTTTTTCTTTTGATTATAGAGCGCGGGCCTTCGCCGGACAGATCGCGCGGTTCACGAACGCACGCAACCGGGGCCGCACGCGGCATCCGCAACGAAAAATCGAGAGGCGTTATTGTGTAGCGAGTTCTTAGGGCTGTGAGCGCCACCCGAAGGAGCGTAACTCGGTTGGCAACATGGTTGCGCCTTCAGGCTCCGGCGCTTCGGAGCTGCCCGCGAACAAACCGCCGATCGCCATCAGCAGTGTCGGAGAACTCGTGGGCTGCTCAATCCTGCGAGCTGGTGCTGGTCCCCGACTGACACGCCCAACGGGCTTCGCTGCCATGTGTTCGATTACCGGCACGTTGCCGCTATGGGCGGACCCGGCAGGCGGGAACGCCGAAGTCCTTTGCGCTGCGGGCCGTTTGTTGGCGCCGGCCGCATTGTCGGCCGGTGGCAATGCTTGCTCGGTACCGGCGACATCCGCGGAGTTATTGACATGAATGGAGGCAGTCTCCGTCGGAGCAGTCCCTTCGCCCGCCGATGCGTCGGGAGCGGCCGCCGTCGCGGCGGGTACATCGCCTGCTGTTGGTGACGCTTCCTCCTCGCCATCGGCGCCGACGGCAAAGCGCCGGCTCAACTCCTCGGCGCGGCTGCGCACGGAGCCCTCTTCTGTTTCGACCGCGATGTTCCGTGCGCCGACACCCATGGGCGCGGGGAACGCGGGTTTTTCAACGGCGCCGAAATGTTGACGCCACGCAGCTTGCAAATCGGGAAGGCGAGTCACGTCGAGGAATGAAGGCAAGGAGAAACTCTGGGACTGGGCTGTTATCGCCGGCAGCGATGGCTGCCCCAGCTCCGTAGCGCCCGCCTCCATCGCCCAACCAACCGACGCGAGCATGCTCAGTAGGCATGTACTTCCGTGTACGTTCATACGCTGTTACCCCCCGGCATTCGGCCGGATTCGAGGTGCCCCGAGGCGAACCTCAATTCTAGCATGCGGGAGACGCATCGCGTCGCACCCACCCAGAGTTGCACGCAAATTTTTCGCCGTTCCACCCAGGCTCAGCTCGCGCATCTGCGGGGAGCGGCAGCTCGCCGGAATTCGTTCCGATCCGCCACGCCAGAGATTGACGGCATGCTGTCTCCGTTCGGGACAAATATTAAAGCCCTACAAGGCAATAACATGGCGCTTACCGTTGTCTCAAAACCGCGGACAAGTCGCTGCCTGCATTGCCTTTCGCCCGCACTGGCCCGATGATCAGCATCAGCGGAGAGGCGCGCGCGGCGGCATTTGCCCGGCACCGGCAGTCGCAGGCCCGCAATGCGCCATCACCGCCGCCTCGGGAGGGGCACAATGGACATCCGACAGCTTCAGTATCTCGCCGCGCTTGCTCGCGAGAAACACTTCACGCGCGCAGCAATCGCCTGCAACGTCACCCAGCCCACACTGTCAGGACGCATCCGGCAGCTGGAACTAGAGCTCGAAGTCCCCATCGTCGAGCGTGGCCAGCGCTACCGCGGGCTCACGCCCGAAGGGGAACGGGTACTCAAATGGGCACAGGTCATTCTGAAGAACTGGCAGTCGATGCAGGAGGAGATCGGTCACTTGAAGGAGACCGACGGCGGGCTTTCGGGCCGGCTCGTGCTCGGAGGCATTCCTTCCGCACTGCCGATGATTCCAAGACTTACCAAGAAGATCGGGCTTACTCATCCAGGGATAGAGTTCACTGTCCTGTCCCAGAGCTCCGAGGAAATTTTACGGGGAATAGCGGACTTCTCCGTGGATGTCGGCATCACCTATCTCGACAATGAGCCCATCACCGGCTTGCTGGCGACGCCGCTCTACGTCGAGCGCTACTGCCTTTATGTTCCGGAAAGCCATCCGCTGGCTGATCGCACCTCGATCACCTGGCGCGAAGCGGCCAACGAACCACTGTGCCTACTCACCCCAAACATGCAGAACCGCCGGATCATTGACCGCGCATTCGAGTCCGCCGACTGCCAAGCCACGCCTCGTCTTGAGACGAACTCCGTTATCAATCTGTGCTCGAATGTTCGCCTTATGGGGCTGGCAAGCATCATGCCCCAATATATATTAGAGGTGCTTGGGGACCCGTCGGGTGTTAAGGCTATTCCACTCGACGCGCCGACCATCGAGCATAGCGTAGGCCTCGTCGTGGCAGACCGTGATCCGCTCTCCCCTCTCATCGAGGCTTTGCGCGAAACCGCGGCGCAGCTCAAGCCGGCCGCTACGGCGTGATGGGAACGATGACCCCCGACGGCAGATGGTGCGCCGCAGCATCGACCCCTTCGATCGAAGCATCGACAGGGTCGATTTGATCCGCAGGCTACAAGTTGAGAGAACTTGGTTTACCGAAACAAGGGCCGTAAAGGCAGCGATGAATGACTAAGTCTACTCTAGATGTCAAGATTGAGGCTCCGGCTGGGTGCGAAGAGCTTGCGCGTACGATTTGCGCAGCCCATGACAACCGTCCCGATGAGCTGCTCGAGATCTTCCATGACCTGCAGCATGACCTTGGCTACGTGCCAGAGGAGACCCTGCCGGTTATCGCGGACGTGCTGAACCGATCGCGCGCCGAGATCTATGGCGTGCTGACCTTCTACCACGAGTTTCGCCGCACCCCCGGCGGCCGGCACAACGTGAAGATCTGCCGCGCGGAGGCCTGTCAGGCCATGCACACGCAGGACCTGTGTCGCCACGCCGAGGAAAAGCTGCGCGTGAAGTTCGGCGAGACCACGGCCGATGGGAAGTTCACCCTTGAAGCGGTCTACTGTCTCGGCAACTGCGCCCTGTCGCCTGCCATGATGATCGACGGCGACCTGCATGGCTGCGTCGACAAAGAGCGCTTCGACAACATTATTGCCGACCTCGATCGTGGAGCAGCGGCATGACCAAGATCTATGTACCGCGCGACGCCGCAGCCCTCTCGATGGGCGCCGATGCCGTCGTCAAGGCAATCGTCGCGGAAGCCAAGAAGAAGAATGCCGACGTCGAGATCGTACGCAACGGTTCGCGTGGCATGCTGTGGCTCGAGCCGATGGTCGAGGTCGAGACGCCGAAGGGGCGTGTGGCCTACGGCCCCGTCAAGCCGGCAGACGTTCCCGCCCTATTCAAAGCTGGCTTCCTGACGGGCGAGAAGCACAAGCTCTGTCACGGCCTCACCGAGGAAATCCCCTACTTCAAAAATCAGGAGCGCCTGACGTTCGCGCGCTGCGGCCTGATCGACCCCCTATCGATCGAGGACTACCGCGCGCATGGTGGCTTCGAGGGCCTGTCGAAGGCCATCAACATGGCGCCGATCGACATCGTCAACGAGGTGACGACGTCCGGTCTCCGCGGCCGCGGCGGTGCCGGCTTCCCCACCGGCATCAAGTGGAAGACGGTCCACGACGCGAAGGCCGATCAGAAATACATCTGCTGCAACGCGGATGAAGGCGACAGCGGCACCTTTGCCGACCGCATGCTCATGGAAGGCGACCCGTTCTGCCTCATCGAAGGCATGACGATCGCCGGAATCGCCGTCGGGGCCACGAAGGGCTACATCTACGTACGTTCTGAATATCCCCACGCCGTCGCAACCCTGCGCGAAGCGATCCGCGTCGCTACACAGGCCAACTGGCTGGGTCGCACCATCCAGGGCTCACCGTATGATTTCGAGTTGCACGTGCGCATGGGGGCCGGCGCCTACATTTGCGGCGAGGAAACCTCGATGCTGGAGAGCATCGAAGGGCGCCGCGGCCTAGTGCGTTACAAGCCGCCGCTTCCCGCCCTCGAGGGTCTCTTCGGCAAGCCTACCGTCATCAACAACGTGTTGAGCTTGGGCTCCGTGCCCATCATCCTCGCCAAGGGCGGCGACTATTACCGCGACTTCGGCGTCGGCAGATCGCTCGGCACGCTCGCGTTCCAGCTCGCCGGAAACATCAAGCAGGGTGGCCTTGTCGAAAAGGCTTTCGGCGTCACCGCCCGCGAGCTGATCGAGGGCTACGGCGGCGGCACCCGCTCCGGCCGTCCGATCCGCGCCGTTCAGTTCGGCGGGCCGCTCGGCGCCTATTTGCCAGAGGATCTGCTCGACACGCCGATGGACTACGAGGCGTTCATGAAGGTGGATGCCATGGTCGGGCACGGCGGCATCGTCGTCTTCGACGACACGGTCGATATGGCGGAGATGGCCCGTTTTGCCATGGAGTTTTGCTCGATCGAATCCTGCGGCAAGTGCACGCCATGCCGTATCGGCTCGGTGCGCGGCCTCGAAACGATGGAACGCATTATTGCCGGTGTCGATCGCGAACGTAATCTAGGGATCCTCGAGGATCTCTGCGAGACCATGACCGACGGATCGCTTTGTGCCATGGGCGGGTTGACCCCCATGCCCGTGATGAGCGCACTGCGCCACTTCCCTGAAGACTTCCACCGCCCGGTGCAGGCCGAGGCGGCAGAATGAACAAGATGCGAGGCAACGCCATGACGAGCGAAACCCAGCCCTTCACGCTCATCAAGGAGAAGGACTACGGCACCAAGGCCGCACACGCCCTCAACAACAAGACGGTCACCTTGGAGATCGACGGCCGCGAAGTGACCGTGCCGGAAGGCACGTCGATCATGCGCGCCGCCGCCGATCTCGGCATCATGGTGCCGAAGCTGTGCGCCACGGATAGCCTGGATCCATTTGGCTCCTGCCGCCTTTGTCTCGTTGAGATCGAAGGTCGCCGCGGCACGCCGGCTTCCTGCACCACGCCTGTTGCTCCCGGCATCAAGGTGACGACGCAGAACGATCGCCTTGCCAAGATCCGCAAGGGTGTGATGGAGCTCTATATCTCCGACCACCCGCTGGACTGTCTCACCTGCGCCGCCAACGGCGACTGCGAACTGCAGGATATGGCCGGCGAAGTTGGCCTGCGCGAGGTGCGTTACGGCTACGAGGGCCGCAACCACGTGTTCCCGCGCCAGAATGGCGAAACGAACCCCGAGTGGCAGGCAAAGGACGTCTCGAACCCCTACTTCCAGTTCGAGCCCTCGAAGTGCATCGTCTGCTCCCGCTGCGTGCGCGCATGTGAGGAAGTTCAGGGCACGTTCGCTCTCACCATAGACGGGCGCGGCTTCGCCTCTCACGTCTCCGCTGGCATGGACGAGGACTTTCTCTCCTCCGAGTGCGTTTCCTGCGGCGCCTGCGTACAGGCCTGTCCGACGGCAACCCTCATCGAAAAGTCGATCGTCGATCACGGCCAGCCCGAGCACAGCGTCGTAACCACATGCGCCTACTGCGGCGTCGGCTGCTCGTTCAAGGCCGAGATGCAGGGCGAGCGCGTCGTGCGCATGATGCCCTACAAGGACGGCGGTGCGAACGAAGGCCATTCGTGCGTCAAGGGCCGCTTCGCGTTCGGCTATGCCACGCACAAGGACCGCATCCTCAACCCGATGATCCGCGAGAAGATCACTGATCCATGGCGCGAGGTTTCGTGGGACGAGGCCATTCAGTACACCGCGGACCGTTTCAAGGCAGTGCAGGCGAAGTACGGTCGCGGCTCCATCGGCGGCATTACCTCCTCGCGCACGACCAACGAGGAAGTCTACGCCGTGCAGCGCATGATCCGCGCAGCCTTCGGCAACAACAACGTCGACACCTGCGCCCGCGTTTGCCACTCCCCGACCGGCTATGGCCTGAAGCAGACCTTCGGTGAGAGCGCCGGCACGCAGGACTTCAAGAGCGTCGATCTCTCCGACGTCATCATGGTCATCGGCGCCAACCCGACCGATGCGCATCCGGTTTTCGGCTCGCGCATGAAGAAGCGCCTGCGCGAAGGTGCCAAGCTGATCGTCGTCGATCCCCGCCGCATCGACCTCGTCAAAAGCCCGCATGTCCAAGCCGATTATCACCTGCAGTTGCGCCCTTCGACCAACGTCGCCGTGCTGAACGCAATGAGCCACGTCGTCGTGACCGAAGGGCTCGTCGACCGCAGCTTCATCGCGGCCCGTTGTGAGAAGAACGAGTTCGCCCGTTGGGAGAAGTTCATCTCCGATCCCAAGCACGCGCCTGAAGCCGTGGAAGCCATTACCGGTGTCCCGGCTGACGAGCTCCGCAAAGCGGCTCGCCTGTTCGCGACCGGTGGCAATGCGTCCATCTATTACGGCTTGGGCGTGACTGAGCACAGCCAGGGCTCCACCACCGTTATGGCCATCGCGAACCTCGCCATGGCGACCGGTAACATCGGTCGTGAAGGCGTCGGCGTGAACCCGCTGCGCGGCCAGAACAACGTGCAGGGCTCGTGCGACATGGGCTCATTCCCGCACGAATTCCCCGGTTACCGTCACGTTTCTGATCTCGCCACGCGCCAGCAGTTCGAAAAGCAGTGGAAGGTGAAGCTCGATCCCGAGCCCGGCCTGCGCATCCCGAACATGTTCGACGAAGCTGCCAGCGGTACCTTCAAGGGCCTGTTCGTGCAGGGTGAGGACATCGTCCAGTCCGATCCGAACACGAACCACGTCACTCACGCGATGGAATCGATGGAGATCGTCGTCGTGCAGGATCTGTTCCTGAACGAGACCGCCGCCTTCGCCCACGTGTTCCTGCCTGGCACGTCCTTCCTCGAAAAGGACGGCACCTTCACCAACGCCGAGCGCCGCGTGAACCGTGTGCGCCCGGTGATGAAGGAGAAGCAGGGGATGGCCGAGTGGGAGATCGTGTGTCGCATCGCCACCGCGATGGGCTACCCGATGATGTACGCCTCGGCTGCCGCCATCATGGACGAGATTGCTCTCTTGACGCCGACCTTCAAGAACATCTCGTTCCAGCGGCTCGACGAACTCGGCAGCATCCAGTGGCCGTGCGATGATCAAACTCCGGACGGCATGCCGGTCATGCACATCGAGGAGTTCACCCGCGGCAAGGGGCGCTTCATGCTCACCGAGTTCGTGCCGACCTCGGAGCGCTCGAACCGCAACTTCCCGCTCATCCTCACGACGGGCCGCATCCTCAGCCAGTACAACGTCGGCGCGCAGACCCGGCGCACCGAGAACAATGTCTGGTACGAGGAGGATATCCTGGAGATTCACGCTTCCGACGCAGAGATGCGCGGCGTGCGCGACGGCTCCATGGTCTCCGTGACGAGCCGTGTCGGCGGCACCACGATGCGCGCCAAGATCTCCGATCGCGTTCCCCCGGGTGTGGTGCACACCACGTTCCACTTCCCGCTGAATGGCGCCAACGTGATCACCACCGAGAACTCGGACTGGGCCACCAACTGTCCCGAGTACAAGGTGACCGCGGTGCAGGTTACGCCCTCCAACCGTCAGTCCGAATGGCAGGATGAGTGGGAAGAGCGTGATCGCGAGAACAAGCGCATCGAAAAGCCGTTGTTGGCTGCGGAATAAGGGCTTGGCGCGCGAACATCCAAATTCTGAAGGATCTCGCGCGCCATGCATTCCCGCGACAATTCCATCGACCAAACGCGATGACCGCCATGCCCCATGACGTCAAGGCTGCGCAGTCTGGCGCGGGACCTCTATGTTCCGTGCCCGTCGAAGGCGTGGGCATCGATGCGGCAGGCCAGGAGACGGTCGTCACCTGGCAATTGCCGGAGGAGGTCGCCGTCGCCCTGCAGATCAACTCCGAGCCCTACACGGTGATGATGGCGACGCCCGCCAACCTCACCGATTTCGGCATCGGATTTGCGCTGGCTGAAGGCCTCGTCCCGGATCGCTCCGACATTCTCGGTGTGCTGGCAATGCCCGTCGAGAATGGTTTTGCGGTCGACGTCGCCATCGAGGCGGAAGCCCTCTCCAAGGCGCGTATGCCGCGCAGATCTATTGAGGGTCGCTCGGGATGCGGGCTCTGCGGCGTGGAGAACATCGCCGATGTCGTCCGGATCACTCAACCGATCAAGCGTACGGTCCGTCCCGAAGCAGCCGCCATCTTAAAGGCCGCAGCTGAATTGCCGCGCCGTCAGACGATGAACCTCTTCAATCGCACGGTGCACGGCGCCGCCTGGGTGAGCCTTGCGGGAGACATCATCCTCGTGCGCGAGGACGTTGGCCGGCACAACGCGCTGGACAAGCTCGTCGGCGCTCTCGCCGAGGCGGCTATCGATCTCGACACCGGTTTCGTTATGATGACGAGCCGCTGCAGCTTCGAGCTCGTACAGAAGTGCGCCACCTACGGCATCGGCGCGCTCGTCACCGTATCGGCCCCCACTGCACTCGCGCTCGCCATCGCCCGCAAGGCGCGCCTGTTCGTCGCCTCGCTTGCAGGCACGCAGGTTGTCATTCTCAACTCCTGAAACGAAAATTCGGAAAGTTCTATCGCTATGGAAAACCGCGACATGATCCGCATGGCCAACCAGATCGCGGCCTACTTCGAAGCCTATCCCCGCACTGAGGCTCTGAAGGGCATCGCAAACCACATCCACAGCTTCTGGGATCCGCGCATGCGCAAGCAGATCTACGAGTACGTGGACGGTGGCTCGGAAGGGCTCTCTCCCCTTGTTACGGCGGCACTGGCAGGAAAATCCAAGGCCGCTGCTTAGAGTATGATCGCTTCGGGCTGTTTCAGTCCGAAGCGTCGATCATCTCGCTAAGAAAAAGCCGTACAAGCGAGAGGGGGCGATAGTGAGCACTATCGCTCCGGTTTAGCGAAAGCTTGGGTTTGTGCAGTGCCGCGGAGCTTGCCACCCTCCGCCGCGCGCTCCCATCCGCCTGCAAGCTGCCGCCGAAGCAGCAAAGTTCACCCGACAGCGCAAGGCTTAGTTAGCCAACAGTGGCACCTTGCGCTCCGTTGGTTGCGAGCCCCCTATCTCGGGAATACTCTTTGCCTAGCCGCGCGGCGCGCCCAAAGCGCCAAAGGACAAGCGCTCCCGCGAATATGGCAGGAGGACAGCCATGGGTATCGCACTGACGCTGCAGGAATACCTCGACGACAATCACGTCCCCTATGCGGTGAAGCGACACAAACGCACCCACTGCGCATACGATACGGCACGGACCACGCACGTGCCTGGCGACCGCATCGCAAAAGCAGTCGTACTGACGCGCGAAGGCGGGTTCGTGGTCGCGATCGTACCGGCGACAACGCGTGTTCGCCTCGATGTCATCGAGCAGATGCTGCAGTGCCCTATCGATCTGGCGAACGAGGACGAGATCAGCGAGCTATTTCCCGATTGCGATGTCGGCGCTGTGCCGCCGATCCCCGAGGCCTATGCCATCGACGCCTTTGTTGATGACAGCTTCGATACGCAGCCCGAGGTTTTCCTCGAAGGCGGGGACCACAGGAGTCTCGTGCATCTTTCCGGTGCCGCCTTCCGCGCTCTGCTGAAGGATGCCCAGCGGGCACACATTGCCGGTTAGCGCGACCACTTCTTCTTTAGCGGTGTGAACCGAAGCAAAATCACGAGGCGTGCTAATGCGGCCGCCACGGCCGCCGGGGACTGATGAACATTAACCGCACGCGCCATTCTATGCCCTCGCGTCGCGTCAAATGTCGGCCGTCTTATCGAGATGCGCGGAGATGAGCGGGAAAATATCCGCCGCAGCGTTCTTGCCGAAGATGCAGTCGATGTGCCCATAGCCCGGAATGACATGACGCTCGTAGAGCTGGCGCCCATTCACCTGCGCAAGTCGTTCGACTGTACGGGCAGTACCTTCCGGCTTGAAACACACGTTGTCCGCGCCATGCAGGAACAGGATCGGCAGTGCCATGCGATCCAGGTGGGGCAGATAGATGTCGCGCCCGTCCGCATCCAGCAGATGACCATGTCGCGCGAGCACCGCCAGATGCTGGAAGGCCTCGATATTGGCCTCACCAAACATCTCCGCGAGCCCCGACGAGACCGTTGCCTGATTTAGCTGAGCGAGGTTGTAGAGCCGGCCATAGAGCGCCGTTATGCGGTTGCTTGTGGCGTCGTGCGTACGCTCAGACCACGGCACCGGCACGATTATCTGCAGGAGCTTGTCGAGCAGCCTTTCGCGCAACGGATCGGCCGTTGTGGCACGCGCGTTGACGACGTCGATGCCGATCGCTTCAAAGATCTGCGGCGCACGCAGATAGGCGAGCAGCCGCTGAGGATACCAAGGCACCACATAGTCGGTGGAGACCTGCGAAATGACGGCAGAGCGCACGCCTTCGAGACCCGCAAGCAGCGACATCGTGAAAGTGGTGGCACCGAAGCAATGGGCAATTACCTGCACCGTGGAGCGGCGCGTAACCGCGCGCACCTTCGCCACCGCTGCCGGATAGTCTTGAGCCGCGACGTTATCACCGTTCCACAGCTCGTGCGCGTAAGGCAGGTCCACGCTGGCACGGAAATCGAACAGCCAGCAGTCGTACCCTTCAGCAACGAGATATTCGAGTAGATTGGTATCGATGGTATCAATCGAGAAGATGAGGCTCGAGACACCGAGCCCGTGTGTCAGGATTGCTGGGCCCTTCGCTCCACCGCGGTAACGCGTGAGCTTCAAAACCTTTCCATCGTCCGTACGTACGAGATGCACCTCAGGCTCTGGCACGCGCAGGGTGCGCTTCTTGCGCGGGTTCAAGACATCGTACCGACCTGAGCGCGCCAGTACGCCGCCATAGGTATCGAACAGCTCACGGCTGAAGAAGGTGCCGAATTTTCCCACCGCACGCATGCGATCGGCGGCGCTATTCCCGCCGGTTCCGCGCAGCGTCTGCATCTGAACGTAGAAATCCGACGGCGCAATCTCCAGCAATCCGCGCCCAATGTGGCCGAGCTGTCCCTGCGCTCCTCGGGAGATATCGATGTTGAGGCGGGTTGTGTCGCGCCATAGATCGAGCGTTGCGTCGGAACGGACGACCTTATAGCCGCTGAAATGATATTCCGAGCCATCCCGCGCGGCGAGCGAGAAGCGATAATCGAAACGCTTCGTCTCGACCGTGTGCTCATCGACGCGCATCAGGTTGAACTTGCCATCGAAGATTTCCATCGGCTCCGGCGACAGCGCCGGACACTCCACGGTGCCAACGATGCGGCCCGCGTGATTTGGATCAGCTATGAAGCTGTCGACGTCGTCGACAATCACTGTAAGCGTGAAGCTGCAGCTATGGCCTTCCTCTTTGCCGCGCCGCGCGGCGGTTTCGTGCGGCAGCGTAATTGCCGCCGACATGAAACCTGCCATACGTTCAGTGAACTCGACGCCTGCAGGGCGCGTCGTCTCGCGGCCCTCGGGCGCAGCAATCAGCAGCGGCGCATCGTATTTCTGCGCGTCGGTAAACTCCCAGCCGCGGTCCTTGGCGAGGTGAATCATCGCGCGCTCGGCGAGTGCCGTAATCGTTAGAAGTGGATTGACGCCCAGCGGCCGCGGAATGATCGATCCATCGCACACATAAAGCCCCTGGAGCACGGCATCCGACGGCGCTTCCGGGGTGCCATCGAACACTTGGCACTTGTGGTTGACGACTCCACTCGCGCGGTCTCTTCCCATCACACAGCCGCCGAGCGGATGCACGGTGATAAGATTGTTGCCGAGCATCGTCTCGGTGAGTGGATTACGGATGTAATTGCCGCCGGTCGCAAGCGTCGCTTTGCGCAGGTTCTGCTCTACTTTCTCGAAAATGGGCTGCTGCGCCACCTTAGGCCAGGAAAGTTTCAGCCGGCCGTTGTCCAGTGTGATACGGCCCTTGCCGTCATCGTGGCTCATCACGAGATAGGTTTGCGTGCGATTGACGGCGCCCTGATAGGCTCCGAACAAAAGGCTCTGGCGTCGACGCGCGCGCTCGGCAAGAAAATCGATAATTCCGCGGTCGGTATCTTCTCCAAGCTTGTCGCCACCGATGGTGAGCAGCGCCGGTAGTATCGGCGCGAGCGCGGACGGGATCGAGCCTTCCTCGATCACCATGCCGTCCTCGAGCCGGTCGGTGTTGCGCAGGTCTATGAGGCCGCTGATGCACGGCCCCACCGGAGCCGTCTCCGCAATTGGCGGCTCACCGACTCCGATACCGTTCACTGGCACATCGTTGTTGTACGCAAACGCGAGCACGTCACCGTTGCCGGTAAAGCGTTCGCCAACCTGATCGGAAACGGCGAGCCCCGCCTGACGAGATCTCAAAAGGATCTCGGTCGAGCCGAGCGTACCCGCCGCAAGCACGACGACATCCGCCGTGATCGATTGGTCGGCAGCGGAAAACTTTTCGCGATCATGACCGAGAGGCTCGAAGAAAACGCGCCAGCGCCCACGCTCCTGCGTTACGTGGGTAACGCGCATCTCCGTGAAGATTTCAGCACCGTGATGAAATGCGTCGGCAAGATATGTCACCTGCACCGTATTCTTGGCGCCGACATTGCAGCCAGAGCAGCAATCGCCGCACAGCGTGCATGCGGGCTGCTCGACGCCCGCATAGTTCACTTGCTTTTCAAGGGTGACGTTGATGGGCGGGCGCATCACATCGCGATGCAGTGCGTTGCCGCTCACCCCCAGCGCCTTGAGCTTGTCGAGTTCAGGACCTTCGTAGGGCACGGGCCGCAGCACTTCCGTCGCCCGCGCAAAGCCTTCCTGGCGAGTCTGATCCTGCGCGATCTCGGGTGGCCAGACGGGATCGTCCCACACGCGGGGGTCCGGCGGCAGAGATACGTTGGCGTTGACGAGCGAGCCGCCACCAAGTCCGCAGCCAACGAAAACGTGGATGTCCTTGCCGAGACGCAAATCGTAGAGTCCCGACGGCGGTCCCGAAACGCGTGCGCCGTCGCGGCTCACCTGGAACTGCTCGTGGGCCTCGATCATGCGGTCGGGGAAGTCGCCGATGGCGAACTCCTGGCCACGCTCCAGCACCGCAACGCGCTTGCCCGCGCGCGCCATGCGCGAAGCGGCAACGCCGCCGCCATATCCTGAGCCCACCACGACGACATCGTAGCGAAGCTTCAGGTCGGCGACCGATTTCGACAAGCGCCGCATTCTATTCTCCCTCGACCGGCGCAGGACTGCGCCGCCGCCAGCGCGCAAACCATGCGAGGTTGCGCGCGCGTGTTTTATCGTTCGTCGCCGCTGGCGCAGACGTCACTGCACGCACCGGCGTTGCGTCTTCGCGCATCTCCCAGCCGAAATCGCGCGCCATGAGGATCATGGCTCGCTCGGCAAGCGCGGTAATGGTCAGCAACGGGTGGATACCCAGCGGGCACGGGATCACGGCGCCGTCGCACACATAAAGCCCTTCGTGGACCGCATCGGGGCCGCCACCAGGGGTCGCGTCGAAAACCTGTCCCTTATGGTTGACGACGCCGCCATTGCGCGTTTCCCCCATGGCGCAGCCTCCGAGCGGATGCACCGTCATCAGCTTGCCACCGAACACCTGTTCCGAGACGGGATCGCGCATGTATGTGCCGCCCGTTGCGTGCGCCGCCGTCTTGATCATGGTCTCGATGCGCTGGAAGACCCGCTGCTTCGTACCGTTGCCCCACGCGATGGTGAGACGATCCCGCTCAAGGCGCATGACGCCGTTACCTGCATCATGCCCGACGGCGAGAAACGTTTGCGTATTATGGACGGCCCCCTCATATGCGTTTCTGAGGAAGCTATCAGCAGCACGTTCCAGCGCATTGAGTCCCTCGCCGAGCGTACGTTTCTCACGCTCACCGAACACGGCGGCGGTCGGCGCCAGCAATGCGGGAAGTGCCGCCGCAAAGGCGCTCGGCAGCGCGCATTCACACATGGCGAGCCCATCACGCACATCCTGCGTGTTGCGCAAATCGATGAGGCCGTTCACTGCCTGTCCGACAGGCGGCACCTGCGCCCGTGGCGGCTGGCCAACGCCGATACCATTCACTGGAACATCGTTGTTGTAGGCGAGTGCAAGGGCATCGCCATTGGAGGTGAAGCGGCTGCCGAGCCACCGCGACAACGGCAAACCTTCTTCCGCCGAGCGCAGCAGGATCTCCGTGGAGCCGAGCGTGCCCGCCGCCAGCACGACGACGTCCGCGGTCATGAAATACTTATGACCGCGCGCGGTATCGGCGCCGACAGGCATCGCCCACACCCGCCAGCCATGGCGTTCGTCCTTGGAGACAGAAAGCACCTTCACGCCGGTGAACACCTCGGCACCGAACGCGACGGCGTCTGCAATGTAGGTGCAGGCAACGGTCGTCTTGGCGCCGACGTTGCAGCCTCCGCAACAATCGCCGCATGCCGTACAAGCTGCCTGGTGCACACCAGCGGCATTCGGGCCGGCCCGATGGGCCACGTGTACCGGAATGGGCGTGACCGAGCGGTCGAAGGCCGAGGCGGCGAGGCGCAGCGCTGCTACCTTCCTGTAGCTGCCAGTCGCCGGCGATATCTCCGGCCGCAGCATGTGCCGCGCGCGCACGTAGCCTTCCGCTAGAAGCCGATCGGAGCGCACCGACTCCGGCCAGGCGCTGTCCTCGAAGACGCGCGCGTCCGGTGCGAGACAGACGTTGGCATTAATGAGCGATGTACCGCCGAGACCGCAGCCCATCAGCACGTCGACATCCTTGCCGATTCGCACATCGAACAGCGCCGTTGCCGATCCCACGCGTCCGTGCGCGCCATTGATCTGGGTTTCCGCGCTTGCGCGCGCCACGCCATCGGGGAAATCGCCGGGCAGAAATTCCCGGCCGCGCTCGAGCACCGCCACCTTGCGCCCACACCGGGCGAGCCGCGCCGCGGCCACACCGCCACCGTAGCCAGATCCCACCACGATCGCATCGTAGTGCGCCTTGAGCTCCGAAGCGGGCATCGAAAGCCGCGCCTGCATAGGTTTTACTCCCCCCACCGCCCGTGCATCCATCCGTACCGGCGTACCCGCTGCTCCGATCAGGCGATCCCATGCTTCGACTTTTGCGGTCCTGGACGCTTCAAGTCCCCGACACGAATTTCGATCGGACCCTCGATCAGCGAGGGACGCAGTGGCCGCGACGGCACGATCGCCGGCCCATCACGGCCGATACCGCGATCCTTGGCATGCTTCCACGCCCAGCGCCGCGGCGTGCGCCGCAGGCCGATGGGATAGATCGTCAGCTTGTTGGGCTCGACCTTCATGCGCAGGAAATTCTTGAAATCAGGAATGGCCATCGAGGCGAACGCCTGATCGCAATGGAGACCCAGAAAGCAGCTGAGGGTGAGGTATGTGCCCCATACGAAACCCGCGGCGATACCGCCGAGAAAGATCATCGTGAGCGGGAAGATGACGATGGTGCGAAGCAATTCACGCACGTCCGGCGAAGTGCGCAGATCGAGATTCTGCAGCATCTCGCGCGCCTGCGGCCAAGCCGTATCGACCATCCAGAAAGAGAAGTACGACACCGCATAATAGAGCGCGATCATCATGGTGATGTGCGCAAGCCAGTGCACGGTGCCGAGCAGCGCCTTCACTTTTCCGCCCCACGCACCGTCAGCGTAACCGTAGAGAACCACCCATAATCCGAGACACCATATGCCGAGGACGACGTTCGTCGCCGCGGCGAGCGGCGCCAGCATGAATATGCCGGGCCACCAGTGGAAATTTGGATCGTAGAGCATCGTCTCGCCAACGGTCATGTTGCCGTACGGCGTCGTCGAGAACATCCAGATCATTACCCAGTAGATGGCACCGAGAGCAACGGAGTAGCCGTAATTCCGGAACGGGAAGGCGAGCGTCGAAAGGCTGAGCCAGCGGCTTTTGCCACGCGAGGGCCAGCAGGACGGCTCCCCCGTATTCTCGCCATCCTTGATCTTGCAGCGGATATCGAGCTCGATTTTCTGTCCCGTACTCGCCGTCAGCGTGCGCGTGTCCGAAAGGTAGTGGGTGGGCGAAAAATACGCCCCGCCGCCCCCGGCCGTGATGAAGCTCGCTCCCGTCTCGGCCGACTGGTAGCGGCTATAGTGGTGCAGGTCGCCAGCCACGACAGCCGCGATCCGCGCCCCCGCGTCGGTGGCGATCTTCGTGATGGTGGAAAGATTGTCCTCGCCCTGAAGCCCTTCTTCCCGGTTATAGTTCCAGCTCGGCTCAGGGATGCAGAGGACGACTTTCGGCGCCTCGGTCGGATGCTGCTTCATCGCTTCGGCAACGCCCTCGAAGTAGAGGATCTGCCCGGCGTCCAAGTACTGCGCGAGCTGGATATCCGCGCCCCAGATCCACCAGTTGTGCGGCAGCCGGATTGCGAAATAGCTGCGGTGCTGCGGACAGAGCCAGCCACCGATGCGGTTCTCGCTCGCGCGTCCGAAGCGCGCCTTACAAAACATATGGTCGAACGAGGAAAGCCCGTCGTACCAATCGTGATTGCCGGGCAACACGAAAAGCAGGCGGCGCCAGTTCCCATCGGGCGAAGGCGGCAGCGCCGTCGAATAGGGCATCGCGAAGCGTTCGCGATAGGCTTGGCGCGTTGGGAACGGATAAACCTGATCGCCGCCCATGATGAGCAGCTTGCCGCCCGGCAGCGTGCCTGCGCCCTCAACGGTGATCTGCGGCGCACTTACCAGCGAGGCCATGGCGTAGGTGGAATCGAAACCGTCGCCGAGGTCGGCGATGTAATCGACCCACACCGCGTTGCCGTCGCTGAGATGGCGCAAGTCCGAATAGTCGTAGCGGCCGATAACCTCTTTCACCACCTCCGGCCCGAAGCCGTCGATGGTCGCCTGCATGATCCGCTGGTCGGCGTATTGTCCGAATATCTCCGACACGACCGAGCGCCAGCCTGTGCTGACGAGATGCGCCGGACTGTACCAGCGCACCATCTTGGGGAGCGCCTTGATATCGATCTCCCCCGAGCCGTCGGCCATGCACTCCCCCCAGACGCATACTGCTTTTTTCGAAACGTGCCCCCCGGCCCGCTTCCGTTGAAACGAGTCTAGGGGGGGCGCGAAGAGGAGTCCAGAATGGCGGCAGCGGCGTGGCGCCATGTGTTGCAGAGTGAACGCAGGGGCGCACCTTCGCGCGAGAAACGATCACACGTCGGATGATTGTATCGGCGGTGTGGCCGCAGTGGCATTGCCCAGTCCTTGCCATCCGTCATAGGCCCAAAGGCGCGGATGCATGCGCAAGGAGTGGCGCCGTGAGGATAAAGGTCGCCGCCGTACTCGGCCTCTCGGCCGTTGGAATGCTCATCGCCCCCTTCGCCGGATACGTCACCTCCGCAGACGCAGCGGCGCGCTGCGTCAGCAAACGTGGCAAGGGCGGGGCATGGACCGAGGACATGGCACGCTTTCAAGCTTGGGAAATCGTCGCCCAGCTCTCGGGTAACTGGCCCATTGCGACGGATAAGCTCCGCACTGAGCGCTATAAGTGCAAGAAAGACGGCAGCGGCTACACATGCCTTTCATGGATCGACATCTGTAAATCGTAATGCGATCAGTCATGGTCGAGACGAGGTGGTGGGTGCACCCATATGCGGCGTCCACCGCCGCGCGCCCGGTTAACGTTAAACCCATGCGAAGCCCGTCAAGTAGCGAGGAGCAACCATTCGAGCACATAGATTTCTCGACATAATTCTCTCATCCCCACATGCTCCGCTACGCTCGGCCAGGGGTGGCCAGTCATAGGAGGAGCTGTCGTGTTCGGCCGGGGATTCAATGATCAAAAACCAGCGACTTCGACCTCAGGGATGCCCACGCCGGGACCCGCCACTCCGCCAATGCGCAATCTCGCGACCCCGGCTCCATCCATGCTGACCGCCTCCACGCAAGCCTCCGTGATCGGCCCCGACCTCGCCATTGTTGGCCAGCGGATTACGCTCGTCTGTAAAAGCGCACTCATCATCTCCGGTGATGTCTCCGGCGACATCCACGGCGACGACATCACTGTCAGCGAGACCGGTAAAGTCACCGGCACGGTCATCGCGCGCAATCTTTCGATTCACGGCGAGGTCAATGGCCAACTGCGTGGGGAAACCGTGGCGCTCTATTCGACGGCGCGCATCAACGGCGATATCGTGCAAAAGAACCTCGTGATCGCCGAGGGTGCGCAGTTCGACGGACGCGTGCGCAAGGCGAAGGAAGCCAGCGACTGGCAGCCCACGCTCGACTTAAATCTCCACACCCAGACCGGCGGCTGAGCACCACGACACGGGTTCTCGCCCGTACTCTCAGCGCCACGCAAGGTTATCGATGTGGCGCTCACCACGCCCGCTTCGCCACGGATTTCAAGCTGAGTTCTTGTCGAGACCGGTAATGCGGTCCAGCAGCCGCGTTTTGCGCGCGCGCTTTATCTGCGCGCCATCGGGCCCAGCGACGTTCTCGGACGCCGCGTGCTCGATCGGAGCATCGAGCGCAGCCGCATCTAGCGCCTTGAGAAATCCGCCGCCACGGGGCGGCGTCTCGTTGCCATTTTGCGGGCTGGGGCTGGCCGCAGCAGCAGGTGCGGGTGCGGCCGCGGGGGTCACTGGATCTGCCTTCTGCTCACCCGCAGCACGCATGAGCCGGGTGACCCGCGGATCGTTGATGCGCTCTGCGAGCGGGCGTTTCGCATCGGCGTCCTCCGGCGCGCGGCGCGGAGGCGCAGGCACCGATCCGAGGCGGCGCATCTCTTCCATGAAATAAGCGGCCTGCCGCGCCAACTTCTCGTTACCTGCCGCCAATTCGGCGCGCAGCGCCTGGATGGTGCCGGTCTGCTCCTCGGTCAGCGCAGCCATCGCCGAAAGCCGCGCCTTCATAGCAATCTTGCTTTCCTTGATGCTGCGATCGTCCTGATCGGCAGCCTCATAGGTGGCGAGCGCAGCCTTGAGCCGCGAAAGCTCGGCCGCTTGATCCTGATTCACCGTCTTCAGGCGGCGGATCTCTGCCATCGTCTTCTGGTCCGGCGTCTCGGGCGGGGCATCGACGGCCTTGAGCGGTGCCGTTTCGCCGAAACCCGAAGCCCCGATTTTGCCGGCCCGGCCAACGACCTTCGCAGGCCGCGACGCATCGCCCGCCGTCGCATCCGTGGTTTCTGCGGCAGGGCCCGCCCTTGCGACGAGCGACTGCAGCCGCGCAATGAGAGCCGTCTGCTCGCGAGTCTTGGCGCGCAGTGCCTCGATCTCAGTCCGCAGCGCAACTTCGCCGTCATAGCGCGGATCGGCAAAGCCTTCGCGATTGCGCGCTGCACGCGTATTCAGCGCGGCCTTAAGGCGATGCACCTCATCGGTCTGCTGCGCGTTGATCTGCGTCGCCTCTTCCAGTGCGCGTGCCTGCTTTTCGCTCGATTGCGTCAGAGAAACGATCTCGCGGTCCCGCTGGAACAGAAGCTTGCGCGCCTCCGCCAAACGGTTCTCCACCTTCGGCAGCCGGTCCATGATCGTTTGCTCGAGCACGCGCCGGGCATTCTCGTGCTCTTCCAGCGCCGCGCTCTGCGTCGCAAGCTCGCCTTCGAGCTCACTGATGGTGGCATCCCGCCGGTTGATCTCGACCATCTGCCGCGCGGAAGCCTCTGCAGCTTCCTCGACCATGATCTCGAGTTTGTGGATGCGAATGGCGGCTTCAGCCCGCAAACGGTCTTTATCGGCACGAATCTCCGCCTCGGTGAGCGGCATCGAGCGCTTCAGCATGTCGGTCGTGAGCCGGGCCACCCGGCGGCGGTAGAGCGGCGCAATGAATAGCGCCAGGAGAGCCGCCGTGAGGAAGCCCAACGCCACCAGCATGACCATCTCGATTGTGATCACGCCTGCGTCCCCGATTGCGCGAGGCTAGCCACCGCACACCTCAATTGGCCGGTCCCATGCGGACCACTATGCTTGATTATCCGATTGGCCAGCTGCCTGCGCAATGCTTTCATCCCGCGCGTTCTCACCCGGGGCTCCGTTATAAAGCCGCGCGGCGACTCAAAACGGATTCCACGTCGGGGAGCGGGTATACTTCAAATATCCAATGTTCGCACCTAGCCGCAGCCCAATTCCCGACCGGATCGGCGCCAGAGTGACATCGCCATAGGTCTGATATTGGATCCCGACGCCCCCCACCACATAGGCCGACCCCTGAACACCCGCGTAGCGCTCGTAGATCTGCGAAGGATCGCGCAGGTTGTAGACGAGAACCATGGTTTTCGAGCCCTCCCCGCCAAAATCGTAACCGATCGACGGACCCTGCCAGTACACCTTATGGTTGCCGGCATCCTTAGTGTAGAGGATGCCCTCGCCATAGCGCAGGCCCGCAACGAACGCGCCCCCCGCATCGGTTCCGAGAATGTACCCGTTGGGCCGGCCGGACTTGCGGAAAGCATATTCGACGACGCTGGCGAGCCCTTTGCTCACCGAACCGAAGAAGCGTCCTCCCGCCTCCACGATCTCGTTTTGCGAATAGCCTCCGTCATCCGGCGGTGGACCACCGGCGTGCGGACCGTCGTAGGCTTCGCCAGGCGCGTGGTAGGGCTCGCCATAGCCGGGCGCCGGTTCCTCATAACCCGGAGCGCGGGCCGCCCGATTATCGTCGTAGCGGCGGTAGTCATCGCCCGAGCTGTACGCGCCGTCGGGCCGGTAGGGCGCGTTGCTCGCGCCTCCTCCGCCCTGCGAGGGTGAATAGGCATCGTTACCCTGAGGCGCGTATCCGTCGTTTGCCGGAGGCACATAGGCATCGTTACCGGTGCGACCGCCTGAGTACGGGCCGTATGGGTTCTGCTGGGCAACGGCTTCCGCAGCGCAGTAGAAATGCGCGGCGAAGACCGCAACAGCCGAAAGAATAAGGGAAAGGCGGCGAGCGCCTGCAGTCAGCGCCATGGTTCTATCCATCGTATTTTGGCCAGTGGCCCAGCCACCAACGCGCTGAAATCCTTCCTTGGAAAGTGTCGCGAAAGTGTGGCCAGCCCGCCGTGCCTTGTGCCTCTACTGCGGCACGTGTCCCGCGTCGGCAACACGCAGCAGCGGCTCGCGTGCCCAGGCGATGAACTGCGGATTGAGGTAGCCATCCTCCCGCTTGCCGTACAGCAGCGGCTCGCCATCGAGCGTCGTCACGCAGCCTCCGGCCGCGTTGAGAATGGCCTGCCCGGCAGCGGTATCCCATTCGCTTGTACGGCCGAGACGCGCGTAGAGATCCGCTTCCCCCCGCGCGATGAGACAGAACTTCAGCGATGAACTCGCCTTGCGTTTCTCGGTTATGGGAAGCTGCTGCAAAAACTCATCGGTGCTTTGAGCCGCATGCGAGCGGCTCGCGAATGCGATCAGCGCATCCTTGTTCGGCTCGCGCGTCTTGAGGCGCCGCAGCTCACATCTTCCAAATTCGCCAGCATCCGCATCTGGCGCGATGTGCGCCTCGATCGCCTCATTGGCACCGACTGTTGCGAAGAATTGCGCGCTCGCCGGCGCATAGATGATTCCGAACACAGGGCGCCGCGCAACGACGAGTCCGATGTTGACGGTGAACTCGGGGCTCCCCTTGATGAAGGCGCGGGTTCCATCGAGCGGATCGACAAGAAAGAACGCATCCTCAACCTGCGGCACACGGCCAGCGGCAACCGCCTCCTCGGCGATAACCGGAACGCCCGGAACAACGGTGTGCAGCGCTTGGGTGAGAACCGCTTCGGCCTCGTGATCGGCGGCGGTTACGGGCGTTGTATCCGCCTTCGTCTCGACCGCCACATCCGAATTGAAATGCGCCATTTCGATGCGCCCGGCAGCCAGCACTGCGGGCAGCAATGCCTCGACCAGGCCGCGGTAATCCTCTAGCCTCATTCGTGGTTCGTACCTTGATTCGTTATTCCGGCCTTGCGCCGGCCGCACTGGCTATTGGTCGCCAGGAATGCTTCGCGGGTGTGCCGAAGCGGTATACAGGGCAGACCTTTGCATGATGTTTCGGCGCGTGTAACAGAAGGCAACAACACTTCGCAAGCGGCCCTTGTCCGTCTGCTGCGGGCATCCCCGCACTGATCTGGGATCATAGCCGTTCCATTTTCTCCGATCTGCGACAATCAACTAGAGGGCACATAGATGGGCCAGCGTGCCAATCCGACGGACCTTGAACTCGCTGCACTCATCTCCAGCAAAATCTGTCACGACGTCATCGGTCCGGTCGGCGCCATCTACAATGGTCTCGAAATCCTCGACGAGGATGACGATCAGGAGGCGAAGAACTACGCCCTCGATGTGATCCGCAATGTGACGGAGCAGGCCTCTGCGCGGCTACAATTCTGCCGCTTCGCCTTCGGCGCTGCGGGCTCCGCCGGCGCCATGATCGACCTCGGCACCGCCGAACAAATCTCCCGTGGCTTCGTCGGCAAAGGAAAGCACAAGCTCATCTGGCGTCTGACGCCGGGCCACATGCCGAAAGACAAGGCAAAGTTGCTGCTCAACCTCGTCGCCAGCGCCATCACCGCTCTACCGCGCGGCGGAGAGATCGAGGTGCAGATGGCGGGCACGATGGAGACGCCGAGCTTTCTCGTGCGCTGCCGAGGCACCAACGCCCGTGCGCCCCTTCACCTCGCCGAGTTCATCGCTGGCGAGCACGCCCCACCCCTCGATGCCATGACCATCCAGGCCTACTATACATGGCGGCTCGCTGCGACGGCCGGGATGCGCCTTGCCGTGCTCCAGGATGGCGCCGACATTCTTCTCTCCGCCAAGTCCGGCTGAGCTGAGCGCCAGAGACCGCACGGTGCCGCCGGATGACACCGCATCGTCCTCTCCGCTTAGCACCGCCGAGCGGAGAGCCTCGAGTTCTCCCCGACCCGCGCCGAACTTCTCGCCGGCAAGCATGCTCTGCGCGGAACGCGCGACCAACTCCCGTGCTATGTCGGGGCGGCCATCACGCGCGCTGTTCCTGGCCAGCGGCTCCGCGCGATGATTGCCTCGCTATGGTTCGTACCCCACTCCGCCATCGGCAGGTCCGTCACGATCGCACGCGGACGGCCTGAGCCCGCGGCCAAGTGGGAACCGACGGAGAAGGCACGAACGCCCGCGGCGATTTCGGGCGCCTCACAGTTTCCCGCCGCGCCGTCGAGGGGGCCCTCGACGGGGTACTGCGCCAGCTCACAAGGAACGCTTCTCGGCCGCCTCCGGGCCTTGCTTCCCGCACCGTCCATCGACCATCCCCTCGCAACTGAGCGTACTCAGAAGCTGTGCGATGAGACGCTTGCGCTCCTCCTCGGACATCCGCTTATCGTGGGCGATACCGTAGAGCGTATTGGCGTTGAGCTGGTGACAGAGATCCATTTTGGATGGCCGGCAAATATAGGCGTGGCATCAGAAAAATATGCAACCTGCAATTGAATAAGTTCGGTATACACTAGACCGTCCAGGCTGCAAACAAATACCGCAACTAAGAATGCCCGCACCTCTCGGCGCGAGCATCAACGTTGCGAAAACAGGATCTTAGATCTTAAGCGCTTCACTGTGCGCCCGAAGCGCCACCCATCCCGGCGGTATGGTCGAGTGGAGCGACAGTTGCGGAGGTCTTAGCTTTGCTGGCCGCGCTTGCGGCGACGGCTGCTGCCGCAGCTTCCTTAGCCGCATTGGCTGCAGTCTCCGCAGCGGCGGCTGCGCGCTCGGCCGCAGCAGCGGCGGAAGCTGCCGCAGCGGCAGCGGCTGCGCGCGCTTCAGCGGAAGCGGTTGCAGTCACCGGCACAGCGTGCGGCGTAGCGGCAGGTGCAGCCATACCGGCACCGGCCTGCAGCGCACCCGTCTCGACGCCTGCGTTGGAAGCCGCAGCGGACGAAGCCGTTTCAGCGGCAGGTGGCGCTTCCGCCGCCGCGGCAACCGCCGGCGGAGCAGCGCCCGGAGCCGTATCGAGCGCAACCGGCGGACCGTCCGCCTCCGCGTCATGCGGCCCGGCAGCAACAGCTGCCGGTGTAGTCTCGTCGGCTTGAGAAGCGGATGGAGCCTCTGCCTGTTCCGAAGCGGATTCCTCTTCGCCTGTAGGCGCTGTTGCGGCTTGCTGCGGCTGGGCCGGAATACCGAGCGCAGCAGCCTTGCTCACGGGTGCAGGCGGAGTTGCGCCGTCCTGGGCCACATCGGCATTCGCATTGGCCGACTGCTGCCCCAGCTTCTTCGCGTCGTCACCCCAGCACACCGTGGCGCTGGCGGTACAGGTATATTCGTCGAACAGAATGACATCGATGAAGAGCTCGCAGCTGACGCTCTTCTTGCCCGTCTGATAGTTGGTGACACCGTTCTGCGATGCCCACTCGGAAATGTGCTTATCGAGTAGGTTCTTTGCGTCGTTAGTCGGGCCTTCTTTGCCGTAATCGTTGACCGTGAAGCCGAACTTCTTGCACGCAGCATCCGCGGGCGCCGTAAGCGCCGCAACGGCACCCAGGAACACCGTAGCTAAGGCGAGCGATGGCTTAGCGCGCATGGAATTGTCCCCCGTCGGTGCAGACATCTGTCCGATTCCAAAGCCATATAACCGGAGCCCTATGCCCCTGCCTAGGCTTCGACACAGCAAACATGTGTGTAGGACAATGGCAGCGCGACGATCTCGCGCGCACTGCCTCAGTTCATATAAGGTGAATTGCCGCCGTTCGGACCGATGCCAGAATCGAAGAAAAAGCCGCTGTCGAACGGGCCCCCAGGCGTCTGCCGGTTGATATAGGGATCGATGTAGCCGCCGTAGAGGGCGAAGTAGCGCGCGATCTCTTCGGGTGTCGAGCCACGCTCCACGGCATAGGTGCGGCCCTTCTGTGCGCGGCGGGCAGCAGGCTTCTTCTTCTGCGTATATTCACCGGCGACGGCACCGGGCGCCACATAATCACCGGCACCGCTCAGGGTGGCGAGCATCAGGAACCCGGAGGCCACGAACGCCCCCATGCAGATGCGAGAAAGGCTCATCATTCCAGTCCTTATCGTTCTATCCACCCCGATGTTGGGTCGAAGATAGCTGAAAACCTCGCACGGGCGCGCATTTCTCGGCGGGCGACGGCTTTTTAACCGGACCTGTCACCTGGCAACCACGCTGGAACTCAGCGCGCGAAACACCGACCGCACCGGCTCAAAAGTGAGTCGTACGGGCGCAGTATCTACCTCGACTCCGAAGCGAACCGTTAACGGGATCGAAAATTCTGTTCCAATCCGAAGCGGCTAGAGTGTGCCTCAACTCGTCTTGCAGATCGTGGAGGTGCCGCGACAGTTGTATCCGAGACCGCCCGGCGCGCACTTATAGGCCGGCGTGCTGACTTTGTAGCCAGGCGTCGCGCCGCTCGCCATGAAGGCAGCCCAGACGCCCCAGTCGAATGACTGCAAGATCGCTTCCTTCACCTGAAACTTGGCACCGTCGACGGTGGGTGCAGTACCGGAGGCGGATTTCCTGAAGCACTTGGCCTCGGCATCACCGGCAGAGCCGGCGCAGACCACAGCAAGGGCGAGTGCGGCCGTATAGGACAGCTTGATCATGGGTAGCTCCCGGACATCACAATAAGGAAGCTGGGAGACTGCCGCAGGCGCACGAAGTTGCCCATCTCGGACGCACGCCTGCAGCAAAATGATTGGGGATCGTTGCCGTGCGGTGACTCTCAGTGAGGCTCACCACACGTCCACAGCGATCACGACGACTGGAGATTGACGGCCTTGGGGCCCTTCCCGCGTTTGTCCGGTTCGGTCTCGAACGAAATGCGTGCGCCCTCGTCGAGGTTGGCGATGCCTGCGCGCTCTACGGCGGTCACGTGCACAAAGACGTCCTTGCCGCCATCGTCCGGCTTGATGAAGCCGTAGCCCTTTTGCGCGTTGTAGAATTTGACAGTGCCGCTCTGACGCATCGCGAAATCTCCTTACGTGCGCAGTCAACAAAAAAGGCGCGTCTCAGCTGAGAGCGCGCCAGGGGGAAAGCTCGGGTACCATTCGCAATGCGGGGGGAATAAGCGGGAGATCGACATCCGCCACGATCTCGAAAAAGCTACTCTAGTCTCCGCCGGGTCGATTGTGTCCCGAGCGCGCGAAGTATTGTGGAAAACGATTCGCGAGGCAAGCCTTAGTGGTCACTTTTGCCGCACCCCAGCGGATTCTTGCCCAAGTTCTTCCAGCCGGAAACCGGCACCATTCCCCTGTGCCAGAACTTTCACCAGCTCCGGCAGCAGGGTCTGCAGTGTTCCGGCCAGCGTATACGGCGCATTCACCGCGATGAGCCCGGCACCGTTGAGGCGCGCCTCATCGTCCGATCCGCGAATCATCAGTTCGATCGCTAGCACCTTTGGCAGGCAAAGCGCCGCCAGCGCTCGCCGGAAGGCGGCGACGGGTCGAATCTCCTTGATCGGATACCACAGGAGGAACGTACCGGTTGCGAAGCGGCGCGTGCCCTGCTGCAGCGCTTCGACAAGCCGGTCGAGTTCCCCTTGAACCTCGAATGCCGGATCAATCAACGTCAGGCCCCGGCGCTCCGGCGGCGGCAGCAGTGCTTTCACCGCTGTCCACGCATCGAGCGCCATCACCTTCACCTGCTTGTCGCGCGCGAAAAGACGCGCGAGCTCTGCCTGGTCCTCCGGATGCAGCTCATTGAGAACGAGGCGGTCCTCGGCGCGCAGCAGATCGCGCGCAATGACCGGACTGCCGGGATAGCGCAGCAGCATCCCCTCTGGGTTGAGCGCGCGCACGCTGCCGAGATAGGGCGCGAGCGCCCTGCTCGCCTCCGCCGAGAGGTCTGCACGCATGAGGCGCCCGATCCCCTCGCGCCATTCGCCAGTCTTCTGCGCCTGCTCGGCGGTGAGATCGTAAGCACCGATCCCCGCATGCGTGTCGACGACACGGAAGGGCGCAGGCTTCTGCTTCATGTGCTCGATGATGAGCGACAGCACTGCATGCTTGACGACATCAGCGAAGTTTCCGGCGTGATAGGCGTGACGGTAATTCATCGCCCGCATGAGCGCGCACTGCCTCTGCGTGTCAAGTCCGCGGCGTATTTAGTGGACGAATAATTCCCGCTGACTGCCCGGCGTACTGCCTAGCTCGCCTATCGAGCGCAGCGCCCGCCACCAGTAGAAGCCTGCTGCCCCAGAGCGCCATCCGGCGTCATTTGCGCTTACCGGAAGCCCGCCGAACGCAGGTCAGGCCTTGCGCTCCCACTTGCCGGAGGCGCTCTGCTGCCAGTAGGTAACCGGGCAGCCTGCGTTTTTCGCGGCCTTCCATTGTCCGCGCGCGATCTGCACTGCGTCCGCATCATTGCCGTCGAACATGTAAACGATGCGCACGAAACCGGCGAACGCCTCGGCCTCCGCTCCGTCGACGAGAAACCGCACGCCGGCGCCGTTTGGCGTCTCGCCGCCCGTCGTCAGGTAGACGGGCTGCTCCGCGGCGTGGCCGTCCTTCGCCGTGCCGTGCGCGAGAAAACTGTCCTCGCGATACGTCCACAGTGCAAGGTCGATGGCAGCAAGCCGCTCGGCGGAGTTCGCCTGCACGACAGCACGCCAACCGCGCTCCAGCGTCTTCTCCACCAGCGTGGGCAGCACCTTCTCCAAGGGGTGCTGCTCGAGATGATAGAAGAGCACTTCTGTCTGCTGTGATTGATCGGTTGCGTGTTGCCCGGACATGGAAACTCCGCACGTTGGCCCATGCTCACCATTGCGTTGCACGACGCGCATGGCTTGGCAACTTCGATGCTGCGGCGCAAGACCGATTAGCCCTTGCGCCGCGCAACATGCTTTCCTACTTATCGAAGTCCGGAACGACGCCAGACGTGCGGCTGTCGTCCGTGCGGGCGGTGGAGTGGGCGGCATCTTCGGGTTCGCCGCTGCTCCCGCCCGCTGTAATTCCCCGCCACATTGCTCAGCGCCTCAGCGCTGTTTTGGTCTCAGCGCTTCATCTTCGCGAGATAGCGCTTCGGCACCTCGCCGGCAGCGATCAGTGCATCGACGCAACGGCGCGAGAGCGAATGGCCTGAAGCCATCATGCAGCTCCGCAGTTCGGGCGTGCCGATGGAGTATTTCGCGCAGAGGCGATAGTAGTCACGCTCGCACGCAGAATTTACGCGCGACGAATACGCATCGGCCGGCGAGCCGAAAGCGAACATCATCAGTGCAGCCAACCCCGCGCCTGCTGCACGTGACACCGGGCGCGCCCGGCCGTGTGAGCACCTGTCCATAGATCCCAGTTTTCTCATTTGAGTTTCCCCCGGGCCCCTGAGCCCCGCGCGTTTCGCCTCCCGCAGCAGCCGCGCGAATCCAAGGTAACTCAGCACCGGTGCCAAGGCCAGTGATCACGCCGTGCACGCATCCGAAAAAGCGCACTAGCTCTTGTGCTTAGCATAGGGATTATCACCCTTGCGCAAATTGAAGCGCAGCGGCACGCCGGGCAGTTTGAAAGCTTGGCGCAGACTGTTCGTCAGATAGCGCAGGTACGATTTCGGCAACTCTTCCGGGCGTGAGCAGAACGCGATGAACGTCGGCGGACGCGTCGACGGCTGCGTGATGTAGCGGATCTTGATGCGACGCCCGCTCACCGCAGGCGGAGAGTGACGCGCCAGCGCTTCCTGCAGCCAGCGATTGAGATCGGGCGTGGAGATGCGGCGGTTCCACATGTCGTAGGCTTCGAGCACCGCGCTCGACAGCCGCTCCACACCGCGTCCGCTCAAGGCCGAAAGCGTCACGAGCGCAACGCCCGGAACCTGCGCCAGGCGCTCGCCGAGCGTTTCGCGCAGCTCCTTGAGCGTCTTCGGCTTGTTCTCGATGAGATCCCATTTGTTCACGGCGACGACGAGCGCACGCCCTTCCTCGGTGACGAGATCGCCGATGGTGAGATCCTGATGCTCGAACGGGCGCTCCGCATCGATCAGCAGCACCACGACCTCCGCAAAGCGGATGGCGCGGATGGCGTCGGAGGCCGAGAGCTTCTCCGCGGTCTCCGTGATCTTCGCCTTGCGGCGCAGCCCCGCGGTATCGAACAGGCGCACCTTGCGCCCCGACCATTCGATATCGCTCGGCACTGAATCGCGCGTCAGCCCCGGCTCAGGACCGGTGATCATGCGGTCTTCGCCGAGGATGGCGTTGACGAGCGTCGACTTGCCGGCGTTGGGACGCCCGACGATCGCGACGCGGATCGGACGCGCGGTCGCGGGCTCGCGCTCGGCCTCGCCCTGCTGATACTTCAATCCCAGCGCGGACAGCATCTCCGGGATGAGATCGACAAGTCCCTCGCCGTGCTCCGCCGAGATGGCGACCGGCTCACCGAAGCCGAGCTCGAACGCAGCGTAGAACCCCTCCTCGCCCGCGCGCCCTTCGCTCTTGTTGGCGACGAGGATGACCGGACGGCCCGAGACGCGCACCAGCTTCGCAAACGATTTATCGTCCGGCGTAATGCCCTCGCGCGCATCGACGACGAAGAGCACGAGGTCAGCGGCGGCGAGCGCCGCTTCGCTCTGCTGGCGCATGCGCTCGGCAATGGAGCCGCGCTTGGCCTGCTCCAGGCCCGCCGTATCGACGATGGTGACCGCATTGCCGCCGAGGTCGGCTTCCTCCTCGCGGCGGTCGCGCGTCAGCCCCGGCATGTCGGAGACGAGCGCGGTGCGCTTGCCGGTCAGACGGTTGAAGAGGGTGGATTTGCCGACGTTCGGACGGCCGATGATGGCAATGACGGGCGTAGAGGAGACGGGCGTGGATGACATGGATATGAGGCCGGCCGCGGTGTTCGATTGAGGGCCGCTTATCGCCCATTCGCCCGCTGGAGCATAGCCCGCCCCGCCAATGGAACCGTTAAGGCGCACCGGCGCGGCAATATGATCTTACAACCGGCACAGGCTGCGAGGGATCAAGCGCCCATGCTTCTGAGAAGTAATGGCGCTCACGTACCTACGGCGCGGCTATCAGAGCGCGCAACGCCAGTAGCGGGACAAGGCTCCCGCCCCCGCGAGGGCAGCAATCAATTCAAAGCCATCAGCTTGGCCTTGTCGGTCAGCACGTACATCCGGCCCTGGGCGACCACCGGAGCGATGTAGATGGCCTCACCCAGCTCCTTCTGCGACGTAACGCGGCCCGTGGTGGCTTCGACACCGGCCAACGTACCCGACGATGAGGTGAGCCAGAGCGTGCCGCCCGCCAGCGTAGGGCCCGCCCAGGAAGCATTGCCGGGCAGCTTCACTGTCCACTGTGTCTTGCCGTCGCTCCGCGACAGCGCCATGAGCTGGCCCTGCGTATCGACAACGAACACGCTCCCGCCTGCAACCCACGGGGTTTGCGTGCCAGGAACGTTGGCCGACCACATGCGCTCGCCGCTTTCGGCATGCGTTGCGATCATGCGGCCAGCGTGGCCAACCGCGAATACCGCCCCGCCGTCGATGGCGGGGCGCGCCGCATCGCTCATAGAGGCGACCTGCGAGGTCGTGCGCGAACGGGCTAGGTTCTCCGACCACATCGAAGATCCGTCGTTGGCGTTGAGCGCGAGCAGATCGCCCGATGGATAAGGAACGACGACGATATTGCCCGAAACGGCTGGGCTCGCGTTATTGATGAGGCTCGCTTGCTGCGGCAGGCCGCGTACAGACCACAGCTCGCCGCCATCGGCGCCGGCGAGGCAGAAGAAGCGTCCGTCGAGCGCAATGACATAGACACGATCCCCCACCGCGGTCGGCGAGGAGCGGATCGGCGCTTCGAGCTGCTTTTCCCAAATAGCTTTGCCGTTGGCTGGATCGAGCGCCACGACGTTTCCATAGCCGCTAGCCGCGTACAGGCGGCCGCCGTCGACCGCGAGGCCGCCACCGAAGCCGCCACCGCTGTTGCTGTCGCCAAGACCAAGCGAGAACCAGCTCCCGCCGGACTTTTCCCGTGTTGGCTTAAGAGAGGTGCGCCAGATGGCAGAGCCGCCGGAGGTGGAGAAGGCGCTCACGTTCCCTTCGGCATCGAGCGTAAAGACATGGCCGCCGTAAACGATCGGCCGCGCGGTCAAGCGCCCGACGCTGCCCGAGCCTGCGCCCGCGCTGGCGCTCCAGGCAACATTCGCCGCACCGTTGAAAGCAAGATTGCCCGGTGCGTTATTCGGCTCGCCCCCCGGTTGCGCCCAGTCGTCATTGACGCGCGGCGCGGGGATTGTGATCGGCGCGAAGGCCTCGGCAAGCTCCCCCGTCTCGGGACCTTGCGGGGCCATCACCGGAATGCGCCGGCCCGGTAGCGGCACCACCTTCTCAGCGAACGGGTTGAGATTCGCCAGCTTGGGAAGCGAAGGGCCATCGCCCGCGCAGCCTGGAAGCAGCACGAGAGAGCAGACCCCCACGCTGATCAAGCCGCCTCGCCAAGTCCCGCCCCTCATTTTTCCCCACTCAGTCTTTTTTTGCCGAAGGCTCCGGCGCTGCTGTTGCATCCCCCGATGGCGCAGTCGTGGCAGCCGGTGCCGGGCTCGTAGATTCGGTGGCGGCCCCTGTCGGCGCCGCCGTCGACCGCTCGGCGAGTTCGCGGGCGGCGATCTCAGCCATGATGATCTGCGCCCTATCCGTGATGCTTTGCGGCGCTTCCTGCTCGACGAACAGCGGCGTCAGCACCGCCCGCGCGTCCGTCAACTTCCCGGCCTTGAAGGCAGCGAGCCCCAGCAGCTCGCGAGCACTGAATCGCCAGGGGTCCTCGTCACCCATCAAAGGGGTGAGCCGATTCTCCATCTCGGTAAAGTCCGCCTCACCGAGGCGAAGGCCGGCGGCCTGCAGGCGTGCAAAACTGCGCAAAAGCGCATCCGCGCTATTGTCATTGGCGAGGGAATCATAGGTGGCAAGTGCTTCGGTCTTCTTGCCCTCTTTGCTCTGCGAACCAGCGAGTTGCAGCAGCGACAGCGCCCGATATCCGGCCGTCCCGTCCTTGGAGAGCTTCTCGAACTCGGCGTCGGCGCTGCCCGTCTTCTTCTCGGCGAGGAGTTTGAGGGCCTCCTCATAGCGCGAGCCAGACTCATAGGTAGAGGCGATGCGCTGGCTTTCCCAGTACTTGTAGCCCATCACGGCAAGCACGACCGCCACAGCGGCCGCAATGACGTACGTCCCGTATTCTTTCCAGATCTTTTCGAGACGCTCGCGCCTCAGTTCCTCTTCGACTTCCCGGAGAAGACCATCGTCCTGCTGTGACATCGCTAGCTCTTTCAGCCCCTGATCCCTGGCGCCGTTCTATCAGAGGCCTCAAGTAGGCTTCTGGACGCCGCATACATAACCGACGGCATCCCCTGCGCAAGCGAATGATCGGCATCGGCGCCCGATCGGGGTGCGGCTCCGCCGACCCCGTCATCCCTTGCTGCTGGGGTTTTTCGACTTTTTCGTGGCCCTGCTGGCAGTTGCACCGACACGTTCCACTGCCTGCCGCACTTTCGCGGGTGCCCCATCCTGCATCGCGTAGGTGTGCTCCGGCGTTGGAAAGGCGCGCGTGCGCACATCCGAGGCGTAATCGCGGATCGCCTCCTCGATCGCGTCACCCACCTTGCCGAACTTCTTCACGAAGCGCGGCACGCGTGGACTGAGACCGAGCATGTCCTCCATCACGAGAATCTGCCCGTCGCAAGCGGACGAGGCGCCGATGCCAATGGTCGGGATCGGCACCGAAGCCGTGATACGGGCGGCGAGCGGCTCGGTGATTGCCTCCAGCACGATGGCGAAAGCACCGGCCTCTGCAACCTCGCGAGCATCCTCTTCCAGGGCCGCCCATTCACCCCGGTTCCTCCCCTGGGCCTTGAAGCCGCCAATGACGTTGACGGACTGCGGCGTGAGCCCGATGTGAGACATGACCGGAACGCCTCGGTCGACCAGATATCGGATGGTCTCCGCCATACGTCGGCCGCCTTCGATCTTCACCGCACCGCAGTCGGTCTCCTTCATCACTCGCGCGCAATTGCGGAACGCCATGGCCGGGCTCTCCTCGTAGGAGCCAAACGGCATATCGACGACCACGAGCGCGTGTCGCGCTCCGCGCACCACCGCGCGGCCATGCATGATCATCAACTCGAGCGGCACGGGCACAGTAGTCTCGAAACCGTGCATCACCATGCCGAGGCTGTCGCCCACGAGCAGAAAATCGCAATGCCGGTCAGCAATGGCGGCCGTATGCGCATGGTAGGCAGTCAGCGCCACAATGGGCTCTCCCCGCCGCTTCATGGCGGTGATGTCGGGGGCCATCAGGCGCTTTGAGGTGCTGTGTACGGACATCTACGGAGGATACACCTTCTTTGGGCTGGCGTCGTCGCCGGGCTACCTCTCCTTGGGGCCGTTTGCGCTCCTTGGAGGCCCGTACGTGTCTAAGCTTTATTGAAAGAACATATAAGTCAGGGGCTTGCTAACGAATATTTAGTGTTAAATTCATCATATTACCTGATCCCAATGGGGAGACGGCTCATTTTTGCTCGGGGGCTCCTTTGCAGACGATGACAGCACGCGCTGGCGCCATGTCGAGCGGCCTGCGCCTTCCCATTCTCGCGGCATTCCTGGCTGTTGCCCTCCTGGTTGCTGGCATGCCCGAGCGCGCCGAAGCCCAGTTTTATCCTTGGGGGTCATGGGGCAACCCCAGCCCATGGAAGCCGAAACCGCGGCGGGCGCGCCGGCCCCAGCCCCAGTATGTGGAACCGGTCGACGAGAAGCCCGCAAAGGCACTGCCGAAGCCCAGTGGGCCCCTCGTGCTGGTGGTCTCCCTCGGCAGGCAGACCGTCACCGTCTATGACGATGGCAAGCAGATCGCCAAGTCGCCGATCTCCAGCGGCACGCGATCGAACCCGACGCCGACCGGCGTTTTCTCCATCCTGGAGAAGAACCGCACACACCATTCCAATCTGTACAACAGCGCGCCGATGCCCTTCATGCAGCGCCTCACCAATTCGGGCATCGCGCTGCACGCCGGTGATTTGCCGGGCTATCCGGCCTCCCACGGCTGCATTCGCCTGCCTTACTCGTTCGCACGCAGCCTGTTCGATATCACCGACGTCGGCGCGCGCGTGATCGTGAGCAACGAAGATCTGACGCCCGCCGAGTTCAACAGCCCGGCCCTCATCGCCCCACTGCCGCCCGACAACATGGCCTCCGCTGGTGCGAGCACGATGCCCGCTGCTGCATCCGCCAACGGATCGGGCGTCGTCGTAGGCCGCGCGGCAGCAGCCGCCGAAGCGGCCTCGCATGCCACCACCCGCAGCATGGCCGCCGCCGCCCGCGCCGCTGAGCGAAGCCGCCTCGCCGCCGCCGTGAGCGAAGCTGAAAACGCCAAGGGCGCCGCCGACGAGCAGGCAAAGGCCGCCACCAAGGCCGTCGCGGATGCCAAGGAGGCCGTCAAGAAGGAGCGCGCGGAAGAGGAACGTCTCTCCAGCGTAGCCCGCAAGACTGCGAAGGCCGCGGACGCCGCCGCAAGCCGCTTCAAATCGTTCACCGAGAAGCTCGTCAAAATTGATATCGGCAAAGTCGACGGCGCCGCGCTCGATAAGCAGGCAGCTGAAGAGGTCGCCGAGGAAACGAAGATGCTCGACGCCGCCGACGCCGCTGCGGCCGCCAAGCGCGCGCTCGATAGCCAGATCGCCCGGACCAAGCAGGCGGTAGCCGATGCCGGCGCGCTCGAAAACGCGCGCAAGGTCGCTGTCGAGGATGCCAAGCATGCCGAGACGGTCGTTGCCGACGCGCAAAAGGCGCTCACGGCCGCCGAGACGCTGGAAGCGCGCAAGGACTATCCGGTTTCTGTCTTCATCAGCGCCAAGACCGGTCGGCTCATTGCCAAGCTCGGCTTCGTCGAAGTGATGAATGTTCCCGTCACGATCGCCGATCCGGACCAGCCCCTCGGCACCCACGTGCTCACCGCGACGCACTTCACCGACGGCGGCAAGAACCTGCGCTGGAACTCCGTGTCGCTGAAGCCGGGAGCGGGCTCCATCTCCTACAGCCCCCGCAAGAAGCGCCGGCACCAGGACGAGGAGTACGTTCCGACCGCCGGTTACGATACCGATCCCGCGGCGGCGCTGGAGCGCATTCAGATCCCCGATGAAACCGTCGAGAGCCTTGCAGAGCTGATGAAGCCCGGTTCCTCGTTCATCATCTCCGATTACGGCCTCAGCCGCGAGACGAGCGCGCGCACCGAGTTTGTGGTCGAGCCCTGGCGCAGCAGCCAGCGCGACAGCTCCTACTACCGCTACTACTGACGCTCCGGGCGCGACGCGCCAATCGCAAACCTTCCGAAATAAAAAGTGCCGGGTGGCGGCCCTTGCCTCCCGGCACATTAGCTTTCAGAAGGCCAGCACTAGATCACGCCAGCGGCGAGACTCCGATGACGAGCTCGTGCAGGTACAGCACGATCAGCGCGTAGAGGGCGATGCCAAGCATCACGACCAGGATATCGTTGACCCACGGACCGCTGCCCTTGCTAAGCGAGCCCGGATCACCACGCCGCTTGATGGCGATCCGGTCATAAACCGCGAACGCCAAGAAGCTGCCGAATAGCACCAGCGACGCGAGATCTCCGTTAGCGAGCAGGTGCGCCAGCGCCCACGTCTTGATTGCGACCAGCATGGGCTGCTTCAGGGCGGCGTGGATGTGCGAAGAAAAGAACTGCGCGACGAAAGCGATCATTGCCGGCAGCATCAGCGCGAGGGCCAGATGACGGGTCCAGATCGGCGGATCCCAGATGATCGGGTTCTTCCCTGGATGTAGCTGAAGCTTGTAAAAACCAAGCGCGATCAAGGCGATACCGACCGTGGATAGTACGCCGAAGATGGTGTGATACCCCGCGGTGCCGAAGCGGGCCACGAGGCCATTTTTAAGGTTCACATTCAAAGGCACGAGGTGGGTTGCAAAAAAAACGAGCAACCCGATCACCATAACCAGCATCACATCCTCCCCAGATTAGTCGCCGCGCGCAGCTATTCCGTTGCCACGCTGCGGCCATCTCGTTAGGCTTTTTAGTGTTCGGACGCGTCGCCCGCCAGGGCGCCTATTGTCCGCGGTCGCGGGGACCGGTGCCTTATCGTTTTTCGAGGTGCAACATGCATTCGCTCCCGTTCCCGCCGCGCGGACGGCCCACACTCGGCCACGCGCCAGATTTGCGTCCCCTATCCGGTTCCCAGTTGCGGAATGCGTTTGAAGCCTTCCACTTCGGGGGAGAACCGCCCATGGCCGCAAAGGCCCAGCTGACATCCGACCTCGGCGCGGAGAAAGATCACCGCCTCGTCGGCGATATCGCGCGCGCGATGCACCACCGGCCATTGATGAGCCGGCTCGCGCGCGTGGAGGCAGCGCATGGCGACGCAGCCGTCGCCGTGGCGAATCTGACCAGCGATTTGGCGACGCCGCGCGAGCAGTCCTCCAGATTCCAAGCGCCGCTACCGCTGCGGGCTGCGGAACTGCGCTCAATCGACGAGGTAATCGACGATCTGGGTTACGCAGCCTCGCCGCCGCCCAGCGCCGATTGGCTCGAAAAAGCGCGGCGCACAAAGACCTTGGAACGCCAGCGCCACGCTCTCGCGTGGGTGACGACTGTTGCCATCGCAGGCGTCATTCTCACCGGCACCTACCTGCTGCTGCACGTTTGATAAGGGCGGCCCGCCCGCTTTCCGCGTGGGCTCGCTAGCGGCGTTCTGCCTTTTTGCCAAATCGCAGAACGCTTCAATCTCTTTCGATGGATCGTGGGTTCTTATCGGAAAACCAAGTCCCACCTTTCTGGAAGCACTCTACGGCAGGTATCCCTTGTCGAGGTTGAGCGCCTGGCGCCCTACCTCGGTGCCCTTGCCGTCGACGTGCTTTGCCGTCCAGGCAACGTGGGTGCCACCCTCCTGCGACGTGCGCGAGCGCAATGCCACAGAGACTATCTCTCCGCCTTTGGCGGCGATGGGCGACAACAGCGGAAAATAGAGCTGCTCCCAGTGGGTGCGAGGCGCGTCCGGGGCCGTCGAGAGCGTCACACCCGGGACGAGCTCCGCACGCCACCAGACAGCAAAGCCGTAGATGCTTGCTGCCCGCCGCAGCTTCCAGCTCGCCTCGCCCTTGCGCGCAGAACGCGCGTCCGATCCAAGCTCGACGTTATCCCACACTTTCGCTTCGAGCAGTTCCTCGGGTGTAAGCGTGCGCACGTAGATGTTGTTGAGGCTCATGGTCCGCGCAACGGACATCTCGAATCCGGTTTCGCCCCAGGCACCAAACTCGCGATGAATGCGATCGCTGATGACCGGCGCAACATACTGCTCGATGCGCCGCGGAATCATGGTGCCACCGGGCTTCAGGAAGCGCTTCTTCGCATCTGCCAGCGTCTCTATTATGTGCTCCTCGAGCGCGTAGTTGCCGAGCGTCTCCGATACGATGACGTCCACCTTCGGCGGATCGACCATCTCCGTCGAATGGCATGGAATGAGGTGGCAGTTGCGCACCCCGTTCGCCTTGAGGACCTGCGCGGCAACGCCTGCGACCTCAGCGGTTTCGTAGAGAAACACCTCGCGCGCACCGCACTTTTCCGCCATCAGGGCCAGAAGTCCGGTGCCGGCGCCGATGTCGGCAACGCTCGTTTCGCCTTTCTTGATGACAGTGCTCAGCGCCTTTTCGAACGCTTCGTTGCGGACCCGGTCAGCGATGAGCGTGCGGTGATATTCGATGCGCATGGGCTAGAGGCTCAGGTTGGGGCCGCGGATATGATAAAGGACGAGCGCCGTGGCGACCGCGAGATTGAGCGAGTCGAGCTGGCCGGCCATAGGAATTTTGACGAGCCGCCTGCAGGCCGCCGTAAGCTCCGGCGAGAGCCCGGGGCCTTCGCTGCCCATCGTGAGCAGCACCGGGGCGCGATAAGCAGCTGTGCGAAAATCCTCCGCGCCTGAAAGATGCGTGCCGACGACATCGCCGCGCCATCCCGCAACCCATTCGAGGAATACCTTGCGCTCGGTGCGCACCAGCGGCATGGCGAACACCGAGCCCATGGTGGCGCGCACACACTCGTGCGAATAGGGATCGCAACACGCGCCGATGAGGATGATGCCCGCTGCACCGACGGCGTCCGCGGTGCGAATGATAGTGCCGAGATTGCCCGGATCTCGCACTTCCTCCAGCGCGAGCCAGACGGCCCCATCCTCCACGCTCGCCGCCGCCGGTAAGCTCGACCAGCGCTGCTCGAACACACCGATCATGCTCTGCGGGTTGTCCTTAGAGGACAATTTGCCGAGCACGGCTTCGGTAACTTCGAGGCATTCGACGCCCGCACCGAGCACCCACTGGACCAGCCCCTGCGCGGCGCCGGAAGTCGCGCTGCCGGCGCGATAGACCAGCGTCTTGGGCACAAATCCATTGTCGCGCGCCGTGATGAGAAGTGACGCGCCCTCGGCGACGAAGAGCCCCGTCTCCCTGCGGGCCTTGCGCATCTCCAGCGCGCGGATCGCTTTCACGCGTTCGTTCTGCAGGCTTGTAATAGCCTTCGGCTGCAGCATCAGGCCGCACTCCAGCGCGTGAAAAGCGAAGCGGGCACCGCACGTTCACCACACTCCTCGCGGATTGCAAGCTCGCCCGACTGGAACGTGCCACCGCGTTGCGCCAACACTTCCCGGCAGAGCTGATCGAACGCCAGCGCCGAGGCGCGAATGGCATAGACCGTCAGCACGAGCGATGCGCCGGGTGCCAGCAACGCCGCGCAGTCCTTCATCAGCGGCGGCAGGCTCGTGAACAGATCCCACACCTCGCCGTCCGGACCGCGGCCGAACTTCGGCGGATCGACAAGGACGATGTCGTAGCTCTTGCCGCGCCGAAGCTCGCGCGCAACGAACTTCGAAGCGTCATCGAGAATCCATCGGATCGGCGCTGATACGAGCTTTGATGCGGCCTGGTTCTCCTTCGCCCAGGCGATAGCCTTCTTCGAGGCATCGACGTGCGTGACATGTGCGCCTGCGGCAGCAGCGATCAGCGAAGCAGCGCCCGTATACGCAAAGAGGTTGAGCACCCGAGGCGGTTCTGCGCTGCCCTTCTTCTCCGCAAGACGCGCCAGCATCCACTCCCAGTGCGGCATCTGCTCGGGAAACAGCCCCATGTGGCGGAAGCTCGCCAAGCGGCAGAGCATCGTCGCCGCGCCGACCTTCACCGGCCAGCTCTCCGGCACCGGCTTGTCGATACGCCAGCGCCCCTTGTCCTCGTCGTCATCACCCGCAAAGACCGCGTTGGCGCTGCGCCACTCACGCTCCGGCGCACCGGGCGTCCACAGCGCCTGCGGTTCAGGGCGGTCGACGATGACAGATCCGAAGCGCTCCAGCTTGCGCCCAGCCCCGCTGTCGATGAGCGCGTAGCCGCCAAAGCCCCGCGCCTCGATCAGCTTGAGCTCGGCGGGCCCTCCGGGTGTATGCGCTGCATCTCTCATCTCTAATGATTTCATTCGCACCGCATTAGCCTAAACCGCAGTTAACATCGCACGGGGTCGGAAGAACGCAGCATGGTTGTCCGGTGCCCAAACTTTGCGGATAGCACGGAGGCATCCATGACGACATGCGCCTGCGGCAATTGCCAGTTTTTCGACACGCATAGCAAGCCGATCCATCAAAAGGACCGGGACACCGGCCTGTGCCGGTACAATCCGCCGACGGCCCAGGCGGGCGGGACGACCCCTGCAGTGTGGCCACTGGTTGAATCGCGAGACTGGTGCGGACACTTCGCCGTTACCGTCGAGCGCTTCATGACGGCGGCCGAATAATAGCCGCCATCAACGCAAAGCCCGCAAATCGGGGCTTAATCGAGGTCGGCGATCTCGACCGGGCCGCCGCCCTTGATGCGCTGTGCCAGCGCGCTCTCGATGAATGGATCGATCTCGCCGTCGAGCACCGCGTCGGGATCGGTGCTTTGTGTCCCCGTGCGCAGGTCCTTCACGAGCTGATAGGGCTGCAGCACGTATGATCGGATCTGATGGCCCCAGCCGATTTCCGTCTTGCTAGCGGCCTCGGCGTTGGCCTTCTCCTCGCGCTTCTTGAGCTCCATCTCGTAGAGGCGGGCTTTCAGCATCGACCAGGCAATCGCGCGGTTCTTGATCTGCGAGCGCTCCTGCTGGCTCGCCACGGCGATGCCGGTGGGGATGTGCGTGATGCGCACCGCCGAGTCGGTCGTGTTGACGTGCTGGCCGCCCGCGCCGGATGAGCGATACGTATCGATACGGCAGTCGCTCTCGTTGACCTGAATATCGATGTCGTCATCGATGACGGGATAGACCCACACCGACGCAAAGCTCGTGTGGCGGCGCGCGTTGGAATCGTAGGGTGAAATGCGCACCAGCCGGTGTACACCCGATTCCGTCTTCAGCCAGCCATAGGCGCCCTCGCCCTTAATCTCCATAGTGACGGACTTGATCCCCGCTTCTTCGCCGGGGCTTTCTTCCAGCGTCGACACCTTGTAGCCGCGCTGCTCGGCCCAGCGCATATACATGCGCGCAAGCATCGAAGCCCAGTCCTGGCTCTCGGTGCCGCCTGCACCGGCGTGCACTTCGATATAAGTGTCGTTGCCATCGGCTTCGCCCGAAAGCAGCGCCTCGATGCTGCGGCGCTCCGCCTCCTCGGAAAGCTTTTTGAGCATGGCTTCGCCTTCGGCGACCGAGGCCTCGTCGTCCTCCGCTTCGCCGAGCTCGATGAGCGTCACGCCATCTTCGAGGCTGCGCTCCAACTCCTGGTAGATGCCGATCGAACGCTCGAGCTGCTGACGCTGGCGCATCGTCTTTTGCGCCAGCTTCGGGTCGTTCCAAAGACTTGGATCTTCAGCCTTCTTGTTCAACTCGGCTAGGCGTTGCTGGGCAGTATCCCAGTCAAAGATGCCTCCGTAGGAGACCTAGGGCCTCCTTGATAGAATCCACGAGCTTTTGCGGTTCGGCGCGCATCGCTGCCTCCCAGAGTTATGCGATTTCAGGGTTTTGCGAGTGATATAATGGGCATGTGCGCGGCTGTAAACGCGGGGACGCGCCGCACGACTGAGCCCTTGCGTCAGCTGGGCATCACAACAGCCGAGTCACCAGAGCCCACCAGGACCGGAACCGAACGTTGGCGCACGGCGCGGTTCGGGCCGGTAATAATCATCCCGCGTGCTACCCGTCTCACCCTGGCCACCGCCTTGATCCGTGAAACCGATGACGGAATACGCATCGTCCGGCTCTTCGCCCGGCTTGAAGGCTTCCATAATGCTTTGCGGATCTTCCACGCCCGAGCGCAGGCCGGTCCGCAGGTTGATGCGCGCGAGCTTGATTCCCGGAGGAATACGGAAAGGTGCAGCAGGTTTATCCGCCAGCGCTTCCTTGATGAAGTCGCCGAAAATCGGAGTAGCCAGCTTACCGCCCGTGTTGCCCTTACCCATCGGCGTCGGCGTGTCGTAACCCATAAACACTCCGACAACGAGATCGGGCGAATAGCCGACGAACCAAGCGTCCTTTTCCTCGTTTGTCGTGCCCGTCTTGCCGGCGAGGGGACGTTCGAGTTTCTTCAATGACGTTGCTGTGCCGCGCTGGATGACGCCTTCAAGAATTGAGGTGAGCTGATAGGCCGTGTGCGGGTCGATGATCTGTACGCGATCATCGAAGATTTCGGGCTCTTCCTGCCCATTCCAGGCCTCCGCATTGCAGCCTTCGCACACACGCTGATCGTGCCGCCAGACGGTGCGGCCCCAGCGGTCCTGAATGCGGTCGATCAGCGTGGCGCGAACCTGGTGCCCGCCGTTTGCGATAGCGCAGTACCCGGCGGCAAGCCGCAGCAGTGTCGTCTCGCCAGCACCCAGCGACATCGAAAGAACGGGAAGCAGGTCGTCATAGATGCCGAAGCGCTTGGCGTAATCGGTGATCAGGGGCATGCCGAGATCCTGCGCCAAGCGTACGGTCATCTGGTTGCGCGACCGTTCGATACCGATGCGCAGCGTCGAAGGACCAGCCGACTGGTCCTTCTCGTAGTTTTCCGGACGCCAGATGTCCTTGCCCGGTCCCTGCTCGATCTCGATCGGCGCATCGAGAATGATCGACGTTGGCTTGTATCCGTTATCGAGCGCCGCCGCGTAGACGAATGGCTTGAAAGCGGAACCGGGCTGGCGCCGAGCCTGAATGGCACGATCGAATTGGCTGATCGAGAACGAGAAGCCACCCACGTCTGCAAGAACGCGTCCCGTGTTCGGGTCGAGTGCTACGATGCCGCCACCAACCTCGGGAATCTGCATGAGCGACCAAACGCCCGTGACCTTCTCCGGATCCTTGGGCGCGACATAGATGACGTCGCCTGGCTTGATGACATCGGTCATCGTCTTCGGCGCGACTTTCGTCTTAGCCGATTTGGCCCACTTCACCTCGTCGAAGGTAAGTTCGATGGCTTCGCGCTTTCCAACGAGCGATCCGTCCTGCTGCTTCTCAGGTCGCAGCCCGACCACGGCCTTGTTGCTCTCGATGCTCAAAACGACACCGAGGCGCCACGGCTGAATATCCGGCGGGCTGTTCACAGCATCGAGTGCCTTGCCCCAGTCGCCGTTGATATCGAGCTTTTCAACCGGCCCGCGCCAGCCCTTGGTACGATCGAAGGCTACGAGCCCGTCGACGAGTGCTCGGCGAGCAGCGCGTTGGAGGCGCGGATCGAGCGTGGTACGCACTGAGAGGCCGCCGCTGTAAAGCTTCTCCTCACCGAACTGCGAGAGCAGGGTGCGACGCACTTCCTCGGCGAAGAAGTCGGCAGCGAAAATGTGCGCGCCCGTCTGGCGCAGATTGACGCCGAGCGGCTTGGCCTTTTCCTCCGCCTCTTCCTCTGCGGTGATGTAGCCGTTCTCGTGCATCTGGCCGATGATCCAGTTGCGGCGAGCCAACGCCTGCTTCTCCCGTCGGAAGGGATGGTAGTTGTTCGGGCCCTTGGGCAGCGCAGCGAGATAGGCCACCTCGGAGATCGAAAGATCCTGCAGCTCCTTGTTGAAATAGCTGAGGCTGGCAGCGGCGATGCCATAGGCACCGATCCCGAAATAGATCTCGTTGAGGTAGAGCTCGAGGATCTTGTCCTTGGAGTATGCCCGCTCGATGCGAATGGCGAGGATCGCCTCCTTGAGCTTACGATCAATCGAGCGCTCCGAACTCAACAGGAAGTTCTTGGCGACCTGCTGAGTGATCGTAGAGCCACCCTCCGCGCGCCGATCGCTTCCGCTCATTTTCGCTTCGACGATCTTGAAGACTGCGCGGCCGATACCCTGGAAATCGATACCGCCGTGCTCGTAGAAGCGCTTGTCCTCAGCCGAAAGGAACGCGGCGATGACGCGCTTCGGAATGGTGTTGATGGGAACGAAGATGCGCCGCTCGCGCGCATACTCGGCAATGAGTGCGCCGTTGTGCGCATGGATGCGCGTCATCACGGGCGGCTCGTATTTGGCCAGGCTCTCGTAGTCGGGAAGATCCTGCGAGGTCTTCCAGAGCACATAGCCTGCCGCTGCCGAGACGCAGATAAACACAACGACGCCGGCCGCAAAGCCGAAGCCGAGCAGGCTCAAAAGTAGGCTCTTGCGCCGTTTCCGCCGGCGCTGCGAGGGCGGCGGCTCGGGAGGAAAAATCGGCTCGTGCGGGTATAGGGGCGGCTCGCGCATCAACCTCTAGTTCCGTTAATCCGTAAATGTCGGTTGATCAGGCATTTCCGCGCGATGCCGTCGGCTAATGGAGGCGCCGCGAAGCACGCACATTAACACGGAATGTGGCATCAAGTCGTCGCTCCACGCAGATTAGATAACGCCGCGCGCTTCAGGGCGCATTTGCCGTGCGGCGAGAGAAATACGCATCCACCGCCGTTCCGATCGCCGCCGCTACGCGCCGCTGCCAGACAGCGGAGTTGAGCAGCTTCTCGTCTTCAGGATGGCTCATATAGCCCAGTTCGATGAGCACCGACGGCGTGTCCGCCTGACGCAGCACCTTGAAGGCCGCCGAGCGCTGCGGCCGGCCTGACAGCGAGATGCTGGAACCGAGCCGTTTCACGAGGATGTTGGAGAAATCGGCGGAGAAGTTGGACGTCTCGCGCTTCAGAAGGTCGATGAGGATGCTTCGCACCTCCCCTTCGCCCTCAAAATTTGCGGTCTGCAGCCCAGCCACGGCATCAGAATTATTCTCTTTTTCGGCCATTCGCCGCGCTTCTTCGTCTGACGCCTGCTCGGAAAGCGTGTAGACCGTAGCTCCGCGCACGGTTTGAGCGAGCCCCTTTTGCGCGATGGCGTCCGCATGGAGCGAGATGAAGAGATCCGCATCGAGATCGCGTGACATCTCGAGCCGCTGATCGAGCGAGACGAACACATCGGCTTGGCGGGTCATACGCACTTCGTAGCGCCCGCTTGCCGCCAAATGCGCCTTGAGCGCGTGGGCCACCGCCAGCACCACGGTCTTTTCCTTGAGACTGCCAGCACTCGTGGCCCCCGGGTCGATACCTCCGTGACCTGCATCGACCAGAATAAGCGGCTTGGATCGCTCTTTTCGGGGGGCAGCAGGGAGCTGCTTCGGTGCTCCCCGAGCGACCGGCGGCTCTGCCCGCGTGCCTCCCGTTCCCGTACCGAAGGAGCCGGCGGAGGTCGGCGCCAGTTCGATGGCAAGCTCCACGGCATAGCCCCCACCCTTGGCCGTCATGTTGGCCTTTTTGATGAGAACGGGGCCAGAAGCATCAATGACGACACGCGCCTTACCTTCGGCGATGAGTCCATAGCGAAAGGCTGTGACGAGCCCTTGGGCTTTCTGGCCCGCCCCCTCCGGCAGGTGGAAGGCAACGTCGGGCAGGTCGATGATCACGCGGTAGGGATCGGCCAGCGTGAAGATTTCCGCGCGCACGCCGCGCGACAATCCCATCCGGAACGTCGTGAGGCGTTTGTCGCCCGCCACTTCGGCGCTGCGGGCCTCTACGCCCTTGCGGTGCACACTCGCCTGCTGCCCCCACGCACCTGAGGCCGCTGCCAATTGAGCCGGGACGATTGCCAGCAGCAGCCAGACACCGGCGGCTAGCCACCAGCCTGCATCATGTTGCAGATGCTTCCCCATTCCCCCCTCAACCCTTTGAAAAGGGCATCCTTACGAACCCATTTTAACCAAACGTTTCCCGATTTCGCTACAAATTGCATATGGTTGGCCGGGATGCTTCCCAGCAGCGACTTATAACACGCTTGCAAGCGTACCGGCGAACCCGTACTTTCTGTTTCGTTGATGCAGTGGCGCTCTTGCTGGGACAATTGTGCGCCGCAAGAACGAGTTGGACGGGTAACTGTCTCTTGTTCGCGCCGGTTCGCCGCTCCCAGCTTGGGACGAAGCTGCTGCAGCCTGACGATCGAGTGGTTCGCCCTGCGCCCACAAGCCTGAGCTCCCGGGTCTTTCCGACGGTGGAGCCTTTGCCTAAGGGCCAAGCTTGCGCCCGGCGTGACGTAGACCGCTCGATACCGTGGCAATCATCGCCTGTGCGCTCCGCCATTTTCGCCCGGGAAAGGCAGGCGGGCGGAGCAGGCGGAGCACCGCCCGGCGCCCTCTCCGCATGGGGGCAACCAGCGGCAGCGTGAATGCTCGCTTCCGCGTCCGACCGTTGAAAGATCTTGAATGCTGAACTTCGGCACCAGCCACCTGCAGGCTCCAGCGCGCAACCGTCCGCGCCGCGGGGCACATCCGGCATCGCCCGGCTGCGGGAGACTGCGCGCCGGGCTTTCCCCCACCTTTCTCAAGCAAACCCGAAAAATGATGCGCGCCCCTGATTGGCGCCGCTCCGTCCTCGATCCACTTCGCGCGCGAAATGGATCCGCAAGCGGCAGAGGGGCCAGCCGGCGCGCGAAGGAACACCTCACATGTCCAACAACAAGATGCTTATTGATGCCACGCATCCGGAGGAAACCCGGGTCGTGGTGCTCCGCAATGGCCGGGTAGAGGAGTTCGATTTCGAATCCGCCGCCCGTAAGCTCCTGCGCGGAAACATTTATCTCGCCAAGGTGACGCGCGTTGAGCCGTCCCTTCAGGCTGCCTTCGTCGAATACGGCGGCAACCGCCACGGCTTCTTAGCCTTCAACGAAATTCACCCGGACTATTATCAGATCCCGATGGCCGACCGGCAGGCCCTCCTCGACGAGGAAGCCGCCGCAGAAGCTGCCGAGGAAGCGGCCGTCGATGCCCACGCCGAGGCGCTGGCGCGCCGCCAATCGGCTTCGGAATCCGATGACGACGACACCGTCGATGTCATCGAGCCGCATGACGATGACGACCACGACGACATGGACGCCGATGGCGATGATGGCGACGACCACGGCAGCGCCGACGACGAACCGGCCGTGCCGCGCACGATCGCCGAGGCCTTCCACGCCGAGGAGCGCCGCTCCGCGGCGCCTCAGCCCGAGGATGGGGCTTCGCTCGCCGCGAACGAGAACACGGTTGAATCGCCGTCCGCCGGTGCCGACGACGACGTTGCCGCCAGCAGCGCCGACGGTGACACAAACAGGGCAGCGGTCGAAGCCGGCGGCATAGAAGTCGTCGAGGCAGAGCCCAATGGCGCACGTACAGAAGTTGAGCGTGTCGAGCAGGTCTCTACTGGCGAAGATGCCCTTGAGGAGCTGCCTTCGCGCCCACGCCGTCGCCCGCGCAGCTATAAGATTCAGGAAGTCATCAAGCGCCGGCAGGTCATCCTCGTTCAGGTTGTGAAGGAGGAACGCGGCAACAAAGGCGCCGCCCTCACCACTTATCTTTCGCTCGCCGGTCGCTACACCGTGCTGATGCCCAACACCGCCCGTGGCGGCGGCATCTCGCGCAAGATCACGAACCCGCAGGACAGGAAGCGCCTCAAGGCCATCGCGGCCGAACTGGAAGTGCCGGAGGGCATGGGCCTCATCATCCGCACGGCGGGTGCTGCGCGCACCAAGCAGGAGATCAAGCGCGACTTCGAGTACCTCCTGCGCCTGTGGGAGAGCGTCCGCGACCTCACTCTCCAGAGCCAAGCCCCTAACCTCGTCTACGAGGAAGGCGATCTCATCAAGCGCTCCATCCGCGACCTCTATAACAAGGACGTTGACGAGGTAATCGTTGCTGGCGGGGAGGCCCACCGCGAGGCAAAGGACTTCATGCGCATGCTCATGCCGAGCCATGCGAAGAACGTCACACTCTATCAGGAGCCTGAGCCGCTCTTCACTCGATTCCAGATCGAGCGCCAGCTCAACGCGATGTTCAGCCCGTACGTGACGCTGCGGTCGGGTGGCTATCTCGTCATCAACCAGACCGAGGCGCTCGTCGCCATCGACGTCAACTCCGGTAAGGCGACCCGTGAGTTCTCCATCGAGGAAACCGCCCATCACACGAACCTCGAGGCAGCCGACGAGATCGCCCGGCAGCTGAAGCTACGCGACCTCGCTGGCCTCATCGTCATCGACTTCATCGACATGGAGGAGAAGCGCAATAACCGCGCCGTGGAGCGCCGGTTGAAGGAAGCCCTGCGCTTCGACCGGGCCCGCATTCAGGTCGGCCGCATCAGTCACTTCGGTCTTCTGGAAATGTCACGCCAGCGCTTGCGCACCGGCGTGCTCGAAGGCTCTACGTCGCAGTGCCCGCACTGCCAGGGCACAGGCATTATCCGTTCCACCGAAAGCGTGGCGTTGGCCGTCCTGCGTGGTCTCGAAGACGCAATTATGGCCGGCACGCGCGCGCCGCTTGTCGCCACGACGACGCCGACGGTCGCGCTTTACATTCTCAACAACAAGCGCCCCTTCATAATCGACATGGAAACCCGCTTGGGTCTGCCAATTCTGGTGACGGGTTCCGACAAGCTGGCCGGCGCCAACTTCACGATCGAGAAGGGCGCCGCCCCTGCAGTGGCTCCCCGGCGGGTCGAGCGCAACGTCGTCAATATGGAATCCGGCTTCGAGAGCGACGAGGACGGCGGCGCGTATGAAAGCCGCGAGCACGCCCATGGCCACAGCCACAGTCATGACGAACAGGAGCGCGGCGCCTCTGAGGAGGGCGGTTCACGCCGCCGCCGGCGCCGCCGGCGCGGAGGACGCCGCGGAGATCGCGAGATCCATGGAGACCGCGAGATGAACGGCAACGCCTACATGGGCGATGCGAACGGCGTTGACGCCGGCGAGTATGCTGATGACGGCGACATGCCAGCCTCCGAGCACGACACGTCCGAAGAAGCCTATGAGGTGCACGGCGAAGACGCGCCGGAACACGGCGCCGAAACCCGCACAGAGGAAGGTGGCGAGCGCCCGAGCCGTCGCCGTCGTCGGGGACGTCGCGGCGGACGTCGCGGACGCGAGCGTAATGGCCACCGTGGAGATGAGCTGCACGCAGAAAACGGCGTGGGCAACGCGAGTGATTTCGACGGCGACCACGATCAGCCGGACTACTACACGACGGTAGGCGAACACCCGGAGAGCGCAGACGATCACGCTCCGGCAGACGTATCTTCTCACGAAGAGGCGCAGCCCAGCGAAGCTGGTCCGGCAAACGGCGAGGCTCCTCCTGCCGCAATGCCGGCATTTGCCGAAGGCGGCCACGCGGTATCCGAGGTTGATGTCGTCATCGAGGAAAAAAAGCCTGAGCCCGCCGCGGCCTCCGCCGCTCCACGCCGGACACGCGCGTCCCGTGCAGCGGCAGCCGCCGCCACGAACGGCGAGGCGGCCGAAAGTGCTGCGCGCGAGGAGCCCGTTGCCCACGACGACGAGACGCCGGTATCGGCTACTGCCAGTGAGACGGAACCAACGCCGGAAGCACCTGCACCTGCAGCACCGCGGCGAACCACTGCGTCGAGCGAGCCGCGCCTTGAGCGCATCGTCATCGGCCAGCAGAACGAAGCGGAAGTCGTGGCGGAAGACGCTTCTGCCTCCGCAGCACCCGCACGCAAGGGCTGGTGGCAGCGCAAGCTCGGCGGCGAGTGATACGCCACGCACCATCCGCGGTCTGACGCGCACGTCGACGTTCTTTTGAAACTAGAAGGGCCGGAGCAGCGATGCTCCGGCCCTTCTTAATCGCATGCAACGAATTTAATCACTCGGCGAACCCATCCGATTGAGACCCTGGACCGTAGCCGCCATGGCCGTGGCCCATACCGAAACCGCGATGCATCGCCCATCCATGCCCGTGGCCGTGTCCGCGCTTGCCACCGGCGAAGTGGCCGAGAACCTTACCCGCCACCGCTTTCTGCTCATCGCTGAACGTCGCGTAGAGCGGCTTCAACGTCTCCGCGAACTCCTTCGACTTGGCAGCGCGCTCGGTGAGGCGCTCCGCCATTTTCGTCATGCGCTCGCTACGCTCTTCGATGCGATCGGGCAGAGCCATACGCTCACGTTTGCCGTCCTCGCCCTTTGCCTTGCGCTCTGCGCGGCGCTCATCGACCTTTGCCTGCCAGGCCTCTCGCTCCTTACGGCGATCTTCGAAACGGGCGCGGATCTTCTCTTCGACCGGTGCCCACAGCTTCTCCTGCTCAGGCGTCAGCTTCAGAGCAGTCTTCGCCATGGCAATGCGGCCATCCTCGAGGCGAGAAATGGTTTCCGCTGATGGCCCGCGTTCCGTCTTGCTTTGCTCGGCGTTGGGCTGCTCGCCCGGCGCCTGCTGCGCAAGCACGATGGTGGCCGGGACGGTGGCGGCCATCAGCGCAACTGCAAGCGCACGTGACAGATTGTTCATGTTTCTACTCCTGGTCCTTTCAGCAGCAGCAGCGCCTCACTGTGCGCCACCGTTGGATCAAGAACGCAGGGACCTAAGGTGATCCGTCGTTTGACCCGTCGCATCGAGCGAAACGGTTTACCGCCGGTTACGGGCCCATGCTTTTAGGCGTGCAGCGGCCTCAGCCATGGCGCTTGGCGTGCCGGCGTAAGAGAAGCGCAGAAAACGATGTCCATTCTCGGCATCGAAATCGATGCCCGGGGTAACGGCAACGCCTGCCTCTTGGAGCAGCGTGCCCGAGAGCGCCAAGGAGTCGTCGGCCAAGTGCCCCACGTCGCAATAAAGATAGAACGCGCCATCGGCGGGTGCGAACGTTGTAAATCCTGCTTCCGGCAGCTCCCGCAGCAGCAGTGTGCGGCTCTCGGCATAAGCGTTTTTGTTGGCCTCGAGTTCTGTGCCCGCATCGAATGCGCCAAGCGCGGCCGCCTGCGCGATGGACGGCGGCGAGATGTAAAGGTTCTGTGTCAGCCGTTCCACGGGACGCATGAGGTCCGGTGGCACGATCATCCAGCCGATGCGCCAGCCCGTCATCGAGAAGTATTTCGAGAAGCTGTTGATCACGACAACGTCGTCAGAGCATGCAAGCGCCGTCTGGGCTGCACCCGTGTAGGTGAGCCCGTGGTAGATCTCATCGGAAATGAGCTTCACGCCGTGCGCACTGCACACTTGCGCCAGTGCGGTCAGGCGCTCCTCGGAGATCATCGTCCCGGTGGGATTGGCAGGGCTTGCAATCAGCACCCCTTTGATGCCGTCGTTGCGCGCTGCGCGCACGACATCGTCGGGATCGGGCATCCAGCCATTTGCAGGACCCGTCTCGAGCAACACCGGCTGCTGTCCCAGCGCGCTTAGAATGTGCCGGTAGCAAGGATAGCCGGGCGAAGGCAGCGCGACCGCATCGCCCACATCGAACAACGTGAGAAAAGCGAGCACGAACGCCGCCGACGAACCCGCAGTAACCGCGATGCGTTCCGGGCCAACGGAAACGCCGTACCATTCCGCATAGTGGCGTGCGATGCGCGCGCGCAGCTCGTCATTACCGAGAGCCATCGTATAGCCGAGCGTTTCACGCTCGAGCGCCCGGGTAGCCGCCTGCCGCGCGGCCAGCGGCGCGGGAGTTCCCGGCTGACCAACCTCCATATGCACAATGTTGCGACCCGATTTTTCCGCTGCGAGCGCAGCTCGCATCACGTCCATGACGATAAAGCTCGGTACCGCGCTGCGCGCAGAGGCCACGCCGTCCGCATGACCGGAGACGGCCAGCGCTGCTGCCACCCGTCGTTTCGTCTGATCCGCCATCGGGTATTCCATTACGCATATGTAAGGTGGTGGGCTGCACACGCCCAAATGCTGCCCGGCGCCGCAATTAGAATGGCTTACGTAAAAGCGAGATCGGGCCGTCGCATATTGGCCTTATAGGCCGGGCACCGCACACCATCCAGGCTTGCGTTGACGCCGCCAAGCCCCCTAACTAGGGTCCAGATCGAACGCCGCAATTCCTTGTTGGAGCGCAAGGTCCTGCTAGCAATGCTATCAAATGCCGTGACGAAGTGGCCGAGGGTCGCCGCGCTGTGTGGGCTGGTCGCTACCGCGACGGCACTCCTGCCCCAACCCGCGTCCGCGCAGAACGTGCCGCTCATTCGCGACACCGAGATCGAGAATATTCTCAATGACTATGCCAGCCCCCTTTTCAAGGCGGCGGGTCTCGGCTCCGGGCGTATTCGCATGCGCATCGTGCAGAACGATGCCTTCAACGCCTTCGTGCTCGACGGCAAGAACGTGTTCGTGCACACGGGCACGCTGATGCAGGCCAATACCCCTAACGAGGTGATCGGCGTCATCGCCCACGAAACCGGCCACATCACCGGCGGCCACATGGCCGCCCTGCGCGCGCGCATCGCCAAGGATCAGACGCGAGCTCTGCTCGCACAGATTCTCGGCATCGGCCTGATGGTCGCCGGCGGCGTCTCCGGCGCCGAAGGGCTGGGCGGAGCGGGCCAGGGTGTCCTTTTCGGCGGCAACGAAGTGATCATGCGGTCCCTGCTCGCGGAGCGCCGCCAACAGGAATCCGCAGCAGACCAGGCCGGCCTGACCTTCCTCAATGCCACGAAGCAGTCCGGCCGCGGCATGCTGACGACGTTCGAACGCTTCGCGGCACAGGAATATATTTCCGACGCGCAGAAGGATGCATTTGCCCGTAGCCATCCCCTCTCAACCGACCGTCTTGCCCGTCTGCGCAAGTTGGTCGAGACAAGCCCCTACTACAGCAACAAAGACAGCGCCGAACTTCAGCTCCGCCACGATCTGATGCGCGCCAAGCTGTCGGGCTATCTCGAAAAGCCGCAGACGGTCTTCAACCGCTATCCCGCCAGCGACCAATCCCTGCCCGCGCGCTATGCCCGTGCGTTGGCGCGCTTCTTCCAGGGCGGTCCCGGCGCGTTGGAAGCCGCCCTCGCCGATGTGGACGGCCTTCTAGCGACCAAGCCCAGCTACCCGTACTTCTGGGAGGTGAAGGGCGACCTTTTGATGCGCGCGGGCCGAACGCGCGACGCCATCGCGCCGTTGCGCCAGGCCCTGAAGCTCGACCCCAATGCCAGCTTGATCCGTGTTCAGCTGGCTGGCGCCCTGCAGGAGAGCCAGGGTGACGGAGCTATCGAGGAATCCGTCACCCTCCTGCGCAAATCATTGATTGACGATGAGAATTCCCGAGCTTATCGCCTGCTGGCAAATAGCTACTATAAGCAGGGCAAACGACCCGAGGCCGACGCGATGATCGCCCAGGCCTACTTCCTGGAGGGCAACCTGAAGCAAGCACAGCTCTTCGCCAAGCGCGCACAGAGCAAGCTACGTCAGGGAACGCCCGAATGGCTCAAGAACGACGACATCATCAACTACAAACCGCAAACCTGATCGCAGTGCCGTCCGACGCGTGCCGCGACAGCTCCGCAAGAGGCTAACCGCATGTCCGTAAACCCCCGCCCGCCGCTGCTTCGCGTTCTCGCCGAGAAGCGCGCCGCGTGGCTTACCATTCCGGCCATCGCCGCCCTTGCCGGGCTCGTTCTGCTCGGCCAGTCGGTGGTGACGAGCCCACCTGCCACCGCCCAGGCACAACCAAATGAAGTCGCCACCGCGGCTGCGCCTGCCCCACCAACCGGCGAGTTTTCGCCCCAGCAGCGGCAGTCGATCGAAAAGATCGTCAAGGACTACCTGATCGCCAATCCTGAGATCTTCCTCGAGGTCCAGACGGCCCTCGAAACTAAGTTAGAGCAACAGCAGGCCGAGCGTCTCAAGGCCGCGATCGCCGAGAACGCCCGCGACATCTATCGCGACCCCGCCGCCGACGTCGCCGGCAATCCGGACGGTGACATCACTGTTGTCGAGTTCTTCGACTACAACTGCGGTTACTGCAAACGTGGCCTGCACGACGTGATCAAGCTGATCGAATCCGACCCTAAGGTGCGCGTCGTGTTCAAGGAGTTGCCGATCCTCTCGAAGGGCTCCGAGGAAGCCTCCCGCGTCGCTATCGCCGCCGGTAAGCAGGGCAAGTACTGGGATATGCACAAGGCGATGCTCGAAGCCAAAGGCGTGATGAACGAAGCCAACGCCCTCCAGATCGCCACCAAGCTCGGCCTCGACATCGACAAGCTCAAGAAAGACATGGCGTCCCCCGAGGTGCAGGCAGAAATCGAAAAGTCCGAAGCCCTGGCCAAGAAGATGGGCGTCAACGGCACGCCGCACTTCCTGGTCGGCAACCGTGCCATTCCCGGCGCGCCTGAGGATCTCTACGAACAGCTCGCCAAGCACGTCGGTGAGCTGCGCAAGGAAGGTTGTTCCTACTGCTGATCCCGTGGGGGGCAGCGCAACGCTGCCTAACAGGCTCCGGCTGGATAGCTCGCTGGCGACAAGTGTTAAGGTGTACCTCCTCCCCGGGCGCGGTCTCCCTTCCGCGCCCGCGGGAAAGCTGGTAGATGGGGCCGTCGCCCGCGGGCCGGCACCGTGCCGGCTTACGTTCGGGCCGCAACAAGGATCCCATGGCCAAGCCGATCTACGTCCTCAACGGACCTAACCTCAACATGCTGGGATTGCGCGAGCCGGCCATTTACGGGACCGACACGCTCGACGACGTCCGCAAGAAGGCCGAGGAAAGGGCGAAAGATCTGGGGCTGACGATCGACTTCCGTCAGTCCAATAGCGAGGGCGAACTCGTAACCTGGATCCAGGAAGCGCGCGACAAGGCCGACGCCATCATTTTAAATGCGGGTGCATACTCTCACACCTCGATTGCCATTCTCGACGCGCTGCAGGCAGCCGAGGTCCCGGTCATCGAGGTGCACCTGTCAAACCTCTTTCGGCGTGAGCCATTCCGGCAGCATTCATACGTCTCACAGGTAGCTAAGGGCCTCATATGCGGCCTGGGCGCCAAGGGATACGAACTGGCCCTCGAAGCGCTGGCCGATCTTTTGGCAAAAACGCGTCGTGGCTAAAAGGACCGAGCGGAAAGCGAAGCCGCACAAGAAGGAAAAGCGAAGCATGACGGGCAAGGACAAGGGCGAGACGGCGGGGGACGAGCAGCGGTTGATCCGTCAGCTTGCCGACCTGCTCAATGAGACGGGGCTGAGCGAAATCGAGATCGAGAAGAGTGGGCTCAAGGTCCGCGTCGCTCGCACGCTCAACATCCAGTCCACGGTCGCCGCCGCCCCGGTCGCGCCCATCGGTGCTCCAGCCGCTGCAGCAGCGCCTGCCGCCAAAGCTTCCGATCCCGCCAAGCATCCCGGCGTCGTCAAATCGCCGATGGTCGGCACCGCCTATCGCTCGTCGGAGCCGGGCGCGCCCTCCTTCATCGAGGTGGGCACGCAGGTTGCGCAGGGCGACACCCTGTTCATCATCGAAGCCATGAAGACGATGAACCAGATCCCCGCCCCGCACGCCGGCAAAGTTACGGCGATCCTCATTGAAAACGGCCAGCCCGTTGAATTCGGCGAACCGCTCGTCATCATCGAATAAGGGAGACGGGCGCCAGGCATCGGGCACCAGGCAGTGGACGTTGAGCATCAATCATCTCCGCCGCCGGTTGCCCACTGCCCGCAGTCCGCGCAACGAATGTTCGACAAAGTCCTGATCGCCAACCGGGGAGAAATTGCACTGCGCATCCAACGCGCGTGCAAGGAGCTCGGCATCGCCACCGTCGCCGTGCATTCGACTGCCGATGCCGACGCCATGCACGTCCGCCTCGCCGACGAAAGCGTGTGCATCGGTCCGCCGCCGGCGGCCGAAAGCTATCTCAACATTCCGCGCTTGCTCGCGGCCTGCGAGATCACCGGCGCCGATGCGGTGCATCCGGGATACGGTTTCCTGTCGGAGAACGCGCGCTTCGCGGAAATCCTCGAGGAGCATCAGATCACCTTTATCGGCCCGACGTCGGATCACATCCGCATCATGGGCGACAAGATAGAGGCCAAAGAAACCGCCAAGCGGCTCGGCATCCCCGTCGTGCCCGGTTCGGAAGGCGCCGTCACCAGCGAGACCGAGGCGATGAAAATCGCCAAGGACATGGGCTTCCCTGTGCTGATCAAGGCAACGGCCGGAGGTGGCGGCCGCGGCATGAAGGTGGCGCACACCCCTGTAGACCTCGGCCTTGCACTGTCGACGGCCCGCTCCGAGGCGAAGGCCGCGTTCGGCAACGATGCGGTCTACATCGAGAAGTATCTCCAGAAGCCCCGCCACATCGAAGTGCAGGTGTTCGGCGACGGCCAGGGCAATGCCATCCACCTCGGTGAGCGCGATTGCTCACTGCAGCGTCGCCACCAGAAGGTGCTGGAAGAAGCCCCGTCACCGGCCCTCAATGCCGCCGCGCGATCGAAGATCGGCGAGACAGTGGCGGAAGCCATGCGCAAGCTGAAGTACCGCGGCGCCGGCACCGTCGAATTCCTCTATGAGGACGGCGAATTCTATTTCATCGAAATGAACACCCGCCTTCAGGTCGAGCATCCGGTCACCGAGGCGATCACCGGCATCGATCTGGTGCTGGAGCAGATCCGCGTCGCTTCCGGCGCCAAACTTTCGCTGGAGCAGAAGGACATCACCTTCTCCGGCCATGCCATCGAGTGCCGTATCAACGCCGAGAACCCGCGCACCTTCCGTCCCTCGCCCGGCCAGATCACCTACTGGCATCCGCCGGGCGGGCTCGGCGTGCGCGTCGATTCCGGCGTCTACCAGGGTTATCGCATCCCCCCGTACTACGACAGCCTGATCGGCAAGCTGATTGTCCACGGCAAGACCCGCAACGAATGCCTGATGCGCCTGAAGCGGGCCCTATCGGAGTTCGTCATCGACGGCATCGAAACAACCATCCCGCTCTTCAACGAGTTGATCCAGCAGCAGGATATCGCCAACGGCCTATACGATATCCATTGGCTCGAAAAATACCTTGCCCAGTCATAGTTTGGTCGTCGATAGAGACGATTGACGATCGCCGGGAGAGTTTCCAAGTTAGTCTGCTCAGGGAAGGAGCAGGCTGGGCCAGCGGCAGATATGGCATCGCGCGACGACATCGTCATTGAGATCACTCCGCAGGTGCTGCTTAAGGCTTACACCTGCGGCATCTTCCCGATGGCGGAAAGCGCCGATGATCCGGCCCTTTACTGGATCGAGCCGCAGCACCGGGGCATCCTGCCCCTCAATGCCGTGCACGTGCCCAAGCGCCTCGCCCGCACGCTGCGCACCACCAATATCACCGTAAAAGTCGATAGCGATATCGAGGGCGTCATTGAAGGCTGTGCCGCCTCGCGCCCTGGCCGTCGATCAACGTGGATAAACGAGCGCATCCGCGGTCTCTACCGGGATCTCTTCAGCCTCGGCCACTGCCATACGGTCGAAGCGTGGGATGGAGGACGTCTCGTCGGCGGGCTCTACGGCGTCGCCCTCAACGGCGCCTTCTTCGGCGAGAGCATGTTCTCCTACGAGCGGGACGCTTCAAAAATCGCCCTGGTCCATCTCGCCGCGCGGCTATGCTTCGGCGGTTTCCGGCTGCTCGACACCCAATTCGTCACAGAGCATCTGCGCCAGTTCGGTACCGTCGAGCTGAACCGCGAGGAGTTCCATCGCCTTCTGGAGAAGGCGCTGGACACGGATGCCGATTTCTACGCTCTGCCCCTCGACGCGAGCCCCACGCAGGTGCTTGCCATCCTCGAAGCGGCCCGTAAGCCCCGCTGACCTGTTCGCACTGCTGTTTCGCGCGTAACAGCATCGATGCGCTCGAGGCCCTATCCCTGTCCCCACGAGACGCGCCACGAACTGGCCGCTCTCGCCGCAGCGCCCGCTGGCCACTGCGAACTGGGAGAGGAGATCCCGACCATGACGTCAAACCTGCACGCCGCACTGCTCGCCGGCTCCGCGGTACTCTCTATCGCCGCCTCGGCTTCAAACGGATTGCGCTCTACGGCAGCCATCGAGCACTGATATGCCTCGGCAGACCGCTCGACATCGGAGGCTGAGCCAAGAAGCGGACGGGAGAATTGCCGTGGCCAAGGCAACGCGCGCAACGCACATGCTGGAAAAGCACCGCGTGAGTTTCACCGTGCACACCTACGATTACGACCCGGACGCCCAGCGCACGGGCATGCAGGCGGCCGAAGCACTCGGTGAAGAACCGAAGCGCGTCTTGAAGACACTGATGGCGCTCGTGGACGGCAACCCCGTATGCGCCATAGTGCCCTCCGACCGCGAGGTCTCGATGAAAAAGCTCGCGACGGCCTTCGCGGGCAAAAGCGCGCAAATGATGAAGCCGCCCGATGCCGAGCGCCTCACAGGCTACAAGGTCGGCGGCATCAGCCCCTTCGGACAGATGCGAAAAGTCCCGGTGGCAGTGGAAGAGGCCGCGCTCGCGCACGAGCTTGTCTACATCAACGGCGGCCAACGCGGGCTGCAGGTGCGGCTTACGCCCACCGACGCGGTGGCGGTGCTGAACGCGAAGACAGCATCACTCGTTACGCAAAGTCGGGGCGAGAATTGAGTATCCCGCAACGTGCAGCGCCTAGGGGATCGTCGAGATCCCCACTGCGCCAGCGCCGCAGTACTAGACGATTTGCATCCGGACCCCCACTTCTTTGCGTGATTTAAAACCTTCGGTGAGGACATGGCGCAAACTTTAGAGCTAGGGCTCGACACATTCGGCGATGTCACCAAAGCGGCCGACGGCAGCCTGCTCTCACACGCTGAGGTCATCCGAAACGTCATCGCCGAAGCCGTCCTCGCCGATCGGGTGGGTCTCGACTTCTTCGGCGTTGGCGAGCATCACCGCGCGGACTTCTCGATCTCTGCGCCTGATGTCGTGCTCGCCGCCATAGCGGGACAGACGCAACGCATCCGGCTCGGGTCCGCCGTGACCGTTCTCAGCTCCGACGATCCCGTGCGCGTCTTCCAGCGCTTTTCGACATTGGACGCGGCCTCGAACGGCCGCGCCGAGGTCATTCTCGGCCGCGGCTCCTTCACTGAATCGTTCCCGCTCTTCGGCTACGCACTCGGTGAGTATGAGAAGCTGTTCACCGAAAAGCTCGACCTCTTCGTGAAGCTGCTGCGCGAGGACGAGGTGACTTGGCGCGGCGATACGCGGCCAGCGCTCACGAAACAGCGCGTCTTTCCGCCTATCGAGCGCGGCACGCTGACAACGTGGATCGGCGTGGGCGGCAGCCCCGAATCCGTTATCCGCGCCGCGCAATACGGACTGCCGATGATGCTTGCGATCATCGGCGGCGATCCAAAACGCTTCAAACCCTACGCAGATCTCTATCGCAACGCGCTCAGCCAGCTTGGTACGCCGGAATTGCCGATCGGCATCCATTCGCCTGGCTACGTGGCCGACAGCGACGTGCAGGCGCGCGATGAGCTTTGGTCCGACTATAAGCGCATGCACGATCAGATCGGCTCGGAACGGGGCTGGCCGCCCATGCAGCGGGCCCACTTCGAGCAAGAGGCGGAACGGGGATCGCTCTATGTGGGCGCACCGGAAACGGTCGCGCGTAAAATTGCGGCAACCGTCCAGGAACTCGGTGCATCACGCTTCGACATGAAGTACAGCGCCGGCGCCCTGCCGCACGAAAGGCTAATGCGCTGCATTGAGCTCTACGGCACCAAGGTCGCCTCGCTGGTGCGTGAGATGCTTGCGTGAGCCGAGACGCCGGGTCACCGACATCAAACGTTCAACCGGTAGAGCGAGCTGTCGGCATCGCCCTTGTAGGCTGGCTCGACGCATACAAAACCATGACGCATCAGCAAGGCGATGGACGCGGCATTCTTTGGATAGGCGAGCGCATGCAGAGGTGTGATCCTGCGCGCCCTGGCGAACTCAATCATTGCCCTCAGAACCTGAGTGCCGTAGCCCCGCCTCCAATGGTCGGCGCCAAAGCCGTAAATCACTTCTTCGAGGCCACCGGGTGGACGCGCAAACCCGGCCCATCCGACGACCTCTTCATCCTGCCGCCGTACCACCGCGCCTGTTCCATAGCCGTACCGCGCAAGGTTCTCGCCTGATCTCACGACCCAGAGCTCTGCCTGCGCTGGCGACAATGCACACCCATCGCCAACGTACCGGTGCACCAGCGGATCGGACAACAATCTTACGAGGTGCGCAGCGTCCGTCGCGACGAACGGTCGGATCACAAGATCAGCGCTCTCCAATTGGCTGTTCAGGATCATTGGAAAATATCCTGCGGCGGCTCGCGTGGCGAGGACGCCGCGGCTTCAGCTCTCGAAGGCAGCCGCGTAGATATCCGGCTTGAAACCGACGAGCAGCTTGCCGCCGCCGAGATCGAGCACGGGCCGCTTGATGAGGGACGGCTGCCCCACCATGAGCGCGATGGCCTTCGCCTCGTCCAGCCCCTGCTTTTCGTTGTCGGAGAGCTTGCGAAATGTCGTCCCGGCCCGGTTGAGCAGCGTCTCCCAGCCGGCCTTCTTGCTCCACGCCTCGAGTCGCTTGGCGTCGATCCCAGCCTTCTTGTAATCGTGGAACTCGTACGCGACGCCATGACTATCGAGCCACGCCCGCGCCTTCTTCATCGTGTCGCAGTTCGGGATGCCATAGATCGTCACCGGCTTCACGGCCTGCCCTCACTCCCACTCGATGGTGCCGGGCGGCTTCGACGTGATGTCGTACACGACGCGATTGATGCCCCGCACCTCGTTGATGATGCGCGTCGCCGTTGGCCCCAGGAACGAGTGCGAGAAGTCGTAATAGTCGGCTGTCATCCCATCCGTCGAGGTCACCGCCCGCAGCGCGCAGACATACTCATAGGTGCGCGCATCGCCCATCACGCCCACCGTGCGCACCGGCAGCAGCACCGCGAACGCCTGCCAGATCTCATCGTAGAGCCCCGCCTTTCGGATCTCGTCGAGATAGATCGCATCCGCCTGGCGCAAGATGTTGAGCTTCTCCTCAGTGATCTCACCGGGAATGCGGATCGCAAGCCCGGGGCCCGGGAACGGATGCCGGCCGACGAAGCTCTCGGGCAAGCCCAGCTCACGGCCGAGCACACGCACTTCATCTTTAAAAAGCTCGCGCAGCGGCTCGACAAGTTTAAGGTTCATGCGCTCGGGCAAGCCGCCGACGTTGTGATGCGACTTGATCGTGACCGAGGGCCCGCCCGTGAACGACACGCTCTCGATGACGTCCGGATATAGGGTGCCTTGAGCAAGGAAATCAGCCCCGCCAAGTTTGCGCGCCTCTTCCTCGAACACATCGATGAACAGCGCACCGATCGTCTTACGCTTTTGCTCCGGATCGCTCTTGCCGGCTAGTGCGGCGAGAAAACGGTCCCGCGCATCCACGTGCACGAGCGGAATATTGTAGTGCTCGCGGAAGAGGTTCACCACCTCCTCGGCCTCGTTCTGACGCATCAGGCCGTGATCGACGAAGATGCACGTGAGCTGATCGCCGATCGCTTCATGGATGAGCACCGAGGCAACCGCGCTATCGACACCGCCCGATAGCCCTGAGATGACACGCGCCCCGCCGACCTGCGCACGGATCTTGGCAATCTCGGCGCTGCGAAAGTGCGCCATCGTCCAGTCGTTCTTGAGACCGGCAATCTTGTGCACGAAGTTTGAAAGGAGCTTCGCTCCATCCGGGGTATGCACCACTTCAGGATGGAACATCGTCGTGTAGATGCGCCGGGCCTCATCCGTCGCAACTGCGCACGGCGCATTCTCGCTCGTCGCTTTGACGGTGAAACCCTCCGGCAGGCGCGTAACCCGGTCTCCATGGCTCATCCACACCGGGTAGCGCTCGCCGACATCCCAAATGCCTTCGAACAGCGCCGAAGGCTCCTTAATCTGAATTTCGGCGCGGCCGAACTCGGCTGGATGGCCGCCCTCGACGACGCCGCCGAGTTGCACAGCCGTCGTCTGCTGGCCGTAGCAGATGGAGAGGATGGGCAGGCCGCTTTCAAAAACCCGCTGCGGCGCCCGCGGCGATCCATCGGCAGTGACCGACGCCGGCCCGCCCGACAGCACGATAGCCTTCGGATGGAGACGCTCCAGCGCCTCTTCGGCACGATTGAACGGCACGATCTCGGAATAGACGCCCGCCTCACGCACGCGGCGCGCGATGAGCTGTGTCACCTGGCTGCCGAAGTCGATGATAAGGACAGTGTCCGTGTCCGCGACGGGATTGCTCACGTGATCTCCACAATTTCGAGGGTCCCTGAGCGGCCCCATAGACACCCACCCGACGGGACCGTCAAGGCGCGGAACCGCCGCGATTCTGCAACGATACGCGCCCTGCCCAAAAAAAGTTGCCCAGCCGTGTCGATCTCAGCACCCGCCGTTCGACGTGTAGATAGAGCGGGGAGGTGGCCCTGCTCGAGAACACCATTGAGGAGAAGGAAAACCGATGCGATTCATGGCGATAGTGAAGGCCACGAAGGATTCAGAGGCTGGCGTGATGCCCTCCGAGGAGCTTCTCGGAGCGATGGCCAAGTTCAACGAGGAGTTGGTCAAGGCTGGCGTCCTCCTCGACGGCAACGGCCTGCAGCCGAGCTCCAAGGGCGCCCGTGTCCGTTTCGAGGGCGACAAGCGGAGCGTCATCGATGGTCCCTTCACGGAAACCAAGGAGCTGATTGCGGGCTACTGGATCCTCCAGACGGGATCCCTCGCCGAGGCGGTCGAATGGATCAAGCGCTGCCCTAACCCGCACATGGAGGCCAGCGAGATCGAAATCCGCCAGCTTTTCGAGCTGGAGGACTTCGGCGAAGGCGATGCCATCGAGCACCACCGCCGCCTCGACCGCGAACTCAAGGGCTGAAGAGCCTGTTCCATGGCCGGCTGCGCCGGCCGCTCCTTTAAAGAACAGAACGGAGTTTCAAATGAAAATTCTGGGAATGCTCCGAGCGGACGGCGCGAGCGAGGCGGATGCCCCGCCGACCAAGGAGTTGATGGAACGGATGGGTGCGTTCGTTCAGGAGGCCACCGACGCCGGCGTCATCATTGGCGGCGACGGACTGCGGCCGTCTGCATTCGGCAAGCGTGTTCGCCTCAAAGACGGAAACTTTGATGTCATCGACGGTCCCTTCACTGAATCGAAGGAGCTGATCGCCTCCTATGCGCTGTTTCAGGTCGGCACCATGGACGAGGCGATTCACTGGACGCGCCGTTTCCTCGATGTCCTCGGGCAGGGCGAATGCGAATTGCGGCCAATATCAGGACCCGAAGATTTCCCTGCCGATGTCTTCACACCCGAGGAGCAGGAACGCGAGGCGCAAACGCGCGAGAAGTGGGCCAAGGGGCAAGCAATTAGATAGCCCAAGCCGCTGAACAAACTTGCAGCAACCGCATGATGATGCTGTGATCGGTGGTCGTGACGGCCACCGACCCACGCAGCGCCATAGAGGCAGTGTTCCGCATCGAGCAGGCGAAGTTGATCGCCTGCTTGATGCGTATTGCGCGCGATGTCGGCCTCGCTGAGGAACTGGCGCAGGACGCTTTCCTCGCGGCGCTGGAGCAATGGCAGCGCAACGGCATCCCCGATAATCCCGGTGCATGGCTGCTGGCCACCGCAAAGAATCGCGCGATAGACCGCTTTCGGCGTGCCAAGCTCATCGACCGCAAGCACGCTGAGCTTGCGGGTGAGCAGAGCATCTTCGGCGAATCCGAGGCGCCTGACCTCGATGCGGCACTGGACGACGAAATCGGTGACGAGCTTCTGCGCCTGATGTTCATTTCCTGCCACCCTATACTTGGCAGGGATGCGCAGGTTGCCCTGACCTTGCGCCTCATCGGCGGCCTCAAGACGGAGGAGATCGCCCGCGCGTTCCTCGTGCCGGAGCCGACGATCGCTCAACGCATCGTACGCGCTAAACGCACCCTTGCGGAAAAGCGCGTGGCGTTCGAGGTGCCGCGCGGCGAAGAGCTCAGTGAGCGGCTCGCCTCAGTGCTGGCGGTGATCTACCTCGTCTTCAACGAAGGCTATTCAGCCACCGCTGGCCCCGACTGGATGCGCCCGCAGCTCTGCGAGGATGCACTGCGCCTTGGCCGCATCCTCGCTGGCCTTATCGCCGACGAGCCGGAGGTGCATGGCCTGGTGAGCCTCATGGAGTTACAAGCTTCACGGCTCGGTGCACGGATGGGGCCGCAGGGTGAGCCCATACTGCTGCTCGATCAGAACCGCGCCCGCTGGGATCGGCTGTTCATCCGCCGCGGTCTAACGGCCCTGGAGCGTGCGCAATCGCTGACTCAAAGCCGCGGACCCTACGCGCTGCAGGCCGCCATCGCCGCGTGCCACGCCCGCGCGAGCACTGCGGGCGAAACGGACTGGGCCCAAATCGTCGGTCTTTACGGCGAGCTTGGCCGCATCATGCCTTCGCCCATCGTGGAGCTGAACCGCGCCGTCGCGCTCTCGATGCACATGGGCCCCGAGGCAGGTCTACGCATTGTCGATGCTCTGGCAACGGAGCCGATTCTCAAAGGCTACCATCTCCTGCCGAGCGTACGTGGCGATCTGCTCGTCAAGCTTGGCCGCAATGCCGAAGCCCGTGCGGAGTTCATACGCGCCGCGAGCCTAACGCAGAACGCGCAAGAGCAGACGCTGCTGCTGAAGCGGGCCACCGACTGCGCCGCTTCCATCTGAGAACAGCGCCAATTCCTCCGCCATTAACCCTACCGAGCCGGATAGCGCGGCGACTCGATCTGGCACGCAAATTGTTTGGAGTTTCGTAAGCCCGCGGCGCGCAGCGTGCCAATATCTGGCGCCCATACGCGCACGCCGGTCGGAAGGAAAGAGAAAATGGCCAACGTCGCAGCATCGTTTCTGGAGATCCTCACCGAGGAGGGCGATGAAAGCACCGCTGCACGGCGCCGTAAGCTCTTTCGCGAAACACCGCAGCAAATCGCCATGCGGTGGATCATGGGCGCTGCATATGCATGCCAGCCCAAGCGAGCGCGCGATCTGCCTTTCCTGATGTGGAACACTGCGGCCGATATGCTCCGTGGCGGGACACGCGATCCCGGTCCGGCGAGCCTCAACGCGCGCCCCGAAGGTTTTGCGGGCGTGTGCCGCGATATCGATCCTCACCGCATCGTCACCGCCGCGCGACGAGGTTACTTTCCGTGGTGCCATTGCGGTCCGCTGAAGTGGTGGACACGCGACGAGCGCATGGTCGTAGCGCCGGGCAACTTCCGCATCTCAAAGGACGCCAAGCGGCTGATGCGCCGCGGCGACTACCGCGTCACCTTCGATGAAGCCTTCGATGCTGTGATCAAGGCTTGCGCCGAGCCGCGCAAGGGCCGCCCGGTACTCACCTGGATCACGCCGAAGATCATGCACCTCTACGCCGCGCTGCACGATCTCGGCATCGCGCATTCGTTCGAGGTTTGGAACAAAGAGGGTGGGCTCGTCGGCGGCGGCTACGGCATCGCTGTCGGACGCGTATTCTACACCGAATCCCAGTTCAGCCGCGCGAGCAACACCTCGAAGATAGGCTTCGCGTGCCTCAACCACCACCTCGCTAAGTGGGGCTTCGTGCTCAACGATGGCAAGGACTACACGACGACGCTGAAGGATATGGGATTCCGCACCATCCCCCGCACCGAGTTCGAAGCGGTTTTGGCAGCGCATGCCACGGCCGAGACGTCAGCTCCGCAAAAGTGGACAGTGGAAACCGACCTCGCCGCGATCGCCGCTGCCTGAGCAGCAATGGATGGCGACGAAAATACGCCCCCAGCAGAATCGATGCCGCATTTGATGTGATGACCACTCACTTGCGATGTGATCGCAGGCTCCCTGCCCTCAAGCCCCTACGAGGCAATTAGCACGGCCTAAATGCGCCGCGCACCCGCCAATTTAGCCGTTCAACCGCCAGAGTTCGAAGTTGAGAGCGGCGGCGTAGGTAACCCACAGCAGATACGGGACAAACAGCAGCGCAGCGGAGCGGCGCACGGGCCAAGCCACGAAAATGAAAGAGAGAATGGCGAGCCACAGCGCTGCGACATCCATCAGCGCATAGTGGATCTGCTTCTCGCCGAACATCAGATACGACCACGCGCCGTTGAGGCAGAGCTGCAATAGCCACAGCCACAACAACGGGCCGAACCCCTGAGCTCGCCACGCGATCCATCCCGCAATGGCGATCAGTACATAAAGAGCCGTCCAGACCGGAGGAAACACCTCATTCGGAGGTGTCCACGCGGGCTTTTCCAGGGCCGCATAGAAGGGGCCTGGCAGGTATGTCATACCGGTGTAGGCGGTGCCCGCGACGAGAAGAAGGAATACCACCAGACCCGAGTATTTCGTCACTGTGCCGCCTCTACCTGTACCGATGCGCCTCTGCCGACGACGGACAGACGCTCGACAGCTGCGCCAAGGATCTGCCCGAGGAGTTCCGAATAACGCATACCGGCGAAACTGGCCATTAGATTGACCTTCCCATCCCAGCACCACCCGGGGTTGGGATTGACCTCGAGCAGCTTAATCTCGCCCTTGCCGTCGGAACGGAAATCGAAACGCGCATAGTCGCGGCACCCGAGGCGCTCGAACAGGCGCGTGGAATGCTCCACGAGCTGCTGCTGTTGCAGCTCCGGAATGTCGGCCTCGTGATAGGAGACCTGCGTCCAATATGGGCTGTCGGGCTCCCACTTTGATTCATAGCCCAGGATCTTTGGCAGCTTCGGATCGAGCTTGGAGAAATCGACCTCCAGGATCGGGAGCGCCCTCAGGCCCTGGTCAGGATTGCCGATCAGCGTCACCGAATACTCAGCACCCGTCAGATACTCCTGCACCAGGACCGGCCGTTTCGGGAAAGCGATCCGCAGCTTATCGAGGTAGTCGAGCAGCGCTTTTTCATTGCTGACAACAGCATCTTTGGTGATCCCCTGCGAGCTGTCGCCGTAATTCGGCTTCAGCAGCGCCGGAAATACCGATGGCAGCGTCGCGCCCTGGTCGCCGGGACGTACGTGCGTCTCTAGCGGCACCGGCACGTCGAGCGTCATCGCGACGGCGCGCACGAGGCCCTTGTCGTAGCAGGCCGCGAGCGCGGGCGGGCCAGAGCCCGTATACGGCAGGTCGAGCGCCTCCAGCATCGCTGGAACGTGCAGCTCCTTGAATGGGTCGTTGTTGAGGCCTTCATCGCAAAGGTTAAATACGAGATCCGTGCGCAGCTCCGACAGATCCCGATCGAGCGTCGCGTGATTGTCAAGGTAGCGGAAGCGGAATCCCCGCAGCTCAGAGAGGGCATCCTTGAGGCGGCGGATTGTCTCGTAGTCCTCCGCCTGGAAGGCGCCGCCGCGCTTCACAGTGTCCGGCAGCCGGGGATCACCCATCACAACCGTGACGTCGATGCTGTGCACCTTCCCGCGCGGCTTTCGCTTGATGGCAGGAGCATCCGCGGAAAGCAGGATGCGGCGCGCCATCATGCCCAGATCCTGGTCGCGGTCCGACAGTGCCTCCGCACTGCCGTGGTGGCGCACGTTTCGGAAGCCGGTCTTTTCCAGAAGCTTGGCGATGCTCTCGCGCGTATAGAGGCGTTCGGCGTAGAACTGATCGGCGATCACGCCCATCTCGTCGTGTACGATCACCTCGCGCGAGATCAGTCGCTCGCGGTCGCCGGACAGCGAGCGCTCGCGGCATACGAAGTGGTGTTCGTCGATCCACTCCCAGGAGCGCCGCTCGAAATGATCGGCCATATAGGCGCCGTCCGTGATGTCGAGCACCAGCTGGCCCGAAGGCCGCAGCAGCTTGCCGACCGTGGTCAGCACTTTCTCGTCGTCCTGCTTGTTCGAGAAGTAGCCGAACGAGTTGCCCATGACCGCGACGCAGTCGAAGCTCGACTCTGTGAGGCGCGGATTGCGCGCATCGCCCTCCTTGAATACCACCTGCAGCCGCTCGTTCTGAGCGCGCTTTTTGGCGAGCCGCACGAGATAGCGGGAGCGATCCACACCCGTCACATTCTTGAAGCCGCGACGCGCTAGCTCGAGGCAGTGGCGCCCCTGCCCGCAGCACAGATCGAGGATCTGGCTGTGCGGCTGGACGGGTGCAGCGGCGAGAATGAAATCGACATCGCGGCGCGTGTTCTCCACGTTCTCGACGACGTCACCATCCGTCTTCACGTAGAGAGCATTGAAGAGCTTACGCCACCACTCGGCGGGAAGATGCGCTTCGAGGTCCGCAACCGGACCCAGGCACGAACGCGGCGCAATGCGCTTAGAGCGCTTCGCCTTGGCAACAGGTGCCATGATGGACGTATGTCCTCAAAGGGCCGCGCTCTGACCCGGGGTTTCTTACACCCCCTCAGCCGGCGATCGGCCGAACTATTGCAAGGCCCCTGTGGCCTCAATAGACGGCGAACTTATTGGCCAATTGCGGCTTTGCAAGAGGTGGCCGCAAATTTTCCGCGGCTGGAGCGTGGCTGCACGATCAACGATTGTGTCGGCGCATTAACGCGATGAAGAAACCGTCCGTGCCGTGCTGAGCAGGCGTGAGCTGCAGCGTGTCGCTCCGTCCATCGGCCGAAGCGGGCACCGGCCCGCCGACGCGCTCCTCCCAGGCGGCAGCGATCGGCTCCAGCGCATAGTCGGGATGGCGCGTCAGGAAGGCTTCGACTTGTTCGCGGTTCTCCTCTGGCAGCACCGAGCACGTCACGTAGAGAACCGCGCCGCCCGGTTTCGCAAGTTCCGCGCCTAGATCGAGCACACGCGCCTGATCCCGTTGCCGCTCCGCAAGGTTTGCGGGCTTGAGCCGCCACTTGGCATCCGGCTTGCGCCGCCACGTCCCCGACCCGGTGCAAGGGGCATCGATGAGGACGAGATCGAAGCGAGCGCCGAGGGCCTTGAGCGCCGTCTCATCGCCTGCATCCAACACCTGTACGTTGCGAGCACCCGCGCGTTTCAGCCGCTCGAAGATCGGACGAAGCTGCCGCTTTTCAGAATCGTAGGCGTAGATCTGGCCGGTGTTCTGCATCGCCGCTGCGAGGGAGAGCGTCTTGCCCCCAGCTCCAGCGCACAGGTCCAGCACCTGCATGCGCGGACCGGCGCCTGCGAGCAGCGCCGCGATCTGCGAGCCCTCGTCCTGCACTTCGAACCAGCCCTTGCCGTGCGCAATCTCCGCTTCGAGGTGCGGAGCCTTGCCAGCCCCTTCAGGTGCCGGCACACGCACGCCGTCCGGCGCGTGCTCCGTGGCCTCTGCGCCGTACCTCTCAAGAGCTTTCAGAACCTTCTCACGCGTCGCCTTCAGCGTATTGACCCGCAAGTCGACCGGCGCGCGCTGAGAAAGTGCTGCGCCTTCCGCCGCGGCACCCTCGCCGAAGATGCGCTCGAAGGCTGGCCACAACCACTCGGGAACATCGCCTGCCACATGCCCGGGCGTGTCCGGCGGCAACTCCGCAGAAAGGCCTGCAAGCTCGACGTCAGAAAGCGGCGCGGGGGCATGCTCGGAACCGTCTGCCGAAGCGGCCACTGCATCAGGCGTAAGTCCCAATGCCTGCGGCGCGGCGCCGAGCGCCAGTGCGCGTGGCGTATCGGCGCCCATGCGCGCAGCAATCGAAAGGCGTCGTCGCAGGGCATCGAATACCAGCGTCCCGATGGCGGCACGATCGCCCGATCCAGCAAAGCGATGCGCACGGCCCCAATCCGAGAGGGCTGTGGCCGCCGGCCGGTGGCGGTTCAGGATATCGTCTAGGACTTCGGCAGCTGCCGCGATCCGCGCCCCCGTGCGCATGATCAGGCTCCGGACGCGAGGATACGGACGGCGAAAATCGCCCACATGGCGATGAGCGCTATGGCGCCGACACCCAGCGCCATGGAGCGCGGCAGAACCTCGTTTGTGCCGGTGTGGATGTAAGCGTGCACGATGCGGGAAAGAACGAACACCCAAGCCAGCAGCACGAAGATGAGGCTGTTGGTGGAAGTGATCAGAACGAATGCTACCAGCACATAGAACAGCACCGGCAGCTCGAGCTGGTTGTGGAAGCTGTTCGCCACCTGGAGCGCGCGCGGCGGCCAGTTCGGCTGGCGCAGCGCGATATCGTGCTCCCTCACGACGCCCGAGCTCAGCGCTCGCCGCCGTAGAACTCCCATCCAGAACATGATGGAGAACGTGAGCGCAATCTGTACGAACACCGGCAACAGCAAGCTCGACACCGACATTGCCGGGGCTCCTTCCCTCTTAATAATATTCCGGCGTCGAACGATCAGACGGCGCCGGGATAGTTCGGGCTCTCGCGGGTGATGCGCACACCGTGAGCGTGGCTTTCGCTCATCGATGCCGGCGATATGCGGATGAATTGGGCATTCGCGCGCAGCTCCTCGAGCGTTCTGGCGCCCAGATAGCCCATGCCCGCACGCAGGCCGCCTACGAGCTGGTGCAGCACGTTCTCCACCGGGCCCTTGTATGGCACCTGGCCTTCGATGCCTTCCGGCACCAGCTTCAGGCTGTCCGTTACCTCCTGCTGGAAGTAGCGGTCGGCCGAGCCGCGGGCCATGGCACCGATGGAGCCCATGCCGCGGTACGCCTTATAGGTCCGGCCCTGATAGAAGTAGGTTTCGCCCGGAGCTTCGTCGGTTCCGGCGAGCATCGAGCCTACCATCACGCAGGAGGCACCCGCAGCAAGCGCCTTCACCGCATCGCCCGAAAATTTGATGCCACCGTCGGCGATGATCGGCACGCCGTGTTTCGAGGCTTCTTCGGCGCAGTTCATCACAGCCGTAAGCTGCGGAACGCCAACGCCCGCAACGACGCGCGTCGTACAGATCGAGCCCGGACCGATGCCCACCTTGATCGCATCGGCGCCACAGTCGATGAGCGCCTTGGTGGCTTCAGCCGTGGCGACATTGCCCGCCACCACCTGCACGCTGTTCGAAAGCTTCTTGATGCGCTCCACCGCGGCGAGCACGCGGCTGGAATGGCCGTGCGCAGTATCGACCACGATCAGGTCACAGCCGGCATCCATGAGCAGTTCGGTGCGCACATAGCCGTCTTCACCCACCGTAGTCGCGGCGGCGACACGCAAGCGCCCTTCGCCATCCTTCGACGCGTGCGGATGCCTTAGCGCCTTCTCGATATCCTTGACCGTGATGAGACCGACGCAGTGGTCTTCTTCATCCACGACCAGCAGCTTCTCGATGCGGTTCTCGTGCAGAAGGCGTTTGGCATCCTCTTGAGATACTGAGCGCTTTACCGTCACGAGCCGCTCTTTCGTCATCACCTCGGAGACGGGCTGCTCTAGGTTCGTCGCGAAGCGCACGTCGCGGTTGGTGAGAATGCCGACGAGGCGGCCTCTGCCGCCCCCCTCCGCCCTCTCGACGACAGGAACGCCCGAAATGCCGTGCTCGGCCATCAGCGCCAGCGCGGCGCGCAGGCTGGCTTCGGGATTGATAGTCACCGGATTAAGGACGATGCCCGATTCGTACTTCTTCACCAGCGCCACCTGCCTTGCCTGCTCGTCAGGTGTCAGGTTGCGATGGATGACGCCGATGCCGCCTTCCTGAGCCATGGCAATGGCGAGGCGGGCCTCGGTCACAGTATCCATGGCGGAGGAAACGACCGGAATTTTAAGGCGGATATTACGGGTTATCTGGGTGCCAACATCAGCCTGGCTGGGCATGATCTCAGAGGCGGCGGGCACCAGCAACACGTCGTCGAACGTGAGCGCGACGTTGGAATCGATAGTAAGCGGGCCATTCCGTACGGCCATCTGCGACAGTCTCCTGATGGCTGGGGGGACACTGTTCCAGGCCCAGCACGGGAACGATGTCGGCAGCCCTATAGCACCGGAGTCGTGGGGAGGGAAGCAACGTGCGGCGCGGCAGACTAGCACTCGAGCCTGTGGGACGCCGTCACCGCCCCCTACCGACGGGTAACGCTTGCCCACCGCGCATGATAATCCACTTCTCTTTCCGGCCCTGAGGTCCGTCCTTATCTCCGGCGCAAGCGCTCGGTAGGGAACGGGAAATAAGCGTCGAGCATCCACTTGCGGGGGCGAAGCCGACATGCGGGGGATTGGTGAACGATGAGCGGATTACTGGCGCTTCTGGACGACGTAGTTGCACTAACAAAGCTTGCCGCCGTCACCTTGGACGACGCGGCAGGACAGGCCGCTAAAGCCAGCGCCAAGGCCGCCGGGGTCGTCATCGACGATGCTGCGGTCACCCCCCGTTACGTGACCGGCCTTTCGGCCAAGCGCGAGTTTCCCGTCGTCGGACGCATCGCCATCGGTTCGATACGAAACAAGCTTCTGTTCCTGTTACCCGCTGCCCTGCTGCTGAGTGCCTTCCTGCCCCAGGCGATCACGCCGCTGCTCATGCTGGGGGGCATTTACCTCGCCTTCGAAGGCTACGAAAAAGTGCATCACATGGCGATGGCTCCGCCAAGAGGGGTGGAAGGTCTCAAGGTCGTCGCCGCCCTCAGCAAGAGCGACAGAGCACTCGAAGACGAAAAAGTGGACGGCGCCATCCGCACCGACTTCATCCTCTCCGCCGAGATCATGGCTATTGCTCTCGCATCCATCACTGCGCCGGACCTTCTCACTAGGACCCTGGTGCTGGCTGCCGTCGCCATTGTGATCACCGTCGCCGTCTACGGCGTCGTGGCGCTGATCGTGAAAGCCGACGACGTCGGTGTCCTCCTTGCCCAAAACAATGGCACCATCTCAGGTCCCATCGGCCGCGCGCTTGTCTATGGCATGCCGCCGTTCCTTGAAACGTTGAGCCTCATCGGCATGCTGGCGATGCTCTGGGTCGGTGGCGGCATCCTCATCCACGGGCTCGCCGAGTTCGGCGTCACCGCGCCGGAGCACATCATATACGATATCGCAGAGGCCGCGGGCACTCTGACACCCTTCGGCGGAGACGTTGTCACGTGGGTGCTGACCGCGGCCGGCGCGGGGCTCGTCGGCCTTGCCTCCGGGGCGCTGACAGCGCTTGCCGTAGCAATCGTCCGCGCCCCATTTCGCAAGGCCCCCGCCGGACATTGAGTCCGGACCTTGAGCGAGCTTCGCCGGCTCTTTAGCCGGCGGAAATGATTGATCGCTAGCTTTGCCCCTCCAACAATCCGGGGGCCTCGCCGTGTGTATCAACTGCCGCCTTGCTGAAGCTATTGGGCATCTAACCGGCGCGACGGCGCGCTCGGCCGGCGTGCCCCTGTTCAACCGCCGCTGGTTTCTCGAGCGTAGCCTTGCCGGCGCCGCCGCGGCCTCGCTGCCTATGCCGACCATTGCCCTTGCCCAAGATCGCGCCGTCTCCACGGCAGAAATAGAGGCTGGGCCGCCGCAGGTGATCTTCCGCGGCGGAAAGATCTTCACCCAAGCCCCCGATAAGCCGTGGGCACAGGCCGTCGCCGTGCGCGATAAGAAAATCCTGGCCGTGGGCGCTGATGCCGAGGTCGAGAAGCTTGCGGGCCCCGCCACGCGCACGATCGATCTCAACGGCAGGCTGATGCTGCCGGGCTTCGTCGAAGGCCATACGCACCCGTTCCTCGGCTCCTTCTTCACCAATGGCGTCGATCTCCAGCTCCCTACCGGCAAAGACGCCCTCACCGCGATCGCCCAATACGCGAAGTCTAATCCCACCGGACCGGTGCGCGGCTTTGGCTGGCGTGTCGACATGTTCCCGCCGGAAGGCCCTTCGAAGGCGGATCTCGACGCAATCGTGCCGGACCGACCCGCCTATTTCTTCGCCATCGATGCGCATAGCCTTTGGGCCAACTCCAAGGCGCTGGAGATGGCTGGCGTGACGCGCGACACGCCCGACCCCATCCCGGGCTTCAGCTACTACGCACGCGACGAGAACGGCGAGGCCACCGGCTACGTGCTGGAGGTTGCCGCAGTTCTCAACGTCGTCAATGCGATTACGGACATCTCCGTCGCTGGGATGGGCGGTCTACTGGCAGAGTGGCTTCCGAAGGCCGCCGCAGCCGGCATCACCACCGTGTTCGATGCAGGCGTTCCGCCGATCGGCGACGACCAGGGCGGGCTCATCCAGCTCTACGCCGATCTAGAGCAGCGCGGTGCGCTGCCGTTCCGCGTGGTGGCGTCCTATTCGGTGAAGGGTCCGCCCGTCGCCGGTGCGACGCAAGCGCTCCTCGACCTCAAAGGGCGCATCGACACCGAGCTGGTGCAGGTGAACGTTCTGAAGATCGTGGGGGACGGCACCCAGGAAGGCTACACCGCCTGGCTTTTGCAGCCCTACGCAGACCGCGAGGGCTATATCGGCGCCTCCCCGTTCTCGCTGGATGAGTGGAAGCATATGGTCTCGGAAGCGGATCGCGCCGGCATCGATGTCCACGTCCATGCCTGCGGTGAACGCACCACGCGCGTCGCGCTCGACGCCATCGAAGCCGCGATGATTGCCAATCCCAAGCGCGAGCGGCGCAACGCCATCGCGCACCTCGTCTATGTCGACGACGCGGACATGCCACGTTTCAAGGAGCTGGGCGTAACCGCACAGTTCTCGGCCAATTGGATGACGGCCGACCCCGACACTATGGGCATCCTCCCCGATCGCTATGGCCCTGAGCGCCACAGCAAGCTCTACCGCCCGCGCACCATGCTTGAAGCTGGCGGGCGCATCTCCTTTGGTACGGATTGGCCGGCGGCGGGATATTTCTCCACCTACAAGCCGCTCGATTCCATACAGATCGCGACCACGCGCCAGCTCATCGGCAAAGCCGATGCGCAGATCCTGGAACCGGCTGCCGAGCGGCTCGATCTCGCGCAGGCCATCCACGCGAACACCCTCGGCGCTGCCTATCAGCTACGTATGGAGGATCGCGTCGGCTCCATCGAGCCAGGCAAGCTCGCGGACCTCATCGTGCTGGAGAAAAACGTCTTCGACCTCGATCCGCATGAGGTCGCCGCGACCCGCATCGACATGACGATGATGAACGGCCGCTTCACCCACGGAGATCCGGGCTGACGCGCGGTGTCTGCCGTTTCGGTGCTGGCGTCAGTGCTGCGGGTACATGTCGACCGCGTCGACCGATGCCGTGTCGCCGTCCGGCGGGCACTTGCGCTCGTGCGAGACCGGCTCCTCGTTGCACTCCGCCTCGAACTCGGCGTTGCCGTCGGTCGTGATCGGATGCAGCGTCGCCTTGCACAGCATCGACTGGCCCGACGGCGCGTCCGAGCGCAGCTGCACGCTGCGGCCGACACCCACTTCGAACCGGAAGAGGCAAGTCTCACCCTTGGGGCGCAGCAGCACGGTAACGACGTTATCGTGGCGCGAAATATTCTCGACGGCGAAGCTGTCGCCGTCTCCGTCGCCGAACGAGACTGCTTGCTGCGGCGCTACCGAGAACGTGTCACCGGCATCCCCGGCGATGGCCAACCCAACGGGCGCAACTGCTAGCGCGATTGCCGCCAGACCGATCCGAACGAGACACGGACGTCGCATACCGTGAGCCCCATGTGAGCGCAAAAACATATTACCCCATGATGCTCGCAGAGTCCTTAAGTCCTCCGCTTGTGCACCTATGAAATTTTCAACGTGCTGCCCACCGTTGGGCGCACCTTCTTAGACAAGGTAAGTAGGGAGCTGGACGTTCCACCCGAAACACTGCCGCGGCATTGCTTCGCGGGCCGCGGCGATCGTCACAATTCGACGTTTATTGTCATATTCCGAGCAGGTGAGACTCCCCGATATCGGCGAAAGTTCGAACGCGAAGCCGGGCCGCGGCCGCCGAGCGTGGTAACCATCTTTCGCCCTCCCTATCTCGACGGCAACCACTAGGAAGGAGCCCGATGTCATACAGCCGAACCCGCCGCCTGGCGCTCGCCTTCCTCGCCGCTGTCGCCCTTCCGCTGACGGCAGCGCACGCCGACCCGTATCTCGCCGATTTCGATTATCCATTCCCTGTGCAGCGCCTCGATCTGCGCTCCCAGGGTCAGGATCTGTGGATGTCCTACATGGACATCGCGCCCACAGGCGCACCGAACGGCCGGACGGCTGTGCTGCTCCACGGCAAGAACTTCTGCGGCGCGACCTGGGAAAGTGCCGCCCGGGCGCTGAGCGCCGTCGGCTACCGTGTCATCGTGCCCGACCAGATCGGCTTCTGCCGCTCCGCCAAGCCCCGCGCCTATCAGTTCAGTCTGCACCAGCTCGCCGCCAACACCCGCGCGCTGCTGCAAAAGCTCGGCGTCGAGAAACCGATCGTCATCGGCCATTCCATGGGCGGCATGCTCGCGATCCGCTATGCGCTGATGTACCCCGGCGAAACCGGCGCGCTCGTCGTCGTCAATCCGATTGGCCTGGAGGATTGGAAAGCAAAGGGCGTTGCGCTCCCCACGATTGATGAGCTTTACGCCCGCGAGCTGAAGACGACCCGCGAGAGCATCAGGAAGTATCAGCAAACGGTCTACTATGACGGCAAGTGGAAGCCCGAATACGATCGCTGGGTCGACATGCTCGCCTCCATGTATTCAGGCGAGAGTGGCGACCTCGTCGCCTGGAGCCAGGCGCTCACATCGGACATGGTACTTTCACAGCCGGTTATCTACGAGATCGGCCGCATCGCCGTGCCAACCCTGCTGCTCATCGGCCTGAAGGACACGACTGCCATCGGCAGGGACCGTGCGTCACCGGAGGATGCCAAGAAGCTTGGCAACTATCCAGAGCTGGCACCGGCCGCTGCGGCACGCATCAAGGGATCGAAGCTCGTGACATTCCCCGAGCTGGGGCATTCGCCGCAGGTGGAAGACCCCCAGCGGTTTAACGCCACGCTGCTCCAGTCCCTGGATGAGCTTGCCGCAACACAGCCTTGAAGCTCTATTCCGGGCGGAACCCGGACGCCAGCACGTAAAGCTCGGCGGAATCCGATCGGCTAGCCGGGGGCTTGACGTGATGTACCTTCGCGAACCGCTTCTTGAGAAGGTCGAGCAATTCGCGCTCTGTGCCACCCTGCAGCACTTTGGCGAGGAAAGCTCCGCCTGGCCGCAGCACGTCGCATGCGAAATAGGCCGCCGACTCGGCTAGCCCCATGATGCGCAGATGGTCCGTGCGCGTGTGGCCCGTGGTGGGCGCCGCCATGTCCGACAGCACGATATCGGCGCGCCCGTCCCGCAGCATCGAGCGCAGCTTCTCCTCCGCGCCCTCGACCGTGAAATCGAGCTGGATTGCCTCGACACCCGGCAGCGACTCCATGGCAAGGTAGTCGATGGCGACGACCTGCCCCTTCCCGGCGAGCGACTGCACCTTCTCCGCCGCGATCTGGCTCCATCCGCCCGGAGCGGCACCGAGGTCGACCACGACCGCGCCCGGCTTCAGAAGGCGATACTTGTCGTCGATCTCTTTCAGCTTGTAGGCCGCGCGTGAGCGCATGCCCTCGCGTTTGGCCGCGGCGACGTATGGATCGTTGAGCTGGCGCTCCAACCAGCGCTGCGAGGACGGTGTGTGCTTGCGCGCCGTCTTGAGACGCACGTGCATCTGGCGCTGGCCGCCTCCAGGACCTTTCTGTGATCCGCTGCGCTTGGTCGTCATTGTCGTTCCTTTAAACGGGAATTCACGCCGGCCGGCGGCGACGGCGCAGCGGCGTCAGCACACCGTCCTCGACCATCAGCGTCGTTAGGATGCCTTCGCGCAGGCCGCGATCGGCAACGCGAAGGCGTTCGCACGGCCACATGCGCAGAATGGCTTCGAGGATAGCACATCCGGCAAGCACCAGATCTGCGCGTTCTCGGCCGATGCAAGGCTCAGCTACGCGCTGCTCATAGCTCCGCCCGATCAGATCGCCCGTGACGGTGCGCACCTCGTCGACCTTCAGCCAGCACCCATCGACGCGGTTACGATCATACCGCTGCAGCCCGAGCTGAATGCCGGCGACGGTCGTTACCGTACCCGATGTGCCAAGCATGTGTATGCGACGTCCCGCGAGGCGGCTTGTCACATGATGGCGGGCCTCGAACTCGGCGAGCAGCCGGCCCGTCTCAGCCACCATCGCCTCGAAATCCGCCGACGTGACATGCCGGCCACCGAAGCGCTCCGCGAGTGTCACGACGCCGATCGGCAGCGAAGTCCAGGCGACCATGCAGTTCTGCGCATCGAGGCGGCCGGCAAAGCGGCGGTCGCGCTGGCGGCCACGCTGCGTCAGATCAAGAAGGATGAGCTCAGACGACCCGCCGCCGATATCGAACACCAACACGTAGTCGCAGCTGGAATCGATCAGGGCTGCGGAGCCGGAAACAGCAAGCCGCGCTTCCACCTCGGGCGTCAATAATTCGATCTCGAGACCGAGCTTATCATACACGCGCGCAAGGAATTCGCCTCCGTTCTCCGCGATGCGGCAGGCTTCGGTGGCGACGAGACGCGACCGCCGCACGCGGGCGCGCCCGAGCTTGGCCGCACAGATCTTCAGCGCATCGAGCGTGCGCGACATAGCGGGCTCCGAAAGACGTCCCGTCTGGCTCACGCCCTCACCAAGGCGAATGATGCGCGAGAAGGCATCTACCACGCGGAAGCCGCGGCGCGAGGGACGCGCGAGCAGCAGCCGGCAGTTATTGGTGCCGAGGTCGAGGGCGCCATAGACCCCGTCGGGCCGCGCCTCCTGGCCGGCGCGCGGCATCGGCGCCCCGCTTCTGGAGCTTCCACTGCACTGATCGATGGATGAAAATTGTGTGCCGAGGCTGGCGGAGAAATCGCCGCTACCGCTCGAGAACCGAGGCGCGTCCGTGGCGCCCTCGTCGGGTTGGCCCTGCACAGTTCATAGCCCCAGCGCCTGGCATACGGCCTACCGAAACCAACCCCGGCGAGCCGCGTCATCAGGCGTCTTCCTGGATGACACTTGCCCCCACTCTAACAGCAATCGGCCGCTGGTAAAGCACGGACGCCGAGTTGCAGCTATCCTCCGGCCCTTGCGGCTGAAATAGACTTAACCGATGACCACTTTCCGAGCTGTGCCGAGACTTGTGCTGGCCGCGCTGCTCGGCGGCAGTGGTGCCGTAGGCGCCGAAGAAGGCGCATTGAGCGATCTCATCGCTCCCGCCTCCTATCCGCAGGCCGTAGAGGGCGGCCATCTCGTCTGGCACGACGGCGCCCGCGTGCTGCTCGATGACGGCAAAGGCGAAAAGCCGTTCGATCGATGGCTGGCAGAACCGGACATCGCTGCCATGTTCGCGCTTCCATATCCTGCGGGCGCTGAGGCGTCCCCGCTCCCACGCAATGATGATCCGGTCGCGCCCGCTAGGCACCGGTCTTCGACAAGCTCTGCGGCGACTAACGCAACGGCGAGGTGGAGAAGAACCTTGCAATGGTCGCCTGGCTTGCCGAAGCGAACGAAGCAGCAGCTGCCATTCAACAGGCTCAACGGACCGGCAAATGCCCGCGCCGCAGTGAACCGCGAACGAAACGGGATGCCCGCCCGTTCGACGTGTTCCTCATTCCATCGGCCGGCACTTACAACTGCCGGGTCATCAACGGCACCGACCGCGTTTCGGCACACACGTACACCATCGCATCGATAGTGCGCTGAAGCGTTCGCACTACTGACGTCCTGGGAAACCGGGCGCAGACCGCACGATCGCCTATCGGAACGATCGTCCGCAGCTTCGATAAGCTAGATTCATCTGGGCCGGCGGTATCACTACGAGACCATGCACTCCGAGTATCGTCGCGACTACCGGGCGTACTCGGAACGGCCGCCGCCCATCGGCAGTAGATGCAGTAGATGGGGTCATTGCCGCTCTCTCTGGGCCAAATTGCAGTATGTCGGCTGTGGTGGGCGCCTGAGCTCAAGCCGTCCGGAAACGAGCCGCAACGGTTCTTTGGCCACGACCAGCCGGCGGCCAATCTGTGCCGGTGCGGGTACCGATGAGCGCCAATCAGCCCCGAAATGCGCGGTCCTGCCGTCGATGCCGCAAATAACGTATGGTCGGCGCACCGACCGGGTTGCAGGCCCGCGAAGCACCTGTTATATGCGCCGCTCCGGCGGCCTGTGTGCCGTTCGATCCCGGCATTGGGGGATCGTCTAATGGTAGGACTGCAGACTCTGACTCTGCCTGTCTAGGTTCGAATCCTAGTCCCCCAGCCACCCTCCAAGAAGCGATCTGGCACTAACGCCAATACCGATTGGGATCGCTTCGCGAACCTGCGTATCGCCACGGCTTGGCCGAAACTCCCAGAACGAACTCCGTCGCTGAATCAAAATGCGGCCCATCGGGCTCTTAGAAGCCCAGATGGCCCGCGACTCAGACGCAACGTCGAGAAAGTGACGTTCCTCGACGCCCACACGCTAGTCGATGTCAACCCAAACACCGCGATGCCAATAGCCGTGTCCGTGACCGGCCTCTCTCCAGCGAGAGTGCTCATCCTCGCCCCACTTCCAGTCGTCGTCGTAAACGCGCAGTCTCAGCTCCGGCTTGTAGACCGCCCGTCCTTTGATACGCCAGCAGTCACCCTCATCGTTGCAGACGACTGCCGCTGAGGCAGCACCGCCACCAAGCGCCAGCGCTGTCAAACTCATAGCGATGGTCTTGGTCAAAGCATGCAGTGGACCCTCCTTATGCATTTTACACAAGGGGAAAACGGGGGAACAGGCCGGGCTGTTCCCCTCAAGGTCACGAGCGCTTGTCGATGACAGCAACAATCTTTTCACGGCCCGGGTCGACGATCGCGATCCGGTCGTGAGCAGCAAAGTACTGACACCCCTGCAGCTCGCTCATCTCTGCGGTCACGCTTTCAGGGAATCGTAGCAGCTCGACACCTCGCGGCACTTGGCTTCCGACGCTGATATCGCTCACGTCGGATTCTCGGCCACCGTGCACCTTATCGAGGATCAGCTCGCGCTCGTGGCTCCCAAGGGAAAGCTGTGTCGAGCACTGGCTGCCTCCGGATTTCCTGCCCGACGATTCAGCGTAGCCCCGCTCTGCGGGAATGACCGCAACCACGTCGTACGAAGCTGGATCGACGATCACGTACTCATCGCCAACGTACGCAAAGCGAAAACCATGATACTCGGGGACGATCTCCACCACAGAATCCGGCACCGCCACATAGTCCCAGTCCCGCGGAAGTCGCCGGCCGACGGCGATGTCGATATCGACATGGGTGCGGTGCTTAACATTGCCGGCCCCGCGGAAAGCTGTCTGCACCTTCGAACGTTTATCGCCAGACAATTCAACCTGCTTGGCTTTGCCCGCAGCAGTAGGGCCTTCCGCTGATTTCTCAGCCGACTTGCCTTTGCCCGCTTCGTTCCCGTTGTGATCCATCTTTTCGGACGAGGACTGCTTGTTCGTCTCAGTGCTCTTCTCGCCGCCCGATTTATCCTGGCTCACGCGGCTGTTGGCGGGCTGTTCCTCTTTGGATTTTGCCGACTTGTTGGAGCCTTGCTCGCCGTGGTCGGCCCGCTTGCCCTCCGAGCCCTCAGACTTGTCCCCGGATCGGTCTTTCGATGCGCGGCTCTCGCCCGGTGTGCTCCGGCCTTGGTCGTCGCGCCCCGCCCGCTTACTTTCAGGGCTCCCGGACTTTTCCGCTGAGCGGTCCCTAGATGTGCGACCCTCTTGTGCGTTGTTCGCCGCGCCCGCGTCGCTGTTGTGCGAGCGCTCTCCTACTCCGGCGTCAGATCCTTTGCTGCGCTCTTGCGCATTGGAAGATCCACGTTCTGACGTGCCCCGAGCCCCTTCGTTCGGGCCCTCCTGAGCGTATGCAAAGCTGACGCCGCCGAGCATCAGCAGCGCCGCCAGAAATGGAGTACCTTTCATGCGAGTTCTCCTGGTGTTTCATGTTTACCTCCCCGGGTAGGGGAACCGTTTCACCAAGGAGATGTTCCGCTTCGAAAAGGTTTTGAAGGCCCGCTGAGCGTGAGCATTCACCTGCCCCCGGGAGCCGCGGGAGCTCGGATCATGCGAGACGAGCACGTTGCAAGAGCCCCCATCCTGCACGCCGGTTAAGGCCTATGCAGGGAGTGCGCCGAGGACGATCGGAACTCGAACACTCTTAGTCGAGTTCGGCAGAATATTTCCGGACGAGGAACATCCCCATGTGCACACGAATCACGTTGTTTATCGCTGCCCACTGCGCTGCAATCGGCACGTTCCTCGCACTTGCGATGAGATGAATTTGTGACGCGGCATACTCTCCGACGCTGAGTCCGGTACCGCTCGGCGACAGCCACATGGGTGCCGCACACCAAGTCCGCGCGAAGGCGATCGGTGCCTCACCGGGATTGTGTTGAAATTCCACTCATCGGGCGACGTATCTGAGAGTGAACCCGCCGCCGCGTGAGAACCCACCTAGGCCCATAGGGCGCGCAGTTGGCTCCACGCTAATAGTCCCACTCCACGCCGACACCGATCTTGCTGTTCCCGTCCGCGCCGAGTTCACCTCGTGCCTTCAAGTTCTTGGTCAGGTCGTGGTCAATGATCACCCGGCTCGAAGCTGCCGAGCTACCCTGTCGCACACCAACGTAGGTGCTTTCGTTGACGTACTTGCCCGCCGACACTTCAGGCGAGTTGTTATCGCCCGTGGTCACGTCGAGTATATCAACGCCAAGCGCACCTTTCACTTGATCGAACGTGCTGGGCCCGCTCGACAGTCCGCCGATCTTGTCTACCTCGCTCGCCAGTTGCGCGAGCTGTATCGGTGAAAGCTTTGCCAGCGATTTGTTGAACAGGAGCCGCGCAACGACCTCATCTTCAGGAAGCGCAGGCGAAGACGAAAAGCGGAACTTTGGCTCCGATGCCGGCCCGGTGACGAACACCGAAATCGTGACGCCGTCCGCCTCGGCCACCGCCTCCATGTCGAGGCTCGGCTCGATGTCGCCGGCAAAAATCAACTGCCCCCGCTTGAATGAAAGCTGACGGCCGAGAATGTCGAGCCGACCCCGCTCGACGGAGAAGCCGCCGTTCGCCGCCGGACGGCTCGCCGTGCCACCGACGCGCAGCGCACCGCCGAGTTGCACATCGAGCCCGCGGCCACGCACGAAAATGCGGCTCGCCGCTTCGACACCGATGTTGAGACCCATCGCCATCGGCGCAGCAGCGCTTTCGGGAGGAGCCTTCGCACTGGTACGGCCCGCATAGGAATCGGCCGGCGCGTTGACGTGCTTCAGATCGAGTTCAGTGACCGAGCGCGGCATACGGTTCGGCACGATGATATCGAGGCGCTTGATGCGTATGTCGCCAGTCGTCTGTAAGGCCGCCGGCGTTCCTTCCACGCTCACGTTGCCATCGACTTCGCCCGCCAGAAGCTCGCGGTCGTCGAACTTGAGCCCATCGATATCGACGCGCAGGCTCACTGCAATCGGGCCGTCGCCGGTTTGGCTGAGGCGCCCGCCGATCGCCACCGCCCCCCCTTTGGCGCCCGTGCCAGTTATCCTTTCGATAACGAGAGACGTGCGCGAGAAGCGGCCGCCCCCCGCAACGCCCTGCAGCCTCAAACCGCTCGCTGGGTCTCTGACTTCCGCCCCCTCGATGCGCAGCAAGCCGTCGACATTCGGTGCATCTGCCGACCCCGCGATATCGGCGCCGAGACGCAGCGTCCCTGAAAGACGCGTATTGCGCGCAGCCAGCGAGGGATTGGCGAGCGAAAGCGGAATGGTACCGTCGAGCCGCGCTTTGGTGCTCTTGTCAGCGATACCGAACGTACCTTTGGCTTGCACAGAAAGCGCGGGCAAACCACCCGCCTGGACCTCGGCATTGACAGCGCCGTCCTTGAGACGCACCTGAAAATCTACCGCGAGCGGTGGAATGAACTGCGCACGCGATGCGGCCGCCGCAGCACCAGACCATTTCATGTTCGCATCCGCTGCGGGATTTTCCGGCGTGCCGCGGATATCGATGTTACCGTCGAGCTGACCTTCCAGTCCAAGCTCAGGCGCGAACGCGTTGGCGATTGCCGCAGGCAGGCGCTGGAGCGACACTGAGAGCGCCATGGCATCGCTACCGGCATGGCCAGAAACCTGGAGCCGGCCGCCGCCGGACTTCAGCAACAGACGCTTGATCTCCACCTTACCACCCGCGGCGACGACATTTGCCGGGCCATCCAGCGAAGCGGTAACGCCGCCGAGCACAGCCTTCGTCTCGGCGAACGTGAGCGCTATGGCCTCGCCCTGCCGCTCGACCTTTCCGCCCGTCGACAGCTGGCCCTCATTGATCTCAGCGCCAATGCGGAACGCCGTCGCAGTGCCGGCATCATTTGCATCGAAACGCAGGTTGCGCACCTTCGACGATCCGGCATCGATATGTGCAACACTCGCTTTGCCCTTGAAACGCAGCGCCTCGATGTCATCGAGGACATCGATGTTCGCGGCAACGTCACCGATGCGCGTCGTGCCGATACTGATGGTCGGCGCCCTCACCCGAACAGTTGTTGCGGGCGAACCCTCCTCGCCGAAGTCCACACTCGCCTTCACCGCACCGTCGAGAGGTTGGCCGACGAGCGGCGCCAGAACGGCGAGCTTTGGCGCATCGACGTTCAAATGCCCTATGATCCGCTCGCCCCTGGGAAGGCGAATGTCGCCCGTGATGCTCGCAGAACCAACGGCGATACGCAGCTTCTCGGCGAACCCACCCCCAGCAGCATCGAGGCCGATACGCCCCGTTCCAGATATAGCTGCGCCGTCCATGTCGCCCGTCAGCTCGAACGTTCCTCCGTGGGCAGGCAGCGCGCCTTCACCGTTGAAGGTCAACACCGGCGCGCGCACGGCACGCCCGTTGATGCGGAAGTCCCCGCCCGCAATGCGCAGAAGCGAGGTGAGCGCGCCGTCTTTTCCATCGAGCCGCGCTTCCAATAACGCCGCACCGGAAAGCGCCGTGTCGAGCCGCGCCAAGTCGGCCACCTTGCCGCGCAGCTCCAGTTGCACTGGCCCCGTGTTTGGATCAGCGGCAAGTTTTCCGCTCGCGCGTGCGTCGAGATTGCTGGTCGAAAGCGCGGCGTCTCGCAGTGTGTACTCGCCTGCAGCACCGATCTCAGCGTTTCCCGTGAGCCGCCCCTTGCCCGCGATGAGGCCGTTCAACGCGGGCGTGCCCGAACGCAGCTCCTCGCCCAGGCCTTCGAACGAAATCTGCAACGGTCCAGCAGCTCTCTTTCGCTCTGCATTGACGCGTACGATCGCGCGGCCCGCCAAATCCTCACCCGCCAGCGCCGCAAGCGCGCCGAGATCCGTTACGTTCAACTCCGCCGTGGCGGAGAGGCTGTCCAACACACCGGCTGCGCGGCCGCTGAGCATCCCCGCCTGCGCCGCAACGCGCACCTCGGACAGCTCGAATGCATCGCCGTGGCGCTGGCCGATAGCATGCATTTCGATCTTGGGTCCGAGCACCGATGCTAGAGCAGCGTCGAGCGGCTGCACCCCGTCCACCACGGCGCTGATTTTTGCGTCCTGCACATCGAGCATGGCGCTTCCGAGGGGGCTCGCCTGCTGTGCCATTGCGGAAATGCGCACGCTCCCGGCGGCACCGAAATCACCACCAACTCCATCCACATCTATGCTGGCCATGACCTGGCGCTGCTTGCGTCGGTTAGGCAGCGATACGCGCATATCGAGCGAACCCAGCGAAATCATTTTGCCGGAAGCAAGCAATGGCACAGCCTCGCCGTCGGCTCGAGCAATACGCGCCAAGACCTCGCCATGCACATAGCCCTGCGTAAGATCTGCGCCGCCGATCGCCGTAACGCGTAAAGCATCGCTCGCAACGGAAAGGTTTTCGAGGTTGAAGATCTCGGTCCCCGAAAGCGCACCCGTAGCCGTGAACGTCGTCTTGCCCGCAAGCACACCTGACAGCGCAGCGGGGACGAGGCGTCCCAGATAGCCTTCCGAGTTGACGTCGATTCGATGCCGCTCGCCGTCCAGGTCGACAGCCGCCGATCCTGCGATGAACGTCTGCTCCGCCGCCGCAACCGACCATTCACCACGCCAGCGGTCGATGGGCCCGGCGCCGTTGAACACCAAAGACAAGGGAGGCGCATCGGGCAGTTGCATTAGCCCCGCGAGCACGCCCTTCGCGGGCTCGGCTGCCGAAAGTCTGATCTCGAGCAGGCGGTCGCTCGCGCTATAGTCCGCATTGAAGCTCAACTGCCCTCCCGGCCCGTCGAGCCGCGTGACATCGAGCGCCGCTGCGATGGTCCCATCGGGCTGTCCAAGATCGACGCGCGCACGGACCGCAAATTCCGCTGGCGCCCCGAGAACGGGTTCATACAGTGCAAGCACCCCGATCTCGAAGTGTCGCGCCACGAGCGCGACGAGCGACGCGCCGCCATCGCCGCTATTTTGCTGTGCGCCCTCAGCGGCAACCGGCGTGCGCATCATGTCGATGCGTCCCACCGTGAGATACGCGATCTCAATTTGCCCCGAGAAGAGCCGCAAGGGAGACCAGGAGAAACGGACGTCACGAACCGTGAGCCATGTGCCGTTGCGATCGGCGACTGTGACGGTATCGATCCGCCCATCCGACAACAGCGAACCTTCGAGCGCACCGATGTTGATGGTGGTCTCTGCATCTGAGGCCACGAATGCGCCGAGCCGCAGCGCCAGCATCTGGCCCGCCGTCGTCATCAACGTGAGCGCCAACAAGAGCACGAACGTAGCAACGGCCAACGCAGCCCGGGCGGCGTATTTGCCCGCGCGCCGCATCAGAAGGCCTGACCCAGTCCGACATAGACACCGAACTTCGGCTGCCCGCCGCGGTGGGTCGTGGGTGCCGCGAAGTCGAAACGGAGAGGACCGAAGGCCGTATAGTAGCGCAGACCAAGACCTGCACCGATATAGACCGGCTCGGAGAAACTGGGGAAGCTGTCGGGCGAAACAAGCGCCGCGTCGATGAATGGAACGAGGCCGAGCGTATCCATCGCGCGCCATCTGAGTTCGGCCGAGCCGCCAACCATCGACAAGCCGCCCACCACTTGGCCTGCGTAAGTAGGGCCGAGGCTGCGGTACTCATAGCCGCGAACCGATCCGCCGCCGCCCGCAAAGAAGCGATAGGTCGCCGGCACCTCCGACAGCGATGCGCCGAAGTCGCTACCGAAAAGAACGCGCCCCGCCAGCGTCACGCGGTCGGCGGCGTCGAGGGAAAGATAGCTCGCCATCGACAGCTCGCTCGCCCCGAAGAACGCGCCCTGCGAAAGCTCCGTCACCGGGTTGAGGCGCAGCATCCCATGCACGCCCTCACTCGGATCCATGCGATCGTTCCGGCTGTCATAGATCAGCTCGCCGGGAAGCCCTAGCAAAGTATAGTTCGCCGTCCCGAAGGCATCCTCGATGCGTGACTGCGCGCCCTCCACCGCCACCGAGCCCGACAGATAAGGATCGAAGCGGTGCGCAAGCCCGACACGCGCGTTGCCGCCGAGGCTTTCGTAGGTGTCGGGACGCTCTCGAACCAGCCGGATCTCGCTGAAGAGATCCGTATCGATGCCAAGGACGCCGGGCTTGGTAAAGGTTGCACCGATGTCGAACTGCAGCCCTTCCAATCCATCGCCGCCGATCTGAGAAAGCGTGGCATCGACGCGAAGCCGCTCGCCTTCACCGAAAAGATTGCGATGCCCCCAATAAGCTTGCACCTCGGCGCCATCGATCGTTGAAGCGGAGACGGTCGCGCCAAAAAAGCGTGGCTTACGCTCGATGACCTCAACGGTGATCGGAATTCCGCCGCTTTCGTCCGTCTGCTCGCCCTCGATGACGCGCACCGATTCGATACTCTCGAACTTGCGCAACCGCTCGCGGCTCTTTTTCAGCTCTCGCGGACTGAACCGGTGCCCCGGCTGCAACGCAGTCTGCTCAACGATGCGCCGCGCATCGAGATCGACGGAGCCGGTAACGTTGATCCAGCCGTAAACGGCGGGATCGCCTGGCGCCGCGACGAAGCGGACGTCGACGACCTGCCGCGCGTGATCGGCCCACACATCCTTTTCAGCAATCTGCGCGAATGGATAGCCGCTCGATCGCCATGCTTCGACGATGCGATCCGCGGCCGCAATGATGAGCGCAGACTTTGCCGGCTCACCGGCCGTGAGGCCATACCCTTGCGGATCGGCAGATGGGCTCGCTTCCGTCGGGGCGCTCTGCTCGATCGAGATAGCGCCGAGCCGGAACAGCGGCCCCGGGCTTACGCGAATGACCACAGGAACCGGCGTGCCTTCAACCACCTCGATCTCGGCGGGCACCACATCGCTGAGCGGCTGCCCCGCAACTGTAATGGTGACATCGGCGCCATAGCGTGCCTCACCATAGAGCGCCGCGACCAGCCGCTCCACGTCGCTCCGCGCACGCGAAACGAGTGCGAACGTGTCTGCCGCACCTTTTTTCGATTGCTCGACGAGCACCGATGCGGACGAAAGCGCATCCTTCAGCGAGCTGTCATCGCCTTCGACTTCAAGGGAAACCGTATACGTCAGCGCCTCGGCATGCTCGGAACCATCCTCAAGGATGGAAACGCCGAACAGCTCCAGCGCTGCGGCCGGCCGCGGCGCGGAGCACGCGAGCACGGCCACCACTCCCAGCCATCCGGCGATCTTGCGAGCACATGGCAATGCGCAGCCTGCGTCTACCGCTTGTTTCTTGGCCTGAACGCATATACGGGCCGCCTATCCAATAGCCGGGGCGCCAATGCACCACGTGATGCCGTGCACTCGTCAACCCATGCGAATCTGATCGATCTCACCTTGGATAAGTTGTCCGGCAAAGACAAGTGCGGGAAGCCATATCGGAGCAGCGAAAGACCATGAATCCGCTCGCGAATCACCTCACGTCCGAGCAGAGCTGAAGCCCTGCGCAAATCGGCGTCGCGAGGATGGGTTGTAGCCTCGGCAGTGAGTACCAGCGGTGAGCGTCGCCCGGAGCTACCCAGTCGCGCGCTCAGCCACGCACAGTACTCCCACCGTCGCGATCTCCGCTCCCGCTCAGCTCCGCCCGCATCCGTTCGACATCCAGCGCTCCCTCCCACCGAGAGACGACGATGGTTGCAACGCCATTCCCGACGAGGTTCGTCAACGCGCGTGCTTCCGACATGAACCGGTCGATGCCGAGGATGATAGCCATCGCATTGACGTCGATGGTGTGGGTCGAGGCCAGTGTCGCCGCGAGCACGATGAAGCCCGACCCTGTGACACCCGCTGCGCCTTTCGAGGTCAACAGCAGCACGCCGAGGATGCCGAGTTGCTGCGCCAGCGAAAGCTCCACATTCGTCGCTTGGGCAAGGAACAGCGTCGCCATCGTGAGATAGATGCAGGTACCGTCGAGGTTGAAGGAATAGCCGGTGGGAATGACGAGCCCCACGATCGATTCCTCGCACCCCACCTTTTTCATACGCATGATCATACGCGGCAGCACCGATTCCGATGACGATGTGCCGAGCACGATCAGAAGTTCGTCCTTGATGTAGCGGATAAAGCGGAAAATGCTGAAGCCGGCCATCCACGCAATGGGCCCGAGCACCAATACGATGAATAGGATGCACGTCAGGTAGAAAGCGCCCATCAGGCCCGCGAGCGAGCCGAGCGTGGAAAAACCATATTGACCGATGGTGAAGGCCATCGCCCCGAACGCACCCACCGGCGCGAGTTTCATGATGATGCCGACGATCCCGAAAAGAACCTGCGAGACCTGATCCACAAGATCGAGCACCAGCTTGCCGCGCTGCCCCGCAGCCTGCAAAGCAAAGGCAAAAAGCAGAGCGAACAGCAGCACCTGCAGGATATTGCCATCGACGAAAGCGCCCAGCGCCGTGCGGGGAATGATGTCGAGCAAATATTCGATGGTGCTCTGGTGGTCCGCCTTATCCACGTAGCTCGCCACGGCCGATGCATCGATCTTGCTCGGATCGATGTTCATTCCGTGGCCGGGACGCAGCAGATTGGAAACGATGAGGCCGAGGGCGAGAGCGAGTGTCGTCACCACCTCGAAATAGATGAGTGCCTTTACCCCTGCGCTGCCGACCGCTTTCAGGTTCGACATCGATGCAATGCCGTGCACGACAGTGCAGAAAATGACCGGCCCGATGATCATCTTTATGAGTTTGATGAAGCCGTCGGCGAGCGGCCGCATTTGCACGCCAAGGTCAGGATAATAATGGCCGAGCAGAACGCCAACGGCGATGGCCATCAGCACCTGCACGTACAAATGGGAGTAGAACGGCCTTTTAGCCGTAGCACTTGGCGCATCATCGCCAAGCGGCGCCGACAGCAACATCTCCTTGAGCCCCCGGGATTACGTAGGTTTTTTGAAACTATAGGTCATCTATGCGCCGCGCGCGGAGCGCAAATCGATGCCTCAATGAAGATTTAATGCGAATTGCGCCCATCGATCAGCACAGCTTCGCATCGCTTCCGCATTTCTGAAGAGTGCTCGGCCCGAGCTGCCCCGCAGGACACGTCGCACAGCATTTGATGCACCCCTCGATAGTGCGCCTCCGGCGGCTCAACCCACAGCAGCTCTGCCGCGCTGTCTCGTTTCGCTATCGACAACCTTCCGTTATGGGGCGGGCGGACAAGTCATCCGGCGTTACGTGCTGCACGCGGGCTGTGGAATGATCGAGCGTGCGCTCCGCGGCCAACCAACCCCGGCGGGTCCCCGGCAGCGGTAGCACGCTCACGCGTAGCTTCCTGCGATCAGAACTCTTGTTCGGCGCCGCCGATGGCAACCACGGCGGCCTGCGCGACCGACCCCGAGGCACGCAGGTCAATCGTGCAAGAACATTCCCTTCCGTCCGAGCCAGCTGGCCAATCCGGAGGTCACCAAGCTGCCGACTCCAAGCCGCTCCTCGAGCCGGAAGGTGCTGTCTTGGTTGTGCTGGCTCTCCGACACACCGACCCGCACGTCAAAAACAGCCGTACGGGAGCTCTCCTGGGGCCGGGATTGGGTTGTCCTGATGAATGCTGGATGAATGCCCGTGCAATGTGATCTTAGGCACGCGGAACGAGTGCAACGAAGCGTGATGCCCGAAGGACATCGACGCTAACCCGCGGCATATCAACGCGAATTTGACGCGCGGACGCCTTACCGCACACTGATCGTGCGTATGCGCTCACCATTGCACGCAATTTCATCGAATTTCTAGATAACCCGGCAACCGCCCCGCTCGGAGAATGCGCTGCAGTTGGGCCCGGTCACGGGCCGGAATAAGGGAAGGCCATGATCCTCGACCTGCCAACCGTTTCCGTCACGTCGTGCGCCGCAACGATGGTCATCGGACTCGTCCTGTGTTTCGGATGGCTGCAGGAACGGTCCAGTCCAATGATCGGCTGGTGGGGCGTGTCGCAACTCATCATGGCCGCCGGCATCGCCTTCGCCGCGACAGCCTCCTATTCCAACAGCGGCGCACTCGCGGCCTTTGGCCAGGCGCTGATGATTATTTCCGCCACCATCATGTGGATGGCAGCGCGTGAGTTCGCCGGCCGGCGGCTGAACCCCATTTGGCTCGGGGTCTGGCCATGCGGGTTCGTTATCGCAGCCGCTGCATTCGTGCAGTCGTTCGATCAGCGGCTCATCATCGCGTGCACCATTCTGGCCGTGCTCTACATGCTCACGGCGATCGAGTTTGCACGTCAGAAATCCGAACGCATATCTGGCCGCTGGTCCGCAGTGCTGTTGCTCATCGTCATGGCTGGCGGATACGGGCTCTGGATGCCTCTAGCGCTTAAGACGCCCATCCTCGAGGTCAGCCGCGCCGATAGCAGCCGCTGGCTGCCGACCGCAGTGCTCATTGCTATGCTGGGACGTATCGCTCTCGCCTTCGTCGTGCTGGCAATCGTCAAAGAACGTCAGGAAATGCGCCAGCGCCGATTTGCACTCACAGATGCGCTTACCGGTTTGCCCAACCGTCGAGCACTTTTCGAGGCAGCCGACGCTCTGCTCTTCGGCGCCGGCCGGCACTCAAGACTTTCGGTAATGGTGCTCGACCTCGACCACTTCAAAAAGATTAACGACACCTACGGCCACCTCCTGGGCGACCGCGTGCTGCAGCGTTTCTCCCACACGCTTGCCGCGCAAGCGGGCGAGGGAAGTATCGTTGCTCGTCTCGGCGGTGAAGAGTTCGCGGCGATCCTGCCCGGCGCGGGCCTCGATACTGCACATACCAAAGCGGAGCGCGTACGCACCGCATTTGCCGACATCGCGTCGGTCATCGATGGCCTGCCGGTTGGCGGAACGGTAAGCATTGGAATTGCGGCACACGAAGGGCCCGGTTGCGACATCAGCGCACTTTTCCACCGGGCCGACGGCGCTCTCTATGTTGCAAAACAATCCGGCCGGAATAAAGTGGCCGTCGCCGAAGCCAGCGCCAGCGAAGAAGACATCGACGCCAGCTGGCTCGAAGAACGTGGGCATTACCTGCCGAAGACACACGCAACGCGCCGCTATCGCGACAGCGCAGCCTGACGCGGCGGCGCCGGAAAGACGCAGGGTCATTCCTGCTCCATGCGGTTAAGGTCCGGCCCACACACGCGCGGGGAAACCCGCAGCGACCCACCGCCGTTGGCGGGCACCAGCCTGTGAGCAGCCTACGAGGGGAACGCAACATGGATGCTGCGACGCTCTACACCGTCATATCCGTGATCTCTGGCCCTAACCGGATGACCACGCAGAAATTTCCTACCATGGCCATCTGCAACCAGGTGGCCGACGATCTGCGCAAACGCACATCTTTGCGCACAACCCACTACTGCGTGAAGCGCAAGCCAGATCGCAACGAAAGTCAAGCCGCCGAGCAGATGCGCCGCCGCGCCGCCACTGCAGCAAAGCAGAAGCGCGCCATGGCGCAGAAGCAAGCTCAGCAGCTTCAGGCTCAGGCGCAGGCACCTATGGGCCTGCCGCGCGAATTTTATTCGGGCACCGCACCGACGCGTAGCGAGTGACCGCGCTTCTCGATCGGCACGTCTGAAGTTCACGGAATGTGCATAAGTTCTTCCCGCCTCGCGGTTCGGCCGTTACAAACGCGCTGAAGCTCGCGAGGTGGCCCCATGTTCAAACTTGCCGAAAACGGCACGAGCATCCGCACCGAACTACTTGCCGGCCTGACCACCTACCTGACGATGGTCTACATCGCCTTCGTCAATCCGGTGGTGCTCGCCGAAGCCGGCATGGACAAAGGTGCGGTGTTCGTCGCCACCTGCCTCGCAGCCGCGTTCGGCTCGGCATTGATGGGCCTTTACGCCAACTTCCCTGTCGCCGTTGCCCCCGGCATGGGCCTCAATGCTTATTTCACCTACACGCTGGTGCAGGGAATGGGCATTCCATGGCAGGCGGCGCTTGCCGCTGTCTTCGCCTCGGGCGTGCTCTTCCTCATCGTCAGCGCAACGCCCCTCCGGCGGTGGATCATCAACAGCCTCTCGCCATCGCTCAAAGTTGCGATCACGGTGGGTATCGGTTTCTTTCTCGTCGTTATCGGCCTCAAGAGTGCCGGTCTCATCGCGCCCGATCCGACAACGCTCCTGAAACTTGGCGAGCTCAAAACACCCGCCGTTGCAATTGCCGCCGCCGCGTTCGTACTCACCGCCGCGCTCGACGCGCGCAAGGTGCACGCGGCCGTTCTCATCGGCATCATGGCTGCCTATATCGGCGGGTTGACCCTAGGCCTTGCTGAATTCACCGGCATTGCAGCGCAGCCCCCCTCGTTAACCCCCGTATTCATGCAGATGGATCTTGGTGCACTTTTCGACGCTGGCATGAGCATCGTGGTGCTGACGCTGTTCTTCGTCGTGCTCTTCGACAACACGGGGACGCTGATCGGCCTTGCACGCGCCGCCGGCATGACGCGCCCCGACGGAACAATTCCGGGTCTGGAGCGCGCACTTATCGCCGATTCAACTTCGGTCATGGCCGGCGCGGCGCTCGGCACCTCGACGACCACGAGCTATGTCGAAAGTGTGGCCGGCTTGAATGCGGGCGGACGCACGGGGCTCACCGCCATCACCGTCGCAGTGCTGTTCCTCGTGACGTTATTTCTTGCGCCGCTCGCCGGATCGATCCCGGCTTTCGCCACCGCTCCGGCGCTGGTGTTCGTGGGCTGTCTGATGATCTCAGCCGTCCGCGACATCGACTTCGAAGATTCCACCGAGTACATCCCCGCGGCCATCACGATCATATCGATGCCGCTAACGTTCTCGATTGCCGACGGCATCGCCTTCGGCTTCATCACCTACGCGGGCATGAAGCTGCTCACAGGGCGCTGGTCTCAACTACCCATAGCAGTGAATGTGTTGGCGCTGCTGTTCGTGTTGCGCTTCGCGCTGCTCTAGGCGAGCATCGGCAAGCAGGTACGCGCCGCGGCAGACATTAATAATCGGCCGGCCCGCGGCGCGGCGGCGGCTGCATCCTAGGCGGCGGGCTCTCATGGCCGACGGTTGCATTCTGGCGCCGTGCGCCCGGCTCTCCCGGCCGCTGCCGTTCCGCCGCTCCCCGGTTGAGAATGCGCACCGGCTCTATCCGCTCGGCGGAGCCGATAGTCTCCACACCTGCGGACGGCGCCGCATTGCCCCGGTCTCCGCGGGGCGTCCACAACCCCAAGCCGATGACGCCGACGGCTATTGCCGCGGAGGCGAACCCGACAGCCCAGCGGCGGATGTGGACCCGTCCCCGTGCCGCGGGGCGCCAATTGACGTCAGAGCCCCTACGCACGCTTCACTCCTCCCGGTCCTGCGCGAGTGGATCGCCACCCGGCCGCACAAATGAAATTTCCCTCGACAGCAGGGCCGCGCTTGCGACGGAAAAGGGCCCGGCGCACCGCGGTCAGCGTCCAATGATGTAAGACAGTGGCAGTCAGTATGCCCGATCGCGGCCATCGGCAACCGCAGCGAGGTCCTGACTGCCGGTCCGGCCGGCCCCCGAAGCCCCGCCCCGAACTTTTTCCGGCCTTCCCGCCCCATCGCCGACCCGCCACGCTGGCCCCAGCATCTACCGGTGCCGGATTTCCCCAAGGTGCGTCCAATACGCCTCTGTTACAAAAGGGTTGTACGCGCCAAGCCCGGACAGCGACGGTTTTAGCCCTGTTGTCCGTTTTTACCCTCAGGCGCCGCAGTGTTGCCGTTTTGCGGCCCCTCGTCTGGGGCCGGCCTCTGGGACAGGGACGCAAGTGAAAAAATTCTTCAAATCGGTGTTTGCGATCCTCGTCATCGCCGGCATCACCGCGGCAGCTCTTTACTACACCCAAGGCGGGGATCAGGCGCAGCGCGGACGCCGCTGGGCGCGGCCGGAGGGCGCCGTGCCCGTGGTCACGTCTGAAGCCAAGCTCGCGGACGTCCCGGTGTGGCTCGAAGGCGTCGGCTCGGCGAAAGCGCGCAACCTTGTAACGGTGCGCCCACAGGTCGACGGCAAGATCCTCTCCATCCACTTCAAGGAGGGCCAGGATGTTAAAGAGGGTGACCTCCTCGCCCAGATCGATCCCGTGACCTACCAGGCGCAGCTCGACCAGGCGATCGCCAAAAAGGCGCTGGACGAAAGCCAGCTCGCCAACGCGCGGCGCGACCTCGAGCGCTACAATCAGCTTTCCTCAAACGTGATCGCCGCCAAGACGGTCGACACGCAGCGCGCGCTGGTTGCCCAGCTTGAGGCGCAGATCAAGCAGGACGACGCTGCCATCGAGAACGCGCGCGCGTTCCTCAACTACGCTACGGTCGTAGCTCCCATTTCCGGCCGTACCGGCATGCGCCTCATCGACGTCGGTAATCTCGTGCGTGCATCCGATGCGGGCATCGTCGTCATCACCGAGGTCCAGCCGATCTCCGTCGTTTTCACGCTGCCGCAACAGGACCTGCCAGCCATTAACCGCGCCGTCGCCAAGCGCGCGCTGAAGGTGGAGGCCCTCGAAACCGACAGCAAGAATGTTCTCGACACTGGCGAGTTGCAGGTCATCGATAATCAGGTCGATCAGCAGACTGGCACGATCCGCCTCAAGGCCGACTTCCCGAACAAAGACCTGCAGCTCTGGCCCGGCCAATTCGTAAACGTGCGCCTGCTGCTCGACACCCTGGAGCAGGTCGTCGTCGTGCCGACGTCCGCCGTGCAGCGTGGCCCCGAGGGTACATTCGTCTACGTTATCGATAGTGAGAGCAAGGCCCGCGTCCACAAGGTGACCATCTCCCAGCAAGATGAGCGTCTCGCTGTCGTCACCACGGGGGTTGCTGCGAACGATCGCGTGGTCACAACTGGCTTTGCCCGCCTCAAGGAGGGGGTTGAGGTCAGCGTCGGTGAGCCTGGCAATGCCGCTCCCGCCGAAAATCCTTCCCCGCAGGCATCGGCGAGCGGCAGCGTGCCGACCCGTGATACCGCCTCGATCAATACCCTTGCTCCAGCTGCCGTCACACCGGCGAATGCCCGCGAGCACAACGGCAAAGGCCGCCGCGACGAGGGCCGCCGCGGGAAGGAAGCCGGCTTCGGCACGGCACCGGGTACGGCGCCATGAACGTCTCGGCCCCGTTTATCCTGCGGCCGATAGCGACCTCGCTCCTCGCATTCGCTACGGTTCTCGGGGGCGCCCTCGGATACTTCTGGCTGCCAGTCTCCTCGCTGCCGCAGGTCGACTTCCCGACGATCCAGGTATCGACGCAGCTTCCGGGCGCCAATCCGCAAACGATGTCGACCCTCGTCACCGCGTCGCTCGAACGCGAGTTTGGCAAGATACCCGATCTGGAAACGATGAACTCGATCAGCTCCTTCGGGCTGAGCCAGATCACGCTGCAGTTCAATCTCGATCGGGACATCGATGCCGCAGCCCAGGACGTGCAGTCGGCGATCAATGCGGCCGGCTCGACGCTCCCGCGCAACCTCCCGTATCCGCCCACGTATTCGAAGGTCAACCCGGCCGACGCGGCCGTCGTCACCCTGGCGCTTACCTCCGACATTGTCTCCATGCGCGAGCTGAGCGACCTCGCCGACACCATGATCGCGCAGCGCCTCTCCACCGTGAGCGGCGTCGGCCACGTCTCGGTCGAAGGAGGCATTCGTCCCGCCGTGCGCATCCAAGCGGATGTCTCCCGCCTGGCCGCCTACGGCCTCAGCATTTCCGATGTAAACAGCGCTGTCACGTCAGCTAACGTCTCGGGCCCCAAGGGCTCGCTCGATGGAACGCACCAGAGTTACTCCATCGCTGCCAACGACCAGCTCGCCTCCGCCGAAGCCTACCGAGAGGTCGTGATCGCCTACCGCAACGGCGCGCCGGTGCGCCTCAAGGACGTTGCGGATGTCACCGAGGGACTCGAGAACGCACGCGTCGGTGGTTGGTATCAGGGGACCCCCGCGGTCATCATTGACGTGCAGCGCCAGCCCGGCGCCAACGTCATCGAAACGGTCGAGCGGCTGAAAGCCGAGCTGCCACGCATCGAGCGCGCGCTACCGACGAGTGTAAAGTTGACGCTGGTGCACGACCGCACCGAAACCATCCGCGCCTCCGTGCATGACGTGCAGTTCACGCTGGTTCTCAGCGTCGCGCTCATTGTCATGGTGGTGCTGGTGTTCCTGCGGTCGGGGCGTGCCACCGTGATCGCCGGCGTCGCGCTACCCGCTTCGCTAGTCGCAACATTTGCGGTGATGTACTTTTGCGGCTTCTCCCTCGACAACCTGTCGCTCATGGCGCTCACGATCGGCACCGGCTTCGTCGTCGACGACGCCATCGTGATGATCGAAAATATCGTGCGCCACTTGGAGAGGGGGCAGAAGCCGCTGCGCGCCGCCCTCGACGGTGCCCGGGAGATCGGCTTTACCGTCATCTCGCTGACCGTGTCCCTCATCGCGGTATTCATCCCGCTTCTGTTCATGACCGGTCTCGTCGGGCGCATGTTCCGCGAGTTCGCGCTCACCCTCACCATCGCGGTTACTGTCTCAGCGGTCATTTCACTTACGCTGACACCCATGATGGCGGCAAAGCTGCTGAAGCAGCATCCGGAGGGCCATGGCAATTTCATCGGCCACGCCTTCAACCGGATGCTCGATGCAGTCATCGAAGGCTATCGTCGCAGCCTCGAGGTCGTCCTGCGGCATCAGACGCTGACGCTGATCGCAACCTTTGCAACCGTGGTCATCACGGTCTGGATGTATATCGTCATCCCGAAGGGATTCCTGCCGCCACAGGACACCGGCCTCATCACGGCAGTGCTGGAAGCCGAGCCGCAGGTCTCGTTTAACGAGCTGAGCCGCCTGCAGGGCGAGGTCGCGGAGATGGTACGCAATGACCCGGCAGTTGCTGGCGTCGTCAGCGTCGCCGGAGTGGGCCAGCTCAACCCGACACCGAACATCGCGCATCTCAAAATCACGCTGAAGCCACGGACGGAGCGCGGCATCCTCGTCCCGGGTGTCGTCGATCGCCTTCAGAAGGCGATTTCCACCATCCCGGGCATCACCGTCTATTTCCAGCCGGTGCAGGATGTTCAGATCGCAACGCGCACCAGCCGCGCGCAGTATCAATACACCCTCGTCAGCACCAGTGCCGCCGAAGTCGCCGAGTGGACCCAGAAGCTCGGCGCCGAGCTTGCGCGCTCGCCCGCGCTGAGTGACGTCAACCTCGAAACGATGAGCACAGGCCTTAGAACGCGCGTTGACGTCGACCGCGAGGTTGCGGGCCGGCTAGGTGTGACGGTGCAAGCTGTAGCGGACGCGCTCAACGATGCGTTCGGCCAGCGGCAGGTCTCCACCATCTACGCGCAGGCGAACCAGTACCGCGTGGTGCTGGAGGCGATGCCGCAATACCGCAGCGATCCTTCGCGTCTCAGCCGGATGTACGTTCCTTCCTCCAACGGCTCGCAGGTACCGCTCACCGCCATCGCGAAGGTCACCCACACCACCGCGCCGCTCGCCGTGAGCCACCAGGACCAGTTCCCAGCCGAGACGATCAGCTTCAACCTCGTCGAAGGCGCAGCGCTGAGCGACGCGGTGGACATCATCTCGGCAGCCGAGACCAGCATCGGCATGCCGAGTTCCGTTACGGGCAGCTTCTTCGGCGACGCGAGCGAGTTCTCGTCCTCGCTGGCGAGCCAGCCGTGGCTGATCCTCGCCGCCGTCGTCACTATCTACATCGTGCTGGGCGTGCTGTATGAAAGCCTTGTCCATCCCTTCACGATCCTCACAACACTCCCGTCGGCGGGCATTGGTGCCCTGCTCGCGCTGATGCTGACCGGCCTTGATCTGTCACTCGTCGCCCTGATCGGCATCGTGCTGCTGATGGGCATCGTGAAGAAGAACGCGATCATGATGATCGACTTCGCACTCGATGCTGAACGGGAACGCGGCCTCAACCCCCGCGACTCTATTGTCGAAGCCGCGCTCCTGCGCTTCCGGCCCATCATGATGACGACGCTCGCCGCGCTCTTCGGTGCACTGCCGCTCGCGATAGAAAACGGTGTCGGCTCGGAACTGCGCAACCCACTCGGCATCACCATCGTGGGCGGCCTGCTGCTGAGCCAGCTACTGACGCTCTACACCACGCCCGTCATTTACCTCGCCATGGAACGCCTCAAGGCGCGCCTGTCGGGAGGCAACGCCGCGTCACAGCAGCCGGCCGGCCCCGGCCCCGTCGCGGCCGAGTAGCGCCATGAACTTCTCGGCACCATTTATCCTGCGCCCCATCGGCACCGCGCTCCTCGCCGCGGGCCTCTTCCTCCTGGGCGCAACCGCCTATTACGACCTCCCTGTCGCCAGCCTCCCGGCCGTCGACTTCCCGACCATTCGCGTGCAGGCGAGCCGGCCGGGCGCCGATCCGCAGACGATGGCGGCCACCATCGCCGCTCCGATCGAGCGGAGGCTCGGCGAAATAGCAGGCGTCACAGAGCTCACATCTGTAAGCTCACAGGGTTCCGCCAGTATTTCGGTCCAGTTCGACCTTTCTCGCGATGTCGATAGTGCCGCCCGCGACGTGCAGGCGGCACTGAACGCCGCGACGGCCGATCTGCCAGGCGACCTTCCCGACATCCCGACCTTCCGCAAGTACAATCCCTCGGCGGCACCGGTGCTGATCCTCGCCATGACGTCGGAGGATCTGTCACCGAGCGACATCTACGACGCTGCAGATACCGTCGTTGCCCAGCGCATTTCGCAGGTGCCGGGCGTGGCGCAGGTCGACGTCAGCGGCGCCGAGCAGCCCGCGATAAGGGTGCGGGTTAATCCCACGCTTCTGGCTTCCATGGGCCTCAGCATGGAAGAAGTGCGCAGCGCCATCGCCGCCACTAATGCCATCGAGCCCGTGGGCGTCGTCGATGGCGACAAGCAGGCGATGACCATCGATATTAACGCCCAGCTGCGCGATCCGAAGGACTACGGCGCCATCGTCTTGAAGACGCACGAAGGCAACGTTGTGCGCCTGTCGAGCGTCGCCAGCATCGAACACGGCACGCGCAATGCGCGCTCCACCGCCCTGTTTGACCGCAGCTCCGCCGTATTGCTGATCGTGCGCAAGCAGCCCGAAGCAAACGTTCTCGATACTGTCGACGGCGTAAAGGATCTGCTGCCCAAGCTGCAACGCTGGATACCTGCGGGCATAGACATCCACGTCCTCACGGACCGCACGCAGACGATCCGCGCCAGTGTGCACGACATGCAGTTCACGCTGGTACTTTCTATCGCCCTGGTGATGCTGGTGGTGTTCGTCTTCCTAAGGCGCACCACGCCCACCTTGGCCGCCGGCATCACCGTGCCGCTGTCGCTGGCCGGCACGTGCGCGGCCATGTGGGCGCTCGGCTATTCCGTCAACAATCTAACGTTGATGGCCTTCGCCATCGCGGTCGGCTTCGTCGTCGACGACGCGATCGTCATGCTGGAGAACGTCTACCGCAACCTCGAGAAAGGCATGGCGCCCATGCAGGCGGCGCTCGTGGGCGCGCGGCAGATCGGTTTCACGGTCATTTCCATCAGCGTCTCGCTCGTCGCCGCGTTCATTCCCGTGCTGTTCATGGGCGGCGTGATGGGCCGTATGCTGCGGGAGTTCTCCGTCACGCTCGTCGTGGCGATCGCCGTATCCGTGGTCATCTCGCTGTCGGTCACGCCGATGATCTGCGCGCACTTCATCAAGGACTCCGGCAGCGGCGTTCGCAACCGCTTTGACCGCATCGTCGAAGCAAGCCTTGGTTGGGTGGTCGCCGCTTACGCGCGCACGTTGCGCGTCGCCCTGCGCCATCAGGTCGTGACGCTGTTCTCCCTGCTCTGCGTGGTTGTGCTGACGATGCACCTCTATGTGCAGATCCCGAAGGGCATGTTCCCGGAGGATGACACCGGCCTCGTCATGGGAATGACGGAGGCGTCGGCGGATATCTCCTACGAGGCGATGCTCAAGCTGCAAATGCAGGTGCTGGACATTGTTCTTGCCGACCCGGCCGTAGAGCACGTCGGTACATCGCTCGGCGGCTCGGGACGGGGGCCCGGCGGATCGAACAACGGCCGCATGTTCATCAGTCTGAAACCGCTCGAAGAGCGCGGCGGCGTGTCGACCCAGCGGGTCATCAACCGCATGCGCGGAAAATTCACGGACGTGAAGGGCGTGGAGGTGCGCCTCTTTGCTTCGCGCGACATCCGCGTCGGTGCCCGCCAGGGCAACTCCCAATATCAATATACGCTCTGGGACCCCGACATAGACGAGTTGAACGAGTGGGCGCCAAAGGTGTTCGAGCGCATGCGCTCGATACCCGGCATCGTCGACGTGTCGAGCGACCGTCAGGCTGGAGGATTGCAGCTCGACATCAAGATCGATCGCGATGCCGCCGCACGCATGGGCGTCAAAATTTCTGACATCGACGCGGCGATGAACAACGCCTTCGCCCAGCGCCAGATTTCCACCATTTACGCCCAGCGCAACCAGTACCGCGTCATCCTCGAAGTCGATCCGCGCCTACAGCGTGACCCAGCGCACCTGAAGCAGATATATGTTCCAGGCGCCAGCGGAGCACAGGTTCCGCTGACGAGCCTCATTCGCATCATCGAGGGCACCGCGCCGTTGCAGGTCAACCATCAGGGGCCGTTTCCCGCCGTAACGGTGAGCTTCGATATCGCGCCTGGAAACACGCTCGACCAAGCCCTGCGCGACATCGACCGCGCGATGGCAGAGTTGCACACCCCGCCAGGCCTGCGCGGCGAGACGGCGGGCGACGCGCGCGCATTCGCCGACCAATCATCGCAACAGCCGCTACTCATCCTCGCGGCCTTGATCGCCGTCTATATCGTGCTCGGCGTGCTCTACGAAAGCCTGGCGCATCCGCTAACGATCATCTCCACCCTTCCCTCGGCCGGCTTGGGGGCGCTGCTCGCCCTCTACGCTGCCGGCATGGAGCTGTCGATGACAGCACTCATCGGCGTCATCCTGCTGATCGGCATCGTCAAGAAGAACGGAATCATGATGGTCGACTTCGCCCTCGACGGCGAGCGCCATCGCGGCCTCGCCCCAGCTGTCGCCATCTACGAGGCGTGCCTCACCCGCTTCCGTCCCATCCTGATGACGACGATGGCGGCGATGCTCGGCGCCATTCCCCTCGCTATTGCCGAGGGGCCGGGTTCCGAGATCCGCCGCCCGCTCGGCATCACCATCATCGGCGGCCTGCTCGTTTCGCAGATGCTCACTCTCTATACGACGCCGGTCATCTACCTGCTGCTCGATCGCATGCACCGCCGTCTCGGAGGGGGCGTTCCGGCCATCACCGATGAGGCCGAAGCGGATGTACAGGACCCGAACCGCCGTCCGGCACCCGCGGCCGCGCCTTAAGGCGCCCCCACCAAAAACCGGTACAGATTGCCGCGCTCCGGCTCTCCTGATACGTGAGGGGACCGTCCGCCCGCCCGTCCCTTTGCCCACACCTCCAACCTGCTTTCCGGCCTGTAACGAATGCGACCTGCACCACGAACATCATACGAGGGGCTTGGTGGCTCAAACTAACCGCGAGGAAGAATGGGCGAGCCTGATGCGGGCAGCGCTGGCGGGCGACGAAGACGCCTATCGCGAGCTGCTACATTCGCTGACGCTGAGCCTGCGCGCCGTGGTCCGCCGCGGCTTCTCCCAGGCCGGTGCACCTCTCGGCGACGTGGAGGACGTGGTTCAGGAAACGCTCCTGGCTCTGCACCTCAAGCGCAACACATGGGATCCGACCCAGCCGCTCGGTCCTTGGGTGCGCGCCATCGCCAAGCACAAGCTTATCGACGCGCTGCGCCGCCGTGGCCGCCGCATCCAGGTGCCGATCGAAAGTGTTATCGGCACGCTGGCGATTGATGAGGACTACAGTGGAGTGGATCGTCAGGACGCACGTCGCCTCGTCGACGGACTTCGCGGCCGCCAAAGAGAGGTCGTCCGTGCCCTAAGCCTCGAAGGCCAGTCGATCAGCGAAGTGGCGAAAAGATTGAAGATGAAGGAGGTCGCTGTGCGTGTCGCGCTCCATCGCGGTCTTAAAGCGCTCAGCGCCCTGCACCGGGAAGATGACCAGAAATGAAGACCGATGAGCTGATCAATGCCCTCGCCGCGGATGCGAAGGTCGCGCCGGCGGCCATTGGCCTGACTGTATGGCTCGCAGCTGGCATCGCGGCCGTTCTCGCGGCCGCGATGTTCTTCGCCGTTCTGCCGCTGCGCAGCGATATTCAGGACGTGATCGATGAGCCGCGTTTCCTCGGCAAATGGATTTTCACGCTATCCCTTTTCGCCACTGCCCTCATTGTGACAGTGCATCTGGCCCGCCCGCAGGGCATTCCCCGGTCCCTGCTGCTTCTGCTTCTTATTGCGCCTGCTTTCCTTCTCATGGGTATCGCCGGTGAGCTGATGACCCTTCCCCCATCCCAGTGGGTGCCGACGATGATCGGCGTAAACTCCAGCGGCTGTATCGTCCTCATTCCACTGCTCTCGGCATTGCCGCTCGGCGCGATCATGATGGCCCTGCGCCGCGGCGCACCGGATCGCCCGGCTCTTGCAGGCGCAGTCGCCGGGCTCGCTGCCGCCGGAATTGCCGCCACTTTCTATGCAATGTATTGCCGCGACGACAGCCCGCTGTTTCTCGGCCTCTGGTATATTCTCGCCACAGCTCTCGTAGCTATCGTCGGCGCGCTCGTCGGCTCACGCGTTCTGCGCTGGTAGAGTGGGGCGATCTGCCATCCGTATTATTGAGCCCGGCCGTCACCAACGCTACGGTGTTGCCTGTCAACAAACAACCGGACAGGGAGACTGGGCGATGACACGAAGCGAGCTGGAGACGGTTTGGGCGCCGCGCCTTCTGGGGGTGCTGCGCATCGTGGCAGCCATCCTCTTCATCGAGCACGGAACGCAGAAACTGTTCGGCTTTCCCGAAGCAGTACGCGGACAACCTGACCTGTTTCAACTGACTTGGTTCGCCGCAGTTCTCGAAACCTTCGGTGGCCTTCTCCTTCTCATCGGTCTCTTCACCCGTCCCGTTGCGTTCGTGCTGAGCGGCCTCATGGCCTTTGCCTACTGGATCGCGCACTTCCCACAGAACCCGTTCCCGGTCCTGAATGGCGGCGACGCCGCCATCCTGTTCTGCTTTGTTTTCCTGTACATCGCCGCCGCAGGCCCCGGCGCATTCAGCCTCGACGGAACCCGCGACGGAAAATAGACCACACCGCCGTTTTCATCTGCGGACAGGTCATTTGCCGGGCCCGGCGGGGTAAAAATGATCACTCCAACGTTGGACGCCCCGGATTGGGGCGTCCACAAACCCGTCCGTAACGAGACCAGGGGCAGCCGATTTACCTTCCCCGGGTAAGCTGAGAAGGGCGCGGCTGGCCGCCCATGGGGCACTCGAAAGTAGATTGGCGAGCGGTAATGCGTCCGAGCTACGTCGTCCTCATCATCCTTTCCGCCATCGCGGCAGCAGCGGCCACGTTCGGCCCCGTCCGCGGCAAGTCTGTGCCGGAGGGCTTCGAGGATCTCCTCGCCCGTATCGACAGCGGGACCAAAGCCATTCTCGCCAAGCTCAGCAACAACGGAGAGCCCGCGCCCGCCAAAGCCGCTGAGAAGGCGCAGCCTCCCGTTCTCACCGTCAGCCGCCCGGCCAGCCGCAACGTGATCGAATGGGATGAGTTCACCGGCCGCTTCGATGCGGTCGAAGCGGTCGATGTGCGCGCCAGGGTCTCCGGCTATCTCACCGAGGTCAAGTTCACCGACGGCGAAGAGGTGAAAGAGGGCGACCTCCTCTTTACGATCGATCCCCGCCCCTTCGAGCGCGCCCTCGATCAGGCTAAGGCCCAGCTCAACCAAGCAACGGTGAGCGTCAGCAACGCCAAGCTCGATGTCGAGCGTGGGCGTCCGCTCCTGAAGCGCGATTATATTTCCAAGAAGGCGTTCGACGACCGCGAGAACATCCAGCGCGACGCCGAGGCCCTGGTGAAAATTGCCGAGGCACGTGTCAAGGCGGCCGAGCTGGAGCTTAGCTTCTGCCGCATCACTGCACCGATCTCCGGCCGCATGAGCCGCACCCTCGTCACGCCGGGAAATTTCGTCAGCGGCGGAGGCTCCGACACCGGCTCCACAATACTGACCACCATCGTCAAACAGGACCCGATCTATATCTACTTCGACGTCAGCGAGAATAATGCGCTGAAGTACCAGCGCCTCTCGCAGGCACAGGGCAAAGGTGCGCACGGCATCATCGGTGCCACCGTCGGCGTCGGCCTTCCCGACGAGACCGGTTTTCCTCACGCAGCCAAACTCGACTTCGTCGAAAATCGCCTGGACCACGGCACCGGCACACTCCGCGCCCGCGCTGTGCTGCCGAACAAGGATCGCATTTTCTCGCCCGGCATGTTCGCGCGCGTGCGCCTGCAGGGCTCACCGGAATACACCGCGCTGCTCCTGCCCGATGAAGCCATCGGCACCGATCAGGCCAACCGTTTCGTTTACGTCGTGGGCGACGACAACATTCCCGTTCGCCGCCCCGTGGAGCTTGGCCCCATGGACGATGGCCTGCGCGTCGTCCGCAAGGGCCTCAGCCCAGACGACTGGGTGGTGCTGCGCGGCCAGCAGCGCGTACGCCCGGGCGATCCTATCGAGCCCCGTCGCATACCGCTCACGGTGTCGGATGTCGTCGGTGACCCAGCCGTCTTACCCACTAAGAACCGCTGAGGCGGCGACCGGCCATGCGATTTTCCCGCTTCTTCATTGACAGGCCCATCTTCGCCTCGGTCGTGTCACTGATCATTCTCATCGTGGGATCGATCGCCTATCTCACGTTGCCCGTCGCGCAGTTCCCCGAGATCGTCCCGCCCACCGTCTCCGTCACCACGTCCTATCCCGGGGCCAACGCCGTCACCGTTGCCGACACGGTCGCATCCGTCATCGAGCAGGAGGTGAACGGCGTCGAGGACATGATCTACATGTACTCGCAGTCGACCGATGATGGCGCGATGTCCCTGAGCGTCACCTTCGAGATCGGAACCGACATCGATAAGGCTCAGGTGCTGGTGCAGAACCGGGTCTCCGCCGCCGAGCCGCGCCTGCCCGAGGAGGTGCGTCGCAACGGCGTCACCGTGAACAAGCGCTCGCCCGACCTCCTTCTCGTCGTCCACATGATCTCGCCGCAGAACACCTACGATGCGGTCTACATATCTAATTACGCGCTGCTGAATGTCCGTGACGAGCTGGCGCGCATCAAAGGTGTCGGCGACGTCACTCTTTTCGGATCGCGCGAATATTCCATGCGCATCTGGCTCGACCCCGAGCGCATCGCCGAGCGCGGCATGACCGCAGAGGAAGTGCTCTCGGCGCTGCGCGGGCAGAACGTGCAGGTTGCCGGCGGGGCGCTCGGTCAGCCGCCGCAGTCGGATCTCGGCGCCTTCCAGGTTTCGCTGCAGTTGAAGGGCCGGCTGCTGCAACCGTCGGAGTTCGAGAACATCGTCCTCAAGACGGGAGCGGACGGGCGTGTCGTGCGTGTGCGCGATGTCGGCCGTGTCGAGCTCGGCGCGCTGCAGTACTCGACCTATGGCTACCAGGATGCCAATCCGGCCACCGTGCTCGTCGTCACGCAGCAGCCCGGCTCGAATGCCATCGATACCACGCACGCCATCAAGGCGGAGATGCAGCGCCTCTCCCAGCGCTTCCCCAAGGATCTCGAATACCGGATCGTCTACAATCCAACGGAGTTCATCGAAGAATCGATCTCCGAGCTTTACGTCACCATCACCGAAGCCGTGCTTCTGGTGATCATCGTGGTGCTGCTATTCCTGCAGACGTGGCGCGCGACCATCATTCCCCTCGTCGCGATACCGGTCTCGCTGATCGGCACCTTCGCGATCATGGAGTCCCTCGGGTTCTCCATCAACATGCTGACCCTGTTCGGGCTCGTGCTGGCGGTCGGCATCGTGGTGGACGACGCCATCGTCGTCGTGGAGAACGTCGAGCGCAAATTGGCGGACGGGCTGTCCCCCATCGAGGCGGCGCGCGTCACCATGGACGAGGTGGGAACAGCCCTCATCGCCATCGCGCTTGTCCTCACCGCCGTGTTCGTGCCCACGGCCTTCATCGGCGGCATCACCGGCCAGTTCTACCGGCAGTTCGCGGTGACGGTCGCAACCGCAACCATCATATCGGCATTCAACTCGCTCACACTGAGTCCCGCACTCTGCGCCATTCTCCTGAAGCCGCACGATGCGCACGCCGCAGACAGCCTGCTGATGCGCCCCGTACACGCAGGCTTCAGGCTATTCAACAGCGCATTCGACAAGCTTTCGGCCATCTATGGCGCGTTCGTGAGGCTCGCGATCCGCGGCTCCGCGGTCGTCCTGCTCATCTATGCCGCGCTGATCGGCATCGCCGGATGGATGCTGTTCCACACCCCCACCGGCTTCATCCCGAAGATGGATCGCGGCATCATCATCGTCTCCATCCAGCTTCCGCAGGGCGCATCCCTGCCCCGCACCGACGATGTGGTCCGCCGCGCCAACGCCATCGTCCTTGAAACGCCGGGCATCGCACACACATCCGCCTACAGCGGCCGCTCCGGATCGACCGGGTCCAACGCCAGCAACTCCGGAACCATATTTGCGATCGTCGAGGATGCGCGCGAACGCGCCAAGATCGGTCTCACTGTCGATAAGATCGCCGACGATATGCGCGCGCGCCTGAACGAGATCGAGGAATCGAAAACGTCGGTGTTCATTCCCCCGCCCGTCCGCGGCATGGGCGGACAGACCGGCTTCTCCATGCGCCTGCAGAACCGCGCCAACATGACACCCGCCGAGTTCCAGGAGGTTGCGGACAACTTCATCGCCGCTGCGAACAAGCTCCCCGGCATCACGGGCGTGTTCACCTCCTACTCCACCGGCACGCCGCAGCTCTATGTGGACGTCGACCGCGACAAGGCGCAGATGCTCAATGTGCCGCTCGAAGCGGTCTTCGAGGCGCTGCGCGTCTATCTCGGCTCCGCCTACGTCAACGACTTCAATATGTTCGGACGCACGTTCCGCGTCACCGCGCAGGCCGACGCCAAGTTCCGCACCGACCCGGAGAACATCTCCCGCATCCGTGTACGCAACGATGCCGGACAGATGGTGCCGCTCGGCAATCTCGTAACCTTCCGCAACATCGCCGGCCCCGATCGCGTGCCGCGCTATAACCTTTTCCCGACGGTCGAGGTGAACGGCTCGCTGAAGCCCGGCGTCAGCACCGGCCAAGGCCTGCAACTCATGGCCGAGCTTGCCAAGAGCGACCTGCCCGAGGGCATAACCTACGAATGGACGGATCTCTCCTATCAGGAGGTCAAAGTCGGCAGCACCGGCTATTACATCTTCATCCTGTCGGTGGTTTTCGTCTTCCTCGCTCTCGCCGCCCAGTTCGAGAGCTGGTCGCTGCCGCTCGCCATCATCCTCATCGTGCCCATGTGCCTGTTGAGCGCGCTCTTCGGCGTGCGCCTGCACGGCCAGGATATCAACATCCTCACGCAGATCGGCTTCATCGTGCTCCTGGGGCTGGCAGCCAAAAACGCGATCCTCATCGTCGAGTTCGCGCGCCAGCTGGAGGAGCAGGGACGCGATACGGTATCCGCGGCCGTCGAAGCCTGCCGCCTGCGCCTGCGGCCGATCCTGATGACATCGCTCGCCTTCACGCTCGGCGTCGTGCCGCTCTACATCGCCACCGGCGCCGGTGCCGAGATGCGCATCGCTCTTGGCACGGGCGTGTTCTGGGGCATGATCGGCGTCACGCTGTTCGGCCTCATTTTCACGCCGGTGTTCTACGTGGTGATCCGGCACATGTCGGAACGCAGAGCCCGTCGCCGCACGGGCGTTGCCCACGCACCCGCGGAATAGCTGCGTGCACTTAGCGCCGCACGATGAGGCGCGCCGTATCGAGACGATCCTGCCACCCGTGACGTTCCAGCTCCGGGTCGACGTGCTCTTCCTCCGGCCAGCCGATGCACAGGTACGCAACAAGCCGCCACTTCGCCGGAACATCCAGGGCGGCCGTCACCACATCGGGCTCGAGAATGGAAATCCAGCCCACGCCGAGCCCATGGGCACGCGCGGCGAGCCACAGCGTCTGCACCGCGCCGACCACCGAATACCGCAGCGTCTCGGGCATGGTGCGGGTGCCGAGGCCTGCGCCCGCATCGGTACCTTCGTCGGCGAAGACGGCAAGCTGCACAGGCGCCGCATTGAGGCCTTCCAGCTTGAGCCGCGCATAAAGGCTCCTGCGCTCCTCGCCGTAGCTCTGCAGCGCATCGGCATTGGCGCGCGCGAACGAGGCACGCACAGCAGTCCGCCGCTCCGGCGCCTCCACCAGCACGAAGCGCCACGGCTGGCTCAATCCGACTGACGGCGCATAGGCCGCAAGCTCGATCAGCGAAGCGATGAGGTCGCCATCCACCGGATCCGTCCGGAAACGGCGCACGTCGCGCCGCCAGAGCACGAGATCGCGCAGATGCGCGCGGAATGCGTCATCGAAGTGAGGCGACGTGTTGTGTTCGCGCGGGCTCATGCCCCAACATCTATCCGATGGATGTACGTTTCCCAGACCCGCGTGAAAGACACTGTCGAGGCAATCGAGACGACACGTGAAGAACTGCACGATTATGCCCCGTCGGGGCAGAGCGCGCATCAGCGCAGGGATCCTTGCCTCGTTCCCGGCCTCGACAGTGCGCGGCGTCCTCAGATACTCGGATCAGAGCGACAGGATCATTCGATGGCCTAAGACACTGAACCGATTACACAAAGATGAAATCTGCTTGCGGTGCATCAACGCGGGTTTGATAAAAGGTGGCAGCTTCGTGCATCAACCGAAATTTAGCCCCTCCCATCGCCATGACAGACGCGTCACTGCCTAACCTCACCCTTGTGCTCGGCGGCGCCCGCTCGGGTAAAAGCCGCTACGCCGAGGAGCTGACCACGCGCGCCGATCCGCCGTGGACCTACGTCGCCACCGCCGAAGCCCACGATGAGGAAATGCACCAGCGCATCGCCCATCATCGGGCACGCCGGCAAGGCCAGTGGGAAACGGTGGATGCCCCGCTCGATCTCGCCGGTACGATTGCAACTCTTGCAACGCCGACGTTGATCGATTGCCTGACGCTCTGGCTAAGCAATGTCATGCTCGCCGGACGCGACGTCGAAGAGGAAACGGCGCGGCTCGTCCGGGCGATGCGGCACGCGCCGGTGCCACTCATCGCCGTCTCGAACGAGGTAGGTATGGGATTAGTGCCCGAAACCCCGCTGGGCCGCGCCTTTCGCGATGCGCAAGGGCGGCTCAATCAGGGGGTTGCCGCGGTGGCCGACCGCGTCGTGTTCGTAGCGGCCGGCCTCCCGCTAAACCTGAAGTAAGCGCGCTTCAGGCGCGCTCGATCGCGTTGCGATCCACAAGGCCCGTCGCCACCGCAAGGCGGTGAGCAATCAGCAGAGCGGCAAACGCGGCCACTTCGACGACGCTGACATAAAGCACGACGTCATAGTTGAAGGCGCCTTCGCCGCGCGGCATCACCAGCGTGCCGACGAACAGCGCCGCCTCATAGGCGAGGAACGCGACCGGCAGCGATGCAAGCAGCATCGCAAAGAGGCCAAAAGGCTTAGCCATAGAGACAGCCCCGCGGGCGGCGTAGTAGGCCGCGATGGCGCCGATACCCATGAAGAGCCCCCAGCCGTAGGCTTGCATCTCCATCGGATAACCGAGGACAGTGAAGCCATAGGCCTGATTGGCAAGCCACACGGCGCCTACCAGCCAGACGCCATCGTTATGCTCAGTATCGAGCGCAGCAAGCGCCGCCAGGGCCGCAAACGGGATGGCACAGGCAAAAACGCCCGTAGCCAGCAGCGTCGCCGCCGTCAAAAAGCCGATCCAAAGCAGGCGCTTCATGCCATTGGCGGAAATTTCCATCGTCCGATCCCCTATCGCGTGTAACTGTGCGGCTCTACGGCGCGCTCCCGAGCGAAAACTATGCGATCCGCAGGGCAATGAGAAGGAGCAAGATCGTCTCGGTCACCTCCACCCCTGCCCCGAGGCAGTCGCCGCTTATGCCGCCGAGACGATAACGCCAGTAGGCCGCAATGGCTGTAATGACGATGACCGCCCCCAGCAGCACCGGCACGAACCAGAGGCTGAGCAGCGCCAGCACCGCTACCTCCGCGGCGACGGCCCGCTGATCGATCGCCCAGGAGAAGCGCTCGCCCGACCCGGCGGCCAGCGGCGGCACGGCCAAACTCCAGACCGCTGCGCCGAGGCGTGCCCACGCGCAGATCAGCATCAGCGCGACAACCCCCGCCGCACCCGCGACCTCGGCCAGCAAAATGACCTTGGCTATGAGTTGGAGAGCAATGGCCATCACGCCGAACGCGCCGACGTGCGGATCGCGCATGATCTGCAGAAGCCGCTCAGGGGAGCGGTGCGCCCCGGCAAGTCCATCGGCGACATCGCCAAGGCCGTCGAGATGAATGCCGCCCGTTACCCAAATCCAGGCTAGGAGACCAAGCAGCGCCCCGATCCAGGGTGAAGCCTGCGCTCCCGCCCAAAGGACAGCGGCGACGATAGCGCCAATGATGGCGCCCACCACGGGAAACCAGAGCGCCGAGCGCGAAAGATCTGCCGGATCGAAAACATCAATGCGGGGCGCCGGAAGCCGCGTAAGAAACTGCAGCGCATGGGAGAAGGAGCGGAGTTGCGCATGGATGCTCATGGCTGCACCACCTCGACAATCTCCCCCCATATACTGGCGCACTTATCGCGGCCAATCCGCAGTGTGATGCGTGTTCCCGGTTCGATCCGGAATGTCCACAGATTGGCGAACGGAAGAGCGCAAGTTATGGCGAGTGCCGCGCGCATGGGTCCGCCATGCGTGACAACCAGCGCCGATCGAGGGGCCGGCGGCGCGAGCAGGCGATCGAACGCCCGAACGACGCGTGATTCGAGCCCCCTCCAGCTCTCCCCGCCGGGCGCACCTGGAGCATCGGGGTCACGATAGAAAGCTGCAACGGCGTCGGCGGCCGCTTGGTCGGCCTGCAGCTCTGCCAGCGGGCGTCCATCCCAGTCGCCGAAGTCGAGCTCGCGCCAGTCATCATCGATCCGCAGAGGCATGTGCCGCTCAATTGCGAGCGCCTCTGCCGACATGCGCGTGCGCAGACGAGGTGAAGCAATGAGCTCATCCCAGCTGCGGCCTATCACCTGACCGGCGAATTGCTCGCGGCCGCGATTGGAAAGCGCCGGGTCACAGCGCCCGATCAAGCAGCCGGGCGTTACGGTTTCTCCGTGCCGGATGAGATCGAGCAGCACCGTCATGGTGCAGGGCCGGAGATCTTGGCCTCATCGAACGTCGCCATCTTTCCATGCAGTGCGCACGCGAGCCGCAACACGGGCAGTGCCAGCGCCGCACCTGAGCCTTCGCCCAGCCGCAGCTTGAGATCGAGAATCGGCTCGGCGCCCAGCGCATCGAGTATGAGGCGATGGCCCCGCTCTGCGGAGCGGTGCGAATAGAGGAGCCATGGCACACAGGATGGATTGATGCGCACCGCCGCGAGCGCGGCTGCGGTGACGATGAACCCATCGACGAGCACCGGAACGCGCGCCTGTGCCGCCGCAATCATCGCGCCCGCAAGCGCCGCGATCTCGAAGCCCCCGACGCACCGCAACACGGTGAGCGCCGATGGGTCGTTACGGTCGAGACTATGCAGGCTGAGCGCCGCGTCGATGATACGGCCTTTGCGGACGATGGCTTCGTCGTCGAGACCTGTTCCCGCACCAACAATGTCCTGGGCGCGGGCACCCAGTAGCGCTGCAGCAATCGCAGCGGCAGCGGTCGTGTTGCCGATGCCCATTTCCCCGAGGATGATGAGATCGGCACCGCCTGCAATCGCCCGCGCGGCGGCGCGCCGGCCCGCAGCGAGAGCGTGCGCGAGCTCTTCCTCACCCATCGCCGGCTCGCGCGAAAAATCCCGTGTGCCGCGCCGCACCTTATCTACGATGACACCTGCGATGTCTGTCTCGGCCAGAGTGCCGACATCGACCACCATGAGGCCAACGCGCAGCTCCTTTGCAAGCACTGCAATCGCTGCGCCGCCATTGGCAAAGTTGTACAGCATCTGCACAGTCACGTCGGACGGATAGGCCGAAACCCCCTGCGCAGCGATTCCGTGATCACCAGCGAAAAGCACGATAGGAGCGGTGTCGCCGCGCGGACTGTCCGTCGCCTGCAATGCGGCCAGCCGCACGGCAAGCGTCTCGAGGGCACCAAGAGAGCCGGGCGGCTTCGTCAATTGGCCTTGACGCGCCTCCGCAACTGCGCGGTATGCCTCTGAAGGCCGAGGGCATTGCGATGTGATCCAGTCAGCATCCACGCTGGCGTACTCCCTTGTGCAGGCTCCGGTCCCCGCCGGAGCGCACAATGAGGATTGGCCTCGCCACGTCAAGGCGGCACAGCCATGCGCCCCTGCCGAACGGCTAGCGCACGGAATGTCGGCTGAATGCGACGGCGCCTTAGGCGATCAGCGCATGCCCCCGGCTTAGGAATGCATCGACCTGTGAGCCTTCCATGGGCTGGGCAAACAGGAATCCCTGCATCGTGTCGCACCCCATCGCCCGCAGAAGCGTGAGCTGCGAGCGCGTCTCAACTCCCTCCACCGTCACATTGATCCCGAGGCTCTGCCCGAGGTGCGCGATGGTTCGCACGATGGCCATGTTGTCGGGGTTCGTCTCCATGTCGCGAACGAACGAGCGGTCGATCTTGAGCCGGTCGATGGGAAGCTTTTTGAGATGTGACAGTGAGGCAAAGCCGGTGCCGAAGTCATCGAGGGCGATCTCGATGCCCATGTCATGCAGCTCTTGCAGCGCCGTCCCGACACCGCGGGCATTCCGTCCTACGAACACGCGCTCCGTGACCTCGATACACAAGCGTTCCGGGCGTACCCCGATCTCGCGCATCTTTCCCGAAACATACCTAGCGAAGGTGCCGAGTGCGAAATCCGCCGATGTGACGTTGATGGCAACGCGCCCGAATTGGACACCGTCCCGCTCCCACGCCGCAGCTTGGCGCAGCGCCCGGTCGATCACCCATTTGCCGACGTCCGCTGCGGACTTGGCATCCTCGAAGATCTCCTCGAAGGCTGCGGGCGAGAGTTGCCCCCGATGGGGATCGTTCCAGCGCAGCAGTGCCTCGAAGGACGTTCGCTTCTCGCTCCCGAAGTCGACGATCGGCTGATAGAGCAGTTCAAGCTCGCCCCCCGCGAGGGCGCGTTGAATATTGCGGTGAAGCTGATAGGCCGCCTCGAACGAGGCACGCATCTCCGGGACGTAGAACTGATACCGGTCGCGGCCGAGATCCTTCGCCCGGTAGAGCGCCAGATCCGCGTTCTTCAGCAATTCGCTGGCGCCCTTTGCATCGGACGGAAACAAGCTCAGCCCCAGGCTGATCGTACACCTGTGCTGCACCCCAGCGGCAAGGATCGGCGGCTTCAGCGCCGAGAACATTGCATCGATGGCCCGGTTGACGCCGAGCGGATCGCTATCGATCGAAATCAAAACCGCGAACTCATCGCCGCCGATCCGCGCCACCCACCCATACTGCATCAGCGCAGCCTGCAGGCGCGAGCCAACCTCCTTGAGCAGTTCATCGCCCGCCGCATGGCCGAGGATGTCGTTCGTTTCCTTGAAGCGGTCGACATCCACCAGCCCAACGGCAAATCGCTGGCCGGTTTCCGCCGCCGAAGCCAGCATCGACTCTAGTTTCTCATTGAACAGCAGCCGGTTCGGCAACCCCGTCAGACTATCTTGCTTGGCAAGCCTCCAGAGTTGTTGCTCCAGGCGTTTGCGTTCGCTGATGTCCTCGGTGAGCATCATCATGCCACCAATGCTGGCATCCTCGAGGTGCCAAGGACGCACTTCCCAACGAATGAGATTCGTCGTGCCATCCGCCCGCTTGAATGTCTCCTCGGACCGGGTCTCGGTCGCGCCGTTCAGAATGCGCTGGTGCTTCTGGCGCCAGTGCTCCGGCACCTCGGGAAACACGTCATAGTGACTGCGGCCGATCAGCGAGACATCCGCATCGAGGTTGTAGTCACGCGCCCAGCGGTCGGTGTAGGCGATGTAACGCATGTCCGTGTCGAACATCGCCACCGCCGCAGGCGCATGCTTCACGAACGCCTGCAACGTGGAATTCGCGCGCTTCAGCTCGTTCTCCGCTCGGCGGCGGTCCGTAACGTCGACATACGTATTGAGATGCGCGCCGCCGTGAACGGGCACGCAGCGTATTTCGAGAATGCGTCCCGAGAGTTCGTTCCGCTCGTTGGTGATCGGCACCGGGCTCAGCAGCGTCTCCATGCGCGTGCGCACCGCTTCTTCCACCGGTGAGGGACCATAGTCGCCGCGCTCCGCGCGGAACCGCACTAGGGTTTCGAGCTTCTGCGGCGCCCCCGCGAAGAGCTCCTCCGGAAGATCGAGCAGCTCCCAATAGAGTTTATTGCTCGCCACCAACACCAGATCGCGATCGATCAGTGCAATGCCGCCAGGAAAATTATCGATCATCGCCTGCAGCGTTTGCGCCTGCTCGCGGATCGCGGTGATGTCGGTACTGATGGTGATGAAACGTTCGATCGCGCCGTTAGGGCCAAAGCGTGGGATCACGATCGATTCGAAGCAAACGAGCGTGCCGTTTTTGGCCTTATCGCAAAGCTCCCCTCGCCAAGTGCGTCCCGACTGAACCGTTTCCCACATACCTTCGAGGGCCAGGCCGGTGCGAACGCCCGAGCAGCTGAGCAGCTCATAGTGCTGGCCCAGCAGCTCTTCCTCGGTATAGCCGAGCATTTCACAGAAGCGGTCATTCACCTCCAGCAGACGGCCGGAGGGATCGGTAACGGTGATGCAAAAGTGCTCTTCGAGAGCCTGCCTGTAGCCGGTAAGCTTGTCGTGGCCGGACCCGGACACGAATCGACCGTAGCCGTTACCCCCTTCGTTATTGCCTGCCAGCAACGCGCGCCAGGCACCTTTTATTTTTGCCAGCACGCTGACGCTCCGGGCCCTAACTATACGTCGATTAGAACCTCCATTCCTTAAACTGGACTTTCCTATGCGGCCGATTTCCCACTCCAAGTTGGATTTTTCAGCCAACCCAGCGGCAGAGCCTAAAAATTTGAAGTAACTGCAGAAACCATCTCGGCACGGCAAGCGCGGCGAGGGGGTTCACCTCGGCAACTCCCGGCACTTTGTTAATGGGACACTACTTCGTCGCCTCCTCGATGGGAGCCGCCTGGACCCGCGCGCCATCGGCGAGGTTGATGGGCGGCGCGCGGATGACGACGTCCCCCTCCTTCAACCCCTGGTTCACCTCTACCTTGGCGCCGAGGTCGTGCACGAGGTTTATGCGCCGCATGCGCGCCACACCGTCCTCGAGCACCGCAACGTGCAGCCCCTCGCTGTCGAAAACCACCGCGTCGGATGGAATGACAAAAAGGTTGTTCTTGCGGGGAATCTTCAGTTCGACGGTGCAGTAGCTGCCTGGCCGCAGGACACCATCGGGGTTTGGAACGTCGATCTCGGTGAGCAGCGTCCGCGTTTCCGGCTGCAGCGCATCGGCGACCCGTGTCACCGTGCCGGGGAATGTCACGCCGGGAAGCTCCGGGATGCGGACTATGGCCTCCACGCCCGGCGCAACGCCGATCGCCGCCGACTGTGGGACGTAAACGAATGTGCGGATGATGTCGGTCTGCATCACGGTGAACAGGAAGGTGCCGCTCGTCGCATCGGCCTGCACCAACGAGCCGACATCCGTGTTCCGCTGCGTTACCACCCCATCGAATGGCGCCGTCACCGTCTGATAGGCTTTCTGCTGTTCCAGCGTGCGCAGCCGCGCCTCTTGCGCCGATATGCTTTGCTGTGCCGAGGCGACGGCCGCATCGAGCGCCTTGAGGTTCTGCTCATCGATCGAGCCCTGCTGTCGCGTCGTCCAGCCCTGCGCAACCAGTGGGCGATCCCGGTTCCACGTGATTTGGGCGAGATCCCGGTTGGCCTTCTGCTGCCTCAGATTGGCGCGGTTGAGGTCGAGCGTCGCCTTCGCCTGCTCGATCTCGTGGTCGAGCTCGGGCGCCGTGATCTGCGCAAGCAGATCGCCATCCTTCACCCTGTCGCCGATGTCTACCGGACGCTTATCGATGTACCCGCTGGCCCGCGCGTAGATGTTGGCGGTGGTAAACGCCTGCGTGGTCGCCGGAAGCGATACGCTGATGGTTTGACCTGCCTCGCGCACTTGGGCAACCTGCACCGTCGGCACGAAGGTGCGATTACGGTTGGCGGTTTCCCGCGCACTTTGCTGCCGCTGGTATGCATTGTGTGCGCCCATGCCGAGCGCACCCGCCAGCAGCAAAAGCACGAAAACCCCGAGCAAAGCGGCGCGCCAGCCGATCTTCGGACGGTCGGCGGCTTCGGTCGTCTCCCGTTGTGCGCTCTCCGCCATCAGGTGTCTCCGCCAAATACGCCGTGCGCCCTCTTTCCATCATTGCGCTTGCGCAGCAGTGCAAAGAGATAAGGAACGACCAGCAGCGTCGCCGGCGTCGCGAACAGCAGGCCGCCAATGACGGCCCGCGCCAGCGCCGCGTTCTGCTCTTCGCCTGGGCCGCCGATCGCCATCGGCAGCATGCCGACGATCATGGCCGCAGCAGTCATAAGCACCGGACGAATACGGGTGTGCCCGGCCTCGACAGCCGCTTTGCTGGCGGGAACGCCTTTTAGCTGCTGCTCACGTGCGAAGGTGACGAGCAAGATCGAGTTTGCTGACGCGACACCCACGGCCATGATGGCCCCCATGAGCGACGGCACGTTGAGCGTGGTACCGGTGATGAACAGCATCGTGAGTATACCGCAGAACGTCGCTGGCAGCGCCAGAATCACGACGAACGGATCGCCGAAATTCTGGTAGTTCACCACCATCAGCAGGTACACGACCACTGCAGCGAAGAGGATGCCGATGCCAAGATCGGTGAACGAGCTCCTCATGCTATCGATCTGGCCCAGCACCTGGATGGTGTTACCGGGCTTCAACTGCTTCTGTAGTTCGCTGACGATCTTACCGAGATCACGCTGAACTCCGCCGAGATCGCGGTCCTGCACGCTGGCATAGACTTCGTACACCGGCTGGATGTTGGTTTGATTGGAATTCGTCGGCTGACTGTCACGGCGCAGCGTGGCGACATTGCTTAAAAGCCCGGGGATAGGATTTCCGGGATCTCCCGTCGTTGCAATCCGCGTCGAGACCGGCGTGTTGTTGAGATCGTTCAGAGACTTTATACGCCGCTCCGGGGTCTGCACCACGATATAGTAAGGCCGCCCCGTCACAGGATCATTCCAGAAATTTGGCGAAACCTGCTCCGAGGAACTGAGGCTGACATTCATGTTGTTTATGATGTCGCCGGCCCGCAACCCCAATTGCGCTGCACGCGCCCGGTCGATGTCGGCCAGGAATGCCGGTGCGTCGGTCTCCTGCTGCAGATGCGCGTCTACGATCCCAGGCATTTGAGCGATCCGCTGCCGCAGCTCCCTGGCGACGCGCAAGTTGTTCGCGTGATCGTACCCCACGGTACGCACATTGATCTGTGCAGGCAGGCCGAAGTTCAGAATCTGCGTGACGATGTCGGCGGGCTGGAAATAAAACATCACATTCGGAAACGCCTTTGCCAGTTCCCGTCTCAGCCTACGCACATAGCGGGTCGTCGGCGCGTGGCCTTCCTTGAGAGCGACCATGATGACGCCGTCGTTGACACCAATCGTCGACCCGTCGGAAAACGCCAGATTATAAGCCCGGGAAGGCAGACCGATGTTGTCGACGATGAGTTCGCGGTCGTTGTCGGGTATCACTTCCCGGATCTTATCCTCGATTGCCTGGAAGATGCGCTCCGTCGTCTCGATGCGCGTACCCGCGGGCGCGCGGACATGCAACTGTATACGGCCAGCGTCGATGTTCGGGTAAAAGTCGCGGCCGACGAACATGAACATCACTGCGCCGAGAGCCAGAACGAGTACGGCGACGATGGGCACGATGAAGCGGTGGGCGACGAATAATTCGAGCAGCGCCACGTAGCTCTGCCGCATGCGCTCGAACCCACGATCGAACGCAGCATGGAAGCGCCCGAACATCGATCGCGGAACTCCTTGCCCATGCCGCTCGCTTTGCAGAAACAGCCCGATCGTGATCGGCGTGAGCGTGCGTGACAGTCCGTACGATGCCAGCATGGCAAACACGACGGCCAAGCCAAGCGGCGTGAACAGGTAACGCGCCGGACCCTCGAGAAACACGACCGAAGTGAAGACGGAGGCGATCGCGAGAGTAGAGACCAACGTCGGCACTGCGATTTCCGCCGAGCCGTGCAGAGTAGCCTCCGATAGCGGCATGCCGCCCTCGGTCCACAATCGATGGGTGTTCTCGATCGTCACCGTCGAGTCGTCGACGAGTATGCCAATGGCGAGCGCCAATCCGCCGAGGGTCATGGTGTTCAGCGTCTCGCCGAGGAAGAACAGGCAAACGATGGACGATAGGATCGCAAGCGGAATGGAAATCATCACGACGAGCGTGGAACGCCAGGACCCGAGGAACAGAAGGATCATCAGCGCCGTGAGCGCCGCAGCGATCGCCCCCTCCCTCAGCACGCCCTCTACTGATTCCTTGACGAATATCGATTGATCGAACAGCTCATTGATAACGAGCCCGGGCGGTGCTGCCGCACGAGCAATCTTCAGTGCTTCCCGAACGCCGTTGACAACCTCGAGCGTCGATGCATTGCCGTTCTTGATAACGCTGAGCAGAACCGCACGTTTGCCGTCCCGGCGCACGATGTTCTGCTGTACGGCCGAGCCGTCGCGCACATGGCCGACATCCTGCAAGAAAACCGTTGCACCGCGCGTAACCCGTATCGGGATCTTATTGAGCTGCTCGATACTCGGCGGCGTGGCGTTGGAATGGACAACGTACTGCGTGTTGCCGATCTTGGCCGTGCCTGACGGCAGCGTGAGATTCTGCGCGTTGACCGCATTGACGATGTCGCTCGGCGTCAAGCCGCGCGCCAGCAGCTTGTCGGGGTCGATGTCGACCATGATCTGGCGGTATTTGCCGCCCGCCGGCGTCGGAAATGTCACGCCATGCACGGGAGCGAGCTGCTGGCGCAGGTCATAGATCCCGTAGTCGTAAAGCTGCTGCTCGTTCAGCGTGTCGGAGGTAAGCGCAAGCTGCAGCACCGGCACGCTCGAGGCGTTGAATTGCACGATGATCGGCGGCTGAATACCGGGGGGCAAAAGAGCGCGAATGGCGTTGGTCGCCGAAACGATCTGGGAAATGGCGAGGTCGAGATTGACGTCCGGCTGGAAGTAGATCTTCTGCACCGACAGACCGTTGAGGGTCTGCGATTCCATGTTCTTGATGCCAGTAACATTCGAACTGATGGAGTACTGGCTATATGTACTGACGCGCGACTCCATCTCTGGCGTCGAAAGCCCGGTATACTGCCAGATCACCGTCACCACCGGGATATCGATTTCCGGAAAGATGTCCGTCGGCATCGTGCGGATTGCAATGCCGCCGAGGAACACGATGAAGGCGGCAAGCACATAGAAGGTGTGCGGATACCTCAGCGCGAAGCGAACCAGGCCCATAGGGCGTCTCCAAAAGCGTCCGGGGACCCGACGCGTTGGAACAAAGAAGGGGATCCGAAGCGAGCTCCGGACCCCCGTGTTACGCTGCTGAACAAGCCAGCGGCTCGCCCGTGTCAGGTGTCACCGACAATCCCAGATGCCGTGCACCGTCTTGGTATGGCAGTCGTCTCCGTTGCCGGCGTGGACAACGGTAACGCTTGCCAGAAGTGCCAACGTGAGGGCGACGTACTTGAGAGACTTCATTGGACCGCTCCATTCATAAGCGTTTGCCAAAAAGCCCTGCTGTGCGTTTCCCTGGCCCCGTTATCGACTTTGCCGAGGCATGAAGGACAGAAATGTCCGACAAGACACGTGGCTATAGTGCTGCAAACGTTCAACACACTCTCGATGCGGCGCAAGAGACAGCCACCGCTTTGCGACCCAAAATAAATTCAAAGCGAATTAAATTGCGCCGCATCCCGGCGCATAAATTCGATTTGGCCTTGCGCGCTGCATGCCTGCGCCGGCAATGGAATTCACGTCCCCAGCGTTCACGGATCGCGTGTGCTGCTATTGCCGGCGCACGCGATCCGCTCCCACGGCAGGGCCGCTGGCGAAGCCATGGGAAAATCACCCCGAACCGCTCCCGCGGCGGCCCCTCAGCTGTTCGTGGATCGTGCGACTGGAACCGCTGGACAGGCGCCGGTGCCATCACTATAAGGGCCGAGCTTCGGCTCCCGGCCAGTCCCGTCCGAAGCCATGCCCAGGTAGCTCAGTTGGTAGAGCACGTGACTGAAAATCACGGTGTCGCTGGTTCGATTCCGGCCCTGGGCACCACAACCTTGGAATCCTGCACGAAAATCAGCCCCAAGCCGAGACGGCGCTATCCCCTGCCAGGGAAGCGACTCCTGCTGCTGGCCTCTGAAGAGGGGTCGGTTCTTGTCTGCAAGCCTCGCGCGAGTGCACCGGGGTCTCAACCGCGCCCCGGCCTGGGCGAACGCTGACCGGAACATAAAGTCCCGGCAGCCGATCCGCCGCCTACTCCGCCTCGTCACCGCCCGCGCACCGCCCCTCGGCCCCGGTCATGCCCGGAACCATGGCGTCGTCGCCATCCTCGTCGGCGTCTGCCTGCCCACCGGCAATGACGTAACCGCCACCAAGCCAGCGCCCGAGGTCGACGTCACGGCAGCGCGCCGAGCAAAACGGACGATATGCGGTCTCAGTCGGCTCCCCACAGATGGGACAGCGCCGGCCCGCAGCCTCTGCTGCTTCCTTTGGCTTCTGCGCCATGATGCGCCTTCCGTCAGATCAAGGTCAGGTTGGGTCGAGCTCCGCAGCGCGGACCCAGGCAAAGTGGATCGGAAAGCCTTCCCCCGCCAGCATCGTCACCACCTCGGTGAGCGGCAGACCGACGACGCTGGTATAAGAGCCGACGATCTTCTGCACGAAGCTACCGGCGAGCCCTTGAATGGCATAGCCGCCAGCCTTCCCGCGCCACTCCCTGGAGGCGATATAGGCCTCGATCTCCTCCCGTGAAAGGTGTTTGAACCGCACGCGGGTGTCGACGATCTTCTGCCGCAGGCGATCATCGGGCGTGATGAGGCACACGCTCGTCAGCACCCGGTGCGCGCGGCCCGAAAGGAGCTGCAGGCAGTTCGCCGCCTCCTCGATGTTCGAAGGCTTCATCAGGATGCGCCGTCCCACCGCGACGACCGTATCTGCTGCGAGGACATAGGCCGAGGCGATGTCCTTGTCGTTGGCGATCTGATCCCGGGCGGTTTCTGCCTTCATGCGCGCGATACGCGCCGCATAGGCGCGTGGCATCTCCACCCGCCGCGCCGATTCGTCGATGGAGGACGGCCGTAGCGCATCCGGCTCGATGCCGACCTGGGACAAGAGCATCAGCCGCCGCGGGCTCGCACTCGCGAGTACCAGCGTCGGGCGCGCAGCGTCGCCGGGGTTGGCTGCCTTTGCCCTGGCCAGCTCACGGCGCAGTGTATCGCGGCGCGGATGGTCGGTGCGGCTCAGCGCGGTCAAAAATGCGGCCTTGGCGGACATCGCAGCGTCACCTTCGAGAGGACATGTTGGCTTGAAGACGGCTTATGGACGAACGGCCTGGACTGGGCCTGCCTTTGCGCGCGCCGGATCCGATCCTGGGAGCGCTGGCAAGGCCGATCTTCGGCGGTTTACAGTTGCCGAAGCACTGCTACGGGGCGTTGCGACATTGCAAAGCCGGCGATGGAAAAGCAAGAGCACAATCGATAGGTCGGCACACTGCGCAATACGCCGTTGCCATCGCCCGCCCTTTTCAGGCTTAATCACCGGCGCGACCGGGCCGAAAGGGCTTCCACCATGCTTGCCAAGAGCGCGATTGTCGACCTTCTCGGGCGCACATCGCTTTTCGGATCACTGGACGAAGTCGAGCGCCGCGCGGTTGCCGACGAAATGCGTGCGGTAAATTTCGACCCCAGCCAGGTCATCTTCACCCGCGGCGACATCGGCCGCGAAATATATCTCGTCGTGTCCGGGCGCGTGCGCATCTCGGTGCTCACCGCCGAGGGGCGCGAGCTATCGTTCGCCCACGCCGAGCCCGGTGCAATCTTCGGCGAGATCGCCATGCTTGATGGCGGTCCCCGCTCCGCAGACGCAACGGCGGTCGGCAAAGTCAGCGCGCTGAGCCTCTCCAAACCAGCATTCAAGCGCCTCATGGAAACGCAGCCTCACGTTTCAGAGGCAGCGATGCGCTTCCTATGCACGCGCATCCGCGAGGCCGATCAACAGCTCGAAGCGATTGCACTCTATCCGATCGAGGGACGCCTCGCCCGATTTTTCCTGGCCGCTGCCCGCGCCAAGGCGCCGGATAGTCCGGACGGTCGCGTGACGATCGATTTGCCGATTTCGCAGAGTGAGCTTGCTCTGCTCATTGGAGCCAGCCGGCCGAAGGTCAATACGGCTCTATCGATGTTGGAGACGAGCGGAGCGTTGGAACGCAACGGCCCCCGCATCATCTGCGATCTCGAAGAGCTGGAAGCGATCGCCGGCACCGTGTGAGGATGCGGTCGCCTTGCGCCAGCCACCGTCCGAGAAACGCCTGAGCAGCCTTCACACGCGGGAGTATATGGGCGCGAGCCGCCGCGAGCGCTCATCTTCGCCGTTCCCAAGGCTGAAGACGCGTTTGGGTGCTTCGCTCGCTCCGCTGCTTGACAAGCCGCCCCTGCGCCGTCTCCGCGCCATGGCCAGCAACTTAGCGGCCGCAGGAACGGCACCCTACCCGCCGGATGTGCGTCGTCGGCTGAAGATCCTCAATGTCATGTGTTACTTGATCGCGGCGACGACGCTGCTTTACGCGGTCCAGCAGGCGACACTCGACTATTCCCAGCATGCACCGATGGTGCATCTCAATCTCTTTATCGTTGCCGCGGCACTGCTCGTGCCCTTTGCCCATCGCATCAACGAAATTGCGGGGGGACTACTGCTTGTCGGCGTCGAATATGCGGCGCTCATTGGCTTCGCCAGTTTCTTTAGCCGCGAGGGCGGCGGCCACCTGCAATATCTCATCGCCGCCGCCGCAGCGTTCGTCATTTTCGGGCTGCAGCGCCTGTGGCTCGTCACCGGCGTCATCCTTCTCGCCCTCATGCTGCACCTCTACGCTTGGTACAGCTTCCCCGCGACCGGGCCGATCGACCCGGATCAGCAGGCGATCATGGATTCCCTTTATACGCAGGGCGCCATCACCACCTTCGCGCTCATTGCTGCCTCCGTTTATTACGCTTTCAGCCTTGCCGAGCAGGCCAAAGCGGAAACAGACGCCGTGCTGCGCAACGTACTGCCCGACCCCATCGTGGAGCGTCTCAAAGCGAACCCCGGCGGCGTCATCGCCGACAACATCGACGACGCCTCCGTGATGTTCGCCGATATTTCCGGCTTCGTTAGTCTGGCCCGACGTCTCGGCGCCACCGCAACCGTCGACCTGTTAAGCCGCATCGTCTCGGAGTTCGACAAGCTCGCGGTGCATCACGGCGTCGAGAAAATCAAAACGATAGGCGATGCTTATATGGTGGTTGCAGGCTTGCCCGATCCCGTGCCCGACCACACAGCGCGGCTTGCCCGCATGGGACTCGACATGTTGGAGACGGTAGAACGGCTCCGCGCCGAAAGCGGTCTATCCATTGCCTTGCGGATCGGGATGGCGTCAGGACCTGTAACAGCGGGCGTCATCGGCACGCGCAAGTTCAGCTATGATGTATGGGGCGATCCCGTAAACCTCGCCAGCCGCCTCGAAGCGCAATCTTCACCGGGCCGCATTCTCATCTGCGCCGGCTGCCGCGCCGCGCTCGGCGAACGTTTCCTCTATGAGACGCGAGGCCCCATCGAGATCAAAGGCATCGGTGCACAGGAGGCGTGGTTTCTCATCGGCGAGAAGCCGCAAGTGGGCGTGGCTGCCGTGCCCGATATCAGACCGTAGGTCCGCCTCCGAACCCGAACCGCGACTTGATGCGCTCGAATAGCTGATCGCGCACAGCACGATAGTCGGCAAGCGTCTGCTCTCGCGTGCCATGCCCCACCATCACGGTCGCGTCGTACGTCGGCCAGTATTCGACCTCGACGGCCATTGTGCGCGTCAGCTCCAGCGCCTGATGGTGCGCTTCCGGGGATAGCGATACGATGAGATCAAATGAGGTATCGTGCAAATCGCGCAGCGTGTTCGGCGTGTGGCTGGAGACATCGATACCGATCTCGTCCATCACCGCGGTGACGAAGGAATCGGTGACGCCCGCGCGCACACCCGCCGATGCAACGTACGCACGATTGCCGGCAAGATGGCGCAGAATTGCCGCCGCCATGACCGACCGCACCGCATTTGTCGTACAGGCGAAGAGCACTGCGCCAGGCAGCTCCCCGGAAGCTGCTGCCCTACCCGCCTCAGGCCCGTGAGCCGGACGGTCCGCTGTGCCGCTCGCGAAGTCGCGAGACATGGCCGCTACCCCTTCCAGTGTAGCGCGCAGATGAGTGTAAACAGCCGGCGGGCGGTATCGATGTCGACAGTAATTTTGCCGGCGAGACGTTCGAGCAGAGTTCTGCTGCCTTCGTCGTGCAGACCGCGGCGCCCCATGTCGATTGCCTGGATGCGCGAGGGCGGTGCCGTGCGGATTGCCTCGTAATAGCTTTCGCACACGAGGAAATAGTCTTTCATGATGCGCTTCAATGGTGTCAGCGACAGCATGTGCGTGATGAGCGTCTCGTCAGCCTCGTTGCTGACCGCAAGCACCAGACGGTCTTCCAGCATCCCGAGGTTCAGCTTGTATGGCCCGTCATCACGACCATCGAGAGCGAACGAATTTCCCTCTAGGATGTCGAAGATGGCGACCTCGCGCTCATGCTCGATGTTCGAGTTGGTCGTGGCCGTCGACCTTTCATCGAGCGTGATGGCCACCAGCCGCGCCCGCGGCGGCTCGGCGCGGGCTTCTTCCTCGCTCATGATTGACGCTCGGTAGGAGATTGCAGGCGGATCTCGGCGGAGAGCCGGTGCGCTTCCAGCCCCTCGGCGCGTGCCAGAGCCATCGCCGCCGGGCCGAGCGCGGCCAGCGCGCCGCGGTTCAGCTTCAGAAGCGAGGTGCGCTTCATGAAGTCGAGCACGCCGAGGCCGGATGAGAAGCGCGCCGTGCGCGAGGTCGGCAGCACGTGATTGGATCCGGCGATGTAGTCACCGATCATCTCCGGCGTGTGGGATCCTATGAAGACCGCCCCCGCATTGCGGATGCTCTCGCTCAGCGCCTCAGCATCTGCGGTAGCGATCTCCAGATGCTCCGCCGCGATACGGTCGGCGAGCGCGGGCGCTTCATCGAGGGATGCAAGCTCGATGATGGCACCGAACTCGTTCCAACTTTCGCTGGCAATCTTCGCGCGGGGCAGGCTCTCCAACTGGCGAGCGACCGCAGCCTCCACCGCACGCCCGAATTCAGCATCGTCCGTCATCAGGATCGACTGCGCCGCCGTGTCGTGCTCGGCCTGCGCCAGCAAGTCCGACGCGATCCAATCGGGATCGTTGTGCTTGTCTGCGATCACGAGGACCTCGGACGGCCCAGCGATGCTGTCGATGCCTACGGTGCCGAACACCAGCCGCTTCGCCGCGGCGACGTAGGCGTTCCCCGGCCCCACGATCTTCGCGACCGGAGCGATCGTCTCCGTGCCGTAGGCGAGGGCGGCAACCGCCTGCGCACCGCCCACCCGGTAGACCTCTTCGATACCCGCCAACTCCGCGGCGGCCAGGACGAGCGGATTGAGCTCGCCATCCGGCGACGGCACGACCATGACGATGCGCGGCACGCCGGCAACCTTCGCCGGAATGGCATTCATCAAAACTGAGCTGGGATAGGAGGCAAGCCCACCCGGCACGTAGAGGCCGGCCGACTCAACCGCGGTCCAGCGCCAGCCGAGTTCGACGCCCAGCGCATCGGTATAGCGCTCGTTGACCGGCAGCTGCCGCTGGTGGTGCTCGGAGATGCGCGCGGCGGCGAACTCCAGCGCCTCCAGGGTCTCCGCACTGCACGCCTCGCGCGCACGGCGCATTTCCTCCGCCGATACGCGCAAGCCGAGGGCGCCGAGATCGACACGGTCGAATTTGCGCGAAAGATCGATCAGCGCCGCATCTCCGCGGGCGCGCACATCGTCGATGATGGCAGCCACCGCGGCGCTGACATCGGCGGACGCTTCACGCTTCTCACCGAGGAAAGCTGCGAACGCCGTTTCGAATTGGGGGTCGCGGGTATTCAGCCGCTTCGGCATTTCGTCATCGGCCCTGCGGCCGTCTCCTTTGGGAAAATTATCCGGCGCTAATCATCACTCGCGTGCGCCGGTTTCGAGTTGGCGCGCCAAGCGGCGCCGAGATCGCGCAACTCCGCCTCGATGCACTCGACCTCGAGCTGAAGCGCCGCGCCGCCGGCAAAATGTAGTGTCACGGCCCCCGAGGGCTCCTCGCCGGGCTCGAACGTCACCGCCAGGAGCGACAGGACATTATCTTTCTGGCGCGGATCGAAACCCTGAACCCGTGCCGCCTTCACGCGCTCGAAGCGCACCCCTGCCCGCCTCCGCCGGTAGGCGTCGGGGCCTTCCTTCGCGGCCCCTTCCCAGTCGAAACGGTTGGCGATGGCGGCGAAGCGCATATCCCGGCCGAGATAAGCCATGTCGCCGACGCGCATTACGGCGTCCTGCAGATGGCACGACAGAACGCGCAGATCCTCCGGATCGAGGGCAATGAGCTTCAATTCCTGCATACGGGTACTGTCCCATGCGCCGCCGGATATGGCCGCAAGCCGCAAAACTTTGATAGCTGCGCTGGTCTGGTGGCGCAACACACCTGTGACCTGAGGCCAACGCTGGCGCCGATCAGCCGCATAGTACTTGTGCCGGCGCCGAGAAGGGGCCTAGATGCCAGCGGGAACGAACGAATGCGTTGACCGGGATAAGGTGCGCCATGGACGAGGAACGCTTCAACCTCTCGCTACGCCGTTTCCTCAAGGAAGTGGGCATCACGTCCCAGCGCGAGATCGAGCGCTTTGTGCGCGAGGGCGGCGTCGCCGCGGATGGCACGAAGCTACGCGTAAAAATGGTACTCACCGCCGAGGGCACCGGCCTTTTCACCACGAGGTCGACGGCGAGATCGATACGCGCTGATCCGGAGTCCGTCCGCGCGCACCGCCCTGACCGGGCGCAGCCAGGCTTCACGACGCTTAACGAGCGGTCAACGCGGAGCCCAAAAATCTAATCTTGGTTTTCACAACCGGCTAAGCTTCGACCCTTAGTTTGGCTTGCACACGCGAGCTTTAGCGAGGGCTTATGCTCAGTGCCGGCGATGGCAACGCGGCCAGCCTCCCCCGCCAAGAGATAGAGCGACTACGCGCGCTCGAGGAGTATTGTCCTCTTCACACTCCCGACCCTGATATTGATCGCATTATCGAGATTGCTGCACGCATCTGCGGCACCCCGGCAGCCGCCTTTTCCCTCGTGGGCCGCAGTCGCGTTTATCTGAAATCCCGCCACGGCATCGCGCAGCGCGAATTCCCGCGACAAGGGACGTTCTGCGAATACGCCATCGAGAAGGGCGCCCTCTTCTGCGTGCTGGACGCCCATCTGGACCCCCGCTTCGCCACCCTGCCCATCGTAACGGGCGCTCCGCACGTCCGTTTCTACGCCGGCATTCCTCTGCAATCCCCATCGGGACACAACATCGGCGCGGTTTGCCTCCTCGATGTGAAACCCTGGCCCGAATTCGCCCCGGGCGACCGCAAGGCGCTGGAGGATGTCGCCGCCCTTGTAATGAGCAGGCTGGAGGTACAGCGCGTGAAAGAAGCTAGCCTCGGCGATGGTTTGCGCTTCGAGCGCATTGCCTCGACCTCGCCCGACGCCATCGTCTGCACGGATGCTCTCGGCCGCATCATCTTCTGGAATAAAGCCGCTGAAGCCATGACGGGCTACTCGGCCCAGGAGGCCATGGGCAACCCCGTGAGTTTCGTTTTCCCTCCGCGGCTCAGGCGCACACAAACTGCCAAGCTCACCCGCGTCGTGCACCGCATTGCTGGCCCGGCCGCTCCCCGTGCCGAGTTCACCGTGCTGAGGCGCGATGGAGGCGAATTGCGCCTCGAGATGACACTGTCGGTCTCGCGCGAAAACGATGCGGGTTTCGGGGCCATCCTGCGCGATGTGGGCCTCGCCCGCCAGGGTGAGCAGCGCCTCTTTGCCCGCGCCGAGCTGGACCCGCTCACCGGTCTTCCCAACCGCTGCCGCCTGCTCGCGGCCCTGCGGCGGGAAGCTGCGGATGGAAGAGGAGCGCTTTTCCAACTCGACCTCGCCGGCTTTAAGGACGTCAACGATTCCCTCGGCCATTCGGCTGGCGACCAGCTTCTGCGCCAGTCCGCTGAGCGCCTCACCGCGCTCATCGCTGGATCCGGCCAGGTCGCCCGCCTCGGCGCCGACGAGTTCGCCGTGCTGCTGTCCGGCGTGTCGGCTACTGACGCCACCAAGATCGCGGAAAAAATCATCGGCGCATTCGACGCGCCGTACTTCGTCGGCACCGAAGCGATCTACCTCGGGGTCAACGTCGGCATCGCGATGTTCCCAGAGAATGGCACACACGGACACGAGCTGGCGACCAACGCCAATCTCGCGCTCGAACGCTCCAAGGCGACGGGAAGGCGCGGCTTCGAATTCTTCAAGCCGCGGATGCGCCAGATCGTGATCGCACGGCGAACCGTTGAAGGCGAGCTGCGCCAGGCACTCGCGGCCTCCCAGTTCGAGCTGTTCTATCAGCCGCAAGTGCGCCTCCACGATGCTTCGATTATCGGAGCCGAGGCGTTGCTGCGATGGCGCCACCCCACGCGAGGACTGCTCAGCCCGGCGGCCTTCCTCGATAACCTCGAGAAAAGTCCTCTTGCTGGGGAAGTGGGTAACTGGGTTCTGCGCACCGCCTGTGCGCAGGCGGCCGCTTGGCGGAAAGTGCATCCGAATTTCCGCGTCGCGGTAAACCTTTTCGGAGCTCAATTCGACGCCGGTGATCTGCCCACCCGGGTAGAGGAGGCGTTGCTCGTCAATGGCCTGCCCGCTGACGCATTGGAGCTCGAAGTTACCGAAAATATCATGCTCCACGGCGAGCACGCGATCGTTGTGCCGCTGCGCGAGATGCGCGCTTGGGGCGTCGGCATCGCTTTTGACGACTACGGAACCGGGTTTGCCTCGCTCAGCCTGTTGAAGCGCTTTCCCGTAACGCGCCTCAAGATAGACCGCTCCTTCGTCAGCGACATGTGCACCGGGGAGGAAGACGCCGCCATCGTACAGGCCATCATTTACCTGGGCCGATGTTTTCAGCTCGGTATCACCGCCGAGGGCATTGAAGATGGGGCGCAGGCGGAAGCATTGCGCTTGTACGGTTGCAGCGAAGGCCAGGGCTATCTCTATGCCGAGCCGCTCTCAGTCAAAGCCCTTGATGGCTATCTCGACCGGGGCGAGAGCGCACGGTCGCATAATCGCCCCGGCCCCGGGTGAGCTTCCGCGCCTAGCCCCCCCCGAGCACTCGAACTTGCAGTGTGAAAAGTCTTTGTGTTTTCCGTGTAGTTTCACGGCATCTGAGTGCATGAGCTGTGGCGCCTGCTCCCTGCGCACCTTGCCTGACGTCCGCGCATGATCCTGCGCCGCGCGGATGAACGCGATGGCACCGATGGCGCAGATGAGCAGCGATATAAGCATCGCAGCAGGAAGCGCCGATTTCGGCATCACTCGACCTCACAACAATAGTCCCGCATGAAACGCGGTGAGCGGACACAGCATCCACTGACTGCAGCCAGGCCGTATCGATCACGAAAATCCGGCAGGTTTCAGGCTGCCGTGAGGCGTGCGCGATCAGTAGCAATATTGGCGCAACGTCCAGCCTTTGACCTGACACTTTTCATTGCCGCGCGAATCCGTCGCGCAGATGCGGTTGGGATGCCGCTGATAGGAGCAATAATAATTGCCTGCCCGCCCCTCGTAGCCACTCATCGCCCTATCGAAACGATAGTCCTGAGAAAGGAATTCCTTCCCGCCACGGGCGAGAACGGTCTGCGGAAGAGCACAGCCGAACACAGCCGCGAGCACCGCACTAGTAAGATAAAATCGTTTCATCGCTTCTCATCCATCGCTGGTGCGGCGTCCAGCCGGCCGCAGACACGCTGGAAGCTAAGAGATGACGCAGCGACGCGCTGTTCCTGTTGGAACAGTACGATCGCTGCAGTAGGGGGGAACGCTCCCCAAAATCTATTGAGTTAGGCTGGACTCAGCCAGTGAGGCGCTCGATCTGCGCGCCACAGCGGGAAAGCTTCTGCTCGAGCTGCTCGAAGCCCCGGTCGAGATGATAGACGCGGTTGATCATCGTCTCGCCGTCGGCCATCAGGGCTGCGATTACTAGAGACACCGAAGCGCGCAGATCCGTTGCCATCACCGGCGCGCCGGTAAGCCCCTTCACGCCCTTGATGGTCGCCGTATCGCCATGGAGCTGAATGTCGGCGCCGAGACGCGCCAGCTCCTGCACGTGCATGAAGCGGTTTTCGAAGATCGTCTCGCGAATGACGCTGGTGCCCTTAGCGCGCGTCATCAGCGCCATAAGCTGCGCCTGAAGGTCCGTCGGGAAGCCCGGGAAAGGCTGCGTCTCGACGGAAACCGGTTCGATGCCATGACCGTTGCGCACAACGCGAATGCCGCTATTTGTCTTTTGCACCTCCACGCCGGCTTGGCTCAGCGTATCGAGTGCCGTCTTCAAAAGTTCCGGCCTCGCGCCTTCCAGCGTCACGTCACCGCCAGTCGCCGCCACCGCCATGACGAACGTGCCCGTCTCGATGCGGTCTGCGAGCACCGAGTGCACAGCGCCCTCGAGTCGATCTGCGCCCTGAATCATCAGCGTCGAGGTGCCGATGCCCTCGATCTTCGCGCCCATCTTGACGAGGCACTCCGCGACGTCGCCGATTTCCGGCTCGCGCGCAGCATTCTCGATGACGGTTTCGCCGCGCGCCAGCGCAGCCGCCAGCAACACGTTATGAGTCGCACCCACCGAAACCTTCGGGAAAATGACACGCCCGCCGCGCAGCGATCCGCCCTTGGCCTTGGCGATGACATAGCCAGCCTCGATCTCGATCTCGGCGCCAAGCTCCTTCAATCCGGTGAGATGCAGGTCGACGGGCCGCGTGCCGATGGCGCAACCGCCCGGCAGCGAGACTTTCGCTTGACCACAGCGAGCGAGAAGCGGCCCCAGCACCCAGAAGCTGGCGCGCATGCGGCTCACCATTTCGTAGGGCGCCACCGTATCGACGATATCGCGGGCCGAGAGATGGAACGTCTCGCCGATGTGCTGGGCCGGCCCCGGGCGCTTGCCATCGACGGCAAGATCGACCCCATGATTGCGCAAGATGCGGGCAAGAAGGTTGACGTCGGCGAGATTGGGGACGTTCTTCAGCGTCAACCGGTCCGGTGTCAGCAGACTGGCGATCATCAGTGGCAGCGCCGCGTTTTTCGCCCCCGAAATCGGAATAGTGCCGTTGAGCCGCCCTCCGCCGACGATCCTAATACGATCCATACTTTGTCCCTCTCGCCGGTAGCACCGGCAACAATCAAATCATTAAGCGCTTCAGAGCGCTGCCAGCAAGTGTGGTGGAAAACCTCGGGCCGAATCAGTCGGTTGAGGGCGTGGAGAATAGCTCTTTGCTGCTCTCCGTAGGGTTAATAGTCCCGCTGGCGAAGGGAGCGAGACAGGGACGCAAAGCGCGGCCTTTCTGAGGCGGCACACGACGGCCGGTCGACTTTTCGCACCCGGCGAACGGCTCGCTGCTTTCCATCGAGAGGTCACTGCGCTCGACAATGGCCGGTGACGAGCCGCTAATCGCTGTCGACCCGCACGTTGAAGGGCTCCAGCTCCTCGCGCATCACCGCCCGGGTGCGCGCTTCGACGCGCCGGTAAGCGGCGGCTACGCCGCGGCCATAATCGGTGAGCTTCGCGCCCCCTCCCCGGGAGCCACCCGGCGATGCCGTCACCAGGGCATTTGGGAACATATGGTTGAGGGCATCGACCAGCAGCCATGCGCGCCGGTACGACATACCGAGTTCCCGGCCCGCTGCTGAAATCGAGCCCGTGCGGCCGATCGCTTCCAGCAGATCCACTTTACCGGGGCCGAGCACCATCCCATCAGCCATGAGGATCCGCACACGCGGGAATGAGCGCTCGCGTCGCCCGCGCAACTTGCGTGCCGGGGCATCCTTCGCAGTCTCGCCTTTCTCTGCGCGCGTTTTCTTCTGGTTCGCCAAAACCGCCTCGTCTCCTCGAACCTCGATTATAGCCGCTGGACGACGGGCAGTATCTCCCCGCGGCCTCCAGTGTTTGCAGCACCATAGAGGCGATTTGACCACAGGTGCACGGCGAGAGTTGGCCTGCGAACGTTTCAGTTGTGTCGTTCGCTATATCCCTTCGTATATAACGGACTGCCTGTGTAACTTTGTGTTGGGGGAAATCTGTCGTGCTTAAATTCGCGTACGTGGCGCTCGGTTGCGCCGCGGTGAGTTTTGTTGCGTCCTCGCCTTCCAAGGCCCAGGAGGCGAAATTAACGGCCGGTGGCGATGTGTCCGCCGAACAGGTGACGCCACTCCCGCCGGTCGTCGTAGAGGCACCCTCTCAGCCTATCGCCCGGAGGAAAACCAAGCAGGCGAAGTCCGCTGGATCGGGGTCGGCTGCGGTCACAGGCATGCCCGCCGAGGGCGAAGCTACCGGCTCCGGCACGGCCGGCACCGGCGTCGGCATCTACACACTCGGCCAGCTCGACATGATCGGCGGCTCCACCATCACCAACGAGGCGATGTGGACCTTCAACAAGAACACGCTCGATCAAGCTGTGAGCATCATGCCCGGCGTCTCGATGCAGAATTCCGGCGGGCACCGCAATGAGCGCGACATCCAGGTCCGCGGCTTCGACCGGTTCCGCGTTCCACTCTATATGGACGGCGTGCGTATTTATCTTCCCTACGACAATCGTCTCGACATGAACCGCTTCCTCACTCCCGATCTCTCCGAGATCCAGGTGCAGAAGGGTTACGTCTCGGTTCTCAACGGCCCCGGCGGCATGGGAGGTGCGATCAACCTCGTCAGCCGTAAGCCCACGAAAGAGGTCGAACTGGAAGGCCGCGCGGGCCTCGTCATGAATGGCGATCTCGATGACATGAATCAGTGGAGCAGCTACGCCTTCGCCGGCACGCGCCAGAAGGGCTATTACGCGCAGGTGAGCGGCACGATCATCGACCAGGACCACTTCAACCTGTCGAATGATTTCCGCCCCTCCAATGCATCCGAGCCGGGCTACGTCGCAAGCTTCCCCTACGAGGACGGGGCCGCCCGTGACCGCTCCAATTTTAAGGACTGGCGCGTCAACGCCAAGATCGGCATCACGCCCAACGCCACCGACGAATACAGCGTCAACTACACGGTACAGCAGGGTGAAAAGGGTGCACCGCTGCACGTACGCCGGCAGGTCGTCGGCGGTTATCAGGGCGCCATTCCCAGCACTACGGTTCCTGGTATGACCATCAACGGTCAGCGCTATTGGAATTGGCCACAGTGGGACACCTCCACCCTATCGTGGATGTCCAAGACGCAGCTTGGCAGCTCGTCGTACATAAAGACGAACGCCTATTACAACACGTTCGACAATACGACCGCGTTCTACCCGACCGCGACTCACCCGACGCCCTATGTCGACAGCCCCTATGACGACAACTCTTACGGCGGCTTCGTCGAGATGGGCACCGACCTCATTCCGATGAACACGCTGAAAGGCGCAATCCACTACCGCCGCGACACCCACAACGAAGGCGACATCAACTACAATCTGGACGGCAGCATCAAGAGCATCGCACCCAACGAGCGCGATGCCGAGGAAACGTGGTCGTTCGCCGCCGAAAACACCTTCCACGCAACGCGCTATTTCGACATCGTCGGTGGCCTCTCCTACGATACCAACGAGGTGCTCGAGGCCTACGGCAGCAAGGAAGCGCTGCCGAAGAAGGACGCGTGGAACTGGCAGGCCGCCGCCATCTATAACTATAGCGACAGCGGACGCGTGTACGGCAACGTATCGAGCCGCACCCGCTTCCCGACCCTGTTCGACCGCTACAGCACGCGCTTCGGCTCGCGCAGCGAAAATCCCGGCCTTAATCCGGAGCGGGCGACGAACTACGAGCTCGGCTGGAGCGAGTCCTTCTTCGGCAACGTGCATCTGTCGTCGGCGGTCTTCTATTCCGACATCGAAGACAGCATTCAGAACATCTTCTTCAACGCGAACGGCAACACGTCCATCGCCGGCTTCAACGCCGACGGCGAAACCTATGGATTGGAGCTGTCGGCCGACTGGGACGTCATGCCCACGCTGCGCATCGGCGGCAACTACACCTACCTTGAGCGCGACTTCGACTATGGCGCCGCTGCATTGACGCTCAATCCAATCTTGAACACCAACGGTTCGGTCAACACAAACGAGACGAACTTCGCGCGACGTGCCGTAGCTGCCGGCCAAGCGGAGGGCACGCCACGCCATAAGGCATTCTTCTATGCCTCGTGGCGCGCAACATCGGCTTTGACACTGACGCCAAGCCTCGAGGTCGCCGGCGATCGCACGGTGCTCGTGACGAGTTGCGCCTCGACCCTCGTAGCCGCGGGCGGCACCAACAACAACACGACCTGCACGAAGACGTCACCCGCCGGCACCCGCACCCCGAGTTACGTCAACCTCGGCTCCTTCGCGCTCGTGAACTTCCGGGCTGACTACGATTTCACGGAGAACTTCTCCGCGGCCGTGGGTGTGAGCAACCTTTTCGACCAGAACTACTCCCTGGCCGAGGGCTTCCCCGAGGCGGGACGCCAGTTCTATGTCACGGCACGCGCGAAGTTCTGATGCCTACGCGCGCCCGGAAGATCGGATCGGCGCGCGGATCGATGTCGGCGGCGCAGCCGATAGGGCATCGATCACAGTGAATCGATGAACGAGCTTGGATCGAAAGAGGGAATGGCGGCTCCGCCGTCATCAAGCATCTGATGTCATGGTTGCACTCGACTAACACCGCCCGCGCAATCGCGCTCGCGCTGACAATCGGCGCAGACCTCGCTCTTACAAGCTTTATGCTTGCAAGCGCAGCCCGTGCTCTCGATCACAATCGCGCAGAGGACACGGCCGCCGAAGCAAAGGATATGGCGGCGTGCTCGGCGTTCAAGTGGCCGATCGACAAGGAACGGGCCGCGTTCGAGAGCGGCAATCTTCAGAAGCTGAGTTCCGGCACGTCGACGGGCGCCTGGGGCGAGCAGGTTTTCGCGCTTCAGCTCAAGCCGGCCGAAAGCAATACATTCCCTATTCCGCCACCCACCGGCAAGAATACGCCGGACACCTTCGGCGGAACGTTGAGCTTTGCAGCGCCGGTAGGGGCGGGGCCTTACCAGATCACCATCTCTAATCACTCATGGATCGAGCTGGTGCAGGATGGCGCGGCGTTGAAAGCCGTCGACCATTCCGGTGCCAAGGGCTGCGATGGCGTCCGCAAGAGCATCAGATTCAATGTCGGCGCGGCGCCTGTGATCCTTCAAGTCAGCGGCTCATCGGATGAAACGGTCAACGTATCGATCCGGCCCATGGATGCAAAATCAGATGCGAATTAGACCTTGATCGACCGGGCCCCCGCCGGTCCAAAACGCAAATTCCCGGCCCGCAAAAAAACTGGAGCGCGAGATCGAAACATCGTGCTCCATCCCTCGCGCTGTCAGTGTCGGATCGGGTCGTGACCTCGCCCGGAACTCACGCGCCTTCGATCCAATAGCGGGGCCTACTCGTCCTTCTTGTCCCTGAGGCGGTCGCTGCTGTCCTCGCCATGATTCTCCGCATCCGCGCCCGGAGCGCGCGCCCGCACACGTGCCTGCTCCTTGCGCTTTTTCAGATTGGCGCGCAGTTCCGCAGCTAGTCGTTCCGCGCGTGCAGATTTTTCTCCACCATCAGCCATCCGCCCTCACCACGCCTCCGCCTCCCTATACCGCGCTCTGTCGCCCCGTCATCGATCGCACGGAGATGAAAGCGGGCAAATTTCCCAACTCACCCCTCCAATCATTCCCGTTCGACGGCTCCGTATTATCCGATACCACCGCATCTGCTTTCAACATCCCGTGAGCGCCGGGTCTGCGGACAAATTGCAAGCTGCAGACGCTTGCCAAGCGCTCCCTGGCAAAGAAAATGACCGTTACACTGTAGCGCGGGGATGAAACAGCAATGAAGCGGACGGCTCTGGCTCTTCTGGCAATCGCAGGCGTTTCCTTCACTCCGGTTGCAGCCCCGGCGGGCGACGTTGCACTGCCGCTGCGCAAGGCGGGTCGCTGGGAACAGAAGACCACCATGAACGAGGGCGGCCAGACGCACGAGCAGACCCTCACAATTTGCATCGACGCCGACATGGAACGCAACACGGCCGCGGCGAGCGATGCCGAGCATAAGCGTAGCTGTTCGGCCTACGAGGTCAAAAAAGAAGGCGAGAGGGTCGTCGTTGAAGCGACGTGCAGGATGAACGGCCGCGACGTGGAAAGCCGCACCGAAATGAGCGGCGACTTCCAGTCCGCCTTCGCGGTCAAGATCAACTCGACGACCTCCGGCCTCCTCGATTCGCAGAGCGTCGCCATCAAGCGCACGATTGAGCAGGAAGGTCGCTACCTCGGCGAATCCTGCGGCGACCTGAAGGCAGGCGAGGCCATGGGATCGGATGGCACCAAGATCATGGTGCAGTAGCCGCGCCTGGCTGCCGCGAAGCAAAAATTCAACGCGCTCGTAGTGCAAACCTACTTCGGCTTCACGACGACGCCCCAGGGAAGACGCCCCACAGGGACCGACTTCTCGGCTTTTAACGTCGCAACGTCGATTACCGTGAGATCATTGGTGAGGCCGTTCGCCGAATAGAGTTTCGCACCGTCGGCTGACAGCGCCATGTGCCACGGCCGCTGCCCGGTGAGGATGTAGTTCGTGGTCTCGTAGGTTGCGGTATCGATCACGGCAATCCGGTTGGCGCGCCCGATGGCGACGAAAGCGCGCTTGCCATCCTTCGAGAAGACGATGCCCATAGGCTGGATGAGCTCTGGGCGCACGCCCGGAATTTCGAAGCTCAGTTTCTTGACGATCTTGTACGTCGCTGCATCGATGATGGCGACCGTGCCGCCGATCTCCGCCGACACCCAGACATGTCTGCCGTCGTGCGTGAACATCGCAACGCGCGGACGCGTATCCACGAGAATGTTGGCCAGCACTTCAAATGTGCTCGTATCGATGATGTGCGCCATGCTCGTCGCTTCGGACGTTGCCGCCACCATCTTGTCATCCGGGCTGACCGACATGCCCTCCGGCTCGACGCCCACCTCGATTTCCGCGAGCACCTTACCGCTCACGCGCTCCAGCACGGTGACGTAGCCGTCGTCCTCGTTCGCAACGTAGACGCGCTCGCCCTTGTGATCGATGTCGAGCAACTCCGGATCAGGGCCGGTATCCATCCGCCGCACCACCTCGAGCGTTTCGGTGTCGATCACGTCGAGTTGGTCGTCGTCGCCGACGCACACCAGCACCTCCTTTTTGTCCGGCGTGATCGCGATGCCGCGCGGCCGCTTACCGACAGGAATGGTCTTCACCACCTTCATCGTCTCGGAATCGAGCACCGTGACAGTGTTGTCCTTCTCGTTGGTGACGAAGATCGTGTCCGCCGCCGCTGGGACCCACGTAAGGCACGGCAGAACGAGCATAGCGATAAGGCGGTGCATTATTTGCTCCCGTCGGTTGCTGAGGCAGGCAGCCGGCACTTCGATTCCGGTTCATCGAAGCCGAGCGTATCGGTGAGGAATTTCGGATGCAGGAATCCTTCCTGCGGCGAAATTGAAACGAGCGCGCGCGGCCCTGCGATCAGAACCGGCTGGCGAAGCTGCAGGTCCCACCGCCGGAAATTCATGCCCTGCCCTTTGAAGCCCGCCACCTCGAACCTGTCGGACAGGATGTACGCGCGCAGCGCTTCAGCATCGTTTTTACCGGTGCGCGTCACGGCTTCGCCGATGATTCGCACCGCAAGCCAAGCGGTGTAATCGCGCTCCAGCATGATACGCCCCGCTTTCTTCTCGAAGCGGTTCTGCATCTGCGTGCCGGCGTATTCTTCGAATGCGCGATGCCAGGCGACCGCAACGAGCCCATGCGTGCCGACAACGGGCCGCGGCTCGTAGGTGCGGAAGAGCAGATAGTCGCCGAACACGTCGTCTTCGTCCGCCACGACGATGACATCGTGCTCCGGCACGCCTTGCGTCACCATCGGCATCTGCGACTGGATTTGCTGATGGCCCGTATCGGTACGGCGCGATCCCGCTTCGAACGTGTAGGGCCGCTCCGCAACGATCTTGGCGCCGAAGCGTGTAGCCGCGCGCCGCACAGCAGCGGCATACGCCTCATCCGCAGGCGACTTGCCGACGATGAGCACCCAGTGACGCCAGCGCTTCCACATCAGGTATTGCGCAAGCGCATCGGCGCGCATCGCCCGGTTCGGCGGCACGTGGAAGACATTGTTGCGGCACTGCTCCTGACGCAGCACATCGTCGCTCGTGCGTACATCGAAGATGAGCGCATCGCGCGCTTCGGGCAGGTCCGCCACGGCAAGAAGATCGGTGGGTTCGAGATCGGCAACGATGAGGCGCTGTCCGGCAGCAATCAGCTCCCGCGCCTTGTCGACAGGATTGGCGTCGGCTCCAAGCAGCACCTCGAGCAATTCGTAGTGCTGCCCGATCAGCCGGCCGGTGCGATTGTTCTCTTCGAGCGCGATGCGAGCGCCCTGGATGCCTTTGTCGGTGACGACCTTGTCGACCAGGGAGAGCGGCGGCGCCTCCCTATAGTCTTTCGTCAGATAGACGATCGTCGCCGTCAGCGGCGGCGGTTTGCCGGCCCCCGCCTCGCCCTGCGGGTCGGCATGCACGCCACCGGCTAGCACTGAAACCGCCGCAACGAATGTCAGCACATACCGCGCCGTTCGGGTTGCGGTGCCAATGCGAGGCCGGGAGAGGTAGGGGATATGGACCATCATACCGCTACGTTATAACCTTTCCCCCGCAACCTGTCAGCCGCCCATCGCCAGCCCTGACGCGATTGCTGAGACGTCTCCACCAAGCAGCACGGACCTGCGGATTCCCCCGCAGGCCCGTCGCGCTTGGGATCACCAGTTCCGCTTTGCCGGCGGTCCGGAATAGACCGTGCGGATCCAGGCAATGATCTTCCACAGGTCCTGGTCGCTATCGATCAGCGTGCCAAACGGAGGCATCGGCCCCACGACACCTTCCGTGCCCTTGCGACTGTAGCCGTGCTTCTTGAGCTCGTCGGTCCCCATCGCAATCAGGCGGAACAGCGAGTCATCGTCGCTGCCGTAGACCCAGACCGAGTTGGTCAGCGGCGGACACATACCCCCGCCGCCGCCACCGCCGTGGCAACCGTTGCAGCTCTTGTTGAAGTAGAGCTTCTTGCCCTGCTCGATGGCCTCGGCGTTGTCCGTGTAGGGGTTTTTCAGCGTCCCCTTTGCCGCCATTTCGGTGCGCTCGAGCGGCTTCATGCTCTTCGTCAATTCGTCCATGGGCAACGGCTGAGGCACGGCGTTTTCCGCCACCGGCGGAGCCCCATTATCGGCGGCAGGCAGCGGATTGACGTAAGCGAAGACAGCGCCGAGTGCGAACACGGCAACCACCTTGCGAAATACCTTTTGCATGGGCATTCCCTATTCCTATTTCCCCAGGTTTTAGTCGACGATGTCGAAATCGACGCCCTCGACATCACAGCGCGGTTCTGATGCCGCTTTCCGACCGCCGGTATTTGCCATTTCCGTTCGCGCGGCTTTTCCGGCGGTAATTCGTTTCGTCTCGTCATCGAGCCAGTATGCGGCCGAATAAAAGACCGGCTCAGCTCCAAATTTGCGTAGCAGCACGCAGGCAAAGTACCGCCCATCGGATTTTGACCGCCCCACCGGCTGCTCGACCTCGATCAGTTGGAGTGGGAGTTCAGCGCCGGTTTCATTGGGAAGCACGACCGCCTCGCCTTTGCGCATCTTCGCGACGTGCATGTGGATATCCCCCAACACATGCCACGCGGGCTTCCCGGCAATCGCGCTAGCCCGCTCGATGGTCGGCAGCCACCACCACGCCATCGGCCTGCGCGAGATGCTCATCCATCCATCGCCGTCCAGCTGCGGCGCCTTGTGGATGCGCGCATCGATCGGCTTCAGCGCGCCGTCGTCGTCATCGGGCAGCAGCCAGAAATCGAGCGCGTACTTTTTCGCGGGCGTCTTCGCATCGTGAAAGTTGACGTTCGGAAACCAGCCGTAGCCGGGCAGGCCGCGGACAACGCGCACACTGTCGAACACGAGCGCCAGCTGCTCTCCCGTAAGAGGATCGACGAACGCAAATGCGCCATCGCGCGTGTGCGCCGCGATGTGAGCCATCAGCGCCGCTGTGACATCTTCCTCGGAAAGCTCCTTCGGTGCAGCACCGGCCACCGTGCCCGCTGCAAGCATCGCAGAAACCGCCAGCACTGTGCGCAACCCCGGCACTAGTGGGCATCTCCGTCGGAAACCTTGCCGATCAGCTTCAGCGCCTTCGCCGCCGCCTCGGCGCCGTTCTGTTCCGCGATGTCCGCAGCGGTTTTGCCCTGCGCCGACTTGAGTTCGGGCTTGGCGCCCGCCTGCATCAATAGGCCGATCATCGGCGCAACATTGCGCGCTGCAGCGATCATCAGCGCCGTAACGCCCGACTTCGACTGCGCATTGACGTTGGCACCGCGCTGGATGAGATCGCGCGCGATGTCTATTGGCCGCGTGCTGCCGGGCAGGAAGATGGCTCCTTCACCCGGCGAAACCTGGCTCGATGAGATCATCAGTGGTGTGAGCTGGTCGGGCCCCGCCGTCGTATCTATATGCGCCCGCGCATCGAGCAGAACCTTCGCCACTTCGTACTTCGCCTCAGCGATCGCGAGCGCGAGCGGAGAATAGCCCTCCGAGTTGCTCTTCTCGATGTCGGCGCCCTTCTCCAGCAGCATCTTCACGGTCGGTACGTGATTGCGCATCACCGCGTGTTGCAGCGGCGTCATGCCATCGTCGTCGAGCGCGTTGATGTCGGCCTTGAGCTCGGCAAGAAGCGCGACGAGCTCCGGATGGCGCTTGCGTGCAGCGGTGTGCACCGGCGCATAGCCCTGGGCGTCCCGCGCATTGATGTCTGCGCCGCGGCCGACCAGAAGCCGGATGCGCTTCTGATCGCCCGCAAGAACCGCGTTAGACAATTCCTGCGTGAGATCCGCGCCCTCCTTCAGCCAGGCCTCCAGGCGCTCTTCCGTGACCACCTGATCGGGTGAGGCTGCTTCCGGCTTCGAAGGGTACGCTGCATTCGCCGCTTTGACATAGGCGCCGTGGGCGGGCAAATCGCCCTGCACCAGACAGGTGCTGCATTCCACCAGCGGCACGCCAAAGTCGACGAGGATCTTCTGGATCTCGTCCTTCGAGTCCTCCAGCGCATAGTCGAGAAGGTATTTCAGCCGCGCATCGGTCTTGCGCACGCCCGCAGCAAGCTCGTACTCCATCGGCACGAAATCTTCCCACAGGTTGACCGGCTGCACCGCGATGGGCTCACCCTTCATCGTTTTCAGCCAGCCCGCGAACGGCCCCCAAACGGCAGCTACGTCCAACGTGCCGTCGAGCACCTCCTGCACCTGCCGCCAGGGCTGGTTCTCGGGGTGAAGATCGGCATTATGGCTTAGCGTTTTAAGCTTGAGGTAAGCGGCCAAGCCCTTCTTGGTCATCACCTGACGGATGGCCGACGTTTGAAACACGCCGATCCTCAAGCCCTTGAGCGCAGGGTCATCGAAGTCCTTGAACGCAAAACCCCGGTCACTGCGATAGGCGAGCATATAGGTCGAGCGATAAATCGGGATGGTGGTCAGCGCAGGCTCATAGACCGCGGGCAGATCGAGCAACACGTCGCACATGTTGGTGTCGAATGTCTCGCGCGTCAGGCCACGCTCCAGATACGGACGCCAGAAATATTCAAGCCGCGCACCGAGCTTCTTGGCGATCACCTCGGCGATCTTGTTCTGGTAGCCCGCCTGATTGATGTCGGACAGCGGCATGTTGCCGGGATCAGCGCACACGATGAGACGGTCGAGCGACTTCTCCTCGAACATCTTCTTTGCGGCGCGCTTGGCCGCCGTTTTCTCCGCCGACGTTAGTTCATCGAAGGTTTTCTGCATGTCGCGGGCCGCGTGCGCAGAAACAGCACTGTCCGTCAGCAGAAGGATACCGAATAGCAAATGGGTTAGGCTGAGCTTCAACGTATGATCTCTCGCGCACTCAAACTATTGTTGCACCGTCCTGCGCACCAAAGCGCGCAGGACGTGTTCCTTGAGGCGACAGTGGCGCCCGGAGCCTGAGAGACCGGGCGCCGCCGCATATTCACGCTCCGTCAGTCGTAGACGCGGAAGGTGAACAGCGTGCCAGCCTGCGGGATCTTGTCGAGGTTGGCGGCCTTGGTCATCGCGGTGGCACCGATCGCACCGAACTTGTCGTTGAGGTCGAGGCCAGCCGTCACGGGTACGCCGATCCAGCCGCCGATACCGGAGAGAATGGAGACGTACTGCTTGCCACCCACCTTGTAGGTGATGGGGTTGCCGATGATGCCCGAGGCGAGCTTGCGATGCCAAAGGACCTTGCCCGACTTGCGGTCAACGGCGCGGAAGTCACCACCGAGCGAACCGTAGAACATCAGCCCGCCGTCGGTGACCATGGTGCCGCCCCAGTTCGGATACGGGTCGGGAATTTCCCAAGCCGTCTCGCCCGTCAGCACGTCGAACTTCTTGATCTTGCCCGTCGTGCCAGGCTTCTCGGGGAACATGTACACGTTGGCGAACACGTAGACCGTGCCCTGCTGCGTGTGCGTGCGCTCCTGCGGCTCGAGCTCCATGCACCAGTTGTTGGTGGGGCAGTAGAACTTGCTCGGATCTGCCGGATCGACCGAGCACGGCTGCTGGTCCTTGCCGCCCATCGCGGACGGACACGTGGTGACGTTGCGGCCGAGTTCGAGCGGCGAATTCTCGCGCACCTTGATCGGACGGCCGGTCTTCAGGTCGACCTTCTCCGCCCAGTCCGTCGTCACGTACTTGTTGGCGCGCAGCAGCGTGCCGTCAGCACGGTCGAGGACGTAGGCAAAGCCGTTACGATCGAAGTGAACGAGTGCCTTGCGGTCCTTGCCGTCCACTTTCATGTCGACGAGGATGTTCTCGTTGACGCCGTCATAGTCCCACTGGTCGAACGGTGTCATCTGGTAGGCCCAGACGGCCTCGCCGGTATCGACCTTGCGGGCGAAAATGGTCATCGACCACTTGTTGTCGTGGCTGCCGTCGTTGCACTCTTCGTGCGTCTTGCCGGGGCAGCGATAGCTCGGGCTCCACAGACCGGGGTTGCCGGTCGAGTAGTAGACGAGCTTCAGCTCGGGATCGTAGCTGTACCAGCCCCAAGCCGCGCCGCCGCCGATCTTCCAGTCTTCGCCGGGGAACGTCTTGATGCCGAGGTCCTGATCACCCGTGCCGTAGTGCGGGTTGGCCTTGTTCGTGTCCTTCGTCAGGCACACGTCCTTGTCGGAGCCGGTGGAGTGGCAGTTCCACACCATCTTGCCGTCGGCGAGGTTGTAGGCGGTCACGCGGCCGCGCGCCGCGAATTCATCGCCACCGAAACCGATGATGACGAGGTTCTCGGCGATGACCGGAGCAGAGGTGATGGTCTCACCCTTTTCGGGCCAAGCGTGCTTGACGACCCAGACCTCTTTGCCCGTCTGCGCGTCGAGAGCGATCAGATAGCCGTCGAGCGTGCCGTAGACGAGCTTGCCGTCGGCGTAGGAAGCACCGCGGTTGACGGTGTCGCAGCAGGCGCGCGGCACAGCCGACTCGTCGCGGTCATCCTTCTTCACATAGTTCCAGACCTGCTTGGGATTGTCCGGATCCGTAAGGTCGAGCCCCTGCGCGATGTTGCACTGGGCCATGTTGGGACAGCCGGAGATGAAGAACATCATCGGCTTGCCGCCGACGTCTTCGATCACCAGCGGCTGGCCTTCGTGACCGCGCAGCGCGCCGGTCGACTGCGACCATGCCATCTGCAGCTTGCCGACGTTGCCGGTGTTGATGTCCTTCAGCGGGCTATGCCGCGTCAGCTTGTTGTCGCGGCCCGGTGCGCCCCATTGATTGGGATCTTTTGCCCGTTTCTCGATCTCGTCGTTTGCCATGCCGGGTGCGGCAAGGCCGATCAAGGCAGCCATGACCCCGCCGACTAGGCGGATGGCCCCTTTTCTCGTCATTTGCATTGCGCTTCCTCCGTATCCACGCTCTTGCGCGCTGCTTGAGAAGCCTGTCGCGAGAACGAGTCCGACCGCTCGGAGACCGTGAGGCCCCGTTGCATCATTCGGAATTGTCCTGCGGCTCCACCCCGAGCCGCATGCCGAATGGCAGCGGCTTTGACATGCGCGAGGAATTTTCACGGGCGGGAATTCAGCCCGGTCAAATCCATTGCGCATAGGCAGCGCGGCGATTTGACATTAGGTGCCGGATTTGCCCGAAGATAGGGGATGAGTTCCCGCCGTCTCCGGCAATCTTTTCCTCATCACAATTTCTTGAAACCGGCCGTTAACGCTGCTTCTTGAGCCCGGAAATTGCGCGTTCTGCGATGTCGGTGAGGCAAAAAAAGATGCGGCCAGGCGCCGGGAAAACCCAAAACGAAGGAATGGTTGTCTCGGCGCCCGACCGCAAAGCGTGGCATCTCAACGGTACGAATGACCAGGCATTCATGCCAGTGGAGGCATTCCCGCGCGCACTAGCAACGATCACCCCATCGGATTGCACACTATTCCCGAAAACGAGAAAAACCGTGCAATGGCGCGAGCAGACGGGCGTCTCGACACCCTTTCACATTCGCGTCATCCGGGAAGGGAGGTGAGCGGACCCTGGCGAGATCGATGAAGGATTGTCCGGGGGTTGGTGAGCTTCCGCTTCCCGGGACGGCTGGCGCGTCATCGTACAGCGCACTCGGCGAATTAACGCCGAAAATAGCTGCAAAACCAGCGGTTTCCATGGAAAGTCGAAGCGCGGAATTGTATGATCCACGCTAAGCCGCGAACGTTCGTTTGGCATGGAGCGCAGTCCGATGCAGCACGAAAACTCGCCCACGACATCGATGGACGACCGCTCACCGCAAGACATGTCGTGGGCCGCCAGAAGGCGCAGGCGACGTGGCGCTTCCGCGTGAAGCATATGACGAGATCGCAACGGCGGGAACGGGCGGCCCAATACTGGAAACTGCGGAAGGGCTTAAGAGACGGGACGTTGGTGCCACTGACATCGACCGATGGACTCGGCTACCGAGGTCCGCCAGAGTGGATCCGTGGCTGAGCCCTACTCAATTCGACCGCGTTTCAGCGCATGAAATTGGCCACGTCGTTGACCAAGTTGCCGGTGAGATCCCGGTCATCGGCCTCAACACGGAGCTTCGACAGCTTTACAATACGCTCCAGAGCGGCACCGAGCGCACCCGCAATCCCGTCAAGCCTAAGACCGGGCTACAATCCCGACGAAATCCCGCGCGAACTCATGGCCCGAGCCATTCGCGCCATGCCCGTCACGGCGTCACCCGCAGCCGCGTGCCGTTAGGCGACCCGCGCCGCCACGCCCAGCGCGGAAATAGGCCGCGACCCGCCGCGTAAGTCCTGATTTTATTTCGGAAATTTATGGTGCTGCGAGAGAGGATTGAACTCTCGACCTCTCCCTTACCAATGTAAGGACGAAATTGCGCAACCGTATGTTTATCAAGCCTTTTTAGCTATCGGCGTTACGTTGGTGTCAGAATTGGTGTCAGCGGCCCCCGCATCGCGCGGCCCCGGAGATTTTGTGTCACCGAATATTCCCTCTGCAACTTGTCGATGCTTTTCAGGATGTAGATAGTTATCGACGAGCACGGTCGGGCTCTTCCATCCTCCGAGCGACATCGTGGTCTTCACATCCACCTTGTTGCGGACCATCAGCTCAGTGGCGAAGCTGTGCCGGCCGGCCTGATGCGGTGGCACGTAGTCGATCCCGGCGCCATCGCAGATGGCCCGCCAGCTTCTATAAAGTTGCCGCCGCGCCCAATTCCCGAATACACGCCCCTTCCCATCCTGGGGGCGACGGGCGGCCAATGCGCGTGCGAGTTCGGGCGTAAGGATCGCGTCCCGGTCATCACCGTTCTTCGTGTCCCTCAGGACCGCCACCTTGTCCTCAATGCGCACATCGCCCCACTCAAGGCGTTCAGCGTCACCGAGGCGAGCGGCAGTGGTGAACATCATCAGTTCCATGTCACCCAGCTCGACGCGGCCTTGCCGCTGAGCCTCGGAGCGGAATTTATCCACCCACTCCCTGTCGATCGCACGCTTCGAGGTCTTGCCCTCCTTGAGGCGCTTGATGCGTATTGGCGGGCACAGTTTCTTTTCTGCGCAGTAGTTCACTACCGCCATGATCGGGGCGATGACCTGCCGGTTGCGCGTCGACGGCTTGGCGTTCGGGTAGAGCTTTCTGGCCCATTCATGAACAAACGGGGTTGTAAGATCGGCGACGCGCACCTCACCGAGCGCGCAGATCAGCGCATCGAGGAAGCGGTCGTCCCTGTCCGCTTCGCTGTAAGCAATCGCGGCGCTCGCGAACTTCAGGTCTGGATCGCGGCCGGCGTCGATGGCCTCAATGATTTCTTTGCGGCGTCTTTCGAATTTGCTCTGCGCCTCTTCTCGCGTAAGAGCTCCAAGGCTCTCTCGGACTCGCTGCCCCGCATAGGTGCCCGAAATATACGCGATGCGGGAATCCGGACCTTTCTTCTTCTGGCGCGTGCGCCACTTGAGTTCGAGCATGTCATTGCCTCTAGGATCGCATCGACGTCCGCTGGCCGCACGAGCATCTGCCGCCCACTCAACTTGTGCAACCCGCAACTTCGTGCCGCCTGCCGGAAGCGGCGCGGAGAGACCTTGACGGGGAGCCCGGCAAGGCACTCGCTTACCGTCAGGTAGCGTGTGTCATTCATCACGCCGCCTCCATCTGCTCGTCGCTGTAGGCTTTGCACCCGTCGAGATAGGGCTTCACCTCGCACCATAGGCGGTGCCATTCGTTGGCGAATGCGCGCTCTTCGGCGACGCTCTCTGCCTCCAGCCCCCGAAGCCGCGCGACTTTCATCGCTTGGATTTTTTGCTGCACCTCTGCCCGCGTCATGGCTTTCCCCGCTCGCTCTAAAACCGTTCCTTGCGCGGCGATGTCACCGCATCCTCCAGCGCCCTCAGCCTGGTTTCGATGTCCGACACCTGCCGCTTGAGGGCGGCTATCGCTGGCCCCGTGCCGCGGCCATCGGATGCGCCGGACTGGCGCTCATCGGCTATTTGCCCGAAGTTCTCGATGCGGAATTTGAGGATGGTCTCGAGCTTCAGGTGATCCCGGCCCGGTGCGGCGCGCAGCATGTCCAGCAACCGCTGGTCGCTCCATCCCTCGGAATACTCGACTGTGCGGCCTGTGAAATCGACCGTGGCGTGCTGCCCGATCAGCAGCGTGAGCTGGACGATTTCCGCCTGGGTGAGCTTCGAGTATTCTCTCTTGGGGATAGGGGGGGGTGCAGCCTTCGCTGCGCCGTTCGTGTGCCCGTTCGTTTGGGTCGTTGACATCTGCTCTTCCTCCTGGGGCTGGTTCTCGTCGCCCGATGCGTCGAGCAACGCCGCGCCGAGCGAGCCGACGCGGACGCTCTCTCGCTCTTCCGGCCAGGGTTGCGCGCCGATCTCCCGAAGGGCGCGGCGGATCTGTGCTCGCGTGTTGAGGATGCCGCGCACGTCGCTCGGCGTGCCGGGGTAGGCGATCCGTCGACACTGCCCGCTCTGACCGGTGATGCTTACAAACGGGTGCGCGCTGCCTTCACCGAAGGCATAGACGACTTGATGGCGGTCGAGTTCGGCGCGGATCATGTCTTCGGTTTCGGCTCGGCGGTTCATCTGGACCTCCGTCCGCGGCCGACATGCGCCTGCACGATGCGCCTCATGCGCTCCAGGTCGCCCGTCTCGCGCCATAGTGCTGCTGCTAGTTCATACGGATCATCGACGCCGTGCTCTCTGAACCAGGCGTGTTCCCGGCGGGAGCCTACCGTCTCGACACCGAGGATGTGCGCTTCGTAACTGAGCGGCAATGCCCAGCGGTCTGTTGCGCGCATCTGCACGCCACGCTCGTGGCGAGCCGGGCCAGCCTTCAGGTGATGTATCGTCCGCGCTGGTTCGCGCCCGGTGACGCAGCACGGCAGCAGCCGGAGCAAAGCGGCGTGGTCTTCGCTGTTCCCCTCGCGCTTCTCGGCTGCTGACTTGCGCGTGCGCTTCTCTCGCTCGCGTTCGGTGACTGAGGGGCGGAAATTCGCCAGCACGGTCTCGCGTCTGATCTGGGAGGCCATCTATGCAGCCTCCTGTTGGCAGAGCACCGCGTTGACGAGATCGATCCGCTCGCCAATCCAGCGCACAACGGGAACCGCAAAGCTATTGCCAAGCGCCTTGTAGCGTGGGCCGTCCGCGGCGGGCTTGCGGCGATAAGGAACGAGCGTCCAATCGTCCGGGAAGCCCTGCAAGCGCTCGCATTCGCGCGGCGTCAGCCTCCGAACACATGAGGCCTGCATCAAGACCTGCTGATTAGGGTCTGATGCTGTATTGAGAGCTCCAAACCTATCGCCTGTCTCGTAGCAACCATCGTTGCCGGTGGTGCGGAAGGCCACGGCTGGCGGGTGTGCTTGCGACGCCAATGGGTGGCGGGGCGCACCATCCTCCGGCCGGCAACGGTTCGCTTTCGATGTGATCTGCGTCGTGTCGAATGCGATCAGTGTCTGGCTTTCCGCATCAAAACGGTTTGGATGCGCGTTGAGGCACATCGCTATCAAGCCCTTCTCATCGCGAAATCCGCTGTGCGCGTCGTCGTTGCTCGTAAGCGTGTCTGAAATCAGCCCGCCGTCTAGATCGAAGTCAGTTCCGAGCCCGCCGCCACCTGTAGGGCGGCTGCTAATTGTCGGGGCAATTCCTTCCCCCGCTTGGCGGCGCGGCGCAGAATGCCCTTGCAGGCAGTGGCGCTCAAAAAGTACCGCTGCGGCAGGTCGCCAGTCTCCAAGATATCCGACAACGAAGACGCGACGGCGGCACTGTGGAACTCCAAAGTGCTGAGCGTCAAGAACTCGGTATGCGTACCCATACCCGAGTTCTGAAAATCCGGCCAAGATGCAGTTGAAGGCGTGTAGCTCTTCTGCGCTGTACTCGTCTTCAGTTTCCACCTCTGCTCCGTCGCATCCCATGTCCACTGGTGGCGGCGGCGGACATGGATCGGGCGCGACGTGAGAGGCGCTTGATAGAACGCCGGGCACGTTCTCCCATACCAGCCAGCGGGGGCGAAGCCGGTCAGCAAGCCTAAGATACTCAAGCGCGAGGTTGCCACGTTCGTCAGCCAGTCCGCCTCGGAGGCCTGCAATCGAGAAGGATTGGCAGGGGGTGCCTCCAACAAGAAGGTCGATGTCATCTGCGATGTGCTCGCGCGTGATCTGCGTGAAGTCGCCAAGGTTCGGAACCTCTGGGTAGCGATACGCAAGCACTGCACTCGGGAACGCCGCGATTTCCGCGAAGAAGACGGGTTGCCATCCGAGTGGATGCCAAGCGGACGTGGCCGCCTCTATCCCGCTGCAAACGGAGCCGTAACGCATCACCGCACCCCCGCGATCTGAAGCCCTGGCCACTCCACGAGTGCTGCTGCTAGCTCTGGGGCTTCACGCTCGATGCGAGCTAGCTCACGGACAAGGTTTTCCTTGCGCTCCAGCCATGCCAGCGTGAGCACGGCTTGCTTCGCAGCCTCGATGACGCCGGGGCGTATATCGTTGTCGATGCCGAGGTTGATCAGCGCCTCTACGGCTTCTCTCTGTTCTGTGAGGGTCGGTTTGGTCATTGGTGCCCATCCGTCTCAGAGGGGCCGGAAGCGTAGCGATGCAAGAATATCGAGGCGTCGCAGTTAAAGGTCTTCAGCATCGCCATCCCCAGTGAGTCGAAGTTCCCATGGGCGTTCGCAGCAAACTGCGTCATCCGCATCTGCACGCTCGCGCCATCCGGGACGTACTGCGTTATGCCTGTCTCTCCGGGGAACCACTCGACGTGCGCGACAACATGGAACCCAAGCTCCTTGCAACGTCGCACGACCGCGAGAAGCGCGGGGGCGATCTCTGTGTCATAGATCGCTTCTGCTTCACCCTGGTGCATCCCCTAGCCCTCCCTCTTGTCGTCTGAAGGATCTAGGTTGACGGCCTTCGATGCGCTGGAGACTGGGCCCTTGATGACATAGCCATGATGCCGCAGAGCGGCTGCTGCTGCCTCTAGGACGTCCTTCGGCGCCTCGCATTCAAAGCCCAGACGCCACCCGGTATTGCCGTGGATGACGCAAACTTGATAGCCGCTGGAATGGTCCCAGGAGATGACCTGCCCGAAACCGAAGTTTGACGTTCGCTCGCCGTTATTGGCGTGGTCACTCATCGCCTCCCACATACGTGGGTGCGCCTCGCAAATCTGGTCCCACATATCGAAATGCAAGACGGCGGTTGCTGTGTTCCCCATCACGCGTCTCCTGCATCATCGTTGACGGCCGAAGACGGACTGTCGGAAGATGGGGAGGCGTTGGCATGTTGACCGCATGCCTTGAGCGCTTTGCTGCGTGCTGGCCACCAGCGGTCCCCGTGATAATCTTGCCAACGTCTTGGCCTACCGTCGCGATAGGTGGCAGTGACTGACGAGCCGGTATCAACCACCCTGTACTCGTTCCAGCGCCACTCGACGGCTTTGCCGAATGCGCTTAGCGGCGTCGGACGCGGTCCGTACGGCGCCGCCATGTTCGTGTATGTCGCCAGATAGAGGGCATGCCATATTCCTTTCCGGTCGTCGTAGCGCGTCAGAACAGCCACCAAGCGCGCTTCTGGCGCGTCGCAGTCGTTCATGATCACGTAGGTGCCACGGGTGAGCATCACGCACCCCCGTTTGGGTTGGTGCACAAGAACTGCCCATCATGCGCAGCTGCCGCTGCGATGTACGCCGCGGACGCTTGCTCCTTGGTGGGGTGTGTTCCGAGACTTATGAAGCGGCCGTTGCGCCGGATTTGTGCGCGCCAGCCTCCGTCGCGCGCCACAACGCCCTTGAAGCCTGATTTATTCCTTGCTGACCGCCGACGATTGGCGGCGTTTTGCATGCTGCTCGCCAGCCTAAGGTTCGCTATTGCGTTGTTGTCGCGGTTTCCGTCGATGTGATCGATATCGCCCATAGGCCATTCTCCGTAGGCGATTAGCCACGCCAACCGGTGGGCTCTACAGTTGTGTCCATCAACCTGCATGCGCCGATAGCCTTTTATGGCATCCACATGACCGACGATGGCGCCAGCGCGCTTCCCTCTCAGGGCGATACGCCTACGAAAGACCCCTGTCTCAGGATCATAATCAACCATCTCTCTCGCTCGCTCAGCGGTCAGCATTCTTGCCTCCCCTGGCGTCAACATCATCACCGCCTACGCTCTGGAAGCGGGAGAGGATGGAGCGGGCGAACGCTCGATCTTCATGGGTGGCGCTGATTTCTGAGAGCATCTGCAGCGCCTCTGTCATCTCCAGCACCGGTGGGCTGGAGAGGACGGCACGGGCGATGAACTCGTCATGATCATCTATCCCTGCCGTGAGGCGGTATTCACGCTCTGCCGCCTCGATAACCCTCGCCACTTCCTTCACCACATCGCTTGCGGTGGATGCAGCGGTGGGGGTTTCCTGCAAAGTTTGCAGGTTTCCTTGATCGGAGACGGCGATCTGCTCGTGAACCATTTCACTTTCTGAAAGGGTTGCAGCGGGGCCGGTTCCCTTAAGAGCGCAGTCTTGCATCGTGCCGTCTTGACCGGCGACGGCCCCACGCTCTCGCTGCAATTCTTCACCCGCATGTAGCCATCCGCTCGTGCCGATTGAAGGAATGGACTGCATCAACACGTCGCCAGGGATCGACATGAGCCACCCTAGGGTGCTCTCAGCCTCTTTCGCGGCCTTAGGCGAAAGGATGTCCCAACCGGTTTCCCCGTCCGCAGATGCCCGCCACACCACGAGCGCAAAGCCCTCATTTGCATTCCGCAGTGCCCGCAGATGGTCATTCAGGCCGGTGGGATCGACACTGTCAGGGGCGACCGTAGCGCCCGTCTCGGCTCTTACCTGTGCTTGTGGCCCCGTGTCGGTGTTGCTGCGGACTGCGTCTAGGGCGTCGTAAGCGTCGGTGAGGCATTGCCGGTCCGCTGCATGCAGGCACTCAGGCCAGTCATCGTTCCCGACGCATCGAGGATTCGGCACGAGCGCTGCTAATTCTATGATGGCTGTATGCACGCTGTTGCGCAGTCCACGGATCGTTGCCGCCTGACGCTCGCTCTGCCCCTTCCACATGTCGCGGTTGCGCAGCGCTCTGTCCCGCTCCGCCTCTAGCTCTGAGACGCGTGTCTGCTGTGCGCGGAGGGCGGTGGCTGCTTCGCCGTTTAGTGTTTGGTCTGGCCGTGCGTGCATGTACGTGCCCGGAGTTTCACCGTTTCGGGTGGATTTGTCGTCCGCCATCATTCGGCTGACGTCGGATGCAATTACTGCCGCCGCATCCAGCCGCTCGATCAGCTTGTCGATGTCCTCAGCCATTGGCGGTGTCCTTGTTGAGCGCGGCGCGGGCCACCCGCTCGTATTCGCGGATGCGCTTCTGCAGCCAGACTTCTTCGGGCGCATTCATCGCCGCGGGCTGATTGAGCATCCCGCAGCCGTATACAGCGATGTCAGTCAGCGCCTCTCGCGCCTCATCCCGTTCTTTGGTGAGGCGGTCGAGTTCGTCGGCCGCGCGTTCGATCATCGCCACGTCTTCTGGCGTCACAGCGCCAAACGTCGCGATCAGTCTCAGTATCGTGGGCAGCCGCTCCGCGATGCTCTGCTCAGCCATGATCGTCACCATCAACGATGTCCTTTCTGACCATATTGCGCGCGACGCGTTGTCCATGCACGGGAGCGGATTTCCCGCATTTCAGCGGAGCTTTTCGGCTTAGGCTTCTTGCGCGGAGCGCACCCTGGAAGAGGCGGGCCGTCATCAAGTCCAGACTGGTCTGGCTGATGATCGTGCGTCCACGTCAGCGGTTGCCAGCAGATCGGGCATAGCGGCGGATCAGCCATGATCTCTAGGATCGCTGCATCCAATTCCCGATCCGGCCCCGTAGCCGCCTCCACTCTCTCCAAGAGTGCTTTGATCGTTGAGATGTCAGGTTTCATGCCGCCACCCGCTGTGCGAGGAAGGCGTCGACATTCATCAGGTGCGGGCGGTAGGTGACGGCGACCACCCAGGGGTTGGCGTCCCACGCGCCGGCGCCGTTGATGTGGTCCCACAGCTTGGCGTAGCTGCGCTGCGCGTGCTTGCCGCCTGGTTCCTCAACGCCGACGGCCGTCAGCGAATGCGGCCAGATGCCAGGCACGTAGTAGAACGGCGGGTCGGCCGACTCGTGAACAACGCCCTCCGCCTCCGCATCGCTTGCGCTGATGTCCTGCAGGCGCTCGACGCGGACGTCAGTCACCTCCAGAGTCAGCCGCGACGCCCAGCGAGGCATGTGGATGGAAGGTGTCCAGCCCGGCATCTCGCTGCAGATATCAGGATATCGCGCGTTTATCTCGTCACGCGGCCCGGCGGCCGTCCGGTATGGAAATCCATCGCAATGCCAAACCCGAATGGGGTCGCCATCCGCCTTGTAAATTACGCGGTAGCTGACCGGTGGCGGTCCTGGAATGCCCGCTTCCCCCTGAAGCGAAAACCTGCCTTCTTGTACGCCAGCCGGATGATGCTGGGTCCACGTCTCCCGCACCCACAGCACGTCGCCAACGGCGTAAGGCAGCTCTTGCTTGGTGATTACGCGACCGAGCCGAATGCGCGGACGCGGATCATTGCGGTTCTGCTCGACAGCTACCTCGCATTCCAATCCGGTGTCGGAGCAGATGAACAGTTCCGGCTGCGGCTTTAGCACCCGCCGCGTCTGCGTCTTGCCGGTGCCCGGCTGCTGCACTTCGCGGATGTTCGCGCGGACCATCGGGGCTGAGAACAGGATGGGTTTAACCTGCATCTGTCCCTCCTGTGGCTCGGGAGAGGGCGGTGCGGGCGGTCCACCATCATCAATCTTTGACATCTTCATTCCCCGTTAGGTGATGGGTGCATTCAGGCGGCTTCGGAATTGTCGGCGTCAGATGGAGCACGCCCCTTAACTGGCTTTGTCGCGTACGGCGGGGCATCGGTGATGATCTGCGCGACGGTGACCGTCTTCTCGCCGTGCTGCGTTTCGACGGTGACCCTCTCGCCGACGACAAGTGCCTCGCCGTCGTGGTCGAAGTGGTAGGTGTAAGGTCTGCCGCCGTCGGTGAACGTGCAGGCCACGAATTGCCTAGTCATGTGCAGTCTCCGCGAGGTCAGGCCGCTTCTTCGCCGGCCATGCGTCCATCAGGTCAGCGTGCTCAAGCGCCAGCAGTATCATCTGCGGGTCGCCGCCAGCGCCGGCGGCCGCGTTAGCCCATGCGCGTACAGTCGCCGCGGCGTGCTTGTCCTGACCGCGCAACAGGAACACGGGCTCGTCGGCCGGGATGAGGCCCGCCGGATCTTGGATGCGGTTGTAGTCCTCGCGTGCGTGTTTCATGCTGCTGCCCTTCTCGTTTTGTGCTCGATAATGAGGTCGCTGACATCGATGCCGGTAAGCGCGTAGATCTCGGCGTAAACGCGGTCTGCGACCGGTCGAAACTCGGTCTCGTCCATGACCTCGTGGGAGATCGACTTGGCGAGGAACAGGCGGATAGCGGGTTCGCCGTCTACGACGCCTTCGCGCCAGAACGGATATTCGCCCTTGATGCGAAATCGCTGGATCATCCCGTCGATCGACGCCATCAGGCGCTGCTGTGCCTTCGCGTCGCTCAGCATCGGGAAGTCGAGCTTTAAGCAGTGATCGACCCGGCATAGGAGCCACGAGCGAAGCAATTCAGCATCGCCCTCGGGATTCGGCTCGGCGCCGTGCGGCCAGTGCTGGCAAACATCCGAGAGCACGCCGAAGAAAGTAGAATGCGTCTTGCTCAGACGTGGCACCGTCACCTTGCTCTTATGGGCGACACGCTCGGGGATCTTGAGCATCCGAGCCTCGGAATCCTCGTCGGCAGGAAGAAGGGCGCGGCCAATACGGATCAGGGACATTTCAGGCACCGGCTTGCCCTCCGTCTTTCTTGCCCCGCTGCGCCACCTGCGTCGGCATCTGAGGCGCAGCCGCAGATGCGCCGGCCACAGCAGCCACGGCGGCCGACTGCCCGCCTACGAGCTTCCCGGCGGCGCTGCGGATGATGTTTGTGAGGGATGGCATCATGCGCCTCCCGTTGCCGCGCGAAGCTCTGCTTCGATGAACTGGCGCGCCCTTGCGTTCGCGAAGTGCACCGGTTCGGTATCTCTCCGTCGCGAGTAGGACAGCAGCACCGCCAGCACGTTTGCCAAACCGATCTCGCGATCGGCATCGCGCCGCTTCTGAGGCTCGGGCTTGACCACCGGAGGCAGGAGACGCTCCACGCGTGTGCGCAATTGCGCCTCGGCCCCGTGCTCCAAAAGGAGAGAAACCTGCGCTTCGAAAAGATCGAGCATCCCATTCAGCGGGTTCTCGCGCTCTTCCGGCTCATAGCGGATTGCAGCGGCGGTCATGCCGTGGCCCTCTCGGTGATTGGATGGTCGAAAAGAGTGCCCATGGAGCGCTCAGCTTCCGCCTCGAAGAGGTATTTCGCGGCCTGCTCGTAGTAGGATCGCTTGAGCTCGATGCCGACGTAGCGGCGGCCCGCTTTCAGCGCGACCACGCCTTCAGAGCCGATACCCATGAATGGGGAGAGCACCACGTCGCCGGGGTTCGACCACATCACGATCGCGCGCTCGATCAGATCGAGCTGTAGCGGGCACATGTGGCGCTCATCGGATTCTTCGCGCGCTAGGCGCACGTTGAGGACATTGCCCTGCTTGATGTCCATCCAGACGGGCGAAGCCCACTGCTGCCATTGCGAGACCGGGAAGGTTTCGTCGGTGTGCCCGACGCGCTCTGCGTTTTCACCGGGCTTGCGGAACACCAGCAGATAGTCGGGCAACCCGGTGCGCGACATGCAGCTATCCTTCTTGAGCTGCTTGTGCAGGAGGCCGAGCGCTTTGGTGCGCGTCATTTCAACGACAGGATCGCGCCAGATCGTCACCCGGCAATGAAAGATGAAGCCGGCGGCGATGTGCTCCGCGACGATGCCATCGGAGAATGGCTTGATGCCGATGTAACCGTCCCGCATCTTGCGGCTCGGCAGGTCGGTGCAATGCACCGCCGTCAGTCGGCCCGGCTTGAGGACGCGGAGCTTCTCGGCGATGACGTGGCGGTACTGCTCGAAAAACTCAGCATCATTGCTCACGTTGCCCATGTCCCGTTCGGATGGTCCGTATACGAATAAGTCTCCGAACGGGGGAGAATACAGGGCGAACCCGACGCTCTCGTCTGGCATCTGCGCCAGCACCTCGACGCAGTCGCCATTGAAGGCTTGGAAACCCTCACCGGTAACACCGTCCATGCAGAGTATGGCCGTCATGCCCACCTGCTCCCTTTCACTATCCGACAGACCTGCGCCGGGCTTAGCCCGTACTCCGAAGCCAATGCGCGCTGAACCTCGCCCGCCGTGGCGCGGGCACGGATTGCCGCCACGTCTGCGGCCGATACCTTGTTCTTGCCGCTGCGCTCGCCTCGCGCGATGCGCTCAGGCTTGTGGCGGATCCAATGCGCTGGTGCTGCGGCCCGACCGCGAGTGGCGCCAGCATCAGCACTGAGCGGTTAGTGTGCTCAAGGATGACTCGGCCCCATTCGAGTGCGACGAAGCTTTTCCCGAGCCCCGTATCGAGGAACGCGGCCCCACAGCCCGCCCGCAGCAGGAACTCCGTTGTGTGCGCCTGATGCGGGAACATCGCATCGTTCAGCGCAGGCACCCTCGACAAGCCACGCGGCTCGAAGGCAACCCGCTTGCGGGCGAGCAGTTCTTGATAGGAGGCGAGAGAAGTCACAGCATCGCTCCCTGTCCGACGACAGTGGCGGCGCGGGTGCGCCAGCAGGTGTCGAGCCCGTCCAGAAGCCGCTCCAGTCCATCGCGGGCGCGATCAATCTCGCCGCGCTTGAGCAGAGCACGGACGCAGGCAAGGCTTTCGACTTCGGCATCGCCGACGGGATGCGCTTCGAGTTCTTCGATTTGATCCTTGAGTTCGCCGACCTTGGTTTCGAGACGGTCGGCCTTCGCCTCTAACTGTCCGATCTCGTTCTGAGCCTTGCTCAGGTCTTCTTCGCTCTCTTTCAGGGCGCGCTCGGTCAGGTCGAGTTCGCTGCGCAGCGTCTCGACGAGCTTCTCGGTATTCGCCAACATCGCGCGCAGATCGGCGACGCTATCGGTCGTCTCGGCGTTCAGAAGTTGTGCTGCATTCCCCGACATAGAACGTCCCCCTCGGGTCAGATACGCAGGCACGCGGTAGTGGATGGCGCAGGCGTCAGCCGCCGATGCGCATCGGCATGACGACCATGAGCTGCTGCGGGACCGCCTCAGACGTGAAGACGACGGCTGTGACTTCATTCGCGATGTGGAGCTCTAGCGGGACATCGCCGAACACCTTCGTCACTGTGCCGACGTACGAGGCGTTCATGCCTACGAATTTGCTGGCATCACGAACGTCAGCATCGAGGATCTCATGTGCCGCATCGAAACCGTTGCCCGACGCTGAGATCGACAGCCCGCCATCGCCGGCCGCGAATTTGATGGACACGGCCGATTTGCCGTCGTCACCGGCGCGATGCGCGCGCTCGACAGCAGCGGCCAACGGAGCAGCCTCAACGACGATGGATGCGCCATTGTAGCGGGGGATGACGCGCTGATAATCTGGATAGGTGCCATCGACCAAGCGCGACATGATCTCTGCGTCTGCGGTGGTGACGGCGATCCGCTCATCGGAAACGCGGACCTCGACCGTTCCCTTCTTGAGCAAGCCCGCGATAAGGCTGGCGGTCTTGGTCGGGACGATGATGGCGGGCATACGTTCGGCCCCGGCGGGCAGGGGCAGGGTGCGTTTACTGAGGCGATGACCATCCGTCGACACCGCCACGAGGTCGCCGCCATTGGCATGCAGATAGACGCCGTTGAGGTAATAGCGGGTTTCTTCTGTGCTTACCGATGGCAGTGTGGCTACCAGCATGGCGCGGAAGTCGGCTGCATCGATCGGAAATGCCACGCCATCGAATGGCGCCATGGCTGGAAAGTCGTCAGCCGGCAGCGTCTGCAGGCGATAGCGCGCGCGTCCGGATTTGACTGCCAGCAGGTTGTCATCGTGCTCGATCGAGACCGTCGAGCCTTTCGGCAGGCCATTGACGAGACCGTGCAGCATCCGGCCATTCACGGTCGTGAGGCCGGGATGATAAATCTCCGCCGCCGCGCTTGCTGAGCACTCGGCGTCCATTGACGACGCGCGCACCGATACCCGGCCGTCTTCGGCCCGCAGCAACACGTGGCGCAGCACCGGGATGGTGGTCCGATCGAGGGAGCAGTCCTTTACCGCCGCGAGTATGTCGACGAGAGCCGACGTTTCCATCGTGAGTTTCATTATTCGACCTCGAGGATTTCAGCGGCTCGCTTCTGCCCGGGGGGCGAGCATCGTGCGATCATTTCTGCGTTGGCCTCGCGCAACTCTTCGAGTTCGGCTTCGCTTTCGCAGTAGCGCCGATCCTCTTCGAGCTTGGCGAGGAAGCCTGCCTCGTCGGCGAGTGGCGGATCGGCATCGAGGTCTAGATCGGGAACTTCGAGGGTGGTTTCGGCCGTTTCTGCCGGTGCATGTTCCTGAACGGGAGCGGTGAGGTCGGGGATTTCGAGCTCGGCGCGTGGGGTGATGTCACGCGGCGCGCGGCGTGCATCCTCGATATCACGTTGCTCTTCGAATATCGGGATGCCCTTGAGAACGTCAGAGGCGCCATCGCGCGCGGTCCATCCGCGGCAGCGCATTCTGAGCATCCGCTTGCGGTAGCGGAACCAAGGCGCCGTGTTCGGCACCGTGTCGCCAGAGTTGTCCTTCGCCGGGACCGTAGCGCGGTCGTCCCAGAGCTGGTTGTCCTTGGCGTCCTGAACCGAATATTCGCCATCGATGGTCGCGCCGTCGGGCCGCGTGATGGTGCACTTGGCTGTGAGCTTATCGCCGTCGCCCTCGTACCACTCCTTAATCTTGAAGCCGTGCGACCAGAGCAGCGCTGGAATGGCATCGCCGTAGAGGCAGGCTTTGCCATTGACGACGCCGATCGTCTCCAAGGCCGTCATGGGCGGCAAGCCCAGCTCGAGCCCCTTCAGAAGCACGACAGTTACCGCCTCGGGGGTTTTCAGCTGGTAGGGAGCAAGCCTCGACGAGTGCACGAGTTGAGCGAGGCGGAAAACCTCATCGATGGTCGTCGGCACGATGCCGACGATCGGAGCGCCAGCCGACAGTCTCGAAACGGCGCGATGGCCGATACCGGATGGAGCGAGATCGTTCATTAGGCGGCCACCTTCTCGCTGTAGCTCTCGACGCCGGGCACGCTGGTGCCGGCCTTCGCCTGGGCGAAGCAAACCTTCTCGACGGCCTCACGGATTGTCGGATGGTCTTTGCAATGGGCGAGCGCAGCGGCGTAGTCCGTGACGCGGAACTTCGTGATCTCGCGAAGGCCCGTTTTCCGCCCGCGCTGGCCACCCGCCTGCACACGAACCGGCTCGACGGGAGGAAGCGTCATCGGTTCGGGTTCGGGCGAGGACAGAGCCAGCGCGGGGTCGGTATCCATGAGCTTGGCGCGTTCCGCAGCCATGCGAGCGTTTTCCGCTGCGATGCGCTCTTCCTCGGCTTTGCGCTTGGCGGCGGCCTCTGCGCGCAACTTCGCGTCTTCCTCGCGCATGTATACGGTGAGGGCATCGCGCAGCTCGTTCGCTGCGGCGTCCGCTTCTTCGATCAGCGGCTTGAATTTGGCGTCAACCGCGCGAGAGGCGTCGAGGTGCGGCTGCTTCTCAGTCACGCGGTCGGCGTCTGCGCGCTTCTTGAGATCAAGCAACTTGGCGCGCATGTTGGCCACGGTATCTTTGCCGGTGCCGTCCTTGATGCCGTGCTTGCGCAGCCAGCCGAGCGCCATCGTGGCGTACTCTCTGATCTGCTCGGCCAGCGAAAGATCGCCGCTGTTGTCGCCAATGCCGGGAACCTCCGGCGCGTCACCTTCCCAGGCATTGCCGTTGGAGAAGGCGCGCATCGCCGCTTCTTTCGTCACCGGTTTGTCGGCGCAGTAGGTCCAGACCTCGGTGGCGGGCCGGTACGTCTTAGTGGCGCCGATCAGCGCCACGAGCGCGCCATCCTTCACGTAGATACAGACGGGGAGGAACGGCCCATCCTTGTGCTGACGCATGCGGTAGTAGCCTGCATGCGGCTGGTCGGCATGGATCGGCGGCATCTTGCCGGCGAGCGCGTCATTCCAATAGGTCAAGTCGTTGCTCATTGCCCATGTCCCCGCAAATCCATTGCCGTCTCTCCGGCTGTCACGCTGCCAAACTCAGTTGGCCGCCGCGTTTGCGAGAGGTATCCGCCTCCAGGTAGCTGCCGCATCAGCCGCGGGCTGAATCACCCTTACGGGCCGCCCTGTGCTCCACGCTCTCGGACAATCGCGGTGTTCCGCATGCGTGGATCTCACTCGCCCAAGGCAGCGCGTTGCCGCGACTGCTCAAGAGCGAATTTCAAAAGCTCGATCGTCGTCTTGATGCCGTGCTTCTCGGTCGTCACTTCCGCCCAATGGCGGAGCGACAGGGCCGGTTGAGCGCTCTGCGCAGCAGCACGAGCTGGGTCCGTGAACGACTGGACGAAGCGGCGGATGCCAGGAAAGCGCAGCACCGTTGCCGGTGACGAGCGGCGTGTGCGGATGTCGACGACGTTGCTCATTTGACCCACGCCTTCGCCAGCTTCCCGGCGGCGTCGAGCTTATGGGCGGCGATCTGCTGCTCTTCGGCCGCGGCTTCGAATGCGATGGCGTGCCGAATGCCGCCCTGTTTGAGGTAGCGCTCGATGTGGCGTTCGGCGGTGCGTTTGGCGGCGGCGTAGCGCGTCGCGAAGCCGGCCTCGATGGTGGCGATCCCGCTCATAGCGAAGCCTCGTGGAAAAATGCGCGGTGATGGTCGGCGCGTGATGCCGCGCGATCTTCACTCTCGCCATCGAGAGCTTCGCGCGCCTCGATCAGCGCCACGGTGGTGGCGGGCTTGCGGGCTTCGGCCCACAGTGCTTGCGCGATCACCCAGGCGGCGGGGTCGCTCTTGTCGGTTTCGTCGAGCTCCGGCCCAATGCTTTCATGTAGGGAGGCGTCGACCTCCTCGCCCACAAGGAACACGCGGTCGAGTTGCAAACCCCCGGGGATCGATGCCGCCCAGCCGTGCCACATGCCGGCGTAGCAGCCCTTCACGGCAATCTCGGCGTGGATGCGAACGAGAACGCAGTCGTCGAGGTCATGCTTGTGTGGGTTCAATGGCATTCGCTCTTCTCCTTCTGCTCACTCATTTGCTGCACCCAGTACCGGTAGCCATCGGCCCACGGATCGATGCGCGTTTCATCGAAGGGCTCGCCATCCCGGGCGGCGTGATAGCCGCGAAGCCAGAGTGAAAGGTCGATCCCGCGTAATTCTGCGAAGTCCATGGTCGGCGCCCTTGCCGTGTGAGTTGGGACGCCACTTGAAAATCGGTTGCGGTGCCCGTCGCCCCTATGGGGCGGAGAACCGGTAGTTGATGCCGACGCGCACGGACTGCAGCGTCATCTCGCTATCGAAGCTGTCGGACTGGTAGCGATAGACACCCGATCCCGGGCTCGTTTCATCGGCCGGCGCGCCGCTCAATGCGGTGCCGACGAACTGATGGTTCTGCCGTCCGAGATCGACGTAGAGATATTCGCCCTTGAGGCTCCACCCGCCGCCCAACGCCCACTCGGCGCCGGCGCCGGCCGACCAACCGAAATGGCTCTCGGTCGCTTCGCCCGTGGCCCATGGGGTCACCGGGCAGCCGACACATGCGACGCTGTTCTCCGATGTCGAGCGCGCCCATGCCGGCCCTGCTGTTCCGTAGATCAGGAGAGGGCCAGCAACGAAGCCGAGCCGCCCGCGCAAGGTGGCGAGCGAGTGAATGTCGCTGGTGATGTTCCAGGTGGTGAAACCGTCGGCAGTGGTGAAAGCGCCGCTGGCGTCTCCATCGATGTGGGCGATGTCCGCTTCGATCCCGAGGACGATGGCGCCGACCTGATGGCTGTATCCGATCTGGACACCGCCGAGCCAACCGTCCGCATCGCTCAGATCGCGATCGACCGAGCCAAAGACGTCGACGGCGGTGATGTTGGGGAATGCTGCATCGTTGTAGCCGAGGGCGCCGCTCGTCGAACTCGAGGCCCATCCACCATGCAGGCCGATGTAGAGGCCAGACCAATCGGCAGGGGCATCCTGAGCGGCGGCTGGCAAAGTGAGTGCCATTGCCGCGACGAAAACCGATGACGCCATCTTGCCCATGAAATCCCCCTGGTTGGCCGGGGTAGCGGCGGCGGACTGCCCTCTAGGTCGTCCGCCGCCTCCCCGCTTGCGCCGCTGCCGAAGCAGTGAGGCGATGGAGGAGTTAAAGCGCAGCTTGAATTATCAGTCAAGCACATTTCAAGCTGCGCTTAAAACTTTTTTAGGGGCCTAGGGGGGGCGCTTACCGGCGCCGAGGCTGGGTGTGCTCGCTGACGACGCCCTCGATTGCATCCTGACCAACGGTATACGTCGGCCATGGCGCATTTAACGGGCGCAGTTCGTAGAGCGGGTCCACGCCCGATCGCAATACATTGAGCTGACGGATTACCGGTAAATCTTCGCTCGGCACTACCGCAAGCACCATGTCCCCTGGTTCCGGTCGAATATCCGGATCGATGATGAGGCTGTCCCCGGGCAGGTATTTTGGTTCGTTGGCGCGGTCGTGCACCAGCAATGAAAAGCTCTCCTCCGAGCACGGAAAATGAGACCTGACCCTTTCAACAAACATGCTCGTTATTGCACGGTTTTTGACTAACTCAATATTATATCTCGGCACGATCCGACCCCCGATTTCCCCGGTTTCAGTGATCGTACTGTTCTCGTTGTGTTCTGACAATTCGCCCGAGAGCAGCATGTGGATGTCGACGTCAAAGATCGATGCCAATTGGAACGCGCGCTTGTGATTTAGATCGACGCCCTTTTCCCAATTAGAGACCGCCTGAACGCTTACACCCGTGCGCTCAGCCACGACGCTCTGAGACCAGTCACGGTCCTTCCGAAGCGTCCTGATCAGCTTTCCAACACGCTTCCAGTCGACCACGGTTGCGGCACCATCTTATATTGGAAGGACGTCGCTATTCAAGTGCGGCTTGACAAAGTTCTAGTCGAGCCTGAATATGACCACATGAAGCGCAAGAGACATCGGGACGATGGACTAGCCAAGGCGATTAGCGCTGCGGGTTCAATATCCGCGCTGGCCAGTCACATCAAGGTCACGGTTCAGGCCGTTTCGCAATGGGAGCGGGTTCCTGTGGAGCGCTGCCCCGCCGTGGAAAAGGCTACGGGCATACCGCGCGCTGAACTTCGTCCTGATTTTTTCGCTGACGATCGAGAAGTGAGGGCCGCATGACCGACACACCTCACATCAGCGCTATCAATGCAAACCTCGGCACCGTGCGCGCGGGACTCCTGCGGGACGACGATGCGCGCGCTCGCATGCATCGCGCGCGCTGCGGGCGCTATCGCAAAGCCGTCTACAGCACGCGCACGGAGACGCTTCCCGACGGCAGCAAGCGCATCGCCGAAATCTTCACCGACCTGATGGACGCCGACGGCAACGGCATTCGTGTCTATTGGGCCGAAGTCGTCAGTGCTCCCGGCGAGCCATTGCGCACCGTTATCTTGATCGACCGGAGGGACGAATTCTCTGAGGTGCCGGGCGCTCAAACGCCGCTCTTAGATGACGGCAGTCCGTCCACATCCGCGCCGGTGCCGCCTCGCAGTCCGCAGGCAGCGCCTGATGCGTCGAGTGCCGCGACCCGTAAACCGTAAGCGTCAGCTCAAACCCGCAATGCGGGCACACGTAGGTTTCAGTCGCCATGCGTCTCTCCGGTTGACCGAGCCGGAGACAGTATGCCGCTCAGTGATTCGCGTCTGCGTCCCTTCCGGAGTTGACGGAAAGCCCATGCCCTGACGCGCGTGTGCCTCCCGACGTCTCCGGATGTCTCTTTCGGCAGCGGTCTCCCTAGGCCGTCTCACTGGCGGGCTGCGGTGTTAGTCGCAGTCCGCCCTTTTACCCTCGGGGGAGGGCATGATTATTGGGGGCTTTCATTCTCGTCTGTTTGGTCCGTCGCGCTCTGAAACGCGGGCGGCGGTAGAGGGTTATCGCGATCTTCTGCGCGAGAGCATCCCCGGGGAGACGTTCCCCGTCACCGATCTGGCGCGGGACTACGAGGACGCCCGGCAGAAGCACGGCTGGCCGCCGCTCGATGCGACGACGCTGCTGCGTGAGCTGGAGGCCCTCGGCATTCGCCAGTTCATGGCCATCAAGGTGCCGTGGGCGGTGAACGGTTCGCCACCGCCCGTTGCCCTGCCGAAGCCGGCCGAACCGGAAGGCCGCTTCGAATTCGCCGAACCCGCAGCCGAACCGTTCGAACCCGAACCGGTCATGGCTTCGGTTCGCCCTCTGCGAACGGTTCGGATCGTCAATTCGGGAAAGGTCTCGAAGGCCGAAGCGCTCGCCGACCTGCAGGCGCGCCTGGCGCGCGGCGAGACCATCCCCTCACAGCAGGCGCTCGCGGAGAGCTGGGGCCGCGCCGAGGGCACGGTGAGCGACTGGATGTCGGCATGGCGCCGCGCGGGGCTCATCCCGCAGCCGGTGCGGGACTGGCGCTCGAACAGCTATCGCCTGCCGAACAGCGCGAGGGCCGCATAGATGCTCACGCACCAGCAGCGCGAAGTGATGCTGTTCGTTGAAGCCCATCAGGCGCGCACGGGCGGGGTCTCGCCGTCGCTTGCAGAGATCGCAGAGCATTTGCATCAGCGCAGCCGGTCGAATGTCGAGCGTCTGCTGGTGGGCTTGGAGCAGCGCGGGTTCATTCGCCGGCTGCCCCGCGCTGCGCGGGCCATTGAGGTGTTGAGGCCAGTGAGCAGGTTCGCGTTTCACCGCTTTGATGCGGAGACGAAGCAGTTGCGTCCGTTTGCGTCCCCAAAAACGAAGGAAGCCTCGGAGGGCTAATCCGAGGCTTCGATACGGTTTCAAATCGGGTGCTTCGGGTCGGTTGGCGCCGACGTGGAAGCTGAAAGGATGCGAAGTGTTTATACGCCTTACGCAGCGCGCCTGCAATAGCTTGCAAGTAACTTTTCGGGGGCTGGCATGCTGAACAGCCTCACGAAGCAGGAGATTGGCGTACCCGACGCCGAGATGCGTCAGCCGCCGTTCAATCTCGAGCTCGAGCAAGCCCTGCTGGGTGCGCTGCTGATCAACAACGCCACCTATGAGCGTGTGGCAGGCATCATCGACGGGCAGCACTTCTTCGACAGCCTGCACGCGCAGATCTTCGATGTGATCGCCGACCTCGCCGGAAAGGGGCGCGCAGCGACGCCTCTCACGCTGCGGACCTATTTCGAGGATGCGCCGGACATATCTGCTGGCCTCACCGTGCCCCAGTACCTCGGCACGCTCGCCAGCAAGGCGACGACGGTCATCAACGCGGTCGACTACGCCCGCGCCATCGTCGATCTCTCCACCCGCCGCGCGCTGATCGTCATCGGCGAAGACGTCGTCAACAGCGCCTATGACGCCTCCGCGACCATCGCCCCGCAATCCCTCATCGAGGATGCCGAGGCGCGGCTATTCGAGATCGCGGAGAAGGGTCGCAACATCCGCGACGAGATCATGTTCGCGGACGCCTCGCTGCAGGCGGTGAAAAGCGCGAACGATGCATACCGGAGCGGCGGGCGCATGCGCGGGCTGTCAACGGGGTTTGAAGACCTCGACAACAAGCTCGGCGGGCTCCAGCAGTCCGATCTCATCATCCTCGCCGGCCGCCCCTCGATGGGCAAAACGGCGCTCGCCACCAACATCGCCTATAACGTTGCGCGCCAAGGCCTTGCCGTCGATTTTCGCTCGCTGGAAATGAGCGCCGAGCAATTGGCGTTGCGCATCCTCTCCAGCGTCTCGGGCATCCCCAGCGAGAGGCTGCGCCGGGGGGATTGCAGCGAAGACGACATGCGCAGGCTCATCGAGGCACAGCGCAAGATCGCCGACACGCCCCTGATCACCGACGAGAGCGGCGGCCTTTCCATCGCCCAGCTAGCAGCGCGGGCCAGGCGCACCAAGCGCAAGCACGGAACGGAACTAATCGTCGTCGACTACCTGCAGCTCATGGCGGGCAACAAGCGCGCGCGCGACGGGCGGGTGCAGGAGGTTACGGAGATCACCACCGGCCTCAAGGCGCTCGCCAAAGAGCTGCAGGTACCGATCATCGCGCTGTCGCAGCTCAACCGCTCCGTCGAGGGGAGGACGGAGAAGCGACCGCAGCTTTCCGACCTCCGCGAGTCGGGATCGATCGAGCAGGACGCCGATATCGTGCTCTTCGTCTACCGCGAGGAGTACTACGTCGAGCGCCAGCAGCCCGATCCGTCGGACATGGAGAAGACTGCCGAGTGGATGCGGAACATGGAGCGCGTCGCCGGCAAGGCCGAGGTCATCCTCGGCAAGCAGCGCCACGGCCCCACGGGCGTCGTGCAGATGGCTTTCGACGGCAAGCTGACGCGGTTCTCCGATCTGGCGCGGGAGTATGCCTCGCCATGAGCAACTTCGGGCACAATAGCGGCGATACGCTGGATGACGATTTGGATACGCGCCCTGGTGACTGGATCGCACTGTCTCGCAAGGTGCGTGAGCATCCCGTCGTAGGGCTCGGAAACCCCGTGAAACCGGCCGACCCAAAGCGGGGATCGTGTAGCCGTTTCGAGGCGTGGTTCGACCTGCTTTGTCTCGCGCAATGGAAGCCGTCGCGCATCAACAACAAGGGCCAAGTTATCACCCTCGACGTGGGGCAGCTGATGGGTGCTCTGCCGTTTTTGGCCGATCGGTGGAATTGGACCGTTGCGGCGGTGCGCTGGTTTTTATCCACACTGGAGCGCGAAGAGATGATCTCTCGCGCATCACCAAACACAGTGGATCACGACAGCCGCAACAGCAGGCAACCAACAAACAAGTGCAACGTCATAACCATAAGGAATTACAGCAGATATCAGCTTCTTGCCGAGGCTGTTGACGCCTACGTACAGCAGGCAAAGCAGCAGGCGAACGACAGCCGCACAGCAGCCGAGCAGCAGGCCAACAGCAGCAACTTAACACTTAAACACTTAAACACAGACTCTCCCCCCTTCCCCCCTCCGGGGGGCGACGACGTGAAGACGCGCCGCAAGGCAGAGAAGGCGGCAGAGACGCGCAAGCGCAAGGCCGAGCGTGCGCAAGTCTGCGACGAGGCCTTCGATGTCTACAACAAGGCCGCCGCGCATTTCGGCTTCTACGCATGCGAGAGCCGCACCGACGAGCGGCGAGCAAGGATGCTCAAGCGCCTCGACGCGATCGGCGGCATCGAACGTTTCCGCGTTGCGCTTCGGCAAGTCGGCAAGGACGAGTTCCTGTCGGGTCGCGCCCCTGGCCGCGACGGCAAGCCGTTCCGTCTCGACATCGACCGGCTGCTCTCGACTGGTAGCGGATTGGGCGATGTCCTGGCGCGGTTGCTTGACCTGGCCACCGATGTGGACATGACGGGCCCCAACGGTAAACGCTGGGGATGGTGGCGCGGCAAGGAGGCCGAGTTCCGGTCGCTCCCGCTAGACTACTGGCGCCGCCTCGACGCCGATCAAAAGCCAAACGGCACATGGCCATGGTGGGTCATGGGTGCACCTCCCGGTCATGAGGAATGCATGATGCCGGCGGAGCTGGTCGCGGAGCGGGGCTACACCGAAATCTACCAAGGGAAAATCACCCATGACTGAGTTGTTCGACCGGCTTCTCTCGAGCGGCAACGCGCTCCTCATCGACATCCTGGAGTGTGCATTCGATGCGATTGGCCCCAAGGACAAGTACGGATCTCCCATAGAGGTGGCCTTTGCAGCGGCCACGCATGCCCTTTGCACTACGCGTTTTCAGGATGAAGTCGGATACGTCGCTGAGTTTGGCCTCACGCACCGGCAGTTGTGTGAGCGCCCTATGGAGGGGCGTCAATTCGCTGCCGTCGCGCCGCAGGTTCAGATTGGACTCTCCCGCGTCGATTTTCTGATCGTTCATCCTCGCGGCTTGAGCGGGCTTGGTGGTGTGGTCATCGAAGTCGACGGCCACGACTTCCACGAGCGAACGAAAGAACAGGCTCAGCGTGACAAGGCTCGCGATAGAGAGCTTCAGGATCGGGGATTTCGCGTCTTCCGCTTCACGGGCAGCGAGGTTTGGCGCGATCCGTTCTCATGCGCGCAAGACGCGATAATGCACGCTCATTCTGTGTCGATTGATGCCTTGCATGCCCGCCACCTAATGAGCGTCGGCGATATCAATGGCGCGAAGAGAGCACTGAGTTGGATGCACTAATAGCTTACGGGAAACGAAATGCAGCAGACCAAGGCAAAAATCACCGACCGCGAGCGCGATGAAATGCGCAAGTTGCGCAAGCTGGGCTGGTCGGTGAACGGCCTTGCGCGGCGCTACGGGGTCGACGTCGAGCAGGTCTATCGCGAATTGGGCGAGCAATCACCGCGCTCGGCCGCGGCTTAAGGGGGAACCATGGGGGCGAAGCGCAAACTCACGACGGAAGAACGCCAGGCACAGCGCCTGCGCGTCATCCGCAACCGGACGTACAAAACGCTGCGGGACGAACTGGGGATCGACGTCGATGTGCTCGTCGCCGATGACAAGGCGGCCTTGGCGCAAGCCGAACGCAACGTCGCGAAGCTGCGACAGGTCGGGCAGCGGATGCGAATGGGGCAATCCCCCACAGCGCCGACACCGGAACGGCGGCGGCATGCCACGGCTGCGCCGCGCACGATCGAGATCAGTCCGGCGCAGCCGGTGGCGCACCGGTTCGAGTGGCCATTGGAGACGATCCGCGACCGGCTCACGAGCTATCAGTTCGAGGCAGCCGAACGGCTGCGCGCCGCCTACCTCGACATGCAGCCACGCTCAGCGGTCGCGGACACGACGGGAGCGGGCGGAGCCTCCGATCCGTCGGGGCGACTGGCGATCACCGAGCAGATGGAATTTGCCTCGCGCGAGTTCCACTGGATCGTTGGCCGGCTGGATCGCTCGATGCGCCGCATCGTGGAGAACTTCATCCTCGAAAGTGTACCCCACGGCCGCGAGCGGTGCCTCACCATTGCCGAGTACGGCAACAAGCTCTCCGGCATGGGCGGGCAGAACCAGGGTCGCGCGGCGGGCCTCACCGCCATCATGCTCACATGCGACCGGCTCGGCTATCTCTGGCACGACTACGATGGCTGGAAGCGCGAGCAGTGCCTCAGGACCGATCGCATGATGCACAGCGAGATCGGACAACGGGCGGGACGGCAGGGGTGGATCGTTGCGCTGTGGGCGTTCTGCCATCGCCACCATCGGCTTCCGAACCTTCAGGGTGAAATCGACGAAATCCGCAACTGTCACGACCGGGAAGCATTGCGCCTGCGCAACGCGCCGCCGATGGAGCTCGAGCGCTACCACCGTCGCCGGGACCGTCTGACGGGCATTGCTTTCCGTGACAGCGACGAGCGCGTGAGGGTGGTGGCATGACAACGGTTGCCGAGCATCCGCGGCTTGACGATCACCAGCTTCCGGCTCCGCTTGTGGACGCATTCGCACAACTGCTCTGGATCCGGCTCCGGCCGTACCTTGCACTCGGCCCGAGCGGCCGTGCGGGTATCTGGCGGTGCGACTTCGACGATTTACCTGACATGGCCAAGGCACCGCTGCAGCTCGCCGCACGCGATGTGCTGAAGGCAACCATCGTAGGGAGCGGTGTGCAATGAGAAACGACCGAGACTGGCGCGCCATCGACCGGCAGCGGCGCGCGGATGATTGGCGCTACGCTGGCGAGTTCTTTCTGTGGCCGCTCTGGGCGATAGGAGCGGTTATCACCATGGCGATGGTTGGCGCCGTCGTCATCCTTATCGCAGCCTGCGCTGTGTTGGTGCGGATGCTGCCGTGGATCGTTGCCATGTTCGCGGCGATCATCCTCGCTCGATGCGCGGGGGTGCTGTAATGCGAGTGCTCGTCTGCGGCGGTCGAAACTACGCCGACAAGGCCAAGGTCTATGCCACGCTCAATGCGCTTTGTCTCGATCGCGGCATGAAGGGTGACGAGGACGCCTACGGCAATTGGATGCCGAAAGACATGCGGATCATTCACGGCGGCGCCCCCGGCGCCGACGCTCTGGCCGACGATTGGGCCGTCGTGAATTGGGTCCCGGTCGACGAGTTCAAGGCCGACTGGACCATGCATGGCCCTGCTGCTGGCCCCATTCGAAATCAACACATGCTTGACGAGGGTAAGCCCGACCTCGTTGTGGCGTTTCCGGGCGGGCGCGGAACGGCCGACATGGTGCGCCGAGCGCGCGATGCTGGCGTCGAGGTGATCGAGATAGGATAACGGAGAGATTCAATGACCAAGCTCTCTTACGCGTGGGATGCGTTTCTAGTGGCGTTGATCATCGGCGGGTGGTTTGCCCTCTGCACGGCGCTCGTTGGCGCTCTGCGGGCCGCTGGCTTCGATCTAGAGGGGTGGCAGGGCACAGCGGTGATCCTTGCTGCGCTCGGAGCCATTCTCGGTGCCGCGCTGCGCATGGTGCGCGTGCGGGCGTACGATGCCGGTTTCGACCGCGGCCGTGATGGCGAGGCGGACGAGGCGCCGTTCTGAGTTTCGTTCTTGAAAACAGGAAACGCAAGCTAGGAGGCCCCATGCGCACCATCATCATCCTTGCCGCTCTCGCGGTGCTGTTTCCAACCGTCAGCCATGCCGAAGACTGGTCGCTGAGCACCTGGCAGCAGGGCCCGCGCTCGCCGTCTGCCTACGGGCACGCCAACAGAGCCAAGCCGAAGTGGCGCGCAACCGTACACCGCAGGAAACACCGGGAAGCACAGCCGCAAGAGAAGCAAGAGGTTCGGCTCTACCGGGCAGAGGATAAACCGCTTCCCGAGGGCGTAACATGCCAGCCCCAGGTGAGAGGGCTGGGAACCCAGTGGGTGGGGGAGCAGGGCGCACTCGATGCCGCCAAGAAAGATTGGATGGAAAGAGTGCGCTATGACCTGGGGGAATCCTACCTCGACATGGCGAATGCCCGCGATTTCGTCTCCCGTTGCGGGCGCGTGTCCATCGGTGAGGCGTTGGGGCAGGTGATGTATCGCTGCGAGATCAAAGCACAGCCTTGCAAGGGCGTGTTCGCGGCGAAGTAGGACACCTAACGGGGTAGCAGGAAAAAGCCCCGGCAGCCGTGAGGCCACCGGGGCAGATGAAACATGCAGAACTTGCAGGTTACGCGGTCGCGAGCGCTTTGCATCGGCCTTGCTGGGTTCGGGCAGGGACCAGGCCCGACCGTTCCCACTCGCGGATCCACTCCGACATCGTCGATTTGGCGACGCCGTACCGTTCGCGCAGCTCGTCCTGGGAGCCGAACCGTTCGCCGAGGGCAAGGCGCGTCACCAGATCGGCGGCGGCCTCGTCCTTCGTGTAGCCGCCACGGCCAGGGCGGTTCGGACGTTTAGGCGAACCGTTCGGCTGGCGAACCGTCTCTCCACCCCCGTTATCCGAACCGTTCGGCTGCGGGGCCGGCGAGGCGAACCGTTCGCGAAGCTCCGTCAGTTCGGCATCCGAAACCGAATTCAGTTCGGATGTCGGCTTCAGTTCGGCTTTCGCTTGCCGCTTCGGGCTGAACGCGAACCCGAACGAGACGATGGTGCCGAACTCGAGGAACAGGGTGGTGAAGAATGGGGCCAGCAGAATGGCCAGCGCCCGAACCTGATCCTTGTCGTAACCGAGCGCCGCCGCGACATTGGCGAACTGTTCGGCCTCGGCTGAGACCGGCTTGGCCGGTTCGAGAACCTGCAGCCGGGCTTCGAGGCCCTTCAGCGAGTTCTCATAGAAGGCGGCTGTCGCCTTCTTCGCCTTGCACTTCGGCCCGTCACCGCCGGCACACTCAGTATCGCGGGCTTCGCGCTTGGCCCTGACGGCTTCGCGCTCGGCGGCGATCTGCGCTTCCAGATCGAGACGCTGGGCCACGAGCTGGTCGTGCTCGACGCCGGAGACGAGGGTCTTCTCTGCCTGGCGGCCGACACTGGAATAAACAACAAGCCCGGTGCCGGCGAGGAAGAGGGCCGTAAAGCCGAGGACCGACAACCAGTGGCGTTGACGGCGGGCCATATCGGCAAGGTGGCCGACCATCAGCGTGCCGGAGACGGTGACGAGGGTGAGCCAGTGCTTGAGCGTGATTTCCGCCCCGTGCATGAGGACGTCCTCGAAGAGGATCGCCAGCGTGCCTGAGGCGAGAACGACGCCCGCCGCGATTGCAAGGCCGCGGCCGGCCGTGTTAGAGTTCGTCATAGCAATGTTCCTTCCTAGGGTTCGTTGCGGTTTCAGAGCCCGGAGCGGTTGCCGCCTCTCCGGGCTTTTGCGTTTCTGATGGGCCTCATCAGCGAGGGCTTGACCCTCGGACCATCGCCGCCCCGTGTGAGGCGGCGAGGTTTCGGCCTTTAGTTCGGGCGCTTCCGCTTCAGTTCTTCACGGATCGCGCTGACAACCATCCAGGTGATGCCGATGGCGGTGGTGACGAGGAGTACAATCCCGAAGATGTTGCCGGCCAGTTCTGCGTTAGACATTTGCTTTCTCCATGTGTTTCCAGCACTTGGCTGATGGAGTTAATATGGCATATGCGTATATACGCGGCAATACTCGACGCAACTTATCCCCTGTAACAATCTTCAAATGTTCGTGAATTGACGTGTTGGCCCGTGTATATACGTTGGAGTTCATGGAAAAGCGCAAGGCGATCTCGCTGAAACTACCGCCAGAGCTGCTCGACAAGCTCGACGACTACCGCAAGCGCCAGCCGCACGAGCCCACGCGAACGCAGGTGATCGAGGATGCGATCCGGGCTATCGTCGAGAAGGGGAAGCGCAAATGAGATGGCTGGTCGCGCTCGCTGTGTTGATCGGCGCCATCGGTCTGATCGCCACCACCGACCCTCATCGGCCGTCGTCGAGGCCCACCCCGTCAGTGGACGAGAACGCCAAACTCGATGCGGAAATAGCGCACGCCCTCAAGACGACTGGCGTATATGTGCCGAAGAACGCACGGAAGGCGCCGCCACCCTCTGAAGTGGATCGTGTCAAGATCACCGATTTCACTTGGGGCAAAACGGGCTTCGGCAGTGTGATGGAGGCGAGTTTCACCGTGCGCAATTCGTTGCCCTATGCGGTCAAAGACATTGCGGTGAAGTGCAGTCTGCACGGCGAGAGCGGCACCGAAATTGGTAGGGCGGCCAGGACCATTTACAGGCGCTTCCCACCCGGCGCTACGCGCGTAAAGGACTTCAGCATGGGGTTCATCAATGATCAGGCCCGGGGCGCGTGGTGCGAGGTTGTTGGGGTACAGAAGTGACGTAGCCAAGGATGGATCGGAGCAGCGATGAGCGGCGTTGATGCCTTAGCTGAGGGCTTTTACTGGGTTCTGATGCGAACCGGGGAATGGTCGGTCGCGCAGGTCGACTTTATTGGCGATAGCGATGACGAAAAAGGCGATGCGTCTGCGTGGAGTTGGTCTGCCATCGGCAGCGAGGAGCCATGGGCGCTTGAGGACTTCGCGGAAATCGGCCCACGCATTGAGCCGCCCGACGACAGGTCACCCCTGTTGCCCGAGGACGGACTTTTGAACGTGCTCGAAGAGAAGCCGCCATCTACGGATCCTATCATTTGGGGCAAGAAGAAGTAGGCGTGGCGAAGGATAAGCTGGAGGGGAGATAGATGTCGGACGGCCCAGATAAATACGCATCCGCGATCGCGGCAAATGTAGCCTTGGAGTGCTGGTGAAGACGCTAGTCGCAAGCAAAGCGGTTGATAAATTCAAGTTCGATCAGGCGCTTGCTGACGCTCTGCGGCGACTGAATGCGTCAGACGATGCCGCGCAGCACGAGGCAGCTAAGGCACTCCAAGCTATCTATTGGCGGTGAGTTGTTTCACGCGTGAAACAGGATAGAGCCTAGGAGACCGGGAAATGCCGCGAGACGACCAAAGCCGCCTAGGCGGACTGCAATCGACCCTGGACGATGTGTTCGCCGTGGTGCGCAGCGTCGCCGAGTTGCAGCCCGCGTATGCGAGCGAAACGGACGGCTCGCTGTTTTGCTTCTTCTGCGACAAGCACATTGCTGGGGCGCCAGACGAGCAGCTTCTCGCGCACAATCACGAGCTGACGTGCCCATGGGTGCAGGCGCAGCGCTTGGCCCGGAAGTGATCACGGCGATAGATTGTCCGAACTGTGGCCGAATTGCACTAGACCCGCTGGCCGAACAGAAGCATCTATTTTGTCAGCGTCGAGAGTTGCGAAGAGGCGGCCCCAAATCAGGGGCCTTTTTCATGCCCGCCGCGCTCTCAACGCGCTCTGATCACACCGAAATTCTCGAATGCTGCCCCGCCCGCTCGCAAGACGGCGCGCCGAGCCTCACATGACCTGATGCTTGAACGTAGCGGCGCCTAGCCAGATCGGCGGCGGTGGCGGCTCTATTCTTCGGCCCTGCTTGTTACGCCTCACTGAGGTGCTGCTCCCCGCAAGGATGCGGTCCAGGGCCGATCCCTTTCCCTGGTGATCCTCATGCCCGAAGTGAAGAACTACGTGGCAGAGCAGGACTACGCCAACGGCAAACCGGGACGCTACGTGCTCCGCATCTCCTTCGAATACGAGGGCAGGCCGTACGTCTTGAGCCACGAGTGCAACAACCCGGAAGTCGGCCGGCGCATCCTCTACGAGCGCGAGGCCGACATCATCGACCCGCCGGCACGGCCGGTAAAGCGAAAGAGGGCCGCATGAGCCTGAAACTCACGAAATCCCGCCATGCCCAACTGGTGCACGCTTTCGGCGCCCGCAAGCGGGAAGGCTATCCGTTTACGGTTGATGTGACGGACCGCGAGAGGCGTGCATTCTTGCAGGCCGGCATCGGTGAGCCATCCCCCTCCGACACCGCCAGCATGGACCGCGCCAAGGCCAAGCGTGAGCGCAAGGCTGCGAAGGTGGCGAGGATCAACCCGGTGTGCTTCGGCGCATGACCAAGGGCGAAAAGAAAGCCACCGACTGGGAGGCCATTGAGCGCGAGTACCGCGCTGGCCAACTCTCAGAGGCGCAGATCGCCCGCGAGTATGGCATCAGCCGGGCCGCAATCCAGAAGCGCGCCAAGAAACACGGCTGGTCTCGCGACCTCACAGAGAAGGTTCAGCAGGAGATCCGCGCCCGTCTGGTAGCAGAGGGGTTGCAGGTTGCACGAGGGGCTGCAACCATTGACGGTGCGGCCGATCGCGGCGTCCAAATCATCCTCAGTCACCGCACCGACATTCACGAGGCCCGAGAGGCCGTGAGGGAGATGATCGCCGAGCTTCGGCGGACGTTAGCGAAGATCGATGAGATCGAAGAGGACATCATCGATGAGACGGCGGGCGACAAGAACGGCAAGCGCCGGGCGCAAATGTTGGCTTCGGTGGCGTTGCCGAGCCGTGCTCAAGTGGCCGCCACCCTTGCGACTGCCCTCAAGACGCTGGTTTCCCTGGAGCGCCAGGCCTTCAATCTCGACGAAAAGGGCAGCTCCGACCCCGAGGCGCCAACCGGTGGCGTAGTGGTGCACAAGATTGACCCTGCCTCAGCAGAGCTTCTCAAGCGTCTCGTGGAGTGATCTGCCGCCGGCCTTGAAGGTCGGCGCGCGAGAGCTTTGCGGTGCTTCGCACCTCTACTTCACGCGGCTGTTCTTCAAGGAGCTGCAAGGAGCCCCCTTCCGGGTTGGTCCGCATCATTCGGTCATCGCCAAGACCCTGGATCGGGTGATCGAGGGGGGAATCGACCGGCTGATCATCAACGTGCCGCCGGGCTATACAAAAACCGAAGAGGCGGTGATCGCTTTCATCGCCCGTGGGATCGCGAAGAACCCGCGGGCCCGCTTCATCCACGCATCGTTCTCAGGCGAGCTCGTCAACGAGAACTCGGTGCGCATCAAGGACGTGATGTCGAGTGAGCCCTACCGAGATATGTGGGGCGTCACCTTCAAGGACGATCAAGACGCCAAGGGCCTTTGGCGCACATCCGCCGGCGGCGGGCTACTTGCTAAGCCCGCAGGTGGTCCGATCACCGGGTTTCGTGCCGGCCTCATGGAGGACGGCTTCACCGGGGCATTGGTCATCGACGACCCGCTCAAGCCCGACGACGCCTTCTCTGAGAAGAAACGGACCAATATCAACCAGCGCTGGCACTCGACGTTTAAGAGCCGCCTCGCCCACGAGGGCGTGCCGGTGATCGTCATCATGCAGCGCCTGCACGTGGATGATTTCTCAGGGTATCTGCTGAAAGGCGGCGCGGGCTGCAAGTGGCACCACCTGATGCTTCCGATGCGCATCGACAATTCGCAACCCTATCCTTCAGAGTTCACGCACGGCATTCCCATCGAGCACGGCCTGCCGGATGGCCCGCTGTGGGAGGCGAAGCACAACGCCGAGCAGATCAAGGTGCTCGAGTTCGATGCCTACACCTTCGCCAGCCAGGCGCAGCAGGTGCCGACCATCCTCGGCGGCAACCTGTTCAAGGATGAATGGCTGATCGAGTGCGACCCGAGCGAGGTGCCATCATTGCGGTTCCGGTCGATCTACGCCGACACCGCGCAAAAGGTGGGGGCGAAGAACGACTACACCGTGATGGCTGAATGGGGGCTCGGTGTGGATGGTAAGGCCTACTATCTCGACAAGGTGCGGGGGAAGTTCGAGGCGCCCGAGCTGCTCGCTACTGCGGCGGCCTTCTGGGGCAAGGCCCGCTCCCGCCCCACGAACACCTTCGGCGTGCTGCGCTCCTTCAACGTGGAAGACAAGGTTTCCGGCACCGGCCTGATCCAGCACCTGGCTCGGCTGGCGATACCAGTGCAGCCGATCCCTCGCGGGCCGGAGAAAGACAAGTACACGCGGGCTCTCGACGCGGTGCCGAGTTTCGCCGCTGGGCTGGTGCGCATCGTCGATACCTTGCCCGGCCTCGGAGAATTCCGGCGTGAAATGCTCGCCTTCGATGGCACCGAGGGCAACACAGACGATGAAGTTGACACAACGGTTGATGCTGTCGTCGAGATGCTCGGCGGCGGCATTCCAATGGCTGCCTGGGTCTAGCGCATGATCACTGACACGCTGACGAACCTGGTGGCCAACCTGGCAACCGGGACGGCGAAATCCGTCCACGACAAGTTCGGCTTCCGCGCCCTCAACGATTTCGAGTTGGAGAGTATGTACCGCGGAGATTGGATGGCGCGGAAGGTCATAGATCTTCCGGTGTCCGATATGCTCCGCCCGTGGCGCTCATGGCAGGCGGACAACCGGCAGATCGAGGTTATCGAGGACGCCGAGAGGCGGCACCAGATCCGCGCGAAGCTCAAGCAGGCCTTCGAGTGGGCGCGCCTTTACGGCGGATCGGTGATGATCATCGGCGCCGAGGTGGGAGCGCCCGACAAGCCCCTGGAATTGAGCCGTATCGGCAAGGGAGGTCTCAAATATCTCCGCGTGCTGCCCCGGCGCATGATCACGCCGATGGATCGCAATCTCGATCCCATCTCGCCGCTCTATGGAGAGCCTGCCTACTACACCATCAGCTCCGCAGTGACGGGAAGCGTCGAGATCCATCCCTCGCGCGTGATCCGGTTCATCGGCAAGGCACGGCCCGACTTCGACACCAACGTGGAGTGCTGGGGCGATAGCCTGCTGCAGGTCGTCTATGACGCACTCCACGCCGCTGCCCTCTCGCACACGGGTATCGCCGAGCTCATCCACGAGGCGAAAATCGACGTCATCAAGGTCAAAAACCTGGGCACGATGCTATCGACCGATGACGGCACTAAGATCCTGCTAAAGCGGTTCCAGAACGCCTCGATGCTCAAGAGCATCAATAACACGCTGTTGCTGGAAACCGAAGAAGAGCACAGCCGCACGCAGACGAGCTTCACTGGGCTGCCCGATACGCTCATGGCGTTCATGCAGGTGGTGGCCGGCGCGGCCGATATGCCGGTGACGCGTTTGCTGGGCACAGCACCAAAGGGCCTCAACGCAACCGGCGAGGGCGACCTCAAAAACTACTGGGACATGCTCGACGGCCTGCGGCAGGACGAGCTCCGCCCCAAGCTGGAGCTGCTGGATCAGATCCTCTGGCGGGACGCGATGGGCGCCGTCCCGAAGGATGCCTTCTTCACGTTCAACCCGCTCGCGCAGATGACGGCCAGCGAGAAAGCCGACCTCGCGAAGAAGAAGGCAGAGACGGCTCAAATCTATGCGGGCATGGGCATCATGCCGGAAGAGGCGCTCGCCGAGGGCATCGTCAACGGCCTGATCGAAGATGAAACGTTCCCCGGGCTCGAGGCGGCCATCGAGGAAGCCGTCGGGCCCGATGGCGATCTGATCCCCGAGCACAAGACCGAGAAGCAAGAGATCGAGGTGGAGCATGCCAAGGCTGAGCTTCGATCTGCCAAGAATGGCCCTAAAGGGCAGCCGAAAGCGACAGATCGTGCTGCGCCCGGTCCTGCCGACGGTGGCATTCGAGACCAGCTTACAGACGACGCTGAATGGCTGTGTCAGGTCTATTCTGAGCTGGACGCGCGCCAACGTGATGGAGGTGGTGCGGTCTGAGAAGGTCGCCTATCACGCGCCTGCCCTAGCCGAGGCAACGCTTTCCAGATTGGAAATCGTTGGGGACGACGCCGGCGAGAATGCCCGCGCCATCATCGAGCAACTGAGGAACGAATCCGCAGCCTACATCGCCATCGCCGAGGCCAAAGCCCGATCTGCGTTCCAGCGTGAAGCACAGCGGCATACGCAGGCATGGGTCGCATCCGTCAAAGCGGGAACGCAGATCGACATCGGCAGACTGCTCGCGGATGACGACCTCGTGCAACTGCTGTCGATCAAGAGCGAGGAATTCGTCGGGCTCATCCGCAGCCTGTCATCCGACACGATCCAGCGGATCGAACGGCAGGTGCTGGGCTCGATCTTCGAGGGCAGATCGAACGCCGACATCGCCAAGGCCCTGCGGGAGATCGAGGGGATCGGTCTCAACCGGGCAAAGCTGATCGCGCGGGACCAGGCGAGCAAGCTCAACGGCGAAATGAACGCTTTCAGGCAGCAGCAGGCGGGCGTTGAGAAATTCAAGTGGAAGACGATCATCGACGGCCGCGAGCGCGCTTCGCACCATGATCGCAACAACAAGATCTACCGGTGGGATGCCCCGCCGAGCGGCGAACGGCCCGGAATTCCGATAAATTGCCGGTGCCGCGCCCTAGCCGTCCTTGAGGAATACGAGGACTAACCATGCCGCACTTCAATCATCGCCACGGCGAAAGCGCCTACGGGGACCGGAAGTCGACGCCCGAATATAATTCGTGGGCGAGCATGGTTCAGCGCTGCTGCAATCCGGCCGAGGCCGCATACGACCGCTATGGTGGGCGCGGAATAACGGTCTGTGACCGCTGGCGCCACGGAGAGGACGGCCTCACCGCCTACGAGTGCTTCCTCTCCGATATGGGCCGGCGCCCCTCCGCAAAGCACTCTCTGGATCGCAAAGAGAACTCGCGCGGCTACTCGAAGGACAACTGCCGCTGGGCGACGCGTAAAGAACAGAGCCGTAACCGCCGCGGCCTCCACATGGTCGAATACGGCGGTGTGACGATGCCGCTCTCGCAGGCCTGTGAAGATGCCGGGCTGCGCTACGGCATGGTGAAGCGTCGCATCTATCGTGGCTGGTCAGCGCACGATGCGCTGACGACGCCACCGCTCGCATAGGGGATCACCGATGTTTCTGGCAACCGACGCCGTCGCCCTTTCGGGCGCGCGGATGACCCGCGATGGATACCTCGTTGCGGATGCGCGCATCGCCCGCGTCGGCGTCTATCAGTACGCCGGCGCCGAGCTCGGCCGGCCCGACCTACCAGTGGTGAACGTCTACCGCTCCGAAGACGTGGTGTTCTCGAAGCAGGCTATGGCGTCCTTCGCCAACCGTCCCATGACGCTGGATCATCCGCCTGAGAACGTCACCGCCGACAACTGGAAGCAGTACGCCACCGGCTACACCGCAAGCGAGGTGGCGAGGGACGGTGAGTTTGTTCGGGTGCCATTGATTGTCACCGACGCCGCCGCCATCGCTGCCATTCAGGCCGGCAAGCAGGAACTCTCCTGCGGCTATAGCTGCTCCATCGAGTTCAAGGACGGTGTGGCGCCTGACGGCACGGCATATCAGGCCGTGATGACGGCCATTGACGGGAACCACGTCGCGTCCGTCGACCGCGGCCGGGCGGGCTCGCTCTGCCGCATTGGTGATAGCTGGAAAGACTTTAACGCCGCGGACAAGGGCAAGCCCGGCGACGGTGAGCGTACGCCCCCCATCGAAGGATCAAACACCATGAACCTCCGCAAGATTGTCATCGATGGGCTCACCATCGAAGTGACGGACCAGGGCGCCGAAGCGGTCGCCAAGCTCCAGGCTCAAATCGCCGACGGCAAGGCGGCCATCGACAAGGCCGCAAAGGACGCCGCCGAGGTGAAGACGGCGCACGACAAGGCCCTCGCCGATAAGGACAAAGAGATCACCGATCTCAAGGCGAAGATCCCCACCGTCGACCAGCTCGAAGAGATGTTCGACCGTCGCGCGGCTGTCATCGACGCGGCCAAGAAGCTGGCGCCGGACCTCGATCCCAAGGGCAAGTCGCTCGCCGATGTGCGCAAGGCCGTGGTCGCCAAGCGTCTCGGCGATGGCGCCGTGAAGGATCGCAGCGACGACTACATTGCCGCGCAGTTCGATGCGCTGGCCACCTTGGCCAAGGATGGCGCCGCCGATCCGGACCCGGTGCGTGACGCCCTCAAGGGTGGCGTGACCACCACGGCCAACGATGCCGACAAGGCCCGCCAGAAGTATCTCGAAGATCAGGCCAAGGCCTGGGCTGCTTAACGCCCGTCGCCACCTCCCCGCAATCTCTCAGGAGAACATGAGCCATGGGTAACGTTCAGCCCAACTACAACGCCACGCTCGAGCGTGGTTACGAAGGCCAGATCGCCGACATGCGTCTTTCGGACGTCATCTCGCGCGTCTGCGAGCCGGCATCGGTCGGGTTCGGTCTCGCCGTCATTCGCGGGACCGCCGACAACGAGGTGAAGCTCGGCGCCGCCGGCGAGTTCATCGGCCTTTCCATCCGCGATGTGACGCTCCCCGCCGCCAACGAGGACGTCTACAAGGCCGGCAACACCATCGGTGTGATGGTCAAGGGCACGATGTTCTGCAAGGCGCTTGCCGCATGCAGCGCAGGCGATCGCGTCTATCGCACGCCGACGGGCAGCCTCACCAACGTCATCGGCTCCCGTACCGCTTCGGCTGAGGCGGCAGGTGGCAACACCGGCACCGGCACGATGGGTGCGATCACGGTGTCGGGTAGCATCCCGAACGGTGATTACACGCTCACGATCACTGCTGCATCTTCGGGTGCCGGCAGCTTCGTCATCACCGACAAGGATGGCGCGGTCATCGGCCCTGTCGGCACGGTGGCGGCCGCCTATTCGTTCGGTGGCCTTGCCTTCACGCTCGCGGATGGCACGCCCGACTTCGCGGTCGGCGACAAGTTCACCATCACCGTCACGGGCGGCAACACGCTCATCGAGAATGCGCGCTGGCTCGACACCCTGGCACAGGATGCCATCGGTCGCGTTCGCCTCGACTAATCCCCGCCTGGCGCTCAGCGCTGACAGAAGGAACGCTACCCATGTTGAACACGAACCTCTATGACGCGCAGGCGGCGTTGAGCTTCCTGCTTTCCCAGACCTCGCACATCGAGAGCCAGGTCTGGGCGAAGAAGTATCCGGACCTGACCTATGCCGAGGACGTGCCGATCGACAATTCGGCCTCGCCGTGGATCAAGTCGGTTACGTACTTCTCGAGCGATAAGGCCGGCAAGGCAGCGCTGATGCACGGCCGCGGTACCGACTTCCCGATGGTCGATATCGATCGCCAGAAGTTCGAGACCGAAGTCGTGATGGCCGGCATCGGCTACGACTATTCTCTCGAAGAGCTGGCGCAGGCGCTGATGGTGACGCCCCGCGTCAACCTGACGGCCGACAAGGCCTCGGCGGCGCGCCGCGCCTATGAGGAGTTCTGCGACAGCGTCGCCTACACGGGCGGCGGCGTGAACGACTGGACGGGGCTGCTCAACTACGCCGGCATCACGCCGACGGACGTTGCCGATGGCGCCGGCGCGGCCGATACGACTTGGGAAACCAAGACCGCCGACGAGATTCTCAAGGACATCAACGAGACGCTCACCGGCATCTGGACCGCCTCGAACACCATCGAGCTGGCGGACACCATCCTACTGCCGCTCACGTCGTATGCGCACATCTCGCAGAAGCGCCTCGACAGCACGATGACCATCACCGTCCTGGAGTACGTCCAGCGCGCCAACGTCTACACGATGCAGACCGGCAAGCCGCTCCGCATCCGTGCCCGCCGTGAACTGGAAACGGCAGGCGTCGGTGCTCCGAACAGCAAGCGCATGATCGCCTACAAGCGCGATCCGGAGGTTCTGAAGATGCACATCCCGATGCCGTTCCGGTTCCTGCCGGCATTCCAGGCCTCTCCGATGGTGTTCCAGGTGCCGGGCATCTTCCGGTTGGGTGGCCTCGACATCCGTCGCCCGGGCGCGGTCCGCTATCGGGATAAGATCTAAGGCAGGCGAGTGAGCCGGCGGGTTTCGATCCGCCGGCATCCACCAACGGGACACGGAGAACGAGATGCAGGTCATGAACACCTCGCCGGGCACGATCACGATCGCCGGCATTCATCACATCCCCGCACAGAGCGTGGCGACTTTCGAAGACGATCTGTGGGCAGCGCTGCGCAAGCGGCCCGCGGTTGTGCAGTGGATGAAGGAAGGCAAGCTCAAGGAGATCCTGCCCGAGCCGGCAACTAAAGAGCCGACCGCCGCCGAGAAGAAGGCTGCGGAGAAGGCCGCCAAGGAGGCCGAGAAGAAGGCTGCAGACGAAGCCGCAGCGAAGAAGAAGGCCGAGGATGATGCCGCCGCCAAAGCCAAGGTTGCCGCCGAGAAGAAGGCCTAACCCATGAGCTATACCGTCCCGTCTGCCGCCGAGTTCAAAGAGCGTCACCCGGCGTTCGCCTCGGTGGCGGACGCGACGGTGAACGCCATGCTCGGCGAGGCTTCGCGCTCGGTCTCCACATGCTGGGCCGAGGGCGACTATCAGCCCGCCATCATGTACCTCGCCGCACACCTGATCGCAGAAGAACAGTCCGGGGGCGGTCCCACGGCAGCCTCGAAGCAGGGCGCCATCCGTCGCGTGAAGGCGGACACCGTCGAGATCGAATATGCCGGCCGCATGTCCTGGGGCCAGATCGATGCGATCTATGGCGGCACGGTCTACGGTCGCCGGTTTGTCGCGCTGATGCAGCGCAATTCCCCCGGGGTCGCTGTCGTATGACACTGCTCGCTGAGATCGGAGAAGCGCTCCGCGGCGCGATCTCTGATGACGTCTTCCCTTCCGCCACACTGCATGTGGCAACGGAAGCGGAAGGCACTGACCTCGTGGTGACGCGCACGTTCGTCGATCACGGAACACAGGGTTTCGTCTCGGACTGGAAAGCGGAAATTCGCCTCGCCCGGGGCTACGACGCAAATGTCGCCAAGATCGTGCTGGTGCAGAGCCCATCGCTTCCGAAGCCCAAGGTTGGCGATGAGGTGAGCGCGCAGCGGCCGATCAACGGCAACACGGAACGCTACCGGGTGACGGACGTGACGTCCGACCCGGCCGATGCGACGTATCAGGTCGCGGGAGTGAAGGTCTGATGGCCAAGATCCGCGGGTTGAAGCAGTGGAACGCGAAGATCGGCAAGATCGGCGCGAAGACGAAGGCGGAGGTGCGTCGGGCTTTGCAGCGTGGCGCGCTGGCGATCGAGAACCGCGCCGTCGAGGGCATCATCGACCCGCCGAAGACAGGTCGCATCTATCGCTCCAAACACCGCAAGGGCGCCCTGCATCAAGCCTCGGCACCCGGTGAGTTCCCGGCTGCTGACAGTGGCCGTCTGCATCAGTCGATCACCAGCGTGGAGGCCTCTTCGGAGACCACCATCCGGTTCGAAACCGGCGGCAACGTGGACTATGCGACCTATCTCGAACTCGGCACCTCTCGCATGGCGCCCCGCCCGTTCCTGACGCCCGCCTATAACGAGAACATCGAAAAGGTGAAGGCGAACGTCCGGGCTGCTGTGAAGCGCGGGACACGCACCTGATGGTCACCTTCCGCTTCGACAAGGAATACCGGCACTGGGCACTGCGGGCGCGCAAGCACTGCATACTGTGCAAGGCGCTATCGCTCATCGTGCACAAAATCGGCATTCGCGAAGTGTCCGAAGACGTGGCACGCGAGGCCGAGCAGGCCGGTGCTGGAGAGCGTATCCAGAAATGAGCCGCGATGCCTCGAAGGCATTGATGGTGGCCGTCAAGGCGGCCCTCATCGCTACGCCTGCGATCTCGACAAAGGTCGGCACCCGCATCGAGGCCAACTGGAGCACGGTGCTGGATGCGCCGTTCATTCGCCTCAGCGTGCCCAACGTGCGCCCGTGGGAGGACGACTGCGGCGAAGGTTCCGAGCACACGCTGCGGGTTCATGTTTTTGCGGACCTCGTGACCGCCACGGATCTCGCCGCCGCGGTTCGTGAGGCCCTGCAGGATGCCGATCTGACGATCGCCGGCACTGATCTGCGCTGGCTCGACTACGACCAGACGATCAAGCAGCCCGACCCCGACAATCCGAACCTCTACATGGCCATCGTCGCGTTCAAGGCCGTCACAACTGCCAGCGAATAGGAGACATCGCGATGGCTAAACCGATCACTGGGAAGTTTTCCGAGCTACAGATCCTCATCGGCGACGGCGGTTCGCCGGAGGAATTCGCTGTGGTCTGCGGCATGACCACGAAAGGCGTGCAGCGCTCGGCGCAGACGAATTCCACCGTCGTTCCCGATTGCGAGGACGAGGATGCTCCGGCCTGGGAAGAGAAGGCCGTCAACAGCCTTTCAGTGACGATCTCGGGCTCTGGCGTTTGGGCCGCCGAGAACCACGGCGTCTTCATGGACTGGTTCTATTCGGGCCAGTCGAAGAACATCAAGGTGCGCCACATGCGCGCCGCCGCAGGCACCCCTGAGTACGAGGAAGGCCCTGCGCTCCTGACCGCCCTCAACAACACCGTAGAGCGCGGCAACAAGGTGCAGGCAGAGGTCACGATCGAGATGGATGGCCAGCCGTCCCGCATGTCGAAGCCCGGCGGCGTCGCCCCGGCGAATACGGTGCTCCCATCGATCGCGGGTATCGCCATCGAGGGCGGCACGCTTACGGCGCTCACCGGCACGTGGTCGAACAACCCGACCTCCTATTCATACGCATGGAACCGGGACGGCACGCCCATCAGCGGCGCAACGGCAGCGACCTACACGCTGGTGAGCGATGACGTGGGCAAGGCCATCACGGTTACCGTCACGGCCACCAACGCCACGGGCAGCACGCCCGCCACCTCGGCGCCCACCGCTGATGTCGTCGCGGCGTAAGCACCATGAGCAACCTCAAGGCTGAGGTGACGGCGCCCTTCGGGGATGGTGAGCATACGTTTCGTCTCACCGTCCCCTGCCTCATCGAGTTGGAGCAGAAGTGCGATGCGCCGTTTACGGTCATTCTGCACCGGCTTAGCTCCGGCACCTACAAGATCGAGGATGTGCGCCAAACCGTGCGCTTGGCGCTGATTGGTGGCGGCATGAAGCCGACCGAGGCCCAGATCCTCGTAAGGCGGTATGTCGACGAGACGCCGCCGATCGAAGAAGGCCTCAAGGTTGCCCGTCTCGCGCTGATGGGCGTGCTGTTCGGCTTCGAGGCTGCGCCCTTGGAAACGGGGACTGCTGCTGAGGGAAAAGTGCAGGCGGCGCCGGAAGCGAGCCCGAGCGCCTCGACGCCGCCGCCATCTACGGCAACGCCGCCATCATCCCAGGGCTCTCGGTTGCGGCCCTTGGTGAACTCTCGCTTTGGCAGTACGCGGCAGCAGTGACCGGCTGGAACCAGGCTCACAAATCGGAAGACGAGGCTCCGCCCCCGTTGTCCGACGAGCGTGCCGATGAAATCCTGGGCTTGAGGTAGGCGATGGCTGTCGAAGTCGAGAGGCTCATCACCGTGCTCGAAGCGCGGCTCGATGGGTACAATCGCAACCTGACCCAGGCCCAAGCGATGACGAACCGTCAGCTCGGGCAGATCGAACGCCGGTTCGACCAGATGGCCGCGCGTCTGCGCGCGTCATCATCGAGCGCCGCGATGGGTATTCGCGGCATGTTGGGGGGGCTCGGTGCATACCTCGGCGCGCACCAGATCCGCGAATACGCCGATAGCTGGAACCAAGTCACCCGCTCCCTTGAAGCGAGCGAAGAAATCTTCGGCATCCGACTGCGGTCGGCCAGCGCCCTCAACAAGCTGGCCAACGAATCGCGGATCGATAACGATGCGCTCTCGAAGCTCTACATCCGCACCGCTGCTGCCACGCGCGAGCTCGGCGTCTCGGAAGAGGACGTGGCCAAGGCGACGACGACCGTCGCCAAGGCGCTGAAGCTCGGTTCGGCATCAGCCTCCGAGCAGACATCGACCATGCTACAGCTTTCCCAGGCCTTGCAGAAGGGCAAGCTGGACGGTGACGAATTCCGCACCGTCATGGAGAACGCCGGCGTCATTCAGGAATTGCTTGCCGACCGGCTAAAGGTCTCGAAGGGCGAGATTGTCCGCATGGCGGCCGAGGGTAAATTGAGTGTGCAGGCGCTGTTTGGCGCACTAACCGATGGCGCCGACAAGGTGGACCGCATCTTCCGGCAGATGCCGTCGACGATCTCGGAAGGCTTCCTCGTCCTCGACAACAACATCGAGGAATACATCGGCAACCTCGATCGCGCCTACGGTTCGACCGAGGCCATGGTCGCCGGTCTCAAGATGCTCTCCGACAATGTCGAGCCGCTTGGGGATAGCATGCTTGTGCTCTCCGGTGCGCTACTCGCCGCTTTTGCGCCTCGTATCATAGGGGGCATCGCGACGATGACTTTGGGGATTGCCGCCGCGGCTGGGCCAATTGGCCTTATCGCCGGCGGTCTGGCGGGGGCCTCCGTCTACGCCGAGCGCTTCGGCGATACGATGAACTTCAATGTCGGTCTGATGCGAGATGCGATCGACAGCGGCGCAGATTTTGGAGCCGCATGGGAGGCGGCGTTCTCTGACGCCGACAAGAGCGGCGTTACCCTGCAGGATACGTTCCGCGCCTTGACGTCCGTAATGCTCGAGGAGGTCAACGAGCTTTTCGCCCGCATGGGCAGCATGCTCGACGATGATGCCGAACTGCTCACGGCGCTGCGCGACATCTTCAACAAGCTGATCGGCGCAGCGGTGTTTGCCTATGACGCTATCGTCGCGACGTTCACGAAGCTGCCGCAGGCGATCGGCGAGAAGGTGATCGACGCGATCAATAGCATTCTCCGGGGGCTCCAGTCGCTCATTGACGGTGCCACGGATGGTCTCAACAGCCTGATCGCGGGGGTGAACAAGATCCCGGGCGTCGATGTCGGGTTCCTCACGGCGCCGGATCTCGGACAGATCGAGAACAAGTTCGCTGGCGCTGGCGAGACAGCCGGCAAGGCATTCTCCGACGCAGCCGGAAACTTCTCGCGGGATTGGGTTGGCGAGGCGGCGGAAGCGGCTCGCAACATGGCTCGCGGCATTGCCGCAGACCTGAGCGACGTGATGGACCGCGTTGACCAGAAAGCCCGTGCCAATGCGGTCAATCGCCAGTGGCGCATGGGCACGACGACCCAGCGTGAGATCCCGAACAAGCCGATCATCCCCACGCAAGAGGTGGATAAGGCGGCAGAAAAAGCCCGCAAGAACTTCGAAAAGGACATCCTCCGCGCCGAGCAGCGCATCACCATGGCCAAGCTCGAAGGCGAAGCCATCGGCCGCAGCGCCGAGGAAGTCGAGTACATGCGTACCCGGCAGGAGCTGCTCAATGAGGCGCGCAAGGCCGGCATCGAATTGACCGATGGGGACATGATCCGTGTCGAAGCCCTCTCCCAGGCAATGGCGCGGGCGGTGACAGAGACGGAAAATCTGCGACGTGCTTTCGAGGCGGCCTCGCAGGAAAGCAAGGAGATGATCTCCGGCTTCATCAAGGACATGAAGAACGGGGTATCCGCTTCCGAGGCGCTTGCGAACGCCCTCAACAAGATCGCCGATAAGCTCATCGACATGGCGGTGAACGATCTCGTTGAAATGGCCCTCGGTGGTCTCACGGGCCGTGGTGGGAACGCATCCCAGGCCGGGCTGGCATCGGGACTGTTGAGCCTCTTCGGCTTCAAGGATGGCGGCATCGCCGCGAACGGCCGACCGCAGCCGTTGCCAAGGTTCGCAGGCGGTGGCGTCTCGCGCACGGCCGCGATCTTCGGCGAGGCTGGACCCGAGGCGGCCGTGCCGCTGCCGGACGGAAGACGCATCCCGGTGGACCTGCGTATGCCCGAAATCCCGCGCGCCAACGCATCGGGGGGAGGCAACGTGTCGATCACCGTCGCCCCGGTGTTCAACGTCGAGAACGGCAGCCCGGAGGGTATCGACAAGATGCAGTCCGAAGTCCTGCCCAAGATCCGCGATATGGTCGATCAGCGCGTAGGCCAGTTGTTCGACCGAAAAGCCCGCTTCGCCCGGTCGGGAATTTAACCCATGGCGATAGTTTACCCCCGCTCCCTACCCATCTGCGCCTTCAACGGCGAATGCTCGTTTCAGCTCAAGCGCAACCAGTCCCGTTCCCTGACCGGCGCTGGATCGCCCAATGCCGCGGAAGTCGCCCCTGCCATGTGGGAGGCGAAGTACCGGACCAAGATCCTCGGCCGCGCGGCCTTTGCAGAGGTGGGTGCATGGCTGGAAAGCCTCCGGGGCGGCCTCAGGACGTTCAGGGCGACCGTTCCGCGGCATCGCTGGCCGCTGGCCTATCCACGAGGGTTTAGCGGCCTCACGGTCAGCGGCAGCCCGTTTTCAGGTAGTGGCACGCTGACGAGCATCGGATCGGGCCGCGATACGATCACGGTCGGCTCGCTGCCGGCCGGCTTTGTCCTTTCCCCAGGTGATTGGCTGTCGATCCCCGTGGGTTCTCGCCAGCGGCTCCACCGCATCCTCGAAGGCGGCAGCGCTTCCGGTTTGGGCGCCGTCAATCTCACCGTCGAGCCGGTCATCGACCCGGCGGTGGTGACGAGCGGCGATCCGGTGCCGGTGCTGTTCGATGCCCCCTGGTGCGACATGGTTCTGTCTGCACCCTTCGAGATGCCCCGCGATCCGGTCCGGGGCGGCTCGGTGTCGTTCGAAGGCCTGCAGGTCCTCATCTGAATGCTCACCATTCCGTCCGACATCGCGACCCTGCTCAATGCGGGGCGCTGTTCCCTGCGCTGGATGCTGCGCGTCGACCTCGACGCAGGTCCGGAAGGGCTATGGACCGGCACATATCGCGTGACACTGGACGGCGTGAGCTATGCGCCAACCGCGGGCAACATGCTGATCGAGCCCATCGAGGCATCCTCTCAACTCGATGCCGACCAGCTCAAGGTGACACTGACCGGGCTGCAATCGGAGGTGACATCCGTCCTGCAAGGGGTGGCCTGGCACCAGCGGCCGGCGACCGTCTATCTGGCGTTCCTCAACGATGCCGAGGCCGTGGTGCACGCCATGCCTTCGTTTTCGGGTTTCATCGACGTGCTATCGGTGCAAGACGCGGCCGACGCCAGCGCGACGATCGAGGCTGTCTTGGAAAGCAACAACCGGGAACTGTCGCGCTCCTATGGGCGGGTCCGGTCGGACGCGGACCAGCGTGCCGTGTCCACCGGAGACGGGTTCTTCAAGTACGTGACGGCGGCAAACACCGATGTCGAGATCAACTGGGGCCGCAAGGGTGCACAGTATCCTGTCCGCCCCAAGTAGGCGCCCGCGCGTCGACAACTGGCCGCGCATGATGCGCGAGGCCATCGCCATGCACCAGGCGATGCCGTTCGCCTGGGGTGTCAGCGATTGCACCATGTTTGCAGACGTGGTGCGGGCGATGACCGGCTTCGACCCGATCGCAGACTATCGCTCGTACACCACCGAGATCGGTGCCATGCGCATGCTGAAAAAGGCCGGCGTCACGAGCATGCTCGAATACGTCGAACAGCTATTCCCCGAGATCCCGCCGGCGATGGCGGGGCGCGGAGACCTTGGCTTTGCCGCTGAGATCGGCCCGCTCGTGAGCCCGGCGGTCTTTGATGGTGCCGTGGCGCTCTCGAAGAACGAGCGCGGGCCGCTTTTCAAATCGCGTGCCCACATCGTGCGCGCCTTCGCGGTCTAGCCCATGGGATTTATCGCCGCCCTTCTGGTCCCGGTTATCGGGACGATCGGCGCTGCAATCGTCGAGATCGGCATTGCCGTCGGTCTCGGGTTCGCCGCCCGGAAGCTTGCACCGAAGCCGAAGTCGAGCGGCGCCGCCACGGACCGGGGCCGCGTTCTCCAGCTTGCGATCGACACCAATGCCGCGAGGCAGGTCATCTTCGGGCGCAGCGCAACCGCGGGCAGCCTCGTCTACTGGCAGACCACCGGCACGGACAACGCGGTGCTGCAGATGGTGGTGGCCCTGGCCGATCACGAGTGCACCGGCCTTGCCGGCCTCTGGATCGACGGCAAAGAGCGGGCCTGGAATTCCGGCACGGGTGTTGTCGACGGCTTCGGCGGCAAGCTCGTGGTGCGCTTTCACAATGGCGCCTCCGATCAAGCCGTTGATACGGCGGTCAAGGCGGCCTCTGAGGGCCGCTGGACCGATGACGAGCGCGGCGCCCACGTCTGCTATGCAGTAGTTGAGGCGACCTACGATCCGGAGATTTTCTCATCCGGCAACATCCCGCAGATCGTCTACGTGATCGACGGCGCGAAGCTCTACGACCCGCGATTTGACAGCACGGCGGGCGGCGAGGGCAACCAGCGCTGGAATGACCCCGCGACCTGGGCGTTCTCGAAGAACTGCGCGGTGGTGACCTATAACGTCCTGCGCGGCTTCTCCGCCGGCGGCCGTGCGCTGCTCGGGCTCAATGCCCCTGCCGATGCCATCCGCATGTCGGACTTCGAGGCTGCCGCGAACGTCTGCGACGAAACCGTAGGGCTGGCGGCCGGTGGGACGGAGCCGCGCTACACCTGCGGGATGGTGGTCACCCTCGATGGCCAGCCGAACCGCGATGCTTTGGAAGCACTCGCCGCGGCAATGGCCGGAGACATCATCTGCTCGGCCGGCATCTACCGCATCATGGCGGGCGTCGCACGGTCATCCGTGGCGACGATCTCCGATGCCGACCTGATCGTCACCGAACCGTTCACGGTGGAGCCGAGGCTGGGCCGGGGCGAACTGACGAACGCCGTCACCGGTTCGTTCTCCGACCCCGAGCGTTCCTACAATGCGGTCCCCCTTCCGCCGCGCACGTCGAGCGCCGATGAGATCATCGACGGCGGCATCCGGCTGACGCTGCCCATGGACCTCGTGGCGGTCACCTCGCGCACGCAGGGCCAGCGGGTGATGGAGATCGCCCGCAAGCGCGCGCGTCGCCAGCTTCGCGTCCGGTGCACCTTGAGGGGGCGGTGGTTCGGCCTGGAGCCGGGCGACTGGATCACCTTCAATTCGACCCGGCGCGGGTTCGTCGGCAAAGTCTTCGAGATCGACCACATCAAGCGCAACCCGGACCTCACCTCCGTGGTCTCGCTCCGGGAAATGGACGATGGCGTAGATGACTGGTCGGCGCTGACGGACGAGCTTGCCGACGATACCGAAAGCGACCTTGCCGGAGGCGGCCCGACCCTCAACGCAGTAACGGGATTGGCCGTCGCACCGGTCGTCATCGCTGGCAACGGCGGGGCGCAGATGCCCGGCATCCGTGCGACATGGACCGCCATCACCGATCCCACGGTCATTGCGGTGCGGTTCGAGTTCCGCAAGGTGGGCGACACGACGGCGCTCGAGCGGAGATCGGAGACGCCCGGCGCAGGACAATACACATGGGTTGATGGCGTGCAGGGTGGCATTGCCTACGAGATCCGCGCTCTGCCCGTCACGGCCCCGGAACGGGGCGTTGAATGGACGTCCTGGGTGGCGTTCTCGGGCGCGGCCGTCACAGACCCCTTGAAGGTCGACGCGGCCGTGGATGCAGAAGTCGGCCCCGGCAGTATCGGCTTCGAAGAGCTGGACGCCCAAACCCGCTTCGAGCTCTCGCTTGCGAGCGCGAAAGCGGAGATCCAGGGGTCCGTTGCAGCGCAGCTCGCCGAGGCTTTCGAGTGGGCACAGAAAACTGGCGAGGCAGCACTGGCATCGCTGGCAAACGGGCACGAGAACGGCGCGCAGCTGCTCACCGAGCGGGTGGAGCGCGTCAATGGGCAGAATGCGCTCGCGCAGCAGATCACCACGGCGGTCACGCGCATAGGCGACAACGAGACGGCGATATCGGAGGTCATCGAGAGCGTCGACGGCCTCAGGGGCGCTTGGGGCGTTGCGATCAACATCAATGGCCAAGTTGTCGGCCTCGTCCGGCTCGATGGCGCGGTGGACGAGAGCCAGTTCACGGTCGTGGCCGACAAGTTCGTCATTGCTCACCCCGACATCACGGGCGGGTTGCCGGTTCCGGTGTTCACCCTCAGCGAGATCAGCGGCGAAACCAAGGTGCATATCGCGGGAGAGTTGATCGCGGATGCCATTCGCGCGGGAGAGGTTAGCGTGAACGAGCTTTCCGCCATCTCGGCGGACCTCGGGACGATCACCGCGGGCCTCCTGCGCTCGTCGGACAACCTCTTCCGCATCGACCTCGACAACAAAGAGATCGTGATCGAGACCGCCTGATGGCTGTACGCTTCAAGGCCCGAGGATCGGATGGCCGGGTGGCGATCTACACCGGCACGGACGATGACCCGTTCGATGCGCCGCTCTCGAATATGTCGCGGGTGCTGTTCCACTCGGACCTTCACTACCCGAAGATCGTGCGTGAATGGTCTGGCTCGCTGTCGCTGCCGGGGCGCTCTGCTGCAAGCACCGGCAAGGCCAGCCACACGCTCTTTGCCCATGGCCTCTCAGGCACGCCGCTGGTGTTCGGCTCCATCGTCGCCAGCGGCAAGAACCTTCCGTTGTGCGGATCGTTCCCGGTGCAAATGACATCCCGCGGGTGGGCGCGGTGGATCGCCTTGGGCGCGACGGCGACGAACGTTGTCATCGGCGAATTGTGGTTTGCCCAGAACAGCGGCGGCTTCGGTGCCGCGAGCGTATCGCTAACCGTTTATGTGACTGACACGGTGATCTGATGCCGACGGAAGCACTCTACATCAGCGGCAGCGAGTTCCGCGCCGCAGCTGGGAAGTTCGACGCCCGTAAGCGCTACCTGCGCGCCGGTAACACCCTATCGAGCTTTCCACTGTGCCCGAGCCTCACGGTCGCCTTCGGGCGCGGCTCTGGCGCCCTGGGGCTACAATACTCCACGCTGCGCTACAGCGTCGACGGCGTGGTGATCCAGACGACGCAGTACGGCAACTATGGCGGCGACGTGGGCAGCATCTCGGCCGGATCGTACAATGCGGCGTTCACGAAGGTGACCACGTAGTGGGGCTTACGATTGCCGATGGGGCAATGGTTGTCATCGATGAGACCGTCGATCCGCCGGTCATCGTCTTCGACAGCACAGAGAAGCTGTTCAACTGCACGGACCTACTATCGGGGACGGTTTCCCTTCCGGCGCGGCAGGCGTTCTTCTTCGAAAGCAATAGCTCGAACGTCAACGCCAATATCAACGCCAACCACTTCCTGGCGAACGTGAACGCCGACGCCACCCACGTACTCGGGTCGTTCAGCGTCTCGACATCGGGCGGCCTGCAGGGGGTCGCCGGCATGGGCACCTTCGCCGCCGGCGGCACCTACGTGCACTATCAGGACTACAAGAACGCGCCCAACGGGAACACGTTCTTTCACCCCGACAATTACGCCGGATACACCTTCTTCGCCTCCGCTGGCGGGCTCTATCTCAACGAGCGGGTGTTCCTCGATGCCGGCACGCACTTCTCGCTCAATCTGACGCTGACGCTGCTGCCGGTGACGTTCGCGTACAAGCTCTTTGTCGGCACCCTCACCTAACATCGGAACATCAGCATGACCATCTGGTATCGCCAGGGCACCGTCTCGGTCGAGAACGGCTCGACAGCCGTCAACGGCACGCTCACGGGCTGGCTCAACCAGGTGAAGGCTGGCGACGGCATCACCTTCGACGACGGCGGTTCGTGGCACGAGGTGGCCTCGGTCGAAAGCAACACCGCGCTGACGCTGGCGACGGAATATCCCGGCGAGGCGGTTTCCGGCGCGGCCTACGCCATCGACCGGCGCAGCCCGCAGTGGTCGCTCGCCTCCGACCTGGCGGTGAAGGTAGCGGCGCTGCTGGGCAGGATCACGACAGTCTTGCTCACCGACGGCAAACCGAACGACGGCATCGGCAACGACGGTGCGATCGCGTTCGATCCAGATGCGCAACTGTTCTATTTCAAGAGCGGTGGCGCGTGGGATGAGGGGACGAGCTTCAAGGGTGATAAGGGTGACAAGGGGGACGACGGGTTAAGCGGCTGGGCGCCAGTCCTCGCGGTCGTTCTGCACGGACAGCGTGCGGTGCTGGCCGTCACATCTTGGATTGGGGGCAGCGGCGAGGCGCCGGGCACAGGATACCTCAGTGCCGAGGGCATAACGGCAAACATCGATGAGGCCATCGACGTGCGCGGCGTGGCCGGACAATCGTTCCAGCCTGATGCGGTTGTCGAGGTCATCGCGGAGCGTGACGCCTACGATAACGAGGCGCGGTTTTGCAGCGTGCTCGTGCTCAAAAATGGCGATGGCGATGTGGAGCCGATGCTCTACTTTCTGCTGACGCCGAGCGAGTCATCGCCGGAATGGTCGGAGCCAGTACCCTTCGCGGATGGAGCCAACGCCGACCCCGGCGCCGCGCCGATCCTGGCGGTTGAGGAAGACAACGAGCGCCGCGTTCTGAAGGTAGTGGGTTGGACCGCTGGGGACACTGAGGAGGTGCCTGGCGTTGGCGGCGATTATCTTGCCATCGATCAGAACCTAGCCGATGTGGCAGACGCCGCTGCGGCGCGTAGCAACCTTGGCCTCGAGATCGGCGTGGATGTGCCGGCCTTGGGCGGAGGCGCGTTGGTGCTACCCGAGCTCGAGATCCCCCCGGAAACGCCGAGCGCGGGAAGGAAGCTGCTTTACGCCAAAGACGACGGCAAGGTTTACACGAAGGACAGTGCGGGCGATGTCGCAGAAGTTGGAGCGGGCGGCGGTGGTACCGAGGATAACAGCGCCTATCAGATCGTGCCCAGCGTGGGCGGTAACGCGCTCACCGTTGCGGTTAAGAACGCTGCGGGAAACGATCCCGACAGCGGCAATCCCGTCACGTTCGATTTTCGCTCGGCGACGCTCACATCGGGCGCCGTGGTCACGCGCACATTGTCGGCGGCGCTCAGCCTGACACTCTCGTCCGGATCGACACTCGGCGCTGCCAACGCCCTCCCGTTTCGGCTTTGGATCGTGCTTTTCGATGATGGCGGTACGCTCCGCCTCGGCGCCATCAAGTGCAGCCTGTCGAACGGATTCTACGCGCTCAGCGAATGGGCTCTCGCATCGAGCACGGCGGAAGGCGGCGCGGGTGGAGCCGATAGTGCGGGTGTGTTCTACACGGGCACCGCAGTTTCCTCGAAGCCCTACAAGATTCTCGGCTTCATGGATTGGGATAGCGGCCTGACGACGGCCGGCGCGTGGGCTTCAGGGCCGAGCCGTGTGCAAGTCTATGAGCGCGGGATGCCGTTGCCGGGACAGGAAATTGGCAACTCAACGCGTGGCATCCGCACGACACAGGACAACTTCACCAGTACGAGCTACGTCGACACAAACCTCACGGCTGGCATAAAGCTCCGATCCCCCTGCAATGCCGTGGCGGGAGTCGCCATTGGTGCGTTGGCGGTCGGCACTGTTGGAGCTGGGGCGACGGTTGCTGTGCGGCGCGGCGGTGCCGTCGTGAACTTATCGCAGAGCTTCTACGGTGCTGTTACAAACTTCAACGCCGTCAGCGTCATTCCCATCCTGGATTTTCCGGGGGCGACAGGGCCGCACACCTACACCGTTGCTGTGAAGTCAGAATCCGGCCCCGTGTACTATCCGGGTGCCACAACCACTGAAAGCGGTGCTACAATCTCGCTGTCTGAGGTCATGGGATGATGGGATATGCCGCCGCTGCGATGGGGAGTGCTTAGCGTCATGTTTGCGCTAGCGACGTTCGCCCCGACTCCCGTCGATCCGTTCGCCCTCTACGAATACGCCCCCTCGGGTGCCAGCGGCATCGTGTTCCCAGGATATTCGACGACAACCGGACGCACGGCGGTCTCTGCTGAACTTGCTGACGGTGAAACGACCGGCATTTTTCTCGTCGTCGGGCAGAGCTTGCTCGCCAACCACAACGGGTCGCTGCACTCACCCAGCAGCACGAAGGTCCAGAACCTCAACCCCTACAATGGCACCGTCTATCAGATGAAAGACGAGGTGCTGGGTGCGTCGGGGAGTAGCAACGGCAGTATTCTGCCATATCTCGGCGACAAGCTGATCACGGCAGGCACCTTCGACCGCGTCATCTTTATTCCGGTTGCCATCGGCGGCTCCGCCATGCGCGACTGGGAGCCGTCGGGGATGCTGTTTCATCGTCTCGTAGTGGCACTCCTGCGGGCGCGCGAGAAGGGCTACGCGATTTCTGGTGTGATCTTCGAGCTTGGGCAATCTGATCAGATGCTCGGCACGTCCCAAGCGGCGTGGCAGTCGAGTTTTCAGCGGATGCTGGATGGGGCTCGCGGCTATGGCTTCAATGGGCCCTGGTTCGTGGCGCAGTGCTCGATGCTATCCAACGTTACGTCATCGACTGTTCGTGCCGCGCAGGCCGCGGTTGTGGATAACGTCAACGTCTTCGCCGGGCCCGATATCGACACGCTCACAAGTAGCACGAACCGCTCGGATGGCACTCATCTCACCGCGACAGGCGCGAACGGATCTGCGGCGCTCTGGGAAACGGTGTTGTCGTCCCATTTCTAATGGAAAGTTCATAAGTCGCTGAACGTTGGCGGCTGACATGATCGCGCGAGGTCCACGTTGCGCGTGTTCGCCTTGTAGCCGCTTGGGTGCAGACCGCGGCTGTGCCGCGCCGGGCACTACCCGCTCTTAGCGATCCATCCAATAATCAACACCAGCAGGGGGGGCACTATCATGCCACCAGCGTTGCCCGTGGGCGTCTACGTCGGACCCGATGGGTTCACGACGGATATCGAAGAAGCGATCGATATTCGTGGCGAGGCGGGGGCTGGGAACGGCGCTCGTGAATTCCTCACCGGACCGCTCACGCTCTATGTGCGCGAGGACGGCTCAGACAGCAATGATGGACGCGCCGATAGCGCCGGGGGAGCGTTCCTCACGCCCCAGGCGGCGTACAACACGATCGCAGCGACCCTAGACCTCGGCGGGCAAACCGTCACCGTGCAACTCCGAGATGGCACCTACGGGGGCGTCGACATCAATCAGCCGTGGACCGGTGGCGGCAAAGTCATCTTTCGCGGCAACAATTCCACGCCGTCCAACGTCAAGATCGCTGCGACGAGTGATCACTGCTTCGACATCAGCAGCCCACTTCCGGGCGTGCTGCAAATTCTCGACCTGAAGATGAGCACGGCGACGAGCGGTTCGTGCATTTACGTGCGGGCGCCGGCCGTCGTAGAGTTCGGCAACGTGGATTTCGGTCCAGCCGCCCTTTACCACATCATCACAAATGGCTCTGGCGCCAACGCGATCAGCGTCGGTGATTATGTCATTAGCGGTGGCGCGATCTGCCATTGGGTGGCGGCGGCGCTGGGTTTCATCCTCGACCAGCTGCGAAACATCTCGCTGTCGGGCACCCCGGCGTTCCAGAACGGGTTCGCGTACGCGTCTCGCAGCGGCGTGATGACTGTCAACGCCAATACATTTTCAGGGCCCGCGACCGGGCCGCGATACGCCGTGGACACGACCGCGGTGTTGTTCACCAACGGTGGCGGGGCCAGCTATCTACCCGGCGATTCCGCTGGCAGCGAGAGTACGGGCGGCATTTATAACTAGCAGGCGGGGGGAGCGGGAATGTCGATGGCCGACGACGTCTACAATGCGCGCAATTGGTTCTGGATCGTCTCCGGCGATGAAAGCCGCGCGTGGTCGAGCGCAGAGGGTGCGTATGTTTCCGACTATCCGGACGAGCAAACCACACGCATCGCCAACGAGGTCGAGCTTTACGATGTGCTCGCTCGGTCGGGGCTCGCCCACAAGGCGCCGCAGCGGGCGTTCTCGGCCGAAGAAGTTCGCGCCGCGCTGCTCAACATAGACGCGGGCGCTACCGGCGATGCGGCGGATGCCGTGGCGCTGGGCATCGTGGCAGATGAAATCGGGATCGTGCTGCCGAGTGTCGGCTAGCCCAGCATAAAAATTGTCGAACACTGCCGCCGCCTCCGGGCGGCGTTTTTCATTTCCAGAACATCAAAATCGGGGGACTTCCATGGCCAAATCAGTGGCGCCATACGGGGGGCCTGTCGACGTCGTGGTCGGCTGGCTCGGCACGAAAGAGATCAAGGGGCCGAAGGCGAACCCGATCATCGCCGGCACGCCGACGAGCTGGTTCAGCCTGATCGGCCGCGATGACGTGACCAGCGACGAGGTCGCGAACTGTGCCGCTGCGGTGGGGGCAGGCATCGTCTGTTACGAACTGCAGAAGGCTGGCATCACCTTTGAGGATGTGACCGCCGCCGCGAAGGCGAAGCCGAAGAGAACGGCCATCCAGCTTCTCGCCGAACGAGGCGTCAACGTCGTGCTCCCGCCGAAGGATCAGCGCCTTCTGGCGCGGTCATATTCGAGCTTCGGCATCGACGCATCGGGCGATCCGCAGCGCGGCGACATCATAGTCATCCCGCGGGGCGCCGCATGGCAGGGGCACGTCATGTACATCGTCTCGGTGAACCGCCAGACGGGCGTCGCCAAGTGCATCGGCGCCAACCAGTCCGACACGACGAGCTATGCCGAGCATCACCTGTCGGAGGCGGTCGCCATCCGCCGTTACGTGCCCGCGACCATCCAGGGTCTGCGCGTTGCCGGTAGCAACGCCATCCACCGCGGTGATCAGCAGGAAGTGGCAGGTGGCACGCTCGTGCTCGGCGGCGTCGGAGCCGCGGCCCTCCAGGCGGCCACTCAGCCGGCCGCGGACGCCGCCGTAAGCCTCGCTCCGCTCGCCGAACAGACGACGACAGTTCACACGCTGACGACGACGGGCGTTTCGCTGGGGCACATCTTTTTGCAAAGCCCGTGGATCGTCGTGCTCGTCGGCGCCGGCATCGGCGTCTGGTGGCTGGGCCGTACGGGCAAGCTCCGCCGCCTCGCACAGCACGTCGCCGGCGTGCCGCTCTCATCTCAAAGCGCATAGGGGGATTTCATGAACTGGGGCGTCATCATCGCCATCGGCTGGGGCGTGCTCGCGCCATTGGCCACCTGGGGGCTGACCGAGGGCAAGTACCGGCTCGTCGAGATGCCGAAGGCAATCGCGGCCGCGGAGATTGCCGCTACGGAGGTGGCCACCAAAGCCTGCAACAAGCGCATCGGTGAGATCGAGCAGCAGCTCGCCGCCAAGGCCGCCGAAGCCCGCCGTCTCGCTGAGGAAGCCGAGCGGTCCATCGGGCCGACACCGGTCGAGAAAGCGGAGCTGCAGTTGCTCTGCCAGAAGTCGGCTTCGTGCCGTGAGAGAAACCAGATCGGGGGGACCGAACAGTGAAGCAGATCATCATCGCCGCGCTCGCGGCCATGGCGCTGGCCGGCTGCTCGGCCAGCGGCAAGGATCTCGACTTGAACTTCGCGCCGATCTCGATCGAGCCCGACAACTTCTGTCAGGTCTCGAAAAAGGTGCGCTGGAGCGTGAACGACACTCCGGAGACCATCGACCAGGCGAGGCGGCTGAATGCAAAGCATGACCGCCTCTGCCGCAAGCCCAAGCCCGTAGCCTAGAGCGTCCGTCATCAACCTGCGCCGGAGGGGAACGATGTCCCATGCGCTACGACGACCGCCCGACGAATGGGCACCATCAGCCGAGCTTCGACCTGTTCGGCATCCTGCTCGACCTCAAGCATTCGGTCGGAGGGCTGGAGGCAGGGCAGGAACTCATGCGCGAACAGACGATGGCCCGCTTCGACCGGCAGGACGAGCGGATCGACACCCTCCACGAGCGGATCGACACTCACCTGGCCACGCCGAAGCGCGAACGCCGGTCCTGGTTCGAGGTGACCGGCCTCAGCCTCCGGGAGACGGTCGCGCTGGCGATCACGGTGGGGATGGCCGTGACCGGCACCCTCAGCAGCGACATCCTCGTGGCGCTGCTGACCCGGTGATGCCGTGGCTGCTCCGTGGGATCGCCGTCGTGTCCGTGCTCTCGTTCGTGCTCACCGTCGTCGCCAAGCTGAACACGATGCCATGACCGTCTAGGGTTACCCCGCCTCAGGATGGTCGTAGTGCAGGCCGCCTCCGCCCTTTCGGGGGTGGGGGCGGTTTTGTTGTATCTAGATCCGTGGTGCCAAATTGGTGTCACCGGTGGGGACATGTTTACGACATGTTCACGCGCGTAGCTGCATGGTAGAGCGCAAGCGCCAAGTCGTAAAAGGCCGTGAAATATATGGAATTTTGTGGTGCTGCGAGAGAGGATTGAACTCTCGACCTCTCCCTTACCAAGGGAGTGCTCTACCACTGAGCTACCGCAGCGCTTGGGTGGCCCTGGGCCCGCCGGAGCGGGATCACGCAGAGCGCTGCCGGT
>Ga0180223_1000083_pt1 | contig 211382 bp, 201 predicted proteins | sample eDN5th30CKraftOP_FD_151337 | JGI IMG/M metagenome (GOLD analysis project Ga0180223, IMG submission 151337) | Enriched Organic Plus compost microbial communities from Emeryville, California, USA - eDNA 5th pass 30_C Kraft OP (version 2) (version 2) ...
GCCCAAAGAGGCCAATGCGCCATGGCACGCGCCAGCTATTGGTAAGCGCGCGCGCCATGGCGCAGGCCACTGCCACCTGGCCTGGTTTTGCGCCGCCGCGTGGCCGGATTTTGCACCGCCGTTGACACAGATAGCCCACCTCCAGGGCTACACGCACCCTGTCGTCCTCCCCGAACGCGCCGAACAGAACCGGATCTGCGGCATGGGCCGTTGCAGTGGGCTGATAGAGATAGAGAACCAGAACGCCTGCGTAATACAAATTACGTCTGTCCATGAGATCCCTCGCTGTGATCCGAGTTGTGTTCGGCCTGAAATGAAGTCAGGATGTCGCTCAACGAACCGCATCGAGGCTACGAAACGGCCAGATATATCAGCAAATACTCGAGCCGTTATGCGAAAACCCAAGCTGTGGAAGCTTTCGACCCCTCTTGAAGCGAAGTTATGCACGCTCGCCAGCAGCCGTTGATTGCGCCGGAATGGCGCGCCTGGTGTTATGAACAACACCAGAAAAACGAGGGGCCGAGCGCGACTCTTTCTCTTGATATTCCGACACAATGTCTGTATCAGCCGGGCACCGATGGCCTTTGGCCTTTGCCGCATTAGCTCAGTTGGTAGAGCACGTCATTCGTAATGATGGGGTCGCTGGTTCGAGTCCGGCATGCGGCACCAACTCCCCCATGGTTCCTTCAGCTTTGGCTATCCCGCAAGGTGGGCTACTTTGCCGTTTGCAACTATCCGTGCAGAGACACCGGGTGGGCCGAAAGTTTATTGCGAGCGAACCGCCTCTTCCCGGCACGTTCTTGCCACCTTTGGACGAACCCTAATTCCATTTGACGTATGCGTCATTTCCATGCCTAATCATGCCTTCACTGGCTCATTGACGCGCGGCCTTGACCCGCGCGAACGAAGAACCAAGAGCGGAGGGGGAACAGAAGGAAATGCAATCCGCGTTTTCGACCGACGAGATTGGCGAAAGCGGCAGCTCCTTCCGGCAACTTCCCTGCCGCCGCGCCCGATGGCGATCTCTTCCTGAAAAACAACACCACTCGGTCGCCTGTGAGCGGCCAGACGCATGCTAGACGGAGGGGATGGCAGCAGCAGCTGACGGCGCGTTCCAAGCAAGCAACAAGAACATGAACGCGAAAAGTGATGGGAGTTCAATCATGTTGAGAATGGCAGGAATCCGGCCGCTGATGGCCGGCGCTCTCCTAGTGGCCGGGGTGTTTGCAGGCGCCAGCACAGCACTCGCCCAGGTGACCTATGTGCGCGGCAACGATGCCAATCCCGAAACGCTGGATCAGCACAAGACCTCGACGATCGCCGAGGCGAACATCCTACGCGACCTCTACGAGGGACTGGTAATCTATAGCGCCAAGGCGGAGGTGATCCCGGGCGTTGCCGAAAGCTGGGAAACGTCCGATGACGGGCTCACCTGGACGTTCAAGCTGCGGGACGCAAAGTGGTCGAACGGCGATCCGGTGACGGCGGAAGACTTCGTCTTCTCCTACCAGCGCATCCTCAATCCGGAGACCGGCGCGAAATACGCCAACATGCTCTACGTCATCAAGAACGGGGAGAAGGTGAACAAGGGCGAGCTCCAGCCAAGCGAACTTGGCGTCAAGGCCGTTGACGACAAGACACTGGAGATCACGCTGGAGAACCCGACGCCCTATTTCCTCCAGCTTCTCACGCACCAGACGAGCTATCCGGTGCACAAGGCGAGCGTGGAGAAATTCGGCTCGGACTTCGTAAAGCCGGAAAATATGGTCACCAATGGACCATACAAGCTCGTCTCCTTCGTGCCGAACGACAAGGTGGTGCTGGAGAAGAACCCCGAATTCCGCGAGGCCGACAAGGTGGCGATCGATCGGGTGGAGTTCGTGCCATTCGAGGAGCGCGCGACCTGTGTGCGCCGCTTCGAGGCGGGCGAAGTGCTGAGCTGTTCCGACCTGCCCGCAGAGCAACTCCAGTCGCTAAAAGACCGCCTCGGCGAGCAGGTGAATGTGGTGCCTTATCTCGGCACCTATTATTACGCGCTCAACAACAAGAGGGACGACCTGAAGGATCCCCGGGTTCGCCAAGCGCTCTCGATGATGGTCGACCGCGAGTTCATAGCCAACGAGATCTGGTCGGGCGCCATGCTGCCGGCCTACACCTTCGTGCCGCCGGGAATCGGCAATTACGAAGGCGGCGGCCCCAAGGTGGAATGGGCCGATCTCGATCCGCTCGACAAGGAAGACCAGGCGATCGCGCTCATGAAGGAGGCGGGGTTCGGCCCCGACAATCCTCTGGAGTTGGAGATTTCGTATAGCGCGGGCGAAAACCACAAGAACACGGCGACGGCCATTGCCGACATGTGGAAGCCGCTTGGCGTCAACGTCACCTTCAACGTCCGCGACGGCTCGGCGCACTACTCGCATCTTCGCGACAGCGACGACTACGAAGTGGCGCGCGCGGGCTGGATCGGCGACTTCTCGGACCCGGTCAACTTCCTTCAGCTGTGGGAAAGCGACAATACCGGCTTCAACTATTCCAAATACGAGAATCCGGAATACGACAAGCTGATGGATCAGGCGGCAGCCGAAAGCGACCTTGCCAAGCGCGAGGAAATCCTGCGTCAGGCAGAAGCCCTGCTGGTTAAGGATGCTGCCGTTATCTCGATGCTCTATTATTCCTCCATGTCGCTCGTCTCGCCCAAGCTCAAGGGCTGGGAGGACAATATTCAGAACGCTCACGCCACGCGCTGGATGAGCATTTCCGAATAGATCCCGTTCCGGAGCCGTGCAGAACGTGCGGCTCCGGATGCAACCGAGAGTGACGGCCGATGTTTGGCTATGTTTTGCGGCGCCTCCTCGGGGCGATCCCGACGCTATTTCTTATCATCACGCTATCCTTCTTCCTGATGCGGGTAGCGCCTGGCGGTCCGTTCGACCGCGAGCGCGCGCTGGAAGCGAAGGTGTTGGAGAACCTGAACCGGGTCTTCCACCTCGATCGTCCCCTATGGGAGCAGTATCTCTATTATCTTGGCAATCTCGCACGCGGCGATCTGGGGCCGAGCTTCATTTATCGCGACTTCTCCGTACAGCAGCTTCTCGGCAGCGGATTGCCGATCTCCATCCAGCTCGGCGCGACGGCGCTGCTCCTGGCCTTGCTGATCGGCTCGGTGCTCGGCACCATCGCGGCGCTGCGCCAGAATTCCTGGGTTGATTACGGGGTGACGGCGGTCGCCACCTTTGGCATCACGGTGCCGAATTTCGTCGTCGCGCCACTCCTGTCACTCGTTTTCGGCGTATGGCTGAGCCTGTTGCCGGCCGGCGGCTGGGGCAATGGCGGCCCCGCCAACATGCTTCTGCCGGTAATTACGCTGGCGCTGCCGCAGGTGGCCGTCATCGCACGGCTTATTCGTGGGTCGATGATCGAGGCGCTAAGGTCGGACCATGTCCGCACCGCCCGCGCCTACGGGCTCCCCGCGCGGATGGTGGTGATCGTTCACGCCATGCGCGCCGCCTGCCTGCCGGTGGTCTCCTATCTTGGGCCCGCCGCCGCGGCATTGCTGACGGGCTCGGTGGTCGTGGAAACCATTTTTGGGCTTCCGGGCATCGGCCGCTACTTCGTGCAGGGTGCGCTCAACCGCGACTACACGCTGGTGATGGGAACGGTGATCATCATCGCTGTCTTCGTCGTGGTCTTCAATCTGGTCGTGGACCTGATCTACGCCGCCCTGGATCCGAGAGTGCGCTATGACTGACATTGCATCAAACACGCCCGAGGTGGCCGCCGGAGCACCCGTAAAAGGCCGTTCGCTCTGGGCAACGGCCATGATGCGGCTACGCCGCAACAAGGCCGCTATGGCGAGCCTCGTCATTCTCGTCGTCTATATCCTTGCCGGTCTTTTCGGGCCGATGATTTCACCACACCATTACGCGACGGTTTATCCGGATTATGTGCGCGTGCCGGCGAGCCTGGAGGCTTATCCGCGGGAGGACGAGATCGTTCCGCAGGCCGAAAACGTGCTTGCCCGTACGCGGCTCGACATCAACTCCATTGAGGTCGACGGGAATACGCTGCGCGTGGAAGCCTCGTCCGAACGCGAGATCGATCCTCGCGTGACGCGTTATCTCGACCGCTCCGATATTTTCTCCAATGCGCGCATTACGGAAACCAGCGCGGATGGGCGCTCGGTGGTGATGGAAGCGGATGTGGAGCGGCTACGCTTCATCTTCGGCACGGATGGCAACGGGCGCGACCTGCTTGCCCGCATTCTGATTTCCATCCGTATCTCGTTGATGATCGGCGCACTCGCCACCGGCGTGGCGCTGATCATCGGCGTCGCCTGGGGAGCGACGGCGGGCTTCCTCGGCGGGCGGGTGGACAATGTCATGATGCGCGTGGTGGACATTCTCTACGCCCTCCCCTTCACCTTCTTTGCGATCCTGCTCGTCGTCTTCTTCGGGCGCAATGTCGTGCTCATGTTCATTGCGGTGGGGGCGGTGGAATGGCTCGACATGGCACGTATCGTGCGGGGTCAAACCATTTCGCTCAGGCGACGCGAATTCGTGCAAGCGGCCGAAGCGCTCGGCGTGAGTTCCGGCGGCATCCTGCGCCGGCACATCATCCCCAACACGCTGGGACCGGTGATCATCTACATGACGCTGCTCATCCCGAAGGTGATCCTGCTCGAAAGCTTCCTGTCCTTCCTCGGTCTCGGCGTGCAGGAACCACTGACGAGCCTCGGCGTGCTCATCTCCGAAGGTGCCCGCAACATGCGAAGCGCCCCTTATATGCTGCTCTACCCCTCGATCGCGCTGACACTGCTGCTCTTCGCCCTCAATTTCCTGGGCGACGGCCTGCGCGACGCTCTGGACCCGAAGGATCGCTGACATGAATTCGGGCGAACGAATCTTCGACATCCGCAATATCCGCGTGACCTTCGACACGCCGGACGGGCCGGTGAAAGCCGTGCGCGGCGTGGACATGCATGTGAATGCGGAGGAGACCGTTGCGGTCGTGGGCGAATCCGGATCGGGCAAAAGCCAGATCATGATGGCCGCGATGGGGCTCCTTGCCTCCAACGGCCGCGCGGAAGGATCTGTCACCTATCGCGGGCAGGAGCTCATCGGCTTGCCGCGGGAAAGGCTCAACCGCATAAGGGGTGCGAAGATCACGATGATCTTCCAGGAACCGATGACCTCGCTCGATCCGCTGTACACGATCGAGCGGCAGATCTCGGAGCCCATCATGGTGCATGGCGGCCTGTCGGCTTCCGCTGCTCGCAAAAAGGCGCTGGAGCTTTTGAAGCTGGTCCATATCCCGGATCCCGAGCGGCGGCTCAAATCCTATCCGCACGAGCTTTCAGGCGGACAGCGCCAGCGTGTGATGATCGCCATGGCGCTCGCCAATGACCCTGACCTTTTGATCGCGGACGAACCGACGACCGCGCTCGACGTGACGATCCAGGCGGAGATCCTCCGGCTGCTGGCCGAGTTGCAGAAGAAGCTCGGTATGGCCATCCTCTTCATCACACACGATCTGAGGATCGTGGAGGCTTTCGCCAGCCGCGTTTATGTGATGCAGAAGGGCGAGGTGGTGGAGGAAGGGACGACGGACGACATCTTCCATCGCCCGACCAAGGCTTATACGAAAATGCTGCTTGCCGCCGAACCGGAGGGATCGAAGTCGCCGGTTTCTGCCGGAACGCCCATCCTGCTCGACGCGAACAAGGTGTCGGTGACCTTCAGCTCGGGCGGTGGTTTCTTCTCCCGCTCGGCTTTCGAATTGAAAGCGGTGCAGGACGTCACCCTTACGCTGCGTGCCGGGCAGACGATCGGCATCGTGGGTGAATCGGGCTCCGGCAAATCCACGCTGGGAAGGGCGATCCTCCAGCTCCTGCCTTCGGAAGGACGCGTGGTTTATCAGGGCGTGCCGATCCAGGGCCTCGACCGCGCGGGCATGCGGCCATACCGCAGGAATCTGCAGATGGTGTTCCAGGACCCCTATGGGAGCTTGAGCCCGCGCATGACCGTGGGCGAGATCATCACCGAAGGGCTTCTGGTGCACGAACCGACGCTTTCCGCACGCGAGCGCGAGGAAGCGGCGATCAAGGCGCTGGAGGAGGTCGGGCTAGACCCCATCATGCGCAACCGCTTCCCGCATGAGTTTTCGGGAGGACAGCGCCAGCGCATCGCGATCGCGCGAGCGGTGGTGCTGAAGCCCACCGTCATCGTGCTCGACGAACCCACTTCGGCGCTCGACCGCTCGGTGCAGAAGCAGATCATCAACCTGCTGCGCCGTCTTCAGGAAAGCTATGGGCTTTCCTACATCTTCATCAGCCACGATCTGGCGGTGGTAAAGGCGCTCGCCGACTACACGATCGTGATGAAAACGGGCCGGGTAGTTGAACAAGGCCCGACGGAAGAGGTGTTCCGCGATCCGAAGAGCGACTACACGCGCGCCCTCATGCGCGCTGCCTTCAATTTGAAGGAGGTGTTGAAGCGACCGACGGAGGCGCACGCCTGAAAAGCGGCTCTGAGATTGCCGAAACAGCACTGGGCGGACGGGAAGCGCCGCAGAAGCTTCGGCATGGCAATCCAATCGGCATTCCCTCATGCGCCCGCTCAATCTCCGTTGATTGAGTCCGCGCGTAAGGTTAACCATGGTTTAACGACAATATGAGGGATCCGATTTGGAAGCCGTCAAAAAGGCGATCAGAAGCGCTCTGCAAAAGGGTGACGCAAATGACCGGGCGTTTCGGGAGAAAGTTTATCGGCAAGTCTTCGCCGCGCTTGAACGCTCGCTCGAAGCGCGCCGCGATCTGACGGAAGAGGATCGGCGTAACCGCCGCGAACAGATCAAGGCGGCAATCATAGACGTCGAGCGCAGCTTCGTTTCCGTCGAGGCCGTCGAGGCGCAGCCTTCCCCTATGGCTCCTTCCTCTGCCGACCGGCTCTCCGTCGAGGCGACCGAAGCGGATTTCGTGCCTCGCATCGAACGTGAAGAACGCCTGCAGGGGCGCAGTCCTTCACGGCCCGACTATTCTCCACTCAACGAAGTGCGTACACCCGTTGCCGGCGAACGGAGGAGACGACGTCCCCTCGCCGCGGCCGTGATCATCCTCGTCCTGCTGGCCGCAATTCTTGTCGGGCTATGGTGGATCGTGGGTGGAGTTCCGCGTTCCGCACAGGCGCCGCGCGACACGGCTACACCCTCAAGCAACGAAAATGCGCCGCCGCGGCTTGCTGAAAATCCGGCAGAAGACCGTGCGTGGATCACGATCTTCTCTCCCACTGATCCCACCACCGTCGATGCACCCGCAGGCGCGAGCGCCGAAGCACTTCGGGAAGGCGAGGAGGCCTATCTTCAGATCGGGGCCGAAGGTGCGGAGACTGCCGTCTCGTTCGATGTGGGACAGGGGGTGCTTGAGCAATTGGCCGGCCGGCGCGCCGTCTTCAGCCTGACCGCCAGGGCGACGGAGGGCGAGACGCAGATATCGATTTCCTGCGATTTCGGCTCACTCGGAGATTGCGGACGCACGCGTTACGCCGTTGGCAGCGCACCTTCGGAATATCTCTTCGAGGTGCAGCTTCCGGATCAGCGGCCAAGCGCCGGCGGAAGGATCTCGATCTCGCCCGATGTCGAGGGACAAGGCAGGATGCTCGACATATTCTCCCTGCGGGTCCGCGAAGCGACGAGCCAATAGCGCACCAGTCCCTTATTTGCTGCTCGCAATCAGTGCTTCGAGCGTCTCGATCCGGTCCGCCTCGTGTGCCGGCTTGTCCCAGCGCAAGCGCGAAATGCGGGGAAAGCGCATGGCGATCCCTGATTTGTGCCGCGTCGAGCGGGCGAGGCCCTCGAACGCCACTTCGAGCACGAGCCCGTGGTTGCGATCGGCCCGGACCGCACGCACCGGGCCGAATCGCTCGACGGTGTTGTCGCGCACATATTTGTCGATCTGCTTCAATTCCTCGTCCGTGAAGCCGAAATAGGCTTTTCCGACTGGCACCAGTGCCGGCTCCTCCTCGGGTCCTGCCCACACCCCGAACGTATAATCGGAATAGAAACTGGAACGCTTGCCATGGCCGCGCTGGGCATACATGAGCACGGCATCGACCGTGAATGGATCGCGCTTCCATTTGAACCAGGGCCCCTTCGGCCGCCCCGGCAGATAGGGTGAATCCTTCCTTTTCAGCATCACCCCTTCGATGATGGGATGCGGCGGGTTGCAACGCTTCCCGTCCAGCTCCTTCCAAGTGCTGAAATCGATGGTCGGCGAAAGGTCGAAGCGATCGGGTGGAAGCGTGGAAAGGAAGTCCTTCAGAAGTTCCCGCCGCTCCGTATAAGGCAGCGGGCGGGTATCCTCAGCGCCAACCGCAAGTATGTCGTAGCAGCGCATGAAAACCGGATAATCCCTCAGCATCTTCTGCGAGACCGTCTTGCGGTTCAGCCGCTGCTGCAGGTCGGAGAATGTGCCGGTACGCTCCCGGGGATCCCCCACCAGAAGCTCGCCGTCGAGCGCGGCATCGAAGTCCATCGCCTCGGCCAGATCCGGAAAGGCCCCGGAGATGTCATCCCCCGTGCGGGAATAGAGCTTGCGCACCCCACCCTCGCTTACGGCCTGCACACGAATGCCGTCCCACTTCCATTCCGCCGCGTATTCATCGGGCTTCAGGTTCGCGAAATCCGTTTCCTCGGCGGCATGCGCCAACATCACGGGCCTGAACGGTGCCTTCGCGGCATTCTCCGGTTTTGGCCCGCGCTTTTCCAGCCACGCGAATAGTTCGGTATAGGGGGGCCAGAGCCCATGCCAGAGCTCCTCGATTTCCTGGACATCCACCTGACCGAAATCGGCCAGCGCCTGCTTCGTCAGCCGCGCCGAGACGCCGACACGCAGGCCACCTGTGGCCAGCTTGATCGCCGCGAAGCGCCCGGAAGGGGAGAGCTGGTCGAGCAGGCGCGCGACCACCGCAGGGGCATCGGAGCGGCTTGCCTGTGCCAGCCGCTCCACCACTTCCGAAAGCGCCGGTGCCTCCGCATCTTCATTTTCCCCCGCCGGCCAGATCAAGGAGACCGTTTCGGCGAGGTCGCCCACATAGTCATAGGAATAGCCGAAGAGCACCGGATCCACGCGCTCCATCACCAGCGCACGCAACATGGCTGGCTTTACAGCCGGAAAGCCGATGCCGCCGGTGAGCGCGGCCAGCCCAAAGCCGCGGTCGGGGTCGGGCACGGTGGCAAAATAGTCCGTGAGCAATCGCAGCTTGCCGTTGCGGGAGGGGGTCAGCACCAGCCGGTCGAGGAGTTCGGCGAAACGTTCCACTATTCCGTCTCGTCCTCATAGCCGGCAATGTGCAGCGGCCTTGCTGCAATGCCATTCAGCTCGCACCAGCGCACGAGCGCTTCCTCACGCCCATGTGTGACCCAAACCTCGCCGGCACCCGTTTCGCGGATCGTCTGCGTGAGTTCCTCCCAGTCGGCATGGTCCGAGATGATAAGCGGAAGTTCGACCCCGCGCTGGCGCACTCGCTGGCGGATGCGCATCCAACCCGAAGCGAAGCAGGCGAGCGGGTCGGCGAAGCGGCGCGACCAGCGGTCGTCGATGGCGGCTGGCGGCGCGACCACGATCGAGCCGGCCGGAGGTGCCGCCCCTCGCTCCTCCATCGTCGCCGGCTCCAGGATGCCGAGCGGCACGCCCGCGCTCTCGTAATAATCGCAGAGCTTTGCGAGCGCGCCGTGTATGTAGATCGGCTCATTGTTGCCAGCCTCGCGCAGGAGCGCGATCACGCGCTGCGCCTTCCCGAGCGTGTAGGCGCCCACGATATGTGTCCGCTCGGGAAATTGCCTCACCGACTTCAGCAACTGTCCAATCTCGTGCGATGCCTCCGGATGCGTGAAGACCGGCAGGGCGAACGTGGCTTCAGTGATGAAAATATCGCAGGAAATAGGTTCGAAAGGCGCGCAAGTGGGATCCCGGCTGCGCTTGTAGTCGCCCGAGGCCACGATCCGCGTGCCGCCGCCTTCCACGCAAACCTGCGCCGATCCGAGCACATGGCCAGCGGGATGAAAGGTCACCTTCACGCCGTTGATATTGATCGTCTCGCCGAAGCGCGCTTCCTGAGTCGAGCCGGCAAAACCTGGCCCGTAGCGCAGTTCCATGATGTCGAGAGTCTCGCGCGTCGCAAGCACTGAGCCGTGACCTGCGCGTGCATGGTCGGAATGCCCGTGCGTGATCAGCGCGCGTTCCACCGGCCGCACGGGATCGATGAAAAAGCCACCTTCGGGACAGCAGAGGCCGTCCGGCCGGGAGCGTAGAAGCTGCTGGTTCATGGCCAGAAGATAGGCATTTTTCCACCGAGCGGAAGGTGCTTGCAAACGCGCGGCTTCTTCAGCATAAATTTTGCCTTCCTCCGGAACTCCTCCGAATGAACCCGCTTTTCTTCTCCTCGGGCAACCTGCTCGCCGATCGACGTGCCGAATATTCTGAAATGCTCTTTGCCGCCGGCGACCACAGTGCGGCTGCCGAGGTGATGCGCGCTGCCCTGGCGCTCGCACCCGGATGGATAGCTGGTCATTTCCGCCATGGCGAGATGCTGGTGGCAGCCGGCGAGCTTGCCGCAGCAATCGAGGCATGGCGCACCGTGCTCAGGCTCGATCCGGAAGATCGGCTGGGGGCAACGTTGAAGCTCGAACTCCATGGTGCATTGCCTGGGCTTGACGCAGCTCCCAGCGCTTTCGTGGAAACGCTTTTCGATCAGTATGCCGGCAGGTTCGACGAAGCGCTGGTGAAGAAGCTCGACTATCGCGTGCCGGAATTGCTCTGGAACGCATTGAAGAGACTGGGGCGCGAACAGTTTGCCCATGTGGTTGATCTAGGCTGTGGAACCGGCCTTATGGGCGAGCGGCTGAGGACATCGGCAAGCTTTCTCGAAGGCATGGATATTTCGGGCGAGATGCTGAAGAAGGCCGAAGCCAAACGCATCTACGACCGGCTTTCGCGCGAGGACCTCCTCAAGCTGGCCTCACTTCCAAGCGAGGCGGACCTCATCACCGCCGCGGATGTGTTCATGTATGTGGGGGCCTTGGCCCCCATCTTTGATTTGGTGGCGGCAAATCTTCGATCGGGCTCCGTATTCGCCTTCTCGGTGGAGAGCCATGACGGGACTGAAGAAATGGTGCTGCGCCCCTCGCGCCGTTATGCCCATTCACCGGCGCATGTGCGGATGCTGCTTGGCGCTACGGGCTTCGACATCGTCTCATTCGAGAAGGCCACGATCCGAATGGATCGCGGGGAGCCGGTGGAAGGCCTGATCGTGGTTGCTATCCGGAAGGGGGCCGCCGCGGTGGCAGGTGATGTCGTGGAGATCGAGGAGGCGGCCAAGCAGCCGGAGGTGCATTAGGCTCAAGACCGCTCCTCTCGCGATTCCTGTCACTCGGCCTTCGCTCCGCTCCAGCTGAGATGCTGTAATCGCTTTCTCTCCCGCCAAGGAGGAGGTAGCGCCGGCATCGATTTTCCCGCTATTCTCGTGCTGCGGGCCTATCGGCGGGGGAGCAAACGATTTCCTGCACTTGCAAGCGGACTTGTCGGGCCTGAGATCATTCCACCGAACGGGAACACCTCTTCCCACTTGGCCGCGGGTCTGTTCTGCATTAGTTCTAGGCTCCTTGGAACAGACGGATCTCATCGCCGGCGATCGCGCCGCCCTTCTTCCCGCGCCCTTCCGGGAATGGTTTGCCGCGCGCGGATGGGCGCCGCGCCCGCATCAGCTGGAGCTTCTGAACCGCACGCGCGAGGGCCGCTCGGTGCTCCTAATCGCGCCTACGGGCGCGGGCAAGACGCTTGCCGGTTTCCTGCCCTCGCTCACAGATCTTGCCGTGCGGCCGATGCGGAAGCCGGGAGAAGCCCATCGCGGCATCCATACGCTCTATATCTCTCCACTCAAGGCGCTTGCAGTCGACATCCAGCGCAACCTCATGAAGCCGGTCGAAGAAATCGGGCTCGATATCCGCATCGAGACCCGGACCGGCGACACGCCGGCGCACAGGCGCCAGCGTCAGAAATACGCGCCGCCGGACATCCTGCTGACAACGCCCGAGCAGCTTGCCCTGCTCATCGCGTCATCGGATGCGGACAAGTTCTTCAGCGGGTTGAAATATATCGTGCTGGACGAACTCCACTCGCTTGTCACCTCCAAGCGTGGGCACTTGCTGGCGCTGGGTCTGGCGCGGCTCAGGCGCCTGGCGCGCGGTACCATCAGCATCGGCCTCTCTGCGACGGTTGCGGAGCCGGACGGGTTGCGCCGCTGGCTCGTGGACCAGAATCCGCCGGACATGATGGCCGACATTGTGACTGTCGCAGGCGGTGCCAAGCCGGAGATCACCATCCTTGATACCGAGGCGCATGTCCCTTGGTCGGGGCACTCGGCTCGTTATGCCATTCCATCCGTCTACGAAGCGATCAAGCGGCACAAGACGACGCTGCTTTTCGTCAATACGCGCAGCCAGGCGGAGATGCTCTTCCGCGAACTCTGGCACATCAACGAGGATAACCTGCCCATCGCCCTGCATCACGGCTCGCTCGACGTGGCGCAGCGGCGCAAGGTCGAGAAGGCGATGGAGACGAACAGCCTTCGTGCCATCGTCGCTACCTCGACGCTCGACCTCGGCATTGACTGGGGCGATGTCGACCTCGTGGTCCATGTCGGAGCGCCGAAGGGCGCAAGTCGGCTCGCACAGCGCATCGGGCGCTCCAACCACCGCATGGACGAGCCGAGCCAGGCGATCCTCGTGCCGGCCAATCGCTTCGAGGTGATGGAATGCCGCGCCGCGCTCGAAGCCAATTATCTCGGCGCGCAGGACACCCCACCCTTGGGCGAAGGATCGCTCGACGTTCTGGCGCAGCATGTGCTTGGCCGCGCCTGTGCCGGTCCCTTCGATGAGGACGAGTTCTACGAAGAAGTAAAGAGCGCCGCGCCTTATGCGGGGCTCGGCCGCGCCACCTTCGCCCGTGTGGTGGAATTCGTAGCCACGGGCGGCTATGCGCTGAAGACCTATGAGCGCTACGCGAAGATCCGAAGGATGAAGGATGGGCGCTGGCGCATCTCCCATCCCAATGTGGCGCAGCAATATCGGCTCAATGTCGGCACGATCGTTGAAGCGCCGATGCTCAATGTGCGGCTCACGCGCAAGCAGGGCGCCGGCGGGAATGTGCGCGGCGGCTTGCTGCTCGGACAGGTGGAAGAATATTTTCTCGAGACACTCGCGCCCGGCGACACGTTCATCTTCTCGGGCCGCGTCCTTCGCTTCGAGGGCATCCGCGAGAACGAAGCTTTTGTCACCAATGCCGCGGGGCAGGATGCGATGGTGCCGTCCTACGCCGGTGGAAAATTCCCGCTTTCCACCTACCTAGCAGCCGAAGTGCGGGCGATGCTGGCCGATCCGTCCCGGTGGAAGGCGCTGCCCAACCAGGTATCGGATTGGCTGAGAATCCAGCAGGACAAATCGGTTTTGCCGCGCAAGGAGGACCTCCTGGTCGAGACCTTTCCCCGCGGCAATCGCTTTTACATGGTGGCCTATCCCTTCGAAGGCCGGCTCGCGCACCAGACCCTCGGTATGCTCCTCACGCGCAGAATGGAGCGTTTCGGGGCACGGCCGCTTGGGTTCGTGGCAACCGACTATGCTCTCGCCATCTGGGCGCTGGAGGACTTGGGGCATATGATTCGCCGCCAGAAGTTCTCGCTGGGCGCTCTGTTCGACGAGGACATGCTGGGGGAAGACCTTGAAAGCTGGCTTGCCGATAGCTGGCTTTTGAAGCGCACTTTCCGTAACTGCGCGGTCATTTCCGGCCTCGTGGAGCGGAACCACCCCGGAAAGGAGAAGACAGGGCGGCAGGTCACCGTTTCCGCCGACCTCATTTACGACGTATTGCGCACCCATGAGCCCGATCACATCCTGCTTCAGGCGACCTGGCATGATGCGGCAACCGGCCTTCTGGATGTGGCCCGTCTCGGCGAGATGCTGTCGCGCATCCGCGGCCGAATCATGCATAAGGACCTGGAGAGGATTTCGCCGCTGGCGGTGCCCATAATGCTGGAGATCGGCAGAGAGCAGGTGCCCGGCAGTGCGAATGAATCATTGTTGGGCGAGGCTGCGGAAAGCCTGATCGAGGAGGCCATGGGGGCATGAATCTTGCGCAGAGGATCGCGTGGGAGGCGGTGGAAATAGCCATTGCCGGAGAGCGTGCGGTCTGCGACCCTTCCGGAGCGCTCTACCTTCCCGCCGACCGGCTTCTGGTCGTCTCGGACCTTCACCTGGAAAAAGGATCCTCCTATGCACGCCGCGGCAGCTTTCTGCCGCCTTATGACACGATCGCCACGCTCAAGCGCCTCGCTGCAGTTGTCGCGCGCTGGCAACCTTCCATTGTAGTGAGCCTCGGCGACAGCTTTCACGATGCGGGCGGCTCCGGCCGCATGCCGGAGTCCTTCCGCGAGCATCTCCTCTCCATGATGTCGGGCCGCGACTGGTATTGGGTAGCGGGAAACCATGACCCGGCGCCGCCCGAAAGCCTGCCCGGTCATTGGGTGAGCGAACTGGCCTTGGGCAGCCTCGTCTTCCGCCACGAACCGGCGCGGGGCGCCGCAGGTGAGATCGCCGGTCATCTCCACCCGGGCGCACGCATCGTGCAGCGCGGGAGATCCGTACGCCGCGCCTGCTTCGCTTCCGATGGGCTGCGCATGGTGATGCCCGCCTTCGGCAGCCTCACCGGCACGCTTAATGTGCTCGACCGTGCGTTCGCGGGCCTGTTCAGCCGCGATATGCTGACTGCCTATATGCTGGGGCGCGACCGCGTCTATCCGATCGCGGGTGAGCTTCTCAGAGCCTGATTACCTCTCAATCGCGCCTGAAGACCAGCCTGCCGATCCAGCCGGTCAGGATGGCGAGCAGTACGGCGAAGACGCCGTAAAGGAAGCTTTCCTGCTGCGCGAATTCAAAGATCCGCTGCTCGACGCCGGCCTTGCGGATCGTGAGCGGCGCGGATGTTTCCCGAAGGAACACGCCATTCCGGAAGAGAAAGGCGCGGGCCTTGTGGGTGCCCACCGGCACATGCGGCGCCAGGTAAAGCGTCGCGCGGAAAAGTGTGCGCGAGAGGAACTGCACGCCGCCCACATTCTCGGCATAAAGACCTGCCGCTTCCTTTTGCTCGCGCAGCGCGGCCGTAAATTCCTCGACCGTCATCGGAGCATCACCGGAATCGAGTGGCCGCAGATGGATATTGTCGACGCCGAGCGCCAAGCGGCTGTAGCTGGCGGGGTCGGTGATGTCCTGGGGCGGGCGCGTCAGAGCGACGGAATAGGAGGCAGGCACATCCTTGAATTCCACCGATTCGGTGTTGATCCACATGCCGAGCACGCGCGTCTTCTTACGAACCACCGTCGTGCGGGGCGGACCCTCCAGAACCACGATCACGTCGTAGCGCCCCTGTCTGCTCACCATGGGATCCGCGTTGTCGAGCGCACCGAAGATCGTGAGATTGGTACCGGTGAAGTCCGACGTGATCGCAACGCTGTCGGTGGAGAGCCCGATCTGGATGCCCTCAGGCGGCGCCTCCTCCTGCTGGGCGGCAGCGTGGCCGGCCAGCAGAAAACCGAGCATCAGGACGACGAGGCGCGGAGCAAGCATCAGACTCCTCCGGCCAGGGAATAGAGGCTGGCCGGCCGCACGAAAAGATCGAACGCAAGCCTGAGCGCCACGGCGAGCACCAGCAGGGCGAGCAGCGCGCGAAGCTGCTCGCCGCGGAGCTTCTGCCCGACACGGGTTCCATATTGCGCTCCGGCGACCCCGCCGACCATGAGCAGGAATGCAAGAACGACATCCACCGTCTGATTGGCGGTGGAGTGCACGATGGTCGTGTATGCGGCGACGAAGATGATCTGGAACAATGAAGTGCCGACCACGACATTCGTGGGCACCTTCAGGAGATAAATCAGCGCCGGCACCATGATGAAGCCGCCGCCCACACCCATGACCGAGGCGAGAAACCCGATGGCGGCGCCGATGCCCAGCACGGGGATGATGCTCACAAAGAGCTTCGAAGCGCGAAAGCGCACCTTGAGCGGCAGTTTGTGAATCCAGTTGTGCTGCCCTGAACGGCGAAGCGGTGCTTGCCCTCCGCGCGACCGCTGGATGGCGCGAACGCTTTCCACCAGCATCAGACCGCCAATCGAGCCAAGCAGGACCACATAGAGCAGCGAGACCATGAGATCGAGTTGGCCGAGGCTGCGCAGATAGGCAAAGACATAGATGCCGATACTGGATCCGACGAGGCCTCCCGCCAGGAGAACGAGGCCCAGCTTCACATCCAGGGTTCCGCGCTTGAAATGCGCAAGCGCACCGGAAAAGGAAGAGGCGATCACCTGATTGGCGCCGGTGGCAACGGCGATTGCCGGGGGCACATTGTAAAAGATCAGCAGCGGCGTGATGAGGAAGCCTCCACCGACGCCGAACATGCCGGAGAGGAATCCCACGGCGGCGCCCATGGCGAGGAGCACCACCATATTGACCGACATTTCCGCGATCGGGAGATAGATGCCCACCCGCGACACCAATAGAGCTAAATAAACAGCACGCAGCAGGACCGCCGCGCTTTGACCAATCGACTATTTCGTTCTTGCGCCGACAATAGGGCGAAGTCAAACACGCAGATCAGAAAACCTTGAAAAGTCGCGGGAATCCGGCGGACATACGAGACAAAGCCGCCGGATGGTTACCATGAGATTGACCTCAGCGACCCCTGGTTCAGGCTCCCGAATTGTTCTGGTCCAGCAGGGCCCTCACCAAAGGCTCATCTATCTCGCCCGTTTCAGCCAGACCGTTCTGCCGCTGGAAGGCGCGAATGGCCGTGCGTGTCTTTTCTCCCATCATGCCATCGGCAGGACCGGGATCGAAACCGATCTTGGTGAGGATGAGTTGGACATTCGAGATCGCCTTCTTCATGTCGACAGTCGCGGTGATCTCCTGAGCCGGTGTCCACTCCGAGGGAATGGAGACCACATTGGCCATGGGATTTCCTTCCCGACTTGTCCAGAGCTTCGCCTTGCCCTGTGCCTGCGACAGGTCCGCGTCCGACATGGTCTTGGCAATCTCGTCGCGCTTGGCAGCCGCATCCGAGTCACCCGTGCGGGCAACGATGTCGAACCACTTGTAAGCCTCGACCAGGTCCAAGGGGATGCCTACGCCCTTCGCGGCAAGGATGCCAAGGTTGAACTGGCTGTCGGTGACACCCAGGTCGGCCGCTTCCTGGAACCAGCGGGCCGCGGACGCATTGTCGGCCGTTCCATCCACGCCCATGGCAAAGAGCACGCCCAGATTATGCATGGCGTTCGCGTTTCCCTGGTCCGCAGCGAGCTGATACCACGTCTTCGCTTTGGTGAGATCGCGTTCCACCCCCATGCCCTTCTCATAGAGGTTTCCGATGCGATACTGTGCCGGCGCCAATCCCATTTCCGCAGCGTATTCGTACCACTTTGCGGCCTCGCCCATATTGACGGGCACGCCACGCCCTTCGGCATAGCGGCTGGCGATCTCATAGAATGCTTCGGGCTTGCCGCTCGCCGCCGCATCGCGCAGTGCAGCCGGCTGAATTTCTGCCGGAATATCCAGGTTCCGGGCTTGGGGCGATACGATCGGCTCGGAAACCGTCGTCGGCGTGAAGTCTTGCAGACGCTGCGAAGGGGCGAAAGGAAGCATCTGCTCTTGCGGCAATACCGGTTGCTCGGAGATCAGTCTGGCAACACCATCCGCTTCATGCGGGTTCGGTTCGGAGCTCGGTTGAGCAATCTCGTGCTGGTGCTCCATGGCCGCCTGCGGCGCAGGTGCGGGTTCCTCGGTCTGGACGACGTCCGTTTCCGCAACCGATGACCCGGCGGGTTGCGCGGCCGGGCTTTCCGGTGCCAGGTTTGCCGCTTGAGGAGCCTCCGGTTTGGTGGCCGGTGGGGTGGTCTGAACCTTCATCGGGTCGATGTCGAGCGCGGCCGATTGGGTCTCCGGTTCGGTCTGCGACGGCGTGCTCTGCTTTGTCGGTACGCTCGCCACATCCGTGTGGATGACCGTTCCGCCGAAATAAAGGCCACCGGCGATGAGAACTGCGGCTCCCATGGTCAGCAGAAGTTCCTTCTTGTGCCGGCTAAGCACCTTGGTGGCGCTGCTTTTGCGGCCCTCTTTGCGCGGGTTTTTCCTTCCCTTACCGGTGGCCTCAGCCTCGGCGGCGGCGGCTTGCGCAGCCCTTCGCGCCGCGGCGATGAAGTCTGCCTTCGTGACCTCTTCAGCGGGCCGCTCGCGCGCTTCGTATTGCTCGCGCACCCGGCGCATGATTGCATTGATGTCGGGCTTCCCGGAACCTGGCTCGAGCGGCTCGTCCAGCTGTTCCAGGTCGAGCTCGAGCGCTTCATCGGTAAGGACGGGCTCCTCGCGGTGAGCTTCGTTCTCCTCACGCCTTGCCGAGAATGCGCGGGTAAGACCGGCGAGCAGCTTGCGGGGCTCCTGACCATCGTCATCCGACATCTCACCATTCTCAAGCGCCGCCGCGGCAGCCGAAGCGGCTTCCACGGCTGCACGCTTGGATGCAGGCGCCGCTTGTGGTGGCGGGACCCGCTCATTGAGCAGGCGTATCGCGGAATCGAGCGGAGGCAGGCCCTCGGCATCGGTTTTCTCGGTCCCGGCCTCCAGCGAGCTTAGGCGATTGACGATCTTGAGAAGCGTGTCGTGTATGGCCTCGAACGTTTTCGTGTTGCGCTCATCCGACTTCTTGGTGAGCGTTTGCAGCTTCTCGAGCTCCGCCTCGAGCCTATCGTCTTGCGACCGTGCAACCGTCAGACGCTGCGCAACCTCGTCGGCGGCACGGCGCGCTGCTTCCATCACGGCAGCACGGTTTTCCTCAATCGACCGTTCGATCTTGTCCAGGCGCGGGCGCAGATCCTTGAGCACTGGCAGGTCACGGCCGGGCTGGTTGAGATGCGCCGCGAGGCTGGCAACCTGTTTTTCCAGGTTCCTGATCACCTCGGGATCAACCGAACCTCCGGCGGCCGAGTTCTGAAGACGCCCGGAAATATCGTCGAGGCGAGCCTCCAAAGAATGCAGCTTGTTGTCTCCCGATGCATTGTGGCGCGAATTGTCCAAATGAGCCGCAAGCTCTGCGAAACGATCATCAAGGGCTGCGATCAGACCGTTTTCGGTGTCGATGGTACTGGCGCCCTGCTCGAGGCGATCGGCCATCTCCTCGAGACGTCGCTCCAGATCCTGAAAAAGCACATGGCCCTGCTGAATGGCCTCATGCGCCCGGCGGGCGATCAATTCGGAAAGGTGGGAGAAACGATCTTCCAGGCCGCGAAAGAGCCGGTCCGCCTGACGCTGTGGCGGGGTAGCATCGAGCTTCTCGCTGATTTGGGCCATCAGCCCGGTCACGCGATCCATTGCCTGCTCGGGCACATTGATCCGGCGAGCAATCTCGTCCACTCGCTCTGAAAGCGCGCCGAGCCGCTCGGCGATGACGCCTTCAGAGCGGTTCTGCACGAGTTCCTCCAATTGTGACGCCAAAGCGGAGATGCGCGCCTCGATACGCTGCAACTGGCCAGCGTCGAAAGTCGGTGAATGGGCGATTGCGGCCGACGCGGTGATCGCGCGCGAAATCTCGTCCAACCGCTCTTCTATCAGCGCATAGAGATCGGGGCCGTTCTTGTCGGGCTGCTCTATGAACCTGTCGAGGGCGATGGCCAGCATATGGACACCCTGCTCCAGTGAGCGAAGCGAGAGTGAGTCCGGGAGGGAATTGATTGCGGCGCTGATTTCCTCTAGGCGGGCACCAAGCCTGTCTAGCACGGGATCTGCTCCGTGCATGCGGCTCTCGAGCGAGCGGACAGTGTCCTCGCGTGCCACATTGGAAAGAGCCGATCTCACCTGCTCGAGTTCGAGGCGCATGAGCTTCGCGCCCTTGTCGTCGCTCCGCTCCGCCACCCGCTCCATTGCGCTCGACAGGCGCTCGAGTTCCCCGCTCAGCTCGCGCGGCAGTGAAGAACGCGGTGCAACGGCGGCAACCCGTTCCATCTCTTGCCGCAATGCGCTCAATTCGCGACGCAGATCTGAATTCAAGGTACCGTGCATTTCCTCTCTAAGCGCCTTCAATTCCGTGGCAATGCCTCCGATCGACGCGAGTTCATCTTCCTGCCGGCGGGTCTTTTCGATCTCCCGGGCGATGCGCTCCAAATTGGCGCGTGGCGAATCGGTGTGGCCGGATGGTTGTTGCTCGTCAGCTCGGCGGAGCATGCCGAAACGGTCGGAGAGCCGCTCCAACCGTTGGGCAATATCGCTTTCGGTGTAGCCGTCACGCGTGCCCCCATCCAGCGCACGCCCCAGCCTGCCTTCCAGCTGGCTCAGGGTTCTGCTGATATTCTGGCTGGCACTTTGGGGCACGGGCCCGGGCCGGCGCTGCCGCCCGGCATTGACATTCTCCAGGTACGACCGCTTCGTTTTCATCGAGTTGTCCGCTTTTGCGCGGCTGACGGTCGCCGCAGTTGGAACGCCACGCAGGGTACTTGGACTGCACCGCGAGCGGGCAGACATCCTGGAGACAATTCCCCCGCGATCGGAACACCGTGAATCGACGCGAAGCACACTGGCAGTCCGATGCGCAGACTTTCACCAATCATGGTAAACAAGAAGTTAATTTTTGCTCCCATACACCGGAATGTGAGCGATGGGGGCCTGTCTAAAGCCTTGAATTAATGCGGCGATAAATGAAGACTGTCCCTATGGGCAGTTTCGTCGCCCGTATTTTTAGCGTCGGCCCGGGAATTATCCCCACCGCGAATCGCGGCACAAGGCCATTAACCCGAAAGGGAACAAGTCATGGAACCAGATATTGCAGGACGAGCCAATAGCGCACCCGTACACAAACCTGCCCAGAAGCAGGCTCCCCATATCCGCATCGGCGAACTGGCGCGAGAATTCGACGTTACGCTCCGCGCGCTTCGGTTCTACGAGGACAAAGGGCTTTTGCATCCTAAGAGAAAAGGCCTGACGCGACTCTATAGCGACCGCGACCGGGAAAGGCTCAAGCTTATCCTGCGCGGAAGGAAGATCGGCTTCACGTTGCGCGACATGAAGCAGATCCTGGACGTCTACGGCTCCGAGCGTGCCACCGCGCAGCAGCTGCGGGTGTTCCTGGACGTAGCGAGAAAGCAGATGGAATGGCTGGAGCAGCGGCATCGCGAAACCGAAGAAGCCGCGCGCGAACTCTCGGCGATGATCCGCGACGTCCGCGACCGGATCTCCCGTGCGGCCTAAAATCGACGCGGTCCGACTCCCGAAATGACAACATAGGATTGCGAGGCAAACCCTCGCAATCCCCGCAGCCCTGGCACTGCTCAGCCCCCCCTTTGACCAATCTTCGCGCGTGACCTTGACGTTTACGCAAACGTCAATAATTGCTACCTATCATGCCGTTCGTCGTGCGAGATCCAGGGAGCACTTCATGAGCACTTACCGGGCGCCTGTACGGGAGACCGCGTTCATCATTCGCGATGTGCTGAACTATCAGCGCTTCGGCAATATCGCCGGTTACGGCGAGCTCCCTCCCGACGTGCTCGACGCGATCCTGGAGGAAGGTGCCAGACTGGCCGAGAATATCATGCAGCCCCTGAACCGTACGGGCGACATGGAAGGCTGCACGCGGCATGAGGATGGCACTGTCTCAACGCCAAAGGGTTTCAAGGACGGATACCGCCAATATTGCCAGGGCGGCTGGATGGGTCTCTCCGCGCCCGCCGAATATGGCGGCCAGGGCCTGCCCTATCTGGTTCACACCGCTGTCGGCGAATATCTCTCCTCTGCCAATATGGCGCTGATGATGTATCCGGGCCTTACGCAAGGCGCGATCGCGGCAATCCTTGCCCACGGCTCCGACGAGCAGAAGCAGACCTATCTGCCGAAGCTGGTGGAAGGAACCTGGACCGGCACCATGAACCTGACCGAGCCCCATTGCGGCACGGATCTGGGTCTTCTGCGCACCAAGGCCGTGCCGAACGGCGACGGCAGCTATAAAATCTCCGGCCAGAAGATTTTCATCTCCGCGGGCGAGCACGACATGGCGGAGAATATCGTCCACCTCGTGCTGGCCCGCATCGAAGGGGCGCCTGAGGGGACGAAAGGCATCTCGCTCTTCATCGTGCCGAAGCTGCAGCTCGATCAGACCGGCAATCCTGCCGGTCTCAACGGCGTCTCCTGCGGCTCGATCGAAGAAAAGATGGGCATTCACGGCAACGCCACCTGCGTCATGAACTATGACGAGGCGCAAGGCTACCTACTTGGCGCGGAGAATGGCGGGCTGAAGGCGATGTTCACGATGATGAACGAGGCGCGCCTTGGTGTTGCTCTTCAAGGCCTCGCCGTGGCCGAAGCGGCCTACCAGAATGCTGCCGATTATGCTCGCGACCGCCTGCAGGGACGCTCGCTTTCCGGCGCCAAGGTACCGGACAGGCAAGCTGACCCAATCATCGTGCACCCGGATATCCGCCGCAACCTGGCCACGATCCGAGCCTTCAACGAAGCCGGCCGAGCGCTCCTTCTCTGGACCGCGCTGCAATCGGATATCGCGCACCGCAGCGAGGACGAAAAGGCGCGGCAGATGGCCGAAGACCACCTTGCCCTCATGACGCCCGTGCTGAAGGGCGTCCTTACCGACAAGGGTTTCGAGCATGCGGTGATGGCGCAACAGGTCTTCGGCGGGCACGGCTATATCGAAGAAAACGGTATGAGTCAGTTCGTGCGCGATGCCCGCATCGCCATGATTTATGAAGGCGCCAACGGCATCCAGGCACTCGATCTTGTAGGCCGCAAGCTCGCCCAGGACGGGGGGCGTGCGGTGCAGACCTTCTTCAAGACGGTCGGCGACTTCTGCGAGGAGCACCGTTCGGACGAGAGGATGGCGCCCTATACCAAGGCGCTCAAAAAGGGGCTGAACGACCTGCAGGCGGCCACGCTCTGGCTCATGCAGAACGCGGTGCAGAAACCGGACAATGCCGGCGCCGCCTCCTACGACTACATGCACCTTTTCGGTCTCGTGGCGCTGGGCTTCATGTGGGGCCGCATGGTCAAGACAGCGCGGGACCAGTTGGCGGCGGGCGCCGGCGGCGATGCAAGTTTCCTTGAGCAGAAGCTGCTTCTCGGCCGCTTCTTCATGGAGCGAGCGATGCCCGAGACCTCCGCACATCTTGCACGGATATGTTCCGGCGCCGATACGATGATGGCTATTCCGGCAGAGGCATTTTAGGGTAGCCCCGAGCAGGCGAGGATAAGGGAGACGGGAAATGGCTCAGGCATATGTCTATGATGCCGTGCGCACGCCGCGCGGCCGCGGCAAGAAGGACGGTTCACTGCACGAGGTGCCGGCGGTCCGGCTAGCCGCAAAGACGCTGGAGGCCGTCCGCGATCGCAACGGGCTCGACACGAGGCTTGTCGACGACATCATCTTCGGATGTGTCGATCCGGTTGGCGAAGCGGGCTCGGTGATCCCGCGCTCGGCCGCCTTCGAAGCCGGCTACGACAATAAGGCGCCGGGCATGCAGATCTCGCGCTTCTGCGCCTCCGGCCTTGACGCCATAAATCTCGGTGCCGCCAAAATCGCCGCCGGCTCCGACGAGATCGTGATCGCGGGCGGTGTGGAGTCCATGTCGCGGGTCGGGATGGGCATGTCGGGCGGCGCCTGGTTCATGGACCCGTCCGTCGGCCTGCCCGCCTATTTCATGCCGCAGGGCGTTTCCGCCGATCTCATCGCCACCAAATACGGCTTTTCGCGCGATGACGTGGATGCCTATGCGGTCGAGAGCCAGAAGCGGGCGAAGAAGGCCTGGGACAAGGGTTATTTCAAGAACTCGGTCATCCCGGTCAAGGACCAGAACGGCCTCACGATCCTCGACCACGACGAGCATATGCGCCCGGAAACGAACATGCAGGCTCTGGCTTCCCTCAATCCCTCCTTCGTCATGCCGGGCGAGATGGGCGGTTTCGATGCGGTGGCCGTGCAGCGCCATCCCGAGCTTGAGAGCGTCAACCACGTTCATCATGCCGGCAACTCCTCGGGGATCGTGGATGGTGCAGCGGCGGTGTTGCTCGGCTCCAAAAGTGCCGGCAAGTCGATGGGCTTGAAGCCCCGGGCGAAGATTCGCGCCTTCACCAATATCGGCTCCGAACCTGCCCTTATGCTCACAGGTCCGGTGGATGTGACGGAGAAGCTTTTGAAGAAGGCTAAGATGAAGCTCTCCGACATCGACCTTTTCGAACTCAACGAGGCCTTCGCCTCGGTCGTGCTTCGTTACATCCAGGCCTTCGACATCGACCGCGAGAAGATCAATGTGAATGGCGGCGCGATCGCCATGGGCCATCCCTTGGGTGCCACGGGGGCCATGATCTTCGGCACGGTGCTAGACGAGTTGGAGCGGCGGGACCTCAACACCGCATTGGTCACGCTCTGCATCGGCGCCGGCATGGGCACGGCCACCATCATCGAGCGCGTCTAGAGGGAGGGGAAAGAGCATCATGGCCGACTACAAGAACTTCACCGTCGAGACCGATGCCGACGGCATCGCGCTCGTCACCTGGGACATGCCCCACCGCTCCATGAATGTCTTCACCGAGGAGGTGATGGACGAGTTGGACAGGATCATCGATCAGGTCGCCGGCGACGCTGCGATCAAAGGCGCGGTCTTCACCTCCGGAAAGGATAGCTTTTCGGGCGGCGCTGATCTGACGATGCTGCAAAAGGTGTTGGGCCAGTTCCACAAGGAGAAGACGAAGAATCCCGAAAAGGCGATGCGGGAACTCTTCGACAATGCCGGCCGCATGAGCTGGCTTTGGCGCAAGCTGGAGACCTGCGGCAAGCCCTGGGTCTCCGCTATCAACGGCACCTGCATGGGCGGCGCCTTCGAGCTTTCGCTTGCCTGCCACGGCCGCGTTGCGGCGGATGATGAGACGGTGAAGCTCGCCCTGCCCGAGGTCAAGATCGGGATCTTCCCGGGCGCCGGAGGCACCCAGCGCGTGCCGCGGCTCGCCAACACGCAGGAGGCCCTGCAGATGCTCACATCCGGCCAGAACCTTTCGCCCACGCGGGCGAAAGCGATGGGCCTGGTGCACGAGATCGCCCCCCGGTCGAAGCTCGTCGATACGGCGAAGAAGATGATCAAGGACGGGTTGAAACCGGTGCAGCCTTGGGACGAGAAGGGGTTCAAACTCCCTGGCGGGCCGGTCTACTCGGCCACAGGTGCCAATCTCTGGCCGCCCGCGATCGCCATCCTGCGCCGCGAAACCTATGGCAATTATCCCGGCGCCACCGCCATATTGAAATGCGTCTATGAAGGGCTTCTGGTACCCTTCGATACGGGTCTCCGCATCGAACAGCGCTATTTCACCGAAATCATGCGGAGCAAAGAAGCGGCGGCCATGATCCGCTCGCTTTTCGTCTCGTTGCAGGAACTCAACAAGGGCGCGCGCAGGCCGAAAGAAGTCCCGGCCAAGAAGTTCCGCAAGATCGGGGTTCTCGGCGCGGGTTTCATGGGCGCCGGCATCGCGTATGTCACGGCAAAGGCGGGCATCCCGGTGGTGCTGATCGACCGCGATCAGGAATCCGCCGACAAGGGCAAGGCTCATTCGGCCGACCTGATGGATGGCCTCATTAAGAAGGGGCGCGCCACGGCGGAAGAGAAGGAGAAACTCCTCTCCCTTATCACGGCGACGCCGGATTATGCCGCGCTTGAAGGCGCCGATCTCGTGATCGAGGCGGTATTCGAGGATTCCAATGTGAAGAAGGAGGCAACGGAAAAAGCGGAAGCCGTTCTCAAATCCTCTGCCATCTTCGCCTCCAATACCTCGACGATCCCGATCACCAGCCTCTCAAAGAATTCGGCCCGGCCGAAAAATTTCATCGGCATCCACTTCTTCTCACCGGTCGACAAGATGATGCTCGTGGAGATCATCCTCGGCAAGAAGACGAGCGAAAAGGCTTTGGCGGTCGCGATCGATTATGTCCGTGCGATCAAGAAGACGCCGATCGTCGTGAACGACACGCGCGGCTTCTATGTGAACCGCTGTGTGCTGCGCTACATGCAGGAAGCCTATTCCATGCTGATCGAGGGCGTGCCCGCGCCGATGATCGAGAACGCCGCTAAAATGGCCGGCATGCCCGTGGGGCCGCTAGCGCTCACCGACGAGACGGCGATCGACCTCGCCCAGAAGATCATGAAGCAGACGATCCGCGATTTGGGCGAGAAGGCGGTCGATCCGCGCCATATGGAGCTGATCGACACCATGGTCGACAAGCATGGAAGGCGCGGGCGCAAGAACGGCAAGGGATTTTACGAATACCCGCAGAAGCCGGCGAAGAAGTTCCTCTGGCCGGGACTAAAGGATCTCTACCGTCAACAGGATCCGGACAAGATCGATGTGGAGGAGTTGAAGGCCCGGTTCCTCTATGTGATCGCGCTCGAGGCCGCACGCGTGATGGAGGAAGGGATCGTCACCGACCCGCGGGAAGCGGATGTCGGCTCCATACTCGCCTTCGGCTTCGCGCCTTATACCGGCGGCGTCCTGTCCTTCATCGACGGCATCGGCGCCGCCGAATTCGTCAAGCGTGCGCAGCGCCTGCAGAAGAAGTATGGCAAACAGTTCAAGCCGCCGAAGCTTCTTGTCGATATGGGCGACAAGGGCGAGACATTCTACGCCCGCTTTGCATCTGCAACCGCTGGCGACATGAAGAAGGCCGCCTGACGGGAACCGGCTCTTCAGTCGCGGAGAGCCGGCGCCTATTCATGGAAAGGCGAAGAGAAACACATGTATGTCTGGTTCAGACTCCTCCGCGTGGCGCTGACGGGCCGCCGCCGGGGACGCTTCAGGATGGGCGATGAAAGCAGGATCCCGCTCCGCTGCCTGCCCTCCGACATCGACATGAATTTCCATCTCAACAATGCGCGCTACATGATGCTGGCCGATCTCGGACGGATGGACATTTTCTTCCGCAGCGGGCTCATGGCTGCGGCCCGCAAGCGTGGTTGGGGGCCGATGCTCGGGGGCCTGCAGGTGAGCTATGTGCGGGAGATCCGCCCGTGGCAGCGCTTCGAACTGGTCTCCACCGTCGAGACTTGGGACGGCACGCAGATCATCGGCCGCCATCGCTTCGTGCTGGCCGATGGCCGCACGGGGGCGATCATCCTCACCACCGGCGGCATCTATGATCGCCGAAACCGGCGCTTCGTGGAAATCTCCGAGGCCATGGCCGCGATCGGCCATGACCAGCCGCCACGTCCACCGACCGCGGAAGAGAAGGCCTTCATGGCCTCGCATCAGGGCCTGCGGGCGCTGGCAAAAAGCTTGAACTAGGCCCTTTCCCGCTGCACGTCGCCCCTCTACTTTCCAGCCAGCAGTCAAGCCGACCTGGAGACCTCATGCCCACCATCATCGACTATTATATGACGTCCGTTTCGCCCTATACCTATCTCGGGCATCAGACCTTTCGCGCGATCGCGCATAAACATGGCGTGTCCGTTCGCGTAAAGCCGGTAAATATCGGGCCCGTATTCGAGAGTTCGGGTGCCCTGCCCGTTGCACAGCGGCCAGCGGTGCGGCAGCGCTACCGCAAGATAGAACTGCAGCGGGTGGCGGACTATCGCGGAATGCCTATCCACGTAGTGCCCAAATTCTGGCCGGTGGACCCGACCCTTGCCGATCACACCATCATCGCCGTGATCGAGGCCGGGCACGATCCCCTGAGCTATGTGGATCGGGTGCTGGCCTCCGTCTGGGCCAATCAGGAGGACATCGCCGATGCCGGAACGCTCGCCTTCCATCTGAAGGCGGAGGGCTTGGATGCCGACGCCGTCCTGGACGCCGCTGGCAAGCCGGAGACTGCGGAAATCCGCGCACGGAACACTCAAGATGCAATCGCGGCCGATGTGGTGGGGCTGCCCGCCTGGGTGCTGAACGGAGAGCCATTTTGGGGCCAGGACAGGCTTGAATATCTCGATCAGGCCCTGGCGAGCGGTCGCAAAGCTTTCACTGCGTGAGCCAAGCGTTTATGGACAAGCCATTCCGCAAGGGTTAGAAAAGCGGGTCCGAGGGTTTTTCCAGCCTTGGAAACGACAGACTGCGGAGGAAGAGGGGCGTGCTTTCCCACGAGAAGGTCTGGGCGGCTATTGACGCGCTTGCTGCGCGCCATTCGTTGTCCGCCTCAGGTCTTGCCAGGAAAGCAGGGCTCGATTCCACCGCCTTCAACCGGTCCAAGCGTTACTCTCCTGATGGCAGGCCGCGTTGGCCCTCGACGGAATCGCTCGCCAAGATCATGGATGCGACCGGCGTTTCGCTTGGCGAATTCACGGCCCTGATCGAAGGAATGGCGGAGCCGGCGCGGCGCAGGAATGGCCGTATCAGCGTGCCGCTGATCGGTTTTGCCCAGGCGGGAGCTGGCGGATATTTCACCGATGCCGGTTTTCCCGTGGGCCAAGGATGGGAGGAGGTGGAACTCCCCGGCCAGGTGAGCGAAGCTGCCTATGCACTGGAGGTGCAGGGTGATTCAATGCTGCCGCTTTACCGCAACGGCGATCTCTTGGTGGTGGAGCCATCCGCTCCGGTAAGGCGGGGCGACCGTGTGGTGGTCAGGACGCAGGAGGGCGAGGTGATGGCGAAGATCCTGCTGCGGCAGTCGTCCCGGCAGATCGAGCTCCTGTCGCTCAATCCGGATCACCCGAACCGCGTGCTGGACAATGAAGAAGTGGACTGGATCGCCCGCATCGTCTGGGCGAGCCAGTAGGCAAATGCCCTCCCCCTTCGGAGGGAGGGCAGATCCATTATACCGCGAGTTCTCCGGCCAGGGCCTTCTCGATCAAAACGCGTGTCTCTTGAAGTCCGTAAAGCGCGGCGAAAGACCCGAAACGCGGTCCCCGCTCCTGCCCCAGCAGAACCTGATAGAGCATCTGGAAGAAGGCGACGGAAACACCGGGGCCGCCGCTCGGACTCTGTTTTGCATGATCCTGGTAGCGCTCGATCCCACGCGCCACATCGAGCACCGCATTCTGGATCTCTTCGCCATCCGCGCTCTCCGGAAGAGCCGCAAGCTTATCCCGAAGCGCTTCCAGCGCCTGTCGCTCAACGGGATCCGGTTTGCGGAACTGCTTCGACGGCTTCACGAAATCGTCGAAATAGCGGATCGCATATTCAGTGAGCCTATCAAGCTCGGGATGAGTGTCGGGGGTCACGCCCGACGCATAACGGGAGATGAAGCCCCAGAGCACGCCTTTCTCGCTCGCGTTGGAGGCGCTGACGAGATTGAGCAGCAGCGCAAACGGCACCGGCAGCTCAATCGCCGGCGGGTTGCCGTCGTGAATGTGCCAAACCGGGTTGCCCAGCCTGTTCTGCCAATCCTGACGGGGATAGGCGGAGAGGAACGAATAATAATCGTCCACGGCCTTCGGAATGACATCGAAGTAGAGCTTCTTCGCCGTCTTCGGCTTCTGGTACATGTAGAGCGATAGGCTCTCGGTCGGCGCGTAGGTCAACCACTCGTCGATGGTGAGCCCATTACCCTTGGACTTTGAAATCTTCTGTCCCTTCTCGTCCAGGAAGAGCTCATAGTTGAAGCCTTCCGGCGGCGTCCCGTCGAGCGCGGTGCAGATCTGCGCGGCCAGCTTGACGCTGTCGATCAGGTCCTTGCCCGACATTTCGTAATCAACGCCGAGGGCCGCCCAGCGCATCGCCCAGTCGGGCTTCCACTGCAGCTTGGCCTGTCCGCCAGTCACGGGCGTTTCGAAGCGCTCGCCGGTTTCGGGATCGCGCCAGACAATGGTGCCTGCATCAAGCTTACGCTCCTCGATCGGCACCTGCATTACCACCCCGCTCTTCGGATGGATGGGCAGGAACGGCGAATAGGTCTGCGCCCGCTCCTCGCGCAGCGAGGGCAGCATGATTGCCATGACCTCATCGAAGCGCTCGAGGACCTTGAGCAAGGTCGCGTCGAACCGGCCGGATGCATAATATTCCGTCGAGGAAGCAAACTCGTAATCGAAACCGAACTGGTCAAGAAAGGCTCTGAGCCGCGCGTTGTTGGCTGCGCCGAACGAGCCGTGCTCGCTCCCGAACGGATCCGGCACGCGCGTCAAAGGCTTGCCGAGATACGCGCGAAGCATTTCCTGGTTCGGTACATTGTCAGGCACCTTTCTCAGGCCGTCCATGTCGTCCGAAAAGCAGAGGATTTTCGTCCTCACTTTGTCTTCGGTGATGATGCGGAACGCGTGCCGCACCATAGAGGTGCGAGCCACCTCGCCAAAGGTGCCGATATGCGGCAGCCCGGACGGGCCGTAGCCGGTTTCGAAAATCACCGTTTCAGGGAAGCTCTGTCCCTCGTAGCGTTTGACGATTTTCCGCGCCTCCTCGAAGGGCCAGGCTTTGCTTTCCGCAGCCGCCTGCAGCACTTCCGGGGTTAAGTCGAGCGCGTTTCCAAGCGTGATCGTCATTTGCTGTATCCGGTGAATGGTAGATGTTACCGCGTCCGGCGGCCACAAGGGCGGATTATGAGGCCGGATCGCCGTCTGGCGTGTAAGCCCACCAGCGCCATGCGTCAATCTCAACGCGATTCTTCGTTGCAGCCTGCTGGCGGCGTACCTACTTTCGTCGCTCACCGGAATGGAGAAGGATCGTATGACCGACAAGCCGTCGCCACAGGAGGCGCTGATCTATTTGATGGTCGTCATGTCCGCGGCTGACCGAGATATGACCGATGCCGAATTGAGCAGTATCGGACGGCTCGTGCGGACGCTGCCGGTCTTCGACGGTTTCGACCAGGAACGAATTCTCCCGACGGCGCGGCAATGCCAGCAACTTCTGCAGCAGCCGGATGGCCCCGAACGCGTGCTCGACCTGGTGCGCGACACCGTTCCACCGAGCCTTTACGATACTGCCTACTCCTTGGCCGTCGATGTCGTGGCAGCCGATCTCTATGTCGAGCCTGAGGAGATGCGCATGCTGCAGATCATACGCCGCAGGCTGAAGCTTGAGCCGCTGGTTGCTGCGGCGATCGAACGTGCCGCGCGGGCGAGGCATCGCACTCTCGAAACAGCCCTTCAAGCTGCTCAGTAGAAGTTTACCGGGAAGTAACGGAGGTAGAGATCGGAAAGGGTTCCGTCCGCATCGATCTCCTGCAGCGCATAATTTAGCGCCTGGGCCAGCGTGGGCTGATCACTCCGCACCGCGATCGCGAGTCCTCGGCCCAGATATTCCGGCGCGATATACGCACCTCCCACAAAAACGCAGCAATTCTTGGCCGCCTCGCTCGGTAGCCAGAATGACAGGCGCATGCCGTCTCCGAAGATGGCGTCGACACTGCCTTGCGTCAGGGCGTTCTCGAGTTCCCTTTCGCCCGGAAAAGAGACGAGCGTGGCCTGCGTGAAAAGGTCGCGCAGCATCGTCTCATGCGCGGTTCCCGAAACCACGCCAACCCGTTTGCCCGCGATCGCCTTGCAGATGGGTTCACTGAGCTGGACATCCCGGCGTGTCACAAACCGTGCAGGAAACATCATATAAGAACGGGAGAACAGAAATTTCTCCCGACTTTCGGCAGTAATGGCCAGCCCGGCAATCACTGCCTCCCCGTCGCCGCGCTGGAGCGCGGATTCAAGCTCCTCGAAGGGGAGCGCCTGTATCTGGCATCGATCAAGCATGCCAAGCTCGCTGCAAATCGCCCGCGCAAGATCGATGTGGAGCCCGTTCAGACGACGATCCGTGTCGAGAAAGTTGAAGGGGAAGAAATCGGTTGTGGTCAGAAACCGCAACCGCTGGAAGGGCGTCATGTCCGGCTTTGCCAGGCGCTGTTTGGCATCCCAGAAACTCGGAACCTCCGCTCGGGCGGCGGGCTGCCCGGCGGCAATGGCCAGCATGAGGGCCAAGACGAGACTCTTCCGGTTGCGCAAGCACAAATCTCCATTCACCAGCTCTTTTATATTCGAAAATTCTTTTCCCTCAACGCAATGAAAACGTGAGTGCGGCAGAGACCGGCAACCCGCATGCGGAGCAGAAAGCAAAACATTTATACTTTTGCGTGCATTCCCCATTGACTGTGGAAAACTTGTTAAACAATATGGACACGCAGGCGACCAACAGGGGTGGGAAATTCTTGGTCGTCAAGGGGGGTAATTATGCAAACGGAGCCTTTGGCCCGCCGTGGATGCGTAAGCATTCGCGCCGGGGGTATTTGGCCGCATCTTTCTAGCCGCTTCGAACGCGTTATGGCCAAATAGGCTTCAGGGCGTCTCCGCCCCACGTCAACGTAACGTATCCTTGATATTCAGCGGAGGGCCTCATGTATATGAGTGGCTCAGGCAGCATTTTGCGCGCCGAAATGATTTCGAATCCTACCGATCTTCCGTATGAGATCGACGGATCGTTCCACGTATCGCCATCGGGTCTTGCCCATTGGCGGCCGATCCTGGAACAACTGGGCGTGCCTTTTCGCGAGATGGAGAACATCGAGCGGAAGGCGCAGCTCGCGGGCGTTCCCTTCCAGATTGAGCTCCAGTCCTCAGGGATTGTGCGCGAAGAAGCCCTATTTCAAGCACTCGCGGCGCATCTGGGCCTACCCTTCGATGCGGAAATCGCCCCTGAAAGCCTCTTCCTGCCGGAAGGAAAGGGGTTGGAAGCACTCCGCCTACCCTATGGTACCGGCCCCGTTATCGCGCTGAAGGATAGAGGTCGGACGACCTATCTCGTCGCGCCGGAGCGCCTGGATATTTCGGCAATGCGGCGTTTTCTCAAGCAGCACAACGATATCGCAAGTTGCATCCGCATAGTGCCGCCGACGGTATTGCGCAACGCCCTGAGACATCGCGCCAAGGAAAGTTTGGCGCGCATGGCGGTCAATGGCTTGTTCGAGGCGATGCCCGAATTTTCCGCCCGCAACGTGCTCAATGCCTGGCAAGGCTTCGCGCTCGGCAGTGTCGGCGCCATTCTCGTGATGCTCGTCGTGCTCGCGCCGTCATCCGCGCTGATCGGCCTGCATCTTCTGCTTTCGGCATTGTTCCTCGCCTGCGTTTTGTTACGGGTGGCAGTCAGCCAGGAAGCGCGACAGCCTTCTCCCCCCACCAGTCTCACGGCAATGCGGCCGGACGAAATGCCTGTTTATACGGTGCTGGTCGCACTTTACCGGGAGGCCGAGGTCGTCCCGGATCTGCTCGTGGCGCTGGGCCGGCTCGTGTGGCCTCGCAGCAAGCTGGAGATCAAGCTTGTCTGCGAAAGCGACGACCACGAGACTCTTGCCGCCATCCGCGCGCAGCAGTTGCGCTCCTATATCGAAGTCATCGAAGTGCCGCCGTGCGGCCCGCGCACGAAGCCCAAGGCACTATCCTTTGCGCTCCCTTTGGCCACCGGAGAGTTCGTCGTCCTGTTCGATGCCGAAGACCGGCCGCACCCGTTCCAGTTGGTCGAGGCTTGGGAGCGTTTCCGCAGTGAAAGTGATGACCTCGCCTGCCTCCAGGCACCGCTGGTGATCACGAACAAGGGAGAAAGTTGGATCGCGTCGATGTTCGCCTTCGAATACGCGGCCCTTTTCCGCGGCATTCTGCCCTGGCTGGCCAAACGCGGCCTTGTCCTTCCGCTCGGCGGAACGTCCAACCATTTCCGCCGCGCAGTGCTCGAACGTGTCGGCGGATGGGACCCGTGCAATGTGACCGAGGATGCCGATCTTGGACTGAGACTCGCGCGGATGGGCTACAAGACCGGAACGATAAGCCTGCCCACCTATGAGGACGCTCCAGCGACTGCGCGCATCTGGCTGCCTCAGCGTACCCGCTGGTTCAAAGGCTGGATGCAGACCTGGCTGGTGCATATGCGAGACGTGCCCAGGCTGTATCGGGAACTCGGAAGAACGTCATTTCTCATCACCCAGATCCTGACATTGGGCATGTGGATCTCTGCCCTCGCCTATATCGGTTTTCCGATAAGCGCGGGCACCATGCTGACCATCATGGCAATCCAAGGCGACTTCCTGAGCCACTACACGGCACTTCTTGCGCTCGATATCGTGAATGTCGTGTTCGGGCATGGCGCCTTCCTGGCGCTAGGCTGGCGAGCCCTGCCCAAGACGGAGCAGCAAGGCCTGTGGTGGCACATGTTCTGCATACCCTTCTATTGGCTGCTGCTTTCTGCCGCCGCGTGGCGAGCGCTATGGCAACTCTACCGATGCCCGCACGCGTGGGAGAAAACGCCGCACCGGCCCAGCCGGTGGAAGACGCGAGAGGTTCAGCGCAGGAAACCTGGCCCGAACCCGACGATGCTGGGGTCCTCTTCGCCAATCGCTTCCTCGTCCCGACCGGCATAAGGCAGGGAAAGGAGGATGCGGCGGATGACGGCAAGCTGGGCGCGCCGCTTGTCATTGGCAAGAATAATGGTCCAGGGGGCGTAGTCCGTGTGCGTCCTCTCGATCATGATATCCCGCATACGGGTATAATCGTCCCACTTCTCCATACCGGCGATATCCATCGGAGAAAATTTCCAACACTTCAGCTGGCTGTGTACACGATCGTGGAATCGCTTGAGCTGCGTTTCCCGGCCGATGTTCAGCCAGAATTTGAAAAGCGGAATGCCCTCGTTCACGATGGAGCGCTCGAAGTCAGGCGTTTCTCGAAGGAAATGCTCGTGCTGGGCCGGGGTGCAGAAACCCATCACCGGTTCGACCGTGCCGCGGTTGTACCAGGAACGATCGAAGGTGACGAACTCTCCTGCCGTCGGGAAATGCGTGATGTAGCGCTGGTAGTACCATTGGCCGAGCTCGGTCTCGGTCGGCTTCGGCAGTGCCACATTGCGCGCAGTACGCGGATTCATGTTTTGCCGGAGATGATGGATCGAGCCGCCTTTGCCTGCCGCGTCGCGGCCTTCGAAGAGCGCTATCACGCGGCCGCCGGTCGCCTGCAGCCAGCCCTGCAACTTGACGAGCTCGATCTGCAGCCTCTCCAGCTCCTTCGCATACTTCCTGCGTTTGAGCTTTTCCTTATATGGATAGCCGCCGGCGCTCAGAGCCCGCTCCTCGATCCAACGCGGGAGCTTGGGATCCGCGATATCGAATTTGCGCTTCACTCCATCGACATCGAGCAAAAGCGGCTTCGATGCAGGGAGCGAAGACTTATCCAGAGGCTTGTTCATAAACTTTATTCCTTGCGGCATTAGGCTCGATGCTAGTCGCGGCGGCTGGGACGGTCTAGTAGCGGGGCAAGGGCGCGGGAGATTGATGAACATCAGGCTGAAGTCTTTGTTACCAGACCTGTTCACATCTGCGGGCAAGCGGCTCGTCCGCCACCGTTTTGTGCTGGCTTCTTCGGTGATCGCGTGTTTGACGCTCGATCTTGCCTATGGAGGCAGAGGGATCGGCGCGGCGATCGCGGTCGCCTTCATCATGGCAGCAGCTCTGCTTGTACCCGGCAGAACCGCCGAGAAGCCAAGGGAAGAGCGTCGCGACGGCGCCACGAGGATTGAAACGCTCCTTGCTACGGACCTGGCGGAAGCTGTCCAGGATCCTCTTTTCGTCTCCAATGCGAGTGGCGATATCGTGTATGCGAACGAGGCCGCGTCGGTTGCGTTCGGGACTGTTGCGCCCGGAATGCCCCTGCAACTCAAGTTCCGCGCACCGGAGATGCACGATTTCATCGCCCGCGTGATGGAAGGGGGAGCCGGCCCCTTCGGAATAGATTACGTGGAGCGTGTGCCGCTCGAAAGGGCCTACCGGGTATCCGCCACACGGATCGGCGACGGTTCCGGGTTGTTCGTGCTCTTGTTCCGCGACCAGAGCGAGGCGCGCCGCATCGACCGGATGAGAGCGGATTTCATAGCGAATGCGAGCCATGAGCTGAGGACGCCCTTGGCATCCATCGCCGGCTTCATCGAAACGCTGCGCGGGCCGGCTCGCGACGACCCGAAGGCGCGCGAAGCCTTCCTGCAGATCATGCAGGACCAGACCTCGCGCATGGCCCGGCTCATCGATGACCTGCTCTCGCTCTCGCGCCTGGAGGTAAAGCCTTATGGAAAGCCCAGCGAGAGGGTGGATTTACGAATGGTGGTGGGTGGAGTGCGCGATGCTCTTGCCGCGCTTGCCAAGGATTCAGGGGTGGAAATCGAACTCGACATGCCGCCCGAACCACTCGAAGTGCTGGGGCATCGCGACGAGCTCTTCCAGGTATTCGAGAATCTGCTCGAGAACGCCTGCAAATATGGCAGTTCCGGAGGGCGCGTTGTCGCCTCGGCCCGCAAGGCCGCCGATGGATCGGAAAGGATCGTCACCATTCGGGATTTCGGTCCCGGAATCCCGGAGGAGCATATCCCTCGCCTGACCGAGCGCTTCTATCGCGCCGAGATAGGCGCCGGCCGCCCGCAGAAGGGCACGGGCCTGGGCTTGGCCATCGTGAAGCACATTCTTACGCGCCACGACGCACGGCTTTCCATCCGCTCGAAAATGGGCGAGGGGTCCTCCTTCACCGTCCATTTCCCCGCGCCGGACTAACCGCGAGCGCGCCTTTTCTTTATTGCGCGGCAAATCTTCTCTTTCAGCCAGTTTCTTTTTTCCGTCATGTAGATAGCCTAGCTATGATGGTTACGGGGTGATTTGCTCCAGGAGGCCCCAGATGCAAAGCCAACACATCATGCGATCCTTCGATGAGGAGTTGCGGTTTCTCGCCAATCAGATCGGCGGGATGGGCGGCTATGCCGAACGCATGGTGGACGAAGCCGTTTCAGCGCTTGTGACCGGCGATCCCGCGCTGGCCCGAAAAGTCATCGCCGATGACGCATTCCTCGACCAGAAGGAGCGCGAAATCGGCGAGAAGGCGGTGATCATCATCGCCAAACGCCAGCCCATGGCACGGGATTTGCGGGAAATCGTCGGCGCAATCCGCATTTCCGGCGACCTGGAACGCATCGGCGACCTTGGCAAGAATATTGCGAAGCGGGTCGTCGCCATCACCGAGACGCGCCAGCCGGTGCGGCTCTTTCGCGGGCTTTCCTCGCTCAGCGATCTCGCGTTGACGCAGCTGAAGGAAGTGCTCGATGCCTATGCTTCGCGCTCGGCGGAAAAGCTCGGCCTGGTTCGCGATCGCGACGAGGAAATCGATGCCATGTACACGTCGCTCTTTCGCGAGCTCCTGACCTATATGATGGAGGACCCGCGGAACATTACGGCCTGCACGCATCTGATTTTCTGCGCGAAGAACATCGAGCGGATAGGCGACCATGCGACCAATGTGGCCGAGACCGTCTATCATATCGTGACCGGCACCACGATGCCGCCCGAGCGGCCCAAGGAAGACCAGAGCCACAAGGTGGTGGCGCCCGTGCCGACGGAGACGTCCGAATAGAAGCCGGCCCTTCCGGCTTCCCCGTTACTCCGCTACGCCCGCTTCAAAAAGGAAGGCGGCTGACGCCGCCCAAGAAGGTTGGTCCGCTCGTTATTGCCCGTCCCTTTATTTGCTGCGGCGACGCTCCCATGCGGGCTGATAGGCCAGCCGGGAGTGATAGGTGCAATAAGGGCCTGAATCGCCCGTATCGCCCCCACAAAAACTGAAATCGTCCGCAAGCGGATCACCGTTCGGCCACTTGCAGGTGCGCTCAGTGAGCTCGACCAGCTTCAGATTCCGCGAAATGGGAACCACCACATTCTCGACCGGACGCAGGAACTGATGGGTGACCGCTTCTTCCTCGAACTGCATCTTCAGCGCGGTGGCGCCGATGGAAGTGGCAACCGGTCGAGGGCTGGTGGCACGTTGCTTACGCGCGCTTGCCGCAGCGGCTGCGCCGCTCGCCGCAGCGGCGGTTGCCGCCTTCTTGCGGCGCGCAGGCGCAGCCGTGGCCCGCCCCCGGGCCGAAAGTTTCAGACGGTGGACCTTGCCGATGACAGCGTTACGGCTGACGCCGCCCAACTGTGCGGCAATCTGGCTGGCACTCAGCCCCTCCGACCAAAGCTTCTTCAAAAGTTCGACGCGCTCGTCAGTCCAGTTCATCAGGACAGGCTCCTGTGCAAGCGTGCGGAATCCCTGCCCCCTCTACCAGGCCAACGCCTGGTAGACACCACATCTACATGGGTCTGAAGGTCCGCCGCACGAAATCTAGTCGTTACCCGGTCAAACTACCTTATCGGTTGACTCGGTGACAAGAGTCCGACTCCGATCGCGAATCGGTTTTTGTGGTTTTCCCCAACTTGGGGCATTTCCGATTAATCTTTCCTTCACATTCCACTTCGTCCCGGCAAACCGTCTTTTCGTTGACTTCGCGGGGGAAAACGCTGATAAAAACACCGCGTGCCGCCCCTGGGGCGGCATTTTGGTTTCATCAACCTTGCGGCCTGACGCCGTCGAGAATATCCCGGAGAACGTGTCCATGAGCGGTTCGGCGCTTTTCGATACTTTTGCGAGGCTCCCCCTCTCCTTCGAGCAGGGGGAAGGTTCGTGGCTTATCACCGCCGACGGGACGCGATACCTCGATTTTGCGGCGGGCATAGCGGTAAATTCGCTTGGACACGGCCACCCGCATCTCGTCGCGGCTCTGACGGAGCAGGCGAACAAGCTCTGGCATGTTTCCAATCTCTATGAGATCCCCGGCCAAAGCCGCTTGGGCGCACGCCTCGTGGAGCATAGTTTTGCGGACAAGGTGTTCTTCACCAATTCCGGCGCGGAAGCACTGGAATGCGCCATCAAGACGGCGCGGCGCTATCACTATGTCAACGGACAGGAAAGCCGGTTTAGGATCATCACCTTTGAAGGTGCATTCCACGGGCGAACCCTCGCGACAATAGCTGCGGGCGGTCAGAAGAAATATCTGGAAGGCTTCGGCCCGAAGGTGGAAGGTTTCGACCAGATCCCCTTTGGAGATTTGCAAGCGGTCGAAAAGGCGATCACCCCCGACACCGCCGCGATCCTGATGGAGCCCATCCAGGGAGAAAGCGGCATCCGCGTGCCGCCGGCACAATTCGTGCGCGGCCTGCGTGACCTCTGCGATAAGCACGGCGTGCTGCTGATCTTCGACGAGGTGCAGACGGGCATCGGCCGCACCGGCAAGCTCTTTGCTTATGAATGGACCGGCGTTACGCCCGATATCGCGACCATAGCCAAAGGCATAGGCGGCGGTTTCCCGCTCGGCGCTTGCCTTGCCACCGAAGAGGCTGCGAAGGGTATGACGCCGGGTGTCCACGGCACCACCTTCGGCGGCAATCCTCTTGCGATGGCAGTTGGGAATGCGGTGCTCGACGTTATCCTCGAACCCGGCTTTCTCGAGGAGGTCGCCCGCAAAGGCCTGCTCCTCAAGCAGGGCCTTGCCGCGATTGCCGACGAGTTTCCGCAGGTCGTTGAGGAAATCCGCGGCACGGGACTGCTATTGGGCATTCGTTGCAAGTTTCCACCCTCGGCCCTGCAACAAACCATGCGCGACGAGAAGATACTGGGTGCGCCAGCCGGCGATAATGTGCTTCGCCTCCTGCCTCCGCTCAATGTCACCGACGAAGACATCCAGGAAGGGCTGGAGCGCATCCATCGCGCTGTGGAGGCCCTGGCCTCGGCTCCCGCCATGACGGCATCGGCAAAGGTATGACCGCCGTGGCACGCAATTTCATCGATCTTTCGACCGTTTCAGCCACCGAACTCCGGTCCATGCTGGACGACGCGCGGGAGCGCAAGGCTCTGCTGAAGGCGGGCAAGGCCGACAAGCCCTTCGAGGGCAAAGTGCTTGCCATGATCTTCGACAAGCCGTCGACCCGCACGCGCGTTTCCTTCGACGTGGCCATGCGCCAGCTCGGCGGCGAGACCATCATGCTCACCGGCGCGGAAATGCAGCTCGGCCGCAGCGAGACGATCGCCGACACGGCCAAGGTTCTCTCGCGCTACGTGGATGCGATCATGATCCGCACAACGGCGCATGAGCGGCTGCTTGAGCTTGCCGAGAACGCGACCGTGCCCGTCATCAACGGGCTCACGGACGACACGCATCCCTGTCAGATCATGGCCGATATCATGACCTTCGAGGAGCATCGCGGCAGTGTGAAAGACAGGCTGTTCGCCTGGTCGGGCGACGGGAACAACGTTCTGCACTCCCTTCTGGAGGCCTCCGCGCGGTTCGGATTCCGATTAAATGTCGCGACGCCCGTTGGCAGCGAGCCTTCCGCTCACTATGTGGAGTGGGCAAAGGCCAATGGCGGGCGCATAACGCTTACCCACGACCCGGAAGCGGCGGTGCGCGACGCAGACTGCGTTGTGACCGATACCTGGGTCTCGATGGGCCAGGAACACCGCGCCCGCGGCCATAACGTGTTCCAACCCTTTCAAGTGAACGAGAGGCTGATGAGCTTCGCGAAGAAGGACGCACTTTTCATGCACTGCCTGCCCGCCCATCGTGGCGAGGAAGTGACGGACGCCGTGATAGACGGGCCGCACTCGGTGGTGTTCGACGAGGCCGAAAACCGGCTGCACGCGCAAAAAGCCGTTCTCGCCTGGTGTCTCAGCCAGTGAACGACAACACAACAAAATTGGGCGATTTCGATTTCGCCGGTGACGATCACGTCGTGCCCTTCGAGGTGGAGGGGCTCGACGTGCGTGGCCGCGCCGTGCAGGTCGGTGCCATGCTCGACCAGATCCTGGAACGCCATGAATACCCGGAGCCGGTCTCGCGGCTGCTGGCCGAAGTCGTAGTGCTCACCGTCCTGCTCGGCAGCTCCCTTAAATTCGACGGCAAGTTCATCGTCCAGACGCGGTCTGACGGCCCGGTCGATATGCTCGTGGCGGATTTCTCCACCCCGGGTTCGGTACGCGCCTATGCCCGGTTCGACGAAGCCCGGCTTGCCGAAGCCGTTGAGCAGGGAGCAACTTCGCCCGAAGCCCTCCTCGGGGCAGGCGTTCTGGCGCTGACGATCGATCAAGGCCCCTATATGCAGCGCTATCAGGGGATCGTGCAGCTTGACGGCTCCACGTTGGAGGATGTGGCGCGCAGCTATTTCCGCCAGTCGGAGCAGATCCCGACAGAAGTGCGCCTCGGCGTTGCACGCATGGTCGTTCCCGGCGAGAGTGGCGGAGGGCGGTGGCGCGCTGGCGGCCTGCTTATTCAGTTCCTGCCGTCCGCGCCTGAACGTGCCCGCATGTCAGACCTGCCGGGCGGCGATGGCGACGATGAGAACGAAGGCAACGGTCATCCCGAGGACAATGCCTGGCAGGAAGCGCTGGCCTTGCTCAACACGGTCGAGATCGATGAGCTGCTTGATCCCACTGTGGGCGCCGAAAGGCTCCTCTACCGGCTCTTCCACGAGCAGGGAGTGCGGGTCTATGAGGGCGTGAACGTCATCGATAACTGCTCCTGCTCGCGCGAGAAGATCAAGAGCATCCTCGACGGGTTCACCGCCGAGGAAATCAAGGAAAGCACCGAAGACGGCGTGATCCGGGTCAATTGCGAATTCTGTTCGAAGGAATATCTCTTCGACCCCAGGGAGTTCGAGGAGGAGCAGAATTCGGGAGGCTCGGCCGACAGCTGAGCCCCTCGCGGCACTTTTGCCCCTAATGATTGTCGCGCGGCGTTCCCTTCTCGGTGGCGATGCGCTGGTACCGGACCGCCGGCTTCAACACCATGCCCTCGGAAAGCTGATCCACCATTGACCGCTGGATTTCCTGCCAGGGCGTCTGGTGACCAGGATAGTGATAGCCGCCGTCGGCCTTCAGAGCCGTCCGGCGGCTCTCCAGTACCTCGTCACTCACGAGCATGTTGGCGGTTCCGGTCTTCAGGTCGATCCGGATGCGGTCGCCTGTCCTGAGCAGAGCCAAGCCACCACCCACCGCCGCCTCGGGGGACGCATTCAGGATGGAAGGCGAGGCGGAGGTGCCAGACTGCCTGCCATCCCCGATGCAAGGCAGCGAATGAACGCCGCGCTTGATCAGGTAAGCTGGCGGGCGCATGTTCACCACCTCGGCCCCGCCGGGATAACCGACCGGGCCTGTGCCACGCATCACGAGGATGCAATATTCATCGATATCCAGTGCCGGATCATCGATACGGTGGTGATAATCTTCAGGGCCGTCGAAAACGACCGCCCTGCCCTCGAAAGCTTCCGGATCATTCGGGTTGGAGAGATAGCGCGTGCGGAATTCCTCCGAAATCACGCTGGTCTTCATAATGGCGCTGTCGAAAAGATTGCCCTTTAGATTGATAAAGCCGGCGCTCCTCTTGAGAGGTTCCGAGACAGGACGGATCACCTCTGCATCGATCGTCACCGCGCTCTCGCAATTCTCCCCGAGCGAACGCGCATTCACGGTTTTCGCCTCCGGATGCGGCAGGAGATTGGCTCTCATCAGCTCCGCCACCACGGCCGGCACGCCGCCCGCGCGGTGAAAATCCTCTCCAAGATACTCGCCCGCGGGCTGCAGGTTTACGAGCAACGGTATGTCATGCCCGATCTCCTGCCAGTCATCATTGTCGAGGGCTACGCCCAGATGGCGCGCAATGGCGTTCAGGTGGATCGGTGCATTGGTCGAGCCGCCGATAGCGGAATTCACGACGATGGCGTTCTCGAACGCCTCCCGCGTCATGATATCGGAAGGCTTCAGATCCTCGTGCACCATTTCGACGATGCGTCGCCCCGTCTCGTAGGCGATCTGGCCTCGCTCGCGGTAGGGTGCAGGAATGGCCGCACCACCGGGCAGCTGCATGCCCAGCGCTTCGGTGAGCGAGTTCATGGTGGAGGCGGTGCCCATCGTGTTGCAATAGCCCACGGACGGCGCCGAAGCCGCGGCGAGCTCCATGAACTGCTCGTAATTGATCTCGCCGGCAGCAAGCCTCTCACGCGCTTCCCAGACGATCGTGCCGGAGCCGACACGCCGCCCGCCATACCAGCCATTGAGCATGGGGCCGACCGACAGGGCGACTGCGGGGATATCAACGGTGGCAGCGGCCATCAGCAGGGCGGGCGTGGTCTTGTCACAGCCGATCGTAAGCACCACGCCGTCAATCGGGTAACCGTAGAGCACCTCGACAAGCGAAAGATAGCTCAAGTTCCTGTCCAGGGCGGCCGTGGGCCGCTTGCCGGTTTCCTGGATCGGATGGCAGGGGAATTCGAGCGGGACGCCGCCCGCCGCCTCGATGCCGGCGCGCACGCGCTTGGCGAGTTCCAGGTGATGTCGATTGCAAGGCGAAAGGTCCGATCCGGTCTGCGCTATGCCGATCAGCGGCTTGCCCGACTGCAATTCCTGCCGTGTCAGGCCGTAATTCAGGTAGCGTTCCAGATAGAGCGCGGTCATCCCGGGATTGTCGGGATTGTCGAACCAATCTTGCGAGCGGAGCCGCTTCTTGCCTTCCGTCATGAACGAACCTTTAGGGCCAGGACCTGTTAATCTGGTCGGGATGGTATGAGCGCATCTGTTCGGATACAAGGAGCGAGGGCGAAGGAAATCTCGACTTTCGAGCCTTCGCGGCCTGGGCACCAGATCCTTCGGCTGCCGAAAACGGCTGTGATCCACCCCGTGGAGCTGCCAAGCCGATGAAACGACGCCGGCCAGCGCGCCTCTCCTTTATTTCATCACGGCCGAAGCGACAAGTGCAGAGAGTTCATTGATGGACAAGAAGCCTTCGCTGAGCTAGCCAAGAACGGACGTAGGGAAAGGATAGGCCATGGCGATGATCATCGAAGGAGAGGAGAAAATCGCGGCACCGGTCGAGGCGGTTTGGCGCGCCTTGAACGATCCTGCGGTTTTGAAAGAATGCATCCCCGGCTGTGAATCGCTGGAGAAGAAGTCGGACACGCAGTTCTCCGCTGTCGTTTCCCTCAAGATCGGCCCGATCAAGGCGCGGTTCAACGGGGAGGTCGAGCTCACCAATCTCAATCCGCCGCATTCCTATACGATCTCCGGCGAGGGAAAGGGCGGCGTAGCCGGCTTTGCAAAGGGCGGCGCCGACGTCGCACTCAAGGAAGATGGTCCGGAGACGACGATCCTGTCCTACCAGGCCAAGGCCGATGTCGGCGGCAAGATGGCGCAACTCGGAGGACGGCTGATCGAATCCACTTCGAAGAAGCTTGCCTCGCAGTTCTTCGCCGATTTCAACACCCGCGTGAGCGGCAACAACGACGCTGAGAGCGCCTGACCGGACAAGGTCGTCGCTACCGCCCCAAACAAGGAAATTACTGATGGAAGCCACCCGGCCGATCAAAATCGCGCCCTCTATCCTTGCATCCGATTTTTCTCGCCTGGGTGAGGAAGTGGCCACGGTTGCTGCGGCCGGTGCGGATTGGATTCACCTGGATGTGATGGACGGCCATTTCGTCCCGAACATCACGTTCGGGCCGTCCGTGGTGAAGGCAATCCGGGATCGTACGGACAAGGTGTTCGACTGCCACCTGATGATCGCGCCGGTCGACCCCTATCTCGCGGCCTTCGCGGAGGCGGGGTGCGATATCCTGACAGTGCACGCCGAGGCCGGGCCGCATCTGCATCGCTCGCTGCAGACGATCCGCAGGCTCGGCAAGAAGGCGGGCGTGTCGCTCAATCCCGCCACGCCGGAGAGCGCCATCGAATATGTGCTCGACGATATCGATCTGATCCTGATCATGACGGTCAATCCTGGTTTCGGCGGGCAGGCCTTCATTCCATCCGCTTTGGAGAAGATCCGGAAGGTCAAGGAGATGATCGGCAGCCGCCCCATCGATATCGAGGTGGACGGCGGCATCACGGCCGAAAATGCGGGCGCGGTGGTTGCCGCCGGGGCCAATGTGCTCGTCGCCGGCTCCTCCATCTTCAAGGGAAGCAGCGAGCAAACCTATCGCCGGAACATAGAGGCGATCAGGAAGGCAGCCGGCGCTTAAGCTCAGGCTGGCTTCGGCCCGTACCGCACCGTTTCAAAGCGGCAGGCCAGCGCATCATAAAGAAGCAGGCGCCCCACCAATGGCTCGCCTATGCCGGTGATAAGCTTGATGGCCTCCATGGCCTCAAGCGTGCCCATGACGCCGGTCAGAGCACCGACAATGCCCGCTTCCGCGCAGCTGGGCACGAGCCCAGGGGGCGGCGCTTCCGGGAAAAGATCGCGATAGGAGGGCAGCAACCTGCCATCTGCGGCCTTCTCATATGGCTTCAGCACTGTGAGGGAGCCGTCGAAACGCCCCACTGCCGCCGTGATAAAAGGCACTTTCTTTTCCGCACAGGCGTCCGCCAGGGCATAGCGGGTCTCGAAATTGTCGGAGCCGTCGACCACGAGGTCGTAACGGGCGACAAGCGCGCCGGCATTCATGGAGTCGAGCCGCAGGAGGTGCATTTCCACCCGTGTATGGGGATTGAGACGTTCGATGGCAGCTTTGGCGCTCTCGGCCTTGGACAGGCCCACGGCGTCGGTCGCGTGGATGATCTGCCGCTGCAGGTTCGACAGAGACACATGATCGTCGTCCACGATGCCGAGGGTCCCAACTCCGGCGGCGGCGAGATATTGCAGCACAGGAGCACCAAGCCCGCCTGCCCCCAGCACCAGAACCCGTGCACGCTTCAGTTTCTGCTGGCCCGCTCCGCCGATCTCCGGCAGCACGATATGGCGCGCGTAGCGCTCCAGCTCTTCATCGGAAAGGATCGCATCTGTCATGGGCCGAACCATACTTCGCAGGACGCGGCTTGTCAGGGTGCCGTTTCGACGGCGCCACCCGAAACGGTAAGGAATAGCGCCTTGCCTTCCAGGCTTGAAAAAAGCGCGCGTTCGGTGCCCGTCATGAAAGCTTGGCAATTGAGGTCTTCGAGTATCTCGAAGAGGGCGGCCCGGCGATCTGCGTCGAAGTGCGCGGAAATCTCGTCCAAAAGCAGGATCGGCACCATTCCGGAAAGTTCCGCGGTCAAACGCGCATGCGCAAGCACAAGCCCGACGAGGAGAGCCTTTTGCTCGCCGGTCGAGCAGCTTTCCGCCGGCATGTCTTTCGGCGCATGGCGCACCAGCAGCTCACTGCGATGCGGACCTTCAAGGGCCCTTCCCGCACCCCTGTCCCGCGGACGCTCCTGGCGCAAACGAGCGCGAAATTCCTCTTCGACATCGACTGCAGGCTTCCGCGCGATCGACTCGTCCACCGTGCCTTCAAGCGCCAGAACTGCTTTCGGGAAGGGGCTGTCGGCCGGCAGTCGGTCGATCATGGCCGCGAGGAGCCTCAACATCTCGGCGCGGGCGGCGGCGATCGCCACGCCCGTCTCAGCCATCTGGGTCTCGATCGCGTCGAACCATGCGTCGTCCCGTACATCGTCCGCGAAGAGCCGATTGCGGGAACGCATGGCCTTTTCGTAATCGGCGGCACGACGGCCATGCGCGGGATCGATTGCAAGCACCAGCCGGTCCAGAAAGCGCCGGCGGTCCGCCGACGGACCTGTAAAAAGCGAGTCCATGGCAGGCGTAAGCCAGATGACCCGCAGCCAATCGAGCATGGCTTCGGCGCTGCGCTGGGGCTCGCCATTGATGCGCACGCGTCGCACAGATTCCGGTCCCTCAGTTCCCGCGCCAGCCGTTCCGGTTCCGATCCGGCACGTACCAAAGGGCCCGTCGACTTCCGCATGCACCGCAAAGCCATCGCTGGAGCCGCGGCGCGTCACCTCCTCCAATTTGGCGCGCCGCAGGCCCCGGCCGGGCGAAAGGAACGAGACGGCTTCAAGCAGATTGGTCTTGCCAGCGCCGTTCTCGCCGGTAAGCACCACCGCACCCGGCTGCAGGCCAAGCGACAGCGAAGCATAATTGCGGAAATTGGAGAGCGTCAGCCTGGTGAGATGGACCTGCGCCGGACGCCCGCTTTCAGTTCCTGTCGTCGCCGTCGTCACACCCGCATCGGCATCAGGACATAGAGAATGCGCTCGTCGGATGTGTCCTGAATAAGGGTCGGCGAGCCGGCATCCGCCAGCAGGAACTTCGCTTCGCTGCCCGAAAGCTGCGCGGCAACATCCAGGAGATAGCGTGCGTTGAAGCCAATCTCGATCGGGTCGGCGCTATATCCCGCCGGAATTTCTTCCGTGGCACTGCCGGAATCCGGATTGTTGACGGTGAAAGTCACCTGCCCATCGGAGATGGAGAGCTTGACCGCCCTTCCCCGCTCGGAGGAGACCGTGGAGACGCGGTCGACGGCAGCAGAGAAGCTTTGCCGGTCGATCAGCAGTTCCTTGTCGTTGCCCGTGGGAATGACACGCTGATAGTCCGGGAAGGTGCCGTCGATCAGCTTCGACGTGAGCACCACGCTGCCGATGGTGAAGCGGATCTTCGTGTCCGAAAGCTCAACGGTAACCGCGACGTCCGGATCGTCCACGAGCTTTTGGAGTTCGCCGACGGTCTTGCGCGGAATGATGATCCCGGGCATTCCTTCCGAACCTGAGGGGGCCTCGATCTCCGCTCGCGCGAGGCGGTGCCCATCCGTCGCCACAGCCCGAAGCTTGAGCGCACCGGACGATTCCAGCGTGTGCAGAAAGATGCCGTTCAGGTAATAGCGCGTCTCCTCGGTGGAGATGGCGAACTGCGTCTTCTCGATAAGGCTGCGCAGCGCGGCAGAATCCATGCGGAAGGTGTGCGAGAACTGTCCCGCGGCAAGGGATGGGAAATCCGCCTTCGGGAGACATTGCAGGCGGAAGGTTGAGCGACCCGAGATGACAGACATGGTCTGGCCGTTCTCGTCCAGTTTCAACATCACTTCCGCGCCATCCGGCAGCTTGCGGACAATGTCATAAAGCAGATGCGCGGGCACCGTGGTGGCTCCGCCCTGCTCGATGGATGCGGGAGCGGCCTCCGTCACCTCAAGATCGAGGTCGGTCGCCTTCATCTCGAGATTGCCGCCATCGGCCGAGAGGAGCACGTTTGACAGGATCGGAATGGTGTTACGCCGTTCCACCACGCGATGAACATGGCCGAGCGACTTCAGAAGATTGGAACGTTCCAGAACTACGCGCATAATCTCTGTTTCTCGCCTGGTGAGGAGCGGCGTCGGCGAATGCCTTTCGCGGTCTGCCTCGACATGATGGAGTTGCGCCAAACTGACAGGAAAACAGAAAGAAAGGCAAGCCCGCGGAAGGGGCTAAGCCAATTTCCGCGGGCTTCCTGGGGATAACGCTTCTACGAGCGTTTCAATGACGGCACTCCCGCCTAGGCCTGCTCACTGATCAGCCTCTTGAGAAGCTCGATCTCCTGCGCGAGCTGCTTGTCGTCCCCCGACATGCCTTCAATCTTGCGCACCGCGTGCAGCACGGTTGTGTGGTCGCGGCCACCGAAGCGGCGTCCGATCTCCGGCAGCGAGCGCGGGGTCAAGACCTTCGCCAGATACATAGCGACCTGCCGTGGCTTGACGATGGAACGCGTGCGCCGGTTGGAAAGCAGCTCCGTCTTGGAGACGTTATAATGGCGCGCAACGATGCGCTGGATGTCTTCGATCCGCACGCGCCGCGGCTCGCCCGAGCGTTGAATCGGACCAAGGATCTCGTCAATGCGCTCCAGCGTGATCTGCGGCTCGAAAGAGTGGCGGAAAACCAGTTGGTTGAAAGCACCCTCGAGTTCCCGCCCGCTGCCTGTCACCACCTGCGCCACATGCTCCAACACATCCTGCGGGATGTTGAGGGAAGGATCTTCCACCCGCGCCGCGGCGAGCCGCTGCCTGAGCATGGCGAGCCTGAGGTCATAGTCCGGCGAAAGGATTTCCAGCGAGACGCCGCCATTGAGACGCGACTTCACGCGAGGCTCAAGCGATTCCAGCTCCGATACGGGCCGGTCGGCAGCCACCACCACCTGCCGTGCGCTGTCGAGCAGCATGTTGAGCAGATGGCAGAACTCGTTCTGGATCGACTTGCCCTGCAGGAACTGCATGTCATCGATGATGAGGAGGTCGATGTCGCGAAGCTGCTCCTTAAGCGTCAGCGCGTTGTTATCGCGGATCGCAGTGGCGAAACGCCACATGAAATATTCGGCGGTGAGATAGACCACGCGAGACTGCGGACGTTGCTTGAGCGATGCCGCAGCCACGGCCTGCAGCAGGTGGGTTTTGCCAAGCCCCACCGAGGCGTGAATGAAAAGCGGGTTGAACCGGACGGCACCCGCGGAAGATTCCGCCACCGTGCGGGCCGCCGCATAGGCAACGCGGTTGGATGTTCCTTCAATGAAAGATTCGAAGGTGAAGCGGCTGTCGAGCGGAGAGCCGAACATGCTCGGCCGCATCCCCTGGTCCGTCTTCGCCGAAGGCAGAGGGGTGACCCGAGCGCCGGCGGCAGTGCCGGCCGCAAGCATCTGTTGGGACTGGCTTGCCCCCTTACGCGCCGGAACGGGCTTAACATCCGTCCTGGCCGGCGAATTGCGGGTAGCGGTGCGGACCACGATCTCCACCTTCAGTGTGGATGGATCTTCGGCCTTCCAGAGGGTGGTGATCAGGTCGAGATAATGGCCATTGATCCAGGCCCGAAGAAAAGCCGTTGGGACCGAAATGCGGACGACGCCCTTGGAGGCCTCGGCCAATTTCATGCGTCCGAACCAGCTGGAATAGACCTCCGTACCAAGCCGGGCCTTCAACTGCGCCCGTACACGTTCGAAAACTGCCACAGCCTCTCCGGAGCTCCCCGCGTCCTCATCGTGAGCCGCCGAGCCATGAAAAGAGAACCCTCCCCCAACTTCCCTCTCAACGCCGCTTTGCATCCTCGTTTCCCTGTTAAAAAATGCTTCTGTTTTAATTCAACGGGCGGTCTTCTTATGTTGCCGCGCCGCCCGCAAAGCTTCCCTGATCGGCACTGATGCCTCTTCTTACCTCCAACGCTGGTAACTGAACTTGCTGAACCTCACCCCCGCCCGCAGACCGACACAGCCATGGATCGGTCCGGTTTTGACCGGATCATAACCCCTCATCGTACAAATCCGGCACCCCATCTCCGAGGACAGCCGACCTCGTGCGCGAATTGCTCCGCGCCCGCAGTAGCTGCGTCTTTTTCTGGTTTTCTGGGCGGCCAAGCCTGCCCTCGTGACGGCTGGGACATTAGCGAAACTACTGCTTACAGAGCAAGTGCGAGACTGAGGCTTTTTTGCCGCTCCTGGGCCATTGGACAGGCCATGGCCCTGCTTGGCCGCGAGCGCAAAACGCTTAACCTGTTTTGATTCCAACCGCTTTTGCCAACAGGTTTTCCGGGCCGTCCGGCCAGAAAAAAAAGTGAAAAAATCTGCTTGACATTCGCTTGCCTCATTACCCCGCCACGCGATACTTTTTTGCTGTGGATAAACTTCTGTAAGCGATTGATTATGCTATAGAAACTTTTCTGCTCGCTGATTGCGAACAGTCGCCCGTATGACACTTTTCCTAAGGCTGGAAGAAAAACGCCGGCAAACGAAAACAGATCGCCTCCGCGCCTTTTGAAAGGCGCAAAGCCAACCCATTGCACGGCAAAAGGAAAACCCGGCCTGAGCCGGGTGAAGGATCCCGGGCGGGATCCTTAGGCGTTAAGGGTCTTAACGCGACGAGCGAGTCGCGAAACCTTACGCGCAACAGTGTTCTTATGAAGAACACCCTTGGTGGCGGCCCGCATCAGCTCCGGCTGCGCGGCCTTCAGGGCAGCTTCCGCTGCCGTCTTGTCGCCAGAGGCGATCGCCTCTTCGACCTTGCGGACAAAGCTGCGGACACGCGAACGGCGGGTCTTGTTGATCGCCGTACGACGGGCGATCTTGCGCACCGCCTTGTTGGCCGAAGTGGTGTTGGCCATAATTCCTCTCTCGTTCTAATCCTGACCGCCGGCCCGTCCCGATAGGGCAGAGCCTCGGCGCAAAACAAAAGGGCAGCCCCAAGGGCTACCTCAGTCGAGGCGGCTTATAGTCGAGGCATCCCGATGCGTCAACGGTTACGGAATTGCGGAGAGCGCTTTTCCGTGAAGGCGGCCATGCCTTCCTTCTGGTCGTCGAGCGCAAACATGGAATGAAAGGCGCGCCGCTCGAACCGCAGGCCTTCCGAAAGCGTGGTTTCGTAAGCCCGGTTCACGGCCTCCTTGGTCATCATAACGGCGGGCATGGAGAATTCGGCGATCTTGCCGGCCACCTGCAGCACCTCCTCGATCAGCTCTCCCACGGGCACAATTCGAGAGACGAGCCCGCAGCGTTCTGCCTCGGCGGCATCCATCATGCGGCCCGTCAGACACATTTCCATGGCCTTGGCTTTGCCAACGAAGCGAGCGAGGCGCTGGGAACCTCCCATGCCGGGCATGATGCCCAGCGTGATCTCCGGCTGGCCGAATTTTGCATTGTCCGCAGCGATGATGAAGTCGCACATCATGGCAAGCTCGCATCCCCCGCCCAGGGCATAGCCGGCCACGGCGGCGATCACCGGCTTGCGGACGCGCGTCAGCCGCTCCCAGCCCGAAAAAAGGTCTCCCATATACGCATCGATGAAAGTCTGCGGCTGCATCTCCTTGATATCGGCTCCCGCGGCAAAAGCCCGCTCCGATCCGGTGACCACGATGGCACCGATCCGGGGATTGGCGTCGAAGGCCTCCGCCGCCGCGACCAACTCCTCCATCACCTTGGAATTGAGCGCATTGAGCGCCTTTGGGTGGTTGAGCGTGATCAGCCCTACACGTCCACGCGTCTCCACCAATATCGTTTCATAGGCCATCGGTTTCTCCCCTGCTGAAACACCGTCGGCAGCTAGCGCTGGCAGACGGGACAATAAAATGTAGAGCGCCCGCCCTGGACGATCCGGTGGACCGTGCCTGAACAGCCTTCTTTGCGGCAAGGCTCGCCCTCACGATCATAAACGCTGAAGCTGTGCTGGAAATAGCCGAGCGAGCCGTCCGCCCGGACGTAATCCTTCAGCGACGAGCCCCCTGCCGCGATCGCGTCCGCAATCACCGCGCGCACCGCTTGGGCCAACCGATTGCTGCGTTCGGTCGGTTTGCCATGTCCGGTCACGATCGTCGAGGCGATGCGGCGGGGGGAAAGGCCCGCGCGCCAGAGGGCTTCACAGACATAGATGTTGCCTAGCCCTGCCACGACGCGCTGGTCCATGAGCGCCGATTTCAGAGGCGTGCGCTTCCCCGCGAAAAGCCGCGCGAGAAGTGCGCCGTCAAGCGCGTTACCCGTCGGCTCCACGCCGAGGCCTGCGAGCAGCGGGTGTTCCTCCAGGTCTGTCGCTTCGGCGAGAAGCATAAAGCCGAAACGCCGGGGATCATTGTAGATGACGCGTGCTTCGCCCCCGCCGTCCCGTCTCAGGTGGAACACCACGTGGTCATGCTTCTCGGATTTCGAACGCGCATGGTGGAAGTCGCCCGGAGCCACCGCTGCCCCGCCCTCCTCGACGCGGAACGAGCCGGACATGCCGAGATGACTGATGAGCACCGCACCGTCTTCCAGGTGGACAAGAAGATACTTCGCCCGCCTCCCGAGGGCCGTGATCGCGCGGCCTTTCACCCGCTCGGAAAATCCGGCCGGAAAAGGAAAGCGCAAATCCTGGCGCCGCTGTTCTACCTTGACGATGCGCGCGCCCTCCATCACCGGCTCCAACCCTCGCCGGACGGTTTCGACTTCTGGCAACTCAGGCATGTTGTGACGTCAGGAAAGAAACGCCGTGCCGGCCTGCAGGAAGGCCAAGATGGGAGGCAACGGTCTCGCCGATATCCGCATACGTGCTCCTCAGCCCGATCGAGCCGGCGCGGCTGCCCGGCAGCATGCCCAGGATCGGGACTCGTTCCCGCGTATGGTCCGTGCCCTTCCAGGTGGGATCGCAGCCGTGATCGGCGGTGAGGATCAGGAGATCGCCCCGCTTCAATCTGGCAAAAACTTCGGGCAAGTGGCGGTCGAAGGCCTCCAGAGCCGCGGCATAGCCCGCGACATCGCGACGGTGGCCAAAGAGCGTATCGAAATCGACGAAATTGGCGAAGACCAGATCGCCATCCTCGGCATCATCCATTGCGCCCAGTGCTGCCTCGACCAGAGCCATGTTGCCGGCCCCCTTCCGCACCACCGAGACGCCCTGATGAGCGAAGATATCCCCGATCTTGCCTATTCCGATGACGCGGCCGCCTGCGGCCTCCACCCGATCGAGCAAAGTCGGCTCCGGTGGGGGAACGGCATAGTCACGCCGGTTCGCGGTACGCTCGAAGGTCTCGGCACTTTCTCCGACAAACGGTCGCGCAATAACCCGCCCGATCTTGTAATCGTCCACCAGCCGGCGCGTGGTTTCGCAGAGGGCATAAAGCCGCTCCAGGCCGAAATGCCGCTCATGGGCCGCGATCTGGAAGACCGAGTCCGCCGAGGTGTAGCAGATCGGCTTGCCCGTCCGTACATGCTCCTCTCCCAATCGCGCGATTATTTCCGTTCCGGAGGCATGACAATCGCCGAGAATGCCGGGCAGCTCGGCTTCCTCTATCAATCTGGCCGTCAACTCCGCCGGGAAAGCCGGCACGGTTTCGGGAAAATAGCCCCATTCGAAGGGCACGGGGACACCGGCGATCTCCCAGTGCCCGGAGGGCGTATCCTTTCCAGTGGAGCGCTCCTCGGCGGCGCCGAAAAACACCCCGGTTCCGAAATCCCGATCGGGTTCACACCCGGCAGCCACGGCTGCCGCAGCCCTCAGGCCGAGAGAGTACATGTTCGGGAGGTGGAGCGGCCCCTGCCTCAAACCGGCTCGATCCGCTCTTCCTTCGGCGCAAGCCGCCGCGATATGTCCGAACGTATCTGCGCCCTCGTCGCCGAAAGAGGCTGCGTCTGGCGCGTGGCCGATACCGAAAGAATCGAGGACGAAAAGAAAGGCGCGCGCCATCAGCTCAAAAATCCGTGTCGTGCCAGAAATAGGGGCACGCAACCCGCTTGGCAATCGCACCTACAGCATCGGCCGGAAATCGACCCTGCCTTTGGACGCGGGCTGCAATCACTTCAGCAGTTCCCACACGGGATAGAGGGTGTCTGGCGCGGGCGGAGATAATAACGCTTGCTCATGGAAATGCTGTCGAACGCTGCCTCGAGCCCCAGAGCTTCCTTGGCCGACGCCCGCCAGAGAATAACCGGACGATAATCCAGGTTCGCCTCCGCACGGATCAGAAAAGCGCCGCGCACGAGAAGGCTCTCCGGCACTTCCGTTATATCGCCGGGTCTTTCGGCATAAACCAGAGCATCATCCAAAAGCGCGCGCGACCAGACCACTATGGGTCGGGGATTGGGCTCGTCCGTGATCTGGATCGCGGTGACCGTTATGACCGGCTCGCTGCGGCGATAAGGCACGAGCGCAGCCTTGCCGATCGTCATGAGCGAGCGGAGTTCGTCTTTGGTCAGTTCGCGCTGCTGCGTCACCAGATCGGCCACCTGGCTCGCCAGCCGCCCAACCCTTCTGTTGGCATCGATCGCCTGCGAGAATTCCAGCGTCAGAAAATAGAGGGCCAGCAGCAACGGCACGATGAGGGCAAACTCCAGCGCTGCCGCCCCTCGCTTGTCCCTTAGGAAAGAAGTAAGGCACCTTACCGCCTCGCATCCTGCCCGCCGAAATTGCATGTTCATGGCCCGCCGCCCCTCAGCCCGCTACTGCGCCGCAGACGCAGACGGCTCGTTTTGCCAGGTGTGCGTGGCGAAAAGCAGCATCTTGCCATCCGGAAGATTGGCCATGCGGTCATGCATGAAATTCGTGAGCACGGGCCAGAAATAGTAGACGCGCAGCACATTCTTTTCGCCCGCGTCACCGGGATCGAAGAGATAGGTGTTTGGCAGGAGAGGCCCTTCGAAGACTTCTGCGGCGTCCTCGAAGGTCCCGAAATGCTGCAGATCGATCTGCAGACCGGGGCAGTCGGCCGGGAAGAGCATGCTCATACGCTCGCACATGAGGTCCCGGACGATCTGCTCGTTCGCAGTGCCGACTTGCAGCTGGCCGGTACGAAATTTGCGTCCGACATCGTCGGCGGCGTTGGTCAGCATTTCTTGGGCCACAAAGGCCACACAGCTTTCCAGGATCGCGAAGACCAGAAGGAAGAACGGCAAGGCGAGGAGGGCGAATTCCACCGCGGCTGCGCCCTTCTTTTCATGCCAGAAGCGGCGGAGAAGGTCCCTCACCCCGATACCGCCGGCTCGCCGGAAATCTGCCCCAAGACCACCCATTCTCAGCCCCTTGTCGTGAAGGGACTATCGCACGGGGCCCGTTGCCGCCCCGTTTTGCTGATCGTTAAATTTTGAAGTGTCTGAGCAAGGTCTGGGTAAGCCGGACCGTTATCGGTTGATCATTTCGGCTTCCGACAGGCGCTCGGCCTCGCTCTTATATGCGCTTTCACAAAATGGCGTGCATGAGAGGGTCTGCACTTCCGAGCGGCGATAGACGCGGACGGAGTCGACTGCCTGCCGAGAGACGATCACCTGCTCATCTACAATGGGATGACCTTCCGCATCGAGAGCGACGATATTGGTCACGCCGAAGCCTTTGCCGGTGAGCACGATCGTTCTGGCATCCTGCACCACCGCATCCGCAATATTGGGGTTGCCGATCACCACCGTGTCGGCAGGACGCGCGATCTTGATGATCTTCGCCTGGTTCATCACGACGCTGATGCCCTCCGCGTGTGCGTCCGCCATGGGCCCAGCGATAGCCGCCGCGAAGACTGCAACAATCAGCGCACTTCTGCAGAAAGGCTTCACGCATCCGCTCCCAGGATTCTCACCGAATTATGAACGGCATTGGTGAACCAGCAGTTAATACGTGTCGCTTCAGATCAGTTTCGAAAAGTGGGGCAGCAATATGCAATTTTATCTATGGCCTTATGGATTTCATAACCTTCTTATTTGGATCACCAAGTAAATCTTTTGGTAGCGTGTTTCTTAAGGGGCCCGAAAGTGCCGCAGCGTAAGTCTCTCGCTATCCGATCGACACGAGAGAAAGTCGGCGGGGTGCTGAAAATCGGAGCTGAAGGAGATCTCTTATGTCACAGCTTTTTGCGCGCTTTCTGAAGGATGAATCTGGCGCGACGGCCGTCGAATACGGCCTGATCGTGGCCCTCATCGCGGCAGGCATCATCACCGTGGTCGGCACGCTGGGCGACCAGATCACCGGCGCGTTCACCACGGTCTCTGAGGGACTTAACGGCGAAGGTATCACGGGCGAATAATTGAGCCGTCAATACTTTCTTCCGGAGGCCGTCCGCACAACAACGGGCGGCCTTTGTCGTTTCGGCATCATTGAAGCTGTTCTGCCGAAGCGACGCATCTTCATCGGCGGTTAACATCGGCAGCCTATTCTTTTCTCATCTTCGCACGAGTATTGTCATGCTTGAAGCAGCGATCTTCGTCATCTTTCCTTTCTGCATGGCCTTCGCCGCCGTTTCCGACATGATTTCGTTGACGATCGCCAATCGTGTCTCGGTCCTCCTCGTCCTTTCCTTCGCGGCACTCGCGCTTTTCATCGGCATGCCCTGGCCCGAGATCGGCATGCATTTTGTGGCTGGAGGACTCGTGCTCCTCGCCACCTTCCTGATTTTCGCGATCGGGGGCATGGGCGGCGGGGATGCAAAATTGATGGCCTCGAGCGCCCTGTGGTTCGGCCTGGATGTCGGCCTCGCTAATTACCTGATGACCACAGCACTCCTTGGAGGAGCTCTCACGATCGCGCTGCTCTTCTTCAGGCGCTCGGGATTTTCGCCGCTGGTGGCCAACCACGTCCTGCGGCATTTCGCGGAAGAAAAGGCGGGCATTCCCTACGGGGTAGCCCTCGGTCTTGGAGGCCTGATCTGCTTCCCGCAAACGCCGTTCATGCAATGGGCGATGGAGCGCCTCGCCGCCGGATAGGGCGGACCGCACCGCCCCCGAAAAAAGAGAGCCGCGGCCTCCATGGCCGCGGCTCTTTCCTATCTGATCAGCACTCGCCTCTGCGAATGATACGGTAATCCGCCGATTCCGCCTCGCACGAATTGCCGAAGGTGCGCACCCGTCCGTTCCTCACTCCGCAGACGGGCGCATATTCCCGTGTGCAGAAGCGAAGACCGTCATCCACCGGCGGGCGCCCGCCCCCGCATTGGCCGGGATGAACTGGCCGGAACCCCTCGGCCTCGGCCGTGCACGGGTTGGGGAATGTGCGCTCGCGGCCGTTACGCACGGCGCAGACCGGCCGGTATTCGCGCGTGCAGGCCTGCTGGGGCCTCTCCGGTGGTCGCGATGGGCGGCATTCGCCCGGATGCAGCGGACGAAAACCCTCGGACTGGGCGATGCAGGCATTTGGGAATGTTTGCTCCCGCCCGCCGCGGGTGGCGCAAACCGGCTGGTATTGCTGCGTGCAGATACGTGGCCCGCTCGGCGGCAGAGGACGCGGGCGACCCGGCTCCTCATCGACGACGACGGTGCAGCTCCACAGCAAGAGGCCGGCACAGGCGAGAGCCGTCAGCCGGACGAGATTCTTGAAGAAAGTCACGAAAAGCCCTCCTATCGCGATGCGGCTGAACCCGCGCCCCCAGCCGGCCGCCGCGAATCCTCCTTACCTGATTTCGCGGATGAGGTCTCCATCAGGAAAGCAGGTCGGAGCGCGGCCGGCCTTCTCCTGCCACCGGCCGATCGATCGGCGTGTCTTGAAACCCGCAAGCCCATCGGCGCCGCCGACATCGTAGCCCTGTCCCTCCAGAGCACGCTGCATGGCCGCGATATCGGACCGGCGCATAGTGTCAACCTTGCGCCAGGGCTGAATGAAGCCGCCGCTGCCATAAATGATGCGATCGCCTGCGTGACCGACGAAGAGGGCATAGAGATCGCTCTCGTTGTAATCCTTGAGGCGATAGAAGTTCGGCGTGACGATAAATGCCGGCCCGTGGCGCCCGGCGGGCATCATCAAATAGCCTTCCTCGCGCAATTCATGGCTCGGGAATGGCTTGCCATTCGCGCGCGTTATACCCAGTTCCGCCCAATCGGCGATGCGCCGGCCCTGATCCGGGCCTTCGAGCGCACAGGAGACCCCGTTGGGAAGAACCACCTCGAAACCCCAATCGCGGCCCTGGACCCAGCCGTGGCTGGCCAGATAATTGGCGATCGACGCGAGCGCATCGGGGATGGAATTCCAGATATCCGCCCGACCGTCGCCATCGAAATCCACCGCATAGTTCAGGTAGGAGGTGGGCATGAATTGCGGCTGTCCCAGCGCACCGGCCCACGAGGAGCGCATCATTTCCGCGCGGATGCGGCGCTTGTCCACCATCTCCAACGCCGCAAGCACTTCCTGAAGGAACATGTCCTTTCGGGTGGCGAGGAAGGCCTTCGTGCCCAGCACCTCGAAGGCGTTATGCGGAATCTTGGCGCTGCCAAAGCCCGACTCGCGCCCCCAGATGGCGAGGAGCACGCCGGGCGGAACCCCGAAGCGCTTTTCTATGGCCGCGAGCGTAGAGGCATGAGCCTTTGCCCTGCTCCGCCCTCCCGAGACGATACTGTCGACATGGGCGAAATAGGCGGATGGAGCACGGAACTCCGCCTGATGCTGCTCGGTCGAGCGTGGCGCCTTCTCCCCGGGAAGAACGAGGTCCGGCAGCTTGAGATTGGGCTGCACGCCCGAAAAGGCGGCCCGAAAGCTAGCCTCGGAGATACCGCGCGCACGCGCCTCCGGCCAAAGATCGCGCGCCAGCCAGTCCTGGAACAATGCGTTCACATCAGCCCGTGCAGGAAGCCCCGCAAGGCAGAGCGCCGCCAGCGCAACTGCAAGCATGACGATCCCGTTTGCTGCCCGCCGCATCTGCCCCTCCGCCTAGAACGTCGTGCGTGACTTCAGCGCCGCCGAAAGCGTGCCTTCGTCGAGATAATCAAGCTCGCCGCCTACCGGCACGCCATGGGCGAGCCTTGTGACCTTCACATCGAGCCCGGCAAGCTGGTCCGTAATGTAGTGCGCCGTCGCCTGACCCTCGACCGTGGCATTCACGGCCAGGATGATTTCCGAAATACCGCCTTCGGCGACCCGCCCCACCAGGCCTTTGATGTTCAGGTCGTCCGGGCCGATGCCATCGAGCGGCGAAAGCGTCCCGCCAAGCACGTGGTAGCGGGCATTGATGGCCGCGGCTCGCTCCAGCGCCCAGAGGTCGGACACATCCTCGACGACGATCAGAATAGCTGTTTCGCGACGTGGATCGGTGCAGATGGTGCAAGGATCGGACGTATCCATATTGCCGCAGACCGAACAGACGCGCACCTTTTCGAGAGCCTCCGCCATCGCCGCCGTGAGCGGCGAGAAAAGCTGCTCTTTCTTCTTGATGAGGTGAAGGGCGGCGCGCCTGGCCGAGCGCGGCCCCAGCCCCGGCACCTTGGCCAGAAGCTGTATCAAGCGTTCGATCTCAGGACCGGCGATGCGTTTGGACATAAGCGATCATGATTCCCGGATGGGAAAGAAATAGCATTCTTCCGCGGTGAAAGCAGGGGCTGGCCCGGCCGTTCCGGCCTCATAAGCCGCTCGGGCCGTGGCGGCAATCCTTAAAGGAGCCGCCAGGCGAAGAAGAAAAGGAGAAGGGCGATGACCCAGAGAGCCAGATGCCCGAGGCGCTCGGATCTCGACCGCACTTTGCCCATCGCCCGCGTCGTCTCGGGTTCGAGCCGAAACCCGTTATCGAGAAGCGCTTCCATATCCCGACTGACCCGATCAAGGCGCATCGCCAGTTCGGGCGCTTGTCGAGCCAACATTATGAGCGCATGCGCTCCCTCGCGTGCGTCCTGAAGAAGCCCCTGTGGGCCCAGATTCTTCTTGATCCATTCGGAAACGACCGGCTCCGCTGCTCGCCACATGTTGAAGTGCGGATCGAGCGTGCGGGACACCCCTTCGACGACGACCATGGTCTTCTGCAGGAGCAGAAGCTCCGGCCTGGTCTGCATGTCGAACAATTCGGTTACTTCGAACAGCAGGGTGAGCAGGCGCGCCATGGAGATCGTTTCGGCGGGTTGGCCGTGGATCGGCTCGCCGATAGCCCTCAGTGCCTGGGCGAAGGCTGCCACGTCGTGGTGGCCGGGCACGTAACCTGCCTCGAAATGAACCTCCGCCACCCGCCGGAAGTCTCGCGTGATGAAGCCATAAAGGATTTCGGCGAGGAACCGCCTCTCTTTCCTGCCGATACGGCCGACTATGCCGAAATCGACGGCGACGATCGTGCCATCGGCTTCCACGAAGAGGTTGCCGGGATGCATATCGGCATGGAAGAAGCCATCCCGCAGCGTGTGCCGCAGGAAGGACTGGATCAGGGTCGTGGCGAGACGCTCGAGATCGTGGCCCGCAGCGCGCAGCGCCTCGGTATCCGACATCTTGATGCCATCGATCCATTCCAGCGTCAGCACGTCGCGACCGGTACGCTGCCAATCCACCCATGGCACCCGGAAGCCCGGGTCCTCCTTGGTGTTCTCCTGGATCTCGCAGATCGCGGCTGCCTCCAGACGCAGGTCCATCTCGATCTTGGTGGTCTGCGCCAGCGTCTGCGTCACCTCCACCGGTCTCAGGCGCCGCGAATAAGGGATGAAACGCTCTTGTAGACGGGCGAAGAGGAAGAAGGATTCCAGGTCATTATAGAAACGGCGCCGCACGCCCGGCCGGATCACCTTGACCGCGACCTTCCGGATCTCTCCTTCATGCACGACCTTCGCCGGATGGACCTGAGCGATCGATGCCGCAGCCACCGGAGGCCCGAAATCGCGGTAAAGCGAATCGACCGGAACTCCGAGAGACGCCTCGATCGCCGCCCGTGCCTGCTCCTGCGGGAAGGTATCCATCCGGTCCTGCAGCGCCGCAAGATCGAGCGCAAGATCGTGGCCGACAACGTCCGGACGCGTCGCCAGGAACTGGCCAAGTTTCACGTAAGAGGGGCCGAGCCGGTCCACCGCGATCGCCAGGCGCTCTGTCCGGCCACGACCGCTGGAATGGCGGCGCGACACGATCCGCGCCACGCGCCAGCCGAAACGCGGCATGCCCTCGAACTGATCGCCTGGGAAGGCCGCGACGACGCCTTCCCGCAGCAAAATCCAACCCGCACGGCAAAGCCGGAGATATGCGCCGAGCGTGCTCATCGGCGATCAGATTTTCCAGCCGGAATGGAGAGCAGCGATCCCGCCGGAATAGTTCCGCCAAGTGACGCGGGAGAAGCCCGCGCGCCGGATCATGGCAGCGAAATTCTCCTGATTGGGGAATTTCCGGATCGATTCCACCAGATACCGATAAGGTTCTCCATCACCAGCCACGGCTTGGCCAATTCGCGGAATTGCATTGAAGGACCACGTCTCGTAGACCTTGTCGAGAACGGGCACCTCCACCTCCGAGAACTCCAGGCAGAGGAAGCGTCCGCCCGGCCGCAGCACGCGATGGGCTTCAGACAGGGCCCTGTCTATACGCGGCACATTTCGGATGCCGAAGGCGATCGTATAGGCATCGAAGGATCCGGCCGAAAAGGGCAGTTCCTCGGCATTGGCCTCGACAAAGCTCAGATTGCCGGCAAGCCCGCGCTTCTCGGCGCGATCACGACCCACTCCCAGCATGGAGCCATTGATATCAAGCACAGTGACCTCGGCCTGGCCGCCGGAAGCTTCGACGATGCGAAAGGCGATATCACCGGTTCCTCCCGCCACGTCGAGCGCCTTGAAGCCTGGCCGCTTGGAAGGAGAAAGCCAGGAGACCATCCCGTCCTTCCAGAGCCGATGCAGGCCGGCGGACATGAGATCGTTCATCAGGTCGTAGCGTTCCGCGACACGATGGAACACATTGTTTACGAGGCCCTGTTTCTCGCCTTCATCGACTTTCCGAAAGCCGAAGGCGGTCTCCATCCCTCCTGAAGCCGTGGTGCGCTGTCCCGACATGTCTTCTCGCTCTTGGATTCGGCGCGACCATAACCGAATGCCGGCTGCAGCGCTATTCCCATCAGAGCGGCCTACAGCATCGGCCCGAAACCGGAATCGGTTTTCGGAAAGCACGATGCCTCGATTCAACAACTTACACGTCCACTGTGCGTCCGAATGGACTCACGGCGCTGTAGGGCCGCTTTCCTGCTGAGAGTTTCGCGCATGCTCGGGACCATATCCGCCGAGGCTCGAGTCGCTAAGGATGTGACCTGAGTCTCAGTCTACCGGTCCACGTATCATAGCTACAGAAGGAGGACCGATATACGCCGTCGGTCTTGGATTTGCCTTGAATGATAGCCAGCTCATAACGCAAGCCCCTCACCGGCATATAGGTGACTTGCACGGTCGATGGCAGGAATTCCCGGGAGGCTTCGGAGATACAATCTCCCATGGCCTGGGGGTCCGGATTTTGCAAGGGAAAGGCCTGGAAGGCAGAAACGGCCACCCAAATAAAGGCCGCAAGAAGAGTACCGACAATAAGAAATTTCACAAAAAAACTCCGTCCAAAAAAATCGGACGGAGTCTCTCATCATGATGGCCGATCTATGGAGCGGGACTCACGCTGTCGGCTGCTTGGTCTTGCGCAGATACGGAAGAATGGTCTCGAAGGCGCCGAAACGCTTGATGGCATCCTCGTTCGACACCGCGGCTGTGATGATCACATCGTCGCCCTGCTTCCAGTTGGCGGGCGTCGCCACCTGGTGCTTGGCGGTGAGCTGGATCGAATCGATCGCGCGCAGGATTTCATCGAAATTACGCCCGGTGGTCATCGGGTAAGTGAGGACCAGCTTGATCTTCTTGTCGGGACCGATGACGTAAACGGAACGTACGGTGGCATTGTCGGCAGGGGTGCGGCCCTCAGCCGAATCTCCCGCATCCGCCGGCAGCATGTCATAAAGCTTCGCCACCTTCAGGTCCTTGTCGCCGATCAGCGGATAATCGACGCGGAAACCGGTCGCCTTCTCGATGTCTGCCTTCCAACGGTCATGATCCTCGACGGGATCGACAGAGATGCCGATGATCTTGACACTGCGTTTCCTGAACTCATCCTCGATACCCGCCATGGCACCGAGCTCGGTCGTGCAAACGGGCGTGAAGTTTTTGGGGTGGCTGAAGAGGACGGCCCAGCCATCGCCGATCCATTCATGGAAATGGATCGTGCCATGTGTCGTCTCGGCGGTGAAATCCGGTGCGGTGTCATTGATGCGAAGGCCCATGGCACATTCTCCTGCTCAGAACTTTCCCTTAAGATAGGTTCCCGGCGCCCAACTATTGAGCATCGAAATATGCGCCAAAAGCCGGCCGAGAGAAAATCATCCCATCAAATTAGAAACAGCGGGAACATTTTTCCTCAAAATAGCTGAGCCACCTATCCTTCCAGCGTAGCGCTCCCAGAGCAGCCGTCACTCGTCCTCGCTTTGGATCGCGCGGAATGGATGGCTTTCATAGACACCAAGGATGCGCACTTCATGCGAAAAGAAGCCCAGCTCCTCCAGCGCCAATGCCAGATTGCGGTCGTCCGGATGTCCCTCGACATCCGCATAGAATAGGCTGGAGAAGAACTTTCCGCCGAGCTGGTAGCTCTCGAGCTTGGTCATGTTCACGCCATTGGTGGCGAAGCCGCCGAGTGCCTTGTAGAGGGAGGCCGGAACGTTGCGCACGCGAAAAATGAAAGTGGTGATCATGCGCTGGTCCGGCGAGCGGCGCTGCGCCCACGCCTTCTCTTTGGAAAGGACGACGAACCGCGTGACGTTGTTGTCTGTATCCTCGACATTCTCAGCGACGATATCGAGGCCATAGAGCTCCGCCGCAAGCCGCGGTGCGAGCGCCGCATTCGTGGGCACCTTTTCCTCGGCCACCATTCGCGCAGCCCCGGCGGTGTCCCCGGCCACCATCGGCTTCCAGCCGTGCTTGCGAATGATCTTGCGGCATTGCCCGAGTGCGTGGATGTGGCTGTAGACGGCTTTGATCTGCGAGATATCCACTCCCGGCAGCACCATCAGCTGGAACTGGATGGGCAGGAAATATTCGCCGACGATGTGCAGCTCGGACTGGGGCAGAAGATAATGAATATCGGCTACCCGGCCGGCGATCGTGTTCTCGATCGGGATCATCGCCAAATCCGCCTTCCCTGCCTCCACCGCATTGAAGGCGTCTTCGAATGTCGGGCAGGGCAGCGGCTCCATGTCGGGAAACATGTTGCGGCACGCGGTGTCGGAATTGGCTCCTGGCTCTCCCTGGAAGGAGATCTTATTGGTTTTTCGTGCAATCATCACTTGTTTTCGGTTTTTGCGGACAGAATCTGGCGAGCCCGTTCAAGATCGGCAGGCGTATCGACCCCGAGCGGCACTGAACGGACAATCTCGACGTCGATGTGCATGCCCGCTTCCAGGGCACGCAACTGCTCGAGCCGCTCGCGTGTTTCCAGCGCCCCCGGCGGGAGCGCAACGAATCGCTCCAGCGCGGCGCGCCGGTAGGCGTAGATACCGATGTGATGGAAAAGTGGGCCTTCGCCCCACGGCGCGGTCGCTCGGGTAAAATAGAGCGCGCGCAGCCGGGTCGATTGACGGGCTCCTGCGAGGGGCACGCCCACGATCTTCACCACGTTCGGATTTGTCTTCTCCTCCTCATCCTCGATCTCGACGCCGAGCGTGGCTATCTCGGTATCCGGATTGTCCAAGGGGCGCGTGACGGCCCGAATATCCTCCGGAGGGATGGTCGGCAGATCCCCTTGCAGATTGATCACGATCTCGGCCTTGCCCTCGGGATCTATCCCCTGCAACGCCTCGAAGATGCGGTCAGATCCCGATTGATGGTCGGCGCGCGTCATCACGGCCTCCACGCCCTCGGCTCTCGCCGCTGCGGCGACTTCCTCGGTGTCGGTCGCCACGACCACGCGCCCTACCCCGCTTTCAAGCGCCCTCGCCGCAACCTGGGCAATCATGGGCTTTCCGGCGAGATCGGCCAATGGCTTGCCGGGCAGGCGGGTCGAGGCCATTCGGGCGGGAATAAGGATTATGGTGGTCATGGAGAATTGTCGCGACAGGTTTTAGAAAGTGGCAAAAGGTCTCAGTTACGAACAGCCTTATATGTGTTGCTTTGGTCGAGCAAAAGACCTAGTTTCCGCGCGATTTTTGGCAGAAGCCGAATGCGGGACGCGGGGCGCCGGCGGTAGATGGTGCACGACCCCGCAGAGGATACGGAGAAGGGAGCCTCAGGGCGCATGGATTCTTTCGAGCTTAACAAATTCATCGGCGCATTCCTCGGCGTTGTTTTCATCGTCTTCTCCATCAGTCTTATTTCGGACGTGGTCTTTTCCTCTCCGGAACCGGAGACGCCCGGCTACGCGATTGCTGTGCCCGAAAGCGCCCCCGAGGGTGGTGGTGAGGCCCAGCCAGCGGCCGAATCGGTATTGCCGCTTCTGGCTTCGGCGGACGCATCTGCCGGCGAGTCGGTCTTCAAGCGCTGCGCTTCCTGTCACACCGTCGAGAATGGCGGCCCGAACAAGGTCGGCCCCAATCTGTGGGACATCGTGGATCGCCCGATCGCCACGCATGAAGGCTTCAGCTACTCGGGTGCGCTGAAGGAATACTCGGAAGGCGGCCAGAAGCACTGGACATATGAGGAGCTCGACCACTTCCTGGCCAACCCCAAGGGCCTCGTTCCCGGCACGGCCATGTCCTTTGCAGGCCTCAAGAGCGTGCAGGACCGCGCCAACCTGATCGCTTATCTGCGCACGCTGTCCGATCAGCCGGCCGCGCTGCCGGAAGCCGCGCCTGCCGGTGGAGAGGGCGCTGCTGCCCCTGCGGAAGGCGGCGAACAGGCTGCTCCCGCCGAGGGCGGCGCACAGGCTCCGGCCGAAGGTGGCGCGCAGGCTCCGGCCGAGGGTGCAGCCCCGGCGGCTCCCGCCGAAGGTGGTGCCGCACCTGCAGAAGGCGCGCCTGCCGAGGGGGCGCAGACTCCGGCACCTCAGCCGGAAGGGAGCACCGCTCCTTCCGCTCCGGCGGGTGGAGCTGCCGGCGGTGCTGGCCAGACCCAGCCCGCTCCTGCCCAATAGGCAGCGACGGATATTTTATAAAAGAGCCGGCATCCGCCGGCTTTTTTATTTTTGCCGGCCTTCCCGATTGCCATCAGCCGCAGATGAACTACCTTCGGCGAAAACAGACGGGAGATCTGCTGCATGCTGGCTAAAGTCATTTGGCACGGGAAGAGGATAGCCCTTGCCGGTCTTGGGGTGCTCCTAGTGGCCGCTGGCGCGGGGGCGCAGGAGTGGCGGACGACGAGCTCGCTGATCAATCCCGAGGCAGAGACGAAGCCCTTCGAACGCTACAGCTACGTCAATCCCGAAGCGCCCAAGGGAGGCACGCTGAACTCAGCCGTCTTCGGCACTTTCGACAGCTTCAATCCATTCATCGTGCGAGGCACCCCGGCTGCAGGCCTCACCTATTTCGGCGGCATGCTGTGGGAGACCCTCATGCAGCAATCGCCCGAGGATCCGGGCACCAGCCACCCGCTGATCGCCGAAGCGTTTAAATATCCCGACGATTATTCCTCGGCCACATATCGCCTCAACCCGAACGCTCGCTGGCATGACGGCACGCCGATCACGGTCGAGGACGTGGTCTGGTCCTTCAACATGCTCAAGGAGATCAGCCCGCAACACAATCGCTATTTCGCCAATGTCACAGAGGCTGTGGCACTTTCGGACAGTGAAGTGGAATTCCGCTTCGACCAGGGCGGCAACCGAGAACTGCCGCATATCATGGGGGACCTGCCCGTACTCCCGAAGCACTGGTGGGAAGGAACGGACTCCCAGGGCCGCAAACGTGATCTCCGGAACCCAACGCTGGAAGCGCCGCTTGGCAGCGGGCCGTATAAGATCGGAAGCTTCCGCCCCGGATCGGAGATCATATGGGAACGGGCGGAGGAGTATTGGGGAGCGAACCTGCCGGTCAATATCGGGCGATATAATTTCGACCGCATCCGATATACCTATTTCCAGGACGACAATGCCGAGTTCCTGGCCTTCCAGAAGGGCGGCATTGAGGATGTGCGGCGCGAACTGAGCACGCGACGCTGGTCGCAGGAATATGACTTCCCCGCAGTGCAGAATGGCGACGTCATCAAGCGTGAATTCACCAGCACCGCCATAGAGCCCATGCAGGCCTTCGTCTTCAACATGCGGGAGCCGAGATTCCAGGACCGCCGGGTGCGCGAGGCACTCACCTTTGCCTATAATTTCGAGGAGCAGAACCGGACACAGTTCTTCGGGCTCAACAAGCGTTTCAGCAGCTATTTCGAAAAATCCGACCTGGCATCGAGCGGCCTCCCCCAAGGGCAGGAGCTTCAGATCCTGGAGGAATTCCGCGACAAGCTGCCACCGGAGCTTTTTACCCAGGAATTCAAGCTGCCCGTCTACGATTCGCCGCAGTCTGAGCGGCAATATCTGCGCGAAGCCGTTCGGCTCTTCAACGAGGCAGGATGGGAGATTCAAAACGGCCGGATGACCAACAGAGAAACAGGCGAGCAATTCCAAATCGAGTTTCTCGGGGCATCGCCCACGGCCGAGGTCATCACGGGCGGCTTCATCGCCAATCTGCGGAAGATCGGGATTAGTGCGACGCTGCGCATCGTGGATACGTCCCAATATATCCAGCGCGTCCAGAACTTCCAATTCGATGCCATCACGGGCCGCTTCGCCCAATCCAACTCGCCGGGCAACGAGCAGCGGGACTACTGGAGTTCCGAAGCCGCCGACATTCCGGGATCGCAAAACGTCATCGGTATCAAGGACCCGGTGGTGGACGCTCTGGTCAACAAGATCATCTACGCCAAGGACCGCGAAGAACTAGTCGCGACAGTGCGGGCGCTCGACCGCGTGCTCCTGTGGAACTTCTACTCGATCCCGCAATATTATCAGCCCACGCTGCGCTACGCCTACTGGAACAAGTTCGGCATTCCGGAAAAGCAGCCGGCGTATGCAGGCGTGGATGTCGATTCCTGGTGGATCGATCCTGAGCTGGCCGCCGCGCTAAGCGCGAAATACTAAGCCGGAACCGACACATGAATTTCTCTTCGCTGACTCGCCGCAAGTTTCTCGAACTCTCCGGGGCGGCCATCGCCACCCCGCTTGTCGGAGGGGTTGCATTCGCTCAAGTGAAAACGGAAACGCCGCTGCACGGATTGTCTGCCTTCGGCGACCTGAAATATCAGGCCGGTTTCGAGCATTTCGATTATGCGAGCCTCGATGCCCCGAAAGGCGGTACTTTCAATTTCTCGCCCGGCTACTGGTTTTTCAATCAGAACACCCAAACCTTCAACACGCTGAACAGCTTCGTCCGCACCGGCGACGCGCCGCCGCGGATGGAAATGTGCTTCGACTCACTCATGATGAGCGCCTGGGACGAGCCGGATGCCGTCTATGGTCTCGTGGCGGAAAGTGTCACGATCTCCGAAGACCGCAACAGTTTCACCTTCAAGCTCAGATCGGATGCCCGCTTTCACGACGGATCGCCGATCACTGCGGAGGATGTCGCGTTCAGCTACAATCTGCTGAAGGAAAAGGGGCATCCGACATTCGTTCTGACCTTGGCGGAAATGTCTGCCGCAGAGGCGGTCGGTCCGCAGGAATTCCGGCTTTCCTTCACCGGCAAGCAATCCGAGCGGACGATCCTCGAGGTGGTCGGCTTTCCCATCCTGTCGAAGGCCTCGCTGGAAGGTAAGAGCTTCGACAGCTCCACCCTGGAACCTCTGCTCGGGTCTGGTCCGTACAAAGTCGGCAAACTCGCCGCAGGACGATATATCGAATATGAGCGCGTGGAAGATGATTGGGCGCGCGAGCATCCCTCCCGTCGCGGCCTCTATCATTTCGATCGTATTCGCATTGAGTTCTACGGCGACCGCAATGCGGCTTTCGAGGCCTTCAAGAAGGGCGATATCTCCTGGCGCGGCGAGTTCACATCGCAGGTATGGGCTACCGGCTATAATTTCCCGGCCGTGCAGGACGGCCGCGTGGTCAAGCGGGAGTTCCCTTCCGAACTCCGTCCCTATTTCTATTGCAAGGCGCTCAACCAGCGCCGCGAGCGGTTTCGCGACGCGCGCGTCAGGGAGGCTATCGCACTCTGTTTCGATTTCGAATGGATCAACAAGAACCTGTTTTACGGGCTCTACGACCGGTCGCATTCCCCGTTCGAACAGTCCCCCTATAAAACGGAGGGACTTCCGAGCGAGGAGGAACTCACCTTGCTCGAGCCCTTGCGCGGGAAGATCCCCGATGAGGCGTTCGGAGAGGCCGTCATGCAGCCTGCCTCAGACGGGTCCGGACGCGACAGAACCATGCTGCGGCGCGCGCGGGGACTGATGGAAGCAGCTGGCTGGCATGCGCGCGACGGCGTCCTCCACAATGCGGCCGGCGAGAGATTCACACTCGAATACCTCGTAAATGACGAGATCTTCCTGCGCGTCGAGCCAAGTTTCATCGGCAATCTGCGGGCCATCGGGATCGATGCGCGAATGCGGCAGGTCGATCCCGCCCAATATCAGCTCCGCCAGGTAAGCTTTGACTTCGATCTCATCGAGATCGCGTTCTCCCTCGGTGCTACTCCAACCTATGACAGCCTCGTGCAATTCTTCCATTCGCGTACCGCGAATGTGGAAGGATCCTACAATTATACCGGAACGGCGGACCCTGCGGTCGATAGCCTCGTCGAGGCTGCCGGCAAGGCGAGGACGCGCGAAGAGTTCACGATCGCGATGCACGCACTTGATAGGGTCTTGCGCGCCAGGCGCGACTGGATTCCAAATTGGCACACGGCGAATCACCGGGTTGCCTATTGGGACATGTTCGGCTTCAAGGAGCCGAAACCCGATTATTTCTTCCCGGTCGAGGCTCTGTGGTGGTACGACGAGGAAAAGGCCAAAGCGATTGGGAAAGCGTAACATCGGCGTGACTGTCATCCTCGCTGGAACATCACCGAATGGGGCAATCGGCTGATGGGAGCCTATATTCTCCGTCGCCTGCTTCTGATGATCCCGACCCTGTTCGGTATCATGGCAATCTCCTTCATCGTCATCCAGTTCGCGCCGGGTGGGCCGGTGGAGCAGGTCATAGCCCAGGTCACGGGTCAGGGCGGCGGTGCAGACGCCCGGATCGGCGGCGGTGGCGGCGATATCGGCGCCCAGAGTTTCGAAGCGGCGGGCGGCGCGAATTCCCGTTATCGCGGGGCGCAGGGGCTCGATCCGGAATTCATTGCCCAGCTTGAAAAGCAGTTCGGCTTCGACAAGCCTCCTCTGGAGCGCTTCGGGCTGATGCTCTGGAACTATATCCGGTTCGATTTTGGCGAGAGCTATTTCCGCGATATTTCGGTGGTCGACCTCATTCTTGAAAAGATGCCGGTCTCGATCTCACTCGGCCTCTGGATCACGCTGCTTTCCTACGGCATCTCAATCCCGCTCGGCATCCGCAAGGCGGTGAAGGACGGGACGCCTTTCGACGTCTGGACCAGCGGCATCGTCATCGTCGCCTACGCGATCCCGAGCTTCCTCTTCGCGATCCTTCTCATGGTGCTCTTTGCGGGGGGATCGTTCTTTGACTGGTTTCCTCTGCGCGGGCTCACATCGGACAATTGGAGTTCGCTGTCCTGGCCGGAGCGCATCCTCGATTATTTCTGGCATCTTACCCTGCCTCTAACTGCGCTGGTGCTTTCCGCCTTCGCAACGACAACCCTGCTCACCAAGAACTCCTTCCTGGATGAGATCCGGAAACAGTATGTCGTCACCGCGCGTGCAAAGGGTTTGTCGGACCGGCAGGTGCTTTACGGACATGTTTTCCGCAACGCCATGCTGCTCATCATTGCCGGGTTCCCCGGCGCCTTCATCTCCTCCTTTTTTACCGGATCGCTTCTGATCGAGAGTATCTTTTCGCTTGATGGTCTGGGCTTGCTCGGCTTCCGATCGGTCATCGACCGCGATTACCCGGTCGTGTTCGCGACGCTCTATATTTTCTCGCTCATGGGACTGATCATCAGCCTCGTCTCGGACATCACCTACACGCTCATCGACCCGCGCATCGATTTCGAGCGGAGGGATGTCTAGATGTCGGAGATCCAGGCGAAAGCACAGGTGGAGCGGGTACGCGAAGAGGTTTCGCGGCCGTGGCTCTCGCCCATCAACAAGCGGCGGTGGCAGAATTTCAGGGCGAATAAGCGCGGCTTCTGGTCCCTTTGGATTTTCCTGGCCCTGTTCGTGCTGTCGCTCTTTGCCGAGTTCATCGCCAACGACAAGCCGATCATCGCTTCCTACAAGGGGGAGATGCTGTTCCCGGTCCTGGTCGATTATCCGGAAGAAAAATTCGGCGGCTTCCTTGCCATCACCGATTACAGGGACCCCTTCATTCAGGACGAGATCGATGCCAATGGGTGGATGATCTGGCCGCCGATCCGCTATTCCTACCGTACGGTGAACAGTGAGATCCCGGAGGCGGCGCCTGCAAAACCTTCCTGGCTCTACACCGAGGAGCAGCGGTGCAGCCGCTACCCGCAGGGCGTCAACGATCCCAACTGCGTCATCGGCAATTGGAACTGGCTGGGCACGGATGATCAGGCTCGGGACGTGCTCGCGCGCGTAATCTATGGCTTCCGCATCTCCGTCCTCTTCGGCCTGGTGCTCACCGCCTTGTCTGCCGTCATCGGCGTCTCCGCCGGTGCGGTCCAGGGCTACTTCGGCGGCTGGACGGACCTGCTCTTCCAGCGCTTCATCGAGATCTGGTCATCCATCCCGGTTTTGTACCTTATCCTCATTATAGCCGCCGTGCTGCCACCGGGCTTCTGGATCCTGCTCGGCATCATGCTTCTTTTCTCCTGGGTGGCCTTTGTCGGTGTGGTCCGGGCGGAATTCCTGCGGGCGCGCAACTTCGAATATGTGAGTGCCGCTCGCGCGCTTGGCGTGCGCAATCGCACGATCATGTCCCGCCACCTCCTGCCCAATGCCATGGTCGCGACGCTTACCTTCCTGCCATTCATCCTGAACGGCTCAATCACCACGCTCACATCGCTCGACTTTCTGGGTTTTGGCCTTCCTCCCGGCTCCCCCTCTCTCGGCGAGCTTCTTCGCCAGGGGCAGCGGAACCTCAATGCCCCCTGGCTCGGCATAACGGGCTTCCTCACCTTATCGATCATGCTCTCTCTGCTCATCTTCGTCGGCGAGGCGGTGCGTGACGCTTTCGACCCGCGGAAGACATTCCGATGAGCCGGCCCCTCCTCTCGATCCGCGATCTTTCCGTCGCCTTTGCGCAGGGCGGGCAGGAATCGATTGCTATCGACCGCATCTCCTTCGATATCCAGCAGGGGGAGACGGTGGCGCTGGTGGGCGAGTCGGGTTCCGGCAAATCCGTTACCGCCCTATCCGTTCTGAAGCTCCTGCCCTATCCGTCCGCGAGCCATCCATCCGGGCAGGTTCTCTATGAAGGACAGGATCTGCTCGGCAGCAGCGAACGGGACCTTCGCCGGGTGCGCGGCAACGAGATCAGCATGATCTTCCAGGAGCCGATGACCTCGCTCAATCCACTGCACACGATCGAGCGTCAGGTGGGCGAAGTGCTGAAGCTCCACCGCGGAATGAGCAATGATGCCGCGCGCAAGCGCACGCTGGAACTGCTCAACCAGGTGGGCATCCGCGAGCCGGAAAAGCGGCTCGACGCATTCCCGCATCAGCTTTCCGGTGGGCAGCGCCAGCGCGTGATGATCGCGATGGCTTTGGCGAATGAGCCGAAGCTTCTCATCGCCGATGAGCCGACGACCGCGCTCGACGTGACGGTGCAGGCGCAGATCCTCGAACTGCTCGCGGAACTGAAGCGCGAGAAGAACCTTTCCATGCTCTTCATCACGCATGATCTTGGGATCGTGCGCAAAGTGGCGGATCGCGTCTGCGTGATGACCAAGGGCAAGATCGTCGAGAGCGGGCCGACAGAAGCGATCTTCTCCAATCCCCAGCACGAATATACGCGGCATCTGCTTGCCGCCGAGCCGAAAGGCGAGCCGCCCAAGGCGAATCTTGCGGCCGAGAAGGTGATGGAGGGCAACGAGATCAAGGTCTGGTTCCCGATCAAGAAGGGATTCCTGCGGCGGGTGGTCGACCATGTTAAGGCTGTTGACGGCGTGGACGTTACCGTCAGGGCCGGTCAGACGCTCGGCGTGGTCGGCGAATCCGGTTCCGGCAAGACCACGCTGGGCCTCGCGCTCTCCCGCATGATTTCCTCGGACGGCGAGATCCGTTTCAGGGGAGAGCGGATCGACGGCCGCTCGTTCCGGGAGATGCGGCCATTGCGCCGGCATATGCAGATCGTCTTCCAGGATCCTTTCGGATCCTTGAGCCCCCGCATGTCGGTGGCTGAAATCATCCAGGAAGGCTTGAAGGTTCATGAACGCGGCCTTTCCGCCGAAGAGCGCGACGCGCAGGTGGTGGACGTGCTGAAGGAAGTGGGGCTCGACCCTGAAGCTCGGTTCCGCTACCCGCACGAGTTCTCCGGCGGGCAGCGCCAGCGCATCGCGATCGCCCGTGCAATGGTTCTGAAGCCGAGCTTCGTGATGCTGGACGAGCCCACCTCGGCGCTCGACATGAGCGTACAGGCGCAAGTCGTGGATCTCTTGCGCGACCTCCAGAAGCGGCACAACCTCGCCTATCTCTTCATCAGCCACGACCTCAAGGTGGTGCGCGCGCTCGCCAACGAGGTGATCGTGATGCGCAACGGCAAGGTGGTCGAGACGGGTACGGCGGATCAGATCTTCCGCGAGCCCAAGACCGACTATACGCGGGCACTGATCGCCGCCGCCTTCGAAATCGCGACGGCGCCGACAGGCGTGGTGAGCGAATAGCAATCAGGGGACATCATGACAGAGAAACCGGCCTTCGGCCGCATCCTGCTTTCCGTTACGGGCATGTATCCGCAGCGCTGGCTCGACGCGCTCTCGAAGGCACGTCCGACAGTGCTGGAACCTGACGGCGAGGCGGATCCCACCATCGAATATGCGGTGGTCTGGAAGCAGAAGCGCGGCGTCCTCAAACCGCTTCCCAACCTGAAGGTGATCTTCTCAGCGGGCGCGGGCGTCGACCACCTGCTCGCCGATCCCGATCTGCCGGCCGACGTACCCATAGTGCGCGTGGTGGCGGAAAACCTCACGCAGTATATGGTCGAATACGTCACCTGGCGGGTGCTCGACCATCATCGGCAGGGCCGCACATATCGGGCGCAGCAGGCGCAAAAGATCTGGCACGAGCCTCCCCAACCGCCTGCGAACGAAGTCACCGTGGGCATCATGGGCCTGGGCGAACTCGGGAGTGCCGCAGCCAGGGCGCTTCTCTCACTGGGTTTCAAAGTGAATGGCTGGAGCCGGCGCGAGAAGCGGGTCGACGGTGTGCACACCTTCCACGGCGAGGCAGGGCTGACGCCCTTCCTCAATGCCACCGACATCCTCGTCGTGCTCCTGCCGCTGACGCCGGCGACAGAAGGGCTTGTTGATTTCTCCGTGCTCGAGAGGCTCAGGAGGAACGGGCCGCTCGGCGGCCCATGCCTTGTCAATGCGGGGCGTGGGCGGCTTCAACGGGAAGCAGATATCCTGCGGGCGCTCGATCAGGGCGTTCTCAAGGAAGCGAGCCTGGATGTCTTCGAGCAGGAGCCGCTCAATCCGAAGAGCCCGCTCTGGGCGCATCCGAAGGTTTTCATCACGCCTCACGCAGCTGCGAGTTCCGATCCGGCGCATCTGGCGCCGCTGATGATCGCGCAGATGGAGGCTTTCGAACGCGGCGAGCCACTTACGAACCTTGTGGACCGCGAAGCGGGCTATTGAGGCGACCGCCTCCCACATGAGCGGAGGCACTAGCTCAACCCTCCAGCCAACAGGCCATTACAGCGTCCTTCAAAATGGACGAAGGACGCTGTAATGGTACTTACCGATAGCTAGACGGCGAAATCTCGGAAGTCGTCGGGATTGTTGCGAATATCTTGAGCCGCAAGTCTGCGCAGGTTTTGTATATTTGGCGCATTGTCTTGCTGGCCGAGGCCCTTCAATACCGCTCGGAAGAGGCAATCACCATCTCCATCCACGACCACCTGCCTTCCTCCAATCAGCACATTATAATGATCTCCCGTATAGTATAGCCGGATCGGAGCACCGGTGGCTCCGCCACGGGAAGCAAACGGGGCAATGACGGTGGGGACGCGATCGGGATCCGGATAATGAATTTCCAGCGGCCGGCGCAAACTGTTGGCGACAGCGTGCGTTGCGAAATCTCCGGCATCTGCATCCCAGTTTCCGGGCTGCTCCAGGAAATTGGCAGCATTCTCGACTGGCGATGACTGCGGCTTGGGATTGCTGCTCGCAAGTTCCCGGCGATGGTGTTTGGCTTTGATAAAATACCGCCTGCCGATACGCTCGACTGTGCCGTGCTCCGCTTCCGTATATTTGTAAACGGATTTGAACTTTGCGTTCTTGCCGTACCAGGCAGGCTTTGAAAGAATAATCGCGTCTTCCGCTCTGGGAATGATCTCGTCAGGGCCGCGAGGAAGTCCCGAATAAAATGCGTGCTTTGCCTGAGTCGGATCCGCGAAGTCTTTATACTTGATGAGATAGTCCTTGGCCGCATCGTGGAATTTCTTGGCCCATCCCGCCTCGGTGTCGATGACGGCGTCCTTTATTCCGATCTCATCATACTGGGCTGCAGTCACATCCACCGCATACTCGAAATTGTCTTTCTTCGCGATGACGACGAAGTGATTCTCGGGAAAGAGGTCATCCACACCCTCCCACCAATACATTCCGCGGCTCTGGGTCGTGTAGCCGGCATCTTTCAATGCCGCGACAACAGGCTCTAACGAATCCGCGCAATGGTCCGTCGGTTTGCAAATGAGCTGCCGCAGACCCGGATTTTCCCTTATGAGCCGATCGAGTTTCGCCAGTTCCCTTTGCACCGCTGGCGGATAGGACGTGCTCACGCTTTTGGGGAATCTCCTGATGAGTTCCACCGGTTTCCGCGACTTCGGAGCACGTCCCAGAGAAATCTTCTCAAACAGAGCCGACAGTCCGGACTTCCCGACAGGTTTGGACTGCTCAGTTTTCCCGGCAGGCACCGGACCCTTTTCACCTGCAGCCGCTAGCTTCTTGGCGTTACCAGCCGCTTTTACCGGCATTGCTCCCTTCGCGAGCCGAAAATAGTCGGACATGTCCGATACCAGGGAAATAAGATCTACAGCACACTTCTCCAGCAATTCGTCACGAGTCTTGATGTAACATGGCACCAATACTTCCCTGGCATTGTGAATAGCTGCTTCCATATTGGTCTCGCCATAGGCGTAATCTTTCAGGAAGGACTGCCGCGGGATCAGCAACGCCTTGGAAAGGTCCTGCAGCGCCTCATGAACCGGTGCCAGTTCTGTCATGCGCGTAAGCGAGAAAACTCGCCCCTGGAGACCATCGAGAGCCGCCCTAGAAAAGAAGCTGTCCTTATGACGGGCAATCCAGCTGCCATTTGCAGTGCGTTGGGATTCTTGAAGATCTTCGAGCGGCACGCGCTCGATTTCTATTTCTCCCTCAGCCAATGAGATCGAAAAGGCTTCCTTGTCCGGCTCTACGGAAATGATGAAGCTGCTGTGCCCGGCCAATTGCCGGAACTCTTCAAGCGGCACTCTTTCTATCTCGATTTCATCTTCCGCCAGAAGAACGGAAAAGGCCTGCTTTCCCTGATCGATGAAAACAATGAAGCCGCGATGTCCGGCTATGGAGATGTCTTCGATCTTGGAATCGGGCTCTCCAAGCTGTCCCTCGCCCACATGTATCCTGACGGGCCGGCAGCACGCGACGGTCTGATAAAGCGTGGCGGTGCTCGCGTTCAGATCGACGCCGATCGACGACAGGCGCGAACTTACGATCCTCGCAACCTCGTTCAATCTGTCCTGCCAATAGTTTTTGAATTCTTCGAAGAACAATTCGTTCTTCGGGCAATCCTTCAGGCGTTCGCGTTCAGAGGTCGCAAAATTCAGTGGAAAGGTCGAAAGCTGATTGTCAAGACAAATATCAAGCCTCGACTTCTCTATATGGCTTACCCTCGGCGCGCCGCGGAGCCCTCCGGGCATCGTCTGCGTTACATGGACGAGTTCGTGGGGATTCAGTTTTGATTTTTCCAGCTCGCGAATGAAAATCTCGCGCCGAACCGGAAGCCTGTCGAGTATGCCGAGATAGGCCACATACTTCTCACCCGCATTCCTGCCAGACTTCGCTTCATCAGCATCGCTGCGTGCGGCACGAGGCTCACGCGGTCGGTCCAGCCGTTCAAGATCCGCCGCCTGGTCGGAATCAGCAGACGTTTCCTGCGAGGCTTCAGCGAAATCGCTGTCCGGAAACAACGACTTCATGAACTCTTCGGCTTCTGCGATCACCCTTCCCCACTCCGCTTCGGCGTGAGGATCGGGATTGTAATGCGCGGGCCCCCTGAGGCCTTTCGACTGCGGTTCCCAGGAATCCGGCTGATGTGGTGAGGAAGGGGAGGCCTCCTGATCAGGGTGCGCGCTGCCCGTCACCAAGGCCGAAGTAGAATTCAGATTCATCATCTTCTTCTTTGAAAGGTCGATTTCCTATGAGGCCTATAGCGACAAGCTATGCGCCGCCACTGCGACGCAAATTCCCATCAAAAAGGTCTATAAGAAAATCGCTTCTGCTGGTTTTGACCGGGGGATGCCGGTTCGGTCTCCATCGCTGGCAGAGCAGAGGCCGAAACCCTGACCAGAGGTCAAGGTTAGCAGGGATGCGGAGTCTGGCGGAGCCAGGTCGCGCCAAGTTATGAACGAAGGCGAGCGAGGCAGATTGCCCTGCTCGCGCAGCTTGCTAGAAGCTAGCCGGTTCTTCTAATCGCCCATCTTCAAGGCCTGGATGAAGGCCTCTTGGGGAATCTCGACCTTGCCGAACTGGCGCATCTTCTTCTTACCTTCCTTCTGCTTCTCAAGAAGCTTGCGCTTACGGGTAACGTCGCCGCCATAGCACTTGGCCGTCACGTCCTTGCGGAGCGCCGAGATGGTTTCGCGCGCGATGATGCGGCCGCCGATGGCAGCCTGGATCGGAATCTTGAACATGTGCTGCGGGATCAACTCCTTCAGCTTTTCGCACATGACGCGGCCGCGCCGCTCGGCCTGCGAACGGTGGACGAGCATGGATAGCGCGTCGACCGGCTCGTCATTGACGAGCATGGACATCTTGACGAGGTCCCCCTCGCGATAATCGGTCAGGTGATAATCGAAGGAGGCGTAGCCGCGGCTGATTGACTTCAGCCGGTCGTAGAAGTCGAACACAACTTCGTTGAGCGGCAGGTCATAGACCAACATGGCGCGCGTCCCCGCATAGGAAAGGTCCACCTGGATGCCCCGGCGATCCTGGCAGAGCTTCAGGATTCCTCCCAGATGCTCGTCGGGGGTGAGGATCGTGGCGCGGATCCACGGTTCCTCGATCGAGGTTATCTTCACCGGGTCCGGCATATCGGCCGGATTGTGCAACTCGATTTGCGAGCCGCTGGTCAGGTTGATGCGGTAGACGACCGAAGGGGCGGTGGCGATGAGGTCGAGGTCGAACTCGCGGGTGAGCCGCTCCTGAATGATTTCCAGATGGAGCAGGCCCAAAAAGCCGCAGCGGAAGCCGAAGCCAAGGGCAGCGGAGGTCTCCATCTCAAACGAGAAGCTGGCATCGTTGAGGCGCAGCTTGCCCATCGCGGCGCGCAGATCCTCGAAATCGGCGGCATCCACGGGAAACAGACCGCAGAAGACCACCGGCTGGGCCGGTTTGAACCCGGGCAGCGGCTGGGCCGTCGGGCGCTTATCGTCGGTGATGGTGTCGCCCACGCGGGTGTCGGCCACCTCCTTGATGGAGGCGGTGATGAAGCCGATCTCGCCGGGACCGAGCGTGTCCACCATCACCATCTTGGGCGTCATGACGCCGACGCGATCCACCGGATAGCGGGCGCCGGTGCCGATCATGCGAATGGTCTGGCCTTTCTTGAGCACGCCATCGATGATGCGAACCAAAACGATCACGCCGAGATAGGCATCGTACCAGGAATCGACGAGAAGGGCCTTGAGCGGCGCGTCGGCATCACCCTCATGCGGCGGCGGGAGGCGGTTGACGATGGCTTCGAGCACTTCATCCACGCCCATTCCGGTTTTGGCCGAGATCGGGATGGCATTGGAGGCATCGAGGCCGATCACCTCCTCGATCTGAGCCGTCACTCGATCGGGTTCGGCGGCCGGGAGGTCGACCTTGTTCAGGACCGGCACGATCTCGTGATTGTTGTCGATCGCCTGGTACACATTGGCGAGCGTCTGGGCCTCTACGCCCTGAGAAGCGTCGACCACCAGCAGCGAGCCTTCGCAGGCCGCCAGCGAGCGGGAAACCTCGTAGGCGAAATCGACGTGACCCGGCGTGTCTATGAGGTTCAAGACGTAGTGTTGGCCGTCACGCGCGTCATATTCAAGGCGCACGGTGTTCGCCTTGATGGTGATGCCGCGCTCGCGCTCGATGTCCATGGAATCGAGCACCTGCTCCTTCATCTCGCGCTCTTCCAGCGAGCCGGTCATCTGGATGAGCCGGTCGGCGAGCGTGGATTTCCCATGGTCGATATGGGCGACGATGGAGAAGTTGCGGATGTTCTTGAGCGGCGTGTTCGTCATGGGCGGCATGTAGCAGCGCGGACATGGGCAGGCAAGGAGGGAGGGAGGCTGAAGCATATGGATTGCAAGCGGAAGCGCCGTTTTTTCGGCTGCACGTTACCCGGCCCTCTTTCAGCCGCACTCCCAAGCCACCATCTTTGGAGCGCGGCGGGCGGATTTGCCCCGCCGCACCTGCGCTTTGCCAGCTTGCGCCGGGCGCGCTTCTCACGAGGAACTTGAGCCCGTTCTCCTTGGCCATGCGTCCTCTTCCGGAATCATTCAGAGCCTGCCAAAGGGGCCAGCGCAGGATCATTGACCAAAACAATCGATTGATTAAAGGACGCATATGGACCTCGTGTTGGGTAACGGCGATTTGGGAAAGCCGGTTCGGCTAAGCAGTGCGGAACGGACGCGCGAAGCGTTGATACGCGCGGGCCTCAAGCTCTTCGGAGAGCAGGGTTTCGACGCCACGTCCACGCGGGCGCTCGCTTCGGAGGCGGGAGCGAATATCGGCTCGATCGCCTATCATTTCGGCGGGAAAGAGGGCCTCCGCGAGGCCTGTGCCCGCTATATTGTTGACAGGATCTCCAACATCGCAGACCGCACTCTGGGCGATTTCCCCAATGGCGAGGAAAGGATCACTGCCTCGCCGGAAGAAGCCCGCGCCATGCTCTGCCAGACAATCGACACGATGGTCGGCTTCATCGTCGCATCGCCGGAAGCCGGTGAATTCGTGCAGTTCCTGTTGCGTGAGATGACGCATCCGACAGCGGCGCTCGACATCATCTATGATGGCGTGTTCGAGCCGGTGCATTTGAGGCTCTGCCGCCTATGGGAGGCGGCCACCGGCGAGCCTGCCGAAAGCGAACGCACGAAACTCGCGGTCTTCACCGTTCTCGGCCAGGTAATCTATTTTCGTATCGCGAAAGAGGCGGTGCTCCGCCGCATGGAGTGGAAGGCGATCGGCCGTCGCGAAACAGCTGCGATCACCGAAATCGCGAAAGAGAATCTGAGAGCCGTCTTGGATGCGCGGCGTTGGAAAGGGCAGTTCTTCGGCACGCGGCCCCATCCCATCCTTGACGCCGATGGAGAGGATGCCTAGTTTAGAATTATTCTAAACTAACTGGATTTTCTCCGTCATGTTCAACCGCCTCTTCGGGTTCAACCGCCGGCCTTTCTCGTCTCTGTCGGAGCAGGAAATTCTGGCTCTGGCGATCTCATCCGAAGAGGACGATGCGCGGATCTATCGGGCCTATGCGGACGGGCTGGCTGAAGAGTACCCACATTCTGCAGCCATGTTCGAGGAAATGGCGGCGGAAGAGGATCGTCACCGTGCTTCGCTGATCGAAGTCCACCGCAAGCGCTTCGAGGAACGCATCCCGCTCATCAGACGGGAGCATGTTCGCGGCTACTATCAACGCCGGCCTGACTGGCTGGTGCGGCCATTGGGGCTGGAGCATGTCCGTGCTCAGGCAACGCTGATGGAGGAAGAGGCGCAGCGCTTCTACACGGAGGCCGCCAAGCGCACGCAAGATGCCGCCACCAGACAGCTTCTCGGCGATCTGGCGGCGGCCGAGCAGAAGCACGAGACGCTCGCCGGACAGCTCGAGAAGAAGCATCTGGGGCCCGACGCGCGCGGCGAGGAAGATCGGACCGAGAGGCGCCGGTTTATCCTAACCTACGTACAGCCGGGGCTGGCGGGGCTGATGGACGGCTCCGTTTCCACGCTGGCTCCCATTTTTGCAGCCGCTTTCGCCACTGGCGATACTTGGCAGACATTCCTGGTGGGCCTTGCCGCCTCGATCGGCGCAGGCATCTCGATGGGCTTTACGGAAGTGGCCTCCGACGACGGGGTGATCTCCGGCCGAGGGTCGCCTGTCAAACGGGGCTTGACCACCGGCATCATGACGGCGGTCGGCGGCCTCGGCCACGCCTTGCCTTATCTGATCCCGCATTTCTGGACGGCAACCATCATCGCCTTCATCGTGGTCTTTATCGAGCTGTGGGCGATTGCCTTCATCCAGAACCGGTACATGGACACGCCCTGGAGCCGGGCAACCTTCCAGGTGGTTTTGGGAGGGGCTTTGGTTTTCGCAGCCGGGATGCTGATCGGCAACGCCTGAAACCGATTGACTGCACAGCATAGCCCCTCCCCGACTGGAGTCGGAGAGGGGCTTCCGGTCAGCAGGGGAGACTATTCCGCTGCGGCTAGGTTGATGCGGCTTTCCGCCAGTTCGGTGAGTTTCTGGTCCGTCGCCTTTTCCTCGGCAAGGTTGCGCTTCAGGATATCCGCGCATTCATTCTTGCCCAGCTCCTGCGCCCAGGTAATCAACGTGCCATAGCGGGTGATCTCGTAATGTTCCACGGCCTGGGCGGCGGCGATCAGAGCAGCGTCGAGCACCTTCGGATCGTCGACATCACCGGCAACTTCCTTCGATTCCTCGATGATGCCATCGATGGCCGGGCAGTCGACACCTTTCGGCTCCATATTCATCATCTGGAACACCTGCTCCAGATTGCGGATATGGCCTTCGGTTTCCCTTAGATGCTGTTCGAAACCCTGCTTCAGCTGCTGGTTGCTGGCCTTCTCCATCATCTGCGGCAAGGCCTTCGTGATCTGATTTTCGGCATAATAGATGTCCTTGAGCGTGTGCACGAACAGGTCGTCCATGCTCTTGATGTCTTTCGAAAACAGACCCATCGCTTCATTCCTCTTCCTGTCGAGTTGCAACCTCGCGGCTCTCCCCGCGCGGTCCTATGGGACTAACCCTTCTCGCGGCGGTCTGTTCCATCGCACCGGGCGCCGGATCTTGCTTCGCTCAGTTCAGAAATCGACCGAAACTCCCTTCAACCACGCCGAGAACAGCGTGATTATATCCAATCTAGCAAATATTATTCCTATAAATCAGAAATTATAGATAACACACCATAAGGATCGTTGCCTTATTACCAGCCAAATTTTTTGACCATTATTGAGACGCTATTTCGAGATTACCTGATTATGCTATGCATCGATTTTAATATAAAATATCCTCATCCCCAACCCTGATGCCGATTCTGCGGCGCGTGAGGACAGCCCCAGTTGCAGACCTGCCCTCGATCCCCATCTCGGGGTCCGCGGAGCCTTTACTGCGATGAACTCCGAACGGAATACACCTCCATCATGCTTGCGGCCGCGCGCGATCTATCCATACCGAGGGCCGCAGGCTCTCTCCAGGCACGTCTCTACTGTGACGGAACAACCGGTCCCGGTGATCGTGTTCGTGCACGGCGGCGGCTGGGCCCTCGGCTCAATCGACACCCCACGACGATTTGATGCGCCCGGGTCGCCTGTGCGAGCCACTGTGCGGTGCTCGGCATCGACTACAGTCTCGCACCGGAACATCCGTTTTCCCCGCCGCTCTATGATGTTCTCAATTCCATCCGTTTCGTTGCTGATGGCGGCCTCGGTGCAAATTACCTTCGCGGCAGCGTCGCGCTTGCAGGAGATTCCGCAGGCGCCAATCTTGCGCTTGGAACTCTCCTCACGCTCAGAGTGTGAGAGCGGCCGCGTTGTTCTTCGGCTGTTATGCCCTGGGCTTCGAGAGCGACAGCTATAGGCGCTGCGGCGATGGTTCCTGTGGGATTTCCATTACGCTTATGCGCCGGTTCGGGGCCCGATATCTCGGCAAGGCCCCCTCCCTTCTTGCAGTCCCGCGACACGCGGATCTCGCTGGCCTGTCGCCACTCCATCTCTGTGCAGGCGGTCTCGACTCCCTCCTTGACGATACGCCTCACCTGAGCAGAAGGGCTGGCTCATGCAGGCGTTCCCTATAGGCTCGACTTCCATCCGGGGGTTGGGCACGGCTTTTTCCGGATGGCAAGCGAACCTCCGGCGGCGACGGCGGCCATCAATGCCGCAGCCAAGTTTCTTGGGCTTGAAATGGCACGAAGGTGGCTCGCAGAAGTACCGAATAAGATCGGATAGCCATCACCACGCCAAGCCCTCAGATGTACCACAGCCGCCTATCGGCTGTGGCATTTCAGGCACAGAGGGAGGAACAAAGAAGCCTGCCACAGGGCCGCCAAGATCGCTCCCATTTTCCGCCACGGAGCGGTGGTGTTTCTGGTCTCAAAGAAACAAACGTTCACCCGGCATTCATGCGTTTTGCTTAGGATTGCTACGGGTCGTTCAAAGAGCCAGGACACGGACCATGGGGTTCATCAAGTTGATCGTTGCCTGCGTAAGGGTCGTTCGTGATTTCTTTGCACCACGCTACCATCCGGAGCGTCACTACATGCGCGGTCCGGGGCCGGCCTGCGCGCAGCGTGAGAGCCGCAGGGGCTCGGCGCACGCTTGAGCCGTCGAGGATATCGGCCGGGACCGGAGGCTAAGGGCATGGTTTGAGCAGTACCGGCTCTTCGGCCTGCGCGCCAATCTGCCGACACTCCTCACCTGCGCACAAGCGCCAGCCGCCCCCTGTCGCACCGGACGCGGCAAGACGAAGCTCGGGAATTGGCCCAAGCTCAGGCACATAAACCCACCAACCGTCTCTCAGACGTGCATCCGGAGGCGGCTCCATGCCAGCTCCGGATCCTTTCACCCGCGCTTCCACAACTTGTAATCCTACCGGCGTGGCGCGCCAGGTCTCCTGCCATTCGACCCTCTCGACCGAATGGGTCCAGGACAGGGTGAACAGGCCGGCGGCGAGCGTCATTGCCTTGCCGCCGACCAGAAGGCAGGCCGACACCCCCCTACTCCTCGACCAGCGTCTGCGGCGGCTCCGTGCTTCTGCTGCGCGCGCGGTACCAGTGCTGCCCCAACAGGAGAGCGGAAAGCAGAAAACCAAGTTCGTCCGTCCATGGCAGCGCCAATACAAGAAGCAGGCCCGCGGCGAAGGCGGCCACCCGCTCCCAGATCGCCATGGGGCGGAGCCAGAAGCCGACGAAGGCCATGCCCCACAGCGCCACACCGAGGCAGGCTTTTAAGACGACGTAGACGACCTCGACCGGATAGCCCCAGGCCGCGGCCATCGCCCCACCCTCCTGCAGCATCAGTGCCGGCGTGTAGACGGCCATGAACGGCACCACGAAGCCGGCGACGGCGAGCTTCGTCGCCTGGATTGCGATCTTGAGGCCGGACGTCTTGGCCATCGGCGCCGCCGCAAAGGCAGCGAGCGCCACTGGCGGCGTGAGATCGGCCATGATGCCGAAATAGAACACGAACATGTGGCTGACGACGAGCGGCACGCCCAGTTCGAGCAGCGCCGGGCCGGCCAGCGACGACGTGATGATGTAGTTCGGGATGGTCGGAATGCCCATGCCGAGGATCAAGCAGGTGATCATCGTCAGGATCAGCGACAGGAACAGGTTGTCCCTGCCTATGGCGATGATGGCGCCGATGAAAGTGGAGGCGATGCCGGTCAAGGTCAGCGTGCCGATGACGATCCCGACGATTGCACAGGCGATGCCGACCGGCAACGCGTTCTTGGCACCCTCCGCAAGGGAATCGCGGCAGATCACCAGCGTCTCGCGCCCACCTTTGAAGGCGAGGCAGCCAAGGATCAGAGCCGCTAGGACAATCGCCAACAGATCGACGCCGTATTTCATAAACGAGGCTGCCCCCAGGCCAAGCGCAATCCAGAACACCACACGGAAGGCGAGCGGGCCGATTAGGGCAGCAATTGGCGTGCCCAGGATGAGGACGATGGTGAGCGCCAGGCCCATCGTGCCGGCGAAGATTGGTGTGTAGCCGGCAAACAGCAGATAGACCAGAACGGCAAGCGGCAGCACGAGCGGCCAATGCTCGCGGACGGCAGTCCACGGATTTGGCAGTTCCGACTTGTTCATCCCCTTGAGACCAGCCTTGCCGGCCTCCAGATGCACAGTCCAAAAGCAGACGCCGAAATAGAGGAAGGCGGGGATGATCGCCGCCTTGACGACCTCGGCATAGGGAATGTTCAGCGTCTCGGCCATGATAAAGGCGACCGCTCCCATGACCGGCGGCATGATCTGGCCACCCATCGAGGAGGTGGCCTCCACGCCTCCCGCGAATGCGGAGCGGAAGCCGAAGCGTTTCATCAGCGGAATTGTGAACTGGCCGCTCGCGACCACATTGGCAACGCCTGAGCCGGAAATGGTGCCCATCAGGGCGGACGACAGCACACAAACCTGGGCGGGACCGCCGCGCGCCCCGCCGACGAGGCCAAGCGCGAAATCGTTGAACAGCGCGATCATGCCGGCACGTTCGAGGAAGGCGGCGAAAACGACAAAGATGAAGATATAGGCAGCCGACACGTAGATCGGGGTGCCGTAAATACCCTCGGTACCGAAGCTGATATGCTCGATGATCTGCGCGAAATCGTAGCCGCGGTGGACGAACGGGCCGGGCATATACTGGCCGAAGAAGCAGTAGGCGAGAAAGATGCCGGAGATGATGGTCAGCGGCAGGCCCATGAGCCTGCGCGCACCTTCGAACACCAGGGCTATCAGCACAACGCCGACGACCAGATCAGGCACGGTGTGGAAGCCGCCGGCGCGCAACAGCAGTTCCCGGTAGAATATCCAGTTGTAGACGCCGGTGAGAAAGCCGAGCACGCCAAAGATCCAAAGGATGGAGCGCGTGACCTTGCTTTCGGACTTTAGATTGCCGAGCAGCGCGAATCCCAACAACAGCAGGAACCCCACATGCATCGCCCGCACAACCTGGCTCGGCAGCGTGCCATAAGCGGCTGTCCAGAGTTGAAAAAGCGAAAAGGCGATCGCGATGGAATACGCCGCTGTGCCCCAGAAGCCGGCGCCCCAGCCCGGCGGGAGACCCTCGGTCGGGATCTCCTCGGTGGGCGCGGGCGTGTTCTGCTGATGAGATGTATCGGTCATGCGGTCCTAAACCTCTCCGGAATAGGGATGCAATGCTCAAGCCTGCCGGCGGCGAGCCGACAGGCCGAACAATGTCGGTTACAAGGCGATCACGAACGCCCGGCGACCCTACAGCAGGCCCTTTTCCTTATAATAGCGCTCGGCGCCCGGATGCAGCGGGATCGGCATGCCCTCGGTCGCGCCTTCGAGCTTGATCTCCTTGGCGGCTGCGTGCGCCGCAGTCAGCCGGTCGAGATTCTCGAAGAGCTGCTTGGTCATCTGATAGGCCATTTCTTCCGAGACATCGGCATGGGTGACCAGCATATTGCCGACGGCGGCGGTGTTCACGTCCTCCGTCTGGCCCTCATAGGTTCCGGTGGGGATGGTGGCCGACATGTAGGGCGCGCCGATCTTCTCCACGACTTCCGCTGGTACCGCCACGACCGTGATCGCAAGCGAGGTGGAGAGGTCGCGGATCGAGGCCACGCCAAGACCGGCCGACTGCAGTGTCGCGTCGAGCTGCCGGTTCTTGATCAGCTCGACCGATTCGGCGAACGGCAGGTATTCGACCTTCCCGAGATCCTCATAGCTCATGCCCGCGGCCTCGAAGATCGCGCGGGCATTCAGCTCGGTGCCGGACGCCGGTGCGCCCACCGAGAGGCTCTTGCCCTTCAGGTCCTCCAGCGTCTTGATGCCGGATTCCTGACTGGCGACGATCTGGATATAGTTCGGATAGATCGCTGCGATGCCGCGCAGCTTGTCGAGCTTGCCCGGGAAACCTGCCTCCGTATCGCCCTCCCAACCGAGCTTGACCGAGTCGCCCAGCGCAAAGGCGATCTCACCGCGGCCTTGCTGCAGCAGATTGAGATTCTCGACCGATGCCTTGGTGGCCTGCACCTGCGTGCGCGAACCCTCGATCGTTTCGCCATAGATCTCGGAAAGGGCGACGCCGAGCGGGTAATAGACGCCGGATGTGCCGCCGGTCAGCACATTGATGAATTCCTGCGCGCCGCTGGCGGCAGGATGAAAACCGAATCCCAGCGCCAGCACCCCGGCGGCCACATGTTTTTTGTTGAAACAAAGCATATCTTCTCCTCCGATCTCCTCACATACCCTTGTTCAGACAAGGGCACCCCATCGAGTGATGCACACGATGATTGCGCGCCAACATAATGGCAAGTGCAACAGGTGGACAACCGCTGATGGTCTCCGACTTTCGGCTTGCTTCAGGCGAGCGCTCCAAAGCGGCATGCACGCTGGCCGATGTCTATCCCTGCTGCCTTGATTTCCCGCCTGAGCGCCCGGCCTAAGCTGATCGCGGTAAAAGCTTATTGGCTGTTAAGCTCCTCCCTGAGCCAATTTCGCGCACCGCTCCGGGGTGGACTTTGCACGTGTTTACCCCATTATAAACAAAACTGATCACCGCACGGAGCGGTGGTGGAGAGCGCCATGGAATTAGATCCAGTCCTGCTCGCACGCATCCAATTCGCCTTCACCATTTCCTTTCATATCATCTTCCCGGCTTTCACCATCGGACTTTCCGCCTTCATTGCGGTGCTGCTTCTTGCCTGGCGCTGGACGAAGGACGAGAAGTTCCATCGGCTCGCCCGGTTCTGGACCAAGATCTTCGCCGTATCCTTCGCCATGGGAGTCGTGTCCGGCATCGTGCTCAGCTATCAGTTCGGCACGAACTGGAGCCGCTTTTCCGAATTCAGCGGCAACGTGATCGGCCCGCTGATCGGCTATGAGGTGCTGACGGCGTTTTACCTGGAAGCGACATTCCTTGGGATTCTCCTGTTCGGCTGGAACCGGTTCCCTCCTTGGCTCATCACGCTCGCGGCCTGCCTGGTGGCTACCGGGACCGCGATCAGTGCCTTCTGGATCCTCTCGGCGAACAGCTGGATGCAGACACCTACCGGCCACGAGATCCGCGACGGCATCGCCTATCCCGTGGACTGGCTGCAGATTATCTTCAACCCGAGCTTCCCCTTCCGGTTCGCGCATATGGTAAACGCCGCCCATCTCACGACGGCGGTGGTGGTGCTGGCGGTTGGCGCGCGGTATCTGCTTGCAGGACGCCACCTCGAGGAAAGCCGCACCATGCTACGGATGGCGGTGGGCATGATTGCTGTCTCTGCCACCCTGCAGCTCGTCATCGGGGACATGCACGGCCTCAATACGCTGGAGCACCAACCGGTAAAGGTCGCCGCCATGGAGGGACATTGGCACGGGCGGGATCCTGCATCCCTGGTTCTTTTCGGCATTCCTGATGAAGCGGCGCGGAAGAACCATCTGGAAGTTGCCATCCCCAAACTGGGCTCGCTGATCCTGACCCATGACTGGAACGGCACCTATCTCGGAATGACGGACTTTCCCGAAGATCAGTGGCCACCGGTCGCAAACGTATTCTTCACCTTCCGGATCATGGTGGGCATCGGCCTGCTCCTGATTGCAGTCGGTTTCTGGGGTCTTTATCTCTGGTGGCGGGGATGGCTGTTCGAAACACGGCTCTTCCTGCGGGCCACCTCGCTCATGTGGCCGTTGGGTTTCATCGCGATCCTGGCGGGTTGGTTCGTAACGGAACAAGGCCGCCAGCCCTGGCTCGTCTATGGCCACCTGCGCACGGCTGACGGCATATCGCCGGTGCCGGGTGCGAGCGTTGCCGGTACGCTGGCACTGTTCGTCTTCATCTACGGCATCGTGTTCGCCACAGGGGTTTATTACATCAACCGGCTGATCAATGCGGGGCCGAAGGGACAGGCAACGGAGGCCGCGGCCGGCGTCCCGAATCGCCCGCTTTCGGGCGCCGAGGAAGCCGCCCGCGAAGCCCTTGGGCGGCCACCGGGCGAAGGACCGGGCGCTTCACTCACCGCACGGAGGAGCTAACAGCGATGGAATGGTATCTTCCGGTCATCTGGGCGGGTATTATCGGCACTGCCGTTGCCATGTATGTGATCCTCGATGGGTTCGACCTCGGCATCGGCATCCTTTTCCCGTTCACCCATGACGAGGGCGAGCGGGATCAGATGATGAACTCCGTCGCTCCGTTCTGGGACGGTAACGAGACCTGGCTGGTGCTGGGTGGCGGAGCTCTCTGGGTAGCCTTTCCCACAGCCTATTCCGTGATCATGCCGGCGCTTTATCTGCCGGTGATCGGAATGCTTCTGGCGCTCGTCTTCCGCGGCGTTTCATTCGAATTCCGATGGGTGGCCAAACCCAGCCATCGAATGTGGGACATCGCCTTTACCGGGGGCTCAATCGTGGCCGCCTTCCTTCAGGGCGTGATCCTCGGTGGCCTGCTACAGGGCATAGAGGTAGCCGATGGGCAATATGCCGGCGGCGCGTTCGACTGGCTGACGCCATTTTCGATCTTCGTCGGGCTCGCGGTCGTGGCCGGCTATGGTCTTCTTGGTTCGACCTGGATCCTGATGCGCACGACTGGACCGGTACAGGAATTGGCACGCCGCCTCGCACCCTCATTTCTCGCCGCCGTTCTGGGCGGCATGGCAGTCGTGAGCCTCTGGACCCCGCTTTTCATCGACCGGATCGCGGAACGATGGTTCACCCTGCCCAATTTTCTTTTCCTATGGCCCGTCCCGGTCGCAGCAGCGCTGGTCGGCTACGGGACCTTGCGCTGGCTCACAACAGGTCGCGAAAGCCTTCCCTTTATAGGATCGATAGCCCTCTTCCTGCTCGGCTATGCCGGACTGGTGATCTCCACCGTGCCCTATCTCGTACCGCCGCACCTCACCTTCTGGGACACTGCGGCAGCGCCGGCCTCGCAGATCTTCCTGCTCGTCGGGACAATCTTTCTATTGCCGCTGGTTCTCAGCTACACCGCATTCGTCTATTGGGTGTTCCGCGCCAAGATTGGCCCCGGCGAAGGATATCACTGAGCGCCAGCGCTGCCGCTCAGTGATCGCCGATCAGCAAGGACGCACCAAGCACGCCCAGAAAGACCAGGCCGAAGCCGAAGACCGTGACGAGAACATGGCTATGGGCCAGACCGATCGGGGCCCATCGGCCATAGAGGGCCGGATAATAGATCGCCGCGCCGAGGGCAGACCAACCGCCGGTCGCCACCGAATAAAGCCGCTCGATCAGTCTCGCATTGCGGCGAAAGCCGCGCAGCGCGGCAAAAGCCATCATGATCGCTGCGCAGACGGCAGCAAGGGCAGGAACCATTTTCCTTCGCCTCCTATCGACCAAAAACTCTGAGGCCGATGGTCCCTTACTACGGTTTTCCCGCCTTTGGGAACAGCGAAGCTCAATCGCCGTCCGAAAACATCTTCTGCAGGCGGGCGAAAGGCATGACCTCGCGGGCGTAAACGAAACTGCCGCGCGAGAGCATCTCCACCGCGGCACGTTCCACGGCGCCGTAGGCGAGCGTCGTCAGCTTCGAGCCCAGTGAAATCCGCTTGGCGCCAGCCTCCGCAAGCTCCGCGATCGTGAAACTCGCGACGGACAGAATGTTGACGGGCTTGGTCACCGCCTGGCAAACCGCCTGCACCTGCTCGATATCGCTGAGACCCGGCGCGTAGAGCACGTCCGCGCCGGCCTGCTCGAACGCCTGGAGGCGACGGATCGTGTCATCAAGGTCGAGCCTTCCGTGAAGGAAGTTCTCAGCGCGCGCGGTAAAGACGAAGTCCCGCTTGAGAGCCCGCGCTGCCTCGGCAGCCGCCGCAACTCTCTCCACCGCGTGGGAGAAATCATAGATCGGCTTAGCGGGGTCGCCCGTCGCATCCTCGATGGAGCAGCCTGCGAGCCCTGCCGCTTCGGCAGCGAAGATGGTCTCAGCGGCGCTGTCGGGACTATCACCCTTGCCATGCTCCAGGTCGGCGGAGACCGGCAGCGGAGTGGCGGCGACGATCTCGCGGCAGTGATGCATCGTTTCCTCGAAGCTGACGCCGCCATCCGGCAATCCGCGCGAGAAGGCGTAGCCGGCGCTAGTGGTGGCCAGAGCCTTGAAACCGAGGGATGCAAGCAGCTTCGCCGTGCCGATGTCCCATGGGTTGGGAATGATGAAGATGTCCCGATGCAGGGCGCGAAAAGTGGAGCCTATATCCATGGCCGTCCCTCCCGATAACGAAGTGCAATGAGGGATCCAGGCCCGGCTCAAGTCAAGGGCCAGATCTAGCCGTGCGACGGGTCAGGAAAGGTCAGACGGTGCCGGTCGAACCGAAGCCCCCGGCGCCGCGGATCGTCTCGCCCGCGGTGGCGCGCTCTTCGACCGTAGCACGTGTGACCGGCGCGATCACCAGTTGGGCGATGCGCATGCCGCGCGTGATGGCAAAATCATCCTCGCCAAGGTTGATGAGCAGCACCTGCACTTCGCCGCGATAATCACTGTCGATCGTCCCGGGCGTGTTAAGGCAGGTGATGCCGTGGCGTAACGCGAGCCCCGAGCGAGGCCGGACCTGCCCCTCGAATCCCTCCGGGATCTCCAGAACGAAGCCGGTCGGCACCAACACGCGCCTACCCGGAAGGAGAATAATCTGCCGATCCTCTGCAACGGCCGCTCGCAAATCCATGCCGGCAGCCCCGGCGCTCTCATAGGAAGGATAAGGCAGGCCTTCCGCATGAGGCAGACGCACAACGCCGATGATGGGGCCGATGACGGGCATTGAAAGCGGAGAACTGGTCATACCCCTATCTGCCGCCGCCAGGCGGGGGCGTCAATTCCGCGTCAGCTCTTTTTTCAACGCTTTTTAAGCTGTCTTGGAGCTTTAGCTCTCACCTATGCCCCTTGCGGCCCACTCTCACCGATTGTGAAGCGCCATTTTCACTGCTAACCGAGACCGGATAGAGCGATCCTGCATGTGGCTATCCGTCACGGCGGGCCATGAGTTCGGCATATCGCCGCAAGTAAAGGGGCCAACCCTGGTCGCCGCCGACACCATCGCGAACGCCTTCCCAGCCTTCCCCATGGCGTTCCAGGTTTCGATGCTCGATCTCGACACGGGTTCGTTCCGCTGTCGCGGCGATGAAACGCACTTCCCATTCGCTGGTTTTGTTCGGATCGGGTTCGGGCCGCCACTGCGGGCTGATGTCCCAGCTCAGCAGCACTCGGTGGGGCGGCTCGTAGGCCAGCACGCGCGCCCAGCGGCATTCGCTGCCGTCAACGCCACGGTCGTAGATATAACCGCCGACCCGCGGCTCAAACACCGTTTCGGCGATCGGGACAGCCAGCAAGTTATGCTCGGCGGGTTTGAAGCTTCCGAACTGCTCGGTAAACACCTTGAACGCGCGTTCTATCGGCGCCTCGACCACAACGGAGTGTTTCACGGACGTGTCTGCTGCGCGGGTGCTCATCATGTCTCCTCCTGTGTTTGCTCGACGGCCACCTTGTAAGCCGCGAGGGTCTTGCTCCAAAACCGGTCGAGTTCCGCCCGAAGCGCGGCCAATCCGTCGGGATCGATATGATAGATGTTGCTGGCGCCCTTGGGTTTCGCTCGGACAAGCTGGGCTTCCCGCAACACCTTCAGATGCTGCGAGACCGCCGACTGCGTGACCGTCAAAGCCCTCGTGATTTCCGCAACCGAGCGTGGCTGCTCCGCCACAAGCTCGAACACCGCCCGGCGCGTGGGATCGGCAAGGGCCGCAAGCTGAGCATTTCCATTAGTCATAACTAATGATTAGCACATACTAATGAGAAACTCAACTCACTGGATGCAAGCTGGGCGAGAACTGCCTATATACGGGCCGATTTCCATTCGACAGCGGCGGCCATGACTGATAAGAGGCCGCGATCAAAAGGATCTCCGGATATGCCAGAGAGTTTGGCCGACGCTGTAGCGCGCCGCCGCACCTTCGCGATTATTTCGCACCCCGATGCGGGCAAGACGACGCTTACTGAGAAGCTGCTGCTTTTCGGCGGCGCGATCCAGCTTGCCGGCGAGGTGAAGGCGAAGAAGAACCGCATCCAGACGCGCTCGGACTGGATGGCGATCGAGCGGGAGCGCGGCATCTCGGTCGTCACTTCGGTGATGACCTTCGAATATGGCGGCCATGTCTTCAACCTGCTCGACACGCCCGGCCACGAGGATTTCGCCGACGATACCTACCGCACGCTGACCGCGGTCGACTCGGCGGTCATGGTGATAGACGCTGCCAAGGGCATCGAGCCGCGCACGCTTAAGCTTTTCGAGGTGTGCCGGCTGCGCGACATTCCCATCATTACCTTCGTCAACAAGCTCGACCGTGAAAGCCGCGACCCCTTCGAGATCCTCGACGAGATCGAGCAGAAGCTGGCGCTGGACACCGCGCCCGTGACCTGGCCGATCGGACGGGGCAAAAGCTTTTCAGGCACCTATCATCTGGCAAACAATACGATCCGCCACTCCGACGATGACGTGGAGCCGATCAAGGTGAACGGGCCGGAGGCCGAGGCGGTTTCAGGGCTCCTGCCCGAACATGAGCGCGATGCCCTCACCGAAGAAATGCTGCTCGCAAAGGAGGCGTGCAGGCCTTTCGACGCCCAAGCCTTTCGGGAAGGACATTTGACGCCGGTCTATTTCGGCTCGGCGCTCCGGAATTATGGCGTGCGTGATCTGATCGAGGCGCTGGGAGCCATAGGCCCCGCCCCGCGTGCGCAGGAGGCGGATTCGCGCAAAGTGCAGGCGACGGAGGAGAAGATGACCTCCTTCGTCTTCAAGATCCAGGCCAATATGGATCCCAACCACCGGGACCGCATCGCCTTCGTGCGGGTCTGTTCGGGCAAGCTCGAGCGCGGCATGAAGGCCAAGCTCGTGCGCACGGGAAAGCCCATCAGCCTGTCCGCGCCGCAATTCTTCTTCGCCAAGAACAGGATCACCGCGGACGAGGCCTTCGCCGGCGACGTGGTGGGCATTCCCAATCACGGCACCCTTCGCATCGGCGACACGCTGACCGAAGGCGAGGACATCCTGTTCCGCGGCGTGCCGAACTTCGCGCCCGAAATCCTGCGCCGCGTCCGGCTCTCCGATGCGATGAAGGCAAAGAAGCTGCGCGAGGCACTGCAACAGATGGCCGAGGAGGGCGTGGTCCAGCTCTTCACGCCCGAAGACGGCTCGCCTGCCATCGTGGGCGTGGTCGGTGCGCTGCAGCTCGATGTGCTCAAGGAGCGGCTCAAGAACGAGTACGCCCTGCCGGTCGATTTCGAGATGGCGCGATTCACCATCTGCCGCTGGATATCGGCAGATGACAAGACCGAGTTGGAGCGCTTCATCACCACCCATCGTGGTGACATCGCGCGAGATCTCGACGAGGACCCGGTGTTTCTGGCACCTCACGAATTCGGCCTGAAATACGAGGCGGAGCGCTGGAAAGCGATCACCTTCACGGCGGTGAAGGACTATCAGGTTCGCGAGGCGGTCAAGGCGGCCTAACTGGCTAAAGTCCGCTTTTGATCTTCTCGGCGAGCTGGTGGAGCTCCTCGCGACGGTACGGCTCGCGCGCGCCGTAGCCCCAGACCGGACCGGGCCAGGCATCGTCGCCCTCGGTGCGGGCGATAATATGGATGTGAAGCTGGCGCACGATGTTGCCCAGCGCCCCGCAGTTGATCTTGGTGCAGCCCGTCAGATCCTTGAGAGCCTTCGATACCAGATTGGTCTCGAAGCTGAGCATTGCCTGATCGAGCGGGGTCAGATTGTGCACCTCCTCTATGCCCGGCCGCTGAGGGACAAGAAGCAGCCAAGGCCAGCGCCGCTCATCGCGCAGGCGCAGCTCGCACAAGCCGAGCCACGCTACGGGAATGCTCTCCCCTTCCAGCCGCGAATCGAGAACAAATCCTCCCTTATTGCCGGGCAGCATTGCCTTCCTCTCCTGCTTCAGCGAGAAGCTAGAGTGGCGCACTTGGACCTGCAAGCTTTTCCTTGAATCGCGGCTTGCATTTGGCCTCCGGATTGACGATATGGGGTACGGGAGGTTGGTGGTGGACGCGCCACTCGCCAACCGGGTCAGGTCCGGAAGGAAGCAGCCCTAACGAGCTCCGGCACGGGTCGCCGTGCCAGCCTCCCACCTTTCCTTCCCGCTGCCCATTGACGCGGCTCCCCCTCCAAGGGGAAACTCGCCGTCGGGCGAGGACTTCGCCGTCGAGGCCATCATCACGGGAGCGTGGACGAGCAGATGAACGATGTCGCGCAGACGGCAGGAGGCAAGACCGGCGCCTATCGCGTGCTCGCGCGCAAATATCGCCCCCGCGACTTCTCCCAACTCATCGGCCAGGAGCCGATGGTCCGCACGCTTACCAACGCTTTCGCCGCGGGCCGCATCGCACAGGCCTGGATGCTGACCGGCGTGCGCGGCGTGGGCAAGACCACGACCGCCCGCATTCTCGCTCGCGCACTGAATTACAAAACCGATCTGGTGGACCGGCCGTCGATCGACCTCTCCGTGCCCGGGGACCATTGCGAGGCGATCCTGGAAGGCCGCCATGTCGACGTGATTGAGATGGACGCGGCGTCGCATACCGGCATTGACGACATCCGCGAGATCATCGAGCAGGTGCGTTACGCACCCGTCTCGGCGCGCTACAAGGTCTATATCATCGACGAAGTGCACATGCTTTCCAACCAGGCCTTCAACGGCCTGTTGAAGACGCTGGAGGAGCCGCCGCCGCACGTCAAATTCATTTTCGCCACCACCGAGATCCGCAAGGTTCCCATCACGATTCTCTCGCGCTGCCAGCGCTTCGATTTGAGACGCATCGATGCTGCGCTCATCAAGCAGCACCTGGCTCACATCGGAAATCTGGAAGGCGTGGAGGCAGACGACGAGGCGCTGGCGGCAATCGCACGCGCCGCGGAAGGCTCGATGCGTGACGCGCAGTCCATCTTCGACCAGGCGATCGCCCATTCCTCCGGTCGGGTGACGGCGGAAACCGTGCGCGACATGCTGGGGCTTGCCGATCGTGCGCGCGTCATCGATCTGTTCGAGCACCTCATGAAGGGCGACGTAGCCGCGGCACTTGCCGAATATCGCGCGCAATACGACGCCGGAGCGGATCCGGCCGCTGTGCTTACCGATCTCGCTGAGTTCAACCATCTCGTCACGCGCATGCGCTTCGTTCCGGAGGCGGCGAACGACGGGTCGCTTTCGCAGGAAGAGCGGACGCGCGGGCTGGAATTTTCCAAAAATCTATCAGTACGCGTTCTCTCGCGCACCTGGCAGATGCTCTTGAAGGGCATTCAGGAAGTGCAGGGATCGAGCCGGCCCATCGCGGCCGGCGAGATGGTGCTGATCCGTATCGCACATGCGGCGCACCTCCCAACGCTCGACGAAGCGCTGAAGGCGCTGGAGGATATGCCTACTGGGAATGGGGGTGGACGACCGTCCCTGGGTTCGCCCGCACCAGCTCCCTCCATGCCCACGGGAAATGGCGGCGCCCAGGCCGTCTCGACGCAACGCATGTCTTCGAGCGGCGGCGGACAGACCATGCGGCTGATCCAGACTTCGCCGGCGGAATATGCCGCGCCTCCGCAATCGGCCCCTGTGGAAGCCGAGGCGCCGAGCGTTCCGGTGAAATCGCTATCCGATATCGCGGAATTGGCGGACGCCAACCGTGATATCGCCTTCAAGGTGCAGTTCAAGCGCTGCGTGCGGCTGGTGCAGATCGAGCCCGGAAGACTTTCGGTCAATCTCACGGAAGATGCCCCCAAGACGTTGCTGGGCGACCTCACCAACCGGCTGCAGAAATGGACGGGGAAGCGCTGGATCGTCTCGCTTTCCAACGAGCCGGGCAGCAAGACATTGGCCGAGGAGGAGACGGGACGGCGCGAGACAGCGCTTGCCGATGCCCGTGCAGACCCTACGGTAGCCGCCATCCTGCAAAGCTTTCCGGGCGCACGCATCCTTGACGTGCGGATACCCGACGCGGTTTACGCGGAGCAAGCCGATGGCGCTCCGCCCGAGCCGGACCTTGGCGATGACGACGATGATGATCTCTGATTGGAGAAAATGATGCGTGACCTGATGAACCTTATGGGCAAAGCGAAGGAAATGCAGGCCAAGTTCCAGGCCATGCAGGAAGAGATTGCCCAATTGGAAGCGGAAGGCCAATCCGGCGGCGGCGCGGTCAAGGTGACGCTTACCGGTAAGTTCGAGATGAAGAAACTTCAGATCGACCCCTCGCTCTTCAAGGAAGGGGAGGTGGAGATCCTGGAAGACCTGATCCTTGCGGCGCATAACGACGCGAAGAGCAAGGTCGAGCAGACGATTCAGCAGAGGACGCAGGAAATGACTGCCGGCCTGCCGCTGCCTCCGGGAATGAAGCTGCCGTTCTGAGCGGTTCCCGAGAGCCGCAGATGATGCGGCAAACGCAAATGAGGAGCACTCGATTGATTTCGCCAAATCAGAGAGTGCCCTGCGTGCGTTAAGCTCAAGAGCAGCCAGCGCTTTTCAACCCCTCGGATTTCGGCCATATCCTATGCTCTGATTGCACGGGCATAGAGGAATATCCGTTGAGCCTTTCCGGGAAGCGCATCCTCCTCATTATTGGCGGCGGAATCGCCGCTTATAAGTGCCTCGACCTCATCCGCAGGCTCCGAGAGCGCGGAGTAAAGGTGCGCTGCGTGATGACACAGGCCGCGCAGGAATTCGTCACCCCCCTTTCGGTCGGTGCGCTTTCGGCGGATCACGTCTTCACCGATCTCTTCGACCGGCAGGACGAGCAGGATGTCGGCCATATCCGGCTGTCGCGGGAGGCCGACCTGATCGTCGTGGCGCCCGCGACTGCCGACCTGATGGCGAAGCTCGCAACCGGGCTTGTCAACGATCTTGCCTCGGCGGTGCTGCTCGCCACCGACAAGCCGGTCCTGATGGCGCCTGCCATGAACCCGCGAATGTGGATGCACCCGGCGACGCGCCGCAATCACGCGACGCTGGAGGCTGACGGCGTGCACTTCGTCGGGCCCAACCGCGGCGAGATGGCCGAAAGCGGCGAGGCGGGCGAAGGCCGGATGGCCGAGCCGCTGGAGATCGTGGCCGCCGTCGAAGACCTTCTCAATGGCGGGGAAAGGCCGCTCGCCGGCAAAAAAATCATCGTCACCTCGGGGCCGACGCACGAGCCGATCGATCCAGTCCGTTACATCGCCAACCGCTCGTCCGGTAAACAGGGGCATGCGATCGCCGCAGCACTTGCGGAGCTGGGGGCGGAGGTTCACCTCGTTTCCGGCCCGGTGACCATTCCGGACCCGAAGGGTGTCGCGACGGTCCATGTGGAGACTGCACGCCAAATGCGCGACGCTGTGGAAGCTCTTCTGCCAGCCGATGCAGGCATCTTCGTCGCCGCGGTTGCCGATTGGCGCCCGCTGTCCGAAGCCGGCGAAAAGATCAAAAAGGAGAAGGGCGCGAACCCGCCTGCCCTCAAGCTTGCGGAAAATCCCGACATCCTGGCCGGTATCGGCCACCACGAAAGGCGACCGCACCTCGTGATCGGCTTTGCTGCCGAAACGCAGAATGTCGTCGAGAACGCCCGCGCGAAGCTCGCCAAAAAGCGCGCCGATATCATCGTGGCCAACGACGTTTCGCACGACAGCGGGATCGGCGTCGGCGGTGTCATGGGGGGCGACCGCAACCGCGTCCATCTCGTAAGCCGCGAGGAAGTAGAGGAATGGCCGGAGGCGAGAAAGGACGATGTAGCGCAGCGGCTTGCGGCGAAAGTAGCGGACCTGCTGTGCTCTAGAGGTGACAAGTGAGCGGCATACCCAAGCTTGAAACAGAACGGCTAATCCTGCGCGGGCATCGGCCGGAAGATCTAGAAGCCTATCATAGGCTCTGGTGCGACCAGGGTGTAACCCGCTTCACCAGCCGAACCAGCATGAACCGTGAGCAGGCGTGGAGCCGGATCATGCAATTTCACGGCATGTGGAAGCTTTGCGGTTACGGCATGTGGGTTGTGGAAGAGAAAGCGACGAACAGCCTGATTGGTGAAGTGGGTCTCCTGGAGCGGCGGCGCGAAATCCAGCCATCCCTCGACGGCACGATCGAGGCCGGCTGGATGCTTTTGCCCCGGGTGCACGGCCAAGGTTTCGCGCAAGAGGCGATGGAGGCCGTGTTCTCCTGGGCCGGCCAGACATATCCGGGTGCAGTCTTTTCATGCATAATCGACGTGGAGAACGAAGCCTCCCTTAAGCTTGCCCGGCGGCTCGGATTCACCGAAACCATCCAAACGACTTATCAAGACCATCCGACCGTGATCCTGCGCCGCGGCTGATCACCACGAGCCGGGCTTCCCATCCACCAGATGGACGATGGATGCCGGGCTCGAAATCCAGAAGCCGTCGAAGTTCGGGCCCAGGTTCTCGATTTCGTCACAACGTACGATCCCCGCCGCGGCAAGATGCTCTGCGGCTTTCTTCGTGTCATCCGTCACGATTTCCAGCCAGAGCTCTGCCTGGCTCATGCCCGGGACTCGATCGATCCAAAGCTGGTTCGAACCGAAACGGAAACCTACAGCCGGCAGGAGTCCCTCGATCTGTTCGAGACCAAGCACGTCCTTGTAGAAGCGCACCGTCGCTTCGTATTGATGCGGCGGCACCTTCATGGCGATGTTTCGCCCGCCTTCGAATTTTGGCATCAAAAATTCTCCTTTACCGGAAGAGTGACCTGCCACGACACGCCGAATCGGTCGTTGCACCAGCCGAATCTCGGGCTGAAAGGATAGGTATCGAGCGGCATCAGGATCGCGCCCCCTTCCGAGAGCCTGCCGAAAACCTCGTCAACCTCTTCCGCCGTGTCGCATGTCAGGAAAAGGGAAATCGAGGGCGTAAAGGTGAAGCCATGAGAAACGGGGCTGTCCATGCACATGAAGGTGCGGCCGCCCAGCGTAAAATGCGCCAGCTTCACCGAGCCTTCCGCCCCCTGCTCTCCCGGCCCATAGCGCTCCATCCGATCGATCCGCGAATTCGCGACGACCGAGAGGTAGAAGCGCATCGCTTCCTCTGCCCGCCCCTCGAACATCAGAAAAGGTGCAATCTGCTGTGTCATGCTTGCTCCTGTTTTGCGACGGCCTCGGCCAGTTGATCGAGCCAGTGAGACCAGCCCTCGCGCACGCTGTCTGCGGCTTCTGTATTTAGCCCGTCGCCATCCCATCCATTGACGAGCGTAAGCTCAGTCTGGTCTTCGCCTACCGGCCGCAGCGTGACCTCGAAGAACTCGTTCACGTAGGGGCTAGGTCCGGAGAGCTCCGGCTCGCTGAAGCCGGCACGAAAGCTCTGACGAATGCGATGATGCGGCTCAAGCACCAGGTATTCGCCCACATGGAAGAAAACGCCGCCCTCGCCATCATCGTTCTCGATGCGATAGCGGCCGCCGATGCGGATGTCGGCTTCCACCTTGGTGCCCATCCAGCGGCGCATCACCGCCGGATCCGTGAAGGCGGCGTAGAGTGTTTCCGGCGGGGCCGCGAAAACCCGCGCCAATGAAATGGAATGCTCAGGCGCCTTCATTTTGGGCCGGTCTATGCATCGGGTTCTCGACCCCATAGAGCGCACCGTTGCGCCGCATCGCTTCGTCGGAATTTTCCAGCTCTTCACCGCGAAGCAGGGCGGCAAGGAGATCGAGGAAGGTATGCCAGCCCATCAGCGTATAGGGCTGGAAGGGCTTGCCGATCGGTCGATGCGTGAGGACCAGTCGCACATTCGGCCCTTCCGGAAAAAGTTCGAAGGTGACTTCGCTCTTTCCTCCATCGCCCGGCCAGCTATAGGTGAGAAGACGCGGCGGATCGCATTCGATCACCTCGCCGAGCATGGCAGGGCGGGTCTCCATATCCTTATACCGGTCGGGCGTGGGCTCCGCAGAAAGTTCGCGGTGGCGGAACAGAAGTTCGACCCCGCCGCCCGGAAACAGCTCCATTTCGCCTGCGGCCAGCCAAAGCCGGCGCTTTTCCGAGTTCGTGAGATATTCCCAAAGACGCTCGGGCGAGCCGGGCAGCACCCGCTCGATACGGACTGCACCAGGGGCGATCACCTCGCCCATCGTCGTGAAACCTGGCATTGGAAGGGCCTCCCGAATTATGCGCCCAGGCCATCCGGGAAGCGGTCGGCGACAAGGTTCAGTCGAACGCCGTGCTCCAGATAGGCCTTCAAGCCGGCAAGCACGAACGAGAAGCCTTCGGTGGACCCGATGGCTTGTTCCACGCGCTCCGCGTCATCGCCCACGAAACCCGAATTGGTGATGCTGACGAAGGTCGAGCCATCAGGGCGCGGCGTGAAAACCCACTCGACTTCGGTCAGGTCCTCGCCTCCGGGCCAGTCGATGAGGATGCGCCTGTTCTCCTCAATCGCCTTGGCTTGTACCGGTATGGAGAATCCATACATTCCCCATTCCCAAGTCACGGTCTTTCCCTCTTCAAGCCTGCCGCTGCCGCCAGTGAACCAGAATTTAGACGTGATCTCAGGGTCTACGAAGGCGTCGAATACCTCCGAAACGGGTCTGCGGATGAGCATTTCCGCCTTCGCGCGCGGGTCGATCCCCATATCTGTCTCCCTTCGATCCTAACCCTCAGCCGAGCCGCCCAGCAGCTTCCCGATCTGGGCGAGCATCGTGCTCCAGCCCTTTTCCGTCTGCCTGGCATATTCGGCCCACTTCGGATTCATCTCGTGGACGAGCGTGACGAGGCAGCCCGGGCCATCCGGCTGCAAGGTGATGGTCACGGTGGAATCGTTCTCGCGCTCCTCCTCGTCGGAGGTGAACCAGGTGAAGACGAGCTTCCGCGGGCGGTCGATGACCAGATAGGTGCCCCAATGGATTGCCTCACCCTCCGGCCGCATGTCGGAGAAGGTGAAACGACCGCCCACGCGTGCATCCACCTCCACACGGCGGATATCGGCCGTAAGGCCGGATTCGTTGAGCGCCATTTCCGACCAGGCACGAATCTTCAAGGGATCGAGCCAGGCATCGAACACGCGCTCGGCCGAGAAATCGAAGTGCCGCGTCACCGTCACGGCGAAGCTTCCGGCAGTCATTTCCTCTTCTCCTCCCTCGCTCGTTCATCCTCGGCGCGCAGCAGCGCCTCCAGCGTATCGAGGCTCCGGTTCCAGAAACGCTCGTAATAGCGCAGCCAAGCCTCCGCTTCCGCAAGACGGGCCGCTTCGAGCCGGCAATAATGCGTACGGCCGGCGACGCGGCGGCGCACGAGCCCCGCCTGTTCCAGCACTTTTACATGCTTAGACGCGCCCGCAAACGACATGTCGAACGGAGCGGCAAGCTCGCCGATGCTGCGCTCACCATCCGCCAGTTCGCGCAACATCGCGCGCCGGGTCGAATCCGACAGCGCGTGAAAGATCGAATCCAGAACTGCCGGATGTTGCTCAACCATATGGTTGAAAATAGCGCGAGTTCCAGATTAGTCAACCGAAAGGTTGAGGATTTTTCGTATCGGGAGTCCCAAAAGCCAGCTCCAGCTTTTCGGGCCGATATCCGGCACGAAAAAAGGCGGCTCCGAGGCCGCCTTTTCTTCAGGGAGAAACGACTGGTTTATTCCGCGTCCTTCGCCGAATCCGCGTTCAGGAGACCGTATTTCTCTTCTCCGATGGCGTCGAGCAATTGTAGCTGCGTCTCAAGGAAGTCGATGTGCCCCTCTTCGTCCGCCAGAAGCTCCTCGAAGAGCTTCATCGAAATATAATCCCCCGCCTCGTGGCAGATCTCGCGCGAACGCTTGTAGGAATTGCGAGCGTCGTATTCGCCGGCCAGATCGGCCTCCAGCACTTCCTTGACGTTCTGGCCGATGCGCAACGGCGCAAGCGTCTGCAGGTTCGGATGGCCCTCCAGGAAGATGATGCGCGCGACAAGCTTGTCGGCGTGGTGCATCTCCTCGATCGATTCAGCCCGTTCCTTCTGGGCGAGCTTGGTGTACCCCCAGTCTTCCAGCAGTCTGTAATGCAGCCAATATTGATTGACGGCGCCAAGCTCCAGAAAGAGAGCTTCGTTAAGCCGCTCGATGACCCTTGTATCGCCTTTCACTGAATTTGCTCCCAAATTTATCACGCAAAGCGCGGACACGATCCAAATATGTCACGATCTTCTCATCGCCAGTATCGGCAGTGCGGTGATAATTTTCGGTTACCCGAATGATGGTTTCAACCACGTTCGGGAAGCAGCCGCAGCACCGCCCGCGCTTGGCCATAGCATGATAAACCTTGGCCGGAACGATGAGTTGCCAAGGATCCTCATCGAGCATCGCGACGATAGCCGCCTCGATTTCCTTTTGTGTGATGAGATTGCAGTGGCAAACGAGCATGATACGAAAGTCCGGTCAGGAGCAAGCTCCGGGGCTTGTGCCCGATGGGACCTTAAGACCCTGAAGTGCCTTCCGCACAAACCGCATGAAGCGCTCTTGCCGGTCGGCGTTCTTCAATCGAAAGGGTTCAAGGCCCAGACATCAAAGGACGCATTCCTCGGATCGGCCGCATAAAAGCGTTTCAACGGGCGGTATGTCAACACAAAGTTGACTATCCGGCTCATAGTTGAAGACTTAAGGTAAAGATCGGCCCTTGCCGGTGGCCGAATGAAGCCTGATGGCTCTGCCGTAGCAGAGGGGCGGTTGCCGTCAGCCCTCATACTTCTCCAGAAAGGCCTCTGCCGAAAGGTTGCGGAAGTCATCCAGAGCAGCCCTCAGGCGCTGATGGTCCCAGTCCCACCAAGCAAGTGCCTGCATGCGCTCTGCCACCCGCCGCTCGAAACGCGGCCGTATGACGCGCGCCGGAACGCCGCCGACGATGGTGTAGGGTGCGACATCCTTCGACACCACTGCGCCGGCCCCTATCACCGCGCCGTCTCCGACGGTGACGCCGGGCAGAATGGTCGAGCCGTGGCCGAGCCAGGTGTCGTGGCCGATATGGACGGCGTTCTTGCGCCGCCATTCGAAGAACTCGCCTTCATGCTCGGCATTATCCCAATAGTCCGAGGCACGGTAAGTGAAGTGGTGAAGTGTCGCCCGCCAGGTCGGGTGGTTCGTCGCGTTGATGCGCGTTGCGGCAGCGATATTGGAAAATTTGCCGATCACGGCGCACCAGACGCCGCAATCCTGCACGATATAGGAATAGTCGCCCAGCTCGCTCTCGTGCAGGCGGGTGCGCGCGCCGATCTCGGTGTAGCGGCCGAGAATGGAATTGGACACTTCGGCGGTCGGATCGATGGTTGGCGCTTCGGAAAGCTTCGCCTGTTTGATACTCATGCGGCAGCCCTTTTCGGTGCAAATTCGGTGACGTCGACGACATGATCGGCCACCGCCTCGCGCACTTCCTGGTCATGAAAGATGCCAAGAAGCGCAGTGCCGGAAGCCTTCTTTTCGGCGATCATCTCGATCACCACCTGCCTGTTGGCCTTATCGAGGGAGGCGGTGGGTTCATCGAGCAGCAGGATGGGATGAGCGGTGATGAACCCCCGCGCTATGTTCACGCGCTGTTGCTCGCCGCCCGAGAAGGTGGCCGGCGGAAGCGCCCATAGCCTTTTCGGAAGGTTGAGCCGGGCAAGCACGGCCGCTGCGTGCTCCCGTGCGGCCTCTTGCGTATCGCCGGCCGCCAGCAACGGTTCGGCAACGATATCGAGGGCGGGAACGCGCGGGACGACGCGCAGGAACTGGCTCACATAGCCGATGGTTTCGCGCCGAACCGCCATGACGGTTCGCGGGTCCGCCGAGACGAGATCGACCAGGTCGCCGCGATGCGTGACGATAATCTGGCCTGAGTCCGCGCAGTAATTGCCATAGGCCATCTTCAGGATCGAGCTCTTGCCCGCACCCGACGGCCCGCCCAGCACGGCGCATTGGCCGGCGCGCACGGCGAAGGAGACATCCTCTACTACGGGAAGGCGGATACCGCCCTGCAGATGCATGGTGAAGCTTTTGGAAAGTTCCGAAACAACGAGCGGAGTGGCCATCGGTTCACACCTGCAGGATCGAGGAAACGAGAAGCTGGGTGTAGGGTGCCTGCGGGTCGTCCAACACCCGGTCGGTGAGGCCAGTCTCGACCACATGGCCGTCCTTCATCACCATGATGCGGTGGGAAAGGAGCCGCGCCACGGCCAGATCATGGGTGACCACGATCGCGGCAAGTTCCATGTCCTGGACGAGCCCGCGCAGGAGATCGAGCAGGCGGGCCTGTACGGAAACGTCGAGGCCGCCAGTGGGTTCGTCCATGAAGACCAGGCGTGGGCCGGTGACGAGATTGCGGGCGATTTGCAGGCGCTGGCGCATGCCGCCGGAGAATGCGCGCGGCTGATCGTCCACGCGATCCTCGGCGATTTCGACACGACCCAGCCAATCGACTGCCGTGCTGCGGATGCGGCCATAGTGCCTCTCGCCCAAAGCCATCAGCCGCTCGCCCACATTGGCGCCGGCCGAGACGGTCATACGCAGGCCGTCGGCCGGGTTCTGGTGCACAAATCCCCAGTCCGTGCGCATCAGGAATCGCCGTTCCGCCTCGCTCATGCGGTAGAGGTCGCGGAACGCGCCGTCGCGCATGCGATAGGAGACGATGCCTGCCGTGGGTAGAAGCCGTGTGGAAAGGCAATTGAGCAGCGTGGTCTTTCCCGAGCCCGATTCTCCCACCACGGCGAGCACTTCGCCCGGCCAGAGGTCAAAGGTCACGTCGGCGCAGCCGATCCGGTTGCCGTAAAATTTCGAGAGCGAACGGACGGAGAGAAGGGGTTCGTCAGTCATCGATTTTCCTCCGCGAGAGCGCCGGCAGGCATGGTCCGTTGCTGCGGCCCGTTATGTCCGTCCGCCTGCCGCTTTTCGCAATAATCCGTGTCGGAGCACACATACATGTGGCCGCCGCGGTCATCCAAAATCACCTCATCCAGATACACGCCGGTTGCGCCGCACAGCGCGCAGGGCTCGCTGAATTTCTGCACCTCGAAGGGGTGATCCTCAAAATCGAGGCTCACCACGCGGCTGAAGGGCGGAACGGCATAGATGCGCTTCTCCCGCCCGGCGCCGAAGAGCTGGAGCGCCGGCGACATATGCATCTTCGGATTGTCGAACTTCGGCGTGGGCGACGGGTCCATGATGTAGCGGCCTTCGACCTTCACCGGATAGGCGAAGGTGGTGGCGATGTGCCCGTGACGGGCGATGTCCTCGTAGAGCTTTACATGCATCAGCCCGTATTCCTCGAGCGCGTGCATCTTGCGCGTCTCGGTCTCGCGCGGCTCGAGGAAGCGGAGCGGCTCCGGAATCGGCACCTGATAGACGAGCACCTGACCGGCCTTGAGCGGCTCCTCCGGGATACGGTGGCGCGTCTGGATGATCGTGGCCTTGCCCGTTTCCGTGGTCACCTCGACATTTGCCACCTTCTGGAAGAAGGCGCGGATGGAGACGGCGTTGGTGGTGTCGTCCGCACCCTGGTCGATGACCTTGAGCACGTCTTCGGGGCCGATAATGGAGGCGGTCACCTGCACGCCGCCCGTGCCCCAGCCATAGGGCATTGGCATCTCACGGCTGGCGAACGGCACCTGGTAACCTGGGATGGCGATGGCCTTGAGGATCGCCCGCCGGATCATACGCTTGGTCTGCTCGTCCAGATATGCGAAATTGTACTGGGCGATGTTCTGGGCCGAAGCGTTCATTCGGCGGCCTCCTTGCGTTCTGCCTGATCTGCGGCCTGGCGGCGCTCCTCGAATTCCCGCCGCATCTGGCGCACAAGGCCGAGTTCGGCCTGGAAATCCACATAGTGCGGCAGCTTCAAATGCTCGACGAAGCCCGTCGCCTGCACGTTGTCGGAATGGGAAATGACGAACTCCTCGTCCTGCGCGGGCGCAACGATGTCCTCACCCAGTTCCGCCGCCCGCAGTGCACGATCGCAGAGCGCCATCGCCATGGCCTTGCGCTCCGATTGGCCGAAGACGAGGCCGTAGCCGCGCGTGAACTGCGGCGGCACCTTCATCGAACCCTTGAACTGGTTGACCATCTGGCATTCGGTGACCCGTATGCGGCCGAGCGGCACCGGAAAATCAAGCTCCGGCACGTCCAGCTCGATCTCGACCTCGCCAATCCGGACCTCGCCGACAAAAGGATGGTTGCGGCCGTAGCCCCGCTGCGTCGAATAGCCGAGCGCCAGCAGAAAGCCTTCATCGCCGCGAGAAAGCGCCTGCAGGCGCGCGTCCCGCCCCTGGGGAAATTCCGGCGGCGTGCGTGTGATATCGGCAGGCTCCTCGGCCTTCGTCAGCGTGCCATCCTCTTCGATAAGCCCTTCGTGAGCCAGGATCTCGCTCACGCGCGGCATCCCATCTCCTTCCGGTTCGCGGGTCACCGGCGCTTCCGGCTCTGCGTCGGCCGCAAGTTCCGGATTGAGCAGGCGGTGCGTGTAATCGAAGGTGGGACCCAGCACTTGTCCGCCCGGCAGATCCTTGTAGGTGGCGGAAACGCGCCGCTCCACCAACATCTTCGCCGTGTCGATCGGCCGGGAATAGCCAAAGCGCGGCAATGTCGTGCGATAGGCCCGCAACAGGAAGATCGCCTCGATCATATCACCGCGCGCCTGCTTGATGGCGAGCGCGGCGAGCCCCGTGTCGTAGAGCGAGCCCTCGGCCATGACCCGATCGACGGCAAGGGCCAGCTGTTCGGTGATCTGCTCCAGCGTGAGCGAGGGGACGGAGCGGTCGCCGCGGCGCCGATGGGCAAGCAGCCGATGGGCGTTGCGGATGGCGGCCTCGCCCCCTTTGACGGCAACATACATGCTCAGCCCTCCTTGATGATTCGAGTGGTGCGCGGCAGGGCCGCCAGGCCTTCGCGGCTCACCAGGATGAGATCTATCCCGCGCGGGAAGCGGGCGCGGTTCTGCGCCCACTGCTCGACGAAATGCCGCGGGAGCGAGCGAGGAGCGAGCGTGGCAAAGGTCTCGATGCCGGGCCCTTCGAGCTTCAGCGTTTCGCCGCCCGTAAGGCTGTCGACCTGAAGAATGAGCGTGGCAGAACGGTCGGGATATTCCTGACTGCCTTGCGCAAAATTCTCGAAGGCCGGCAGGTTGGCAGGATCTGCAGCGAAGACAAAATCCGCTTCGGCCGGTTCACGCAGAATGGGCGCCCCCGTCTGAAATCCGAGCCAGCCGGAGACGGCGTTTTCCTCTTGAAGCGCGGCGTCGAGCCAGATGGGCGTATCGGGATCGCAAAGGGCAAGCGCGACAGCACCAGCCTCCGGCGTGAGTGGCGCCGGGGGATGCGGCAGGCGCGGGTTCCTGATCACCGTGCCCGGCCTGGCCATGGCATCCATGATTGCACGAAAGGTCGCCTGCGCCTCGAATACCGGGGCGGCGAAGCCGCCTTCTACGCTGATCGCATCCATCAATCCTCTCCCCTCGTCATGGTGAAGAACTCGACGCGGGTAGCCGCGATCTCTGCCCGGCGGCGCTCGTCCTGCTCGCGCAAATTCCTTGCAAGCGGTTCCAGGATCTTGCGATCGACTTCAGCGACCATTTCCGGCTTCTGGCGCAAGGCGTCGATGGTGGCGGAAATCCGTGCCTTTTCGCGGCCGCGGCCAAGCGCATAAGCATGGCCGATCTCCCCCGAAGGCAGTTTGACGCTGGCGCGCGTCACCGTCGCCTCTCCGAAATTGAAAGGTGATCCTCCTCCACCGACGCGCCCGCGCAACGCCACAAGGCCCGTTTCGGGTCCCCGCAGCAGCATCCCGTCGTCGGGGAGGCCGCTATCCCGCCAGAGCTGCACCAGCGCCTCTTCCGGAGCCGCGGCCAGCACTGCGAAGGCCTCGTGGCGGGGCAGTCCCGCATCTTCTCCTCGCATCTCGCTCTTTCCTTCTCAAATTTGTCTATTGCTCTAGACAATTATACGAATTATAAGACCTCCCTAACGATTGTCCATGACAGACGAATGACAGCGAGCCGGGGCAGTGACGGAACCAAGCATTGAACGACGCAGTGGCGTGGCGCTTTGGCGGCAAATCGCCGACCAGATCCGGCAGGGCATCGGCGCCGGACTGGGAGATGAGACGGGTCGTCTGCCCACGGAGGTGGTGCTCGCGGAGCGCTTCGGGGTGAACAGGCATACCGTGCGCACAGCGATCCAGGCGCTGGTCCAGGAGGGCGTGCTGCGCTCTGAACAGGGCCGCGGCACTTTTGTCGTGCGGCAGCCGCGGCTTTCATACCCTATCGGCTCGCGTACACGCTTTTCGGCGGGACTGGAGGGGCAGGCGCGGGATCTACGCGGAAAGCTGCTCGACCATGCCTATGAAGACGCGTCGGCTCCAGTTGCGGAGGCGCTGGAGCTTGTAGTCGGATCGCCGGTGCTGCGCTTGGAGACGATGTCGGAAGCGGACGGGCGGCCGATTTCACGCGCTCGCAGCTATTTCGATGCGCAGCGCTTTCCGGGCTTTGAACGGCACTTCGTCCGCACCGGCTCCATCACCATGGCGTATCGGCACTTCAATGTGGGCGATTACTTTCGCCGTTCGACCACCATTTCGGCGCGACACGCCGATTCGGCCGATCTCGAAATATTGAAGCTCTCCCCCGGTGCAATCGTGCTGGTGGCGCTCGGCCTCAATGTGGACCAGTCGGGCCGACCCATTCAATTCTCCGAGACGCGCTTTTCCGCGGACCGGGTGGAACTGCAAGTGGGCGGTGCTGGATTTACGGTATGATCGCCGGTCTCACGGCGTTGTGAGAACAGCCTCCATTGATTTGACTGCCGGGACAGTGCTCTATCCATTTGATGTCCGGGAAGAGGAAGCTGCTGTGCTGAAACGACTTCTCGCGGCCGCGCTTGCCTGCGCGGCGAGCTTTGCCGCGCATGCCGAAGAGGTGGATCCCGCAGACTGGGACCAGGTGCTTCAGCAGGCCCAGGGCCAGACTGTCTATTTCAACGCCTGGGGCGGGGCGGAAAACATCAACGCCTATATCGAATGGGCGGCAGGCGAGCTGAAGAAGCGATACAAGGTCACGCTGAAGCACGTGAAGCTGGACGACACGGCCCATGCCGTCGCAACCGTGGTGGCGGAAATGGCGGCAGGACGCGACCGAGGCGGATCGGTTGATCTCGTCTGGATCAACGGCGAGAATTTTGCCGCGATGAAGGAGCGGGGCCTGCTCTTTTCTCCTGGTTGGGCGGAAAACCTGCCCAACTGGCGCTATGTGGACTACGAGAACAAGCCCACCATTACAACGGATTTCACCATTCCCGTCGAGGGACTGGCGAGCCCGTGGGGCATGGCACAACTCGTCTTCTTCTACGACTCGGCTCGCATGGAAGCGGCAAAGCTGCCCCGCAACGCCGACGAACTGCTCGCCTGGGCTGAAGCCAATCCCGGCCGCTTCTCCTATCCCCAACCGCCGGACTTTACCGGCTCGTCTTTCCTGAAACAGGTGCTCTTGGAGAAGGCGGCCGACCGCTCGGTACTGGAGAGGCCGGTGGATGAGGAGATTTTTGCCGAGGCGACGAAACCGCTGTTCGATTACCTCGACGCTCTGCACAAGGTCGCCTGGCGCAGCGGACGCGCCTTTCCGCAGAATTATCCCGCCATGAAGCAGCTTCTTGCGGACGGGGAGCTCGATATCATCTTCGCCTTCAACCCGGCGGAAGCTTCAAGCGCGATCGCCAATGGAGAGCTGCCGGATACCGTGCGTTCCTTCACCTTCCCCGGCGGCACGCTGGCCAACACACATTTCGTTGCAATACCTTACAACGCGAATGCGAAGGCGGGCGCGCTGGTGACAGCGAACTTCCTCATCTCGCCCGAAGCGCAGGTTCGCAAGGAGGATCCAGCCTATTGGGGCGATCCGACGGTGCTTTCGATGGACAAGCTGGAACCGGACGCACGCGCGGCTTTTGCGTCCATCGATCTCGGAGTCGCGACGCTGAAGCCGGAAGAGCTGGCCCCGGCGCTCGGCGAGCCGCATCCGAGCTGGATGGAGCGCATCGAGGACGAATGGAAGCGGCACTATACGGCGGAGAATTGAAGAGCGGCGGTCTGACAATCCCCGGTGCTGTCCAGGCACGGCCTCTTCCCTCATCCTCGCCGGTCTTGCCGGTTGAGCCGTCGTTCAATGGTGAGCGCCGCCCATGCTGAACCGTCTGGGCCCCACGCTCACCATCCTCCTTCTCACCGGGCCGATCGCCTTCGGGCTTGCCGGCACGGTCTTGCCGGCATTGGGCTTCCTGCCGGCGCTGGACGGCATGAAGTTCACGCTAGCGCATCTCCGCGACGTCTTCTCCGAGCCTGCCATCCTCATATCGGCAGGTTTGAGCCTCGTGGCCGGGGTGGTAACTGCGTTTCTTTCCCTCCTGGCCGTCATGCTGTTCGTCGCGGGTTTTGCGGGAACGAGAGCCTTTGGCCGCGTACAGCATCTGGTCTCTCCTCTCCTTTCGCTTCCGCACGCTGCGGCGGCCTTCGCCCTCGCCTTCCTCATAGCGCCATCGGGCATGCTTGCGCGGCTCGTCTCCCCGGAAATGACGGGCTGGGAAAGACCGCCGGACCTGCTGATCGTCAATGACCCGATGGGCCTTTCCATGATGGCAGGACTTGTCGTGAAGGAAATTCCCTTCCTCCTGCTCATGACGCTTGCGGCCCTCCCTCAAGTACCGCTCCGCGAGACCAGGATGCTGACTGCTTCGCTAGGCTATGGCCGGGTGGCGGGCTTCGTGCTGGGCAGCTGGCCGGCCATCTACCGACAGATCCGGTTGCCCGTCTTCGCTGTGATCGCCTTTGCCTCCTCGGTCGTGGATGTGGCGATGATCCTTGGGCCGACACGGACGGCGCCGCTTGCCGCGCGGCTGGTAACCTGGATGAACGATCCGGACCTTTCCATGCGGTACCTCGCCAGCGCGGGCGCGCTGCTGCAGCTTGCGGTGACAGGCCTGGCGCTCGCTTTCTGGCTGGGGCTCGAGCGGCTGGGGGCGGCACTCTCGAAGCGTGCGGCCATCCGGGGATGGAGGTTCAACCAGGATGCGCTTCTGCGGGCAGCCGGACTGGCAATGATGATCCTTTCGGCAGGCATCGTCTTCGCAGGCCTTGCCACCCTTGCACTCTGGTCATTCGCCGGGCTGTGGCAGTTTCCGGATGCGCTGCCCGCTTCCTTCACGCTCAGGACCTGGATGCTTCCCTCGATCCTCGAGCCGCTGCAGACGACGCTCCTTGCCGGGCTTCTTTCCACTCTCATTGCCTCCGTGCTCGCGATCCTCTGCCTGATGCATGAGGAAGAGACCGGGAGAAGGCCGGGGCGCGGGGCGCTCACCTTGCTTTATCTGCCCCTGCTCGTACCGCAGGTGGCGTTCGTATTCGGTCTGCAGCTTTTGCTCATTTATGCGGGCGTGCTCGCCACTCTGCCCGCACTGGTTCTGGCGCATCTCGTCTTCGTCATGCCCTACGCGTATCTGTCGCTCAAAGAACCATGGTATGCCTTCGACCGCCGCTATGACTGGATCGCGGCCAGCCTTGGGAAAGGCCGCGCACGGCGTTTCTTCTCCGTCCGCCTGCCCATGATGACGCGCGCCGTTCTCACCATGGCGGCAGTGGGCTTCGCCGTTTCGGTAGGGCTTTACCTCCCCACGGTTCTGGTCGGCGCAGGACGGCTCACGACCGTGACTACCGAAGCGGTCGCGCTCGCTTCCGGCGGCAATGGTCGGGTGATCGGCGTCTATGCTTTCTGGCAGATGCTTTTGCCGATGATGGGCTTTGCCGTTGCAACCTTTGTGCCGGCGCTGATATTCCGGCGCTTCCGCGGCATGCAGGTTTAGAGCTTTGGGCGAAGAAGGACTCTTTCTCGATGGCGTGAAAATCGCGCTGGGCAGGCGCGTGCTCGTGGAGCTTACGCGCGAGGTGCCCCCGGGTGAGGTGCTCACCGTAATGGGCCCTTCGGGCTCCGGAAAGTCGTCCCTGCTTGCATATCTCGCCGGCTTCCTGGATCCGGCCTTCGGGGCTTCCGGCCGGGCATGGGTAGACGGCATCGAGATCACGGCCTTGCCCGCGGAAGAGCGCCATGCCGGCGTCCTCTTCCAGGATCCGCTGCTCTTTCCGCATATGGATGTTGCGGGCAATCTGATCTTCGCCCTGCCCCAAAGCCTCAAGAGCCGAGCCGCGCGCGGCGCGCAGGCGGAAGCCGCTCTTGAAGGTGTGGGGCTTGCAGGTATGGGAGATCGCGATCCCGCGACGCTTTCCGGCGGGCAGAAGGCACGCGTGGCGCTCGCGCGGGTGCTCCTTTCCGCCCCGCGCATGTTGCTTTTGGACGAACCCTTTTCCAAGCTCGACATGGAACTGCGCCAGCAGATGCGCACCCTCGTTTTCGACAAGGCGCGCGAACGGGGCCTGCCGGTGCTGCTCGTCACCCATGACGAAGCGGATGCGGAAGCGGCGGGCGGCGAGATCGTGCGGATCGGCTCATGATTGCGATGGACAACAGGAAGCCGGGCTCCCTCGCTTGCGTTTTCTCCCCCGCGAAAGGGGAGAATAGGCACCTCGCGCCAGCGCTTTTCCGGATCGCCTGCATCGGCAATTGGAGAAGAGGTCGATGCCGGCGCTATCTCTCCCTTGGTGCGGGAGGACGCGATTTCAAAATCTTAGCGCGCAAAAGAGGGGGTTCAAATGCCTGCCGGCACTAGACCTCTTCCCGACTTGCCCGTGACAGCCGTGCTGCCAGCGCTGAAGGAGGCTCTGGAGGCGCAAGGGAAAGCCGTTCTGGTGGCCCCGCCCGGCGCCGGCAAGACCACGCTCGTGCCGCTTTCGCTACTGGACGCATCATGGAGTTTGTCCGGCCGAATTGTGCTTCTGGAGCCGCGGCGGCTCGCTGCCCGCGCTGCAGCAAGGCGCATGGCCGCGCTTCTGGGCGAAGAGCCCGGCGGCACCGTCGGTTACGCCATGCGTATGGAGCGGAAAATCTCCGTGCGCACGCGCATCCTCGTCGTCACCGAAGGTGTGCTCGGCCGCATGATCATTGACGACCCGGCACTGGATGGCGTCTCGGCGGTGATCTTCGACGAATTCCACGAGCGCTCGCTCGACGGGGACTTCGCGCTGGCGCTTGCGCTCGACGTGAAGGGAGCCCTGAGACCGGACCTGCGCGTTGTTGTCATGTCGGCAACGCTCGACGGTGCACGGGTGGCGAGCCTGCTGGACGGCGCGCCGGTGCTGGAGAGCGAAGGCCGCAGCTTTCCCGTCGAAATCCGCTATGCCGAGCGCACGCCTGATATGGCCATCGAGGAGGCAGTAGCAAATGCGGTGCGGCAGGTCGTGGCGGAGGAGAGCGGCAGTGTGCTCGCCTTTCTGCCGGGCCAGCGCGAGATCGCCCGCACCGAGACACTTCTGGCGGGCCGCTTTCCCGGAAATGTCGACGTCGTGCCGCTGCATGGTGGGCTCGAAGGCGCGGCGCAGGACGCGGCCATCCGCCCAGCGCCGCCCGGCCGGCGCAAGGTGGTGCTCGCCACGGCCATCGCCGAAACCTCGGTCACCATTGACGGCGTGACGGCGGTGGTGGACAGCGGGCTTTCAAGGCTTCCGAAATACGAGCCGGACACAGGCCTCACCCGGCTCGAAACCGTCCGCGTTTCCCGCGCCTCAGCCGACCAGCGTGCAGGCCGGGCTGGCCGAACGGCACCGGGCATCGCGCTCAGGCTCTGGCGCAAGGAGCAGACGGCGGCACTGCCCGCCTTCACACCGCCGGAGATCCTGGAGGCCGACCTCTCCGGTCTTCTCCTGGACTGCGCCGCCTTCGGCGTCACCGATCTGACCACGCTCGCTTTCCTTGACCGCCCACCCGAGCCGGCCCTGAACGAAGCGCGGGCGCTTTTGAAAACGCTCGGCGCGCTGGATGATGCGGGCAGGCTGACACCAGAAGGCGCTGCCATGCGGCGGCTGGCTCTTCCTGTGCGGCTCGCGCATATGGTGACCGTCGCTGCGGGAAAGGCCCAAGCCAAAGCGGCAGCGCGCCTTGCCGTCCTCATCTCCGAACGCGGCCTCGGCGGCAACGGAATCGATCTCGACGAGCGGCTTTCACGCTTTGCCACCGACCGTTCTCAGCGCGCCCAGGCGGCGCGGGCACTTGCCGACCGCTTGGCCGAGGCGGCTGGAGGCGAAAGGCAGGATGTCCAAGCAGCGGCCGGCCCGTTGCTTTTACATGCATGGCCGGATCGCGTGGCCAAGGCGCGTGGGGAGTATGGCCGTTTCGTACTCGCCAACGGACGCGGCGGGCAGGTCGACCCGGCCGAAAGGCTCGCCCGCGAGTCCTATCTCGTCGTGGCCGACCTGCAGGGCCAGGCGCGCAACGCCCGTATTGCCGCCGCCGGGGCCATCAGCGAGGCGGAGGTCGTCGAGGGTCTTAGCCATCGGATCGAGACCCAGACCGAAACCATCTTCGACCGGGAGAAGGGCACCGTGCGGCAGCGGGAGACGCGCCGGCTAGGCGCCATCGTGCTTGGAGAGCGTGCCCTGCCCGCTCCGAAAGGCGAGGCGGCGGACCGTGCCATCATCGACGCCGTGAGAGCGCATGGACTTGCCATCCTCCCCTGGAACAAGGAGGCGGAGGGCGTGCGCGCCCGCCTCTCCTTCCTGCATGCGGCCGAGGGCGGCCCATGGCCGGACGTCTCGGAGGAGGCGCTGCTTTCCCGGCTGGAAGATTGGCTGCTGCCCTATCTCAAGGGCGAGCCATCCCTTTCGGCCATTTCCGGCCATACGCTGGCGGAAGGATTGATGGCGCTCGTGCCCTATGACTTGCAGCGCAAGGTCGACGCCGAGACGCCCAGCCATTTCACAGCGCCGACGGGAAGCCGCCTGCCCATCCGCTACGAGAACGGCGAGGCGGTGCTTGCAATCCGTGTCCAGGAGCTTTTCGGGCTCAAGGAGCATCCGACGGTAGGCAAAGCCATTCCGCTTACCCTGGAGCTGCTTTCCCCGGCCCACCGGCCGATCCAGAAGACGCGCGACTTGCCGGGCTTCTGGCGCGGCTCCTGGGCAGATGTGAGGGCGGACATGCGGGGGCGCTATCCCAAACATGTCTGGCCAGAAAATCCTGCCGAAGCGGTGCCGACCAATCGCGCAAAGCCCAGGCAAAAATAATGCTTGGTCGAAGCGTTCCCTGGGCCCATAAAGGCCCCATGCTGGAAGAACAGAGAACGCCGAACAGCCGCGCTAACCGGAGCCTCAGGCTCAAGACGCTTATCCGGCTCAGATGGCTTGCCGTGGTCGGCCAGAGTGCCGCTGTTCTCGTCGTATGGCTCGGGCTCCGCTTTCCCCTGCCCGTCACTTCCTGCTTTGCGCTGATCGCAGCTTCCGCCTGCCTGAATATCTATCTGACCTTCCGTTACCCCACCGCCCATCTCGTGCCACCGACGGCCGCGCTTGCGATCCTCACCTTCGATGCCTCGCAACTTGCCGGGCTGTTATATCTGACCGGCGGGCTCACAAACCCGTTCTCGCTTCTGATGACGGTTCCAGTCGTCATTTCCGCGACGTCCCTGCCGCTTGTCTGGACGGGTGTGCTCGGAGCCTATGTGGTGATCGTGGCGTGCGCGATCGCATTCTTCCATCTGCCGCTTCCATGGTTCCCCGGTACGGAACTTGCCATGCCCACGGTCTTCGTCGTGGGCATGCTGATCGCCGTCGTCTCGTCCATTGCTTTCACGGGAATTTACGCCCACCGGGTTGCGGAGGAGGCACGGTTGCTCGCAAACGCGCTTGCCGCCACCGAACTGGTCCTGCAGCGCGAGCAGCATGTTTCCGCGCTCGACGGGCTGGCCGCCGCTGCCGCCCATGAGCTAGGGACACCGCTCGCCACCATCGCGCTGGTGGCGCGGGAGATGGAGAAGACGCTCGGAGACGATCCGCGTTTTCGCGAGGATGTGACCCTGCTGCGATCCCAGAGCGAACGCTGCCGCGAGATACTGAAGCGACTTACCAGCCTTTCCTCCGAAAGCGAGGAGCATATGGCCCGCCTGCCGCTCACATCGCTCATCGAGGAAACCGCCGCGCCGCATCGCGATTTCGGGATAGATATCAAGTTGGAGGCGGGTGAGACCGTTGGGCCGGAGCCGATCGGCCGGCGCAATCCGGGCGTCCTTTATGGGCTAGGCAATCTGGTGGAAAACGCGGTGGATTTTGCCCGACGGAGCGTCAGCATCAAATGGTGGTGGAACGCTGAAGAGGTCCGTATCTCCATCACGGACGACGGACCCGGCTTCCCCGCCGAGATCATAGACCGGATCGGCGAACCCTACATGTCCCAACGGCCGACGGGCCCTTCGAGCGGCGGGGGATTGGGGCTGGGCGTTTTCATTGCAAAGACGCTTCTGGAGCGCTCCGGCGCAACCGTGCAATTCGCCAATGCGGGAGGCGAGGGAAAAGGTGCCACGGTGGAAATAAGCTGGCCACGCGAAAGATACCTCGCCGGGGGCGAGGCATTCGGCCAAGGCTGAACGGCAGTAACCAGGCTGGAAAAACGCGGTTTCCTTGCCTAAATCTGGTATATATCAGTGGGGCTATGATGAACGACACGATAGCCGAACAGGCCAACAATATTCCCGGCGAAGATCGCACCCTTCTTATCGTAGAGGACGACCGTCCTTTTCTCGCGCGGCTTGCCCGCGCCATGGAAGGCCGAGGCTTCATCGTCGACACAGCCGAAAGCGTTGAGGAAGCGATCGTCAAGGTGAAGGTGGCTGCGCCTGCCTTTGCCGTAATCGACATGCGGCTCGGGGACGGCAACGGCCTCGACGTGGTCTCCGCGATCCGCGAAAAGCGGGAGGACGCCCGCGCCATCATTCTGACCGGTTACGGCAACATCGCGACCGCGGTGACGGCCGTGAAGCTCGGAGCCATCGATTATCTCTCGAAGCCGGCGGATGCGGACGAGATCTATGCGGCGCTCATGCGCATGCCGGGCGACAAGGCGGAGCCGCCGGAAAATCCGATGTCCGCAGACCGCGTCCGCTGGGAGCATATCCAACGTGTCTACGAGATGTGTGACCGGAACGTGTCGGAGACAGCGCGCCGGCTGAACATGCATCGCCGAACGCTTCAGCGCATCCTGGCAAAACGCGCCCCGCGCTGAGCTTTTGCTGGACTAAAATTCCTCGCCATCGAGCGCAGGCACCGGCACCCCGGCAAGTTCCGCTGCGGTTAGTCGGGCTGCGCCTACACGGGCGAAACGCAGCATGAGCGCCTTTCGCGTAGCCGGTGGCAGTCGATGCTCGGGCGCATCGCGGAGGATCTCCGCACCATATCCGTCGGAGAGGATGAAGCCGCACTCCTGCGGGAATATCTCGCCCGGTACATCTGGATGAGACGCGAAGAAGAAGCGGTCGGAGTGCAGCCGGTAATCCGGCCATTTCCGGTCCACCCGGAAATCTTCCACCGACGATTTGATTTCAACGATCCAGACGTCACCTTTCGCAGTGAGCGCGACCAGATCCGCGCGCCGACCCGTGGCAAGCGAAAGCTCCGGCAGGACGACCGCGCCCATCTGCGTCAGCAGGCGCTGTACGCCGCGGCGGATGACAAGGGCTCTTTCGGATTGGCGGCCATCCGAGAGCGGATTGAGGGCAACTGGTGAAACGATCGGCATGGTCGGAAAATGCCAGCAATGTCCGCCGGAATAAAGGCCTGACGCGAGCATCCGGCCATGCTCTGACATTTATCGCTTCAGCTCATCCAATGCCCTGAAGCTTAGCGGCCTGACTGTTGCTGTAATGCCATAGAAGCCCAGCAAATAGCCACCATGACATCATCAAGGAATTAGAATCTTGGCAGCTTGTTAACCCTGATTTTAAGAATAACGGCAAAAATCAGACATTGTTAACACCCTGGGTAATCGGGATCGGGATCTTTCATGAAATCGAAAGCTGTTCTTCTTGCCGCCGTGTTGGGGCTTTCGGCGGTGCTGGCCGGTTGCAGCATCGACGGTACTCAGCGCATTTTCACATCAGAATACGGTTCCGTGAAGGATGCCGGCTATCAATTGCCGCGCATCCCGATCTCCAAGGTTCCGCGCCAGTATCATCGCCAGATCGTAACCTACCAGACAGACGAAAAGCCGGGGACCATCATCGTCGATACAACGGAGAAGTTCCTTTACTTCGTGATGGATGGCGGCAAGGCCATGCGTTACGGCATCGGCGTTGGGCGTGAGGGCTTCTCCTGGTCCGGCACCGCGCGCGTGGCACTGAAGCGCGAATGGCCGACATGGACGCCGCCGGCGGCCATGATCAAACGCCAGCCGGAGCTAGCGAAATGGGCCGACGGGATGCCTCCGGGCCTCTCCAATCCGCTTGGCGCCCGTGCGCTCTATCTTTTCAACAAAGGCGGCGATACGGGCTACCGTCTGCATGGCACGCCGGAATGGTGGTCGATCGGGCAGGCCATGTCCTCGGGCTGCATTCGCCTCCTGAATCAGGACATCATCGATCTCTATAACCGTGCCGAAGTCGGCGCGAAGGTGATCGTGAAGTAAGCCTACGGCAAGAGGCTTCAAAGGAAAACCGGGCTCTGCGGCCCGGTTCTTTTTCTGCCTGAAGCTTTGCTCAGCCGACCTGCTCGACGTGCTGCACTTCCGGTACGAAATGGTGCAGCAGATTCTGAATGCCATGCTTCAGGGTCGCCGTAGAAGACGGGCAGCCGGCACAGGCACCCTTCATGTGAAGGAACACGGTTCCGTTCTCATAACCTCGGAAGGTGATGTCGCCGCCATCCTGGGCGACCGCCGGGCGGACGCGGGTTTCAAGGAGCTCCTTGATCGTGGCGACGATCTCTTCGTCAGCTTGATCATAGAATTCGCTGCCGGTCGCCTCATGTCCGCTGCCGTCATTCGCAGCCATGACCGGCTGACCCGACATGAAGTGCTCCATGATCGTGCCCAAAATCGCCGGTTTCAAGTGCTGCCAGTCGGCACCATCCTTGGTGATGGTGATGAAATCGAAGCCGAAGAAGACGCCCGTCACGCCGGGAATATCGAAGAGGCGTGCAGCAAGCGGCGAGACCGCGCGAGCGGACTCGGCTTCGCGAAAATCCGCCGTGCCTTCTTCCAGGACCACCCTGCCCGGCAAGAACTTCAAGGTCGCGGGATTAGGGGTCGCTTCTGTCTGGATGAACATCGGCGGAATCTCCATGCTGCCGTTCTTTGGAATAATTCTAAAATAGGCCGATCGGCGCGGCCATTCAAGCGGCATATGGGGCCTGGCGCCCGCTTATGCCAGGCTTTCGACTTCCTCGTCCGTCAAGCTGTGCGGTACGACGGTCACCGGAATCGGAAATGCCGCGCCCTTTCCGGCGATTGAGGAGACCAGGGGTCCTGGGCCTTCCTTAGCCCCACCGGCGCCCAGGACCAGGATCGCGATGTCCTGATCTTCCTCGATGAGCTTATGAATTTCCTCGACGGTTTTGCCTTCACGCACCACAAGTTCGGGCTCGATGCCCACTGTCTCGCGGATCTTGGCCGCATATGAGTTGAGCGCAGACTGAGCATTCGTCATCGCTTCCTCGCGCATGATCTGCTCAACACCCAGCCAGTGCTGGAAATCGCCCGGCTCGATCACGAAAAGCAGAACCACCGAGCCATTCGTGGATTTCGCGCGCCTCGAGGCATAGGCGACCGCGCGATCGCATTCCGGCGTTTCGTCGACGATCGCCAGGAACTTGCGTTTATGGCCGGCTTCCCGGCTCAACCGTTTTGATACCATGCATGTCCCTTCTTGCACGGGGGCTGCCGCCCGCGGTGCAATCTGCCACTGAGCGTGGCGGGCGGCAAGCTGGAGAGTTGCGACGGATCAGTTCACGAGCAGGCCGACGATCTCATGCACCTGCTTCATGGTCGCTTCCGCCTTGACGGATGCGCGTTCGCCGCCATCCCGGAGGACGCTGTCGATATAGGCCGGATCGGCCTTGAGGCGGCGCATCTCCTCGCCGATCGGGGCGAGCTTTTCCACGGCAAGATCCGCCAGAGCGGGTTTGAACTCGGAGAACTGACGTCCGCCGAATTCCTCGATCACATTTTCGCGTGAGACGCCGGCGAGAGCGGCATAGATGCCGACCAGATTGTCGGCCTCGGGCCGCCCGGCCAGGCCTTCCACATCGCCGGGCAGCGGCGCTGGATCGGTTTTGGCCTTCTTGATCTTGCGCGCAATCGTATCGGCATCGTCCAGGAGATTGATGCGCGAGAGATCCGACGGGTCGGATTTCGACATCTTCTTGGAGCCGTCGCGCAGGCTCATAACGCGCGGCGCGGGTCCTTCGATCAGCGGTTCGGTAAGCGGGAAGAAGCCGTTCACCTTCTCCTCGCCGACCATCATCTCGACGCCATAGCCGAGATTGGCGATCTTCTCGGAAAAGTCGTTGTTGAACTTCTGGGCGATATCGCGGGTCAGTTCCAGATGCTGCTTCTGGTCTTCGCCCACCGGCACATGGGTGGCGCGATAAAGAAGGATGTCGGCGGCCATCAGGCTCGGATAGGCCAGCAGACCTAGCGACGCATTCTCCCGATCCTTGCCGGCCTTGTCCTTGAACTGCGTCATCCGGTTCATCCAACCGATGCGGGCGACACAGTTGAAGATCCAGGCAAGCTCCGCATGCTGCGGTACGCGGGCCTGGTTGAAAATGATGTTCTTCTTCGGATCGAGGCCACAGGCGAGATAGGCCGCGGCAATACCCCGGGTCTGCTCAACGAGATCATCGTGGACCAGCGTGGCCGTGAGCGAATGCATGTCCACGACGCAGTAGATGCATTCATAAGTGTCCTGAAGCGCGACGAATTTCTGCAATGCACCCAGATAATTACCGAGATGGAGATTGCCGGTCGGCTGTACTCCGGAAAAAACGAGCTGCTTGAATTCACTCATGGGAACACCCTGAAACCGCCCCTAGCGGGGGCTTTTAAACCGTGGCGCTTATGAACGAGCGGAAAAAGGCAATCAAGTCCCAAGCCAATCAACCTTGCTGCGGTGCGGGCTGTTCGCGGCGGCGGCGCCTCAGGGCCGATGAGAGTTCCGCCCGGTCTACCGCGCCGGTCATCGCGGCAAGCGCGAGATAAACCGCGCCAGAAACGGCGATGATCGCGAGCACGCCGACCGCGCGGATCGCCGCTGATGCTTCCAAAAGCGAACCCTCAAATGCGATCTCGAGGCCGTGTGCGACCGCGCCCATGACGGCACTCGCGAACACGATCATGGCGATGCGGCGCCAGGTGACGGCAGAAGGGCGGAAATCGTTTCGGGACCATAGCACGCCCGCAAGCAGCACCACGTTGAGCCACGAGGAAAGGGAGGTCGCGAGCGCTATGGCCACATGGCCGTAAAGCGGAAACATCATCAAGCTCAGTCCGATATTGGCGACCACCGACGCGAGAGAGAACCACATGGGCGTCTTCATGTCCTCCCGGGCGAAATAACCGGGCTGGAAGACCTTGATCAGAACATAGGCGGGCAGGCCCGAGGCAAAGGCCGTAAGCGCTGCTGCCGTCATTTGCGTGTCCAGCGCGGTGAATTCGCCGCGCTCGTAAAGCAGGCTGACAATCGGGCCGGGCAGAACCATAAGTCCCACTGCAGCTGGCACCGTGAGACCCAGCGCAAATTCCAGCGAGCGGTTCTGAAGATGCTGGGCATCGGCATGATTGCCGGCTTTGAGGGAGCGCGAAAGCTCCGGCAAAAGCACCACGCCCACCGCCACCCCGATGACGCCCAGCGGGAGCTGATTGATGCGGTCGGCGAAATTGAGGAGGGAGATCGCCTTGTCTTCGGTCGAGGCGATGATCTGCCCTACCAGAAGATTCACCTGCATGATGCCGCCGGTCAGCAGCGCGGGTCCCATCAGGACGAGGAGGCGGGAGACGGCGGGAGTGAGGCGCGGCATGCGCAGGCGCATGGAAAATCCCGACCGGCGCACGGCCACCATCAGAATCGCGAGTTGGGCAAGACCCGAGAAAAACACGCCCCAGGCGAGCAGCAGGCCCGCTTCCTGTTCCGACAATGATCCGAAGATACCGACCAGGAGCACTGCGATCAGAATAACGTTGAGCAGAACCGGCACGAGCGCCGCGAGAAAGAACTTCCGCATGGAGTTCAGGATGCCCGAAAGCATCGCCACCAGCGACATGCAGGTAAGATAGGGGAACATGATGCGGGTCATGGCCACCGTGATATCGAATTTCTCCGGCAGGTCCGCAAAGCCCGGAGCAACGATCGTGCCCACCAGTAAGGGCATGAAGATCATGGCAAGCGCGGAAAGCGCGATAAGCGCCGCAAGCAACACCGCCAGCACGTCCTCGCCGAATCGGCGCGCTGCTTCCATTCCGCCGCCCTCCATCTCCTTGGCGAAGAGAGGAATGAAAGCGGTGTTGAATGCTCCTTCCGCGAAAAGGCGGCGGAAAAGATTTGGAAAGCGGAAGGCTGCGTAAAAGGCATCGGTGACGGGCCCGGCACCAAGGGCTGCAGCGATCAGCGCCTCGCGCGCGAAGCCCAGGATGCGGCTGGCCATGGTGGCGCTGCCGACGCTGGCGAATTTCGCGACGAGGCTCATGGGCGGGAGGTCATGCAGTTTAGAACGAGGAGACCTCTAGGCGACCATCCTTCCACCATCATGCCGCCACCGTCTTGGACTTGCTGCGATGATTGCGCCGGGAAGGCCCGTTCTCGATCGTCTCGATGAGTTGACGCCGGATCGTGTCCAGCCGGTCGGGATTCTCGATCTTGGAGCCGGTCAGGTCCGTCACATAGAAGGTGTCGATCACTTTCTCTCCGAAGGTGGTGATATGGGCGGAAGCGATGTCGAGGGAGAGGTCCGAGAGGACGCTGGTGACCTCCGACAAGAGGCCCGGCCGGTCAAGACACTCTATCTCCACCACCGAGAAGCGGTTTGAAAGCGTATTGCGGATTTCCGCCCGCGGCTCGATGCGGAAGGCCTTCGAACCGCGGCGCGGCTTCGTGCGCTTCTCGATCACCTCGGGGAGATAGGCCTGCCCGGACAGCACATCCTCGATGAGGCGGCCAACCCGCTGCGCCCGCCGCAATTCATCCTCGTCCATATCGAATTCGCGACTGATCAGGATCGTGTCGAGCGCCCGGCCGTCGGTCGTCGTGAAGATCTGCGCATCGACGATGTTCGCCCCTGCCGCCGCACATGCACCGGCAATCACCGAGAGCAGGCGCGGATGGTCCGGCGCCAGCACGGTGATCTCCGTAACCGCCTCGAACGCATGCGGTTTGACCATGGTGGAAAGCGCCTTTCCACCGCGATCAGCAGCGCGGATGAACTCGGCGTGGCGCACCTGATCCTCTGCATCGACGGCGAGCAGGTAATTCTCGTAATGCAGCCCGATATAGTGGCGCGCCTCCGGCTCGTCCCAGCCGGCGGCTTGAAGCCCCTCTGCCATGACGGTTCGGGCCTGGTTTGCCCGGGTCTCGCGCGAGCCTTCGGAAAAGCCGCCGGTGAGCAACAGCTCGGTCTCGTAATAGAGGGTGCGCAGGAGCTGGCCCTTCCAGCCGTTCCACACACCAGGGCCCACACCGCGGATATCGCAGACGGTGACCACCAGGAGCAGCTTCAGCCGATCGACCGACTGCACGATATCGGCGAAGTCCTGGATGGTCTTGCGGTCGTTGAGGTCGCGCGTTTGCGCCGTCATGGACATTGTGAGGTGCTGTTCGACAAGCCACGAGACCATTTCGGTCTCCGCAGCATCGAAGCCCATATGCGGGCAGAGCCGGCGGGCAATGCGCGCGCCTGCCTCCGAATGCTCCTCCGGCCTGCCTTTGGCAATGTCGTGGAAGAGGAGAGCCGTATAGAGGACGGCCCTCCAGGGCTTGAGGCTCGGCATGATCGAATGGGTGAGCGGATGAATCCGTTCGCTGTCGCCGTGCTCGATCTCGGCCAGAACCCCGATGCAGCGGATCAGATGCTCGTCGACCGTATAGTGGTGATACATGGAGAACTGCATCATCGCCACGACCTTGTTGAAATCGGGGATGAGCTTTCCGAGCACGCCTGCCTCGTTCATGCGGCGCATATTGAGCTCGGGATCGCGGTTGGAGGTAAGCAGGTCCATAAAGAGGCGGTTCGCCTCCTTGTTCCGGCGCAAATCGCGATCGATCAGGTGGAGCGAGCGCGTGAGCAGCTTCAGAGCGTCCGGGTGATATTCAAGCCCGTGCCGGTCCGCGAACCAGAAGAGCCGGAGCATGTTCACCGGATCGCGCTCGAACACGCCTTCGTCCGCCACATTGATGCGGTGATTGTCGATGATGAAATCGCTGGTGCCGGCGAGCTTGCGCTTGCGGCGCGAGAAGGTGGGCAAAATCCGGTTGAAGCCAGGTACATGCTTCGCCTGTTCCTCCTCCAGGGCAGCGCAGAAGATGCGGGTGAGATCGCCGACCGTCTTGGCGGTCAGGAAGTAGTGTTTCATGAAGCGCTCCACCGCTGACATGCCCGGATGACTTTTGTAACCGAGCCGTTCGGCGATATCCCGCTGGATGTCGAAATGAAGCCGCTCTTCCGCCTTGCCGGTCAGGTAGTGCATGTGACAGCGCACCGCCCACAGGAAATCCTCGGCCTTGGCGAACTGCCTGTATTCGTTGCGAGTGAAGACCCCCTTCTCCACCAGTTCCTCGGCCTCGCGCACGCGGTAGTAATATTTGCCGATCCAGAACAGCGTGTGCAGGTCACGCAGGCCGCCCTTGCCGTCCTTCACATTCGGCTCGACCACATAGCGGCTCTCCCCGCCCTTGGCGTGGCGCGCATCGCGCTCGGCGAGCTTGGCCTGGATGAATTCCGCGCCCGTGTCCTTCACGATCTCCTGGTCGAACCGGGCGATCAGGTCAGCAAAGAGCGCGTCGTCACCACAGATGAAGCGCGCCTCGAGCATGGCAGTGCGGATGGTCATGTCGGAACGGGCCTGGCGGATGCACTCGTCCACGTTTCGCGTGGCATGCCCCACCTTCAGGCCAAGGTCCCAGAACATATAGAGCATATATTCGGCGATCTGCTCGCCCCAAGGCGTCTGCTTATACGGGAGGAGGAAAAGGAGGTCGATATCCGATCCCGGCGCCAGCGTGCCGCGGCCGTAGCCGCCGACGGCCACAACGGCCATCCGTTCGGCCACAGAAGGGTTCCTCATCGGGTAAACGTGGTTTGCCGCAAAATCATTGAGGGCGCAGACGATCTCATCCATGAGATGCGAGAGGCGGGCAGCACAGGCCGTTCCGCTGCCATCTTCTCCCAGCATCCTCTCGGCAGTCTTCCTGCCCTCGGCGAGGCGGGCCTTCAGGAGCTTCATCACCTGGCCGCGCGTTTCGGCCGCTGCCGGATTGCCTTCAGCTGCGATGATATCGAGCTCCGCCTGCAAGCGTGCAGGGTCAATGATCTGATCGAGTTTCAGAGGAACCTTGGCCATTCCGTTTCCGCTGTGGGGTGAGGTTATATAACGCGTTTCCGTTCGACACGGAACGGCGACTTGCACCGGCCACGGGCAGCGACTATTGGCGGCCCTTTCAGGAGACCGCTTCAGATATGGAACTTCCCCCAAGGCTGCGCCAGGCCGTCGACAAGATGCTGGAAGGCACACCGCTCCCCGCCCTCCAAGCCGCGGCGAACCAGCTTTCCCGCCGCTATCGCAGCGAGACCCGCGACGGGCACTTGCATGTGGGGGAAATGATCGCTGCGAAGGCTTACCTGGCGGCGCGCCTGCCCGCCACCTACGCAGCCATTCGCCGCGCCATCAGCGATGTGGCCGAGCTTAACGGGGGAGATGCGCCCCGAACGCTGATGGATGTGGGCGCCGGACCGGGAACCGCCCTCTGGGCGGCTTTGGAAGAATGGCCGCAAATCGAAGAGGCCATTCTTATCGAGGCGAGCGAGGCGATGCGGCAGGTGGGCGAAAGTCTGGCGCAGGAGATCGGGCCGACGCGGCTCTCCTTGCGCGATACGAAGATTGAAGGAGGCCTTCCCGGGATCGAGCCGGCCGATCTCGTCACGCTCTGCTACGTGCTGGACGAGCTCGAGCCGGCAACCGCCGAAGCCCTGATTGGTCGGTTATGGGCACTGACCAAAGAGGTGCTGCTGATCGTGGAGCCGGGCACACCCGCAGGATGGCAGCGCATTTTGAAAGCAAGGCGGGAATTGATCGAAGCGGGCGCGCATATCATGGCGCCCTGCGTGCACCAGATCACCTGCCCGATTGTTGAGCCCGACTGGTGCCACTTCTCCCGCCGCGTCGCACGCTCCCGGATACACCGCCTGGCCAAGGGTGGGGAGGTGCCGTGGGAGGACGAGAAATTCGTTTATATCGCCGCCTCACGCCTCCCAAGCTCCGCGCGCAGAAGCCGTGTGCTTGCCCCGCCAAAGGTGGCGAGCGGCATGGTGCGGCTTAAGCTCTGCAATCCCGAGGGTGAGGTTGAGGAACGGCTCGTTACCCGGCGGGACGGCGCAGGTTTCAAGGCTGCGAAGCGACTCGCGTGGGGGGATTCCCTGGAGGAATAACGGCCATCTCTCCTTCTGCCCTTCACCCCTCCACCGCAAGGCGCTTCAGATGGTAAAGCGCCTCCAGCGCTTCACGCGGTGTCATGTCGTCCGGGTTGAGCGCGGCAAGCTCTCCCTTGAGCCGGTCGTCCGTTTTTTGCTTAGGCGGTTCCTGTCGCATCGCGGCAGCGGAGAAAAGCGGCAGGTCATCAACAATGCGCGCCGCCTTCGTTCCCGTCTCTCCCTCTTCCAGCCTGTGCAGCACGTGGCGCGCGCGATCCACCACAGCCTGCGGGAGACCGGCGAGGCGCGCCACCTGGATGCCGTATGAGCGGTCGGCCGCGCCTCGCGCCACCTCGTGCAGGAAGATCACGTCGCCCTCGAACTCCTTCACCCGCATCGTGACATTGACGAGGCGCGAAAGCTTTTCGGTGAGCGCGGTCATCTCGTGGAAATGCGTGGCGAAAAGGGCGCGGCAGCGGTTCTTTTCATGCAGATATTCGACCGCCGCCCAAGCAATTGAGAGTCCGTCGAACGTGGCCGTGCCGCGGCCGATCTCGTCAAGAATGACCAGTGACCGCTCACTTGCCTGGTTGAGGATCGCGGCCGTTTCGACCATCTCCACCATGAAGGTCGACCGCCCACGCGCCAAATCGTCCGATGCGCCGACACGGGAAAAGAGTCTGTCGACCACGCCGATGCGGGCCGAGCGCGCCGGCACGAACGAGCCCATTTGCGCGAGAACGGCGATCAGGGCGTTTTGGCGGAGGAATGTGGATTTACCGCCCATATTGGGGCCGGTGAGAAGCCAGATGGCGCCCGCCTTCTCGCCTTCAGCAGGCGAAAGGTCACAGTCATTGGCGACAAACGGCTCGCCAAGCTGTTTGCGCAGGGCCTGCTCCACCACCGGATGCCGCCCCCCTTCGATGTGGAAATCCAGGCTCGCGTCCACCACCGGCCGGCAATAGTCCTCGCTCTCGGCAAGGCAGGCGAGTGCGGCGGAAACATCAAGTACGGCAAGTGCCTGCGCCGCCGCCCGCAAGGGTTCGGATGCCGCGACCACCTCCTCCACCAACCGGTCGAAGACGGCAAGCTCGATCGCGAGCGCCCGGTCGGCGGCGTTGGCTATCTTCGTTTCGAGATCGGCGAGCTCGGTAGTGGTGAAGCGCATGGCATTGGCCATGGTCTGGCGGTGGATGAAGCGGGCTTTCGCTTCGTCACTGCCGGTGAGCGCTCCCGAATTGTTGGCTGTCACCTCGATATAGTAGCCGAGAATGTTGTTGTGCCTGATCTTGAGCGAGCGGATGCCGGTTTCCTCGATCAGGTCCCGCTCCATGCCGGCGATCACGCGTCGCGACTGATCGCGCAGCGCCCGCATCTCGTCCAATTCCTGATCATAGCCCTCATGCACGAAACCGCCGTCGCGCTTCAGGAGCGGCAGGTCGTCGGCCAAAGCCCGATCGAGGTGGGACACGAGCGCCGCGGGGAGCGCCTGCAAAGTGGAAACGGAAGCTGCCAGTTCGGAAGGCAGTTCCTTGCCGGCAAGCAGGTCGGCAACGGCAGCAGCCGCCTCGAGCCCCGTCGCAAGAGCGCCGAGATCGCGCGGGCCACCCCGATTCAGCGCAAGCCGCGACAGCGCCCGCGTCATATCCGGAACGCCCTTCAGCAGCTCGCGCAGGCCGTCCCGCAGATTGGGTCCGTCAAGGAAAAAAGACACCGAATCAAGGCGCAGGCCGATCGCCAGCGGGTCCGTGAGGGGGGACATGAGGCGCTCTGCCAGAAGCCTGCCGCCGGCCCCGGTCACCGTCCGGTCGATGGCTTTCAGGAGGCTTCCCTCGCGGCTGCCCGAAAGCGTACGCGCAAGCTCCAGATTGGCACGCGTCGACGGGTCGATAAAAAGGCTCGTCCCATCCTCGTCCCGCTCGGGAGCGGCCAGTGGCGGACGTTCCGCCTTCTGCGTCTTCTCCACATAGGCGACGGCACCCGAAATGGCGGAAAGCTCGGCGCGGGAGAACCGGCCGAAGCCATCCATGGTCGCTACGCCATAGAAGCGCGCGAGCCGCATGGCGGCGCTCGCCGAATCGAAGAAGACCGCTGGTTGCGGCACCACGATCCGGCCCAACAGGTCAAAGATCGGGCGAAGCTCCGGATCGTGGCACAGAGGCTCCGCCACGATCAGCTCGCGTGGGTCGATGCGGGAAATGTCGGCGAGCAGCCGATCGACAGCAGTCGAGGCCACACGGAACACGCCCGTGGAAATATCGATCCAGGCGAGCGCGAGCTGCTGTTCCTCGCCGCCCTTCACACGCCCAAGGGCCATGAGATAATTGGCCTGTGCGGGATCGAGCAGCTTCTCCTCGGTAATGGTGCCGGGCGTAACCAGCCGAATCACGTCGCGGCGGACGACGGCCTTGTAGCCACGCTTCTTGGCTTCGGCCGGATCTTCGAGCTGCTCGCAGACCGCGACGCGATGACCCAGCCCTATCAGCTTCTGCAGATAATCGTCGGCCGCATGCACCGGCACGCCGCACATGGGGATGTCTTCGCCCCGATGTTTGCCCCGCTTGGTCAAGGTGATGCCCAAGGCCCGGCTCGCTATCTCCGCATCCTCGAAGAAGAGCTCGTAAAAATCCCCCATGCGGTAGAAGAGCAGGGAATCCGCGTTGGCGGCCTTGATCTCGATATATTGCTGCATCATGGGCGTCGCGCCCTCGGCGGCGGGCAACGGCGCGGCCTGCTCAGCACGCATCGGCGTTTCGTCGTTCAAGAAGCGCCCCTCAAAAAGCAGTTTCGCGTTGGATGGCCATTTACCTAACGGAAATGTAGCCTTATGCACCCGTCTTCGACAGAACTCCACAAGAAGCCGGGTGGGAGGCGGTAGGGAAAATGAGCGAAGCTGACAAGAGCAACAGGATGGGGCCTTCGGTGAGCGCGCAGGAGGCTCTCGAATTCCATGCGATGGGCCGGCCGGGAAAGCTGGAAATCTCGCCCACCAAGCCGATGGCAACCCAGCGCGACCTCTCGCTTGCTTATTCCCCAGGCGTAGCCGAGCCCGTGAAGGCGATCGCCGAAGACCCAAGCCGCGCCTTCGACTACACCACGCGCGGCAATCTGGTGGCGGTCATCTCCAATGGCACCGCGATTCTCGGCCTCGGAAATCTTGGCGCGCTCGCATCCAAGCCGGTGATGGAGGGCAAGGCGGTGCTCTTCAAGCGCTTCGCCGACGTGGACTCGATCGATCTCGAAGTGGCTACGGAGGACGCGGACGAATTCGTCAATTGCGTGAAGCTGCTCGGTCCCTCCTTCGGCGGCATAAATCTCGAAGACATCAAGGCGCCGGAATGCTTCATGATCGAGACGCGCCTGCGCGAACTCATGGACATCCCGGTTTTCCATGACGACCAGCATGGCACGGCCATCATCGCGATCGCCGGTCTCATCAATGCGCTGGACCTCACCGGTCGCGACATGAAGACGACCAGGCTCGTCTGCAACGGCGCAGGTTCAGCGGGCATCGCCTGCATCGAGCTTGCAAAGGCCATCGGCTTTGCGCCGGAGAACATCATTCTCTGCGACACCAAGGGCGTGGTCTACAAGGGCCGCGCCGAGGGGATGAACCAGTGGAAGTCGGCTCACGCGGTGGAGACGGACAAGCGCACCTTGGCCGAAGCCGTGGAGGGGGCCGACGTCTTCTTCGGCCTGTCGGCCAAGGGAGCTCTGACACCGACCATGGTGCAGTCCATGGCCAAGAACCCCATCATTTTCGCCATGGCCAATCCCGACCCGGAAATCACGCCGGAGGAGGTGGCGGAAATCCGCACCGACGCCATCATGGCGACCGGCCGCTCCGACTATCCCAACCAGGTGAACAACGTCCTGGGCTTTCCTTACATTTTCCGCGGTGCCCTCGATGTAAGGGCGACGACGATCAACGACGCCATGAAGATCGCGGCGGCGGAAGCCCTCGCCGCGCTCGCACGCCAGGACGTGCCGGACGATGTGGCCGCTGCCTACCAGGGCAACCGCCCGAAATACGGTCCCAACTACATCATCCCCGTGCCGTTCGACCCGCGGCTCATCACGGCGGTGCCGGTGGCGGTGGCCAAAGCGGCCATGGATTCAGGTGTCGCCCGTCGCCCGATCCTGAATCTCGAGCGCTATGAGCAGGAGCTTTCCGCCCGCAGGGATCCGATCGCCTCGACGCTCCAGCGCATTTACGACCGCGTGCGCCGCCAGCCGAAGCGCATCGTCTTCGCCGAAGGCGAGGAAGAGCAGGTGATGCGGGCCGCGGTTTCCTATGTGAACCAGCGGCTCGGTACCGCGATCCTGCTCGGACGGGAGGAGCGCATCCGCGAGACGGCAGCCAATGCCGGCGTCGATCTTTCCCGGTCGGGCATCGAAATCATCAATGCGCGGCTGTCGCGCCGGAACGGCATCTATGCCGACTATCTCTATGAACGCCTGCAGCGGAAGGGCTATCTCTTCCGTGATTGCCAGCGGCTCATCAACAATGACCGGAACCATTTCGCCGCCTGCATGGTGGCGCTGGGCGATGCCGACGGCATGGTCACCGGCGTAACGCGCAATTATTCCACCGCGCTCGACGACGTCAGGCGCGTGATCGATGCGCGGCCGGGACATCGCGTTATTGGCGCCTCGATCGTGCTGGCGCGTGGGCGCACCGTCATTGTGGCCGATACGGCGGTGCATGATATGCCAGATGCCAACGAGATCGCCGATATTGCGGAAGAGGCGGCAAGCTTCGCGCGGCGCATGGGCTATGATCCGCGTGTCGCCATGCTCGCCTACTCGACCTTCGGCCATCCACCCGGCGAGCGTTCGGAACGCATCCAGGAGGCTGTAAAGATCCTCGACAAACGTCGGGTGGATTTCGAATATGACGGCGAGATGGCCGCCGACGTGGCGCTCAATCCTCGGCTCATGCAGCAATATCCGTTCTGCCGCCTTTCGGGACCGGCGAACGTTCTTGTAATGCCGGCCTTCCATTCGGCCTCCATCTCCACCAAGATGCTTCAGGAATTGGGGGGCTCGACGGTGATCGGCCCGCTGCTCGTCGGCCTCAACAAGCCGGTGCAGATCGTCTCGCTGAACGCGAAGGACTCCGACATTGTGAACATGGCCGCAGTCGCCGCTTACAGCGCCGGCGGCTAGGGATCAGCAAGGTGAGAATGCTTCTCGGCCAGTGGCAGTTCTGGGCGGTGCTTTCCGCCCTTTTCGCCGCGCTTACGGCAATACTCGCCAAAGTGGGCGTCGAGAATATCGGTTCCGACCTCGCGACCTTCATCCGCACCATCGTCATAGTGCTTATGGCGGGCCTCATCGTCTGGGGCACCGGCCAGTGGCAGGGAGCCGGCAGCATCAGCCCACGAAGCTGGCTCTTCCTCGTTCTCTCTGGCATCGCCACCGGCCTTTCCTGGCTGTGCTATTTCCGTGCGCTCAAGCTCGGCGACGTCTCCCGCGTCGCGCCCATCGACAAGCTCAGCGTGGTTTTCGTGGCCGTCATCGCCTTCCTTTTCCTGCGCGAACGCCTCTCGGGCATCAATTGGCTCGGCGTGCTCTTGATCGCGGCCGGCGCCATCCTCGTCTCCGTCAGGGCATAGGCCGGGCGCGCTGGAACTTCGCGCAAAACGCGCGGTTCCGTTGTCAGCGGCGCCGAATGTCGCGGCATTGAACGGAAGGCAAGCCCCGAATGACCAGGAATGTCGTCATAGCCGTCGTGGTCGCGATCGTTGTCATACTCGCCATCGTGCTCTTCCTTCAGCCGAGAGGCGGCAATGAAAGCGGCGGCCAACCGCCGCACGCCACAACAAACGGATAGCCATACCTCGGCTCCAGCCAGCCTCAGGCGAACTTATTTGCGCCTAACCGCGTTGAACGCTCGAGATTCACGTGGGTGAAGGGATCCGCATGAAGACCGAAGCAATCCAGGAGGGTGCGCCTGCGGGCAGGGCGCTTGGAACAGTGCTGATGCCGGGGCGCAACTGCCGGCAGATCGTGACCGCGAACAGAGCGGCCTTCCTTATCGACGCCGAAGCCTATTTCGCAGCGCTGGAAAATGCGCTGAGGCAGGCGACCCGCTCGATTTTCATCATCGGCTGGGACTTTGACGCGCGCATCCAATTGCGCCCGCAGGACGGAGAGGACGCGCCTACGCTCGGAGAGATGTTGCGGAAGCTCGTGGAGGAGCGGCCCGAGCTCGAAATTCGCATCCTGGTCTGGAGTCTTGCGGCATTCCATGCGCCGGGAGCAACCATTCCGCTGATTTTCGGCGCGGAGTGGGAGAACCATTCGCGCATCCATCTCCGGCTCGACACGCATCACCCCATTCATGCGGCACATCATCAGAAGATCGTCACGATCGACGATACGCTCGCCTTCATCGGCGGGATGGACCTCACGATCGGCAGATGGGACACCCAGAGGCACATCAAGAAGGATCCGCGCAGGAAATGGCCGGATGGAACCTCCTATAATCCCGTCCACGATCTGCAGATGGCATTGGACGGCCCTGCAGCAAAGGCGATCGCCCGCGTGGCCCGGGATCGGTGGCAGGAAGCAGTGGGTCAGAAGATACCGTTCACCAAGCCGGCGGAGCTGTGGCCGGAAGGCCTTTCCCCCGGTTTTCGCGACATCCAGGTGGCCGTCGCGCGAACGCTCCCCGCGCGTGGCCGCCGAAAAGGTGTCGAAGAGATAGCATTCCTCACCGACGACCTGCTCAGGTCAGCCGAGCGGAGCGTCTATATCGAGGCGCAATACTTCACCGCCAAGCGCCTGAGGAAGACGCTGAAAAAACTCCTCTCCCGCCGGCGCGGACCAGAGATCGTCGTCGTCTGCACGCGCCACGCGAACGGGTTCGTCGAGCGTTTCATCATGGGTGCCAATCGTGAGCGTCTCCTGCGCAGGATAAAGCGCTGGGACAGGCATGGACGTCTGCGCATCTACTGCCCCGTGGTCGACGGCCATGAGGACGATGGAATCATGCTGGTCCACGCCAAGCTGATGATCGTCGACGATCGCTTCCTGCGCATTGGCTCGGCCAATCTCAACAACCGCTCTATGGGCCTGGACACCGAATGCGACATCGTCATCGAAGGGAACAGGCCTGACGTACGCGATGCCATTGCCCGCTGCCGCGATCGCCTTTTGGCGGAACATCTCGATGTCGATCCAGCCTTGGTCCGCGAAACGATGGAGCAGGAAAATTCCCTGATCCGGACGATCGAGAAGCTGAACCGGGAGACTGGCCGCTGCCTCTGCCCCCTCACCGTCAAGCCGGGACCGATCCATTCGTTTCCCGGAACGCGCCTGCTCGATCCGGAGCGGCCCTTCCGCTTCGTCGAATGGGCGCGTGCCAAGTGGCGGAGCGTCTTTGCTCAGGATGCCGTTTCCGTCGCCTCGGGACGGGACAACAGCGCCTCCGACAGGACGAGCAGGATGCTGCCCATCAAGAGCGGCAAGAGGAAATAGACGAACCGGAACACCAGGACGGCACCGATGAGATGGGCCTGCGGCAGGAGATAGAGGACGACGCTTTCAATCACGCCGAGGCCGCCGGGCGCATGGGTGATCAAGGTTGCCACGTTTGCACTCACATATACGGTGGCGACTTCCAGATAGGGCACCTCCGCCAGGGCGGAGATCGCCTGGTGAAGCGCCGCCGCAACAAAGGCGAAGTTGAGCGTGCCGATAATCGTCTGCGGTATCGCCAGCCGCACCGTCGGCATTTCCAGCCGACGGCCGCGGATGTGCATCGCACGCCCGCCGAAGAGCCCCGCGAGCAGGAGATAGGCTGCAGGCCAGGCAAGGCAGATGCCGCCGATCAGATAGACAACTCCCGGCGATATGCCGATCACTCTCTTCGCAAGCTCAGGATTGGCGATCAGTCCTATTCCGCCGAGCACGGAGAGACCTAGGCCCACCGTAAATCCGCAAAAGACGATCACCTTCGCCACCTCCTCGGCATCCAGTCCCCAGCGCGAATAGAAGCGGTAGCGGATCGCACCGCTGCTCAAAGCGGCAAGGCCGATATTGTGGCCGAGCGAGAGGCTGGTGAAGGAGGCGAGCGCCGCGCGGGGATAGGCGAGCGGTCGACCGGCATAGCGAAGCGCCAGCCAATCAAATCCAGTCAGGCAGAGATAGCTTGCGGCGGTGAAGGCCACTGCAAGGAGAAGCCTGCCGAGGGAGACGGAGGTGACCGCCTCCACCACCTCTTCCCACTTGTACTGCGAAAGCGTGCGATACAAGAGATAGCCGGCGAAGAGAACGGCCGCCCCTGCTAGCGAATAACCGAGATAACGCCGGACTGGGCTGCTGACAGAAAAGGACTTCAAGAAGAACCCTCGCGGTGGATCATGCCGGCACAACGCGCGGAAATGTATTTCCGATCCCGGTGGAAAAAGTAGCCGCGCAGCCTCAACGATCCCGCGGCTCATGCGTTGAGCGGGGAATGACCGTGCCTGACGCGCCCCATCCATCCCAGCCCTCCGGCCGCGATCCGTCCGCGATCCGTCCGCGGAAGGGGATTCCTCGGCCGTGCGAGCCGGCGTCGTGCGCGTGATGACGTGGAACATCCATGGCGGAGTGGGTCCGGACGGACGGCGCGACCTGCGAAGGATCGTAGATCTTGTTCGCAAGCACGATCCGGATCTCGTCGCATTGCAGGAAGTCGGCTTGCGCCGCGAAGTGGCCGAAGCAGCCGAAGCCTTCAAGTTCCTTTCCGAGGCACTCGGCAACCATGTGACCGAAACCCGGCTCATCACCGCCCCGGATGGGCATTACGGCCACGCCCTGATCTGCCGGTGGCCTCTCAGGAGCACCGTCTGCCACGACCTTTCCTATCGCAGGCGGGAGCCGCGCGCAGCCATCGAGGCCGTTGCAGAAACACCATATGGGCTCCTGCATGTGGTCGCGGCTCACCTCGGACTGAGTTTTGCGGAACGAAGGCACCAGGCACAGCTCCTCGCGGACGTGGTGCAATCAGGGCCGGAGCCCGCCATCCTGATGGGCGACCTGAACGATTGGGTTTGGCGCGGCTCGGTGCAGAAGATGCTCAACCATCTTTTCCCGGGCCACACCCATTTCAAGACCTTCCCTGCTTTCTGGCCCGTTTTTGCCCTGGACCGGATTTATTGTCGGCCAGGCAAGATGCTGACGAGGCAGTGGACCGACCCTCAGGCGCGAACCGCTTCCGACCATCTGCCCGTAATCGCCGAGTTGCAGATGAGGAGCGCGTTATTCGAAGATGATCGCAGGGGCTGAACCAGTGGCTGCCTTTTCTGCCTTCAGCCGCTCCAAAACCTTCTCCGCTATCGCCCGATAGGTTTTCGCCTGATCGCCTTCGGGATCGGAAACCACGACCGGCGTGCCTGCATCCGACATTTCGCGCACATCCATGGTGAGCGGCACTTCACCCAGGAAAGGGATTCCCAGCCGTTCGGCCTCCGCCCTCGCCCCGCCATGACCGAAGATATCGTAGCGCTTGCCGGTGTCCGGTGCGATGAAATAGCTCATGTTTTCGACGATCCCCAGGACCGGCACTTCCACGCGGCGGAACATGTTGAGCCCTTTGCGGGCGTCGATGAGGGCAAGGTCCTGCGGAGTGGACACGATCACCGCTCCGGCCAGAGGCACCTGCTGGGCCATGGTGAGCTGCGCGTCACCAGTGCCGGGAGGCATGTCGACAACCATCACATCGAGCGGGCCCCAGGCCACATCTCGCATGAGCTGGCGAAGTGCCGACATCACCATCGGCCCCCGCCAGATCATTGGTGTCTCTTCCTCCACGAGGAAGCCGATCGACATGACCTGCAGGCCGTAAGCTTCCATCGGCTTCAAGGTCTTGCTGTCGACCATTTCCGGCTTGCCCTTGATTCCGAGCAGGCGGGGCATGGAGGGCCCGTAAATATCCGCATCGAGGATGCCGACCTTCAGGCCCTGCGCCTGCAGCCCAAGCGCAAGATTGACGGCGGTGGTGGATTTTCCGACCCCACCCTTGCCACTTGCGACCGCAATGATGGCATCGACGCCGGGCACCCCTGCCTTTGCGGGCTGGTGCGCCTGCGGGGTGGCGGGCCGCACCGGCGATTGCGGACGGGGCGGCTGAGGTCTCGCCGCGGGCCGCTCCTGTGGCGCAGCGCCCATGCCGCCCTGCCTCTCCGCGGTGAGGGCGACAACGGCGCCCGTCACACCGGGCACCGTCTTTACCGCCCTCTCCGCCGCCTCGCGCAAGGGCTCGAGCTCCTGCGCCCGCTCTGCGGGAACCGTGATCGAGAAAAAAACCTTCCCATCCGCAATGAATATCTCGGAAACAAGCCCGAGCGAGACGATGTCGCCTTCCAGGTCCGGCCCTCTGACAGTGCTGAGCTTTTCGATGACTGCTTCGCGGCTGACGGCGCTCATTGCGGCTCACTTTCTCATGCGTTCTCCTGCCAGATAGTCATATCCGGCGGAAATACCAAGCGTTACAAGCCCTCGGGATGGAACGGCGCACGCTGAATGAGGGGCAATGGTGCAGGCTGACGCAAAACATGGCAGACATTGAGCCATGATCGACAAGCTGGAATTCTTCATCGCGCTCGCCAAAGAACGGCATTTCGGCCGGGCTGCGGCGGAACTCGGCGTTACGCAGCCCACGCTCTCGGCGGCGATCAAGCAGCTGGAGGATCAGCTCGGCGTCATGCTCGTCCAGCGCGGCTCGCGTTTCCAGGGGCTGACGCCCGAAGGCCAGCGCGTGCTCGAATGGGCGCGGGGCATCGTAGGCGACGCGCGCACATTGCGCGAAGAGATGCGCGCGGCCCGGCGCGGCCTTTCGGGCCACGTGCGGATCGCCGCCATTCCCACCGCGCTTGCCATGGTGCCCACTCTCACCACACCCTTTCGCGAGAAGCACCCTGAGGTGACCTTCTCGGTCGTTTCCTGCACCTCGCTAGAAGTGCTCGCGCTGCTCGAGAATTTCGAGATCGACATCGGCATCACCTATCTCGACAACGAGCCGCTCGGCCGTGTCGTCACCGTTCCTCTCTATTCCGAGCGCTACCAGCTCATTACCGCCGCCGGAAACCGCTTTTCCGATCGCAAGGAAGTGACCTGGTCGGAGGTCGCCGAGCTGCCGCTCTGCCTGCTCACCCCCGACATGCAGAACCGCCGCATCATCAACAAGCATCTGGAGGAGGTTGGCGCACGCGTGCAGCCGACGCTCGAATCGAACTCGATGATCCTGCTCTTCTCGCATATCCGCACCGGGAAATGGGCTTCGATCATGCCGCTCAATCTGGCGGAAGTGCTCGGCTTCTCAGAGCCCATCCGGGCCATTCCCATCATCGAGCCAAACGCCAGTCACCTTGTCGGCGTCGTGGCGGTTGAGCGGGAACCGCATACGCCCATGGTCTCGGCGTTGCTGTACGAAGCGCGGCTGGCTGCCGAGACTTTCGCCAAAGTCTGATAGAAATTTTCTATCACTCAACGGATATGCTATATTGATAGAGAGCGGTGATACCGTATTTCCTCCAAAGCGACTTTATCCAGGGAGGGCGCTGCAGGATGCAGCACGCAGGTACCGAGATCGTTTCCGCCGTCATGCCGATCATCGAGCGGTGGAAGCATGAAGAAGGCCCGCTCCTGCCGATCCTGAACGGCATTCTGCGGGAGTTCGGGTATGTGCCGCGCGAGGTACTTCCTGCCATCGCGGACGCCCTGAACCTTTCGCGTGCCGAGGTCTACGGCGTCGTCTCCTTCTATCATGACTACCGAGAAAACCCGCCGGGCCGGCATGTGCTGAAGGTGTGCCGCGCAGAAGCTTGCCAGGCGATGGGCGGCGATGCGGTCGCGGAGAGGCTTCAGGAGCTTCTCGGCATCACGTTCGGCGAAACCGCTGCGGATGGCTCGGTCACGCTGGAGGAGGTCTTCTGTCTCGGCCTTTGCGCATGTTCGCCTTCCGCCATGCTCGACGGCGAAGTGATCGGCCGTCTGGATGAAGACAAGGTGCAAGAGATCGCGCGGGAGATCCGGGCATGATGCGGAAGATCTATATTCCCCGCGACTCCGGCGCGCTGGCGCTCGGCGCCGAAAAGGTAGCGAGGGCGATTGCGCGGGAGATCGGGCTGCGGGGCGTCGAGGCGCAAATCGTTCGCAACGGCTCACGCGGGCTCTATTGGCTGGAGCCCATGGTTGAGGTGGAAACACCGACGGGGCGCGCGGCATATGGGCCGGTGAAGCCGTCGGACGTGCCCTCGCTCTTTGATGGCAATTTTCTTTCAGGTGATGCGCATCCGCTTTTCCTCGGCAACCCGGAGGAAATCCCCTTCCTTGCGCGCCAGACCCGGCTGACCTTCGCGCGCTGTGGCATCACCGATCCTGTATCGCTCGCAGACTACGAGGCCCATGGCGGCCTTCGCGGCTTGAGAAACGCGCTTTCGATGACGCGGCTTCAAATCGTCGAGCAGGTGACGGAATCCGGCCTGCGCGGGCGTGGCGGCGCGGGCTTTCCCACCGGCATCAAGTGGAAAACGGTGCTCGATACCAGCGCGGCGCAGAAATACATCGTCTGCAATGCGGATGAGGGCGATTCCGGCACCTTTGCCGACCGCATGATCATGGAAGGCGATCCCTTCGTGCTGATCGAGGGGATGGCGATCGCCGGCATCGCGGTGGGGGCCACAAAAGGCTACATCTATCTGCGCTCCGAATATCCGCATGCGGAACAGGTGCTCAACGAAGCAATCGCCGTCGCACGCAACGCCGGTATCCTCGGTAAAAGCGTGCTTGGGTCGCAATATGCTTTCGACATGGAAGTACGCATGGGCGCCGGCGCGTATGTCTGCGGCGAGGAAACGGCGCTGCTCGACTCGCTTGAAGGCAAGCGCGGCATGGTGCGCGCGAAACCGCCACTGCCGGCGCATGAAGGCCTTTTCGGCAAGCCCACCGTCATCAACAATGTAATCTCGCTCGCTTCCGTGCCCATCATCATGGACAAGGGCGCGGCCTACTACCGCGACTTCGGCATGGGCCGCTCGCGCGGGACGATCCCGATTCAGATCGCCGGCAATGTGAAGCATGGCGGCCTGTTCGAAGCGGCCTTCGGCCTGACGCTCGGTGAGATCGTCGACGAGATCGGCGGCGGGACGGCCACCGGCCGGCCGGTGCGCGCGGTGCAGGTGGGCGGGCCTCTCGGCGCCTATTTCCCGCGCGCGCTGTTCGACACGCCGTTCGACTACGAGGCTTTCGCGGCGAAGGACGGCCTGATCGGCCATGCCGGGATCGTGGTCTTCGACGACACGGTGGACATGCTGAAGCAGGCGCGCTTCGCCATGGAGTTCTGCGCGGTGGAAAGCTGCGGCAAGTGCACGCCCTGCCGCATCGGCTCGACGCGTGGCGTTGAGGTGCTCGACCGCCTCGCAAAAGGCATCGAGCCGTCAAGGCAGATCGAGATCGTCGAGGATCTCTGCAACACCATGAAATTCGGCTCGCTCTGCGCACTGGGCGGCTTTACGCCCTATCCGGTCATGAGCGCACTCACCCATTTCCCCGAGGACTTCCGCCCGCAGCCGGTGCGGGAAGCGGCGGAGTAGGAGGAAGAACCATGTGTTTCGTGAACGAGATCGATTACGGCACGCCCGCCGCGAAATCGGACAAGACCGTTACGCTCAGCATTGACGGCAAGGATATTACGGTGCCCGAAGGCACCTCCATCATGCGCGCGGCGCGAATTGCCGGCATCGAGGTGCCCAAGCTCTGCGCGAACGACATGGTGAAGGCTTTCGGCTCTTGCCGGCTCTGCCTGGTGGAGATCGAAGGGCGCGGCGGCACGCCAGCCTCCTGCACCACGCCGGTCGCGGAAGGGATCAAGGTCTCGACGCGCACGGAGCGGGTGCAGGCGATCCGCCGCGGCATCATGGAACTCTATATGTCCGATCATCCGGAGGATTGTCCGGCTTGCGCCGCCGGCGACTGCGAGATGGTGAAGATGGCCGAGACCGTCGGCCTCAAGGAGATTCGCTACGGCCGCGCGGGCGAAAACCATATCTGGCCCGCCCATGACGGGGTCGCAAACCCGCATTTCATGGAGCCGGACCTCTCCAACCCCTATTTCGCCTATGATGCCTCGCAATGCATCGTCTGCTCGCTGTGCGTGCGCGCCTGCGAGGAGCAGCAGGGCACCTTCGCCCTCACCGTCGAGGGCCGCGGTTTCGAAAGCCGCATCTCGGCAGGCATGCACGAGCCTTTCCTGGAATCGGAATGCGTGTCCTGCGGCGCCTGCGTGCAGGCCTGCCCCACCGGCGCGCTGCGTGAAAAATCCGTGATCGAGAAGGGCATGCCCGAATGGTCTGCCGTCACCACCTGCGCCTATTGCGGCGTCGGCTGCTCCTTCAAGGCGGAGATGAAGGGCGAGGAAGTGGTGCGCATGGTGCCCTGGAAGGAGGGCAAAGCGAATCGCGGCCATTCCTGCGTGAAGGGCCGCTTCGCTTATGGCTACGCCACGCATAAGGACCGCATCCTCAATCCCATGATCCGCGAGAAGATCACGGATCCTTGGCGCGAGGTCACGTGGGAGGAAGCCTATGCCCATGTGGCAAAGGAATTCCGCCGCATCCAGTACCAGTACGGCAAGGGCGCTGTCGGCGGCATCACCTCCTCGCGCTGCACGAATGAGGAGACCTATCTGGTCCAGAAGCTCGTGCGCCAGGGCTTCGGCAACAACAATGTCGATACCTGCGCGCGCGTCTGCCATTCACCGACGGGCTACGGCCTGAAGACCACGTTCGGCACCTCCGCCGGTACGCAGGATTTCGACTCGGTCGAACATGCCGACATAGTGATGCTCATCGGCGCAAATCCGACCGATGCGCATCCAGTGTTCGCCTCCCGGATGAAGAAGCGGTTGCGCCAGGGCGCGAAGTTGATCGTCATCGATCCGCGCCGGATCGACCTCGTACGCACCCCGCATGTCGAGGCGTCCTACCACCTGCCGCTGCGCCCCGGTACGAACGCGGCGGTTCTCAACGCGCTCGGGCATGTGATCATCTCCGAAGGCCTCTTCGATGAAGCCTTCATCCGCGAGCGCTGCGAGTGGGACGAGTTCCAGGACTGGGCCGAATTCGTGATGCAGCCGGAAAACAGCCCGGAGGCGGTGGAGAAATTCTCTGGCGTTCCGGCCGATCTGATCCGCGGTGCGGCGCGGCTTTACGCTACCGGCGGCAACGCCGCGATCTACTACGGCCTCGGCGTGACCGAGCACAGCCAGGGCTCGACCACGGTGATGGCGATCGCCAATCTCGCCATGGCCACTGGCAATATCGGCCGCCCAGGCGTGGGCGTGAACCCGCTGCGCGGCCAGAACAATGTGCAGGGCTCCTGCGACATGGGCTCCTTCCCCCATGAGCTGCCTGGCTATCGCCACATCTCGGAGGACGCGACACGCGCGATTTACGAGGCGATCTGGGGCGTGAAGCTCGATGACGAGCCGGGCCTGCGAATCACGAATATGCTGGACGCCGCTGTCGAAGGCTCCTTCAAGGGCATCTACATCCAGGGCGAAGACATCCTGCAGTCGGACCCGAACACGAAACACGTGGCGGCGGGTCTTGCCGCCATGGAATGCGTCGTCGTGCACGACCTCTTCCTCAACGAGACTGCGAATTACGCCCATGTCTTCCTGCCGGGCTCGACCTTCCTTGAGAAAGACGGCACCTTTACCAATGCCGAGCGGCGCATCAACCGCGTGCGCAAGGTAATGGAGCCCAAGAACGGCTATGCCGACTGGGAGGTGACGCAGAGGCTTGCCCAGACGATGGGGCTGGACTGGAATTACCAGCATCCATCGGAGATCATGGCCGAAATCGCCGCCACAACGCCAAGCTTCGCCGGTGTCACCTACGAACTTCTGGAGCTCGAGGGCTCGGTGCAATGGCCGTGCAACGAAAAGGCTCCCTTGGGAACGCCGGTGATGCACATGGATGGGTTCGTGCGGGGCAAGGGCAAATTCATCCGCACCGCCTATATCGCCACGGACGAGAAGACCGGACCGCGCTTCCCTCTCTTGCTCACGACGGGCCGCATCCTCTCGCAATATAATGTCGGCGCACAGACGCGGCGCACCGACAATGTCGTGTGGCATGACGAGGACCTGCTGGAAATTCACCCCTTCGATGCTGAAAACCGTGGCATCCGCGACGGCGATTGGGTGAAGCTTGCAAGCCGCGCGGGCGAGACGACGCTGCGGGCCAAGATCACCGACCGGGTCGCGCCGGGTGTGGTCTATACAACTTTCCATCACCCGGACACGCAGGCGAATGTGGTGACCACCGAGTTTTCGGACTGGGCGACGAACTGCCCGGAATACAAGGTGACGGCCGTGCAGGTGACACCTTCAAACGGGCCCACCGAGTGGCAGCGGGATTACGACGAGCTTTCGCGAAAAAGCCGCCGGATCGTGCATGTGGAGGCGGCAGAATGATAAGCGCGCTTCCTCGCTCCCGCGAAGTGGGCGAGATGCCCGGCAGGGCGGAGGGACGCGCGAAAGGGGGCCCGCTCCTCCGATGACCTCCCCGCTTTCAAACGTGCTGCGGACGGCGCAACGGATGGATGGCACGCGAGTAGCCGCACGCATCCTTCCCAAGGAAGCCGCCGTGGCGCTTTCCTACGGGGGCACCACGCATGCTGTGATGATGGCCACGCCTGATGATCTCGAGGACTTTGCCTTGGGATTCAGCCTGACGGAAGGAATCATCTCATCACCGGACGAGATCGAGACGATCACGGTGCAGGACATCGGCGCGGGCTTTGACGTTCAGATCCACCTTCATGATACCGCCAACAAGCGCTTCGAGGCGCGGCGGCGGCGCCTCGCCGGCCCGGTGGGCTGCGGCCTTTGCGGCATTGAATCCATTGAGGAGGCCATGCGCGACGTGCCGGATGTGGCTGGGAATTCGCTGCGGCTCACGGCGCAGGATGTCGTGCAATCCGTGCAGCTTCTATCGGAGAAGCAGACACTGCACAGGCAGACCGGCGCTGTTCATGCGGCGGGGTTTTATATGGCCGGCAAGGGGATCGTGGCCGCGCGTGAGGATGTCGGCCGTCATAACGCGCTGGACAAACTCGCGGGCGCATTGGTGAAAACCGGCGCCGAAGCAGCGGCGGGCGCGGTCGTCATCACCAGCCGCGTTTCCGTGGAAATGGTGCAGAAGGCGGCGGCGATGGGCGCTCCTGTCGTTATCGCCGTTTCCGCGCCGACGGCGCTCGCGGTCTCCACGGCAGAGCAATGTGGCCAGACGGTCGTGGCTCTCGTCCGCGGTAACGAGTTCGATATCTTTACCCACCCGGAGCGCATCGAGATTGGAGCGGTCAGGAATGTCACATGAAGGCAGCATGACGGGAGACGAAAAACTCGTCTACATGGCAAACCAGATCGCGTCCTTCTTCGAGAGCATGAACCAGGCGGAAGCGGTCGACGGCATCGCCGATCACATCAACAAATTCTGGGAGCCCCGCATGCGTCGCCATTTCTTCGACATTGTCGAACGCGGTGGCAAAGGCTTGAAGCCTGTCGTCGTCGAAGCGGCAGCAAAGGTGAAACGGCCGAAGGAGGCCGCCTGACTCAAAGGGACTTAATCAGCTCCGGCAGTTCGCCGAGATGAGCGATCTTACGGAAGCGCGGCTCTCCGACCGGCGGCTCTTCCTGCTCGAATACCCAGGTCAATTCGTGTGGAACGAAGACGCCCCACGCGCCGGCACGAAGCGCCGGGATGACGTCGGACTTGAGCGAATTACCGACCATCATGCTGTTTTCCGGTCCGTCTCCGTGGCGCGCGAAGATGCGCGCATAAGTGTCAGCCGTCTTGTCGCTGACGATCTCCACCCCGTCAAAATGATCTCCAAGGCCCGATTGCGCGAGCTTGCGCTCCTGATCGAACAGGTCGCCTTTGGTGATGAGCACCAGCTTGTATCTGCCGGCAAGCGCTTCCAGCGTCTCCGTGGCATATGGCAAGGGCTCGATCGGATGCTGGAGAAGATCGCGTCCGATTTCCATGATGCGGGCGATGACCGAGGAAGGAACCTTTCCTGCGGTTACATCGAGCGCCGTCTCGATCATCGAGAGCGTAAAGCCTTTGATACCGAACCCGTAGAGCCTCAGATTGCGCATCTCCGCGTCCAGCAGGCTCTGTTTCAGGTGCTTTGCCTCGGCGAAATCAGCAAGAAGCTCGGCAAAACGATCCTCCGTAAGGCGGAAGAACTGTTCGTTCTGCCAAAGAGTGTCATCGGCATCGAAGCCGATCGTCGTGAGCCGCATGGCCTCTCTCTCCCGGAAGCACACTCGGTCACGCATAGCGGGGGATTCCCACAAAGTCCACGACCGCGCGGCTCACACGTAAGGCAGGCGCCCCAAGGAAGAGAAGTGCTCGTTGAGGGAGTCCAGTGCGTCGAGGTCGTCCTCATCGAGAGCAAAGTCGAAAACAGCGATATTTTCTTCCAAATGCCTGCGCTGATTGGCTTTCGGGATGGGGACGGTGCCACGCTGCAGGTTCCACCGGATCATCACTTGGGCCGGTGTCCTGTCGTACTTTTCCGCGATCTCCAGGAGCCCCGCATCGTCCAGCCGCGTGGCTCGCGTAAGCGGACTGTAGGCCTGGATGACGATGCCGCTGAAATCCGCATGCTGCTTCAGGTCGAGATCATGCCCGAACGGGCTCCATTCGACCTGGTTGACGGCCGGTAGCTCACCGGTTGCTTCGATCAGTTCCTCGATCAGTTCGATGGAATAATTGCTGACCCCGATATCGCGCGAGAGGCCTTCCTCCCGGGCGCGCACAAGCCCGCGCCACAGTTCCTCGCCAGCGCCATGCTTCGGAGGGCGGTGGATCAGAATGAGATTGGCATAATCCAGTCCCAACTCATTCAGATTGTTCCGCGTCGCGGCATAGGCGTCATCGGTCTCCTCGACCTTGGTGACGATATAGATTTCGTCACGATCCAAATTGCTCGCGCGGATCGCCTCGCCGATGGCGGCCTGGGTTCCATAGTCGCCTGAGGTATCGATCATCCTGTAGCCAAGATCCATCGCCGTGCTGACCGCCTGTTGCGTATCGTCCGTCAGCTGCCATGTTCCCAGCCCATGACCGGCATCTGATTGCCCGAATGAAGCTGAATGCGCGATGCGGGATCCAAGCGACCGTCCTCCGCTTGTGTAGAAGAAGCTAACGCGGTGGATGGGCCTGTGTTCCGCTGGAAGAATGCCTATCGGCTTGCCGCGCCTGTGGGTGCATCCTCCCGCATAAGACCTTCGCTCTTCAAATCGGCCCAAAGTGCTGCCGGGATCTCCTTATCCAGGATGGCGCGATTGGCCTTCACCTGCGAAGCACTCTGACCCCCAGGAATCACCGAATAAACAACGGGGTGGAGCAAGGGGAAGCGAAGTGCCGCCTCGATCAACTTCACGCCATGACGCGCACAGACTTCTTCGATGCGGCTTACGCGTTCGAGGATCTCCCGCGGCGCTTCATCGTAATTATAGTATGCCCCGGGAATGGGGCCCGTCGCCAGAATGCCGGAATTGTACGGAGCGCCGAGGATGATGCCGATGCCGCGTTTCTCGCAAAGCGGCAGGAAGCTTTCCAGTGCCTCCTGTTCGAGAAGCGTGTAACGGCCGGCGAGCAGGAAGAGATCGAAGTCGCCGCGTTCGGCGAGCCATTGGCAGGATCGCCATTCGTTGACGCCGGCACCGAAGGCCCTGATCACACCCTGGTCCCGCAGCGACAGCAGTGCGTTGTACCCAGAGGCCATCAGCTCTTGCAGCTTCGCCTGCAGCACGTCATGAGCTCCATGGGTGAATACATCCAGATCGTGCGCGTAGAGGATATCGACGCGGTCAACGCCCAATCGCTCCAACGAAAATTCCAGGGAGCGCATCACTCCGTCATAGCTGTAATCGTAGACTTCCACGCGGGAAGGTGTTTCGAAGAATTTGCCGATCCCGGTGCGCTGCTCAGGTGGAGAGGCTTTCAGGAGGCGGCCGACTTTGGTGGAAAGGACGTAGTCCCCACGCTTTCGCCCACGCAGGAAGCGATTGAGACGGGTCTCCGACAGGCCCAGGCCATAGAGCGGCGCGGTATCGAAATAGCGGCAACCCGTTTCCCAGGCGGCCTCCAGCGCGGCATGTGCTTCGTCCTCTGAAATCGCCCTATAGAGGTTACCGAGCGGTGCTGTCCCGAAACCGAGCTCCGTGAACGGAATAGCGCCATTGCCGTTTCGGTCGAAAAACCGCGTCTTCATCCTTCTCCTCCCCTCCGAATTGTCCCGGAAAATAACACAGCTTCGAAGGGAGGGAACACGCCTCTACCAGGTCGATGACGCCGTTGACTTCCGCCCGGCTCTCGTCTCACGTGGAAGCCTGCATCAGATCTATGGGAGGAAGGATGCTCAAAGGGATCAGCCCGCTTCTCAATGCCGATGTGCTGTTCGCGTTGAGGGCGATGGGCCACGGGGACGATCTCGTCATCGTGGACACGAATTTTCCTGCCGAATCGATCGCGCGACAGACCAGCCTTGGAAGGTTGCTTCGTATCGACAATGTTTCGGCAGCAGAGGCGGCTGCGGCCGTTCTTTCCGTCTATCCCCTGGATACCTTCGTCGATGACGCGGCGGCGCACATGGAGGTCGTCGGAAAGCCGGACGAGATCATGCCTGTTCAGGAGGAAGTGCAGCGCGTCGTGAGTGCAGCCGAGGGAAGGCACTGGCCCCTGGTAGGCATCGAACGCTACGCATTCTACGAACGCGCGAAACAGGCATTCTGCGTGATCCAGACCGGCGAGCGGCGCTTCTATGGCTGCTTCGCCTTTCGCAAAGGCGTCATTCCGCCGGACTAGGCCGTTGCGCCCCTGGAAAGAACTCTTTCGCGCGCGCTGATCATCTTGTGCAGATGCACCATCGTCGCCGCGGCGAACAACGGCGTGAGGAGATTGAGGAGGGGCACCGCCAGAAAGGCGGCAATCACGAAGCCGGCAAGGAAGACCGTGCCCGCGTGACGGCGGCGCAACGCCTTGGCATCGGCCTCGCTGCGGAAGCGCATGGCAGCGAATTCGAAGAATTCGCGGCTGAGCAGATAGGCGTTGATGATGAAGAAGGCGATGAGGTTCACACCGGGTACGAACAGAAGCATTAGCGCAATGATGTTGCCGACGATGACGACCCCGAGAAACTTGAGCGACGGGATCATAGCCGGAAGGAGCGGTACCGCCTTGCCGGGCGGGTCCTGAGGATAGCTTTCCTTCTCCACCGCCTCTGCCACGTCGTCCAGGAAGATCCCCGCGACAATGGCCGTAATGGGCGCCACCAGCAAGGCGAGCGCGAGCGCGAGACCCACGCCGGCGATGATGGCGGCGATCAGCCCCAACCAACCCGCCCAGGAGGGGAGCCCAGGCAGAAGCGCATCCAGCCATGGCATGGCGTAGATATCGAATGCCTCCCTCAAGCCGAACCACAAGGCGACCAGGATCAATAGGGTAAGGCCGAGTGTCTTCAGGAAAGCTCCGCGGAAGGCGGGAGAGAAGAGCTGGCTTGCTGCGGCACGCGCGGCATCGAAAATCATCGGTGCGAAGGCCCTTTCATCGGCGGTATAGCCTGTGATGGCGAAATAGGGGCTCGCTCAATTTCGTGCAAGGACCGGGCGCACTTGCACAAATCACGATCAAGAAGGTAAACCCCTTAAAACCCCCGCTCGCCGATCGGCCATTTCTGGAGTTCCTCATGAGCAAATATGACGTCCTATGCATCGGCAATGCCATCGTGGATATCATTGCCCGGTGCGACGACGCCTTCCTGGTCGAGAACGGCATCATAAAGGGGGCTATGAACCTGATCGACGCCGAGCGCTCGGCACTCCTTTACGAACGTATGGGCCCGGCGATCGAAACTTCAGGCGGCAGCGCAGGCAACACGGCGGCGGGCGTGGCGAATCTCGGTGGCAAGGCAGCCTATTTCGGCAAAGTGTCAAACGATCATCTGGGCGATATCTACAGGCACGACATCCGCGCACAGGGTGTGGCGTTCGACACCTCCCCGCTCAACGGCAACCCACCAACTGCACGCTCGATGATCTTCGTCACGCCGGACGGCGAGCGTTCCATGAACACCTATCTGGGCGCCTGCGTCGAACTCGGGCCCGAGGATGTCGAGGAAGAGAAGGCGCGAGATGCCAGGATCACTTATTTCGAGGGATATCTCTGGGATCCGCCGCGGGCCAAGGAAGCGATCCGCAAAACGGCGGAAATCGCCCATGCAGCAGGCCGCGAAGTCTCGATGACTCTGTCGGATCCCTTTTGTGTCGATCGTTATCGCGCCGAGTTCCTCGACCTCATGCGATCAGGCACCGTGGATATCGTTTTTTCCAACGAGCATGAGGTCATGTCGCTCTACCAGACTTCCTCGCTGGAATCTGCCCTCGCCGCGTTCCGAGAGGACTGCAAGCTCGGTCTCGTGACACGTTCCGAGCAGGGCTCCATTGCTGTGACGCGCGAGGAGACCATCACCATCAAACCCGTGCCGGTCGAAAATCTGGTGGATACGACGGGCGCCGGGGACCTCTACGCGGCCGGTTTCCTTTTCGGCTATACCCACGGCCGCAGCCTTGCCGACTGCGGCAGGCTGGGTTCGCTTGCCGCCGCCCTCTGCATCCAGCAGGTCGGCCCGCGCCTGCAGGTCAGCCTCAAGGAAGCGGCTGAACAGGCGGGGCTCCTCTAGACGATATCTTCCGGCCTGCGCCCTGGACGTGGCTTGTAGCGCGGAAAGGTCCAGCCGAATTTTAGTGCACCGCCGCGTACGGCGAAGGCCGTCAGGCAGGCGATCGCTGCGCTGGCCGCCACCGGGGCGCCCGCAAGATCGGCCAAGGTGAAGACTGCGGCTCCCGTGAGCGCCGCGGTGATGTAAATTTCCGGCCTGAGCAGGACCGACGGCTCTCCCGCCACAAGATCGCGCAGGATGCCTCCGAAGGTTCCCGTCATCGTGCCTGTTACCACGGCCACCGTTGGAGATCCGGTGGCCGCAAGCCCCTTGGCTGCGCCCATCACGCAATAGGCAGACAGGCCGACTGCATCCAGCCAGAGCAGCAGCTTGTAGCGCGACTCCACCAGATGGGCGGAAAAGTAGACGACAACAGCCACCACCGCACAGACGACGAGATAGGCGGGATTTATGACCCAGAACACGGGGACGCCGAGGACCAGATCGCGCAACGTGCCTCCGCCGGTGCCGGTTACGCCGGCAAAAAACAGGAAGCCGATGATGTCGAGCTGCTTGCGCGAGGCAGCAAGCGCGCCCGTGGCGGCGAAGACGGCCACGCCCGCATAATCGAGGAGAAGAATCGGATTCATCGCTGCCTCCCGCCAAGGGCTAGCGCATGGCCGCGCCGAAGGGAAGCCGGACGGTAGGTCGGACCCGGCTCAGCAAGGGGCGCGAGCCGGGCGGAGGTGCGGCGAAGCGAACTTCGCTTTAGGAAGCGCCACCCGAAGCGGCGTCTGTGGAGTTTTCGGCTCCGGCAGCCCGGGGCGCGTCGGCAGGTGCCTCGCCCTTCGATCCGCCTTTCGCCACTCCAACCATTGCCGGCCGCAAAACGCGGTCGCCGATCACGTATCCCGCCTGGACGACCTGAACCACCGTGTTGTTCGGGACTTCCGGGTTCGGAACCTCGAACATTGCCTGGTGGAAATGGGGATCGAACTTCTCTCCCTGGGGGTCGATGCGCTTGACACCATGACGCTCAAGCGCGGCGAGCATCGCGCGCTCGGTCATTTCAACGCCTTCCACAAGGGCCTTCAGGCCGGGATCGGCCTGCGCGCGGTCTTCCTCGGAAACGGCCTGGAGTGCACGCTGCAGGTTGTCCGACACCGTGAGCATGTCACGCGCGAAATTGGCAATGCCATATGCCCGCGCGTCCGCGACATCGCGCTGGGTGCGCTTGCGCAGGTTCTCCATCTCCGCGGTCAGCCGCAGAGCGCGCTCCTTCAAATCCTCGTTCTCCTTGGCGAGCCGCAGGAGCACATCTTCCTCGGAAACGGCCGCGGCGCCCGACGCCTGTGCTGTCTCCGCGCCATTTTCCACGGCCACATCCTCCGTCTGGCCCTGTTCTGGCGCGCGTTCGTCCTTGGGGTGAGTATTCATTGCCTATCCGTCAATGTTCTTCCAAAGTCGCGCCGGATATCGAGGTTTGCAACCGTAAAATCAAGGGGTCGGAAGAAAGGCCGGCGCTCACCTGGGCAGCCCCAACCCCTCCTATGGGGGCCGTGCGAACATGGCTTTCAAAACCCGCGATCAGCGGGCGCGCCTTGGAGATGGCCTGTTGGACCTGAGGAAGGGAGAGAGACGCCTTGTGACTTTCCTCCGTGTCCCAAACTTCCGTGATCCAGATCACATCTTCATCATCTTCAGCCTTCGCAATCACATAGCTGAGACAGCCCGGCATTCCGCCCGTGGAAGATGTCAGGATTTCCAGCAATGAATCCCGCATGCCCGGTTGGGCGCGCATTTTTCCAATAAGGCCGAACATCCTGACTCCGATCGGTTGCTAGCGAAGAAGGCGGCTGACGAGCTGGGCCGTGTAATCCACCATCGGCACGATCCGCGCATAGTTGAGGCGCGTCGGCCCGATAATCCCCAAGGCCCCGATCACGCGCGAATCCTGGTCACGATAGGGCGCGACGATGAGGGATGAACCGGACAGGGAGAAGAGCTTGTTCTCCGAGCCTATGAAGATCCGAACGCCTGGCCCTTCTTCTGCTAGTTCCAGCAGCTGGATCAGGGCTTCCTTGGTCTCCAGATCTTCGAAAAGGTGCCTCAGGAGCTCAAGATCGGCCTGGGCCGTGACATTATCGAGCAGGTTCGCGCGGCCGCGAATGATGATGCGCGCCGGGGAATCGGTCTCGCTGCCCGCCCAAATGGCAAGCCCCTGTTCCACCAGCGATTGGGAAAGCGTGTCGAGAGCGGCGCGTGTCTCTTCTCGCAAGCGCGCCATTTCTGCTTTCGCTTCCGCAAGGGTGCGACCGCGAATATGCGCGTTCAGGAAGTTGGATGCTTCCATGAGTTGCGAGGCCGTGACGCCTGCCGGCAAATCGACGACGCGGTTTTCCACGTCGCCATTGCGGGAGACGAGGATCGCCAGCGCCTTCTGCGGTTCCAGCTGAATGAACTCGATATGCTTGAGCGGCGTCTCGGTCTTGGCGGCGAGCACGAGGCCGGCGCCGCGAGAGAGCCCGGAGAGCATCTGGCTTGCTTCCGTCAGCATGTGCTCCAGGGATTGGCTGCGTCCCGATGCCTTGATCTGGGCCTCGATGACGCGCCGCTCGTCCTCGGAAAGATCCCCCACCTCCATAAAGGCATCTACAAAGAAACGAAGCCCCTGTTGCGTGGGAAGCCGGCCGGCAGAAACGTGCGGTGCGTAGATTAGCCCGAGCTGCTCGAGATCGCTCATCACGTTGCGTACGGTCGCCGGAGAAAGCTGGCTCGGCAAAAGACGTGACAGGTTGCGCGAGCCCACCGGCTCGCCATGCTGCAGATAGCTTTCGACGATCAGACGAAAAATGTCGCGCGAACGCGCGTCAAGGGATTGCAATGTCTGGTCAGCGACAGGCTTGGTCATGCTCGTGCCTCCGTCCGCTGAAGATATAAGATGGACGATGGCGAACACAACTGTTGGCGGTGGACAGCGAACATGCTTTTCCTTTGCGTCCAGGAATACGGAAAGCTACAAGCCGCCCCAATGTCCACCAATACGAGCGGAGACCCGAAAAATGCGACCATCAAGACGGCAACCGGACGAGATGCGCGCAGTCAGCTTCGAGCGCGGCGTGTCGAAACACGCCGAAGGTTCCTGTCTTGTGAAGTTCGGCGATACGCATGTGTTGTGCACCGCAAGCCTTGAGGAGAAGGTGCCGGGGTGGCTGCGTAATTCGGGCAAGGGTTGGGTGACGGCGGAATACGGCATGCTGCCACGCTCGACCGGCGATCGCATGCGCCGCGAAGCGGCCAGCGGCAAGCAGGGCGGACGCACGCTGGAGATCCAGCGCCTGGTTGGCCGCAGCCTGCGCTCGGTCGTTGATCTGCAGGCGCTCGGCGAAATGCAGATCACGGTCGATTGCGACGTGCTTCAGGCCGATGGTGGAACGCGTACCGCGGCCATCACCGGCGGGTTTGTCGCGCTCCACGACTGCCTCTCCTGGATGCAGGCGCGGCAGATGGTCTCCGTCGAGCGTGTTTTGAAGGACCATGTCGCGGCGATCTCCTGCGGCATCTATGAGGGCACGCCGGTGCTGGACCTCGACTATGCTGAAGATTCCGCTGCAGAAACCGATGCCAATTTTGTCATGACCGGGAAGGGCGGGATCGTCGAAATCCAAGGGACTGCCGAAGGCGCGCCCTTCACGGAGGAAGAATTCCAGAAGCTCCTCGGGCTCGCCAAGAAGGGCATCTCCCGGCTCGTGGAGCTGCAGAAAATGGCGGTATCGTAGGAAGAATGAAGCCTCAAGCCATACTCGAAGCCGCACTTTATGTAAGCGATCTGGCCGAGGCCGAGCGCTTCTATGGGGAAGTGCTCGGCCTCGAGCTCCTGGCCAAGGCGGAAGGGCGACACGTTTTCTTCCGCTGTGGCGATGGCGTTCTGCTCCTTTTCCTCCCCGAAGTGACGGAAGTCTCGCCCGAGCCCGACGCGCGCCTGCCCGTCCCGCCGCATGGCAGTCGTGGACCGGGGCATCTGTGCTTTTCGGCAAGCGGTGATGAGATCGAGCTGTGGAAAAAGCGGCTCGAAGATCACAACATCGCCATAGAAGCCGATTTCGAGTGGCCGCGAGGTGGCCGGTCCATCTATTTTCGCGACCCATCCGGCAACTCGCTGGAATTCGCTGAACCGCGCATCTGGGGTTTTTCGTGAGGCCCATCGAAAACAGGAAGTTTGTGCTCGCCAGTCACAATAAAGGCAAGCTGGCGGAGTTTGCTGGCCTGCTGGCACCATTCGGGTATGAAGTTCTGTCGGTGGCGGAGCTCGGCCTGCCCGAGCCGGAAGAGACCGGGACGGAATTCGAGCAGAATGCCTATATAAAGGCCCATGCCGCCGCGACGGCGACAGGCCTGCCAGCGCTGTCGGACGATTCCGGAATGTGTGCGGACGCTCTCGGCGGCGCGCCTGGTGTCTATACCGCCGACTGGGCGACGCAGCCCGACGGCAGCCGCGATTTTGGCATTGCCATGGAGAAGGTCGAGAGGCTTCTGCGTGAAAAGGGCGCGCTTGCGCCCCAGCAGAGGCGCGCGCGCTTCGTGGCAGTCCTTTGCCTGTGTTTTCCCGACGGCAAGGCAGAATTCTATCGGGGCGAGGTAGAAGGCCATCTGGTTTGGCCGCCTCGCGGCGAACTCGGATTCGGATATGATCCGGTGTTCCAGCCCGATGGCTATGAGAGGACGTTCGGCGAGATGACGGCCGAGGAGAAACATGGCTGGAAACCGGGCGACACGCATGCTCTTTCGCATCGGGCCCGTGCGTTTCAGAAATTCGCGCAGGCAAGGCTTGGAGTGAGATGAACGAGGCGCTCGACGAGGGGCCCGGCTTCGGTGTTTACGTTCACTGGCCCTTCTGCGCGGCCAAATGCCCGTATTGCGACTTCAATAGCCATGTGCGCCATCAGCCGGTGGATCAGGAACGCTTCGTCGCCGCCTTCGCACGGGAGCTCGCCGCCATGCGGGCACGCACCGGCCCCCGCAGCGTTTCCAGCATCTTTCTCGGCGGTGGCACTCCCTCTTTGATGGAGCCGAAGACCGTCGGCGCCATCATCGACGCCATTGCCGCGAATTGGCGCGTCCCGATTGGCGTGGAAATCACGCTGGAGGCCAATCCCTCCTCCGTGGAAGCCGACCGTTTCCGGGGGTATCGCTCGGCCGGCGTGAATCGGGTTTCCATGGGCGTGCAGGCGCTGAACGACAAAGACCTTCGCTTCCTCGGCCGCCTGCACAATGTGGAAGAGGCGCTTCGTGCGATACGGCTTGCGCGCGAGATTTTCCCGCGAATGTCTTTCGACCTGATCTATGCACGACCGGGGCAGACCGTGGATGGCTGGAAAGCGGAGTTGCAGGAGGCGATAGGCTATGCCGCCGATCATCTCTCGCTCTACCAGCTCACGATCGAGGAGGGCACGCCATTCTACGCGCTGCGCGCAGCGGGGAAGCTGGTGGTGCCCGATGCGGATCTCGCCGCCGACCTCTACGAGGCAACACAGGAGGTGACGGCGGCCAGCGGGCTTCCGGCCTATGAGATTTCCAATCATGCGAAGCCTGGATCAGAGAGCCGCCACAATCTCATCTATTGGCGCTATGGCGAATATGTCGGCGTCGGTCCGGGCGCGCATGGCCGTTTTGTCGAGGACGGGCGGCGCGTGGTCACCATCACCGAAAAGAACCCCGAGAGCTGGGCGGCGCTGGTGGAAGCGCGCGGAACCGGCGTGACAGGCGGCGAGATGCTCACGCGCTCCGAAGAGGCCGACGAGTTCCTGCTGATGGGATTGCGATTGGTCGAAGGTATCGACCTCGAACGTTATGAAAAACTTGCGGGCCATCCGCTTTCTCCGCAACGCGTTGCCATCCTGCGCTCGGAAGGATTGATCGAACCAGTCGGGAACTCGCGCCTGCGTGCCACCCCCGCGGGCATGGTGGTGCTGGACGCCCTCGTGGCCGACCTGGCGCGTTGAAATCTCAGCTCGCGCCAGCGAAGCTCGAAGGCGCGGGGCTGATGAGCCGGGCGGCCCCCTCCGTTACCTCGTAGATCGCGTAGCCACGCTGGTTGGTGCCGTCGGGGAGGAAGCGGAATGTTCCGGTGGTGCCGGCAAATCCTGCGGGAATCTGGAGGTTTGCTGCAGTGAAGGCCGGCTTGCCGCCCTGGCGTGCAAAGGCAGCGGCGAGGATCACCGAATCATAGGCGAGCGAAGCGGTGACCGACGGCTCCGTTCCAAAGCGTTGACGATAGCGGCCCTTGAAGATGTTGAGGCGCGCCTGATCCACATCGGCAAACCAGCCACCTTGAAGGGATGGATCAGTCAGGTTGGCGCTGGTCCATTGCCCGTTGCCGAGAAGCCTCTTGCCCGAAAGATCAATCCCCATGCCCTTGAGCGCGGTGGTGATGACACTTGGAGTGTTGCCACCATCGGGAATGAAGATCGCATCGGCTTCGCCGATCGCAAGCGCGACTTCCTGCAAAGCCGCCATCACCGAGGCATTGTCGTAGCCGTACCGGCCAATCGCCGTGACATCGCCGCCGGCCGCCTGAAGGATGCGCCGTGCTTCGGTTTCCGCCAGATCGCCGGCGGGGCCGTTCGGCACCAGGGCCACAACCTTCCTTACGCCTTGCGAAGCTGCGTATGAAATGATGCGCCGGACAAGATCCTCCGGCAGGAAGGAATTGAGATAGGTGCCTGGCGCGGCCACCGTTCGGTCTGACGAGAAGCCGAGGACGGGCGCATGGGAGGGACCGAGCGCAGCCGACACCGCGCGCACTTCGGCGGCGAACAGCGGTCCGATGATCATGGCCGAGCCTTCGGCTGCAGCACTTGTTGCTGCCGAAGCCGCGCCTGTCTCCGTGCCGCCGGTGTCCTTCACCACGATCTGAAGCGAATCGAGCCCTGCATCCGCCAGGGCGAGCTGTGCCGCGTTCTTCAGCTCGGCCCCGATCGCACGGCCATTGCCCTCTGCACTGAGCGGAACGAGGAGCGCGACCCGCGTCTCTCCGGTACCGATGACCTCTCCCTGCACGGGCGCCGGGATTGCCGCCGGTTGCGGTTCGGCAATCGGGGCCCTTGTCGGCAGTCCGGAAGGAACGGGCTGCCCCGCGCAGGCCGTAAGAAAAGCTATGCAGGCAAGCGCTGCGGCGGAGGAAATCCTAGCGCGAAGCGCCTGGGCCAAACTCATTGCCTTCCTTTCGAAGCCAGATGCGATCGTGCGGGAATTTGCAACCTGCAGGTCACCATGTCAAAGAAGTTGGCCAGCAAGATGTGGATCGCCCAGGGGCAGAAACGTGGATTCCGACAAACGGGAAGAGCGCAGGTCGTTCATGATAGGCGGGGCGGAGATAGCTGCCCCCCGCCTCGAACCGGCGCTCTATCTTGTCGCGACGCCCATCGGCAATCTTGCCGACATCACGCTTCGTGCGCTGGAGACACTCGCCGCTGCCGATATCCTTGCCTGCGAAGACACACGGGTGACCCGTGTCCTCCTCGATCGCTACGGGATCCGCCGGCGCATGCTTGCCTATCACGAGCACAACGAGGCTGAGGCCGCCCCGCGCCTGGTGGCGATGGTGGAAAGCGGGCAGAGCGTGGCGCTCGCCAGCGATGCCGGCACGCCGCTCGTTTCGGATCCCGGTTTCCGGCTTGTACAGACGGCGCAGGAAAGAGGCATCCGTGTGGTGCCGGTGCCGGGTCCTTCGGCCGTGCTCGCCGCGCTGACAGCCGCAGGTTTGCCCACGGATTCCTTCATGTTCGCCGGCTTCCTTTCCTCTAAGGCCGGCCAACGCAGGAGCCGCCTGGAGACGATCCAGTCCGTACCGGCGACGCTCGTCTTCTTCGAATCGCCCCGCCGGCTCGCGAAAAGCCTTGCAGCCATGTCGGAAACCCTAGGAGACAGGCAGGCGGTTGTGGCGCGTGAGCTGACCAAGGCATTCGAAGAAGTGCGGCCGGGAAGCCTGGCCGAACTGGCAGCCCACTATGGGGAGGTAGGTGCTCCGAAGGGCGAAGTCGTGATCTGCGTCGCCCCGCCCGGCGAAGAAACGACCACAGGCGCAGAGGAAGTGGACAGGCTGCTCCTCGCGCTCGCGGCCGAGATGCCCGCTTCCAAGGCTGCGGGCGAGGCCGCCCGCATGACCGGAGGAAAGAAATCAGAACTGTACCAGCGTCTGCTCGTTTTGAAGGAAGAGGGAAATGCGCGGTGACGCCGCCCGCCTGAGCCGTCTGCGCGCCTACCGCAAGGGCCACCGGGGCGAATGGATCGCCGCGATCGCCCTGATGTTGAAGGGTTATCGCATCCTCGCGCGCCGCTTCCGCACGCCGCTGGGTGAAATCGACTTGATCGCGAGGCGCGGCGATCTGGTTGCGATCGTAGAGGTAAAAGCCCGGCCGACTTTGGCAGAAGCGATGGAGGCCGTCTCTTTCACCGCCCAAAGGCGCATCGACGCGGCTGCCGATCTATGGTTGGCACGGCAGCCCGATTACGCCCGTCTCAGCCTTCGCTACGATCTGGTCGCGATCGTGCCGCGCCGCTGGCTGGTGCATGTGGAAAATATCTACGCTCCGCGCTGACGATGGCTCACCCGCATCGGCAGGCCACCTTGCGGCTGTGTCGTAAGCTTCTGCACCGGCCATGGTTTGGTTTCGGGCAGGAGATCGAACCGGTAGCGCGACATGAGCACCGCGAGCGCGATCACAGCCTCCTGCATGGCGAAGGTTGCACCGATGCACACTCGGGGACCCGCTCCGAACGGCAGATACTGGAAACGATTGATTTTGTCGCGGTTCTCCGGATGGAACCGAGAAGGTTGATAGGCGTCCGGGTCATCCCACAGCTTGCGGTGCCGATGCACGGTCCACGGCATGACCAGCACCTGTGTGCCCTTCGGGATCTTCAGATCGGCATAGGTGTCGTTTTCGATGGCCTCGCGATTGATGGACGGCGCTGGCGGATAAAGGCGCATCGCCTCCTCGAAGGAGGCACGCGTAAACGGCATCGCGTCGAGCCACTTCACAGGATCCGGCTCGCTTGAAAGAACCTGGTCGATCTCGGTCTCGATCCGTGCGCGCTCCTCCGGCAGGTTCGCGAGGCAATAGAGGGTCCAGCCCAGCGCGCGGGCCGTCGTCTCATGGCCGGCGCCGATAAAGGTGATGATGTTGTCCTCGATCTCTCCGCGCGAAAGCCCCTGGGGGCCCTCAGCGCGCAGAAGCAATGTGAGGAAATCCTCCGGGGCATCCGCCTGGCCACCAGCAAGCTTCTCCTTCCGCAATTCCATCGTGCGCGCGACGATGTCGCGAAAGAAAGCAAGCGAGTTCCGCCCAAGAATGCGCGTGATTCTCGGAAGCCAGTCCGGTGCGCCGAGAAGATCGAGCGGATCGACCCTGCCCATCGTCTCGAAGAGGCGGTCCACCTGATGCGCGAAACCGCCGGGATCTCCCGCGACCTCACCGGAAAAGAGCGTTTCGGAGAGGATGTCGAAGGTGAGCATCGTCATGTCGCGCGAGACATCCACCGTGCCGCCTATCGTCTGTTCGTAACGCTCGGCGAAAGTCTCTGCCTTTTCCAGCATCGGCTTTGCAAATCCGGCGATGTGGCGAGGCGTGAAGACGGGCGCCATCGCCTTGCGCGAGCGGCGCCAGACCTCGCCTTCTGCCGTCAGAAGACCGTCGCGCAGGATCGGCCGAAGGATTTTCTGGCGCACGCGCGCCATCTTGTAGTTCCGGGCATTGTCGACCAGCACATGGCGGATCAGGCCGGGATCATTGGCGATGAGAAGCGGGCCGCCAATGCCGCCGGTCACCAGAACCCAAGGCTCGTTGTACGAGGGTTCTCCCCAGAGCTCCAACGGGTTGCGATAGACGATCCGCATCATCTGAAGCGTCGAGGGGGGCTTCTGGCGTGGGCTGGGTGCCGGCGGACGGAAAGAAGCGGCGGCTGAATCGGTCAGTGTGGCCATGCTCCTTAGCTAGTCCCTCGCGACCTCGGCTTCAATCGGCCAAGCTTGGGAACGGCCGCAACAGCGTCGCGTTTACCTCATGTGCAGCGCCTCCAAGGCGCCCGGTAGAAAGGAGTGCTCTTATGAACTGGAACCAGATCGAGGGGAATTGGGAGCAATTCAAGGGAAAGGCCCAGCAGAAATGGGGCAAGCTCACCAATGACGACCTCGACGTGATCAAGGGCAATCGGCGTGAACTCGTCGGACGCTTGCAAGAACGTTACGGCAAGACGCAGGAAGAGCTGGAACGGGAGGTCGATGACTGGATGTCTCGCCACTAGCCGTCCTGGTCGAAGCAATAAAGGCCTGCGGCTTGCCGCAGGCCTACTTTTTATTGGATTGGCGCGTCGTCTACTCGTGCACGGCCCCGGAGCCCCCAACCGCCACGATCTCATACGGTGCTCCACCGGTGACGATCTCGCGCTTCTTCTCCAGCGTTTCGGCGTCGAGCGCATGGATCAGACCCTTGAGCGGGTCGGTGATCATGATCTCGTCTCCAGCGACGGCGATTCGCGGACGGGGGTCATTCCAGTGGCCGTCCATGGAATAGGGCTCTGTCACCGCGACCGAGTTGGCGATTTTGCCCGAGAGAATGTTGATCTGGTGCAGCCGACCGTCTTCGGTGAACACATAGGCGAACCTGGTTCGTACCGGATCGATAGCGAAATGTACGCGACGGACCGGAAGCTCGATAAGTCGGAAGGCGTTCTCGTCCTCGGGATCGATCAGGACCACGGCCTTCTGGCCGAAATTGCCGAGGAAATATTGCATCCCCTTGCCGCCAATCAGCGTTGAGACTTTCCCATCCTCCGGCAGCCCGTCGGCATAAGGCAGATGCCTGATCTCGGGTGTCCCTCCTTGCTCCGTCACGATCAGCAGGCCCGTCTCGCAGGCCAGCGCCACGAGGCTCCCGGAGGAGGCTTCGCCGTGTAGACCCGGGCACTGGGCCACCTCACCCAGCTGATTGCCCGAACGATCCACCACGCGCACGCCGGTTGGAAGCTCTGAAGGGTCCTGCTCATGAGGAACGGACATCACAACGTGATCTCCGAGCGGGATGGCGACGCCGTGGTGCGGGGCCCCGGTTTCGATCGAGTCGCCGCCAGCCTCTCCTTTCAGAACGTCCGCCTCGCTCATCATGCGGGCAACGCCGTCGCCATCGTAGAAGATCGCGATTTCCCCGTGGTGCGACACGAAATGAACCGGCTTCTTGCCGGAGATCTCCACACCCAGAGCCCTCGGCTCGGTGACCTCCAGATCGGCATGGTCCCCGTGGTCGTCTATATCGATACCGGTTGCAAAACCGGTCGCGATGTTCGCATCCGCCTGCACCGCGAAAACAGCCCTGCCGCTCTCCGTCGGATAAAGCCGCCCCTGGCTCTTCAGGCCGAAACTCCGGATGACCTTGCCTTCCGCAGCGTCCAATACGTGCATTACCGGATTGTTACGATCCGCGACGAATAGGCGCCACACGACTTCCGCCTTCTCCTCCGCGCGGGCGGGAAGAAGCGTAAGGCCGAGAGCGATCCCGAGCGCGAGAGCTGAGACGAGTTTTTTCATTTTACCTCCTTAAATGTGATAACGTAACATTTTGCATGCCGAGAAACGCCGCTTACCGATTATGGCGAGCGGCGTTCCACCTTGTCCGGGATCGTTATTTCGCGCCGGACAAGCAGTCTGCGAGAGACGTCGCCAGATTTCTGATCAGGGTGAAATAGAGTTCCGGCCCTTCGTCGAGACCGGCGCCCTCGGGATCGAGCACGCCGGTGCCGGCGCTCGTGCCTTCCTTGACAACGTCGGCGAATTTCGAATCGAACTGCGGCTCGGTGAAGATGCAGGCAGCATTGAGTTCCTTGATCTTCGCATGAATTTCCTCAAGCCGCTGCGCGCCCGGCATCTGATCGGGACTGACCGTCAGGGAGCCCGCCGCTTCCACGCCGAACCGGTTTTCGAAATAGTGGTAGGCGTCGTGAAAGACGATGAACGGCTTGCCACGCACCGGTGCGACGGTCTTCTCTACCTCTGTGGCCAGTTCATTAAAACGCTGGTCGAGTGCAGCAGCGTTCTTTTCATAGAGTTCAGCGTTTTGCGGATCGGCTTCGGCCAGGGTCGATGCGATCCGGTGCACCATCAGTCGTGCATTCTCGGGATCGAGCCAGACATGCATATCCTTTCCATGATCGTGGCCGGCGTGGTCGTGGCCAGCGTGCTCGTCATGAGCATGATCGTGTCCGTCTTCCTCGGAGCCATGTGCGTGTCCGTGCTCGCCATGATCATGCGCTTCGAAAGTTCCACCCTCGCGCATGTCGAGCAGCGTTATGCCGGGTGTTTCCGACAGCTTCACCACCTTGGCGCCGCCGGCCAGAGAGTCGAGCGGCTTTTCCAGGAAGGTTTCGATCCCCTCTCCTACCCAGAAAATCACCTTGGCGTCCTGCAGCATTCCGGCTTCCGACGGGCGCATCGTGTAGGTATGGGGAGAAGCCGCACCTTTCACCAACAACTGCGGGCTGCCACTGCCCTCCATCACCGCCGCCACCAGCGAATGGACAGGCTTTATCGAGGCGACAACCCCGTCCATTGCCATCGCCTGCGTTCCGGTGAACGCTGCCGACAGCGCCAATGCAAAAGCAAGTCTCCGTGACCCCATGAAACCCTCTCTCTAAATGTTATGACATAACATGTAATTGCGTTACGCTATAACGTGTGCCATAGGGGTTTGCAAGAAGGTGCCGATCGAATGTTGCAATCAACGGGAAAGAGCGGGGAACCGCTGGTCGAGATGAAAAACGCGGGCGTTCACCGCAGCGGGCGATGGCTTGTGCGCGGCGTGGACCTCACCGTTCGCCGCGGCGAGATCGTAACGCTCATCGGACCCAACGGCTCCGGGAAAAGCACGACCGTCAAAATGGCAATCGGACTGCTTCAGCCGGACGAGGGCACCGTGAGACGGGCACCTTCGCTGAAGGTTGGCTATGTGCCGCAGAAAGTCACGGTCGACTGGACCCTTCCCCTGAGCGTCGAACGCCTGATGACGCTCACCGGCGGATTGGACAGGAAGAAAATTGCGGAGGCGCTGGAGGCAGCCGGCATCGCGCATCTGGCCCGCGCGGAAGTGCAGGCGCTCTCAGGCGGCGAGTTCCAGCGCGCCCTTCTGGCCCGGGCGCTTGCCCGCGAGCCGGACCTGCTTGTGCTCGACGAACCGGTGCAGGGCGTCGATTTCACGGGTGAGATCGCGCTTTACCAGCTGATCAGCGAGATCAGGGATCGCACAGGCTGCGGCGTGCTTCTGATTTCCCATGATCTGCATGTGGTGATGGCCGCCACCGACACCGTGGTCTGCCTCAACGGCCACGTATGCTGCCGGGGCACCCCGGAGAACGTGCTGAAGAGCCCCGAATATGTACGGCTGTTCGGCGCGCGCGCCGGGGAAACACTGGCGATCTATCGCCATCATCACGATCACACCCACCTGGCCGATGGTCGCGTGAGACAGGCGGACGGCAGGATTGTCGACGACCCCCACATGCACCATCATGGCCACGACCATATCGGGAGCGATTGCCCGGACGGAGAGCACGATCATGCTCGATGATTTCTTCACAAGGGCGCTTGTCGCCGGCATCGGGCTCGCGCTGGTGGTGGGGCCGCTCGGCTGCTTCGTCGTCTGGCGCCGGATGGCCTATTTCGGCGACACGATGGCGCATTCGGCGCTCCTCGGCGTGGCGCTCTCCTTCCTGTTCGAAATCAACCTTACAGCCGGCGTCTTCGTCGTTGCTGCCCTTGCGTCCGTGGCACTGCTTTTCCTGCAACGGCATGGTACGCTTTCAACCGATGCCTTGCTTGGCATCCTGTCTCATTCGACATTGGCGCTGGGATTGGTCATGGTGGCCTTCATGAGCTGGATCAGGATCGATCTTATGGCCTTCCTTTTTGGCGATATCCTTACCGTCTCGCGTCTGGACATCGCGATGATCTATGGCGGCGGGGCGCTGGTGCTTCTCGTGCTCGCCTGGCTGTGGCGGCCTCTCCTTGCCGCCACGGTCAATCAGGAAATCGCCGAGGCAGAAGGCATGCGGCCGGAGCGGGCGCGCTTCATCTTCATGCTCCTGATGGCAGCCATGATCGCCATCGCAATGAAAATTGTAGGAATCATGCTGATCACGTCTTTGCTCATCATCCCGGCAGCTGCCGCGCGGCGCTTCGCATCGACCCCGGAGACTATGGCGGTCGCCGCCTCCCTCGCCGGCGCGATCGCCGTCATTGGCGGGCTGAACGCATCCCTGCAATTCGATACACCGTCGGGGCCATCGATCGTAGTAGCGGCCCTTATCCTCTTTCTCCTTAGTCTTGCGCCCATATCGCTGCGCAAACCGGCAGCACTGAAATCCGGAGGGAAGACATGACCGGCCATCCGGAACTCACACGCAATCAATCGCTGGTGCTGAAAGCACTGGACAAGGCGGAAGGCCCGCTGAGCGCCTATACCATTCTCGATCTGCTGCGGGACGACGGCTTCCGTGCCCCGCTTCAAGTCTATCGGGCGCTCGAAAAATTGCAGGAATTCGGGCTCGTTCACCGCCTCGAAAGCATCAATGCCTTCGTGGCCTGTGCCGATCCTCATTGCCACCGCCATTCAATGATCGCATTCGCGATCTGCGAGAACTGCGGCCGCGTCGACGAGTTCTCCGACGAGACGGTCGAGGCGCGGTTAGGGGAATGGGTCGCCGCTAACCGCTTCAAGCCGGCTAAGACGACGATCGAAATCCGCGGCAATTGCGCCGCCTGCGCGGCTCAGGCGCAATAGCGTATCTGAAAGCTGGTGACGGGTCGGCGCTCACGCATCGGCCACCGGCATTCAATTGACCATTCCACAGCCGTCCATTTGGAACGGCATCAGTTCCCGAACAGCCCATCCTTTGAAAGCTGGATCGCTGCCGGCCCGAGAATGATCGCGAACAAAACGGGCAGGAAGAACACGATCATCGGGACAGTCAGCTTCGGCGGAAGAGCTGCGGCCTTTTTCTCCGCCGCGTTCATGCGAGCCTCACGGCTTTCGTCAGCCAGCACCCGCAACGCCTGGCTGACGGCTGTGCCATAGCGTTCGGCCTGAATCAGCGCCTGGGAAACACTCTTTACCGATTCGAGACCGGTCCGCGCAGCCAGATTTTCATAGGCTTGTTTCCGTTCCTGCAGGAAGGAAAGCTCTGCATTGGTGAGCACGAATTCCTCGGCCAGGGGGACCGATTGCGTACCGATCTCATCCGCGACACGCCGAAAGCCTTGCTCGACCGACACACCCGATTCAACGCAGATGAGAAGCAGATCCAATGCATCAGGCCAGGCAAGCTGGATGGATTTCTTGCGTTTGGTCGCCTGGTTGGAGATGTAGAGCACCGGGAGATAGAATCCGGCATAGGAGGCCAGGACGCACGCGAAGATCCGGATCATGAGCGGCTGCCCGCCGAGGCCGCCCATCACGAAGATGTAGAAAACGCTGAGAGCCAACCCGACGAGGGGCAGAACGAGCCGGAAGAACAGGAATCTGGTGAGCGGACTCTGGCCGCGGTAGCCCGCCGTTCGCAACAGGGCGATCGTCGATTCGTCGGCCAATGCGCGCCTGAGATCCAGGCGGTCCACCACAGCGCGCATGCGAGAGCGATCTTCCCGGCGCAATCCGCCACGGCGCCTCCGCTCCGCCTCGGCGGCGAGGCGCGCACGCTGCTTCGCCCGCAGTTCCTCCCGCTCCAGGGCGACCGCCTTCATCCGCGTCTTGAGGGCGTCCCCGCCACCGACCGGCACGACGGTGAAGATCGTGGCGAAGACGGCGATCGATACCAGCAGCGCCAGCAGGAAGCTCGGATCGGTGAGAGTCTGGACCAGGCTTTCCGTCATCGCGGGTCAGACCTCAAAATTCATCATCTGGCGCATGACGAATATACCGATGCCCATCCACACCGCCGAGAGGCCGAGGACCAGATGGCCGACGCTTTCACGGAAGAGCGGCATGATATAGCCCGGGCTCGTGAGGTAGACGAGGACGGCGACGACGACAGGCAGTGCCGCGATAATCGCGGCGGACGCTTTGGCCTCCATCGAGAGCGCCTGTACCTTGGCTTTCATCTTCTTTCGCTCGCGCAGCACACGCGAGAGATTGCCCAGCGCTTCGGACAGATTGCCGCCCGCCTGGGTCTGGATCTGTATGACGATGCCGAAGAAGTTCACTTCGGCGCATGGCATGGTTTCCGACATGCGCATGGCCGCTTCGGCCAAGGACAGCCCCAGTTGCTGGGCTTCGACCAACCGTTTGAACTCGGTCCGCACCGGTTCCTGCGCCTCGGCAGCGATCATACGTACCGCGTCGTTGAGCGGCAGGCCGGACCTGACGGCGCGCACGATGATATCAAGCGCGTTAGGGAACTCGTCGAGAAAGGCTCGCACGCGGCGCTTGCGCAGATAAGCGACCACCCAGCGCGGTATTCCGATGAACCCGGCGACCATAGCCCCTGCCACCACCAGAAGCGGCACGCCGGCGGCGAATGTCGCAACCATCAGCAGGAAGCCGGAAAGAGCGGATAGCAAATAGAAGCGTTCCATGCCGATCTCCAGGCCGGCCTGGCGAATCTGGATCTTCAGCGGGGGGCGCGTGATGAAACGGTCCCGGTCCTTTTGTCTCGCCTCCAGGTCCTTCAAGCTTTCCTGGATCGACTTGCGCCGCTTGGCTATCTCCGCCGCCCGATCCCGCGCCGCCCGCACCACATTGCCATCGGCCTGGATGCGCTTGACCGCCTCCAGCCTTTTCTCGACTTTCCGCTCGCTGGCGATGGTGTTGAACATGAGCGCATAAGCGAGCGCGCCCGCGCTGCAGGCCGCCAGCACGATGAAGGCCATGAGGCTGAGCGAGAGGCCAAACATCAGATCGCCTGCTTTTCCATGGCTTCAAGAGCCGCCGCCAGCCGCGCTTCCTCGCCGTAATAGAGAGCGCGCTCCCAGAAGGCGGGCCGGCCAATGCCGGTTGAGACATGCTTTCCGATGATGCGACCCGACGCGTCCTCTCCCTTGATATCGAAGAGCACCAGATCCTGGGTTATGATCACGTCACCCTCCATCCCCAGCACCTCGGTGATGTGTGTGATGCGCCGGGAGCCGTCACGCAGGCGGGCGGCTTGCACGATCACATCGACGGAGCCGACGATGATCTCGCGCACGGTCTTCTGCGAAAGGGAAAAACCGCCCATGGCTACCATGGATTCGATGCGGTTCAGGCATTCGCGCGGACTATTGGAATGGATGGTGCCCATTGAGCCGTCGTGGCCGGTATTCATGGCCTGGAGCAGGTCGAAAACCTCTGGGCCGCGCACCTCGCCCACGATGATGCGCTCGGGCCGCATGCGCAAACAGTTGCGCACGAGATCGCGCATCGTCACTTCGCCCTCGCCTTCGAGGTTTGGCGGCCGCGTTTCAAGCCGCACCACATGGGGCTGCTGCAGTTGCAGCTCGGCCGAGTCTTCGCAGGTGATGATACGCTCGTCCCGATCGATGTAGTTCGTCAGGCAGTTCAACAGCGTTGTCTTGCCGGAGCCCGTTCCGCCGGAAATGATGACGTTGCAGCGCACTCGACCGATGATCTTGAGCACCTCCGCGCCCTCGGGCGAAATGGAGCCGTAGCGCACGAGCTGATCGAGCGTCAGCTTGTCCTTGCGGAACTTCCGGATGGTCAGCGTCGGACCGTCGAGAGCCAAAGGCGGTGCAATGACATTGACTCGGGAGCCGTCAGGCAGACGTGCGTCGCAGATCGGGCTCGCCTCGTCCACCCGCCGCCCGACCTGGCTCACGATGCGCTGGCAGATATTGAGGAGCTGCTGATGTCGCGGAAGCGGATATTGGTCTGCTCGACCTTCCCGTTCACCTCGATATAGACGTTCCGCGCTCCGTTCACCATGATATCTGCGATTTCGTCGCGTGCGAGCAGGGGCTCCAACGGACCGAAGCCCAGCACGTCATTGCAGATATCCTCCAGCAGCTCTTCCTGCTCGGATATCGACATCGCAAAGTTCTTGATCGCGATGATGTCATTGACGATATCGCGGATCTCCTCGCGCGCGCTGTCGGCATCGAGCTTTGCCAACTGGGAAAGATCGATCGTGTCGATCAGCGCGGAGAATACCTGGCCCTTGGTGTCGTAATAGCTGTCACCCCGCACACTTGGCGCGGCGGGCGGACGGGTAGGATTGGATGCAGCCCTCTCCTGGGCCGTGCTGGCAAGGGCCTGGGCAATGGGCTCCGGTTCGGGGAGTTCGGCTTCGGAACGGCCAATAGCCGCGGCAGGCGCAAGCCGCGGGCTGGTGGTGTTAGTGCCTGTTCCTCTCTTGCCGAACATGATGCTCGCTACTTCTTCAACCGACGCAGAAGCGCTGCGAGAGTGGATTTCTTTTTCGGAGTAACCTCACGCCGGCCCGCAAGCACATGCGCAACCTCATTGATGGTCTGCACTATGGAATGGTTGCGGTCCGTTTCGCCAAGCATGCGTCCATTGTTTGCGGCGGTGCCGAAAAGCTGCGGCTCGAAGGGGATCACCGCGAGAGGGACGATGCCGAGCGGTTCGGCGAAATCCTCCGGCTTGATCTCCGGCCGCTTGGGAACATTCGCCTGATTGATGATCAGCTTTGGAGCTTCGTCGTTCGGCCGCAACATCTTCAGCGTGTCGACCAGGTTTTTCGTATTGCGGAGATTGGCGAGTTCCGGCGTCGCGGTGATGACGATGTCGTCTGCTCGCATCAAGGTCGTCCTGGCCCACCCGGTCCAGACATGCGGCACATCGAGCACGACCACAGGTGCGGTGCGCTGGGCAGTGTCGATGACGGCGGAAAAGGCTTCCCCATCGAAATCATAAACCTGGTCGAGCGTGGAGGGCGCGGCCAGCAACGACAAACGATCCGCGCACTGGGCGAGCAGGCGGTCCAGATAGACTTCGTCGATGCGCTCCGGCGCGAAGACCGCTTCTGCGATTCCTTGGGGCGGATCCTGGTCGAAATTGATATTCGCGGTGCCGAAGGGAAGATCGAGGTCGGCGACGACCACTTCGCTTTCGAACAACGAAGACATCGCCCAGGCCAGATTGTGCGCCAGCGTGGAAGAACCGACGCCGCCCTTGGCACCCACGAAGGCGATGGAACGGCCGAGCGGCTCCGCATTCGGATCAACGAAGATATTCGCGATCACGGTCACCACATCGGCCATCGAAACCGGTGCCACTATATATTCGGAGATGCCGGTGCGGATGAGCTCCCGATAGAGCCAGACGTCATTGTGGGTTCCGATCACGACGACTTTTGTGGTCGGGTCGCGAACCTCCGCGAGGCTCCCGAGCTGGGCAATCAGCTCTTTGGATTCCGCGCGCGATTCCAGAAGGATCAGGTTCGGCGTGGTCGCCGTCTGGTAAAACTCGACGGCCGCCGGAATGCCGCCCATCCGGATCTTCAGATGAGCCTTTGCCATCCGGCGATCCTCGGCGGCGCGGCGGATTGGCTCGGCGACAGCCTCGGTCTCGCAAAAGGCTTGGATTGAAATGCGAGGTATCGGCCTGAGCGATTGAAGCGGGCCATCCCGGTCGGCATTCCCGAGCGCCAGTTGCGATGCGGATGCAGGCGCGCCGAGGCCGTAAGGCGTGTCGACGATGGCCCCCCAGCTGATCCCGTCGAGGCTGCCCGAGCCGATCATATTGACGCCCAGCTGCTTCATGACCGAGCGACTGACCTCGGCTACCGTCACCTTGAGCGTGACCTGATCCTCGCCGACAATCTGCAGCATGTTCACGATCCGGCTGGTCCGGCGCTCGAAATCCGGGTTGTCGATATCGACGCCCCCGCCATCGGTCGGTGCCGCGGCCGTCTGGGAGTATTGACCGGTCGTCGCTTCGCCACCGGTCACGAAAATGGTTGCGAGTTGCGCGGCCCGGGAGGCATCCAGCGGGGTTTCCACCGTGCCGGTAAGCACGACGTTGTCATTGATGAGCTCAACGTCGATATCGGAGTTGGGAATGAAGCGCTTGAGATATTGCTCCAGTCCGGCAACGTCCCTTTCAACCGCCACATCGATGCTGGCGATCTGTTCTCCGCCGGCTCCAAAGACGAAGATGTTGGTTTCCCCCACCTGCTTGCCGAACAGATAGATGCGCCGGGCGGTGCGGGTCACCGCATCCGCGACTGCGGGATTGGCCACCAGGATGTCATAGGCGTCGGAGGGCAGGTCGAGAACCAGCGACTTGTTCAAGCCGAGCTTCAGGCGCTGCGTTCCGCCTCCGCCGATCTGGATCACGCCTTCGCCACGCGCGAAAGACGGCGTAAGTGCCTGCGCAGCGGACGCAAGCACCAGGGCAGCAATAAGCAAGACCCGAGTGCGCCATCTTCCCCCTGCCCCGCAGGATGTCATCGCTTCCGCCCCCTTCAGATCCCTATCGTTTTGTCCCGACGATGCTGACATCGCCGGATTTGATGAGCTTCACGCTGTCACCGCGCCCCATGCCGGTAACGAGGTGAAGACCACGGTCGGAAGCGTTCTCGTTCGAATCTGCGATGGAACGCAGCGAAAGCGTCAGCCGATCCGCCATCTGCTGCGCCACTGTCATGACTTCCGCCTCTTCGGGCGTGAGCTCGAGCGTCGCCGTTTCCCCAACCTTCACCCGGCGGCCTTCCTCGTCCTCGTGAATGGTCTGATCGATGGCGAGCACACGGATATTCTCCAGCACCGTCTCGGTGATGAAGCCGTTGGGGCTCGAAACATCGTCGGCGCGGCGTGTCATGATCACGTCGACACGGTCGTTGGGCAGGATAAAGCCGCCGGCCGAGGTGTCTGCGGCGATGCGGGTGGCAACCGCTCTCTTCCCGGGTGGCAAGATCGCCGAGAGGAAGCTTTGGCCGTCAATAACAAGTTTGGAACGGCGCACCGGCTCGCCGGCATAAAGCGGCAGGCGAGCGACTGCGTTCTTTACTTCTTCGAGCGCATTTGGCTCGCGCTCTCGCGTGATGAACGCATCCATCACACCCTCTACGGGCCAGGGCTGCCAGGCCGCCGAGCTACCAAGGCGCTCCCCGAGCGGCACGTCCTGCGTGAGCACCAGAACCTCCATGAGCCTTGCGGCCGGCTGTTCTGGAGTGGGAGCTGCGGCTACGGTCTTTGCAGGCGAGGCGAGATTCTTGGCCAGATAGCCCGCTCCCACCGCTGCCGCGACGGCAACGCCGAGAATGACAATGCGGGATTTGCTCATGTGACCGCCCCTTACCCACGGACCGGATGATCCGCGTCTGGACCATGAAGGGGAAAGGTCAAATTATGGTTAACGAATTCGATACCGACATGATTAACAAAAGACTGACGGCCTCTCGTTTCGCCATACGGGATGCATTTAGCCGTTTGACCAGAGGCCGAAGAAAAGAAAATTTTATGGAAAATTTACTTTAATGCCTTGCAATTCGAACGTGTTAGGAACGTTTTCCGCCCAGTTTGGTTAAGTCTGCAAGTGGAAAATACAACCAGGCCTTGCGAGTGGAATAATGCCGCGGAGAAATGAAAAGGCGGGAAATTCGCCCCGTACCGCGCAACTCATCAGCCGGCAGCTTCGCAACGCTGATAACGCGCGGTTTTTGCGCCGGCTGCCCGGCTTTGAACTGCAACGTGAACTGCCGTCGCAACTGCTCGATCTTCTTTGCAAGCTACAGGAGACCGAGGGTGCTTATTCGTCGGCGCGGCTAAGACAGGGCGACTCCGCCTGAACCAAAAGAAAAGCCGGGCGGCACAGCAGCCGCCCGGCTCTTTCTCGTGCACTCCAGATGTCAGGCGGCGCGCTTCTTGCCCGGAAGAAGGCCTTCGCGCTGGGCCTGCTTACGCGCAAGTTTGCGAGCGCGGCGAATGGCTTCAGCCTTTTCGCGCGTACGCCGCTCGGACGGCTTCTCATAGGACCGCCGCGCCTTCATTTCGCGAAATATGCCTTCGCGCTGCATCTTTTTCTTCAGGACCCGGAGGGCCTGATCAACATTGTTGTCACGTACGACGACCTGCAATGCTTCCACCTCACTCGGTTGGATGTTTCTGAAAATGTCCGGCACGCGCCCCGAAGGCGCTGAAGGCGGCAGTCAGCCGCCGGCTCGGACGACTCGGAATGGCGCGAGCTATAACAGCAATTGCGCCGCGTGTATCCCTAAAACGGAATATAGTGCGATCCAGGCCGTATTGAAGTGGCAAGCAATACGTTCCGGCTCGACTACTGCGACGCGCGCCGCCACGAATATTTTCCGCGGCCCGCGGGAGCAGCCGCACTTGGCTGGTAGTGCAGTGGGACGCCGCCGCGCCGCCCGGCCTCCAGCCGCCGCAGCGTGGTTTCGTTCTTTACCTCGAAACTTGAAATGCCACAGCGCAGCATGAGCGGAATTTGATCGATAAGCACATCCCCGGTCGCCCGAATATCGCCCCGATAGCCAAATCGCGAACGCAGCAACTCGGCCTTCGAATAGCTGCGCCCGTCATTGAAGGCCGGGAACGCCAAGGCGACGACTGGCAGGCGATCAAGGAAAGGAAGCAATCGGTCTAAAGCTTCTCCGGGCGACACCTCGACGGCGCACCGCGGGAGCAGATTTTCCTGCAAGGTGGCTTCGAGCGACAGGAAGAACTGGAGAGGCAGGATCAACTCGCTGTTACCGGTAAGCGCCTCAGCCTGATCGACGCGCTTCCACGTGTTTTCACGAAAGCCGTGCGCCGTCCAAAGCCTGGGAGTAGGGCTTGCTGATACGGTCATGTCCGCCTCATGCCGCATTGGTGAGCTCTTCGAGGCCGGGCAGATGGATCCCGCACTCGGTCTTCCCGGAACCCGCCCAACGGCCACTGCGCTCGTCTTCACCCGGTTTCACGGGCTGCGTGCAGGGGAAGCAGCCGATCGAAAGATAGCCGAACGCAACGAGCGGATTCTCCCGCAAGCCATTTGCCCGCATATAGGCTGCCTGGTCGGCGGTGGTCCAGCGCGCGAGCGGATTGATCCGCATGCGCGGCCCGACCGCCTCGAACACCGGCATCTGGGCACGGGTGGCGGCCTGGCGCCGCTTGCGGCCGGTAAACCACGCAGAATAGGGCTCGACGGCCCGTGCCATCGGCTCGACCTTGCGGATCTCGCAGCAGAGATCCGGATCATGCTTGTGAAGGTCGCCGTTCGGATCGCCTGCCGTAAGCGAGTCCTGCTTTGGCTGGAGGATGATCAGGTTCTTCAGACCGAGATCGGCAGAGAGCTGGTCCCGATATTGCAGCGTCTCACCGAAGTGCTGCCCGGTATCGAGGAAGAGCACAGGCACGTTCCGATCGACGTGAGCGATCATATGGAGCAACACGGCCGAATCCGCTCCGAATGAGGAGACGGAAGCGATGCCGCCCGCATCACGGAACCGCTCGACTGCCAGCTCGACAATGGCTTCGGCCTCGAGGTGGCCATAGCGACTGTCGAGTTCCAGCGCCTCGATTTCGACATCAAGCGGCTTTGGCTTCGCTGCCATAAAGTGCCTCCTTGAAAGGTGCAGAGCCAAGCCGGCGATAAGCGGCAAGGAAGGTTTCCGATTTATCCTGGCGCAGGCCGAGATAGGTCTCAACGATGGTTTCCACCGCGTCAACGATCTCATCCGCCCCGAAGCCGCGGCCAATGATCTCGCCCAAGGTGGTGTTCTCGTCACCGGAGCCGCCCAGCGTGACCTGGTAGAGCTCGGCGCCCTTCTTCTCGACACCGAGGATCCCGATATGGCCCACATGATGATGGCCGCACGCATTGATGCAACCGGAGATCTTTAGTTTCAGGTCGCCGATCTCTTCCTGCCGTGACTGGTCGGAAAACCGGATTGCAATCTGCTGGGCGACGGGGATCGAGCGGGCATTTGCCAGCGCGCAGTAATCGAGTCCCGGACATGCGATGATATCCGTGACCAGTCCGGCATTGGCAGTGGCGAGGCCGATCTCGACCAGCCCCTCATAGACTGCCTTGAGATCCGCCCGAGCCACATGGGGCAGAACGAGATTCTGCTCGTGGCTCACACGGATTTCACCTTGGCCATAGCGCTCCGCAAGGTCTGCCACCGCCTCCATCTGATCCGCCGATATATCGCCCGGGACCTCGCCGATGCCCTTGAGCGAGATCGTGACGCAGGCGTAATCCGGGTGCTTGTGAGTGTGCAGGTTGCGCCGCACCCAGGTGGCAAAGCACGCATCGGTCGCAGTTGCGGAGGCCAGAAGAGCCTCTCCCTCGGACCGGACAGGAAGCAGGGGCGGCGCGAAATATTCTCGAATTGCCTGGATATCCTCCTCCGGCAACTTCAGCTCGCTTTCCCTCAGCGCCAGGTATTCGCGTTCCACCTGCTGTGCCAGCTCCTCGGTTCCCGTTTCATGAACCAGGATTTTTATGCGCGCCTTGAACTTGTTATCGCGGCGGCCATGGAGGTTATACACGCGCAGGATGGCGGTCGTGTATGACAGCAGATCCTCTTCCGGCAGGAAATCGCGAATCTTTTTGGCTATCATCGGGGTACGGCCAAGACCGCCGCCGACATACACGGCAAAACCGAGCCGGCCTTCCGGGCTCTTCTTCAAATGCAATCCAATATCGTGCACCTGTACCGCGGCTCGGTCGCTCTCGGCTCCAGTCACCGAGATCTTGAACTTGCGTGGAAGATACGAGAACTCGGGGTGCAGCGAAGACCACTGGCGCAGGATCTCGGCATAAGGTCTGGGATCGGCGACTTCGTCCGCCGCCGCACCTGCGAAATGGTCGGCCGTGACATTGCGAATGCAGTTGCCGCTCGTCTGGATGGAGTGCATCTCGACAGAGGCGAGCTTCTCCAGGATCTCCGGAACGTCCTTCAATGCCGGCCAATGGAACTGCAGGTTCTGCCGCGTTGTGAAATGGCCATAGCCCTTGTCGTAAGTGCGCGCGATATGGGCAAGCATGCGCATCTGCCGCGGCGCTAGGGTTCCATAAGGAATGGCGATCCTCAGCATATAGGCATGAAGCTGTAGGTAGACGCCGTTCATGAGGCGCAGCGGCTTGAACTGTTCTTCCGTCAACGCGCCGGAAAGCCGCCTTTCCACCTGATCGCGGAACTCGGCGACGCGTGCTTTCACGAAAGCGTGGTCGAATTCGTCGTATCGGTACATTCTCAATCCTTACACAAGGGAGGCGGCTTGCTTGGCGGCCTGCTTGCCAAGCTCGGGATGAATGGAAGGTCCGGCAGCACGGATGCGCTCGCGAAGCCTGAGCGGGCGCACGGCACCGTCAACGACGTCGATATCGATGAGCTCGATATCGAGCACCAGATTGCGAGCCACCGCCTCACGGCCAATTTGCTCCAGTCGCGCCTCGGCATCCCCGTCGCGGGCGATCTCTGCCTGCCCGATGTCCTCGACCCACACCCCGTCAGGCCCGGCCCAGACGGCTACTCCGTCGAGCAGTCTGTGTGCTGCAAGCAATTTCATGAACGTTCCCCTCGTACCGCGAGCCGCTCTTCGCTTTCGCGATAAGACGCGAGCGGCTTCGAGCGCGCAAAATTGGCGCCGGCGACAGCGTCGCCGATGATCGTGAGCACCGGGCCGGCCAGATCTTTCCGGCCTCCAAGCGCGGGCAAATCGGAAAGCGTACCGTGGAAGAGGCGGCGGCTTCCAAGACTGGCATTCTCAACCACGGCCACGGCCGTATCCGGCGAGAGGCCTGCCTGCTGAAGTAGGCCGGCCACCTCGGCGGCGGTAGAGCGTCCCATATAGACTGCTACCGTCGCTCCACCGATGGCAAGCCTCGCCCAATCGGGCAAAGCTTTCCCCTTGAGGTCATGACCGGTGGTGAAGACGAGGGACGAGGAGATCCCGCGAAGGGTCAGCGGCAGCTCGAAATCGGCGGCGGCCGCAAAAGCCGCCGTGACGCCGGGCACGATCTCATAGCTGATCCCAGCGTCCCTAAGGGCGGCCATTTCTTCCCCGGCACGACCGAACACCAGGGGATCGCCCGACTTGAGGCGGACAACTCGCTTGCCTTCCTGGGCAAGCGCCACGAGGAGCTCGTTGATCTCTCTCTGCGTCTTGGAATGGCAGCCTTTGCGCTTACCTACGGAAATACATTCAGCGTCACGCCGGCCCATGGAAACGACAGCCTGGGGAACCAGCGCATCATGCATGATCACGTCGGCCTCCATGAGCAAGCGTTGGGCGCGCAGGGTCAGTAGGTCTTCCGCCCCCGGACCGGCCCCAACCAGAGCCACGTGGCCACGCTCTGCTCCCCTCGTGCGCAGGAGGCGCTCCGTCGCTTCGATTGCCTCATGCCCGTTGCCGGATTCCACCGCCCGCGCAGGGCTTCCGGTGAAAAAGGATTTCCAAAAGCGGCGACGCTCCACGCCCTTCGCGACCTGCCGGTCGACTGCCTCGCGATAGGAAGCGGCCAGGAGGGCAAGACGTCCAAGCGAAGGCGAGAGCATCCGATCGATTCGCGCCCGCAACATCTGGGCGAGAATGGGACCGGCACCTTCGGTGCCGATGGCGACCGCCACCGGAGCACGATTGACGAGCGCCGGCGTGAAGAAATCGCACAGTTCCGGGCGATCGACTGCATTGACGGGGATATGCCGCGCTCGAGCTTCGTCCACCACGCGCGCATCCTTCTCGAGATCGCCCGTCGCGGCAAAGACCAGCGCAGCTCGTTCGAGAAAATCCGCATCGGGGCGGACGACCTCAACTTCGTTCGCCGCAGCCCAGACCGCCAATGCCGGTTCCGCTTTCTCGGCGACGACGAGAATCTCCGCGCTCGATTGCGCCATCAGCCGCGCCTTCGCCAGAGCCTCGTCGCCAGAACCGACGATCACCACGCGCCGCCCCTCCACCCGGAGGAAGATGGGGAACGCGTTCAGTTTTTCGGTTTCACCGGCCATGGAAGTGGGTAGCTCCTGATCAGGAGCCAGATTGTGCCCGCCACGCTGCAGTTTCAGAAGAAACCCACTCGCGTGCGACAAAGCCCGGCGCAATCGCTTTTTCCCCTGGAAGCGCGGCCAGGGAAAAATAGTTCGCGGGGTTTCTCACCTCTCAGGAGTGGAACGTCACCAGTATTCGGGGGTTCTATCGGGAAAGATCAGAGATGAAACATGGAGAGCAAAATGGCGGGCATCTGGCTCGATCACGGGATTTGGGTGATTGTCGCGGATGGTGAAAAAGCCTTGTTCCTTCGCAACAAAGGCGATGCGGAATATCCCAATCTGGAAGTCGTACGCGAAATGCGCGACGAAAACCCACCCACTCGCGAGCAGGGCACGGACGAACCCGGGCGTTACACGAATGGCCAATCGCCGCAGAAGAGCGCGTTCTCTGAGACGGACTGGCAGCGCTATGGCAAAGAGCGTTTCGCGGAGGAGATCGCCGAGCGGCTTTACAAGCTCGCCTACCGCGGCGAGTTCGAAAAGATCGTGCTTGTCGCACCACCCGTCGTGCTCGGCGCAATGCGCAAGGCGCTCCACAAGGAGGTCGATGCGCGCGTCGCCTGCGAGGTGCCTAAGACCCTTACAAATCACACGGTGTGGGATATCGAGCAGCTGCTCAAGAACAATGCCTAGACGTGCTGTCCGCCATTGATGTGGATTTCGGCGCCGGTGACATAGGACGCGTTCTCCGAGCAGAGGAAGAAGATCGTGTCCGCCACTTCCGAAGTCTGGCCCAGCCGGCGCAGCGGAATCGTTTCGACCAGCTTGTCGGTGCCGGGTGAGAGGATCGAGGTCTCGATCTCTCCCGGCGCGATCGCGTTAACGCGAATGCCGTGAGGGCCGAAATCCGCCGCCATCTCGCGCGTGAGCGCGACGAGAGCCGCCTTTGAGGTGGCATAGGCGGTCCCTGCAAAAGGATGGACGCGGCTACCCACGATCGACGTGACGTTGACGATCGAGCCCTTGCCGGCGGCAAGCTCCTTGAAAAGACCCCGCGCCAGCATGATGGGGGCGAAGAAATTCACCTGGAAGACATCACGCCAGACATGCATCGGCGTATCGATGGAGTTCATACGCTTGCCCCCGTCGAGCTTGGGGGAGATGGCCGCGTTGTTGACGAGCGCGTGGAGCTGGCCGCCATTGGCAGCGAGCCGGTGCCGGATCTCGGCAATCGCAATACCCACCCCCTCCTGATCCGAGAGATCGAGCTGGATGTGATCCTCGGGCCCCGCCGGCCAAGGACAATCCTCGGCGAATGGCTGTCGAGAACAGGTGATCACTCGCCATCCCTCACGGGAAAAGCGCTTGACGGTTGCATGCCCGATACCGCGGCTCGCGCCGGTCAGCACCAAAGTCTTACGCTGGTCGATCTTGCTCACATCGCTCTCCATTCCCCTCATATGTAGCCTCTGAGCAGAGGGAATGCGATAGGCTCTGCCTCCAGCGTCGAACGTCCTTCTCTGTGCTAGTTGCCGAGGATGATGTCCAGGATGGACTGATGTCGCCGCTGCGGCGCGCCGCCCACATCGGCCGGGGGGACAGGGCGGCCTGGCATTTGTCCGCCAGACATGGAGGAAGGGATCGGCTCAGGCCTCGCCCCTTCTCCGACCGCATTCTGCGGCAGAGGCATGGAGCCGTCGAGCGGCTGGACGACCTCCATTTGCGGCTGAGGTCTCCAATCGGCCGGAAGGCCCGCTACGGGCACGCCCTTATGTGCTGCCGTCATGAATTCGCGCCATGCCTGAGCGGGCAACGAACTGCCCGTCGCCTTGGTCGGACGGCTGTTGTCATTGCCAAACCAAACACCGGTGACCAGATTTGCGGTATAGCCGACAAACCAAGCATCGCGGGAATCCTGCGTGGTGCCGGTCTTGCCGCCTGCTGGCCAGCCGAACGCGGCGGAACGCCCGCTGCCATAGTCGATCGTACCGGTCATCATGTAATTCATCATCGCGATGACTTCCGCGCTCGCCACGCGGGGAATGCGATCCGCCTTGTATTGATAGAGGGTCTTGCCGGATGCGGTGGTGACCTGCTCGATGAAGTGCACGTCGGGCCGAAAACCGCCATTGGCGAAGGGCACGTATGCCGCCGTCAGCTCGAGCGGCGTCACCTCCGACGTACCGAGCGCAATCGAGGCGTTCGGATTGAGATTCGATTCCACGCCCATCCGATGGGCGACTTCGACAACCGCGCTCGGCCCCACTTCCATGGCCAATTGGGCAGCGACCGAGTTGAGCGACCGCGCGAGCGCCTCTGCCAGCGTAACCTGGCCATGATACTTGCCCTGATAGTTCTCCGGGCGCCATTTGCCGATCCTCACAGGAGCGTCGTTGCGCATGCTGTCCGGCGTCCGCCCCTGTTCGAGCGCTGCCATGAAGACAAACGGCTTGAAGGCGGAACCCGGCTGCCGGCGTGCTTCGGATGCGCGGTCGAATTGGCTATGCGCATAATCATACCCGCCCACCATCGCGCGAACCGCGCCGGTGCCGTCGATGGAAACAAGCGCGCCCTGGCTCACCTGGAGTTGCTTGCCCTTTTCGTCGATGAGCCGGCGGATCGATTTCTCGGCGACTTTCTGCAGGTGCAGGTCGATCGTCGTCTTGACGATGACGTCCCGCTCCACCGTGCCGATCAGCGTTGGCAGCTCCTCCATGATGCGGTCGGCGACGTAATGCTCCGAGCCCGTCCAATAGGCGGCTGCACGCGTGGCGGGCGCGCTGATCGCTGCCGCCAGCTGGCTATCGCCGATCATGCCCTGCTCACGCATCGCGGAAAGCACCACCTGGGCACGATCCTCCGCAGCTTGCGGATCGCGAGCCGGCGAAAGCCTGGACGGAGCTTTCAGGAGGCCCGCCAGGAGCGCCGCCTCGGAAAGCGTCACGTCGCGGGCAGATTTGTTGAAATACCGCTGTGAAGCGGCTTCCACGCCATATGCGCCAGACCCGAAATAGACCCGGTTCAGGTACATCTCCAGAATCTGGTTCTTGGTGTATTTCTGCTCCATCCAGAGTGCGAGAAGCATCTCCTGGATCTTGCGCTCGAGGGTGCGGTCGGGCTTCAGGTACAGGTTCTTCGCCAGCTGCTGGGTTATTGTGGATCCGCCCTGGGACAGCTCGCCCTGGCTCAGGTTCTCGACCATGGCGCGCGCCATGCCCACGGGATCGACTCCCCAATGGGAGTAGAATCGCCGGTCCTCGATCGCGACGACCGCCTGCGGGATGAAGGGCGACATTTCGTGCAGGCCGACCGCTTCTCCCCCCGTCATGCCCCGATTGGCGATCAGGGTACCATCCACCGCCACGATCTTCACGTTCGGCGGACGATCAGGGATGGCCCAGGTGGTGAGGCTCGGCATTTGCGCGCCGTAATAGACGATGAGCCCCGCTGCCGCGATACCGCCCCAGAGGGCAAGCACGATGGACCAGTAAACAAGGCCCTTCAGCAAACCGCCAACACCCATTCGCCGGGAACGGCTGGACCTGCGGGCCTTCTTCTTGCCCTTCTTCCGGCTGGGCCGGCGCGCAGGAGGCAGAACGCGATCGGACGGGCTTACCGACAGCGTTCCGGCGCCCCGCGAGCGCGGTGCGTCGAAGCTCGGTTCGATGCGTTTTCCCCGATTGGACTTTGCCATGAAAGTTCCCGATCCCAAGCTGCGAGGCAGCTTCTCGTTCCCGCCTGTAGGCTAAAGATGGCAATTTAAGGGGGCGTTAATGGCAAAAGTCAGCAATTTCTCATTCTTTCAAAGACTTAGGCCCGCACGGCTGCTTAAGCCGCTGCTTTCGCTCGATGCTTGGCCAAACGGAAGTGCAGGTCGTTCATCAACTCACAAAACATTTCAGCTTCGTTCTTGGAAAGGCCCATCAACACCTGCCGGTCCAGACATGCCGGCTCTTCCTTCGCCTTGTCCCAGACAAGCCAAAAATCGAGAGGGTCCGAGAAAGATTCATATCTGGGCCCTTCAGTAATCATCCGTACATACTCACTCGCTGTTTTCGCACGCTGGGGCGTAACCCGAGGTAGTAAACAGATGCTGAAGGGGACACACGGAAGTTGGGGAACTTAACTCGATGGCTTTCATTTCAGTTGGATAGCCGGAGGCCGAGGCTGGATACGGGTCCCGCGACGGCTTCCAACCGAAACAGAGGAATACGCGTTCTCGCCGGTTAGAAATGCCAGCCTCCAACCACAGCGGCGATTCCGGATCGGAGGCCCGCTCCGGCAACGGCGCCACTGAAAAGCAAGCCTCCGATCGGAGGAACGAGCTTGCCGCGGATCGAACCGTATTTGCCGCTGAACGGACCTATGCGGCTTGGGTCAGGACCGGGCTTGCAGCGCTGGCCAGCGGCATAGGTGCAAAGGCACTTTTGGAAAACGTGGTTCCGGAGTTCCTGATTACGGCGACAGGAACGATTCTGGTGCTGTTCAGCGCGTTCTGCTTCGCGACCGCCGTATGGCGTGAAATCAATCCCGGACCTCCTCCCCCACCTCACGAGGTTAAGCGCCTGCCCCCCATTCTCCTGGTATTCGTGAATGGCTTTCTGGTGCTGGTGGCCCTCGCCGCTCTTTTAGGCATCTGGTTCGGCGAGACCGGCAGCGGCGGTTAAGTAGCCGGTTTTTGCGCATCCGCGTGACGATGGATAAGGGTCCAATTCCCATTTTCGCGGCGAAATACTTCCGTGACCCGCAAGGTCATCGGCATTCTGTTTCCACCCAGCTCCACCTCGGCCATCTGCAAGCCTGTCCAGAAGCCGAGATCCCCGTCAGAGGTCATCTGCATCACCTCGAAGCCGCAGTCCCCGCCCGGCCCGAAAGCGCCGGAGGCGCTTTGGTAATCCTTGCGGACCGCTTCTGCCCCTTCTACCACCTTTCCGTCCGGGCCAAAGAATGTGGCAGGGTCGGTTCGGGCCGAGAGGTCGACAACCCTGCTTACATCTCCCCGGCAAAAGGCCCGCGCCGCCTCTTCACGCCGAGCGATGAACGTTCTGAAATCTTCCATGATGCGCTCCTTTCCGGGAGCAAGATATGGCCCTTGTAAAGCCCGGCAAGCCGGGTACGGCCGGTGTCCTGACAGTCTTGTCAGGAGGCGAACGGTCTCGGATTGCGCATGGAATTGAACTTCGCGGCCAAGGTCTCCCCAGATATCGGCCGGGAGAACAGATAGCCCTGCATTTCCTGGCACCCCAGCCTGATCAGCAGGTCGCGCTGTTCGGGCGTTTCCACACCCTCGGCGACGACGTCGAGCCTTAGGGCCCGCCCCATCTCGATCATGGCGGAAATGATCGCTTCGCCGGCATTTCCCTGCGAAAGTCGGTTCACAAAGGAGCGGTCGATCTTGAGGCGGTCGATCGGGTAAGTGTGGAGATAGCTCATCGAGGAATAGCCGGTGCCGAAATCATCCAGCGCCACGCGAACCCCCGACTTCTTCAAGGCGTGGAGCATGGCTCCGGCAAGTTCCGGTTTTTCGACGGCAGCGGCCTCGGTGACTTCGATCTGGATTCTCTGCGGCGCGATCCCATGGCGGTGGATTATATCAAGGCACCGTCGTGTAAACCCGTGATCACAAAGCTGGACCGGAGAAACATTGACGGCAACCCACGCGATGGGCACGCGTTTCGCCATCCGGCAGGCTTCATCGAGTACCCAGTCCCCAATTTGCGCGACGAACCCGCTCTCCTCGGCCACGGCAATAAGGCACATCGGCGACACGGATCCATACACCGGATGATTCCAGCGGAGCAACGCCTCGGCCCCAGTGATCTCGCCCTTGGCCGAATAGAGCGGCTGATAGGCCAAGTATAGTTCGGTTCCCGTTGCAAGTGCCCTCCGCAGACCGATTTCGACCTGTCGGCGCTGCTTCACCATATCGTCAAGTGCCGGGGCGAAAAAGCGGTAGCGGCCGGCGCCTCGTTTCTTGGCATCGTGAAGGGCGATATCCGCCCTGCGCAAGATCTCTTCTCGTCGCGTTCCCGTGTGAGAGGTGACCGCTATTCCTATGCTGACGCCGATATGCGCCACATCCTCGTTGAGGTGAAACGGCGACGCGAATGCCGCAAGCACCTGCTCCGACACGGTCCGCGCCGCCCGGGATGCGTTGTCGGAGACCTTGACGATGGCAAACTCATCGCTGCCCAGTCGGGCCACGATATCGGGCGGGCAAACGATCGCCTCCAAGCGTTCCGCCACCTCCCTGAGGACCTCATCTCCCTCCATATGGCCGAGCGTGTCATTGACATCCTTGAACCGGTCGATGTCCAGGAGAAGGACCGCTGCTTCGGCCTCGCGCGGTCTCACATTGCTGAGGATTTCATCCAGCCGGGCCTCCAGGCCGGCCCGGTTCGCCAGTCCGGTCAGCCAATCGTGGGAGGCGAGATGACGGGTTCGGTATTCGCTTGCCTGCAGCGCCGCAGATGCTTGGCGCAGCCTGTGCGCCTGGTAGAGAACCGCCGATGCCACCAATGCAAGCCCCAAGGCCGCCGCATATGGGATTAGTCCGGAGAATGCCGCGACGAGCAGCATGATCGTCATGACGGCGGCGGCAATCCGCGGGGACAGCAGTCCGGAAAATCGGCGCATATCGAATAGCTAAAATAAAGCCTATGAACTCCCCCTACATAAACCCAATAGCCGAAAGAACCGTAACCGCAGACGGTCAAATAACTCCATATTCAGCCAACCCCCGCACGCGGTAACTCGGCCGTGAAGCGGTCCATCCGCTAGCTATGGGCAAAAATGTCCTGCTCGTCCCATCCCATCAGGTCGAGCTTGGCTCGCGTGGGTAGAAACTTGAAACAGGCCAGCGCTTCCCGCGCACGGCCGTCCCGCTCCAAACGCTGCTGCAGGACATCGCGCAGGCGGTGAAGGTAGAGAACATCAGAGGCCGCGTATTCGAGCTGTTCCGGCGTCAGCTGCTCCGCTGCCCAATCGGAGGACTGCTGCGCCTTGGAGAGATTGATACCCAGAAGCTCATAGCAGATGTCCTTCAGGCCGTGCCGATCCGTATAGGTTCGGGTTAGCCGCGAGGCGATCTTGGTGCAAAAGACGGGGTCGGGCATCACGCCGAAGGTATGATAGAGCACGGCGATATCGAACCGGGCGTAGTGGAAGAGCTTGGTCACCTGTCGGTTGCGAAGGAGCGCGACCAGGTTAGGGGCGCGTTTCTGTCCTGCGGCGATCTGCACCACATCCGCCGTTCCGTCTCCCGGCGACAGCTGCACTACGCACAGCCGGTCGCGATGGGGATTTAGCCCCAACGTCTCCGTGTCGATGGCCACCGCATCCACATCATAGCGTGAGAGATCTGGCAGATCGTATTGATGAAATCGGATCGTCATCGAGTATTCCTTAGTCAGTCAGAATCCGCGCCCAGGAGTGGAGCGTAGTCATAGAAAAGCACGCGGTGTCCCGGTCGATCGTCTGATCGATATGGTCGGGTTTCAGCGCGGCATCCGTCATGGCGGGTTTCCTTCCGCTTCAAACGCAACAGGCTCCCAGACAAGAAAAAGGGCCGCGAACGGCCCCTTTCCGTCCTTATGACGTCGCTTACCAGTAAGGACAGCTGTTGTCTTCCAGGTAATTGTGGACGGTGACGGCACCCGAAATGATATCGGCCTTCGCCTTTTCCACCGCCGTCTTCATTTCATCCGTGATGAGGGAGGCGTTGTTCTCGTCGAGAGCGTAACCGACCCCGTCTTCCTTCAGACCCCAATCCTCATGGCCAAATGTGAATTCGCCATTCTTGGCGTCCATGAAGGAGTCGTAGACCGCCTGGTCGACGCGCTTCACCATCGAGGTCAGCACACTGCCGGGATGCAGATGGTTCTGGTTGGCGTCCACGCCAATGCCGAGCTTGCCGGCGTCAGCCGCCGCCTGCAGGACGCCGACACCCGTGCCGCCGGCGGCATGATAGATCACATCTGCGCCCTGATCGATTTGCGTCCGGGTGATCTCGCCGCCCTTCGTTGGATCGTTCCAGGCGGCAGGCGTATTGCCGGTATAGTTGCGGATCACCTTGGCGTCGGGATTGGCGGCCTTCACGCCACCGACATAGCCACACTCGAACTTGCCGATAAGCGGAACCTGCATACCCCCGACAAATCCCACCGTTCCGGTCTTGGAAGTGAGAGCCGCGAGCATGCCGACAAGATAGGACCCTTCCTGCTCCTTGAAGGTGATGGAGCGGACATTGGGCTGGTCCACCTTATCGTCGATGATGGTAAAGCTCACCTCGGGATATTCGGGGGCCACCTTGTTGAGGAACTCCACCCAGGTGAAGCCTGCCATGACGATCGGGTTATGACCGTTCTCGGCGAAACGGCGCAAGGCCTGCTCGCGCTGGGCATCGTTGGAGATCTCGAACTCGGCATATTCGATGCCGGTCTCCTCCTTGAACTTTTCCGCGCCCATATAGGCCATTTCATTGAAGGATTTATCGAATTTACCGCCTAGATCGTAGAGGATTGCTGGCGATATCTCCTCCTGCGCCATGGCTGTCGTCGCCATTGCGGTTGCGGCGAGGAGGCCGAGAACGATACGCTTCATTTGATCCACACCCTGTCGGTTGCTCTGGCGTCGGCCCCGCGTTTAAGGCGGGGACGTCCTGTTATGGCAGGATTTTCCATCCTGCTTGGAGCCACTCTGGCATGGGCATTGGAAAATTTCCACGCGGAAAATTGCCGGCGCTGCGGTGGTTGTGGGCCGGTTCCGCGGTTACTGAATTGCCGCCACGCCCGGTGCGGGACAGCTCACGCCCGTTCCCTGAAGCCCGCAATAGCCGCCGGGATTCTTCGCCAGGTATTGCTGATGTTCCTCCTCGGCGAAATAGAGGGCCGGAGCCGGGCCGATCTCCGTCGTAACCGGTCCGCGCCCGGCGGATGTGAGCGCCTTTTCGTAAGCATCGCGGGATGCACGGGCTTCGGCGAGCTGTTCGTCGGTCGTCGTATAGATCACCGACCGGTATGTGGTGCCCACATCATTCCCTTGCCGCATGCCCTGGGTCGGGTCATGGCTTTCCCAGAAGACCTTCAAAAGCGCGGAAAAGGAGACGATCTTCGGATCATAGACGACGAGAACAACTTCGGCATGGCCGGTGAGACCCGTCGTCGTCTCGCGATAGGTGGGATTGGGCGTGAGGCCGCCGGCAAACCCTACCGCCGTTACCCATACCCCTTCCAGCTGCCAGAAAAGGCGTTCCGCACCCCAGAAACAGCCCATACCGAAGAGGACCTGCTCCGTCCCCTCGGGGTAAGGACCCTTCAACGGACGCCCGTTGACGAAATGCCGCTCGGAGGTCGGAATGGGCTCCGGGCGCCCCGGCAGAGCCTCCTGCGGAGAGGGAAGCCTGAGCTTCTTTTCCGAAATTTGGAAGAACATGAGATCACTCCTCGATCTGGTCGGGCCTAGCGGGCCGCCAACAGGTCGCCGGGCCTGCGTCTCCGGTATCCAAGGGCATGGAGAACGAATGCGAGCACGGCAAAAACGAGCCAGCCGGGCAGCGAGAGAATGGACGTCATCACCGGGTCCCATAGAAATGGGATGGTGTGAGCTTCGACGAAGCGCTGGAAGGAAAGCAGCGAGTCGGGGAAGTTTGCCTGCCAGCTTTCACTCAGCGACGTATAGGTCCACGCATCCGCCGCGATCGTGCGCGTTGCATCGACCACCGCCATCACGACAGCAACGGCGAGAGCGAAAAGCGCGAGAAGGCGAAAGATGAAGCGCATTGTGTATCCGGCAATGGCTGATAGGACTGAGATAGGCCTACGGAGGCGGATTGGCAATCGCTCCGGTCAGCTTGTCGCTGCAGAACGCGCAGAAAAGCGGTTTCGGCATCTTGGCATCCGGGGCCATTTCGACTAGATGACGCCCCGGGCATTAATTATGCCCCCTGCAGCGGGCCGCAGTTCATGCGGCCTCATTGCCGGTGGAGAGGTGGCCGAGTGGTTGAAGGCGCACGCCTGGAACGCGTGTATACGGGAAACCGTATCGAGGGTTCGAATCCCTCTCTCTCCGCCACTTGCTTTCGCGGAATTTTTCTCTTCCTCTGCGAGCTCGAAATTTTCCCCATGTTTTCAAGGGTTACGCTGGCGGGCTGTTCACCGCCGGAGGCGCGTGAAAGCCAAAATTGGTCTCTCCGGGCCGATATTCTCTGAACCTGTTGACTGCGCCGATTTGGTGAATTGCCTGCAAGGAATTGATTTGAAACGAACAATGTGTAACGCAACCTGAACACTTCGATGCGGGTGGCATCTGGCGAAGATCGACCGGGATCGGACGTTCGCCGCTGCGAATACGGCGCGGATCAGGCATCGTCGACGGCCAGTGCGACCAGCCACCCGATACGAACGCAAGAAGCCGCGTCAATCTGCTCCTTTATCAAATTCGTACGGTAATGTCGGCACCCCCAGTTCCTCCAGAAAGCCGTTGTGCCGTGCGGCTGCCGATCGGACCTGTTTTCGCAGGTCTCCCAGTCGCTGATGGACAGCGGCGAGGTCGACCCCTTCCTCTGGCTTGGCGGTGCTCACATAACGCGAAATGTTGAGGTTGAAGTCGTGCTCTTCCTCAATTTCTTGAAGGCTGACGACCCTTGAATAACGATCTTCTTCCTTGCGGTGCTTGTACGTCTCGACGATCTTGTCGATGTGCTCAGGCAGCAGTGCGTTCTGACGCTTTCCAGGCTGATAGTGCTCGGCTGCATTGATGAAGAGCACGTCATCGGTCCGTTTGCATTTCTTCAGCACCAGAATGCACACTGGGATCCCCGTCGAATAGAATAGCTTCGCCGGCAAGCCGATCACGGTATCGATGTTGCCGTCCTTCAGAAGCTTCGTGCGGATTGCCTTCTCAGCCCCGCCCCGGAAGAGAACGCCATGCGGCAGGATGATCGCCATGGTTCCGTCCTTGGCGAGGAAGTGGAACCCGTGCAACAGGAAGGCGAAGTCGGCCGCCGACTTGGGCGCCAGGCCGTAATCCTTGAAGCGGAAGTCCTTCGCCATCTCCTCGGACGGGTTCCAGCGATAGCTGAAGGGCGGGTTGGCGACCACGGCGTCGAATTCGATCTTCTTGGCCGGGTTCGGCTCGCGCAGGATGTCCCAGTCATTTTCCAGACTGTCCCCGTGATGAATTTCGAACTCCGTATCCCGAACGCCATGCAGCAGCATGTTCATCCGCGCGAGGTTGTAGGTGGTGATGTTCTTCTCCTGCCCGTAGAGCTTGCCGATGCCGCCCTTGCGCATGTGGCGCCGGACGTTCAGCAAGAGCGAGCCAGAGCCGCAGGCGAAGTCATAGACGCGGTTGAGCTTGTCGCGCTTGCCCGCCGCCGGATCCTGGCTGTCAAGCGTGACGATTTCCGACAGGATGTCGGAAATGCGTTGGGGCGTGTAGAATTCGCCGGCCTTCTTGCCTGATCCTGCCGCGAACTGGCCGATCAGGTATTCATAGGCATCACCGAGCAGATCGCGATCGCTTGGAAACTCAGAAAGCCCCTCGGCGATCTTCTGGATGATCGTGCAAAGCCGCGCGTTGCGTTGCGCGTAGTTCTTGCCGAGCTTTTCGGAGTCGAGATTGATCTCCGAGAACAGCCCCTGAAAGCTCGACGAGAAGGACTCGTTCTCGATGAACTTGAAGCCTTGCTGCAGCGTGTGCAGCAGCTCGTCGTTCTGAGTGCGGGCCATCTCGGCGATGGAGCTCCAGAGGTGATCGGGCTTGATGATGTAATGCACCTTGCGGCGCATGACCGCTTCGAATTCATCCGTGTCTTCGGGGTTCTGCGCATACCAGACGGCCAGCGGCGAACGGCGGTCGCCGGGCGGAAGCCGGGGCCAGTCGGCACCCAGCTCGGCCTTGGCGGCCTCCTCGTAATTGTCCGAGAGATAGCGCAGGAAGAGGAAAGACAGCATGTAGTCGCGGAAGTCATCCGCGTTCATCGCCCCGCGCAACTCGTCGGCGATGGCCCAGAGGGTCTTGCCCAGCTTGGTCTGATCCTGTTCGGTCATGCGGCGGTCTCCTCTGCCTCAGCCACCGGGAACAGATCGGGGTTGAAGCGGTAATCATTCATGAAGTTGTCCAGAATCTTCCGGAATATCTCTTTGTTCTCTTCCATCATCTCGGCCGGCTCGAACAGCGAATAGCCTCCGTGGCTCAGAAGCTGCACATAGCGGAAATGCAGCGTGCCATCCTCGTCGTTTGGGTCGCGCTTCATCACGTCGCCGAAATGGCTGAAGCCGTGAAAGGTCGCCGTCTTTTCCATGATGCTGCGCAGGATGGTGAAGTGGTAGGTGTAGAGCGTCCCCGATTGCGCGGCGGCGTGCAGGTCCTTCAGCATGGCGACGTGGTAGAAGCGCGGGGTCTGGCCGGTGTTGCGCAGCTGCCAGCCATTGCCGTCGCAACTCAGGAAGAACTGCCACGGCTTGCTCAGCTCGTTGCACAGCACGTTGAAGAACAGCGTGTGGTGGGACGACACCACCGCATTCAGCCGATCCTGATCCTTCAGCATCCGCGCCAGATGGGCGGCGACGGCGATGGCGTTGTTTTCGTCAAGCGAGGAAATCGGGTCATCGATGTAGAGGTATTTCACCCAGTCATAGGCTTCCTGCCCGTCGATGGCGAGCTGGGCGACGGCCAGGAAGAAGCACCAGATGAAGATGTTTTCTTCGCCGCGTGAGATCTTGATTGGGATGGGCACGTCATCGCCGTCCGCGTCTTTTTCGGTCTCGCGCCAGAACAGGATCGTGGCTGCCTCATAGTCGATCTGGAACTCGAAGTCGCAATAGCGGTGCAGGAGGGGCCGGATGCGGTTTTCCATCTCCAGCTCGGCGAGGCCGTCGAAGAAGGCCGAGTCGCGGTTCATCCGCAGCACGCGGTCGCGGTCGTTTTCCAGGTCGTTGTCCCAGCTGAAGAGGTCTTCGGTATAGGCGTTGAAATAGAGCGTGTCGCGTGCGGTCACCGCGCCGTCGTCGTTGCGCGTCTTGCCCTGCTCCTTGAATTCCATCGACAGGCGGGTCTTGCCGGTGCCGTTATGGGCGAAGATGAGCGTGACCTTCTTGTTCGCCTGCTCGATCTCATGGCGCAGGTGGCTGGCCAACGCGTCGAGGGTGGGGAAGGTCTGGATGTCGGCCATGGCTTAACCGACCTCCCGCGGGAAAAGCTGCTGCATGAGGCCCGTCTTGTGGGCCTTGAGCGCTTCGATGGTCTTGCCTTGCGCCCGGATCAGATCGTCGAGCGCGGTCAGGCAATCGGCGATCTTTTGTTGTTCGGGTTTCGCTGGAAGGGGAACCGCGAAGTCTTGGATTTGCTCAAGGTCGCCGCGAGGCATCTTTACGCCCTTGGCGCCGTCCATGACGTGCGAAATGAAGCGCTCAGACATCAGCAATTGGCTAAGGAACGACTTCACGACGCTCTTTCCTAGTCGCGCGACCAAGACATCATTCGATGCGCCGCCTGTGCGATCGGCGACCCAAACCTTGCGCAAATACGGGCGAATATTCGACATTAGAATGTCGCCCTCGCGATACGCAATTGCACTGCCGGGTGGCGGCTTCTCTGGCTCTGGCGACAAGCCGCCGAAGTCGGGAAGCAGGTTCACCGTGCTCACATAATGCCCCGAAGGGACGTCCTCGGCGGCCACACGATCACGAATGAAGCGCGCAATGCCCCTATCCCCCAACCGCTTCACCTCCCACGGGCCGGCGTGGCGGAATTCGGGGAAGCGGAGGCGGGGGGTGGTTTGGCCGGGGGCGGGGAAGAGGCGTTGCATCAGGCCGCGCTTGTGGTCCTTCAGCGCCCCCAGCCGCCCCTCCTCGGCCCGGATCAGGTCGTCGAGGGAGGTAAGACAGTCGGCGATTTGCTGTTGTTCGGGGAGGCTCGGAACAGGAATCTGAAAAGCCGCAAGCGATGAAGTGGAAATTTCCTTGAAGCCCGCTCCTGCGCCGATGTCATTCAGGCGAGTCTTTGCATTCAGGAGACCGAAGTAGAGGAATTCGTGGTGCACGTCTGCACATGGAACGATCCCCTTGCACCCCTGGTTCGTCGCCATTTCGACGGAGTTGATCGTCACGTATCCGATCGGCGCACGGCTTGATATGATCACCGAATTGACCGGCAACAGTTCGGCGGAGGAGTTGCGAAGCCCTTCCGCCGAGATCGTCCGAACTGTCGCGCTTGTGTAATGAGTGGCGGCATCATCCCCCATCTCGGCGGGTGTGATCCAAGGGATTCCACCGTTCCAGTATTCGGCTACAGAGGTCGCGGGTGTTCCTCCTTGGGCGATCCGTTCCGAAAGATCGGCTATGCTCTTCACCTCCCACGGGCCGGCATCGCGGAACTTGGGGAAGCGCAGTTCTGGCACAACTCCGGCTTTAGCCTCAGGCATCTTCATAGACATCCAGTCCCGAAATCTGCTGCCCGCCGGCCTTGCGGCGCAGAAGCGGGATCAGGTCTTCCATCAGCGCCAGCTCGGCGCGGGCCCGCGCCTTCCAGCCCAGCCCCTTGGGGCGGAAAAGCTCGGTCAGCTTCTCGGGGTAGAAGATGTTGAAGCGCAGGATGCCTGCGACGAAGTCCTTGAGCGCGTCGAGGGCCAAGTCGTGCTTCTCGGCGATGCGGGCGAGTTCCGCCTCTTCGCGCGCGGCCTTGAAACGGGCGTAACCTGCGCGGATCTCCTCTTCGCTCAGAGGCGCGCCCTCCTGCAGGGTGGCGACATAGGCCTCGAGATCCTCGCGCTCGTCCATCAGCCGGGCGGAGGAGGCGAGCAGGCCCATCAGCTCCTCGCGCGTCATCTTCTGCCTCGCTGGCGGCTGGCTGGTGAAGCGCGCGATGAGCTTCATGATGTAGTCGTAATCGATGAGCGCGCTGTCGAAGAGCACGAACTCGAATTCCAACTGCTGGATCGGATCGTCGGGGTCGTCGGTCTTGCGCTGGCGCTCCTGCAGGCGCTTGGCGACCTCCAGATACTGGGCCGAGAAGGCGCGCAAATCGTCGCGCGGGATCAGCGCCTCGATCTTCGCCTTATCCTCGGGCGTCAGGTCTGTGTATTGGTCGAGTTGGGTGGCGAGTCGCTTGACCTCCTTGAAGCGTTCGATGAAGCCCGCGCGCGCCTCGTCGCCCCTGAGGTTGGAGACCTCTTCGGGCCGGGGCTCCACTCCTTGCGATCGCATGAAGTCTTCGAACTTGCGCGTGGCCTCGGCCAGCTTCTCGATGACCTTGGGCGCGGGATCGACCAGCCAGACCTCGCGCGCGCGGTCCGCCGCCTCGCCCGAGAAGAGCGCGATGGCTTCGTCCACCGCGTCCTTCTGCGCGCGGAAGTCGAGGATGTTGCCGTAGGGCTTGGAATCGTTCAGGACCCGGTTGGTGCGCGAAAAGGCCTGGATGAGGCCGTGATATTTCAGGTTCTTGTCGACGTAGAGCGTATTCAGGTAGGCCGAGTCGAAGCCCGTCAGCAGCATGTCCACGACAATGGTAATGTCGATCTTCCGCTCGCGCGGCAGGTCGGAGTTGGGATATTTCTGATCCTTTATCCGCTGCTGCACGTCCTGATAGTAGCTGTCGAATTCCGCGATCCGGTGGTTGGTGCCGTAGCGGGCGTTGTAGTCGTCGATGATCTCGGCCAGCGCCTCCTTCTTGCGATTTGGCTCGACCTTGTTGTCTTCCAGCTCCTGCGGCAGGTCCTCCTGCAACTGGGCGACATCGCGGTTACCCTCGGCCGGGGGTGAGAAGACGCAGGCGATGTTGAGGGGGATGAAGTCCTCGCGCGCCGCGGCGCGCTCGGCCTGGATCTCCTTGAACAGGTGGAAATACTCGATCGCGTCGTCGATCTTGGCGGTAGCGAAGAGAGCGTTGAACTTGCGCTGGTTGGTGGCGGCGTCGTGCTTGTCGAGGATTGCCTCGACCACCGCCCGCTTGGCCAGCGTCTCGCCGGGCTTGATTGGTGCGCCCTCGGGCTTGAAGTAGTCCACATGGAAGCGCAGCACGTTGCCGTCTTCGATGGCGTGGGTGATCGTGTAGGCGTGGAGCTCCTGCTGAAAGACCTCCTGCGTGGTCATCAGGCGCGCTTCCTCGCCCTCGATCCGAACCGCGCTGGCGTTTTTCTCGAAGATCGGCGTGCCGGTGAAGCCGAAGAGCTGGGCGTTGGGGAAGAACTCCTTGATGGCCTTGTGGTTCTCGCCGAACTGCGAGCGGTGGCATTCGTCGAAGATGAAGACCACGCGCTTGTCACGCAGCGGTTCAAGACGCTCGCGATACTGGCGCTTGTTCGTCCCGTCCAGCGCCAGGCCCAGCTTCTGGATGGTGGTGACGATGACCTTGTCCTTGTAGTCCTCCGACAGGAGGCGCCGCACCAGGGTTTCGGTGTTGGTGTTCTCCTCGACGCAATTCGGCTGGAAGCGGTTGAATTCCTCGCGAGTCTGCTTGTCGAGGTCCTTGCGGTCGACCACGAACAGGCATTTCTCGATGTCGGGATTGTCCTTGAGGAGCGTCGAGGCCTTGAACGAGGTCAGGGTCTTGCCCGAGCCGGTCGTGTGCCAGATGTAACCGTTGCCGCGGTTCTCGTGGATGCAATCGACGATCGCCTTGACCGCATAGATCTGATACGGGCGCATCATCATGAGCTTCCGCTCGTTCTGGATGAGCACCATGTAGCGGCTGATCATCTCGGCGAGCGTGCATTTCGCCAGAAATGCGTCAGCGAACTGACCAAGGTTTTCGACCTTCTTGTTGTCGCGGGTGGCCCACCGGTAAATCGGTAGGAACCGCTCCTCGACATTGAAGGAGAAATGCTCGTTGTTGTTGTTGGCGAAATACCACGTCTGGCTGCGATTGCTGACGATGAACAGCTGCATGAAGCAGAGCAGGCTGTTCGTGTAGCCGTTGCTGGGATCATTGCGGTAATCAATGATCTGCTGCATCGCGCGGCGCGGCGAGACCTGCAGCGATTTCAGTTCGATCTGCACGAGTGGCAGACCGTTGACCAGGAGGATAACATCGTAACGGTGGTGACTGCTTTTCGTATTGATGCGCAGCTGGTTGACGACCTCGAAGGTGTTCTTGCACCAGTCCCGCAGGTTGACGAGCTGGTAGTGAAGAGGAGTGCCGTCTTCTCGCTCGAAGGTGTTGCGAGTGCGCAGTCGTTCCGAGTTTGCGAACACGTCAGGGGTTACAATCGTGTCAAGAAGCCGTTCGAATTCGCTATCTGTGAGTTTGACCCGATTAAGAGCCTCGAACTTTTCGCGAAAATTTCTCTCCAAGGCGTCGCGGTCGCGGATATCGTCGCGGCGAATATACTTGAGCCCTTCAAGTTTACGAATCAGTTCCTGCTCTATTTCGAGTTCTTTTGTCATTTGTCTCGCCGAACCTGCCATCGTCACACCGCCGTCTTCGGAGCGGAAGGACTGCCAAAGAACTACCCATCGCGGGCGATCATGTCGAGACGCTGGTGTCGCCAATCCAGCGGGAATGGCTCCAGCACCTGCGCGAGCGTCACCCCAGGCCCCTTCTTCCCGTCCAGAATCGCCTCGACGATGTCGGGCGCGAGAAGTGTCAGGCGCAGGACGCGGGTCATGTATGAGGGCGCAATGCCCTCACGCTCGGCCAGTTCGGCGATGGTGGCGTATTCGCCCGACTCAAGCATCCGCTTCCATCGAAAAGCACGGGCCAGCGCCTTGACCAGCGCGCTATCTGTTCGGCGCGGCTGCACGGCACCTTCCGGCATCTGCATCTCCTTCCGCCCGCCACGCTTCACTATGCGGAACGGGACGTGTAGTATCACCGTGTCGGGGATGAGAGTCTCGCCGGTCATGCAGCCGCTCCCATGTTTCCGGCCATCATCTCGCACGCAAGGTTGTCGAGGCCGTCGATGCGCAGCCGGAGGTTCAGCCCGTCCGTGCCGATGTCCACGCGCTCGACCAGCAGCGCCACAATGCGCGCCTGCTCGGCGGGGAAGAGCTCGTCCCACAGCGGGTCTAGCTGCTGCAGAGCTGCGCGGGCGTCGGCCTCGGTGATGTCGTCGGCGTGGGCGCGCGCCGCCTTCCACGTTCCAGCAACGATCTCCGGCTGACGGAACACGGCGCGCAGCTGGTCGATGACGGCGGCCTCGATCTCGCCCGCCGGGACTCGGCCCACCGGGCATGACCGGGCGCCATGCTTCAACACCGTCTGGCTGACATAGTAGCGGTAGAGCCGGTCGCCCTTCCTCGTATGGGTCGGCGAGAAGGCCGCGCCGTCCGGTCCGAACAACAGCCCCTTCAGCAGCGCCGGCGTCTCGGCGCGGGTGCGCGCGGCGCGCTTGCGCGGGCTCTCCTGCAGGATGGCGTGGACACGGTCCCACGTCTCGCGGTCGATGATGGCGTCGTGCTCGCCGGGGTAGCTGTCGCCCTTGTGCACCGCCTCGCCGATGTAGGCGCGGTTGTTCAGCATCCTGTAGAGGTATTTCTTGTCGATTTGGTTGCCGCGTGGGGTGCGGATGCCGCGTTTCGCGACCTCCCGCGCCAGTTCCGTGCCCGAGCCGATCTCGAGGAAGCGGGCGAAGATCCAGCGGACATGCTCGGCCGCTTCGTCATCGATCACCAGCTTCCGATTCTCGACGCGATAGCCATAGGGCGGCACCCCGCCCATCCACATGCCCTTTTTCCGGCTGGCAGCGACCTTGTCGCGGATGCGCTCGGCTGTGACCTCGCGCTCGAACTGGGCGAAGGACAGCAGGATGTTCAGCGTCAGCCGCCCCATGGAGGTGGTGGTATTGAACGACTGCGTGACCGAAACGAACGTGACGCCATTTCGGTCGAACACCTCGACCAGCTTGGCGAAGTCGGCCAGCGACCGCGACAGTCGGTCGATCTTGTAGACCACCACCACGTCGACCAGCCCGTCCTCGATATCGGCAATCAGGCGTTTCAGGCCGGGCCGCTCCAGCGTGCCGCCGGAGATGCCGCCATCGTCATAGCGGTCGCGCACGAGCACCCAGCCCTCGGAGCGCTGGCTGGCGATATAGGCCTCGCAGGCCTCGCGCTGGGCGTCGAGCGAGTTGAACTCCTGCTCCAGCCCCTCTTCGGAGGACTTGCGGGTATAGACGGCGCAGCGGCGCTTGATCTTCACATCGCTCATGCGCGCCTCCGCGATTTCAAGCCGAAGAACACCCAGCCGTTCCAGCGTGTGCCGGTGATGGCGCGGGCGATGGCCGAGAGCGACTTGTAGGGCCGCCCCTGCCATTCGAAGCCGTCGGCGGTGACGGTGACGACATGCTCCACGCCCTGCCATTCGCGGATCAGGCGGGTGCCAGCGATTGGCGTCAGGTCGGCGCGCATCCGGCTTTTCTTGCGGTCGCCGCCATCCAGTTCCTCGCCGAGCCGCTCCAGCCGCCGGATCGTTTCGGGCTTCAACCCGCCATAGGCGAGCTCCTGGATTCGGTAGGCCAGCCGGCTTTCCAGGTAGCGGCGGTTGAACGGCGGCGGCTCGCTGTCGAACAGCTCGCGCCACTGCGCCTTCAGTTCCGGCGTCTTCATGGTCTTGAGCGCGGCGAGGCGCGCCGGGATGGGATCCTGTGTCGTCATGCGTTCTCCTCTTGAGTTGGAGTTGCATGACGGCATCGGTCGGCCGGAGAGTGTAGGTGAATTTCTCCAGTATTGTCAGAAGGTTCGTCAAGTTCGCGCATCCGCAGGCGGACGAGCCCGAGCGCCAGCAGGCGGCACAATTCGGCGCGGCGTTCGGCGGGATCCATCATGTCGGGCGGCAGGGGATTGGGGCGTTTCATGCAGCGGCACGGCCCATGTCGCGCAGCACTGCCGCCCGGATCGCAGCTCGGTTCCAGAGGAAGTTGAGGTGGCAATTGGCGGCATATTTTGACAGCCCGAAATCCATGCCGCTCGTCTCGAAACCCGTTCGCTTCAGCAACTCGATCTGCCGCATGCTGGCGGGATCGTTGAGCCAACGTTTGCTCTTGGCGGCGGCGCTGGAGGTTTCGGTCACGCGCAGGAAATCGTCGGCTGCCGCCAGCGCCTGCACCCGCGTGCCGACCGCAAGGGGGCGGATCGCCTGGCCCCTGGGCCGGCCGATCGCATGCCACAATGTGCCATCATGGAACACGCCAGCCCAGCCCTGGAAGCCGCTGGCCATCAGTGCCTGGCCGTCGCCATGCAGCGCTACCCAGAAGAACGGAGAGCGATCCAGAAGATCGATCTCGGTCATCTCGAAGGCGGTCAGCAGGCGCTTTTCGCCGATTTCGCGGGTAAAGACGTGGCCGCAGAGATCGCAAATGGAGGCGCCGAGCGGCAGTTCCGCCTCGCAGGAGGGGCAGGTCTTCCACGGGCGCTCGCCGGGCGGGGTCTCGTCCTCGTCGAGGTCGATCTCCTGTTCGAGCGTGCCGTGGCGGAGCGCCGCACCCGCGAAATCCAGCACGATGCAGTCGGTTTTCACGATACCGGGGAAGCGTTCGGGATCCACGCGGCGCAGGCCGCGACCGACGGCCTGGATGAAGGTGCCCTTGTGAAGCATGGGGCGCAGGATGCCGATGCAACCGACAGGCTGGCTGTCGAAGCCTTCGGTCAGCACCATGCAGTTGGTGAGTACCTGAACCTCGCCCCGGTCGAAACGGGCGATGAGATCGGCGCGGGCGCGCGCCGGCATGTCCCCCGTGATCGTCTCGGCCGAAACACCCTCGGCCCGAAACGCTTCGGCCACCGCTTCGGCATGGTCCACGGTCGCGCAGAAGAAGATCGTGCGCCGGTCGGCGGCCTTGTCCATCCAGTGCTCGACCACGGCCTCGTTGAGCACGGCGCGATTGAGCACCTTGTCCGCCTGGCGCATGTCGAAATCACCGGCGGTGTTGTCTATGCCGGAAAGCTCGTCGTCGATCCCGAGGTCGATGGTGAAGGTCCGAGGCGGGACCAGCAGGCCGCGCGCGATGAGCGTACCGATCCGCAGGTGGTAACCGACATTGCTGAAGGTCTTGCGCAGGCTGCGGCCATCGCCGCGGGCGGGCGTGGCGGAAAGACCGAGCAGCTTCAGGCCTGGGTTGATCTGGCGCGCATGGGTGAGGATCGCCTGATAGCTCGCGGCGGCCGCGCGGTGGCATTCGTCGATCACCAGATGGCTCAGCTTTGGCATGGAGGTGCGGCGGTGTTCCCGGGCGAGCGTCTGCACGCTGCCGAAGATCACCTGGCCGTCCCAGCAATCCTGTTCTGCCTTCACCACCGAGGTGTCGAGGCCCGAGATCTGCCCGATCGCCGACCGGTTCTGGTCGATGAGTTCATCGGTGTGCTGAAGCACCAGCACTCGTGTCTTGCGGTCCCGTTCGGCCTGTTCGCCGACATAGAAGCCGGCGATGGCCGTCTTGCCGGCTCCGGTCGGCAGCACGAGCATGGTATTGCCGTGCTCGGCCGAGCGGTCATGGGCGGCGTCGACCGCGGCCCGCTGATAGTCGCGAGGGATCATGGCGGCCTCCCTCAGCGCGCCCAGAAGGGTGCGCCGCCGGCAGAAGGCGCCTGATGCGTGGACTGCGCCGGGGGCGTTTGCGGCGGCGCCGACACCGCCTTGCCGGCCGAGGGCGCCGCCCCCATCACGGCGGCATATTGCGCGTGTTCGGGGCCGATCGCCGCCTTGATCACGTTGCGACCGGCATCGTCGGGGTTGTTGCGGTCCTTCTCGACGCCGACCTTGGCCACGAAATCGAGCCCGTTGAGATCGCCGAGGCTGCGGATCATCCGGGCCGTGCGTGCCACCTCTGATTGGTCGCTGGCCTTGATGCCGCGCGCCGATTCCAGAATGCCGCGAATGAGGGCGCGGCCACGGTTGGCATAGGTGTCCTCGCCGCGCTCGTTGACGCTTTTTCCCTTGAATCCGATGCGGGTGTAGATGCGCCGCCGGGCATGGGGGCCTTCCAGCACCACGGCTTCGGTGTTGAGGTAGAGGGCGGAACTGGTGCGGCTCTGGGAGAGCCAGCCCTCGGGGCCGGTGCCGCCGGGGCGAATGCTCAGCGTCACCTTGACGAGGGTGTTTGCCGGAATGAGGTCGAATGCGGCGTCCTGGGTCTCGGCGCCGTTGAAATCCATGCTGTCCGCCATGGGTCAGGCTCCTTTCGTCATGGGATTGGTCTGGGCCGGCTGCTGCGGTAGATCGAAGTCGAGATCGGCGCTCGCCTGCGCGCCGGAACCCGCGCGGATCTTCGCCATCAGGCGGCCGAGATGGGCCTGCTCGATCATCGAGAGCCGGCCGGTGCGGTCCTTCGCCGGAAAGCCGAAATCGTTGATCGTGGTGCAGACGAAGGCCCGGAAGGGCGCGCCTTCCTGGGGGCGGATTTCCGCGAGGGTGATGACCTCGTCGACGATGCCGGGCAACTCAAGGCCGGTCTTCGAGCCCTCGATCTGCATCGCGAAATACGGCTTGCCGAAATCGTCGATCTTCCGGTCGAGCAGACCCACGAGCCAGATGTTCTTTCGCGGCGTGTGCTGCAAATGCGTGAGCCAGCCGATCATTTCCTGGCCCAAAAGCCCGTAGGCGCCCCGCAGGTCGAGCTTGCCGCTGCGATCCGACTGCGCCTGCGGCTGCCCCTTGCACCACTGCATGCAGATGCGCGAGGCGACGGAGATCGAGTCGACGAAGATCGTGTCGTATTTGTCGAGCAGGGACGGATCGCCGAAGGCGGCGCAGACGCGGTCGTAGTCGCGCTGGCTGTAAGGCTGATCCTCGCGCATCGCCGGGTTGGGACCGCCGATCCAGCAGGCGAGGTCGCGGGCGCGCTCCCAGTCGCGGACCCGGATTTCGTCGCCGGGCCAGCCCTGAACGGCCAGTTCGCCGGCCTCGAGATTGACGAACAGGGTGCGCTCGGGATCGAGCGTCCAGAGCTGGCTGGTCTTGCCGATGCCGGAAATGCCGGTCAGCACCCCCTTGATGCCGCGCGTCTCGCGCAGGCGTTCGTCGGCGGTGATGATCTTCAGCGGGGCGGGTTGGAAGGGCGCGCTCATTTGCGCGCCTCCAGATCGCGGACGGCGGATGCGACGGCGTTGTCGCTGCCTTTCGCACCCTGACGCCGCGCCATGCGCAGCATGTCCTCCAGCGCCATGATGGTCTGGCCAAGGCTGCGGCGCTCTTCCTCGAGCGCGACGAGGGCAAAGGCGATGTCGTCGACGCTTGCGCGGTCCACCGGGCGTGTGCGCGCGGCGCGATCCGCCAGCGGCGGGATGGCGATGGTATCGGGAAGTGGCGCCAACCAGGTCGACTGCCGGAGTTTTTCGAGGGGGGATTTGAACATCTGCTGCTCCTTTTCGTCTTGCCCAAGGCTCGTCCGTAAGGTGTCGGCTGCCGGGCCCGACGCCGCCCTGGAGCTCGCGGTCGGGGTGTTTCCCTGAGGGTCTTTCATTCCCCCGAAGGCCCGGCATGAATTGGCTTGAGTGCTTGCCCTCACTTACCGGCGCGGGGCCGCAACTGTCGGGACAGCCTCGAAATACCCGTCGAGGCCCATCTCGGTGGCGATCTCGCGGATCCTGCCCAGACGCTCGTAGATCGTGCTCCGGTGAACGCCGAGCGCGCGTGCTGCCTCCGAGATGCTGAGCTGGCTGACGGCCAACGCGACCTGCCGCGTCGCCGGGCAGAGCGCGGCCAAGAGCCTGCCGACATCGCCGCGCAGGCCGGGACCGTGGGCGAGCGAAAACGCGTCGACGGGATCGAGCGCCGCGGCTTCGGGAAGGACGTCGGAGAGGGTCAGGCCCCCATCGTCATCGCTGACCGGCGCGTCGATGCAGAGCATGGCCCGTTCGGCGTGCATGGCCAGGGTGTTGCTCGCAAGCGTTGCCACGCGATTGGCGACGATGCGATCCGCGAAGGTGTCGAAGGACGATTTCGCCGGATCGTAGTTCCTTGCGCGCCTGATCAGATCGAGGCGCAGTTCCTGCTCGATGTCCTCGGCATCGAGCCCCGGCACGGCGCCCGAGCGCGCCAGGCGCGCCGCGCGGATGCGGATATTGCGGGAAATGCGGGTGGTGGGATCGGTAAGATGTTGAAGATGCTCCATGGTTTTCGCCTTCGTCCAGGTGGACGGGCACGCGGCCCGAGTACCCGGCACCGGCGAAATTTCGTTGGGACGGCGATTGGAGAGCCTCCGGCGCAAAGGAAAACCGCCGACGAGCCTTGCTCACCGGCGGTTTCATGCGACCGATTTTTTTTTGAGTTTCTTTAGCGACGCCCGGCGAAATTTCGTTGGCGCTGACCTTGGCGGCCCTGTTCGAGATCATCCGCGCCGACGACGAAGCGGGTGACGTAGTCGCCGCCCTCGGTCGGGATGGGCTCGTCGGCAATTCCGAAGCTGTCGCGCAGCGCTTTGGACAGGGCCTGCTTCTGTTTCTGGTGCTTCGAGGTTTCCGTTGGATTGCCCCTGTGCACCGCAAGCCGGCCGCCACTCAGCGCGAACGCCTTGAGATAGGTCCACACGGCCTTCGGCTTGCCGTTCTTTGCGTTCTTCATGCCGAGTTGATCGGGCTCGAAACGTCGTGTCTCGCCCCGGAAGGTGACATTCAGAACCTCGTTGGCGATGAAGCGCATGGTGATGTCTTCCCAGCGCGCATCGGGCGGAAGCGGCCAGGCCAGCCCCTGTGCCGAGTCCTCCGCGTCGCGCCCAACCGCGTCACGCAGTGGCGCGAACATCTCGGTTGCCGGACGGGCTGGCGCGAACACCCCATCATCCACGATCAAGATGTCCGCGAGCGCCATGCGCGTCACGCCGGCCCGGTCGAGGGCCGTGATCAAGGCATCGGGCAGCGATACGGACGTGGGGGTGAGAAGCAGCCGTGGACCGGGGGTATCGAGCACTTCAGCGAAAGGGCGAGGATCGGCGTCGGCCGAAGGGCCGGGGAGTGCGAGAAATACCGGGAACCCGCGGCCGGCGTAGATGTCGTGGGTTCCGATGCGGGTGACCGGTCCGGTCGTGCCGCGCCCCGGCTGATGCGGTGAAACTCCAAGCGCCCGGGCGATGCGCTTCGCCAGGTCGGTGCGATCCACGCGCAGAATGGCGATGTCGTCTGCATCGAGGTCGAGATGGGCACAGGCCCTGGGCCGGTCGCCGCAGACCGCGCGGATCGAGCCGTCGGCATGGTGAATGACACGGCGCGGACAGCCCGCGCCGCCGGGCGAAGGACAGGGCAGTTCCCGTACCCGGCCTGCCTGTTTCAGCAGATGTTCGACACTTGCGAATTCGTTCCCGATGGTCGCCGTCCATTCCCATCGGCTGGCGGCGGCGTCCGAAAAATCGTCAAGCGCTTTCCAGAACCTCGAAATCCGCATCCTCGTCCGCCTCGCCTGGAACCCGCCAGAAGCCGCGCGCCCGCAGCCAGGCCTCGATGAGATGTTCGTCCTCCTGCCGCTCGTAGCGGGCGATGTTGGCTGGGCGGATGGTCACGGAACGCTCGCGTTTCGAGCCTTCGAAGGCGAAGCGGAAGGTCGCGTGCGTGAACTGCCCACCGTTCAGACGCCTTTCCCAGTTCTCGCCGAACGCCTTGAACAGGTTCTCGGACTTGCGGATTTCAAGCTCCGAGACCTTGCCCGGCCACCGGCGGCCGAATTCCACCAGACGCACCCCGGCGATACCATCGATGTCGTCGTGGACGAGCGCCTCGGGGCCGTGTTCGAGAAGCGGTGCGAGCGTATAACGCTCCGCCAGGTCGAAATAGGCGTCGCTGCCGAACAAGAGCTCGCCGAAGGTCTTGAGGTAGAGTTCACGCTCGCCCTTGGTGGAGGCATTGACGCCCATCTCGTCGGTGGCGCTGTCGTAGATCAGCACGTCGTGCTGTTGCGGGCGATAGAAGGCGTGGCTGCCTTCACCCTCGTCCTCGTGCTTGCCCTCGCGCCGCATGGGGCTGCCGTGCCGGACGAGGATCCAGATCTTTTCGTCGCGGGGAAAGACGAAGATGCGGCTGTTTCGCCCCCGGCGCTTCTTCTCGAACCAGTCGTCCATCCGATCCTGGATGGTTTTCGCTACCTCATCCGAAATTTTGGGCAAGTCCTTCTTTGCCTTCGCCAAGCGCGAGCCCGCGAAATACATGAAGTTCGAGCGCTTGAAGGCCACGGTTTCCGCGTGCTGGCGTTGCAGGAGCATCGGGTTTGCGAGCCAGATCTGGACGGAAACATCGGCCGCGGTCGGTTCGTGCTCTGCGTCGATCGCGATTCCTGCCGCCTCGGCCTGTTCGAGCAATTCCTCCATGCTCTCGTGGCTGGCGGTCTCATGCACGTAATAGAGCGCATCGACCATCGCGTCGGGGACGTTCTCGTCGGGGTTCATCAGGATGGCGGCGATGTCCTCGAGCGGCAGTTCGTCGACGGGCGCGGCGGCAAGATCAAGGCCCCGACCAACGAAATAACCGTTCCACCTGGAGAGGAAGGTCTTCAGGCGGTCCGGGGAAATTTGCTTCAGGCGATCGGGATTGGTGAAAATTCTTGGATTGAATGAAGGCATCAGAATCGCTCCGGCCAAGCTGCTCGTGAGGCGAAAATAGATGCGCGCCGTGCTCGCCACAAGATTGTGTTCATGAAACGTTCCATCCTGCCGATCCGACAGGCCGAGAGCCGCGCCGGTATGTGAGGACAGGCAGCTGGAGCATTCCCCATGATCGCAATTCTCGATCGCGCCCGGCGCGGTTCCATCACCACGTTTCTCATCCGTCTCGCGCGCATCGCGGGAGGCGTTTCATGATCGATCCGGACGCGCGCGAGCGGCAAGCGCTTCACGCCGCCATGAAATTCATGGGCGAGCTGATGGCCGAGATCGGCTGGGCGACCCGTTTCAACGAACTCTCGGCCGAGCAGGCCCGGGCGCTCGCCGAAGCCGCCATCGACGGATTTCAGGAGGCCATGGCCACCTCGGCACCGAAGTCCGACACGGAGATTCCCTTCTGATGGCGGCGCTTCTGGACTTCAACCATCGGGAGAAGAAACCCGGTTTCGCGGACGTGGTGAACGCTCTCATCGATACCGCCCTGACAGCCGAGAACGCCGAGCGACCTGCGCGCGACTATCTCGGGGGCAGCCGGCTGGGCGATGCCTGCCAGCGACGGCTGCAATACGAATATCTCAAGGTGCCGAAGGACGACGGCGCGGAATTTACCGGGCGCTCCTTGCGCATCTTCGCGCTTGGTCATGTGCTCGAGGAGCTCGCGATCGGCTGGCTGCGCAAGGCCGGCTTCGATCTCAGAACGCGCAACCGCCATGGCGAACAGTTCGGGTTTTCCGCCGCTGGCGGTCGCCTGCAGGGGCATGCGGATGGCGTCATCGTGGCCGCGCCAGACGGCATGGCGGTTCCGGCGCTCTGGGAGTGCAAGTCGGCCAATGCGAAGAACTGGCGCGACATCGCCAGGCGCGGCGTGGTCAAGGCCAAGCCGATCTATGCGGCGCAGATCGCGCTCTATCAGGCCTATCTCGGGCTCACCGATGCGCCGGCGCTCTTCACCGCGATCAACAAGGACAGCTGCGAGATCTGGCACGAGCTGGTCCCGTTCGATGCCGAACGCGCGCAGTCCGCCAGCGACAAGGCGGTGCGGATCCTGCGCGCCTGCGACGCGGGCGAACTCTTGCCCCGGCACACGGAGGATCCCGAGCATTTCGAATGCCGCTTCTGTGCCTGGAAGGAGAGGTGCTGGGCATGACGGACGCGCCAATGTGCAGCCCCGACACGACGCTCGCTCCGGATCGCGACATGATCGCGACCTACGCAAGCGTGGTGTTCGGCTATTGCGAGCATCTGGTGCCGGTGCGGGCGCTGGCCGAGAAGGGGGCGACGGACGCGCCTCCGCACACGCCGTTTCTGCCCGCCGACGACAGGCTCGCCGAGATGCTTGCGCGCCAGGCGAGCTGGGCGGCGAACGCGGACATGGCGCTTTTCGTCGTGCCAGGCACGGTCGAGAATCCTGGCGATGCCCGCGCCGAGCACATCCTGCAGACGCAGGTCTTGCTGGTCGATCTCGACCATGGCGACATCGCGGCGAAACGCGCCCATCTCGAACGCCATGTTGGGCGACCCACTCTGGTCGTGGCCTCGGGCGGTGTGACGGCGGAGGGTCAGCGCAAGCTGCACCTCTACTGGCGCCTGACCGAGCCGGCGGAAGGCGAAGACGTCGCCCGCGTGTGCCGGCTGCGCCAGACGATTGCCGCGAAGGTCGGCGGCGATCCGGCCTTCAAATCCGCCCATCAGCCGATCCGCGTCGCGGGCAGCATCCACGCGAAAGGCGGCAGCCGACGGCTCGTCGAGATCGTCGATCACGCCGAGATCGATCACGACCTTGGCGAACTCACCGAGGCAATCCTGGCGATGCCGCCGATGGAGGGGCTCTCGGATGACGCGCTCGATTTCAACGGCGCCGGTCGCGGAGGCGACTCGGTCCCGGAACTGTTCGGGCGTCCGGTTCGCGAAGGCGGCGTCGACGGCACGACCCGCTTCGATGCGCTTTCGCGCGTCATCGGCTACTGGATCCGACGCTGCCGCGAAGGGCACGTCACGCCGGGCGAGGCCTGGGAAGAGATCAAGAGCTACAACCTCGCCCGCATCGATCCGCCCTGGCCAGAGGACAGGCTGAAAAAGGAAGCCGAGCGTCTCTGGCAGCGCGATCTCGAGCGCAATGGGGCCTTCGACGACGAACTTTCCGAGGGCGCCGATGGCGGTGGCGGAGACAATAACGGCCCGACACCCGTGCGTTTCAGCGAGGACGCGCTGGCGGCGCGCTTTGCAGAAAGGCACGCGGATCGCTGGCGCTACGTGGCCGGATGGGGACAGTGGCTCACCTGGACCGGGGTGGTCTGGCGGCGCGAGGACACGCTGCAGGCCTTCGATCTCGCGCGCCAGGTCTGCCGCGAGGCGGCGGTCCGCGCACCGTCTGCGCGTGTTCGCACCAAGCTGTCCACGGCCGCAACTGTGGCCGCTGTCGAGCGGCTCGCCCGCAGCGATCGCAGGCATGCCAGCACGACCGAGATCTGGGACCGCGACCCCTGGCTTCTGAACACCGGCGATGGCGTGATCGACCTTCGCACAGGCGCGCAGTCCGCCCACGATCCGCAGCTCTTCATGACCAAGGTCGCGGGCGCGGCCTCGAAGGGCGCCTGTCCGACATGGGAGGCGTTCCTTGACACGGTCACGGGCGGCGATGTCGAGCTGCAGGCCTATCTGCGCCGAATGGCCGGTTACTGCCTGACCGGTGTGACCACCGAACACGCGCTGTTCTTCCTCTACGGCACCGGCGCCAACGGCAAATCGGTCTTTGCCAACACGCTGACCGCGATCATGGGCGATTACGCGACTGTCGCGGCCATGGACATGTTCATGGCCACCCATGGCGACCGCCATCCGACCGACATGGCGGGCTTGCGCGGCGCGCGGATCGTGACCTCCATCGAGACCGAACAGGGAAGTCGCTGGGCCGAAAGCAAGCTGAAGGCCCTCACCGGCGGCGACAAGATCACCGCCCGCTTCATGCGGCAGGACTTCTTCGAGTTCATCCCGCAGTTCAAGCTTCTGATCGTCGGCAACCACAAGCCGTCCATTCGCAACGTGGACGAGGCAATGAAGCGACGGCTGCACATGGTGCCCTTCACGGTCACCATCCCGCCGGCCAAACGCGACCGCCGCCTGTCCGACAGGCTTCTGGCCGAGCGTGACGGCATCCTCGCTTGGGCGCTCCGGGGCTGCCTGGAGTGGCAGGAGACCGGACTGCGCCCGCCCGAGGCCGTGATGGCGGCGACCGAGGATTACTTCGAGGCAGAAGACGCGCTCGGGCGGTGGCTGGAGGAGTGCTGCGATGTCGGCAGCTCATCGTTCGAGTCCGGATCGACCGAGCTTTTCAACAGCTGGAAGAGCTGGGCGGAGGCGAACGGAGAATACGCCGGCTCGATGAAGCGCTTCTCGGAGACCCTGAGCGCCCGCGGCTTCGAAAAATTCAAGACCAGCACGGTGCGCGGGTTTCGCGGGATCGCCGTGAGGGACAACAAGACCGACCTTTTCGAGGGGGACTACAATGACCAGTAAAACAAGGGAAATGGCGGATGTGGCGGGTTATGACCATATAACCGTCACGCGTGCGCACACGCGCGCCCGTGAGATGTTAACCGAACAACCCGCCACATCCGCCACAACCGCCACCGAAGCGCGGGCCACGAACGGAGACGTACTCCCCGACACGGTGCTTGCGCTCGATCTCGGAACCACGACCGGCTGGGCACTGCGCGGCCATGACGGTCTGATCACCAGCGGCACCGTCTGCTTCAAACCCCGGCGATTTGATGGTGGCGGCATGCGGTATTTGCGCTTCACCAACTGGCTGACCGAGATCGACCGGATCTCGGGGCCGATCTCGGCGATCTGGTTCGAGGAGGTCCGCCGCCACGCCGGCACCGACGCGAGCCACATCTACGGCGGGCTCATGGCCACGCTGACCGCATGGGCTGAACTGCGGGGTGTGCCCTACGAGGGCGTCCCGATCGGCACGATCAAGCGGCACGTCGCCGCCAAGGGCAACGCCGACAAGGCTGCCGTCATGGCCGCCGTTCGCGCCCGCGGCTTCTCGCCCGCGGACGACAATGAAGTCGACGCCATCGCCATCCTCCTCTGGGCGATCGAGACGAACGGGGGTGTCGCATGAGGTGGCATCCTAAAGGCTACGGCGGCGAACGCCGGGATCCCGAGCAGGTCAAGCGCGAGGGCTGGCAGGAACAGGGTGTCCTCGCGGTCTCTGCCGATGATGACCGCCTGACATGGCCCGAGCGCGAACTGGTCCGGCAGTTGGGCGAGAAGCTCTACGGCCCGCGCCCCACGGAAGTGGAGGCACGCCATGGCTGACCGCATCTGGACCGCCGACTGCGTCGCCGATCATTTCGAGGAGGCGTTTCGTACCCTGCGTAAGCTGCCGTCGGTCAAGGCGCAGGGGTATTTCAACACCTGGCCGGAGATCGTGCGGACGAGTCGCGAGATTGCCTTCATGGAACCCGAGCCGATGCGTATCCGGCCGTCGGCCGCGGCGATCACGCGGCTCGAGCAGACCTTCGACTGGGTGCTCTGGATCGAGGAGGACGAGCGTAAACTCGTCTGGAAACGCGCTGCCCGCGTGCCCTGGAAACTCATCAGCCATGAGCATGGCTGTGATCGAACCACGGCGTGGCGACGCTGGCAGCTCGCGCTCACAAAGATCGCGGCGCGGTTGAATGCGCAGTGACTCCAATGTGTTGCAACACTTTTCCATGCAACAAACGAGGGCAAATCAGCTATAGTTTTGACTATGCTCGGGAGAGCAGCGCGCCCGCGACGGAGACGATCCATCGCGGGCGTTGTCGTTTCCAACGCCATCGCCATCAGCATCATCGTCGAGATCAGCACCATGCCTGTCCGCCCGCCGATCCATCGCCCGGTTGGCCGGCGCGAGAAGCGTGAGCGCGATCGTGATTACGCAAGCAGGCGCAATCCGGTGGCGCGTGCGCTCTACCGCTCGAAGCGCTGGCGAACGGAACGCGCCGCGTTCCTGCACGATCATCCGCTGTGCGTGGAATGCGCGCGCCATGATCTGATCCGACCGGCCAGCGTCGTCGACCATATCGATCCGCATGGCGGTGATGAGACGGTGTTCTGGGACCGCAGCCGCTGGCAGGCGCTGTGCGCATCGTGCCACGGCAGGAAGACCGCAGCGAAGGATGGCGGCTTCGGCAATACGAAACGCTGCTCATAGGCCCCCGGGGAGGTCAAATCTCTGGAGAGTTCGACCCCAGGACCGCGCGCCACCAAAAGCGCATCCGTGGCCAAAATGAAGCATGGGGGGTGCGCGGCTAAGATGTTGATTTCACTGGATACCGAAAATGACAATCGCTGAAACTGCGCATATCGGTGTTGATGGCATTGAGCGTCAGCTGGCCGTCGAATATCGCAAGCTTGATGATCTGGTTCCCTATGCACGCAATGCTCGCACGCATTCGGAAGCGCAGGTGGCCGAGATTGCCGGATCGATCCGCACCTTCGGCTTTACCAACCCGGTGCTGATTGCCGAGGATGGCACGCTGATTGCTGGTCATGGCCGCGTGCTGGCGGCGCGCAAGCTTGGCATGGATACGGTGCCGACGATCGTGCTGACGGGTCTGTCCGAGACGCAGCGCCGGGCGCTGGTGCTTGCCGATAACCGCATTGCCATGAATGCCGGCTGGGACGAGGAGCTGCTGGCGCTCGAACTGTCCGACCTGCAGGAGGCCGGCTTTGACCTTGGCCTCACCGGCTTTGCCGATGACGAGCTGCAGAACCTGCTTTACGGCAGCCATGACGAACAGGACGGGCTGACCGAGGACAGCGCCATTCCGCAGGTGCCGGTCACGCCGGTGACGCGGCGCGGCGATCTGTGGCTACTGGGTGATCACCGGCTGCTGTGCGGTGACAGTACCGATCCAGCGGATGTCACGCGCTTGATGAACGGCGAGCGGGCGGCGCTGTTTGCCACCGACCCACCTTACCTGGTCGACTATGACGGCACCAATCATCCGACCAAGAAGAACGCGTCAAAGCGGGCGAAGAAGATCGCCAACAAGGATTGGTCTGAAGATTATATCGAACAGCCCCACTGGGATGATTCCAGCCAGGGGCCAGAATTTTATGAAGCCTTCTGCCGGGTGGCGATCGATCATGCCATTGCCGAGGATGTCGCCTGGTATTGCTGGCACGCCTCGCGCCGTCAGCGCATGCTGGAAAATGTCTGGGACCAGTTCGATGTTCTGCATCATCAGCAGATCATCTGGGCGAAATCTCGCCCGGTGCTGACGCGCTCGGTGATGCTGTGGGCGCATGAGCCCTGCCTGTTTGGCTGGGTTCGCGGCAAGAAGCCAAGGATCAATCGCGAGGGTTTTGAAAGCTGGCCGACGACGGTGTGGAATATTCCGTCGTCCGAGATTGAAACCCGCGAGCACCCGACATCAAAACCGGTGCGCGTGTTCACGCTGCCAATGCTGTTGCACACAAGAACCGGTGATATCTGTTACGAGCCGTTTTCAGGCTCCGGATCGCAGCTGATCGCTGGTGAGAAGACCGGCCGCAAGGTTTATGGCCTCGAACTGTCAGAAGCCTTCTGCGATGTCGTCGTCAAACGCTGGCAGGAATATACCGGCAAGCCGGCGACGCTGGATGGTGATGGCCGCAGCTTTGACGCGATCACGGCAGAGCGTGTGCCGGAACAGGCTGATGCGGCATGAAGCAATCGCGCACCATGTCGCTGGTAGAAGCCTTCGCCAATGTCGCAGTTGGTTATGGCATCGCGGTCATCACCCAGATTGTGGTGTTCCCACTGTTCGGACTGACGACCACACTCGCCGAGAACATGGCGATGGGCGCCATCTTCACCGTCGTCAGCATCGCCCGTAGCTACTGTCTGCGCAGGGCGTTTGAAAGCTTGTGGCTGAGCAGAAAACCCAGCGCATGAAGCTTCGGTGTCGAGCTTTTCTGGTCAAGCTTTCCTGGCGCTTGGGAAAAACAATGCGGCAGATTTGCCCCTGAGATCCTCGGCTTCTTTGGCCAGACGAGCGCTGCGTAACCGCAGTGTCTTTTCCTGGCGAGCCTGAGCGATCGGGTCGCATTTTTGGTCGGCGGGCTTCCGGAGAAGAAAGGGTGTTTGAATTTTAGCGAAAGCTATCTCAGCTGTTTGGCGAGATATGCTGTGTGTTGGTGTCATTGTTGGTGTTGTCTTCCAGAGGCCAGCTTCGGTGAGCAGCCATAAAAAAAGGCCAGGCAAATTGCCTGACCTTGATTGGTATTATGCTTTCGCAGTGCCAGTACATCCGTGGTCAAGGGAAAGCGGATACCGTTTTAGGCAGCTTGCAGGTTGCAAGCCGACATTTTGCCCGACTTCATGTCGCGCTCCATGTCATAGGCAATCTTCTGGCCTTCGACGATTTCGCGCATTCCGGCGCGCTCGACGGCAGAGATGTGAACGAAGGCGTCAGCGCCGCCGTTGTCAGGCTGAATGAAGCCGAAGCCTTTTGTGGAATTGAACC